>Ga0315296_10000044_pt1 | contig 131604 bp, 166 predicted proteins | sample YL17G14_18_MG_FD_203921 | JGI IMG/M metagenome (GOLD analysis project Ga0315296, IMG submission 203921) | Sediment microbial communities from Yellowstone Lake, YNP, Wyoming, USA - YL17G14_18 | ecosystem: Environmental > Aquatic > Freshwater > Lake > Sediment | place: USA: Wyoming | collected...
AAAGGTGAAGCAACATTGACTTGTGACGTTACAGTTCCAGTACCAACAACATTTGAATCAGCTCAGATTAAAGTTGTTACAGATTATGGCTATTGGGTTGAGAGAACAGCTAGCATTACTGTTTCAGGAAGATAATTGTTTAAGGTAGAGAGCCTAGAAGGTTTCTCTACTTTTATTTGTAAAGCTGTCAAGCCTCTTTTGAGGCTGTTTTATGGAAACAGATTCATTTAGAATCAATTTGCCATAAACTCCATCATATCCTGGTTGTACTTTTAGTTCCCCTTTTCTATTTTTTAATATTATTTCTACAATTTTTTCATGAGTTAATAATCTTAATTTATCTTCTGAAGCATCTAGCAAAACATTTAATTCAGAACCAAATTCTTTTATTAATTTTATCGATTCTTCCCAAACTTTTCTAGAGTAAGGCTGAGTATTGTAAATTGTTGCTATCAATTCTGATAAAGGAAGTAAAGATTTAAAAGGTATAGCATTTTCAGGAATAAACTCTTTTGGTCTATCTGCCAGTTCTTCAACTCTATGCAAAACACCTATTGTTAAAGGCTTTCCACAAACAGGACAAGTGTTATGATATTTCATTGATTCCTTTGGATCTAGAGAAACATTACAATTTCTATGACCATCCCAATGATACTTACCATATTCTGGTGGAGTTTCAATTGTAAATAAAAATCTTTTTTTATCTTTCTTTTTTATTGTATCTATGATTTCCCAGTAGGTTAATTTATCTAATTCAAATACATTAGCTTCCCTCCCCAAACGATAAGAATAGGGTGAATGTGAATCTGAATTAGAAATTGGTGTAAATTTGTCTAGCATACTTAGTCTCCAATTCATCGCGGGGGTTGAAGACATACCGGTTTCAAATGCATAAATATGCTTAAATTGATCTTGATAACACTCTTCTAAAGAATTAAAACCTGAATACTCGCCCAATGCCCCAAACCAGCTTGTCCACAAATGAGCTGGAACAATAAAAGCATCTTCAGATATTTTCATAATGATTTCAACAAGTTCGGGGGAAGTTATTCTTAAAGTTGGTCTTCCATCTACTGAAAGATTACCATACTTTGAAAGTTGTTCATTTATCTGTTCAACAATTTCAAAACTTGGAGCATGAATCAGATGGTGAACTTTTCTAGTTTTATTATTTATTTCATAAGTTGTATTCACTTCAGTTGTTAACATCCAATAAATATTATTATATTTAAAGAGGCCAGTCCCTTCTACCAGTTCTAATTTTCTTTTTAATTCTTCTAACCAAATTTTAAATGTAAGGTCTGATGTACCTAATAAGTTTAGTCCTTTTATTTTAGCTCCTCTGCTTATTCCCTCTAAATTCATTTCTTTACTTGTTGCACGAGAATGCAAGGAATGCAGATGTAAATCAGCAATTATTTTCATTCTATAACCTTAAATTGTGGGCCCAGAGAGATTTGAACTCTCGATTTCTACCCTGTCAAGGCTCCGCAGCATAGCTTTAGCGTCTTAACCAACTAGACCATAGGCCCATAATTAATTAAATTTAAAGCTTTTATTTAAAAGAATATAATTTTATTTTATGAAAGCTGTTTCAACCATCATTGTTGCAATTTTGCTTTTAATGATATCTGTTGCTATGACAGGCTTAGGCTATATATTCTTTACAAACATCTATACAGGGGTTACAACCAAAAGTGAAGAAACCATAAGTAGAACAGTTACAATAATGCTCTCAGGAATGAAAATAGAATCTATTTATAATATTACTCCCACTACTACCAATATTTCTATAAGAAATACAGGAAAAGTTGATTTAACCAAATTCTCTGCTTATCGTAATGATACTTTTATTGCTACAAGTAATGGAGCTACCCTTACTATCACACCTGGAGGGGTTGGAACTCTTAATTTAAATATTGCAATACTTAGTGGTGAGAAAATTCAAGTAACAAGTGCAGAAGGAGCAACTGCAATGTATGTAAAATAATAATTATTTTCTCTCAATTAATTTTTCTAATAAATCTTTTATCTTATGCACATGAGGAGCTCTTTTAATTGTTACTTCAGCCTCTTTCTCTACTCCTCCCATTGAATATAAACGGATTGTACCGATATTGAACAGTCTATCAACTGCATTTTGAGTTAAACTAAAATTAGATATCTTCTCCCAGTTTATAGAATCTTCTTTGATGTTAATTATACCTCTCTTTTCAATAATTCTGTAATTTGTGACAGTGTATGTATCTATTCTTCTCATAATCTCTGCTATAAAGCATATTAAAACTCCTAAAGGAACCAATGCTAAGAAATAAATTTCATAATTTCTAAGAAATTCAATTTGTATAAACCTAAAGAATATTGAAATACTAATCAAAATTAATATAAAACCTATAAAATAGAATCTGAAGTAAGCTAATCTTGTTGGATGGAATACTATGAAAACTTGTTCTGGCATAATAATCTTATAGCTCCTTAAAATAAATTGATGCGGCTGGCGGGGATCGAACCCGCATTTCAAGCTTGGGAAGCTTACACTCTATTTTGTGTCCTACCACTAGACTACAACCGCATAAGAATATTCTTTTAATAGAAAATATTAAATTTTTACAAGTTTTTCGAGCTTTTTTCTATCTTTTAAACTCACAATTTCAATACCTAAATCTTTCAATTCATTTTTTATTCTATCTTCTAAAGCTTCGTAATCTAGAACCAGAACATAAGAGAATCTTTTTTTCTTTGCATCATTGAGAAGCCTTTCAGAATCTTCATATTTACCTGCAAAACCCCAAGCCTCAGCTACATCCTGCATTTTTCTAATTATAATTTCATCTGCCCCTATAGTGAAAATTGCCATCATTAAATCATCTAAATATTCCACCCATCCCCTCTGCTGCTTTCTCTTCCTCTTCTTTAATCTTTTTCTCTGCTGCTTTTAATTCTTTTTCATCAGTTTTTTCAATAAATTCTTTTATTAATTCTTGGCATCTTTTTACTCCGTCATCTGTTCCATTTATTAAAAAGAAGCTACCTTCTCCTTTCAAACCCAAGGATTTTGCATCCCTAACCGTTATACTTTGCTTTGCTGCAATGTCAAAATCTGTTCTTAATACTTCCTCTGCTTTTTTTACATTCTCTCTTTTTACAAAAGTTATCCATTCCATTTTATCACTATTTACTTAGATGTATTAATAAATTTATGTTAATATCTCTGTAATTTTTTGGCACCCTTTTCTACACCTAAAGCCCCAGGAGAGATTTGAACTCTCGACTTATCGCTTACGAGGCGATCGCTCTACCAGGCTGAGCCACTGGGGCATAATACTATAAAGCCTTTCAAAAATTAATAATTATTATGAAAGAGGCAATGTTCTATAAACAGGTTGAAAATGCTGTGAAATGTGGATTATGCGCAAGAGGTTGTTTAATATCAGAAAATCAGCTGGGTGTTTGTAGAGTAAGGAAGAATGTGAAAGGTAAATTATACAGTCTTGTTTATGGAAAGCTTTGTTCTGTTGCAATAGATCCAATAGAAAAGAAACCTTTGTATATGTTTGCTCCAGGTTCTCATACGCTATCGATATCTACTATTGGTTGTAATTTTAAATGCAAATTCTGTTGCAACTGGCAGATATCACAAGAAAGTGATATTGTTGGAGAAGATTATACTCCAGAGCAATTGATAGAAATAGCAAAAAATCATGAAGTTCAAGGTTTTTCTTATACTTATACAGAACCAACAATATTTTATGAGTTTGCTTATGATACAGCTAAAGTTGCAAAAAAATATGGTTTCTACAACATGTTTGTTACAAATGGCTATACAACACCAGAAGCAATAAAAGAGATATCAAAATATTTAGACGCTGCAACAGTTGATTTCAAAGGTTCTGCAAATCCAAAATTTTATAATGAATTTTCGAGTGTTCCTAAAGTCGAACCAATATTCAATGCTCTTTTGGCTTACAAGGAAAATAAAGTCTATATAGAAATAACAGATTTGATAATTCCAAAATATGGAGACAATATGGAAGATGTTAAAAAACTTTGTAGATGGGTTATTGATAACTTAGGCGAAGAAACACCTTTTCATTTCATTCAATTTTTTCCAACATACAAAATACTAAATCTTCCTAGAACACCTATCGAAACGATGGAGAAAGCTTATGAAGTAGCAAAAAAAGAAGGTTTGAAATATGTTTACTTAGGAAATATTCATAACCATAAGCTAGAAAATAGTTTTTGCCCTAATTGTGGAACCTTAGTTATAGAAAGAACAATAATGGGAGTAACAAAATTCTTATTGAAAAGAGATTTGAAATGTCCTAAGTGTGGAGAAAAAATTCCTATTTTTGGTTTTAAATGGATTCCAGAAAATCTATGGAAATAGATTTAAACCTTTAAAATCGAAATAATTCTTATGATAACAAAAGAAGAGGCCGATGAAAAGGTCGGAAACGGTTGGTTAAGGGTATGGCTTATGTTTGAAGTTTTGGCTATAAATGAAAAGACAACAAAAGAATCTCTAGAAAGTTTAGTAAATAAGTTAGAAATGGATAGTAGAGTAAAAATGTATAAAAAAGATTTTGGTAATTTAAAAAGAGTTGAAAAGCCAATACAGAATGTTGAGTTTGGCTATTCATTGACATGTGAGACTGAACTCATCTCAAAAAAGTTTGACGATCTTGTTCAGATTGTTACTGAGTATGGCCCTTCCGCTATAGAAGTATTAGAACCTGCAAAATTTGATTTGAATGCAGGTGAAGCGCAAGCAATCTTAAATACAATCTCAGAGATGATGCATCAGTTTGCGGCTGCAGGAGCTGGTGGAATAGTTTTTATAAGAGAAAAAAGTGATTAAATGAAAAAAATTTTTATAACATTATTCTTAGGTTTTATTTTATTTTCCAGTTTAGCTAAGGCAGAAAGACTCTATCAGTATGGGGTTATTGCAGAAATATATAGCAATAATACTGTTCATTATAAATTAAATCTTATTCTTGTAAATCATCCTTCATTAACGTTTTCTATTCCAATAAGTTCTCCTTATAATATTCAGATATCAAAAGACTGTAGTATCGAAGAAGGGATGCTCGAAACAAATGTTATTTGCTCTTTACAAGCTTCTAATAGAACTGACATAGTTATAGAATACAGTTCAGATGAAAAAGTAAATAAAAAAGAAAATTATTTTTTATTCAAAGATTCATTTAAAATGACAACGGATATAAATACAGTTTCAATTTTGATAAAACTTCCAGAAGGAACAGGCCTGAAAGAGCCAACAGAAAGCTCTTATACACCAACAGGTGCTTTAATAGGTTCTGATGGAAGAAGAACAATAGTCTCTTGGCAAAAAGAATATGTTAAATCTGGAGAAAGGTTTGATGTTTCAATAGCATTTGAAAAAGTTGGTGAAGTAAAAACAATATCTACTTCATTTCCAATTGAGGGTATTCTGATAGCTGTTATAGTTATTTTGATTTCTGGTTTTGGAATTTTCTATCAATTTTATTGGAAAAATAGAGGAGTAAAAATAATTCTACCCATTCTTAAAAAAGATGAAAAAACGATTTTTGATACCATCACGAAGCATGGGAGTGGGGTTAATCAGAAAATAATAGTCAGAGAAAGTGGTTATTCTAAAGCAAAAGTTTCAAAAGTTCTTAATAGTTTAAAGGAAAGAGGCGTTCTAAGGCTTGAAAGAATTGGTAGATCAAATAAAGTGTATATAGAAAAAAATTTTGAAAAGAAAGTTTGATTATTTTAAGAAATTTTTCATTTTTTATAAAAACTCAAGAACAAAGTATAAACAAACCTTTGAATAATAAAATAAGTTCTTTTTAGTTCTTAGAAACAATTAGAAGTCATAAAAGACCTTATTTTTTATTGAAATTACACTCAGAAACAATACAAAACATCTCTATAAACAGTTTCTAGGAATTTATATAACCTACTTTTACGTATTATCTTTCGCAAAAAAGGCGCTAGAAATAGATAGAAGTATTAATCTTTTTGGCGCGTAAGCGCATTTTGGCGCCAAAAAAAGCGCATTCACCGCGCAAACAGTAGCATAAAGCTACTGAAAAAATAAGGAGATATAAAAAATGCAATTTAAAAAATTAGCTGCTATAACTGGTTCAGCTTTAATGGCAAGCTTAGCGCTTGCGGGACCAGCTTTAGCAACATCAGTAACAGCATTAAAAGACATTGGCAAGCTAGTAAGTGTAACAGATTCAACAGTTAGTTATCCATTGTTTGTAATCGGAGCAACTGCAGCTACAGCTGATGTAGCAGGCGCAGTTGGTATTGCTGTTAACTTAGCATCAAATGCTAAGACAACATCTGTTGTAACCGTGGCAGGTGCAGGAGAAACTGTAACAGGTGGAGCAAAAATAGCAACGACTGGAATTTATTTAACTCCATGGTACAACCCACAAAATGTTAAAGGAATTATGACAGCTTCAGATATACCAACTTTATTAAGTAGTGGCACTTATTCAACAGCAGCAGGTGGATCTTACCAATACAAACAATATTTGTATATGTTGGGAGACACTACAAATAGCAATCCTGCACAAATAAAACATGAAAGACCAACAACTGAAAACTCTCCAAGATTAGCATTTAAGACACCAGCATCTTCAAAACTTTATAGATTTAAGTTAACATTTTCAACGCCAATTTCACTATCTAGTGTAACGGATGACACTACTTTGAAGGCAGTTATTCAAGGTACAACATTGAACTTTTTAGGAAAGGACTTTGTTATATCCGATGCTGCAAGAACTAGTGATGCTGACACGATTTCAAGTCTAACTTTACTTGGGGGTAAAAACGTAATTACAGTAGAAACTGGAACACCAAAAACAGTAACAGTAGATACCAAAGATTATACAGTAACTCTAACAGGAGTTGCTGTACAAACAGTAGGTACAACAACATATTATACCGCCATTGGAGATGTAAGTGGTGAATCGTATACATTAAAAGCAGGTGAAACAAAGACAATGGCAGACGGAACACTAATTGCTGCAATAAAAGTCTTCCAAGGTAAGACTGGGGCAGCAGATTATGCGACAATAGCAATAGGTGCAGAGAAAATTACATTAACATCAGCAGGAACAGTAACAAAAGGAACAACAGTAAATGCTGAATTGACAGCAGGGATAACTGCAACCAAAGCGGCTGGTTGGTCTGTATTAACTATAGATTACACACCAAGTATAGATGCTTGGTTGGCTGCAGGAAGTAAAATAACAGATCCATTTGCATCAGCTTTTGACATAAAATTCAATAGTGTAACACCAGACTTTACAGATACAGCAAATAGACAAACAATAACACTTTCACCTTCAGGATACAACCTGTTATTAACACACAAGAATGCTGCAGGTAATGAAAAACAGATGTACTCACTTTATACAATAGACGGATCAACATGGAGATGGGCAGCAGCAGGAGCAGGTTTACCAACATATTATGACAACAATTGGAGAGATGTTGTATTCGATGAAGGACTGAACATAAGTGCTGTTGAGCAAGACTACTTTGTAATACAAAGAGGAGGTTTCTCCCACACGATGCAGTTTACCACATATACAAATGCAACAAAGACATATACATTTACAGATGAGGCAGGAAACACGTTAACAGCAACTGGTTCAACAGGTGTGGCACAAGATACCGCAGATTTAATAGTTGATGGAAACACTTACAAAGTTTATCTTGTAGACGATACAAAGAAAATAGTTAACATTGATTTAACCGGTGATGGAACAATTGCAGGTTTTCCATCAGCATCTTATTCAACTCTTTCAACAACTCCAGGAACCTATACAGGTAAAGAATACAGCTTCCTTGTTCCAAAGTTAATAACAACAGGACAAGGTGGATTGTATTTCTACAATGGAATGTCTACAACATTTAGAAATTCAACTACAACCGCACAATATCCGAAAATTGGATTAGTAGGAGTAAACGTAACTTTAGGTGCTACAACAGGAACATTAAGAGTTGGAGGCACTTTGATTGGAACAGGAACACAATTCAGTCCCGGTGCAATAAGTAACGTAACAGGTACTGCAGATTCAGGTTATATAGATTTTGTAGTAAACTGTTCAGCAAGCGGTGCGATATGGAACTGTAGTTGTGGTATTGGAACAAGTGCTACAGGAATATTGACAGATCCAGGTTTTGTCTTAGTTGAAGAAGCACAGCAAGGTGGGACAGCTCATAATTGGTTATACTTACCAGTAAAGTGGGATAGTACAAATTCAAGAACATACATAAACACTGTACTTTATTCAGACGACACCAATTATGTAGATGTTGCTATTCTAGGAACAGCAACACAATACAAAGGTATGACAACTTACGGAACCCTAGCTGATCACTTATCAACAACACTTGGAGGTTCAGCAACAATTAGTTATCCGGACACATTCACATATGCAAACGTTTATGTGTTAGGTCCTGGTGCAACAATATCAGCGACTGGAACAGCAGGTCAAGTTACAACAGAGAAAGTATTGCCAATAACAGCAGATGTTGTTAAACTGGATTCAGAAATAACATCTACAGACAAGTCAACATATGATATTGTCTTGGTAGGTGGACCTTGTGTAAACACTCTAGTAGCAGAATTGGCAACAGCTGGCAAATTCCCGTACACCTGTGCAGCTTGGCCAGGAAGGGACTTTGGAAGAGTTCAATTGATTTCCGATGCCTTTGCAACAGGTAAGACAGCATTGGTAATTGCTGGTACGAGAGCAGCTGATACAGACTTAGCAGCTAGAATTGTTCAAACAGGATTCCCAGGTGCAACAGACACACAGAAAGCTGGAACTTATACAGAAGTAACCGGAACTGTCACATCACCAGCTTATGCGTAGTAGCTGAGAATCAAATTAGCTTTCCCCCTTTTTCTTTATTTTTCTTTTAATCAGAGGTGAGAATATGAAAAAATTATTTGGTTTAATGATCTTAATAGTTTTAATTTCTGGATGCTTATTTAGAGATCCTTACAAAAGAGAGTTTGCAGGTTTAACTCTAAACTTTCGTGCAAACTTGAACAAAGCAGATAAAATTCCTGTTTATCCAAATGAAAATGCTTTAAGAGATGTTTTGTTAAATGATTTGGTAGAAAAGATAGGAATAGCTTACATACCTAATAACTCTGAGAATTCTTTTTATCTTGCTGCATCCTATGAGTTAGCATATAAACTAACAATTATAAACAAATATTATTTTCAATATGCTAAACCAATAGTTTCTATTCCTCTAAATTCTTCAGCAGATGCATTTGATATCTCAAATGAGAAAATGCCTATAATAGTTCTGTTAGGTCCTTCAAAAACAAATATTACCAGTGTTACTGTAAAAGACTATGTTATAATAGCAGGTGGAAAAGATTTTTCAGAAGTAAATAGAACTTATACTGATTTAGATTTGGCTGTTGATAAAATACTTTTAGTTCTAATGAAAGAATCATAAATATTTATAAACTACAGCTAAGCTTCCATTCTCAGGGCATTTAAATACAATTGTAAAATTGGAGCTATCTTTTAATTCTTCTATAAAATCTTCTCTTGGACTCTCATAAACACTTAACAAAATGTATGCAGGTCTACCACTGTAATATTCATTAAGCAATTTTATGTTATCATTGAATTTATCTCTAAAGAAATGATTTTCTTTTCGTGTATAAAAATAAACTAATGATGATGAGTCAGTTAATGTTATAGAGTTCGATTCTATTTTTCTTAAGAATTTATTTGCTTCTAGAAAGCAGAAAGCCTCTTTTGTATAGGAATTTTCTGATAGATGTTTAAATTCAATAAAAGTAGTAAAGATTAGAATAATTAAAATAAGGATGGAGATCAATTTTCCATGCTTAATTTTAGCCAAACCTATTGCAGCGACAGTTGTTAAAGCTGGTGTCAGAGGTAATATGAATCTATCTTCCTTATGAGGGAAGTAAATTGATAATAATAGGAATAAGAAGAACCATAACAAAAACAGTATGTTACTGTTTTTCAATTTTGAACTCCAATTTTTGAGGATAACAAACAAACCAAATAAAGATACCATAATCAATATAGAAAAACTCCAAGAATTGGTGAAATAGAAATACCAAGGTTGTATACCACCATAATATGTCATAGCCTTTGAGGAATGTTCGAATGCTCCAATAGGAGTTCCATAAGTTTTATATCCATACCAGAATAATGGAAATAAAGTTAAAATGAATACGATTATTGATAAAATAGTATATTTTTCCATTAAAAATTTTAAATTTCGATTTTTTATTAAAAGATAAACAAAAAATATTAGAGGTAGCAAAATTGCACTATATCTAGCTAGGGTAGAAATAGCCGAAGTAAAACCACAAGCTATTTTGAATTTATGTTTTTTATTTTCAAAACCTAACCAAAAGAATAGAAAAGATAGTGTTATGAGTGTTGTTACAAATACATCTGTTAAAATTCTACCGCTAATGATCTCATGTATAGGCAAAAACATTAGAAATATTGAGGAATATAATGCAATTTTTTCATCATACATTTTTTCTACTAATAGAAATAAAAATAGAATTCCTAAAGATCCTATAACAGGCATAAATAAATCTATCAAAATATTACCATCTCCAAATACAAGATAAAATAAAGATAATGAGTAAGGAAGTAATGGGGCTTTGTAACCTGCTTTAGGCCAGTCTAAATTTTTATCGCTCCATGTCCTATTAAAAGAGTAGTCGAATGGATTTGTTTTCAAATCATATCCAAGATTTGAATATACAGTTTCGTCCCACCATTTTATAGGTGTTAGATAGACAGAAATTATTCTAATAGATAGAGATAAAATAAAAATATAAATTAAAATTTTTTTATTTGTCATATTTAAACACCCAGAATTTGCTGAATAGAAAATTGCTAAATGATGCTATTATTATCGCTATAAAAGCTGATATTAGATACCAAATATTAAAATATTGAACTAAAATATAAATCAAAGTTAATTGGATAATTATTCCAATTATGCTAGCAATCCAAAAATTTATGTATTTTATAATAAATTGTTTTATTTTTTTATCTTTAATTTTAAATGTCCAAAATTTATTACCAAAAAAGTTTGTTGTTACTGAGGCAAATATACCAAAAATTGCAGAATAAAAATACCATAAACCTAAAAAATTAGTCATAGTATATAGCATACCTAAATTCACAAAAACTCCGATACAACCAACAATATAAAACTTTATCATTTGAATAAAAGTGTTTTTCATAATTCACCTTAAAATTTTCTTATAGTGATTTAATATATTAACATTTGATATATGTCTCTAAATCACTCATACTAAGAGGGACTGAAAGAACTAGAGATTCATTGATTAAAATAGCTGGTATCTTCTTGATACTATAAATACTTTTTATGGCATCAATTGTAGAAATATCCATGTCAGCTGGAAATGTTATATAAATTATCTTAGGACCACATTTTTGTTTTAAATCAAAGAGTGTTCTGTCCTGGAATTTCTGTTCTAAAGTTTTGTTGTTGTAAGAATAAAAGTATATGACAGTAGAATAATCTGCTCTGCATAATTCTTTCAATTCTATACTGTTTATCCAAAACTGTAAATCTAGAAGAGCATATCTTTTCTTTTCTAGAGTTAGTGAAGGAGCAAATCTGTTTGCCTTTTCATATTCTTCTATCCTAAGACCTTCAGCATAAATCCTATCTCCAGATTTGAGATTCTCTTCCAAGAGAAAATCACAGTAATTTGATATATTTGAAAATTTTTTAATATAATCGTTCAAGAGCCTTGCATCGTTCCATAGATTGTCTATCTCAGTTAATCTACTTTTGACCTCTTCAAGTCTAAGGCTATCAAACCACATTCCTATATAAAAACCAATTATAAAAACTACTACTGTTAATGCTGTTGTCTTTAAAAAAACTTTCTTCATTTTTACCACTCATATTTCTTTAATAAAAACTTAAAAATACTATAGATTAAGTTAAAAGGATAAATCATTCCATAGACTGTTAAATATATTAGTAAGTCTTTAGCTCTCCTTCGATATTTTATAGGTCTTTTCATAGTCTTCAGATTTACTCTTAAGTAAACTAAAGATACTAAGAAAGTGAATATTCCTAAAACTAAAAATATATCAGGCATAAAATTAAAGGTCATAAAACCAGTTATTCCAAAACCAAATTTATAATATGCTATAAGAAAATACACAAAACCAAATAACCAATCAAAAATTATATAAAAAAATAAAAATAGGCCTAGCAGTGATAGAATATATGAAACTGAAAAAAATGGCAATAAGAACATCCCTAAGTTGCTGAAACTTCTGTTAAGAAACAAGTGAAAATACTTAGATGTTGTTTGTAATCCACCAATGCTCCACCTGGTTCTCTGATGCCACCAACCTTTCAGAGTTTTCGGCACACTTGTATAAACTTTTGAATCAAGAGACATTTTTATCTTATATCTATATCTCATAAGCCGCCATGCTATCTCTATATCTTCTGTCAGATTCTTCTCATCAAATCCACCAACTCTAACTAAAGCATCTTTTCTATAAAGGCTCATTGGTCCAGGTGTAACGTATATAGAATTTAAATATTGCAAAAGTTTTCTGTTCCATGCTATTATTATGTACTCTATCTGTTGTAATCTTTGAATAACATTTCTAGCATTTTTTACAAATATAGACGTTGTAACGGATGCAACATTCTTTTTCTCAAAAAAGTTTATTGCCCTTAATAAAGCATGTTTCTCAGGATAAGAATCAGAGTCTACACATGCTACTATCTCTCCTTTCACATGCTTTAAGCCTAGATTCAAAGCACTAGCTTTCCCGCCATTTTTTTTAGAAATAACTTTGACGCCCTTGAACCTTTTCGCTATCTGATATGTCTTATCTGTTGAACCATCATTAACAACTATTATCTCGAATTTTTTAGGATATAAGAGATTTTTTACTGCTTTTATTGTTTTTCCTATTGTCCTCTCTTCATTGTAAGCAGGAATTATCACACTTACAGAAGGGAATTTTTTAATAGTTGGGGTATATAACAATTTTTTTCTATGTGCAATAAAAAGCAATAAGAATAAAAACATGAAATATATTGCTACGAATGCAAAAATGTAGTACAGTATATCTATTATGATGTTCATTTAATCACTATTTGTTCTTTCAAATCCTTATATTTTCTTTTTGATTAGCAAACTTTAAATACTCAAAAAGCTGACTGACAAGAAATCCCTTATACCCAAGGCCAATCCTAAGATTAAAATTACTATCTTCAGGAATCTTTTGAAGAAAATACCTTCTTCAGATCTGTCTATTATTAGCAAAACTGCCCAGACAACAAATATTTTTAATGGAAACATAATCCACGGACCAGATATTTTTATTAGAAAGGTTGGTAAGACATGCTGCTCATAGAAACCAAAAAATGTTAATGCTGTAAATGTTGAGGATGCATCTAAAAGATGAGATGTCAAGATTCCTACATTCTCTTTTGATAACAATTTTGGTTTTAAACAATTTATTTCTAAAAATACTAAAAACCAAAAACTAACTAAAAGTAGAATAAAGGTAAAGCCAAAAATATTTTTTATTGTGGTTAAAGTTAGGTTATAGATTAATAATATTACACTTATGATAACCATTATTTTTTCATAAGAAAAGTAAGATGAGTATTTTGTTTTCTTTGTTGCTTTTTGAATTGACAAACCTATAAGCAAAGATCCCAGCGCTATGAAAAAGATGAGAAAATATATTGGAGGTGAACAGAATATATTACTCTGATATATTCCTAATCTATAGTCTCTCAAAGCTCTTGTCCAGCCACCATAAATAATAAAAGGTAGCAAACCGATTAAAAATTTCTTATCAATATCTATCTTTAGATATCTCAGAAGTTTATAAGTTCCGATAACAGCTAAAACTAAAATTATTCCATAAGTTATAGTTCCAGGAAGAGTATAATAACGACATAAAGGTGTTATGAAGTTTTCATTTATGAAACTTTCTATTGACATAAAATCATAGCAACTTTAGTTTTCCAGTTATTTTATCTATTTTTCTATCGTCTGCAGGACCTATTCCTAAAGCAGTTATTGTCCCTGATTTAACTTGTGTTAAACCTTTATCGATTATTAGTTCACATGGAAGTTCTTCTTTTTTTGCTAATTTATATAACTCTATTAATTCTTTTTCACTAGAAACCTTTAGAACGATTTTTTTCATCCCTTCTTTTAACCACTTTTTTCTATAAGTTTCTTTTGCTTTTAAGTAAGCAAGAATACTAGCATGTGCAGATTGAGAACATAGCTTACCCTTACCCATCTTTATATCTTTTCTTATTATAATAGCCTGTTTCATAAAACAAATCTGTTTTTTCTCTATTTATCTTTTTATTGCAATTAAAAATCTTTGCAACGCTGAAATGTTTGTTAAAATTGCTGTTATTACAATTAAATATGATGCATAAGAAAGTGAATATGAAGAGATTAAAATTATTAAAAATAATAAAATTAGTCTTTCGCTTCTTTCTAAGAATCCACCTTTTAACTCTTTTTTAACGATTTGCTTTTCAAATGCAGCAGCTTTTACATAAGTTGTCATCATAGAACCAAATAATAAAAGTAACAACCAAATTTGAGACCCGAAAATAAATATAGGATAGCTAATGGAAAATAAACCAAAAATCATTAAGAATTCGACAATTCTATCAATAGTAGTATCTAAATATGCTCCAAGATTAGTTACTTTTTTTGTAACTCTTGCTACAGAGCCATCTATAAAATCAATTGTCGCTGTAAAAAAGAAAAATAGCAAAGCAATTAAAAATTTTTGATTAATTAAAAAATAAAAAGAAAGAATTGCTAGTATTAAACTTATTAATGTCCATTGATTTGGAGACAAAGGTAATTTGCTAAAAATCAAACCAATTTTTATACTTAATTTATTAAATTTTTCTCTTTTTTTGTAAAACATACTATCCCCTTATTTCCCCATTTATAAACATTTCTAACTTTTTTCTAGCTTCATCATCACTCATTTGAATAGGCGGATGCTTACAAAAATATGCTGATGCTGATATTAAAGGTCCTCCTATTTTTCTGTCTAAAGCTAATTGCAAACATCTTATTGCATCAACTATTACTCCCGAGCTATTAGCTTTGTCTTCAACATCTAATCTAGCCTCTATGTTAAATGGAACGTCACTAAAAAGCTTTCCTTCTATTCTTACATAAGCAATTTTTCTGCTTTCAAGCCAGGGAACAAAATCAGATGGCCCTATGTGTATTTTTTCATCTAAAAGTCTTTTTATCATTTGACTTTGCACAGCTTCTGTTTTTGATATCTTTTTACTTTTTAATCTTTCTCTCTCTAACATGTTATAAAAATCTGTATTACCACCAAAATTCAATTGATATGTTCTATCTATTGTAACTCCTCTATCTTGACAAAGTTTAGTTAAGGTGCGATGCAAGATTGTTGCACCTATTGCACCTTTAGTGTCATCTCCAATTATAGGTAGTTTTGTTCTCTCAAATTTTTTTGCCCATTTTTCATCACTTGCTATAAATTCTGGAATAGCATTTAAGAAAGCACAACCTGCCTTTAATGCTTCACTCGCATAGAATCTCGTTGCTTTTTCAGAACCAACTGGCAAAAAATTAATTAATATTTCTGTTCCAGAATCTTGTAATTCCTTTGAAATATTTACTGGCTCTTGTTTGTCGTCAGTATTTACAATTCCAGTCATATACTTTCCAATTCCATCAAGTATTATTCCTTTTAAAATAGGAACATTAAGTTTTGGTACATCTGCAATTTTTACAGTATTATTTGGCTCTTGAATTATAGCTTCTGAAAGATCCTTACCGACTTTCCTAGAATCAATATCAAATGCAGAAACAATTTTTATATCAGAAATTTTATATCCACCTAAGAGAGGATGCATTAATCCAGGAATTAACTCATTTGATTTTACTTTCTTATAGTAAAACAAGCCTTGTATAAGATTGCTTGCGCAGTTCCCAGCACCTATGATTCCAATGCGGATTCCTTTCATACTATTTTATTACGTATAATAGTATATAAATATTTTACATCATAAAATACTTCTATGAAAGAACCTTCAACTAGATTATTAGACTCGATAACTAAAGATAACCTCTGGATATATATACTATCTTTACTCATGAAAAAAGAAATGTACCCATATGAAATTAGAAGAGAAATTACTAAAGTGTTTGGATTTAATCCTGGATTTGTAACAGCTTATGTTGTACTTTACAAACTTGAGAAAGATGGTTATGTAAAATCTGGAGGAAAGATGAAAATAAGTGGTCCTGAAAGAAAATATTATAAGATAACTTCCAAAGGAAAGGATGAATTAAAAAAAGGTAAAATTATTTTTAAAAAATTATTAAATAATAAGTTGATATAATGGCAAATATTTTTGATGTTTTGGTAAGTTATGGATATTTTGGAATATTTTTAATTAGTTTAATTGGTTCATCAACAATAATTTTTCCAATACCGTCTGCAGCTTTTGTATTTGCTGCAGGAGTATTCTTAAACCCACTTTTAGTTGGTTTGTTTGCTGGATCTGGAGCCGCTATAGGAGAATTTACAGGTTATGCTTTAGGCTTGGGTGGAAGAAAGGTAATAAAGAAAAAATGGAAAGATAAAATAAATAAAATAGAAAAGCTTTTTCAAAAGTATGGAGGATTTGTTATGTTAATTGTTTTTGCAGCAACCCCATTACCGGATGATATTGTAGGTTTGTTTTGTGGAATTTCAAGATATGAAATCAAAAAATTTTTCATAGCAGTATTAATTGGTAAAATAATATTACATCTTATTTTAGCATATGCAGGTCTCTATGGAATCAGTTGGATTTTAGAAATAACCTCTACTTCTTGAAATTCTCCATTCAGCAGACCTTATGAATTTTCTTGCTGTTAGATAAGCAATATCGATCAAAGATGTATACTTACCAAATATCTTTACTTTCCCCTTTAAGATATCTTCTATTGGGTTGCTGTTACATATTATCCCAGCATTTCCGACCTCTCTTATAGAATGTGCATCACTACCAGCTGTTTTCGGTTTTTTAAATTTTTGTGCTAAAATTAAAGCTCTTTTGTTTGCATTGTTTGTTAAAGTTGAATTGAAAACCTCTATAGCATCTGCGTTTACAGCTTTTTCTCCAACGCATTTTCTAAAAAAATATTTTCCAAAGGGATGCGGGGCTATTGCTATACCACCTAAATCATGAATTTTTTCTATGGTTTCTTCTAAACTTAAACCTAATGGAACATTTTCTTTAATTCCTAAAGCTGTTACCTCACCGTCTTTTGTTTTTATCTCAGAACCTGTTATTATAATAAAATCTTTATATTTTTTTGCAATTCTTTTTGCAACCAAACTTCCTTTAACTGTATTATGGTCTGTTATCGCTAAACCATTTAAACTTCTTTTTATAGCTGCTTTTATCATCTCCTTAGGAGTGTTAAGGGAATCGTATCCAAAAAACCAATGACGACTGTATATGCTATGTACATGAAGGTCTATACGCATGTTACCACGGTTCCTTCTTTACTCTTAACTTATGTCCAACAATATTTGCTACCCTATGTATTACTGGAGTTATTACGAGCATTATCAAAAACATCCATATTGTTATTTCTGTAAACAAAAATGAGAATAAAACAGATCCTATTATAAAATTCCATTGATCTAGCAAAGGAACATCAGCACCTCTTGGTAATCTAAATCTTCTCTTTATAAAACTCCCTCCCAAATCTCCAATTAATGCTCCAAACGCTATCATAAAACCAATAAATAAGTTTATTAATGGAAGTTTTGTTCCATACTGCATTGCATAAGCATTAAGACTAGGGTATAGGTATGCTTCTAAAGCTCCTATTAAAAAACCTATGAATAGTCCTAAACCAAAACCCTCAAAAGTCTTTCCATCTCCAAATATCCTGTTACCATCTAACCATCTTTTATTCAGATCCATCGGAATTTTACCTCTAGCCAAAGGAGGAAAACCATTAGCAGCATAGGCTGGAAAAAGAATTAATAAAGATTTTACAAATTCAACCCATAAATCAATCATTATACCACTAAGATACCTTTGCTCCGACTTCTATATCTTTTTCAGGCTCTAATACAACTATTTTATCATCTATAGATGCAGCTAATATCATGCATTCTGACAAAACATTTGCTATCTTCTTAGGTTCTAGATTTACAACAAATATAAACTTCTTATTTAATAATTCTTCCTTTCTATAGTAAGGTTTTATGCCTGCAATAGCCTGTTTTATACCAAGTTCACCGAAATCAACTTTCAGCTTATACATAGGTTTTTTTGTTTCAGCGTCTTCAACTTCTATAATATTCCCTACCCTTATATCCAATTTTTGGAAATCTTCTATTGTTGCCATGGAAATAAACTTTGGTTTTTATAAATAAAAAATTATCTATGTATAGAGAATATGTATAAAAAACTAAAAATTTTGATTATAAGCATTTTGATTTTGATTATATTGACTTTTTCATTTTACAGAGTTTATAAGCTATTTTCGGCTTTTACATCGCTTCTAGCTTCTCTGATAGTTATCATCGCCTTATATCAATTTCTTTCAGATTGGAAAAGAAAACAGCTTGGTAATATAAAAATAGAGTCTGTACAATTCGCTAGAACTTATGTTTTAAGAGCATATGTTAAGGCAAAGAATCTATGGATATTTTTTGATAAAAAAATGAAATTATTCAGACCAGCAGATTCAGGAGATGTTCCTGTAAGGGTTTTTTTGATTATTCTATTAGGAATTGCATTCATTTACATAGCATACCTTATCTTGTTTACAATTGCACAGGTTGTAGAACTATTATTGTTTAGAGCACTTGTTCTGTTTATCATTGCAGTAATAGGTTTCTATGCATTATTCATAGGAATAGCTAGAATACTTTCTCTAGGGAATAAGAATGTTGATAAGATATGCAGATTTTTAAACAAAAACAAGTCTCTTAAAGATTTTATGATTAGAGAAAAAGCATATATGCAGATTACCCCTAACTTTCTTGTTTCAGGAGGTTCTGTAACTTCTATAGAATTTATATTACCAAATAAACCTAAAGATAAGAAAATAGAAAAGATTCTTGTTGGAATTGCAAAAGAAGTGAATAAATTAAAATAGCTTTAAATTTAAGAAAATTATATTAAAAATATGAAACGTAAAACTGGAATTCTGAAAAATGGGAAAAAAATAAATCAAGCAGTGATAATAGTAGTTGTGATAGTGCTTTTAGCAGTTGTTGCTTTTGTTGCAGGTAGTATTACCGGACAATATAAGAATCGTGCACCGCGTTATTCATTTGCTTTTTTTGCTACAGGTCTTACTGATGGTAGCGGAAACATTATTGATATTCATGGTGGTGGAAAATTTTCACCAATGGCAGGTTGGGGTTGGGGACCATCATTCTGGTATTGGAATGTATGGATCGATGCTAAGGGAAGTATAACATTCATAACTGCTGGAGAGGAAGAAATTAAGACTAATTGGAAATCCATTATAGAAACAGGTCTATACGACCAACTAGTTCCAGGCGTCTTAAATTTTACATTAAGAGTTACTGGGCAACAGCCATCATGGATAACAGCTCCTATTGCAGTGACATTGATTGAAGATACTGAAAAAACATCAGGTTATGTAATACTTAACACAGGGACATCAACTTATACTGGAATAGGAACAGTAGTAATACATTAAGATACTTTCAGAAAGTTACGAGTCAATTACATGCCCCTACCGCGATTTGAACGCGGATTATGACCTAACTGCTTAAAACCGCAGGGTCGTGTTCTATCCAAGTTGAACTATAGGGGCATTAAATAGAATATATTTAAATATATTTAATCTATAAGTGAATTAAATGAAGCTTATATGTTCAAGTTGTGGAACAAATGTTGTAGGACAGGAAGATTTTGTTAAATTTTTATGTCCTAATTGTGGTGAAGGTACTATAATTCGTTGTAGAAAATGTAAAAAACTTTCTAACCCGTATAAATGCACACTCTGTAATTTTGAGGGTCCTTAATGGGAAATGTTGCTATTTCTTTAAAAATAATGCCAGATTCTCCTGAAACTGATATTGAAAAAATAAAAGAAGAGATATCTAAAAGATTGAAAGTTCAAGATTCGAAGATTGAGCCTATAGCTTTTGGATTAAAAGCTTTGAAGATTTTGATTATAGTTCCTGACAAAGAAACCGGAGACATAGAAAACAAAATAAAAGAAGTTAAAGGAGTTTCTGATGTAGAAACAGAATCTGTTACTCTTGTATAGGAATTTCTTCTGCTAAACTTACAATTACTTCTGTTCTATTAGAATCTTTATTTTTTAATTCTTTTAATCTTTTATTAAATTCTGAAATATATTCTCTCTTTTTGAAGAAAGTTCTAGTTCCACCTCTAAATAATTTAATCTCATCCATGTAATTTTCAATGGCTTTAGCTTTCAAGTCTATCCTTTTTACCAAATCTCCATAAGCAGTTTCTAAACCTTCCTTAATTTCAGTATCCTTTTTCCAAGCATATATCCCAAAAGATATTGCTGCTCCTGCTGCTGGAAGTAGAATGTTCCATACCATATATTTATTACCAATCAGTAAATATTTAAATAGATAGATGTTAATAATAAATAGTTTAAAAGGTATTCACCTTTAGCAAATAGGAGGAGATTTATACGGTAGAATTTGAGACAATTGAAACAAAAGAAATCAAGTTTGGAAATAACAAATTCTTGGAGGTAGCTCGAAAAAGAGCTAAAACGCCTGAAGGTGAGAATGAGTTCATATCTATATCAAAAGGATTCATAACACCAACAGGTCAAAAAAGATTCAAGAATGCTTTGGGATTTCCAGCTGAAGATGAAATAAAGAATGGATTGATAGAAGCTCTACAATCTATTTAGAAGGTTTTAGAAGTCAATCGGAAACGAGATGAAACTATATTTTCTTTTTTCCTTCACAAATCTTGCAACCTGTTGTAGTCATGCATTTAATACATACAACAGCTCCACAGACTCTACAATTTTGAGTAGCCACACTTCCGCAAACTTGACAGATACCAAGCTTCATTAAATCACGGTAATTTTAATTTTGATAAGAGATTTATATACCTATCTACCCTTCTAACCTCTTTTTCTAAAATATTTAATGTATTTAATACTTTTTTCTTTTCTATATCCTTAGATTTATTTAAGTTTTTTTCATATTCTTTGAATCTATTCAAAGTGTCTGTAACACTTTTTTGGATTCTTATTAAGAAAGCCTTTTTCAAACCTTCTAAAAGATCACCATGTAATTCAACATAAAGTTTTCTATCACCTGCTTTTTTAATTTTCTTAACCATTCCGAGAAATTCTAACAAATCCAAGCTTAAAGATATCGTTGATGTTGAATAGCCAATATCTTTTGCTAGTTCTTGTAAAGATAATTTTTTGTTTTTAACAAGTAGAGCAGCTATTATCCTCCCATGTATCTCTGAATAACCTATTGCAGATGCAGTTTCAGCAAATGTTGAGTATATATCTTTTTTTATTTCTTTTATGTTCATATTAAAGTTTAAATAATCTTTAATATATATATTTATAAGTTTTATAACTTTTAAAAAGTTCCAAATGATTGTTATGAACATAATAAAAGAAACTCAATCTATTTGTCCAGAATGTTTAAAAATATTACCTGCAACCATTTTTGAGGGTGATAATAAAGTTTGGATAAAGAAAACTTGTCATGAGCATGGTGAATTTTTAGACTTATACTGGGGAGATTATGAAATGTATAAAAAAGCTATGAAGTTTGCTCATGGTGGAAAAGGAATTGATAATCCGAATGTTGAGTTAAAAAGTCCCTGTCCAATGAATTGCGGTTTATGCAAGATGCATACTTCTCATACTGCTTTAGGAAATATTGTTGTTACAAATAGGTGCGATTTACAATGTTTTTATTGTTTCTTTTATGCCAAAGCAATGGGCTATGTCTACGAGCCATCTTTAGAGCAAATAAGAAAAATGTTAAGGTTAATGAGAGAGGAAAAACCTGTTCGAACGAATGCAGTACAGCTAAGTGGTGGTGAACCTTTAATGAGAGAAGATATAATCGATATTATTAAAATTGCAAAAGAAGAGGGTTATGATCATGTTCAATTAAATACAAACGGTATACGCTTGTCCAAAAGTTTAGAATTTGCTAAAAAAATAAGAGAGGCAGGAGTTAACACAATTTATTTAAGTTTTGATGGTACCACTCCAGAAACAAACCCTAAGAATCATTGGGAAATACCAAAAATACTAGAAAATCTTAGAAAAGCAGATATAAGAGCTGTTCTTGTTCCTACAGTTATAAATACGGTTAACGATCATGACGTTGGAAATATTTTGAGATTTGGACTAAAAAACCTTGATGTTGTTAGCGGAGTTAATTATCAACCAGTTTCTCTTGTAGGAAGAATAACAAAAGCAGATGTAAAGAAATTTAGAATAACCATTCCAGATGTTATAAAGAAAATAGAAGAACAAACAAGTGAGATGGTTTCTAGGGAAGATTGGTATCCTGTCCCTTTTGTAACTCCTATAACTCATTTCTTCGAAGCTTTGACTAGTACACCAAAATATGAATTAACTGCCCACCCAGCTTGTGGAATGGGCACTTATTTATTTTTAGATGGAGATAAAACAATACCTCTACCTAGATTCTTTGACGTTGAAGGATTTATGGAATTTTTAGAAGAGCTGTCAAAACAAGCTAAAGGAATCACAGGAAAAGTATATACAAGTGTAAAAATATTAACAAAGTTAAGTAGTTTTGTAAATAAAGAAAAACAGCCTAAAGATCTGAATATTGCAAAAATACTGTTTAATATTTTAAGATACGGAGATTATAACGCTTTAGGAAAACTGCATCACAAAGCTCTTTTTGTTGGAATGATGCACTTTATGGACTTATGGAACTACGATATTGAAAGAGTCAAGAAGTGTTGTATACATTATGCCCAACCTGATGGAAGGATAGTTCCTTTCTGTGCTTTTAATGTGATACCACAGTGGTATAGAGATGCTATTCAAGAAAAGTTTGGAATGAGTTTTGAAGAATGGACCAAAAAAACTGGTAAAGGTATAGAAGATGATATTTACAATAGAAATATAAAAGAGCTAGAATCAGACCCAATTTACAAGAAAACTTATGAAAGTTTTAGATGATGATTTATATTTTCTGAAAATTAAATTTAAGATATGGGAGTCCAGATTTTTGACATATTACCAAAAAAAGAGATTGAGATAAGAGAATTATCAGGTAAGAGCATAGCTGTTGATGCTTTTTTATGGTTACATCAATTTTTATCCATTATTCGTCAGCTTGATGGGACTCCTTTAAAAGATTCTAAAGGAAGGATAACAAGTCATTTGAGTGGAATATTCTATCGTTCAGCAAAATTAATAGAGAATGATATAAAGCTTGTTTGGGTTTTTGACGGTCTAAGACCAGCGTTCAAAGTAGGAACTACCGAAGAGAGAAAAACATTGAAAGAGGAAGCTAATAGAAAATGGCAAGAAGCTTTAAAAACAGGTAATCTTAAGGAAGCTAGGAAGGCTGCTCAAGCAACATCAACTTTAACAGAAGAAATATTAGATCAGTCCAAGCAACTCTTGACTTATATGGGCATACCTATTGTCCAAGCTCCTTCAGAAGGAGAAGCAGAGTGCGCATATCTTTGCAAAAAAGGATTAGTTTACTCTGTATCAAGTCAGGACAGTGACAGCCTACTTTTTGATTCTCCTAAACTCATTCGTAATCTTTCAATTACAGGGAGAAGAAAACTCCCAAGACAAGAAGTCTATATAGAAGTAAAACCTGAATTGATAGAATTAAATAATGTTTTGAAAAATCTAGGAATTAGTAGAGAACAGTTAATAATAATTGGTCTACTAGTTGGAAGTGATTATAACCCAGGCATAAGAGGCTATGGTCCTAAAAAAGCTTTAGAACTAGTAAAAAAAGAAAAAACCTTAAAGAATGTTTTGAAAAAAATTAAATGGGATTATGAAGTACCTGCAGAAGAAATTTATAATTTCTATTTGAATCCACCCATAGAAAAAAGCATTAAAATTGAATTCAGACCTTTACAATCTGAAAAAATTTTGAGGTTTATGGTTGATGAGCATGAATTTTCTCAGGATAGAATAAAAAAAGTTATAAAAACCCTAACAGAACATAAACAAAGTTCTTTAGGAAGCTGGTTAAAATGAAAATCAGAAGATTTAAATTGAAAGATGTAAAAGCTTTAGTCGAGCTCTCAAAAAAAGCTTCAAAAGAATTAGGGTGGGGAAAAGAAAGTATAAAAGATTTTAAAAGACTATTTAAAAGAAATAAAAATCTGATTTGGATAGCTGAAGATAAAAATAAAATGATTGGATTTCTATATGGAGATCTGATTTTAAGAAAAGGAATTTTAAAAAGAAAAAAAGTCTTAGAATTAGCGAGTATTTATATTATTAAAGAATATCGTAACAAAGGTATTGCTACAAAACTTACTAAAGAATTTCTAAATGTTTGGAAGAAAAGTAATTACAAAGGCGTCATTTGTTTCGCCACCAATAAAATAGCTTTGTCTTTAGCGAAGGATGTTGGGTTTAAACAAAAAGTTTATTATTTAGAGAAAAAATTTGAAGTTGGTTGAAATGATTAGAATAAAAAGAGCAGATAAAATAGATATAAATAACATTGTAAATTTAAGAAATGCACTTGACATCTATCATAGAAAATTTGATAAGCTGCTAAATACAGACTTTAAGCGTAAACAGTATAATAGACAACTTATTAAAAGTAAGATAAAAAGTAAAAATGCTATTTTACTTGTAGCATTAGATAAAAATAAAATAATTGGATATGTTTTAGGATGGATAGAAAAGAGACCAGCATATGCTTTTAGAATAGGTTATTTTTGTGATCTATTCATAATAAGAAATTATAGAAACAAAGGCATTGGTAAAAAATTAATTAAAGAATTAATAAATTGGTTTAAATCTAAAAAAATAAAATATGTCACTCTAGATGTTTACTCAAAAAATAAAACTGCTATTAAAGCTTTTTATTCTGTTGGATTTAAAGAATTAAGTAGACATATGATAATTAGAGTAAGGTAGTATGTTCAAGCTTAAAGATGTTCCTGAATTAAAAAAACTAGTAACTTTTATTCCTAATAAAAAGGAACCTATTCATAATTGGTATTATTTCAAGGAAGGTTTTTCTAAACAACTAGTAGATGTTCTTCTTGAAAAACTTAATTTGAATAAAGATTCAATTGTTCTAGATCCGTTTTGCGGTTGTGGAACTACGAACTTAGCTTGTAAACAAAATGTATATAAATCAATAGGTTTTGATGTTTCTCCATTCTTTGTTTTTGTTTCTAGAGTTAAAATAAGAGACTATGATATGGACAAGTTAAAAGAATTTGTTTCAATGGCTTTAAAATGAAAGTTTGAAAGACCAAGAGAATTAATAAAAGATAACTGGATAGTAAAATCATTTTCCAGATATGCCCTAGAAGATTTGGTATTTTATTTAAACAAAATAAACGAAGCTTGCAAAGATAATGAAAAGGAACGTGATTTCTTGCTATTAGGCTTAATAGATAGTGCTATGAGATCAAGTTATATTGTAAAAGATGGCGCTATTATAAAAATAGTGAAGAGGGGCACACCTTCATTAAAGAAATTCTTCAAATATAAAATTAGAAAAATGTATAAAGATTTGAAAAGATTGAATCTTAAACCTATAGAAACAAGAGTTGAGTATGGTGATGCAAGAAATCTAGAACCATTTTTAGATGCTGAGTCTGTAGATTCTGTTATAACTTCTCCACCTTATTTGAATAAGATAGAGTATACAAACATCTACAGAGTTGAAGAATCTATCCTGGGTCTTCCATTAACAGGATTAAGATCTTTTATAGGAACCAGAGTTGAAGATATTGATGTAAGCGATTTAGGTCTGGATCAGAATTTACCTCCTGTTGCAAAGGCTTATTTCAAAGACATGTACTCATCTTTAAAGGAAATGCATAGAGTTTGTAAGGATAATACAAAACTTGCAATTATAATTGGTGGAGGCTGTTTTCCTGACAGAGTAGTAGAATCAGATATTATAACTGCAGAAATAGCAGAAAAAATTGGATTTAATGTAAAAAATATTCTAGTAACAAGACATTCTTGGTGTACAAGGGCAAGAACTATAAAGATTGGAAAGATAAGAGAAAGTATAATTTTATTAGAAAAATAGATAGGTATCTCTTTTCAAAGATTGTATTTATTTGAGTTATTTCTTGAACCCTCTAAAAGCTGTTGCAGCTTTCTTATCCTTTCTGTCTAATTCTCTTAGTACTATTACTCTTATTTCAGATGTAGAAACTCCATCATATATTTGATTACTAACAACATTTGCTATATCACTTGCTATCTTTGCAGATGCCCCTGCCTTCTTACAAGATTTAACTATCTTGTTTTTGTTAAAGTCTTCTAATTTTCCATTCTTTTTCCTAACTTTCATAGCAAACCTCTATTAAATATTGAGAATCCCTACTTAAAACCATATCTTCCTATTAAAGGAACAAACATGAAAGAACCTATAGATTCTTTCTCAATTTTACCCTTTAATTTTTTAATAACATACATTTCTTGCAAATAAATATTGCCAATTGGTATTACCATAATTCCATTTATTTTTAATTGTTTTAACAAAGGTTTAGGGACGTCAGGACAAGCAGCTGTAACGATTATTCTATCAAAGGGTTTATATTTTGCCAAACCTAAAGAACCGTCACATTCTATAACCATGATGTTTTCTATTCCTGCTTTTTTTAGATTATTTTTTGCAAATTCGACTAACTCATGAATTATCTCAACTGTATAAATGAAACCATTTTTACCAACAAGTTGTGCAAGTATTGCTCCTTGCCAACCAGATCCTGTTCCAATCTCCAAAACTTTTTGCCCACTCTTTACATCCAAAGCTTCTGTCATTGCTACTACAGTAGAGGGTTGAGAGATAGTTTGATTATGCCCAATTAAAAGAGGAACATCTCTGTAAGCAAGCTCTCTCATATTTTGAGGAACAAACAAATGCCTTGGGATTTCTCTTAAAGCATTTTCAAGAGCTTTTGATTTTAAGTAACCTAAGCTCTTGATATGCTCAATCAGTTTTTCATTTTCTTCCTCAAAAACCATATATTTATTTTATACTTTAAACATAATCAATCTATGCACGATAGCTTAGAAGAATTCATAAAGAAGATAAAAAGCTTAGAGATTCAAGGAGCAAAGGAAATTGCTATAGAGAGCTTAAAATTTCTTAGAAGTCTTGTAAAAGAAAAGGGTTTTGGAAAAGAGTTTGAGCAAGCAGCTAAAAAATTAGAAGAAGCTAGAACAACTGCAGTTGTTCTACACAATTGTTTAGAAATTTTGAAAAGAGATAGAAAGGTAGAAACTATAAATAAACTATTAAGACAGTTGAATGATGCAACAAAGAAAATTGCATTAAAAGGTAGTCGTTTAATAAAAGATGGTTACAAAATTATGACCCACTGTCATTCAGGAGAGGCATTAGCTGTAGTTAAACAGGCTTGGAAAGAAGGGAAGAAAATTACTGTTTATGCAACCGAAACAGAACCAAAGCATCAGGGTATAAAAACTGCTAAAGAATTGGCTGAAAAAGGGATTCATGTTATTTTGATAGTTGATTCTGCTATTGAATTTTTCATAAAAGATATCGATGTTGTAATAGTTGGTTGTGATTCGATCAGAAAAGAAGGTATCATTAATAAGATAGGGACTTATCCTATAGCTGTGGTTGCCAAAGAGCATAAAAAGCCTTTTTATGTTGTTGGTAATACTTTAAAATTAGATAAGAGAAAGAAATTAATTATTGAAGAGAGACCTCCTAGTGAGATTTACGTAGAACATATGAAAACATTAGAAGTTAGAAATCCGGCCTTTGACGTAACACCACTTAAATATGTAAAAAGAATTGTAACTGAAAAAGGAATTTTAACACCAGGAAATGTTTTGAGGATGTTAAAATGAGTTATATTGATTTGAAATATGAACCAAAAAAAGATGATTTGATTTGTGAATTTAGAGTAGAACCTTTTAAAGGAATCTCTATAAGAGAAGCATCAGAACATATTGCAGCTGAATCAAGCATAGGAACCTGGACAGATATTCCAATGAAACCTAGAATTAGAAAACTAGGAGCAAAAGTTTTTGAGATAAAAGGAAATTATGTAAAAATTGCTTATCCTTTAGAATTGTTTGAACCAGGAAATATGCCACAAATTCTTTCGAGTATAGCAGGAAATATTTTTGGAATGAAAGTTGTCAATAATTTAAGATTAGAAGATATTCATTGGCCTTACGAAATTGTAAAATCGTTTAAAGGACCTTTGTTTGGAATAGAAGGTGTAAGGGAATTATTAAGAATTCCTAAAAGACCTATTTGTGGAAGTATAATAAAACCAAAGTTAGGGTTAAATGAAAAGGAACATGCAAAAGTTGCATATGAGACTTGGGTTGGTGGAATAGATATAATAAAAGACGATGAGAATCTTTCTAATCAAAATTTCAATAATTTTGCGAAAAGGGTTATAGAGACGTTCAAGATGAGAGATAAAGCCGAAAAAGAGATCGGGGAAAGGAAAATGTACATGCCAAATATAACAGCAGAAGTAGATACTATGTTGGAAAGAGCAAACTTTGTTAAAGAGATCGGTGGAGAATATGTTATGGTTGATATTATAACCACAGGTTGGTCTGCTTTGCAAACTTTGAGAAATGCAAATGATGATTTAAAATTAGTTTTGCATGCTCATAGAGCTGGCCATGGAGCTTTTACTCGTAAAAAGCATGGCATATCAATGGTTGTTATAGGAGATATCGCAAGATTGATAGGTTTAGATCAAATTCATATAGGAACTATAATAGGAAAAATGGAAGGACCAAAAGAAGAAGTTTTAACAATAGAAGAAGAAATTGAAAAGAAAATCATAAAAGAACATAGTCATGTATTAGCAGAAAATTGGCATCATATAAAACCTGTTTTTGCAGTTTGTTCAGGAGGATTGCATCCAGCAATGATACCTTATCTAGTTAATACCCTAGGAAATGATATCATTATGCAATTTGGTGGAGGAGTACATGGACATAAGATGGGAACAAAGGCAGGAGCAAAGGCTGTAAGACAAGCTATAGATGCAACAATGCAAAATATATCTTTAAAAGATTACGCATCAAAACATAAAGAACTAAAAATTGCATTAGATAAATGGGGTTATTTAAAGTGATATCATGACAGAAGGTCAAAAATCAGCTGAACAAACATCTACCGAAGAAAAACCTAAAAAAAGATTTCATATAAAATTAACTAAGATTGATATCATATCAATCTTAGCTTTGATAATTTTTATAACTCTTGTTAGCATTCCTGTCTACACTCCCAAAGGAGAATGTGAGGTTGCAAGACCAGCCTACAAGTGCGCTTCTCTGAAGGATGTAATGATTGAAAATTGTGTCTATTGGGGGAATTATAGCTGTAACACAAATGCTGATGTAAGCTTGCCACAGATAGAATGGTATATTGAAAATCTATGCAAACTGCAGAATCAATACCATAATTCTGGTTTAGACTGTTCTAACCTAAAATTGGCATGTAATCAAATAACCAAAAATCAAACTTGTCCTATTGGTTATTAATATAAATTCAAAATTCTAAATTCTAAGAAGTGGGTAAATGAAGTTAATAGCAAAACCGATAAATTTGGAAGTAGGTGGAAAGTTTATTGTTATAATAAACAAAGAGGATGCAGAATTTTTGGGTTTGCATTCATTGGATAGAGTAAGGTTGAGATACAAAGAAAAGGAGTTGACAGCGATAGTTGATGAAACAGCAAAATTTACAATGAAAGGAGAGATTGTAACCAATGATGACGTTACTACATTTTTTGATCTGAAAGGTGAGGAACATATAGAAGTTTCCCCAGAAAAAGAATTGGAATCTGTCACTTACATAAAACAAAGGGTTTCCGGTGTAAGGCTTGATTATGAAAAGATAAAGAAAATAGTTAGAGACGTTGTTGATAGAAAGATCTCTGGAATAGAACTTTCATCATTTATAACATCTCTATATACAAGAGGAATATCAATAGACGAGGCTGTCAGCTTATCTAGGGCAATGGTTGAGACAGGAAAGAAATTCAAGTTTCCTGGAAAATTGGTTTGTGATAAACATTCTATCGGAGGTTTTCCCGGAGATAAAACTTCTTTGGTTGTTGTTCCTATAATTGCTGCTGCAGGATTAACAATTCCAAAAACATCTTCAAGAGCAATAACATCTCCCTGTGGAACAGCAGAAAGAATGGAGGTATTGGCTCCTGTCAATCTAACTCTAGAAGAGATAGAGGAAGTTGTTAGAAAAACCAATGGATGTCTTGTATGGGGAGGAGCTCTAGACATAGCCCCTGCTGATGATGCCTTTATTCAAATAGAATATCCTTTAGGAATAGACCCCTTACTTTTACCATCAATAATGTCTAAGAAAAAGGCAATTGGAGTTCAGTATGTTGTAATAGATATTCCAACAGGAAAGGAAACAAAGATTAAGACAACTGAAGAGGCCCATGAACTTGCAGATGATTTTATTGAGTTGGGTAAACATTTGGGAATACATGTTGCATGCGGTATAACATTTGGAGATCAGCCTCTAGGATATTGTATTGGACCTGCATTAGAAGCGAAAGAGGCTCTACTAACTCTGCAGGGAAAAGGCCCAAAGGACCTTGTTGAGAAGAGCACGATGTTGTGTGACATACTCTTTGAGATGATTGGTGCAAAAGATAGCAGAGCAGCTCTAGAGATTTTGAGATCTGGAAGAGCTGAGAAAAAGTTTAGAGAAATAATAGAGGCACAAGGCGGTAATCCAGAAATAAAACCTGATGACATTAAAATTGGAGATAAATTTGTTGATGTGAAATCTGACACTGATGGTAAGGTTCTTTGGATAAAAAATTCAGGTATTGTTATTATTGCTAGAAAGGCAGGAGCACCAAAGGATAAAGGAGCAGGAATACATCTTAATGTTAAGATGGGAGATTCTGTGAAAAAAGGTGATGTATTATTTAGAATATATTCTGACAATTATGCAAGGTTGAATGAAGCATTAAGTCTTGCAGAAGAGTTGAAACCAATAGTTGTTGGTAAACACTTTGAAGAAAAAATGTTATTAGATAGAGTTTTTGCTGAAATTCCAAGAAGAAGATTGTTTATGTTAGAGAGGTAATTTTTGGATGGTTAGATGTAAATAACTTAATAAGACAAAACAAATAATCTATTATGCATAAAAAAGTCCTTTTTGTTATTCTCGATGGTATCGCAGATTTAACAGAGAAGACTCCTTTGCAATTAGCCTCAAAACCAAATCTAGATGTGTTAACAAAAAATGGTTTTGCAGGCTTGATAGAAAATAAAGAAGGGCATCATCCTGATTCTAGCTTATCAACTTTTGTTCTGTTAGGTTATTCAAAAGAAGATTATCCTGGAAGAGGATACATAGAAGCTTTAGGAATTGGTTTAAGACCTACTCCTGGTAGCGTTTATCTTAGAGCAAACTTTGCAACTGTTAAAGAAGTTATGCATAATGAGCTTAAGACAGGAACGTTCAATCCACATCTAATAGTTGTTGATAGAAGAGCTGGGAGGGATAAGACTGGTTTATTTGAGATGTCTAAAGATATCAAAGAATTTTTCTTGGATGGAGTAAGAATAGATTTTTATAAATCCTTGGGACATAGAGGTGTTGTCGCTCTCAATAGCATGAACATCTCTCCAAATGTTAGTGATTCGGACCCAGGGATTGAGGGAAAAGAAGTTGAAGAAATAAAACCTTTGACGAACGACGACCTAGCTAGGAAAACTGCTGCTGCACTAAATAAATTCGAATTAGAAACTTACAGGATTTTGAAGGAACATCCTGAAAATAGATATAGAAGCGTTCCAGCTAATTTTATTCTTCTAAGAGGGGCTAGTTCTTACAGATATGTTAAGAGTTTTAAGGATGGTTTTGGTTTGAATGGAGCCTGTGTTGCTGCGTCTCCCGCAGTAAAGGGAATCGCAAGGGTTTTGGAGATGGAAGTAGTTGAAATTTCTGGAACAACTGCTGATTTCAAAACGAATTTAACAGATAAAGTATTAAAAGCATTGGATCTTTTGAATAAGTATGACTTTGTTATATTACATATCCTAGGTTGTGATGCAATTTCTCATGATAAGAAGTTTGATCTTAAAAGATTATTCATTGAGAAGATTGATAGAGAAGTTTTTAGAAGAATTCTAGAGTATACTGATTTTGATAAAACCATGCTTGTAGTTGCTTCAGACCATGTAACATCTGTGAAAACAGGAATGCATATGCCAGGATTTATGCCGTTTCTGATTTTCACTAAAGGTATACAATCAAATAATATTGAAAGGTTTGATGAGGAGAGTTGCAAACAAGGACCAATAGTGAACATTGAAGATTTTATGGAAGAAGTTATAAAATTTGTGTAATGTTTCACATAGATAATTTCATTTATAATAATGAAACTTGAATATAGAAAAATTTTTAAATCTTGAAAACGTATTTATGGAAGGTTTCTTCTCCTCCCTGGAGGATAAAAATGTTAGAAAAATTGGTAGAAACTAGGGAGAGACATAAATTAGTTACAACAAAAGAATTGGAGATCGTAGCAAGAGTTGAAGCAGCTTTACTAAAAGGTGCAAGAGATTATTTCATTAAAGAAGGTTTTATAGAAGTCAATGCACCGCATATAACCAAAGCAACTGGTGCATGCGAAAACATAAACACTTTATTTGCTTTAGATTATTTCGGTGTACAAGGATATCTTAGCCAAACTCAGCAATTATATCTTGAAGCTATGATACCAAAATTGAAAAAAGTTTGGTGTATAGGTCCAAGTTTTAGAGCAGAACCAGAATCAGATAACAGACACTTAACAGAATTTCCTTTGCTAGAAATTGAGTTTGAAGGAAATTTTGAAGAACTTCTTATGCACATAGAGAATACGATATGTAGTATGATAAAGGAAGTTCTGAAAGAAGAGGAAATGTTGAAAGAAATAGGAGTAAACGTTGAAAGACTTAAAGCAGTGAAGGCTCCTTTCAAAAGAATAACATACGATGAAGCAATAAAGAAACTTTCTAGTGAAGGTATAAAATGGGGAGATGATTTGAGAAGCAAACATGAAAAAATGCTTACAGAAATGCATGAAAACCAACCATTATTCATAACGCACTTTCCAAAGAATATAAAATTTTTCAATATGAGAGAAAATGACTATAGACCAGAGATAGTAAATAGCACAGATCTTATCTTGCCTGGAAGTGGAGAAGCTGTTGGTGCTGCTGAAAGGGAACATAGACATGATAAGCTCAAAGAAAGATTAGAGAGTTCAACAATGCTTCAACAATTAAAAATTAGAGGTGGCAGCATAGAGGATTTTGCCTGGTATTTGGATTGTGTTAAAAGCAATGGAATTAAATTACATTCAGGTTGTGGTATAGGTTTAAACAGAGTGACCCAATTTATCTTAGGAACAGATGATATAAGAAAGTGTACAGTCTTTCCTTTAAATTCAGAAACTATAATGTAAAAATAGAAATAAAATGCTTAAAAAGAAAAGATTAGATGTTGGTATTTAAAATACTTTAATATTTAAATAGAATAATTCTTTATCAATTGTATGGGGCAAGCTGAGGGGCAGTAATTCGTTTTTGCGAACTGCTTGCTCAGTCCGGGAGTTAAAAAAATCGAAAGCGCACGGCTGAAGACCGTGGTGTCGCGCGTTCAAATCGCGCCTGCCCCACCATTCTATAAAGATTTTTAACCTTTGAAACCCAATTTTAATTATGTTTCTTCGACTAGTCCCTGTTGGAAACCTTTCTCAACAAATACTTGAAACAATTCGTGAAGAATTAGAATATCTGAATATAAAATGCAGAATCATGCCAAAATTAGATATTCCTCAAGAAGCTTTCAATCATTGGAGAAAGCAGTATAATGCTGAAATTGTTATGAATTTATTGTCTAAAAAATCAGAAGTTAAATTCATTGACAAAAACATTCCAACCTTAATGATAACCGATTCTGATTTGTATTATGCTGGTTTAAATTTCATATTTGGATTGGAAGAGCCAGTAATAAGTTCTGCCATAGTATCTATAGCGAGATTAAGACCAGAATTTTATGATCAAAGACCAGACCAAAACCTTTTAAAAGAGAGAACTGTAAAAGAAGTTATACATGAGCTAGGCCATTATTTAGGTTTAGATCATTGTAATAATAGCTTATGTGTCATGTGTTTTTCACCTTCAGTTTTTGATGTTGATAAAAAAGAGAAAGAATTTTGTGATAATTGTAAAATTAAAATGATGACAAGAGGAATAAGCTTAGAGTGATAATATGAACGAAAAGGTTTGGAAAGCAGAAGTCGCAGCAGAAAAAGTAATAATTTGGGATAAAGAAGGTGCCAAGGATATTTTTGAGAATGGATGGTATGGAGAACTATTTGAAGATAGATTAGAATTAGCCTTGATTGAAGCTGCTTTGTTATTAGAAAGAGGGAAAATTGAGATTGTTAAAGGGAAAAAGAAGAAAATCTCTTTCAAGGATTTCCATGATTACTGCCTAAAAATTGATACTCGGTTCAAAATAAGATATACAGTCTATAGAGATTTAAGAGAAAGAGGTCTACCTGTAAGGACCGGATTCAAATTTGGGTGTGATTTTAGAGTTTATGAAAGAGGAGTTACTCCTGTAAAGAAAGGACCAAAGGCCGCTCATGAACATACTAAATGGATTGTTTTTGCAGTACTAGAAGATTATACTTGCTCATTTCAAGAATTGTCAAGAGCTGTTAGACTTGCTCACAACATAAGAGCTAATATGCTTTGGGCAATTGTTGATAACGAGGGAGATGTAACATACTACTCGATTACCTATCTGAGCCCATAGAGGTATTCAATGTTTGTAGAAGACGTGATGTCAAAAAATATAGTATCTTTAGCTCCTGAAGATAATGTATCAAAACTTATTTCTTTAATAGAAAAATATTATTTCCGTGAAATATTGGTAATAGAAAACAAAAAATTGAAAGGAATTGTCTATTCTAAAGAGATTGCAAAAAAAGGTATTGTTGATCCTACTAAAACCAAAGTAAACACGTTGATGAGGTTTCCACCTCCAACTTTATCTCCAAACCAAGATGTTGATGATGCTGCTAATTTAATTTTCAAGACAGGGCTTAGAGCTTTGCCTGTAACTGAAAATAATAAAGTTGTTGGAATTGTTTCTTTGCATGATATAGTGAATATGGCATCAAAAACAAAGGAGTTTAGACAAACGCTAGCAGAATCTATAATGTCTATACCGGAGATAGCAAGAGAAGATACTGACATAGGAACTGCAAGAATGCTCATGAGAGAAAAAAACATATCTCGAATACCTGTTGTAGATAAAAATCAGAAACTCTATGGTGTGGTAAGCATATTTGATTTATTAAGAGCAGTAAAACCAAGAGAGAGAATGAACTTCTATTCTATGGCAGCAGAAAAGGAGACCATAATGGAAATACCAATATCTACTGTAATGAGCAATATGCCTACAACAGTTGATAGAAAGACTTCATTAAATGAGATTGTCAGTCTAATGAGAAAAGATGAGACAGATGGAGTAATTGTTGTAGAAAATGATTTTCCTGTTGGAGTAATTACTGAAAAGGATTTGTTGGAAGTTTATGTTTCTAGTTTAAGGAAAAGAGGGGTTTATTATCAAATAATCGGATTAGCGGATGAAGATGATTTTGTAGTAGAAACTGTTGACAGGATGGTAAGGGATACTATACAGAAAATGTCTAAAATATTTAAACCTCAATTCTTCTTCTTACATGTGAAGAGATATGATAAAAAAGGTAAGATAAAATATTCAATCAGAACTAGATTCAGAACTGATAGAGGAATCTTTATCAGCAAATCTCATGCTTGGGATTTGAGAGATGCTGTTAATGATGCGCTTACTAAATTAGAAAAAATTATGTTTAAGAAAAGGGATGTTAGAGACAAAATAAGAGAGACATTAAGATTTAAGAAGATGTTTAGTTAACTAATCTTATTAACGGTGGTTTTATTCAAACTCGCTGTGATAAATGTAAAGGTCATGTCAAGGAAGTGGGGAGATTAACAAATATAAAGTGGAAAGGTATTAATCAAAAATTATGCAAAAATTGTAGAAAAAAATTAAAAATTTCTTTTAGATGATTAAATACTAACGCTCTTTTTCCACTTTCTAAATTCTTTATCAATAAAAGAACGCTTGTGTGTTTCACCAAACTTTTTCTTTAACGTGAAACCGTATAACAAACCGAAACATAGACCAAATAAATGAGCGGCGTAAGCGACTGGTTGTGAAGCAAACAATCCAACAAAACTACTTAACCCCCAAAGAAAAACTGCAAGTGAAAGTGGTATAGCTGTGTACCCAATAAAAACTTTCATTCTAGGCCTTAGAACAACTAAAGTACCGATAATGCCAAATATTGCTCCTGAAGCCCCAATGGAAGCTTCATAAAATAAAATACTTCCTAGACCTGCTATAATGCCAGAAGCGAAATATAACTTCAAAAATCTTTCTCCTCCTATCATCTCCTCTAAAATAGAACCGAATAGAATTAGAGCTAACATATTATATAATAAATGAGGGAAATATTTTGTGCTATGAAAGAACATATAAGTTATGAGTGTCCATGGTTTAATCAGAACTTCAGAAGAAACCAAAGCGAAATTTTCTGTTATCAAAGGGAATACAAATTGTAGGATAAAAACTACTATATTGATTGCTACTAACTTGACTGCATAATGTTTCATTAACATATTTGTATTAATAAGGTTTTTAGATTATAAAAGACTAACGTAAATATTTAGGTTATCTCAACCATTCATCTTCCCATTTTTCAAGTTCTTTTTCAGCGATAGAATGTTTTCTTTTTTTCTGAGGTATTTCTCCATATTCTTTTTTATGTACGAAACCATATGCTAAACCAAATCCTAATCCAAATAAATGAGCAGCATAAGCGATTTGTCCAGGAGCAAATAAACCTATAAAATTACCTATTGTCCATAACACAACTGCAAATGCCATAGGCACTGGAGCATAGAGCCAAACTATCATTCTAGGTCTTAAAACTGCTAATGCACCTAAAATACCGAATATAGCCCCTGAGGCTCCTATTGAGGCTGTATAAAACAGAATACTTCCTACACCAGCTACTATGCCTGAAGCGAAATAAAGTATCAAGAATTTTCTACTACCTATTATTTTTTCCAAAACAGAACCAAACAGAGCTAGAGCTAACATGTTATATAGTAAATGTTCTATACTTCCGTGAAGAAATATAGACGTTACAATCGTCCATGGTCTTGAAAAAAATTCAGAAGAGATTAAAGCAAATTCATCTGTTAAACCTGAGATTAGAAATTGTAAAATAAAAACTATTACAGTAATTATTACAAGTTTAATTGCATACCAGTTGTATTTCATTTAGCTACCTGTTGAAGTGTAATTTTTTATTCCATATTTCCATGCTGAGTATGAGATAACAAAAGCTATCAAACCTACTATAGGAGTTAGATATGCTGCATACATCCATAAACCTTTACCAAGAAAGAACTGTGCTGGATAGTAATTAATAAAGCCAAACGGTAAAACAAAAGTTAAAAGAAATATTATAAATGGATTGTAAATGTCCAATGGAAATTCTGTAAATCTCATCAAAGGATATAAAATTTCTGATAACATTGCTGACCTTATAATCCAAAAAGTGGCTGTTGCAAATAAGAGTACTACAGAAAAAATTATCAGCACGGCGCCTATTACTGTTAAAGTAAGTAAAATAATATTTTGTAATGTCCAGACTATTGAGAGTGCATTCGAAGCGTAGCCTAATACTAATATTCCTGCTATCAAATCACCAAAGCCATCATCATCTATATCACCCATTATTAAAAGAAGTAACGGATTAAATGGTACAAGAAGCATGCGATCAAAATCACCATTTACTATATAACGTTCAAGTCTATGGGGAGAAACCCCAGTTAGAAAAGTATGCCATATTCCAAAAGATAAATAAGAAAGTCCTACCAGAAAAAGTATTTGTTCAAATCTCCATCCATTAAGTACTGGAATATGTTGAAATATAACCCAGAAAAAAACTATTGATATAACATTTGTTAAGAATATAGCAAATATGCCTATAAAGAAATCTGCTCGATACTCCATCCATCTTTTTATGTTCATTTTTACTAGTTGTTTCCATAATTTAAACATTCAACCACCGTGCACAATAACTTTTCTTTCTGCTATTTTCCAAACAAAATAAGACAAAAATCCCAATATTACCAACCAAATCACTTGTTGCACAAATAAGTAAAAAATGTCAATGCCAACTATTTTTCCCAAGTATATTGAAAGTGGTATATGAAAAACTGTTTGGAATGGTAATAATCTAGCAATATCAGCAAACCATGTTGGGAAAAAGTAGAGTGGAATTAAAGCTCCCGACATTACATCTGATATCATACGCCTTGATAATGACAATCCCCAGACACTTCCTGTTGACCAGAAGGCCCACATACCTGTTAAAAAAACCATAAAATAATTTACAAAATATCCTAATACAACACTTATCAAAAAGGCTAAAAAGTTAACAGGTAATGAAATATTAATTAACAAAATCGATATTAAAAAAATCGGTAAAACATTTGTTATTAAAGTAAATATTGTATTACTAAAACCTTTGAAGATACGAAAAATAGGATAGCTAACTGGTTTTGTTAAAATCGTACTTAATCTTCCAGTTCTAACATCCCATTCAATCTCATATTCAAAACCTGAGTTTATTAACGGTCCTATACATGAAGAAACTACCAAATATGTAATCATTGCAGATAGAGAAAAACCACTTATAACGGCTAATCCAGAAGCAGCAAAGACAGCATTCCACACAAACCACAGAACCGCTAGATTTATCAAAGCCCCGACTAATCTCGCAAAAAACTCTGTCCTATAGGCTAACATTTCTTTTATGCCTAAAGCCGTTACATCTAAATACATCATAAACCCTCACGATATATTTTTCTGATTATTTCCTCTACCTTTGGCTCTTCGATTGATATGTCATATATCGACCACTTTGAAAGTATCTTTTTTATTATTTCAGAGACAGATGCTTTTTTTGTGTTAATTCCGAGGAAAGCTCTATTTTCTTCAGTATCTAGAACCTTTACACCTTTCCATTTTAATTTATTTTTTTCAACTGGATCCTGAAAATCAACAATAAGAACCCTTTCTGTTCCAAATTTCTTTTTGATATCATCTATCAATCCATCAAATATTTTCTTTCCTTTGTCAACAATCAAAATTCTTTTGCACAACTCCTCAATATCTCCCATATCATGCGTTGTTATGATTATTGTTACCTTTCTCTCTCTGTTGATTTTAGTAAGAAAATCTCTGATTTGTTGTTTAGCAACAACATCCAATCCTATTGTTGGCTCATCCAAAAATAGAATTGGTGGATCGTGAAATAGACTGGCTGCTAAGTCACATCTAACTCTTTCTCCAAGAGATAATTTTCTGACTGGTTTTTTCAAATACTTATCGATATCAAGAATAGATGAGAAAGTTTCCAAATTCTCCTTAAACCTGCTTTCTGGAATTTTATACAAATGTTTGAGCAATTCATACGAATCCTTTACCATTAAATCCCACCAGAGTTGTGACCTCCAACCAAAAACAACGCCTATGTTTCTTGCATTTTCTTTTCTCTTTTCATAAGGAATCAAATCTAGAACCTTTGCATAACCTGAGCTTGGAGTTAGAATTCCTGTTAATATTTTTATCAAAGTAGACTTTCCTGCACCATTTGGTCCAATAATACCTACAAATTCTCCTCTTTCAACCTTCAAATTTACATTTTTTAGAGCCTTTACTTTTTTATAGGTTCTGCTAAACAAATCTTTGACAGCTGATTCTCTTTTCAATGATTTGAATTCTTTACCAAGATTTTTAGCTTCTATTACAACTTCTGACATTCACTCACAGTAAAAGGTTAATGGTTTATAGGTAAATTTAAATAGCTTAGTTATTAAATTTTATTTATGGAGGTTCTCTGTCAGAGATGCAAGTCTAGAAATCTTCAGTATATTAGAGGCTCTACAATAAAGTGTGATCACATAAGAATAGTTTGTATGGATTGCGGTTTCGAATTCTAAAAAGTATAAATATTTGAATAAGGATTTAATTATATTGATTCTATGGAAAAGGACTTTAATGATGATGAATTAAAAGAAAATATAATTAAAAACGTAAAAACCGATGACATAAAGTTTATTTCTTTACAGTTTGTTGACATACTTGGAAATGCAAAAAATTGTGAAGTAACAGCAAAAAAATTAGAAGATGTTTTAACAGATGGTTTATGGTTTGATGGATCTTCTGTTGAAGGTTTTGTAAGAATACATGAAAGCGATATGTTACTTAAACCTGACTTAAAGACTTTTACAAAAATTCCATGGTCTGATAAAAAAATAGCTAGAGTAACATGTGATGTTTATACTGTTGATGAAAAACCATTTGAAGGAGATCCAAGAAGTAATTTAAAACGTATAGTAAACAAAGCAAAAGAAATGGGATTTGAGTTTAAGGTTGGACCAGAGCTTGAATTCTTTTTATTTAAAATAAACGATGGTCCTGTCCCTGTTCATGAACCTCATGACCAAGCTGGCTATTGGGACTTGAATCCTTTAGACCTAGCAGTTGATGTTAAAAGGGAAGTTATAGAAAATTTAGATGCAATTGGTTTAGGGGTAGAAAGAGGACATCATGAAGTTGCGCCTGGACAACATGAGATAGGATTTAAATTTGGTGACCCTATAACAATTGCAGACAATGTTTTAGTATATAAAAATACTGTTAAAGTAATTGCAAAAAAATATGGATTGTTCGCATCGTTTATGCCAAAACCAGTTTTTGGAATAAATGGATCAGGAATGCATACACATCAAAGCTTATGGATTGATGGAAAAAATGCATTTTATGACGCAAGCGATGAATATAAACTATCAAAAATTGCTTATGGATTTATAGCAGGACAGCTACAACATGCAAAAGCACTTGCTGGAGTAGTTGCGCCTACTGTGAATTCCTATAAAAGACTTGTACCTGGTTATGAAGCTCCAGTTTATATTTGCTGGGCTAGAATAAACAGATCAGCCCTCATAAGAGTGCCTAAATTTGTAAAAGGTAAAGAACAAGCTTGTAGAATAGAACTTAGATGTCCAGATCCTTCTTGTAATCCTTATCTGGCGTTTGCCGCTATGCTTCAGACTGGACTTGATGGTATAAAAAATAAAATGGTTCCACCAAAACCTGTAGAAGAAAATGTTTATCATTTTGATGATAAAAAATTGGAAGAGTTTTATATTAAGACGCTTCCAGCATCACTTGGAGAAGCGATAGAAGAGTTGAGTAAGAGTAATGTAATAAAGGAAGCTCTAGGAAATTACATTTTCAATAAATTAATTGAAGCAGAGAAAAAACAATGGAACTCTTATAGAACTCAAGTAACAACCTGGGAAATGAAAAAATATTTCCCGATTCTCTAGAAAGTATTTTATCAACTAAGTTTCTTGCAAATAAAGTTTGTCAAATCCTTTATCTTAATTCTCTCTTGTTTCGTTGTATCACGATAACGAATTGTTACAGTATCATCTTTCATTGTATCATAATCGATTGTAACTGCAAATAGTGTTCCAATTTCATCTGCTCTTGCATACATTTTTCCTATAGAACCTTTATCATCGTAAAAAGCATCAAACCAACCTTTTAGTATTTCATAAACTTCTATTGCTTTTTTATCCAAACCATCTTTATTAACCAAAGGAAAAATCGCAACAGTATATGGTGCTATCTTTGCTGGAAATCTAAACCAATTCCACCCCCTTTCCTTGTCTTCAACAAAGCAATGTAAAAGAATCCCATAAAGTGTTCTCTCCATACCAAAACTCGGCTCGACAACATGCGGAATTACCTTTTCATCATTATCCATTATTGACATGTCTTTTCCAGAATGTTTAGAATGACTTGAAAGGTCAAAATCTGTTCTATATGCATTTCCAACAACCTCTTTCCAACCAAAATCAAACTTTATTTCCATGTCGAAATTCCCCTTTGAATAATGTGGGGTCTCTTCTGGCAGCATGTGTCTATGTCTTAAAGCATCTAAAGGTATTCCAAGTTTTTGATACCACTCCAACTCTCTAACAAGAAAATAAGCCATCCATTGATTTGGAATTATTCCTTTCTCAACAGCGTCTTCAGCTGTAATCTCAATTGGTTTTCCGTTTTTCTTTTGTTCTTCTCTTGCAAATATTTTTATTTTTTCCTTTGCAACGTCAGAGAATTTTGGGCACTTATTTAATTTCTTTGGGTGAACAAACATTTCTATTTCCATTTGATTGAATTCCCTAAGCCTTATAACCCATTGTCTTGGAGATATCTCATTCCTATAGCTTATACCAATTTGAGCAATACCAAATGGTAACTTTGCTCTTGTTGCTTTTGCAACAAAGCTAAAATTTGTAAATATTCCTTGGGCAGTTTCGGGTCTTAGATAAGCTATATTTCCTTCAACAGGACCAACAGAAGTTTTTAACATTAGATTAAAAATCCTAACGTCGCTTAATTTTCCTTTGCATTTAGGACAGTTTATATTTTCTTCTTTTATTATCTTTGTTAAATTTTCAGCGTTTAAACCTTCAACAAATTTACCTGTTTTTTCTTCTATGATATCATCTGCCCTAAACATGCTTTTGCAGTTTTGACATTGTGTTATAGGGTCAACAAAACCTTTTAGATGACCTGAAGCCTCCCAAACAGATTCTGGAGCTATTGTCCTAGAAGATATCTCAAAAATGTTTTCTTCTGATTTTACAAAAAATTCTCTCCAAAAATTTTCTATTTTGTTTTTCATCAGAGTTCCTAGATGACCGTAATCATAAAATCCTGACAGACCACCATAGATCTCTGAAGAAGGGTAGAAAAATCCCCTGCTCTTTGCTATTTTTTCTATAGCCTCTATATTCATATATAACCCTATTGCTATTTAGATATAAATAAAATCTACTTGAAATATTATTATGCCTGAATCTATTTTTATAAATCCTACTGCTTTGGAACAGACCTTCTTACCAAGACTTCTGCCGTATAGGGAAGAACAACATAGATATTTAGCAGAGTGTATAAAACCTTTACAAAACAAAAGAAGTGGAACAAATCTGCTTATAATGGGAGGAGTTGGAATTGGTAAAACAGCATGTGTAAGATTCATTCTTAGAAGACTTTTGGAGGAAACAGAGAATATAATGCCAATCTATGTTAATTGCTGGAAAAGGGATACAAGCCCTAAGATAATAAATGAAATTGCAAAGCTATTGGATATAAGTTTAGCTGAAAAAATATCTTCTGATGAACTTTTTGATAGAATAATACTCAGATTAAATAGGTATGATGGTGTTGTTTTTGCATTTGATGAAATAGATAAGGTAAAGGATTATGATTTTCTCTATAGAATCTTAGAAGATGTCCAAACAAAAACAATATTCCTTGTGACAAATGTTAGTGACTGGATTGCTAAAATGGATAGAAGGCTTATGTCTAGATTGATGATGGATAGAACTGAGTTTAAGCCTTATAATTATGAGGAGACAAGAGGGATTTTGCGTGAAAGAGAAAAGTATGCCTTTGCTCCCAATTCATGGGATTATGATGCCTTTGAAAATGTAATTAAAAAGACCTTTCATGAAAAGGATATAAGGGTTGGATTGTTTTTGATGAAGACTGCTGGAGAGGTAGCAGAGGGAAGGGGAGCTGATAAAATAGAAGTTAAAGATGTTGAGAAGGCTTTAGAGAAACTTAAAGATTTTGAGAAAGAAATAGGAAACTTTATTTGATATTTAAATCCATACTGATTTGAAGTTGTATAAGATAATTGCTAAAGTTCTTGTAAAAATGAGAAATTTGGAAAGACTTAAAAGTTTTATCATTCTTTAATTAGTTATGGCTGAAAAAATTAAAAAAGAACTTCTTATTTGTTCACAATCACCACGAGTTAGACCTTATGCCTGTATTACAGCAGGTAAATTAAGTGAACTTTTAGTAAAGATAAAAGCATTAGATTATAAAAGTTTTGTAGATGTTTACAAATATGCTAAGAAACTTGATCTCCCAGAAGATTTTTTAAAAGAATTAAAATTTGAATATGAAATTAGAGGTTTATAAATCCTGACGGCGTTTAAGTATCTTTATAAATTTTGATTACAAATAGTTTTTAGGCGATTGGATGGAATGGAATCTTTGCCAATTTATTTAGAAGATTTTGCTACTTCTAGGAATATAAATAAAACCAAAGAAAGTTATCTATTAATCAAAAACAGGTGAGTATATGGTAGAAGAAAGAATGGTTGTAACCCCTTGGGAAGTTCGCGGTAAAATAGATTATGATAAGCTTATAAAGGATTTTGGGCTGAGCTTGATAGATGAAAAGCTCTCAAAAAGATTGGAAAAGTATTTAAAAAATAACTTTTTCTTAAGAAGAAAAATATTCTTTGCACACAGAGATTTAGATTTTATTTTAAATGAATTTGAAAAAGGTAATAAGTTTTATTTGTACAACGGTAGAGGACCTTCCGGGCATACCCATATAGGTCATTTAATATCTTTTATATTTGCTAAGCAATTACAAGAAGCTTTTGATGTTAAGTATTTAATTCAACTAACAGATGATGAAAAATTCTTATTTAAAGAAGACCTTAGCTTAGAGGACGTAGAGAAATTTACTTATGAGAATGCTTTAGATATAATAGCACTTGGCTTTGATTCTGAAAAAACTAAAATAATTTCAGATTTAAAATATGCCAAAACTATGTATAGAGAAGCATTGAAAGTTGCTAAAAAGCTAACATTTTCAACAGCAAAAGCTGTCTTTGGATTTACTAATGATACAAATGTTGGTTCTATATTTTTCACAAGCGTGCAATCTGTCCCAGCATTTATAGAGTCTGTAAAACAGAAAAAGAATATTCCATGCTTAATTCCTCACGCTATTGATCAGGACCCACATTTCAGAATAGCTAGAGATATATTGCCAAAATTAGGTTTCTATAAACCAGCTTCTATTCAATGTAAGTTTCTTCCAGGTTTAGGCAAAGGAGGAAAAATGTCTGCTAGCGAACCAGACACTGCCATATTTACTGTTGATACCCCAAAGGACATTGAAAGAAAGGTTATGAAAGCATTCACAGGAGGTAGGGATACGATAGAAGAACAGAAAAGACTTGGAGGAAATCCAGACATCTGCTCTGTATATCAATATTTCTACTTTTTGTTTGAGCAGGATGATGAAAAACTGAAAGAATTATATAACAAATGCAAAAAGGGAAAGATTATGTGCGGTGAATGCAAAAAACTTCTTACTGAAAGAATTAAAAAGTTTTTAGCAGAACATCAGAAAAAAAGAGAGATTGCAAAAAAAGTTATAGACAAATTCATGTTAGAGGATTGATATGTACAAACTAACAGAAGAAGGAAAAGAGTATCTGAAAAATAGTTTGCCAGAAAAGCAACTTTTAAAATTCATAGGAATTGAAAAATCATTAGAGGAGGTTTCTAAATTCCCAAAATCTGAGATAGCTATTGGTCATGCAAAAAGAAATGGTTGGATAGAAATTGAAAACAATGTTGTCAGAATAACAGAAGCTGGCAGAAAAGCTATTGGAGAGAGAACATCTTTAGAAAAAGCCCTAGAAGATATAGACAAAAAAGGTGACACTTCTCCTGATTTTATAAAAATATTAATGAATAGAAATCTTGTAGAAGAGACTAAAGAAAGGAAACCTTCTTTATTAGAGAGACTAATAAGATTCTTCTCACATAAAAAAGAGGAAAGGGTTAAAATAACAGAAATAGCTCAATTAACTCCTGATTTAATAAAAACTGGTGAATGGAAGAATATTCCTTTCAGGAGATATGATATCAATGCCCCTGCTCCTAGAGTCTATCCTGGAAAGAAACAACCCTATATCCAATTCTTAGAAGATATAAGAGAGAAGCTAATTGGCTTAGGATTTCAAGAGATGAAAGGTCCTTTGGCTGAGACATCATTCTGGAATTGTGATGCACTTTTTACTCCACAAGATCATCCATCCAAAGATATACATGGTATATTCTATTTGAAAACCCCAAATAGAGGAAATCTACCAGATGAAAACCTGGTTGCAAAGGTTAAGGCAACTCATGAAGGAGGATGGATTACAGATAGTACTGGTTGGGGTGGAACCTGGAATAAGGAAGAGGCATCAAAACTGATAATGCGTTCACATACAACATCTGTATCAGCAAGAACATTGGTTAAATTCGGAGACAAGCCTGGAAAATATTTTACCATAGATAGAAACTTCAGGCCTGATGTTATAGATGCACAGCATTTAATGGAGTTCTATCAATGTGAAGGTATAGTTGTTGGAGAAAATCTCACTTTCAGACATTTGTTAGGATTCTTAAAAGAACTAGCAGAAGCAATTGGAATAAAAGAGATTAAGTTTCAACCGTCTTATTTCCCATTCACAGAGCCTTCTGTGCAATGCCTTGTCAAACATCCTACGCTAGGTTGGATAGAAGCTATGCCAGGAGGAATGTTCAGACCAGAACTTTTAAGACCACTAGGAATTGAAAAATCTCAAGTTTTGGCATGGGGTATAGGAATTGATAGATTGGCTATGATTAAACTTGGGGTTGATGACATCAGAATGTTATTTTCAGAAGATTTAGGATGGTTAAGAGAAACTCCTTTGGTGAGATAAATGAAAATTAGAGAAGCTAGATTAAAAGATCAAAAAGATATTACAGAATTATATTATCAATTATATCCTAAAAGAAGACAAAAAAGAAGTTTACCAATAAAAAAATTTAATGCAAAAAGTTTTCTCTTGGTTGCAGAAAAAAAGAAAAAAATTATTGGTTTCATATGGTCTACATTTATAAATTACGGGACTTCTAAATTTGGTTACATTGAAGAATTATTTGTTAAGAAAGAATTTAGAAATAAAGGAATAGGAACTACATTAGTTAAAAATATTATGAAAAAAATGAAAAAATTAAAAATTGCAGCTCTCTTTGTTACTACAGAAAAAGAAAATAGAGAAGCCATAAAACTTTATCGTAATCTTGGATTTAAAAAATGTAAAGGCTCTTGGCTTTATTGGAATCCGAAGTGATATTATGGTTGTAATAGAAATTGATAAAAATGATTTGTTGGACTTAATTGGAAAAAAATTAACAGATGACGAAATAGTAGAGACCTTATTCTTGTTAAAAGTTGAAACAACAATTTCTAATGATAAGATTGTTTGTGAGTTAAATCCTGATAGACCAGATATGTTCTCTGTAGAAGGAATGGCAAGAGAAATGAAAGGTTTCTTAGGAATAGAAAAAGGAATCAAAAAATATGATGTTGCTGATTCTGATGTTATTTTGAAAAGGGAAAAAGCAGATGTAAGACCTTTTATAGCATGTGCAATCATAGAAAATGTTCAACTAACAAATTATCTTATAAAAAGTTTAATGCAGATACAAGAAAAATTGCATGAAAGTATTGGAAGAAATAGAAAGAAGGTTGCTATAGGAGTTCATGATTTTGATGAGATTAGACCTCCTCTAGTTTATAGGGATGTTGATGAAGAGACATTCACTCCTCTAGGAGAGACAAGGGAAATGAGTGCAAATGAAATTTTATCTGAACATCCTAAAGGAAAAGCTTTTGCTCATTTATTGAAGGATAAATATCCTATGATTTATGATAAAGAAGGTGTGATAAGTTTTCCACCCATAATCAATTCTGAAAGAACAAAGGTTACAGAAAATACAAAGAATCTATTCATAGATGTTACAGGAACGGATGAGAAAGCTGTTAACAGTACTTTGAATATTCTAGTATGCAATATTGCTGAAAGATCTGGAAAGATATTAACTGTTAAAATTAGTGGTAAGAAAACGCCTGAACTGGAACCAAAAGAGATTACTATAGAAGTAGAGAATATTGATAAATTGCTTGGATTGGGTTTGACAGAAAATGATGTTGCAAATATTTTAGAGAGAATGAGATATGGGGTCTCTAGACTAAAAGGTGGTAGAATAGGTTTAGCAATACCTCCTTATCGTTATGATATCTTGCATATGGTAGATATAGTTGAAGACATTGCAATTGGTTATGGTTATAATAATATCGAACCTCTACTTCCAAAAATAGCTACAATTGGAGAACAATCTAAATTAGAAATACTCACAAGAAAGTTAAGAGACCTTATGATAGGGTTAGAGTTTCAAGAAATCTTAAATTTTGTATTAACAAACAAAGAAAATAATTTTGATAAAATGAATTTTAGTGGAGATGCTGTTGAAATATTAAACCCTGTTTCAAGTGAGTATTCAATTTGTAGAACATGGTTATTGCCAAGCTTAATGAAAGTTCTAGCTGCAAATAAGCATAGAGAATACCCACAAAGAATATTTGAGATTGGAGATTGTGTTATATTTGATGAAAATGCAGAAACTAAAACAAAAACAATTAGAAAATTAGGTGGTGTGATCTCCTATGATAATGCAAACTTGACAGAAATGAAATCAGTAATAGAAACTGTGTTAAAGGGTTTAGGTTATGAATATTCAATAAAAGATTACAATCATCCAAGTTTTATAGAATCTAGATGCGGAGAAATTATAGTTAATGAAAAGCAAATAGGATTTTTCGGAGAAATCCATCCACAATTATTAGAAAAATGGGAATTAGAAAAACCTGTTATTGCTTTTGAAATTTCTGTTGTGTAATTCTTACAAATTTATTTAAAATATTCTCGAAAAGGAATATTGTTATAGCTATAGCAAAACCTTCTTCTATTGTCATACTCAAAGGTAAACCTACAATTTTGATATAATAAAAATCTGGATAAGAATAGTAACCATTTTCAAAAGATATCAGATCAAATATAAAACCGATTAGAGAACCAGATATAGCATATGAGATAAATCTCAGTTGTTTGGTTTTTATAATTATTAGTGAATAAACTATAAAAAACAGGAAAAATATTAGATAATAAATGATCATTTTCTATCCCAACCTTGATACTTTGTCAGTTTGTTTCCTAAAAAGTAAGAATATGAAATATAAGGGAAATATCCTAAAAGAGTCCAAATCGAAGCTCCACCTAATATTTGCGGTTGAGAGTAGTGAAACCAGAAACCAAGATACGTTGTTATAGACTCGTATATAGTTGCACAGATTATTGTGAAAATACCTAATAGGATGTACTTTCTTATCATTTTTCTATCAATAAGCAGAACTATTGGCAAAGGTATACATAAAAGCAGCAAAGAAATCCATTGTTCCATAAGTAATTTTAATATGAATCAATTTATTAATAATATGGATAGCCTATTTCATTTCGTATTTCCGATAATCTCTGCATTAGCAGCAAAAGTTCACGTTAAACATGAAATAAGAGATATTTTAATAGTTGGAGTCTTCTCTGTTCTAATAGATTTGGATCATTTTATTGGATTAGAAAGAGCCACATTCCATAATATTTTCATTACACTGTTACTTCCTCTAATAATTGTAATTTTAGCTTTTAGTTTCAAAGCAAAATATAATTTTAAAGGATTATCTGTACTTTTACTAATATTTTTGTCTAGCCATTTGTTTTTAGATGTATTTTCAGAAGGACCAGTTGCATTGTTTTATCCTTTTTCTAACAGCTACTATACTTTTAATTTTAATTTATCGATACCAGAAGGCTATATAATATCAACTTTAGGAGTAGGTATTCTAATTTATTTTATTATAATATTCTTGCCATGCTTGTTCTTGGATGATATAATAGAAATTATGGAAAAAAAACATGAAAGTTTTAGAAGAGCATTAAAAGATTTGTTAAAGAAATAGTCATCTCAACCAAAAGAATAATCTCTCAAAGAAACTTCTTCTCTTTAATTCAACCCAAGGCTCACCGATAATTCTTGCTGCAAGTTTTTTAAATTCTCTAGCAGCTCTGCTGTTTGGTCTGTGATTAACAACCGGTATTTTCTTTGCTATAGATCTTGGAACTGCTATATCTTCAGGAACTATTGCTATTATAGGAACTCCAAGCATTGATTTTACCTCAGAGGCAGACAATTCATGTTTTAAACCCCTGACTCTGTTTATAACAGCACCTAAAACCTTTGTTCCACTATCTTGTGCTATCTTTACTGTTCTTAAAGCATCTGTAACAGCTGGTATCTCTGGGTTTGTAACAACTATCAACTCGTCTGCAATATTTATTGCAGCCAAAGCCTCTTTTCCTAAACCAGCTGCTGCGTCAACAATCACTATATCCGCCTTACCCAGAAGATTCCATAGAACACCTTCTAGCTTCTCTATATCAACACCCTTCATTGCATCAAAAGACAGGGATGCTGGAATAACCTTTACCCCAGAAGAATGATGGTATATAGCAGATTCTATCGGTATTCTTTTTTTAAGAACATCATGTAGCGTGATTGGATAGAATGGAATTCCTAAATGAAGACTAAGATTAGGAGTTGTGATGTTTGCATCTAAAATAACTACATTTTTTCCATGTCTAACTAAAGCAGCTCCTAGATTGCTTACTGTAACTGTCTTACCTACACCGCCTTTACCGCTCAAAACGCTGATAACTCTAGCCATATAGAAAATAGTTTGATTATAAAGAATAAAAAGTTATCAGCCCCACTTTTCATATTCCAGATTCTCAATTTTTATATTCCAGTTTGGAGTTGTTTGATTGGTTAGAGAATCTAGAATAGCTTGTGGTATGTCTACTAGGCGTAACTCTCTCTGAATCTTTTTAACCTTGTTTTCACTACGATCAAATCTGCCTAAAGATAAATATTCTTTATAGATTTCTTTGTTTGAAATCTCAAAAACAAGATCGAGATTTACATAAGCAGTATAGTCATCACCACTATTCGATACCATTAGAGTTACAGATGGATCTGCAATAACCATATCAGGATTTAAAGAACCTCCTAGTTTTAGGGTTCCTGCAAGAATTATCAAATTATCATAATTCCATCTCCAAGCTTTATCTAATGATTGAATCTCTATTTTTGCTGTGTTTAGAGTTGTTGGATTAGAATCCTCATTATCCCTATACCTATCATTGTCTGTATTTGGATTCAAAGGATTTGTATTAAGAATTTTTACTTCATCATAATCACTTAAAGTATCTCCATCAGAATCGTAAAGTCTATAATCTGTTTTTATAGTTCTTTCTTCAGCATCACTAAGTCCATCATCATCGGAATCGAGAAATATACATTGATATGATTTGCATTCATATCCACTCTCACAACCTTTCTTTAAATAAATATCATCATCGCAGCATTCAAGTGGGCAAGGTTTTTTAAGCGTTGTAAGAGCTGTTGGTTGGGATTGAAAGAATAGAAATATTGAAAATGCTATTACAACTACTACTAAAATGCCTAAAATAACAAGTATTTTTTTATCTATCATTAACAATTTATTTGGTTGTTAAGAATAAAAATCAATGCCCCAGGCGGGATTCGAACCCGTGACCTCCTGATTTCTTCATCACAAATCAGATCTTCTAAGTTTGGACTTAGAAGTTTCGCCTAAACTCAGGCGCTCTATCCAAACTGAGCTACTGGGGCATAATGATTTTATTTATTATAGAGCTTATAAATTTATAAGAAAAGTGAGTCCATGAATAGAGAAGAAGCATTAAAGCTGATAAAGGAGAATGTTAAAAAAGAGAACCTTCTAAAACACATGTTTGCAGTGGAAGCTATCATGAGAGAAACCGCTAAATACCTAGGAGAAGATGAAGAAAAATGGGTTTTGATTGGCTTAATCCATGATATAGACTTTGAGAAAACTGGAAACAATCCTGAAAAACACACTCTAGTTGCTGAGAATATTTTAAAGGGAAAGATTAATGAAGAAATTGTAAAATCTATAAAAACTCATAATTTTGAAAACACTAAGGTTCTTCCAGAAACTAAGATGGAAAAAGCTTTGATTGCAGCAGATTCTGTATCTGGTTTAATGATTGCATGTGCTTTGGTTATGCCATCTAAAAAATTAGCAGATGTAAAATTAGATACAATTAGAAGTAAGTTTAAACAAAAAGATTTTGCAAGAAATTGTAGCAGAGAAAGGATTTTATTTTGTGAACAAATAGGAATCGATAGAGAAAAGTTTTTTGAGGTTTCATTAAAAGCTTTACAAGATATCTCAAATGAATTAGGATTATAATTTAAAAGAGGTTATAGATATTATGGATTTTCATAAAATAGAGAAGAAATGGCAACAAGAGTGGGAAAAATCAAAATTATTTGAGAGTGAACCAGATAAGAGGAAAAAATATTATATGCTCTTTGCTTATCCAACAGTATCTGGAACCTTGCATGTTGGACATGCAAGATCTTACACTATGCCAGATATCATTGCTAGATTTAAAAAGATGAGAGGTTTCAATATCTTCTTCCCATTAGGATTCCATGCAACAGGTCTTGATTGCGAAAGAATTCTAAATGATGTTAAAAAGGATATTAAAAATGCTGAAAAACATGGAATTCCTCCTAAGGACGCAATGAGGTTTGAGACTGTTTTCGATGTAAAGAATTATCTAGAAAAAAAGATGATAGAAGAGTTCAAAAGATTTGGCTTATCATTAGACTACAGACCTGCTATATCAACAATAGATCCTCCTTATAACAAATTTATTCAATGGCAATTCAGACAACTAAAAAAATTAGGATATCTTATTCAAAGGGATTATAGATTAGCATGGTGTCCTAATTGCAATCAACCTGTTAGTTTGGATGCAGCAGAAATGGATATAGAGGAGTGGAAAGGTGCTCAAATAAAGGATTATATAATAATTAAATTCAGACTTGGAAATACTGTGATACCTACTTCCACTTTGAGACCTGAAACAGTTTTTGGAGTTACAAATATCTGGGTTAAGCCTGATGAGAAATATTTTAAAGTAAAGGTTGATGATGAGGAATGGATTATATCTGAAAAAGCTATAGACAAACTAAAACATCTTGATAAAAAAATAAAAATTTTGGGAGAGGTTTTAGGAGAAGAATTGGTAAACTCTAAAGTTAAAAATCCTGCAAACAATCAGGAGATACCTATCTTAGCAGGAGAATTTGTAGATTTAAATGAAGCAACGGGAATTGTGATGGGTGTTCCTGCTCATGATCCTTTTGATTATATTTATCTTAAAAAAGTTTCTCCTCAAACTAAACCAATACCTGTTGTTAGTGTTAAAGATTATACTATTGAAAAAGTTCTTGAAAAATATAACATAAAATATCCAGGTGATCCAAAAATAGAGGATGCAACAAAAGAACTTTATAAAATAGAATATAATGGAAAGATGCTGGATTCTATACCAATGTTTGGTGGTATGGCTGTTTCTAAGGCAAAGAATGAAGTGGCAAACTGGTTAAAGAGAACAGGAAATGCTGATATGATTTATGAGTTATCTGTTAAACCAATTCACTGTAGATGTGGAGGAGAAATTGTAATAAAGGTTGTTAAAGGACAATGGTTCATTGATTATGGAAATCAAAAATTAAAAGAAATGACAAAAAAATTAATAGAAAAAATGAACATTTATCCATCTGAATATAAGAAAGAGTTGCCTTCTATAATTGATTGGTTAGAAGCTAGACCTTGTGTAAGGAAAAGAGGATTAGGAACTGAATTTCCTTTCGAAAAGGATTGGGTTATTGAAGCTATTTCAGACTCAACAATATACATGGCATTCTTCATAGTTTCAAAATATCTAAACTCTGGAAAAATTGGTATAGAAGACTTGACAGATGAATTTTTTGATTATGTATTCTTAGGTAAAGGAAATTCTAAAAAACAAATTTGGGATGAAATAAGAAAAGAGTTTGAATACTGGTATCCTCTTGATTTGAATGCTGGTGGCAAAGAGCATAAAGCAGCTCACTTTCCAGTATTTATAATGAATCATATTGCAATATTTCCGGAAAAATTTTGGCCAAAGGGTATTTTCGTGAATTGGCATCTGATAACCTATGGTAAAAAAATGTCAAAACATTTTGGAAATGTTGTTTTTTGGGATGATACTATAGATTTGTATGGAGCAGATACCGTAAGATTTTACTTATCTCATGGCGCAAACCAATGGGAAGATTTTGATTGGAAAAATGAGGAATGTAAAATCTATAAAAATCATTTAGAAAATTTTTACAGAACTATAGAAGAGATTATAAAAAGCGAAGGTAAAGGAAACGAGAATGTTAACAAATGGTTTAAATCTAGAATTAATAGAGTGATTGAAGAAGTTACATCTGCTATGGAAAAAGATGATATTAAAAAAGCTATAGACTTGGCATTCTTCTCAATTCTAAATGATGTTAAGTGGTATAAAAAAAGATCAGAAACCTACAATAAGGATATAATTTCTATTTGGATTAAACTTTTATCTCCATTTATCCCTCATACTTCAGAAGAAATATGGAATAGAATTGGAGGCAAGAATTCTATTTTAAAAGAAGAATGGCCTATCGCTGATTCTAAAGCAATAAACTTGAAGATTGAGATGGGCGAGGAACTGATCAAAAAAGTCTTGTCTGATATTGTTGAAATAAAAAGACTTTCAAAAATTAAAAAACCTGTTAAAATAACGATTTTTGTTTCACCGAAATGGAAGTATGAAGTTTACAATGAAACTTTTATTGGAACTGAATTGAAGGAAATAATATCTAAAATTAAAGGTATGGAAAAAGATGTTGCAACATATTATCAGAAATTACAAAAGAGAAGACCATTGAATGAAATTTTCTTAACGTCTGTAAGAGAGTTTGAAGTACTAAATGAGACTAAAGATTTCTTTGAAAAAGAGTGCAAATGTAAGGTAGAAATAATACCTGCTGAAAAATCTAAACATCCAAAAGCTTTAGTAGCAGAACCTGAAAAACCTGGTATTTTAATTGAATAATTAACTGGCTGTAGTGAAAAAGTTTTAAGTGATATATCAGTTCTAATAATCCTATGAAAAAATTTATAATCTCTATTTTATTTGTTGTAGCGATTTACTTTATTTGGAATTATATTGACAGTTATAAAGAGGTTTCTGAAGTAATAGATGGAGATACTTTCAAAACTGTAGATGGAAAAACCGTTAGATTGACTGGAATAAATTCTCCTGAAGTAAATGAACCTTGCTATAAAGAAGCTAGAGATAAATTGAAAGAAATTATAAAAGGAAAAAAGATCAGGCTTGAGAAAGATATTAAAGAAAAGGATGAGTATGGTAGATTACTTAGATATGTTTATGTTGATGATTTGTTTGTAAATTCTGAAATGATTAGACTAGGTTTAGCTAGGTTTGAAGAGATTGAACCTAATACAAAATATTCTGAATTATTTTTGGAAATGGAAAATAAAGCTAGAAAAATAAGAAGGTGTATTTGGGAATGATTAAAGCGAAATTAATTTAATATATAAGAAAATTATAGTATATATGACAAAAGAGATAATTTTAACTGCAGATGATTTTGGTTGGACTAAAAAAGTAAATGATGGAATTGTTTTAGCATATAATCATGGTCCAATAACAGAAATAAGTATGATTGTTAATGCTCCAGAAGTTGAACATGCATTAAATTCGATTGAATCAAAAAATAACATAGGACTTCATTTAAACATTACGAAATTTAAACCAATTTCAAAGCATAATTTAAATTCTTTAGTAAACAAAAAGAGTAGAGAATTTAAAAAAATAAAAAATCCACAAGAGCTTTACAGATACTTAACAACAGCAAGAAAATCTGAAATAGATGAAGAAATATATTCTCAGTTTGATTTGTTCAAGAAATTAACAGGTAGAAATCCTAGTCACATATCTTCCCATCATGGAATTCATGGCGATCCAAAGGTCTTAGATACTGTTATTGAAATAGCAAGAAAATACAAAATACCTGTAAGATTGCCTGTTTGGATGAGTGAAACTAATGGTTTTGTTTCAAATTATGCAGCTGAAGTTATGATGAGAAGAAACAAAATTAAAACTACAGATAAAATATTCATTAATATTTTTAACGACGACCTAAGAGAATCTCCAACTCCACTTATAGATGAATTTACAAAATCAATTGAAAACATGCCACACGGTTTAGTTGAAATCGGATGTCATGTAGGTTTTATGGATAAAGAACTTTTATTTTCTAGTTCCCTAAATTGGCAAAGAACTAAGGACTTGATAGCATTGATAGATATATCGTTTACGAAGATGTTGATAGCGAATAAATTAAAACTTGTAGATTGGAAAAGTAAGGAAAAGAAATATAGTCCTGAAAGAGGTATTTTTTATGCGAAAGTTAATTATATGCGCAGATGACTTTGGAATGTCAGAAGGGGTGAATGAAGGAATTTTATTAACTTACAAAGCAGATGCTGTCACAGATACTTCATTATTAGTAAATGGACCAGCGTTTTTAGATGCAGTAAAAATTATAAAACAAAATAAAATTCCTGTTGGACTTCATGTCAATATAACATCTTATTCTCCTGTATCACCTGTAAAAAAAGTTAAAACTCTTTGCAATGGAAATAAGTTTCATAGACCAGATTTGGTAAATTGGGACTTTTCTTTTTTAAATAAAGCAGATCCTAAAGAAATTGAAAGAGAAATTTGGGCACAATTTAAACTTTTTAAAAGAAAATTAGGATTTTTACCATCACATATAAATTCTCATAAATGCGAACATGGAGACCCTTCTGTTTATAAAGTAATTGAAAAAATAGCTATTAAATTTAATATTCCTGTTAGAATTCCTTATTGGAAATTTAGACCAAACTATGCAGCCGAATCTGAACTTAGAAGAGCTGGCGTGATCATGCCTGATAATCTTGCTCCAATAGATTTCTATGAAGGTCTGAACATAGATCTTAAAACAATAGATGTTTTTGTAAAAAGTTTGCCAGATGGAATAACAGAAATAGTTTCTATGCCAGGATTTGTTGATGAAAAACTTTTACGTGTTAGTGAATATCAATGGCAAAGAGCAAGAACATTAGCTCTTATGGTAAATCCAGAATTTAAAGAAGATCTAAAGAAAGTTAAAGTAAAATTAATTAGCTTTGATGATTTGAAAAAAGAGAAATTAAAAAAGTGAGAAAATTATGACAAAATTTTTGATTTTAGGAGATAGTATAACATTTGGTGCCTGGGATAAGGCAGGTGGATGGGCGCAAAGACTGAGAACTTTTATAGAAGAGAAGCATCCTGAAGAACATTTAGTCTACAATGTAGGTATTTCTGGGGATACGAGTGATTCTTTGTTAGAAAGACTTGAGTTTGAAACTAAAAATAGAACACAAGAAAAAAGCAAAATAATATTTATATTTCAAATTGGAACAAATGATTCTGTTTTTCTGAGAAACAAAAAAAATCTTTGGGTAAGTCAAGAAATATTCAGAAAAAATATAAAAGGAATAATAAAAAAATCAAGAAATTTTTCTGAAAAAATTTTCTTTATTGGAATTACTCCGGTAGATGAAAGTAGAACTCAACCAGCTTACTTTGACAAAAATGTAATTTACAGAAATGAATATATAATTAAATATAATGAAATAATAAAAGAGGTATGCAATGTAGAAAACATACCATTTATAGAACTCTTAGATGAATTTTTTAAATTAAATTATAAAAATCTCTTACAAGATGGTGTTCATCCAAATTCAGAAGGTCATAAAAAAATATTTGAAATCGTAAGAGATTTCTTAATAGAAAATAAAATTATTTAATCATCTTAAAATCTTCTTTAATCTTCTAACCATGTTTATATCTTCTTCACAAACCATCTTTAGTTTTTCTGCTTCTTCTAATGAGAAAAGTTGCATTTTCTTTCCTTCCTTGAGTTTTAGCTTTGAAAGATTATCTTTTAATGGTGCAATAAATACTTTACATAAGACAATATCAAAATTAAAATTAAATTTTTTCTTTAAAGAATCTTCTATTTCATAACTGTATTCACCAACATATCTATATTCCTTTAAATCAAAATTAAGTTCTTCTTTGGTTTCTCTGACAACTGCTTGTTTTGGAGTTTCATTTTCTTTAATTTCTCCTCCAAAGAATCCCCACTCTTCTCCAACTTTACTTATGCCTCTTCTATCTTGTAAAAGAATTCTTTTTCTATCATCATAGAATATTATTATAGCGACTTTTCTTATTTTCATACTTATAATTTAGAAAATCAGTTTATATAGCATGTGCCTTTCCCCAAAATTCTTCAAACTTATCTTTATAATCTGTTTTACAATTCAAGAACCAGATTCCTTTCTCATTCTGATCAACAGTCATTCCATGCTTCTCATCAACAACTATCAAATATGGTAAAGCTCTTCCCAATCTCATCTCAATTCCAATTTTTCTTAAATTCTGAAGCATTGTTGGGTGCAACTCATCTGCAATTATTCTTATCTTTATTCCTCTCTGAATAGCTCTCTTAATTGATTCTAATAAAACAATATCATCATAGAACTTGTGAGTTGTTATTAAAATTTCATCGTTTGCTATATCAAACAAAAGAGAAGCTCTGTTAATAAAATCTCCTTCATACTGCTCGTAAGCTTTTTCTCCCTGCCATATTGCTTTGCCTCTTAAATCTAAAAATTCATTGTATTGTTTTTCTAAAGTAGAAAATAATTCTTTCAATCTTATGTAATCTTTGCTTACGTAACTCATTATTCTTGGGAATGGGTTTATTGATCTAGTCAACCAAAAAACTTTATTTTTATCTTCTCCGCTTTCAACCAAACCCTTTTTCTGAAGAGAGTAAAGATATTTATAAGCATTTGTTGCAGAGATATTAGCTTCTTTTGCTATAATATTTGCATTAACCTTTATTTGATCCCTATTAGCAAGCATTAGCATAGCTCTAACAATCCTTATTTCTATGTCATCAAATTGCTTGCTCTCCTTAAGTAAAGAACAAAACTCGTTTATTTCCATAATTATTTGTTATCTAAATTGACTTAAAAATCTATGTTTTTTATAAAACAATTTATAAACTATTTAAATAACTTTTTACAATTAATTGCATGCAAGATAATGATTTTGTAAGAATAGCATATTCAGGAAGGATAAGAGAAACAAATCAGATGTTTGATAAATCTGGAAATTCTCCTGTTATAATAGGAGCTGGTTATGCTTTAAAGGGATTAGAAGAAGCTCTAAAAGAAATGAATGTTAATGAGAAAAAGACAATAGAAATTCCTCCTGAAAAAGGGTTTGGGATTAGAAATCCTAACCTAATAAAATTAATAACAATTTCTGAATTCAGAAAACACGATACTAAACCTTTCCCAGGAATGTTTGTTGATGCTGACAATTTAAGAGGTAGAATCTTGTCAGTTTCTAGTGGTAGAGTTAGAGTAGACTTTAATCACCCCTTAGCAGGGAAGACTCTGATTTATGATTTAGAAATTAAAGAGAAAATTGATAAACCAGAAGACAAGATAAAAGCTGTAATTGAGGTTTATACGAAAATTGATAAGGTTAAGGTTGTTATAAATAATAAAGAAGCTGAGATCATAGTTCCTCCTTTGATAAATCCTGTTTATAAAAAGAAAATAGCTGATGATATAATGAAGTTTTTGGATATAGAGAAAGTAAAATTCTCTGAAATATTTGAAAAACCTAAAGAAGAAACAAAGGTATAAATCTTTTTCTTTTTAATATTAAAATATGGTAGAAGAAAGTATATCTGTTGTATGGTATGATGCTGGTGTTCATAAGCCTCCTAGTAGGGAAATAGGAGGACTTACGACAGAAACTTTAGTTAAAACTTTTCCTGAATGGAAAGTTGTTGAACATTCTTCTAATTATACTGCCTTAAAAAAACTAAAAGAAGAACAAGAAAATTTGGTTTTATCAGGATGGAATAGTATTTATATTCATTGTAAAAGTAGATATGGTACAAATCTTCAACAATTAAAAGATGCTAAGAACGTTATCTTAAAACTTGCAGAAATTTCTAGAAGAGATTCAATGTGGTTAAATAATAAAGAATGCATAGCTGAAATAAATTGTAATTCTTTACCAGTTAAAATAGTAGATGATAGACCAGACAAAATACTTTCACAAATTCTTAAAACTCTAAATAAAGCTGAACAACCAAAACCAACACTAACAGCTGTCTATGGAAGCAAAGATTATGAACTTAGCCCAGATTTTTTAGGAATGTATATGCGTTGTCCGTATCCTGAGTTTGAAAAATGGTATGAAAATTTTTCTAAAATGTTTAAATTCTAATTATAATTTCTCTTATAAAATTTCAATTAGTTTTAAAAGTATTATTCCCAAAAATTTATCAGGAGGTATTCTAATGGCTGTAAGAAGTGTTGAAGGTACAGGGAAAATTTCCGATACAGACGAGGATCTGAGGAAACTTTTGGAAGCAAGAAAAGCAGAGATAAAAGTTATGGGAGTGGGTGGAGCAGGTAATAACACAGCTTCTAGAATGATGCAAGTTGGTATAGTTGGAGCAGAGGTTATTGCAGTAAACACAGATGCACAAGATTTGCTTTACACAGATTCTGATTCAAAGGTTTTGATTGGAAGAGATCTGACAAAAGGTCTTGGAGCAGGTGCTGATCCAAATATGGGAATGGAAGCTGCAAGAGAAAGTAGGGAAGATATCAAAGAAGCTTTAGAAGGTGGAGACATGGTTTTCATAACCTGTGGATTGGGTGGAGGAACAGGAACAGGAGCATCACCAGTAATAGCAGACGTTGCTAAAAAAATGGGATTGCTAACAGTAGGTGTTGTAACTCTACCATTTTCAATGGAAGGAAAACTGAGAATGGAAAATGCAAGGAAAGGATTAGATGAATTGCAAAAAATTGTTGATACATTAATAGTTATACCAAATGACAAACTTTTAGAAATTGTTCCAGATGTCTCAATCGTAACAGCATTCAAGATATGTGATGAAATCTTAGTGAATGCAGTAAAGGGAATAACAGAGCTTGTTACTAAACCCGGTTTGGTTAACTTAGATTTTGCAGATATAAGAGCTGTGATGTCCTCTGGTGGATTGGCAATGATCGGATTAGGAGAATCTGATACAGAGAACAGAGCAGTTGAAGCTGTGGAAAAAGCTTTGAACAATCCTTTGCTGGATGTTGATATAGAAGGGGCAAATGGTGCTCTGGTAAATGTTTCTGGTGGAACAGATGTTACAATAAGGGAGTGTCAAGAAATAGTTGAAGCGGTCTCAACAAAACTATCTCCTGATGCAAAAGTCATATGGGGAGCACAGATTGCAAAAGAACTCGGTGACATAGTAAGAGCATTGCTAATAGTGACTGGAGTAAAATCATCTCAGATATATGGAGGAGGAAAGTTTTTCTCAGAGGAAAGACAGAAAGAGATAGAAAAGATATTGGGAATAGAGTTCCTTTAAATTGAAGACAAACTTAAGTGAAACATTTATATAGTCTTTCATCTAATAGAAATTAGTTTCTAGTGATTAAATGGAAGAATCTAAGGAATCAAAACCAATTGAACAAAAGCAAGAGGTAAAAGCAGAAAAACCTAAAGGACCTGGTTTTTTTAGTAGAATTAAGAATAAACTACTACAGTATAAACGTACAATTGATGTAGCTCGTAAACCTGATAAATCTGAATTCGTATCGTCTTTAAAAATAACTGTTGGTGGTATTGCCTTGATAGGACTAATAGGATTTGCAATATTCTTATTATACTTTTTGGTGGTTAGATGATTTATACAATAAGAACAACCGTCGGAAGAGAAAATGCTGTCATTGAAACCCTTATAAGCAAGATAAAAAATATGAGTTTGGATATAAAATCGATCTTTCATCCAGATGAGTTGAAAGGATATATATTTGTAGAAGGTGATACAGCAGCCATAGACAAAGTTATCCACGGTGTCCCACATGTTAAAGGTATAATAAGAAAAGAAGTTTCTATGGCTGATATTAAAAGGTTTCTAGAAGTTAAAAAAATTGAGATAAAAATAAATAAAGGGGATGTTGTTGAAGTGACTGGGGGTCCTTTCAAGAATGAGAAAGGAAAGGTGATAAGAGTTGATGAAGCAAAAGAAGAGTTAACGATAGAATTGCTAGAAGCTGCTGTACCAATTCCAATTACGATTCCGATAGATTCTGCCAGAGTCATCGAATCTGCAGAAAAGCAAAAGAAGGGATAATTATGATTATAATAAAAGCTTTGATAGAAGGAGGAAAAGCAACCCCAACACCTGCGATAGCTCAACAAATTGCTCCAACAAAGGTAAATATTGGACAAGTTATTTCTGCTATAAATGAAAAGACAAAAGAGTTCGATGGAATGCAGGTTCCTGTAACAATTAAAATCGATCCTTCAACAAAAAACTTTGAAATCTATATAGGAACTCCTACTCTAGCAGCATTAATCAGAAAAGAATTAAATGTTAAAAAACTTTCTAAAGCTCCATTCAGAGTTTTTGAAAAAGAGGGTGTTAAAGAAGAGTTTAAAGAAAGTTTAAGTTTTGATAAAGTTGTTAAAATAGCTAAAATGAAGTTAGATGATTTGAAAACTGATGATTTGAAGAAAGCTGTTAAACAAGTCGTCGCCTCATGTGTTAGCTCCGGAGTATTAGTTGAACAAAAAAATCCAAAAGAAATTATTAAAGAAATTGATGAAGGAAAATGGGACGAAAAAATTAAGTAATTCTTGTAAAGCCTTTAAAGTATTTATTTTTTAAACCCTAGATATAAATATGAAATGTAATTCTAAGTGATTAAATGAAAACTTATGCTGAAGCTGGTGTGGATAGAGAACTAAGAAGTAAAGCAAAAAAGCATTTGGTTAATTTGAAATCAACATTCTCCTTAAGTAAATATGGAAAAATAGTTGAAACACCATTTAACACGTTGTATCCAATAGGAAACGATATGTTTCATGTTAAAACTTCTGATGGTGTTGGGACAAAAGTTCTATTAGCACAACTAGCCGAAAAGCATGATACAATAGGAATAGATGCTATTGCAATGGTTGTTAATGATTGTATAAGATGTGGAGCACAGCCAATAGCAATAACAGACATTATAGACATTAAGAAGTCAGAACCAGAAGTGATTGAAGAATTACAGAAAGGACTTAATGAAGGTGCTCAACAATCTGGATGCCCTTTAGTTGGAGGGGAGATTGCTGATGTTCCTGAAATCATGAATGCTTTTTATCATATAAACTGTGACTGTGTTGGAGAAGTTGAGAAAGACAATATAATAACTGGAGAGAAAATAAAAGTTGGGGATGTAATAATAGGCTTGAAATCCTCTGGAGTGCATAGCAATGGCATATCACTTCTAAGAAAAACTTTATTCAAAGAGTGGGGAGGGAAATATGACGCTTTCGCAAATTTTGATGATTTTGATAAAGAATTAATATACGAGTCTTTAGAGCCAACAAAAATTTATGTTAAACCTTTCTTAAAGGTTGCAAAAGAAATTAACATATTAGGTGCAGTTCATATAACAGGTGATGCTTACCTAAAATTCAAGAAGCTTACAAATTTTGGATTTGAGTTTGATAATTTCAAACCACAACCGATATTTAAACTCATTCAAGAGTGTGGAAACATTGAAACTAAGGAAATGGCAAGTACCTTTAATCTAGGATGGGGGTTCGTTCTAATTGTTAATAAAAAAGACGTTGATAAGACATTAGACTTATTAGAAAAAGAGAAAGTTAATGCTGAAGTTATAGGAAGGGTAGTAAAAGAAAATAGGATAGTAATTAAGTATAAAAACGAAGAGGTAGTCTTGTGAAACAGGAAATTGTTTGGAAGAACGCCATAAATCTTTCCGATATGAAGGATTTTTCAAGAATTATTAAAATTGATATAAAACCTAAAATAAAGCAAAAGCTATACAAAGAAGCTATAAAAGCTATTGGCTCGAAAAGAAAATTGGCAAGGAGTATTGGCTATGGTTATAGAAACATTGACGAATGGATTAAAGGTAATCAAGATAGTATTGGCTTAAATATAGTTAAACAATTATGTGATATTACATCTATTTCTTTGGATAATCTACAGAGAACTGTAATAAAAATTAAAACGGGGAAAGGAGGATATTTTTTAAAAATAAACTTTCCTTTTAAAGTTTTTAACCAGAATTTTGTAGAGCTTCTAATTCATGTTTTCGGGGAAGGATCTGCCAAATTGAGAGCAAAAAAGAGTATTTGTTATTATAATACTGATATTGAGTTAGTGAATAAGGTTAAAATGTTATCTAATAATTTATTTCACCCACAAAAAAATTATGCAATCCGAAAAATTTATTCAATGGGAGATGAAATAAAATGCCCAAATAATAAAAGAACACTTGCTAGAAAAGATGAACTTTCATTATCACTACCAAATTTTATTGCATATATAATATTAATACATTGTAGCTCCTTGAAAGAATTCAAGACAATTGGTATCAGTAATTTAATTTTGCAAGTTCCAGACTATTATATTCCTAAAATAATAAGTGCACTTATTGAAGACGAAGGATGTGTAAGATGTCATAATTTAGTAATTCTTACAACAAAATATAAAATTGTTGCAGATGTAATCAAAACTAGACTTGAGAAACTACAAATAAAGTCAAAATTGCATTATCAAAGAAGTTTCTATGATTTAGTAATAACCGATTTATCATCACTTAAATTATTAAAAACCTTTATAAAAGTCTATAATAGAAAAAGAAATAAAATTGGTATGCTCATAAGGATATTATCAAGACCTAAAGCAAATTACTATGAAGTTGATAAAGAGATTTTACAGTTTCTTTCGTTGAGAAAAAAGAAATACAACGCTACAGAAGTTGCTTGGAATATTAAAAGAAGAAAATGGATAGTCAGTACCGCACTACAACGCTTACAGGCAAAAAATTTAATTAAAAAAGAGAGCGACTTAAGCAGGCATGGAAGTTTTTTGTATTATAACAATAATTTAACAAATGATTTTCATGGTTCATAGAATAGAAGTTGGATTCAAAGAAGACGTAATTGATGCACTAGGAAATAGTGTAAAGAAAAGGATAATAGATGATTTAAAAATAAATGTAGAATCTGTAAGGACTATAAATGTTTATACAATAGACAGCGAACTTTCTAAAGAAGAATTAGAGATTCTAGGAGAGGTTTTGTTTTCAGACCCAATTATACAGAATTTTTCTATTAACAAGTCTATTGTTAATAGTTTTGATTGGTTAATAGAAGTTGGATTCAAGCCTGGCGTAACAGATAATGTTGGAAAAACAGCAAAAGAAGGAATTGAAGATATATTTAAAACAGAAATAAATGGAGTCTATACTTCAAGACAATATATTATAAATGGGAATATAAGTAGAGAAGATGCAGAAAAAATAGCCTCTGGGTTACTTGCAAACCAACTCATTGAAAGATGGGAAATAATGAACTTTGATGAATGGGAAGAAAAAGGAATAAAACCAACTGTACCGAAAGTTAAACTGATTCATGAACCTAAAGTTTCTGAAATTAACTTGGATGTAAGTGATGAAGAATTAATAAGAATAAGCAAGGAAGGAATTTTAGCGCTTAGTTTGGAAGAGATGAAAGCAATTAGAAATTATTATAAAAACAAGAAGGTCTTAGAAGAAAGAAAGAAACTTTGCTTGTCAGACAAACCAACTGATGTCGAATTAGAATCATTGGCTCAAACTTGGTCAGAACATTGTAAGCATAAAATATTCAATGCATATATAGATTATACAGAAGGAAATAAAACAATTAAAATAAATTCGTTGTTCAAAACTTTTATAAAAAAATCAACAGAAGAAATTGCTAAAGATTGGTTAGTTTCTGTTTTTAAGGATAATGCAGGTGTAATAAAATTTAATAATGATTGGAATTTGGTTATGAAAGTTGAAACGCATAACAGCCCATCTGCATTAGACCCTTATGGTGGAGCATTAACTGGAATTGTAGGAGTTAATAGAGATCCTTTGGGAACAGGAATGGGATCAAAATTAATATTCAATATAGATGTTTTCTGCTTTGCCTCTCCTTTTTATGATAAAACTTTACCACCAAGGCTTATGCATCCAAAAAGAATTTTTGAAGGTGTGAGAAGAGGAGTTGAACATGGAGGAAACAAAAGCGGTATACCTACCATCAATGGAAGCATAGTTTTTGATGATAGATTTTTAGGAAAGCCGCTTGTTTATTGCGGGACAGGAGGGATAATGCCCTCAAAAATAAATGAAAAAGAATCTCATCAAAAAATAATCAAACCTAATGACTTGGCTGTAATGTGCGGCGGAAGAATAGGAAAAGATGGAATACATGGTGCAACTTTTTCTTCAGAAGAACTTCATGAAGGTTCTCCTGCAACAGCAGTCCAAATCGGAGATCCAATAACGCAAAAGAAAATGTTAGATTTTCTTTTAGAGGCAAGAGATTTAGACTTGTATAGAACTTTGACAGACAATGGGGCTGGCGGATTATCGTCTTCCATAGGAGAGTTGGCACAAATAAGCAATGGTTGTGAAATCTATCTAGACAAATGTCCATTAAAGTATGCTGGTCTGAATCCTTGGGAAATTCTATTATCTGAAGCTCAAGAAAGAATGACTGTTGTTATAGACCCTGAAAAAATTGATGAATTCTTAAAACTTGCAGAAAGAAGAGATGTTGAATCTACCATAGTAGGAAAATTCACTAATAGTGGAAAGTTTCAAGTTTCTTACAAAGACGAAACTGTTGCATACCTTGATATGGAGTTTTTACATGAAGGAATGCCTCAAATGAATTTGAAGGCAGTTTGGCTTAAGCCTAAATATGAAGAATTAAACATAAAGTGTCCAAGTAACTTAACTGAAACCTTAAAGAATATACTAGGAAGATTAAATGTTTGCTCAAAGGAATATGTTGTCAGGCAGTATGATCATGAAGTTCAAGGAGGTTCTGTAGTAAAGCCGTTAACAGGTATAGTTAATGATGGTCCAAGTGATGCTGCAATAATAAAGCCAATACTTGATGCTAAAGAAGGTGTTGTAGTTGCTCATGGTATATGTCCAAAATATAGTGATATAGACACTTATAGCATGGCTGCCTGTGCTCTGGACGAAGCTGTAAGAAATTATATTTCAGTTGGAGGATCGTTAGAACATGCAGCTGCTTTGGATAACTTTTGCTGGTGTGATCCTATCAAGTCTGATAAAAATCCTGACGGAGAGTACAAATTAGCTCAACTGGTAAGAGCTAACCAGGTATTGTATAATTGCACGACTTATTATAAGATTCCTTTGATATCTGGAAAAGATAGCATGAAGAATGACTACATGATTGGTAATGTTAAAATTTCAATACCTCCTACTCTTCTGATTTCTATAATTGGAAAAATAAACGATGCAAAAAAAGCTGTAACCATGGATGCAAAGCAGGAAGGCGACATAATTTATGTTCTAGGTTTAACTAAAAATGAACTTGCTGGTTCAGAATATTATTCTCTTTATAATAAAATAGGAAACATTGCCCCTTCAGTTGACTTGGAAAAATCATTAAAGCTATACAAAGAATTAAGCAAAGCAACTGATCAAGGTCTGGTATCTTCGTGTCATGACTGTTCAGATGGCGGATTAGGAATTGCCCTTGCTGAAACAGCTTTCGCAGGAGGGTTAGGAATGAGTATAGATTTGAGAAAGGTTCCAAAAGAAAATGTTGAAAGAAACGATTTCCTTTTGTTTTCAGAGTCTCAAGGAAGATTTGTTGTAACTGTAAAACCTGAAAACTCAAAGGAGTTTGAAGAAATAATGAAAGATAGCATATTTGCAAAAATTGGGATTGTTACTAAAAATGATTTTGTTGTTTACGGACTGGACGGAAAGATTTGTATAAAAGCTGATATAGATGAGTTAAAAGAAGCTTGGCAAAAAACGTTGAGATGGTAAAAAATGAAACCAAAAGTATTGGTGTTAACTGGATATGGGATTAATTGCGACTACGAGACGCAACATGCTTTTAATTTAGTTGGGGCTGATGCCAAAAGAGTTCATATAAATGATATAATAGACAAGATAGAGAATTTAGAAAACTATCAAATACTAGCATTACCTGGAGGATTCTCTTTTGGAGATGATATAAGCTCTGGAAAGGTTCTTGCAAACAAAATAAAGTTCAACATAATTGACCAGCTTCAGAAATTCATTAACAATGGAAAATTGATAATAGGAATATGCAACGGATTTCAAAGTATGGTAAAACTTGGAATCCTTCCTGCAATAGATAGAAATTATAAAAAACAAACTGTAACTTTAACATTTAATGATTCTGGAAGATTTGAAGACAGATGGGTTTATTTAAAAGCTAACCCGAATTCTAAATGCGTTTTCACAAAAAACATGGATATGATCTACTTACCTGTAAGACATGGAGAAGGAAAGTTTGCAACAACCCAAGAAAATTTACAAAGATTAAAGAAAAATAGTCATGTTGTATTTCAATATGTTGATGATAAGGGAAATTTAGGAAAATATCCTTGGAACCCTAACGGGTCTTTGGAAAACATTGCAGGAATATGCGATGAAACTGGAAGAATATTTGGACTAATGCCACATCCTGAAGCTTTCTTGTACAAGACTAATCATCCTAGATGGACAAGGGAAAAACTTGAAGACGAAGGGATGGGAGTTAAAGTATTTAGAAATGCTGTAGAATTTATAAAAGAAAATTTTTAAATATAAGGTTTAAATAATTAAGTTAAAAAATATTATTGAGCGCTATGTCATCTGTTACTGTAATATTAGGTTCTGCTTCTGATAAACCAGTTTTTGACAAGTGTAAAGCAATTTTTGATGAATTTGGAATAAAATACCATACTTATATAGCATCTGCACATAGAACTCCGGAAAGAGTAGATGAAATAGTAAAGAATTCTGAATCAGATGTTTTCATTGCAATTGCAGGACTATCAGCAGCTTTGCCAGGAATGATAGCATCTAAAACAACCAAGCCGGTTATAGGAATACCTGTTGAATCAAAACTTGATGGTTTGGATGCCTTGTTATCAATAGTTCAGATGCCCCCTGGAATTCCAGTTGGTTGTGTTGGAATAGATAGAGGAGAAAATGCAGCACTATTAGCAATAGAAATATTGTCTTTGCAAGATGATGCTTTAAAAATGAAGCTGAGAAATTATAGAGAAAAAATGAAAGAAAGTGTTAAAAAAGCAGACCTAGAAGCTAAGAATTGGTAAACATGGCAATCCATCCTATTGACTATAGATATGGCTCTCAAGAAATGAGAAATATTTTTGACGAAGAGAAAAAACTAGAAAAAATGCTCTTAGTGGAAGCTGCTTTAGCCGAGGCATTAGCTGATTTAGGAAAAATACCCAAAGAAAATGCTGAAGAAATAGTTTTGAGAGCAAATACAAAAGATGTAAAACTAGAAAGAGTTAAGGAAATTGAAAAAGAAACCAAACATGATGTTATGGCTTTAGTGAAGACTTTAACAGAAGTTTGTGGTGAATCTGGAAAATATGTTCATTTAACAGCAACAAGCTATGACATAGTTGATACTGCAAACGCACTACTATTGAAAGATGGTTTAGAAATTCTTTTGAAAGAAGGAAAAGATTTATTAAGAACTTGTCTATCAATTTCTGAAAAATATAAGAGTTTGATAATGATCGGAAGAACTCATGGACAACACGCAATTCCAATAACTTTAGGCTTTAAGTTTGCTTCATTTTCAAACAAAATAGGAGACGATTTGATTAGACTAGAAGATAATATGAAAAATTATATTTTGGGAAAGTTTTCTGGAGCAGTTGGAAATTATGCTGCTCAAAAAATTTATGGATTAGGAGATGAACTTGAAATAAAAATTATGGAGAAATTGGGGATAAAACCAGCAGATATAACAACACAGGTTGTTGATAGAGAAAGTTTTGCAAGAATATTATGCGATATATCAATACTAGCTTGCACAATTGAGCAGATAGCAAAGGAGATAAGAAATTTACAAAGAACAGAGATAGGAGAATTAAGCGAACCTTTTGGAGAAAAGCAAGTAGGTTCTTCAACTATGGCTCAAAAAAGAAATCCAATAAACACTGAAAACATATGCTCGAATGTAAGGGTCATAAGATCTTGCGTCTATCCTGCATTGGAAAACATTGCATTTGAGCATGAAAGAGACCTTACAAATTCTGCAGCAGAAAGATCAATAATACCCACTGCATTCATACTCACAGACGAGATTCTAACAAGAATGAACAGGATACTGAGCGGGTTGATGGTTTTTCCAGAAAATATTAAGAAAAATCTAGAATTGTCAAGAGGCACTATAATGTCTGAAGCAATTATAACAAAACTTGTAGAAAAAGGAATGGGAAGACAAGATGCTCATGAGTTGCTAAGAGAGTCTTCAATGAAGTCATTTGAAACAAACATGCATTTGAAAGATATTTTATTAACAAAAAATATCATAAAAAATTATCTTACAACAAAAGAACTAGAAGATTTATTTGACTATAAAAACTATATAGGTTTCTCTGTTGAGAAAACCGAAAAAATAATAAATAAATGGAAAGGGTGGTTAAATGATACAACCGATTGAAAAAACAAATTTGCCTTTTAAATTGAAAAATAGAGGAAAAGTCCGTGATGTATACGATCTGGGTGATAAACTTCTGATGATAGCTACTGATAGAATATCTGTTTTTGATATAGTCCTTCCTACATTAATACCTTACAAAGGCATTATATTAACTCAATTGTCTTCTTACTGGTTCAACAAAACTAAAAGCATTATAAAGAATCATATAATTGTTGATGATTTTAACTTAATGCCTTCTAACTTGAAAAAGTTTATAGAACTAAAGGATAGATCTGTTTTGGTAAGAAAAGCTGAACCAATTATGGTAGAATGCGTTGTAAGAGGTTATATAACTGGTTCTGCTTGGAATGCATACAAAAACGGAGAAGCGATATGTGGAATTAAGCTTCCTGAAGGACTTATAGAAAGCGATAAATTACCTGAACCGTTATTCACACCGACCACAAAAGCAATGACAGGGCATGATGAAGCAATAATAGAAGAACAAATGAGAAAACAATTTGGAGATAAATTAACAGACACACTGAAAAATGCAAGCTTGAAAATTTACAATTTTGCTGAAATGGAGGCTAGAAAGAAAGGAATAATAATAGCTGATACAAAATTCGAGTTTGGAATTTTGGATGGGGAGATTATATTGATTGATGAACTACTGACTCCTGATTCTTCTAGATTATGGCCAGCTGACAGTTATAAACCAGATGGACCTCAAAAAAGTTTTGACAAACAATATGTAAGGGATTTTTTGACGAATAGTGGATGGGATAAAAAACCACCTATACCACAACTGCCAGAAAATGTTATAAGAGAAACTACTAAGAAATACATAGAGGCATATGAAAGAGTTACAGGAAACAAATTTATCAGTGATTAGATGATAAAGAGAAAGGAAGTTCAGGATGTTGTTGAAGATTATAAGACTGTAAGAATTGGTGTTCTGGGATCGCATTCTGCAGAAGAAGTTGGAATTGCTGCAAAAGCTTTTGGATTTGAAACTGTTGTTTTATGCCAAAAAGGCAGAGAAAAACTTTACAGTGATTACAACAAGTTTTTGTTTGATCATGTTATACTTTTGGATAAGTTTAGCGATATGGTAAATAAAGATATTCAAGAAAAATTAAGAAAATTGAATGTAATTTTCATACCAAACAGATCATTTTCTGTTTATGTTGGATTCGATAAAATAGAAAATAATTTTTTGATACCTATTTATGGAAACAGATTTCTTCTTAGAACCGAAGAAAGAACTGAAGCAAAAAATCAATACTGGCTTTTGAAAAATTCAGGCATACGAATACCCAAAGAATTCAATTCTCCAAATGATGTAGACAGACTTTGTATTGTAAAGGTACAACAAAAACTCAAACCTTTGGAAAGAGCATTTTTCTATCCAATATCTATGCAAGATTATTATGAGAAAGCTAGAGAATTGATAAGTAAAGGTATTATAGATGAAGAAGGCTTGGAAAAAGCAAGAATAGAAGAATATATTTTAGGACAAAAATTTAATGCTAACTTCCATGCATGGGCTTTAAATGATGTATTTGGGAAATTTGATTTTGTAGGTTTTGATGATAGAAAACAAGTAAATCTTTCTGGAATAAGAGATCTACCTGCTATCGAGCAATTAAAATTAAATGTGTCAATAAAGAATGAAGAAATAGGACATTATGGTTTAACAATGAGAGAGTCACAAAAACCTTTAGTTTACGATGCTGCTGAAAAATTCATACAAACTTGTAAAAAAGAATTTAGCCCTGGTATAATAGGTATGTTTGCGTTACAAGGCGCTGTTTCTGAAGATCCAGTAACAAATAAACTAGAATTTTTTGTATTTGATGTCAGCCCAAGGATTCCGGGTTGTCCGTGTATAGGACCTACATCGCCCGAAATGAGAAGACTTTCCATAAAATTTAAGAGGGACATACAAACCCCTTTGGACATGTCTATGCTTGAAATAAAACATGCTGAAAAAAATAATAGATTAATGGAGGTAGTAACATGACCCAAATTGATATGTATAAAGAAAGAAATCCTTTAACTGTTGTATTGATAGCTTTATTTGATAAAAACAAAATTCTTTTAGCAAAAAGGAAAAGAGAACCTTACAAAGGATTCTATGGAATTCTTGGTGGTAGGCAAACCTTTGGTATGCTTACAAAAGATATAGTTAAGAAAGAGGTTTTGGAAGAAACTGGCTTTTCTATAAAAGAAGATTCTATAGATACCAGAGGTTTATACAGCGAAATTTTATTAGATAAAGGAGGAGACCCAAAAGATCATTTTATATTTAGAGTCTGTAAAGCTGATGTTGATAGAAAAATAACTGAAAATTTAGAAAAGACCGATATTGAAAAATTCAAATGGTTTGACTTGCCTTTATCCCAAGAGACTAGATCTAAGGTTATTCCAACAGATTTGATAATGTTAGAGCATGTTCTCTCTAGCAATAAACATGATTTTAAAGAATTTGTTATGCAAGAGACAGAAAATCCTAACGAATTGAAAATCGTTTACATAAAATAATTAATAATATATATTCGCATAATACTTCTCTGCTAATCTATTTAACCCATCTTCTCCATGTATTTCAGCTACCATATTTTTAAGATTTGATATAATCTTTTCAGCTTCAAAATTACTATGATAAATAGAACCTGAAACTATTCTGTAAACAATAAAATGGTCAACTGTACTTAAAAAAGTTTTTTCCTTAATCATATCTTCTAAAGATGGAACGTCTATTGGACCAAAATAATAATCGGGCTCAATTCCATGTCTAGAGCAAGCAATAGAAATTATTTTAGATAATTTTTGTTTTTCTTCATCTAAAAGTCTATCTTTTTTTACTAAAAATCCGTCAATATCATCTTGAGGATATTTAGCGCATCCTTTCATAACAGAACCATGAATAACTAAAAAGAATGGTCTATTATAAAGAACTTGTTCTGATAGAACAGCAATATCATCTAAAGTTGAGTGGTAAATTAATTGGTCTTTTATCATATAAAATAGTTTTAATAAATAAACTTTAAATCCTTTTACATAGCATTATTTTTTATGCGTTTGACAATATTGTTTTCAATCCTTATAATAGTAACAATAATTTTAACAGCCTTGCAACTATTTGGCTATCAGGTTCTAGACTCAATTATAATCATGGTTATAATAGACTTCATTGCTCTAGGAGCAAATATTGAATTAGAGAAAAGAAAGATACCAGGAGAAGCTAAAAGCGATATAACAACAAAGCTTGATAATATAGAAAAAATATGTTCTGATATATTCAATCATGTAACATCGGCACCAAACCCAGACATCAATAAAAAATTGGAAAAACAGAAAGAGGATGTAAGTTATATATTAGATAAGGTTGCTAAAAAGTCTCTAGAATTAGAAGAGAGGATAGGAAAATTTGGCCAGACCTTAGGCGCTTCTGTTGCTAGTTTAAATGAAAGGGTTAAAATTCTAGAAACTCCTGAAGAAAACAAACCCGAAGATCAATCCTTTTCTGTTGGAGAAATAATTTATACTGAAGATAGCGACAAAGAAGAAAAAGAATCTTGATTTATAAATAGCTAATTCTTAATACTAAATTGTGAAAGGAATATCTGACATAATTGAGATAATATTGGTTTTAATGATAGTCATTGCTATGGTTGCTCTTTCTTACACATGGTTTTCTGGATTATTTGGTGATATAATGAGAACTGTAGCAGCTGCTATAACTAGAAGCGCTACTGTTATGAGCATTCAATTTAAAGTAGAGGCTGCAAGATTTAACATAACATCTGGTAGGGTGGATGCTGTTATAAGAAACACCGGTTCGCAGAGTTTTAACGCTAGTGCAGAAAAGTTAGCTGCTTATATTGAGGAAACAAATTCTGCTATTGATGAAGTTGATATAAGCTCTCCTTATATTCTAACAGGTGGTGGTTTAGTTAGAATGGTAATTTCGAATAATACAGAATCATGTAACAAAAACTTAAGATTAACTATTGAAACTGGTTTATCTGATTCTAGAAGTATAAATTGTTGAAATCAAGCTTAAATTTTTAACCATCGTTATTTACTTTATGGTGTACAAAACTTCTGATATATACAAAATATTGAAAACAGCAACTTCAATGGATAAATCATCATTTTTTAAAATGGGGGATGTAGTTTGTGCAAAAGAACGTCGATCTACCCATCCTTTACGTCAAGAATTATTAAAAATATCACCAAACTTGTTACGGATTCTTGAAGAAAGAGATCTTTTAAAAGAACACTCTGTTGGTTATGGATTAACCGAACGAGGGTACTCTATTTTAAAGGAATTCGAAGAAGCAAGAAAAAAATATGGAAGAAATAATGTTGAATTAATACCCGCAATGATAGAAGGCAAAACAACGTATAAAGTCAGAGTTAATCCGAAAGTTAAAATAGAAATAAAAACCAAACCTTTGCAAATTGTTCAAAAATTCCCACTGGTTGCTCCTGAACCTTCAGAAAAAATAAAATATGAACAAAGGAAAAAACATATGCTTAATTTTCTTTCAGAACCAACAGTTTTAGTAAGCTTGGAAAATGTAAAGATAAAAGAAGGATATTTAACAATAAAGACTAAAGTAGATTATCATCGTACAAGAGAAGAAAGAGATCGCCTAGATAAAATAGCAGAAAAGTTAGGAATGGGAATAATAACTAAAGATGAGTCGTGGTATAGAAATTATGTTTTTGTAAATGAACAAAAACAACCTGTAGTGAGTATAATATCTAGAAAAGATAAAAAAGGTTTCAAATCGTATAAACCGCTAGAAGTTGAAGTAGATTTAACACAACCAACAGAATCAGCTGAAAAATTGGTAAGCTCTTTAATTGAGGTGTTTAATTATCGCAAAGACTAAACAGAAAAAGATTTAAACCTGTTAGTCTATAGTATTAACACTGCGTTAGCAGAAGCATTGTGCGCAATAAGTTGTTTAACATGATTAATGAAAAAATATTAGAATCTATCAAAAAAGCTAGAGACTCAGAGAAAAGAAATTTTAAGCAATCATTTGATCTAGCCATTAATCTAAAGAATATTGACTTTAAAAAACCTGAAAACAAGATAAAAACTGAAGTAAATCTACCTCATGGTATAGGAAAAAGTGTTAAAATTGGTATCATAGCTGATACTTTGACACCACAAACAAAGGATTTAGAAAATATAGTTCTAATAAGAAAAGATCAATTAGAGGGTTTGGGTAAAAATAAAAAATCGGCTAAGAAAATTGCTGAAGAATGCTTATCTTTTATAGCAGAAGCACCTCTAATGCCTTTGGTTGGAAAACATCTAGGTCCTGTTTTAGCAACAAGAAATCGTATGCCTACTCCAATTCCACCAACCACAACAGATCTAAAATCTGTTGTTGAACAAAAAAGGAATGTTATAAGAATTCAGTTAAAAGATTCTCCAACAATTCATTTGTCAGTTGGAACAGAGGATATGGATGATGAAAAAATTGCTGAAAATGTTGATGCTGTTATAAAAAATGTTATCTCAAGTTTGCCAAAAGGTAAAGAACAGATTAAAAATTTTATAATTAAATTGTCAATGGGAAAACCAGTAAAATTCACTCTGTGATTTTATGAATAGAGAACCAAAACCTGAAAAGATAAAAGCTGTGGAAGATTTAACTAAATTATTGAATAGTTATTCAGTAATAGGAATTTTGAATTTGTATAAAACTCCTGCCTCAGCTTTTCAAAAGATAAAAAGAGAATTGAAGGATAAAGCTTTGATAAAGGTTGCTAAAAAAAGTATGATATTATTTGCATTAGAAAAGGCAAACAAAAATAATTTAAAAGATTTTGTTGGAGAATATCCTGCCTTAATTTTAACTAACTCAGATCCTTTCAAATTATACCTATTCTTAAAAAGGAAAAAGACTCCTGCATTTGCAAAACCAGGTGACATAACTCTAAAGAATATAGAAGTGAAAGCAGGTCCAACAGATTTACCACCTGGACCAGCAATCTCAACCCTAACAAAGGTTGGAATTCCTGCCAAGGTTGAGACTGGAAAGATAGCTATTATGAGAGATAAAATTGTTTGCAAAGCAGGAGAAAAGATATCTCTGGATTTAGCATCTGCTTTACAATTGATAAAATTAGAAACTATGGAGGTTGGATTGAATATTATTGTCTTAGAGGAAAAGGGAATTGTTTATAAAAAAGAGCAGATGGATGTAGATGAAGAAAAATTGTTTAATGATATCTTGAAAGGAATACAAAATGCATTCAATTTGTCTATAAATTCTGGATACCCAACAAAAGAGACAATCGGATTTATGATTGCTAAGGCTTACTTGAATGCTAAACAATTAGCAACTGAAGCGAAAATAGAGGGTTAATATGGTAAAGATTGATGAAAAAAATAAAGAAGCGAAAATAATAAAAAAATATGTAGAGTTGAAAGGTAAAAATATTTTAGAAATAGGTTGTGGTACGGGGAGACTTACTTTTGGTCTTGTAGAAAAAGCTAAAAAAGTTATAGCCGTAGATCCTATTGAAAATAATATAATAAAAGCCAAAGAAAAGTTAACCAAAGAATTAAAAGATAAAGTTGTTTTTCAAGTAGGTTATGGTGAGAATTTAGAATTTAAAGACAACTTTTTTGATACTGTATTTCTAGGAATGACATTACATGAAATTCCAGTAGATAAACAAAAAGATACTTTAAGGGAAATAAAAAGAGTATTAAAAAAAGGTGGACAATTATTTGTCATAGAACCTTTACCATATGGTGAAGTTCAATCTTTATATTCCATATTTCTTTTGAAACTTTTTAATGACAATCATTCAAAACGAATTGAACATGCAAAAAAGGTTTTGGAAGAATTTATAGAGAATAATTTATTCAAACTAGAATTAGCCAAAGAATTTAAACTTAAATGGTTTTTTAACGATATAGATGATTTATGTAATTTTTTCTTATCTGAACATAAAATCTCAGTTTCAAATAAAATGTACTCAGAAGATAGAAAAAGTAATAAGATTGGTAACATGAAGGATGAATTAATTGATAAAATAAAAAATAATTTGAAGAAAAAATTAAATGATAAGCCTTTAATTGTGTATGATGAACTTATATTTTTCAGTTTAAGGAATATTAAAATTAAGAGGTGATTGAATGTCAATTTTATTTAATTTCAAAATTTGTGATAATGCATCTGTGTGTAATGGAATAGGGGTTTGCCCAACTAAAGCAATAACATGGGATGAAAATCAAAAAACCTTAGTCGTAGATAATTCAAAATGTATATCCTGTGGTTTATGTGCAAAAGCTTGTCCGGTTCCTGGAGCAATTTTAGTAGCAAAAACAAAAGAAGAGTTTGAAAAAATAAAAGAGCAAGTAGAAGATGACACTAGAAATAGAGCAGAATTATTAAAAGATAGATATGGTGTGGCACCGACTGACCCACATTTGATCGTGACAATGAAAAACTTTGATGAAGAGGTTTTGGAAACAGATAGAGTCGTCATAGTAGATTTTTGGGATGAGCCACATATGGGCTGCAGAGTGTTTTCAATACCGCTAGAATCAACGATTCCAAAAAAAGTTGTTTTAACAGAAATTATGAAGAATCAAAAAAAACTTAAAGATATGAAATTTAAGTTTAGAAAAATTGATGCCCAAAAAAATCCTGAAATAGCAAAAAGATATAATGTAAACACGATCCCGACAATAATGTTATTTTTCAAGGGTAAAGCGATAGGAAGAATTGAAGGATACTATAAAACTGAGAAAGAAAACGAGTTAAAGAAAAAAGTAGAGGATATAATCAAACAAATAAAATAGGTAATAAAATTGGAGGTGTAAAAATGGAGTTAATTTACAGTGCATTGCTCTTACATGCAGCAAAACAAAAAATAGACGAAACTAATATAACAAAGGTTTTAGACGCAGCTGGAATAACACCTGATGCAACAAAAGTTAAAGCAGTAGTTGCCGCATTAGAAGGAATTGATATAGAAGCTGCTATCGCTAAAGCATCAATGCCAGTTGCTGCACCAGTAGAAGCAAAGGCTGAAAAGAAAGAAGAGAAAAAAGAGGAAGAAGTTGAAAAGAGAGCAGAGCAAGCTGTAGAAGGTTTAGCTGGGTTGTTTGGATAATGATTTTTATTTATAATTTATCCTAACTTTCCTATAGCTTCTCCTCTAACTGTTTTTCTGAATTCTGTAATGTTTTCGTAATGTAAGAAAATTATTTAACTTTGATTTCACATATAAAAAGATAATTGATGGTGATATTTTGTTAGTCAAACCAAAGTATGTAGGGTCTGATGTTGAAGGCATAATAGGAAATCCTGGTTCTGATTTCGCATGGCAGGTTTGTGACCAACTTCTTTCGAAAGAAACAAAAAATAAATTTCCTAGAGGAAAATGCGAAGATTATGACAACAAATATGATGATGGGAGATATTTTCACGACCTTGGTAGAAGCACTCGTCATGCCACTGGAATGTGGCCAGCACTATCTTTAGCTTTGGCTGCTTATGATGGAAAAACTGATGATGACTTAATTGAATTTGCTGAAAAAACTACTCAGCCAAATCCTGGAGCAGATAAACTGGTTAGCTATTGGTTAGATAATTTTGAAGAGGTCTACTTTATAACAAGTTCATATCCTCCAGTTGCTTTGAAGTTTGCTAAAAGATATGATATACCATTTACTAACGTTTTCACACTTGGAAAACAATTACCATTAAAAATTCGTAATAATGATTTTGAAACTGAAGTTAAAAACAGATCACCATTATCTATCCTATCTAAAAATAGAAAGGAATTAGGTAGGTTTTTGGATGAATACGTAAGGAATTGTGAAATTTTAGGAGATTTTTATTCCGGAGCAACAAATCATGATGCCAAAACAGTTGCTGAATTAGCAATCAGAAATGTGCTGGGAGAACAAAGAGAAATATTCGAAAGGGTTAGCGATTCAGAATTAAAAAGAGAACTTGAATACTTGTTCTTGACAGAAGAAGGTATTATGGGAAGCCATGGAAAAGTAAATGCAATGAGGAGAGTTTTTGATGACAGAAGGTTTTGGACTTATGTAGGTGATGGCATTGTTGATGCAATGCCAATAGATTATGCAGTTTGCGGATTTTCATTGAACATGAAAGACAAACATGCATTATCGCTATCAAAAATGAATTTTGCAACCACAGATTTATCTGAATTAATTCCGGTATATGAGGCTATGTTCAGAGGAGAGTTTGGTCCATCATTAAAAGAACTTGATTCTGAAAAAATTAGAGTTTTTACACCGGACGACATTCAAGAAGATATCGAAGCTGTCGTTAAAGCAAACGGAGAAGCAAAGAGCAAACTAAAAGCACTATATGTTCCAGTAAAAGTATAATAAAATTGTTTTTCTCTAATTTGTAATGCGTATACATTACAATAGAAAATCCCAAACAAATTTAAATCTTTTTACATTCTATAGAATAGTATGAAATTTGTAAAAATACTAACAGTAGCGATATTAGTATTCTTTCTAACAATGACTTTAGTTAAGGCAACTCATACATCAGAGATCTCTATAAAACCTAGTGATTGGTCAGCAAGCACTGATGCAGATGTCTCTTTAACACTAAACAACAAAGATGGAAACAATATAGTAAAGTTAGAGCTTTCTATTCCTGAAACAGGAGACCAAAAACCAGTTTACTTAATAAAAGAAATTTCTTGGCCAGCAGGATGGACATATGAACCTAGAGCTAGAATTGGACAATATCCTTACAAGATAACTTGGTCCACAACAGGAGCAGGCATAGAAAAAGGTAAATCCTTAAGCTTTGGTTTCACAGCACAATCGCCTTCAGCTACCGGAAATTATAGTTGGTCTTGGGCAACAACTGATTCAAAAAACGGAACTTATACAGGAACTCTAACAACATCAGTTGTTTTAGCACCGATAAGCTATTTCACAATAGAAGGTGAACCGAATTCAACAAAAGCAGGAGAATCATTCAAGATAACTATAAAAGTTTATGACAAATCTGATAAGATAAAAACAGATTATACTGGAACAGTAAAGTTCACTTCTACAGATTACAAAGCAATATTGCCAAGTGATTATACATTCAAAACTGCTGACAAAGGTTTAAAAGAATTTTCTGTTATGTACAAAACAGTTGGTAATCAAACATTTACAATAAGTGATGGAACTGCTAAAGTTTCAAAAACATCTAAAACAACATCGGTCAATGTAGGGGATGCAATTTCAATAACAATTTCTCCAGACAATGCAAACGCATCTGTTGGAAATAAAGTAGAATTCAAAACAAAAGCAAAGGATAAATTTGGTAATAAAATTGATGTTACTGAAAAAACAGTATGGAGCATAGATGCAGAGGCTGGAGGGAATTGGTCAAAGAATGTCTACACTTCTGAAAAGAAGGGTGTATGGACTGTAACAGGAACCTACAAAAATCTAATCGATGGTGTAACTCTAAGTGTTGGTGTAGCACCTCCGGTGACTCCTGTACAACCAGTAACACCATTAGCGCCCCTTGTAATAATAGGTGAAGATACTGTAGCAATTGTTCCTGGAGCAAATGATACTTTAACTCTAAGTGTTAGCAACATGGGTGAATCAGATTTGACAGATGTATCTCTTTCAACTGAAGGAATTCCGAGTGATTGGATATTGATTTATCCTCCTTCATCAGACATACCATCAGAAACAGCAAAAGATTTTATTGTATTAATTGCAGTTCCTCAAAATGAAACCGGAGCAAAGACAATAACATTTAAAGCAACCTCGCAAGAGGAAGCAACTGCATCAAAGGATGTTACATTGAACATAGGCATTGCTCCAACTGGTGTCTTTATTGCACTTTCAAAAAATCTGTTACAGCTTGGTGTAGTGATAATAGCAGTTGTTGCAGTCGTGATCATTGCTTGGGAATTGTGGTTCAGAAAACCAAAGAAAAGTTAGAAAACTGCTTTTGTTTTTTAATAGATTTTAATAGAAAGGTTTTTCTATTTCTAATCCTATTGTTTTTAGTATGCAAGCAGATAAGAAGTCTTTGATTAAAACTCTTCAAAAGGATTGGAAAAAATATTGGTTTGTAAAACTTTTTGAGGAAAAGGGTTTTAAAAGAAGACAGTGCAAAATTTGCGGAAACTTTTTTTGGACGTTAACAGATCAAACTGTCTGTAACAATAGCACTTGCAGATCTTATGAGTTTTTAGGAAATCCACCAACAAAAAGAAAACTTGATTATTTTACAACATGGAAAACAATAGAAAAATTCTTTGTTTCTAACGGTCATACTTCAATTAAAAGATATCCCACCGTATGTCGTTGGTACCCTTTATTTTTTACAATAGCTGGTATAGTTGATTTTTACAGAGTGGTTGATGATAAAATATCATTTGAGTTTCCTGCAAACCCAGTTATACTTTCTCAACCCTGTCTCAGATTTAATGACATACCTCAGGTCGGAGTTTCTGGTAAACACTACACCTGCTTTGATATGATACAGCAAAGTTCTCTATGGGATGGTAAACAAGGCTATTGGAAGGATAAATGCATAGATTTAGACTTTAGATTGCTAACAGAAACTTTTGGAATAAAGCCTGAACTAATAAATTTCATAGAAGATGCTTGGATTGGATATGGTGCTTTTGGCTATTCTTTGGAATATCATGTTAATGGTCTTGAACTTGGAAATGCTGTCTTCACAGAGTTTGAAGGAACATTGGATAATTACAAAGTAATGAAAGAGAAGGTCATTGATATGGGTGCTGGTTTAAACAGATTTTGCTGGATAACGCAAGGAACATCCACAAGCTATGATGCTGTCTTTGGAACTGTAATTGAAAGAATGAAAGATAAGGCAAATATTCATTATGATAAAAACTTCTTCTTGAATTACTCAAAACTTGCTGGGCGTCTGGATTTGAATGAGATTAAAGATATAGAAAAGGTAAGAGCAAACATATCTAAACAACTCGGGGTATCAGTTGATGAACTCATTAAAAAAACGAAACCATTAGAAGCCTTATATGCAATTGCAGATCATTCAAATGCTTTATTGTTTGCAATTTCAGATGGTGGAATACCAAGCAACGTTGCCGGTGGTTATAATCTAAGAGTTATATTAAGGAGAGCATTAGATTTTATAGAAGAGTTTAATTTTCCATTTGAGATTGAATGGGTTATTGAAGAACATGCAAAATATTTGAAGGAAATGTACCCAGAACTTCTAGAAAATATTGAACATATTAAAAAAGTTTTAGACATAGAAAAAAAGAAATATAAGGAAACTAGAGAGAGGATAAGAAACATAGTTAAAGTTCTTGTTAAGAGTAAGACAAAATTCACAGATGAAAAACTAATTGAATTATACGATTCAGACGGCATAACACCTGAACTTTTACAAAAAACTGCTTCTGAGCACAAACTAACAATAAAAATACCTGCAGATTTTTATACAAAAGTTACAGAAAGGCATTTGCAGGAGAGACCTAAATTAGAAGAAAAGGTTAAAGATGTTTATTTACCACAAACTAAAAAACTTTACTATGAAAATGAGAATTTATTTGAATTCAAAGCAAAGGTTCTGAAAATTGGAAATGAAAATGTTGTTCTGGATCAAACTGCCTTCTATCCTCGCGGAGGAGGGCAAGAACCTGATTTAGGATTTATTAATAATTGTAAAGTTTATGATGTTGAACGTATAGGGAATGTTATATTTCATAAAGTAGAAAATCCGAACTTTAAAATAAATGATTTTGTTAATTGTAAAGTTGATATTGAAAGGAGAAAACAAATCACTAAACATCATACGGCCACGCATTTGATAAACGGAGCTTCTAAGAGAATTTTGGGAAAGCATATTTGGCAAGCTGGGTCTAAGAAGGACATTGGTAAAGCTCATTTAGATATCACTCATTATGAAAATCTATCTGAAGAAAAGATAAGAGAAATAGAAAAAACAGTAAACAATGCTATCAAAAAGAATCTTAAAGTTAAAAAGGAGGTACTTCTAAGAGATGTAGCAGAAAAAAAGTATGGTTTTGTGTTGTATCAGGGAGGTTTTGTCCCTGAAAAAGAGCTGAGAGTAATTTCAGTTGAAGGTTTTGATGTAGAAGCTTGTGGAGGTCTGCACGTTGATAACACTAAAGAAATAGAAGAAGTATTCATATTTGACAGCAAAAAAATGCAAGATGGAATTATAAGATTAGAATATGTTGCTGGAAAGGAATTGGTAGAGAAAACTAAAAGAGAAGTTGAACTTCAGAAAAAACTGGAAAAAGAAAGATTAAAGAAGAAGGAAGCTGAGATTCTAAAGGAAAAAGAGAAATTAAAAAAGGTTAAGGAAAAAATTAAATTGCTCTATGGAATTAATTATATTGAAACAGAAGATATGAAAGAGTTGGAGACAATAGGTAAAGAAAGTATTAAAGCAGACCAAACAAATTATTCTATTCTAATTGGTGAAGGAATTATATTTGGAATCAAAGGGAAAGATTGTAAAATTGATATTGAAAATATTGTAAAAGAAGCTGCAAAGATCATGGGCGGTTCTGCAGGCGGTTATGGAAATGAGTTTAAAGGTGGTGGTCCTTTAAAAGAGAAAAGTAAAGAAGCTTTTGAAAAAGTCAAGAAATTAATTAAGTGATTTTATTGAAAACAGTTATCACTCATGCAGACGCAGATGGCATCTTATCCCTTTCCATATTTTTAAAAAAATTCAAAAACTCTAGAATGAGAATATTTTTTTCTTCAAATCAAAAATTTAAAGATATTATCTGTTCTTCTATTCTCAGAGAAAGTGATTTGGATGAGCTTTACATCTTTGATTTTTCTGGAGCAAGAGAGACTCTATCTATAGCCTCTGCCTATAAAAAGGTTTTTTGGTTTGATCATCATATTTGGGAACCTAATCTAACAATTCCAAAGAATGTTAAAACTTTTGTGAGTGAGAGCAAAAGTGCTACAAGCATAATTGCAAAATACTTTAACATAGAGTCTGAATTGGTATCATTAGCAGATGAGATAGATACTGGTAATGCAAAGAGCGAAGAAGCGATTTTTTTAAGAAATCTGATAAATGCTCATAAATGGAAATATGGTAGTTCTAGTTTAAACAGCAAGTTTAAAAATATTGCCAAGAATCTTGCAATTTCAGGATTAGAGAAATTCGAAAGAAGTGAAAACATTATAAAACTTATTGGAGATTATTCTGAATATGTCAGAAAAATTGAAAAGGATATATTAGAGAAATCTAATTTCTTTGAGGTAGATAATCTGAAGATTGCAATATACGAGACTTCTTTCAACATATCTCCAAACATTCTTGCAGATGAACTTCTCAAGCATCCAAAGGCACCATTTGATGTAATTGCATTGATAACTCATCAAAACGATTTTACAAGAGTTGAGATGAGAACACATACAGGCAAGGATGTTTTAAAAATTGCTAGTTTTTTAGGTGGAGGAGGTCATAAAAAAGCATGCGGAGCAACTTTAGACAAAAATTTCAAGGTAGAAGATTTTCTAAAAGTTATAAAAACGTTGAAAATGTAATTTTACTTTCTTGGTTGAAATGCTTTTTTTGGGCATTTTTCTGTTGGCATGTCCCTAGGAACTATATGCCCAAAACAATTTCCTCTTTTATCATCTATTGGTTTATAGAACCTACAATCTTTACATGTTGGCATTTTTCATCTCCTACTTAATGAATAATTTTTATATCTCATTTAAAAACGTTTCCATTAACGATAATCAATTATTATGACATCATAATTTTTAATCACATAATTCTCATACTCAAGATTTTCTACTTTATTATCTCCTCTATAAATGTACATTCTCATAGAATTGTTTTCATTATTACAATATTCAAGTATACAAGTGCTGTTGAAAATCTTATTCCATATACTGAAAAAATCTCCTAGAGTTGCGTCATCAGAACCTTTTTTATAAATTATACCATCATTATTTAGAGTAAAAAGTTTAGATGTGGCTGTTTCATTTATAATACCAATATTAGCTGGTATTTCTACAGTTTCTCCAAAAATTATTATATATAGACGAGCTCTCCAGCCTGCTGCTATTCTACTTTCAGCTGGAAAAGCAGATATTATAGCATAGGTTAGGCTGCTACCGAGGAAAACAAGTAAAATAATTATAGTTATAATTTGATTTTTGGTTGCTCTCTTCACTTTTTCTCACCGTAATCTGTTGGTTTTTTCTCTCCGTAAAAGCCACCTCTTAAGTACAAGTAAGCATTGGTTGCAGCTTCAGCACCTTCAGCCGCTGCAGTAACTATCTGTGCAAAGGAACCTGTTACATCGCCTGCAGCAAAAACTCCTGAAATATTCGTCTGAAATTTGTCATCAACCTTTATAAAATTCTTTTCATTAACCTCTACCCCAGCAGCCTTTACAATTTCTGTTGTAGGAACTTCTCCGACCTCAATAAAAACTCCATCTATAGTTAGCTCTGTTTTTTCATTTGTATTTACATTTTTAATTATAATTTTATTAACAAATTTATCTCCTTCTATTTTTTCAACAACACTATTCCATATGATTTTAACAGAAGTTTTTTTAAGTTTTTCTTGACTTACTTCCTCAGCCCTTAATTGGTCTCTTCTATGAATCAAATAAGTTTCAGAAGCAATTTCACTTGCATATATAGCAGATCTAACAGCAGTATCTGAGCCGCCAATAACAGCAACTTTCTTGCCTTTGAATAGTGGCATATCACATACTGCACAATAAGATACGCCACGGCCTATGAATTTATCCTCACCTTCAGCCTCTAGTCTTCTGTAACGACTTCCCGTAGCAATTATAATTGCTTTGGTCGAATATTCTTTTTCAGGTGTTTTAACTTTTTTTATCTCTTTAAGCTCTAATCCAACTACCTTTGCTAGTTTAAACTCGCAACCAAATTTTTCTGCTTGGTTTTTCATTTTTTCAGCTAATTCTAAACCAGGTATTGATTCTGCCCCTGGATAATTTTCTACTGAAGGTGCTAAAGCCATCTGACCTCCTAAAGTTTCGCTAAGAATCAAAACTTTAAGATTTCTTCTTGCAGCATATAAACCAGCACTTAATCCTGAAGGTCCTCCGCCTATGATAATAAGATCATAATTCTCCATAAAATCATCTATAATATTTTTCTATTTAAGTTTTTATATTATAGCAATTTTATGTATGCTGGACTGAGGTTCAAAGCAGCGACGTTAAAATGAATGTAAAGATGAAATTTTACGATTTCCATCGAGTTGAATGTGGAATGTTTCACTGGTAGATAGTTCATATTTGTCCGATAAGGGATTCTTGTTACCGATATATGAATATGTTCCATAATGAAATTTCTATCTGGATATAAACCATTGGCAAAAACTTCAACAATTAGGAATGAACGGAAGATGAGTAAAAGATATTAATCGTGCCTTCTAACTGTATTTTGACAAAATATGATATCGCCAGCTACATGCAAAGCATCAGAGTTTAAAATTATCTTCAAGAATTTGCCGCAAGGACTAGTTACTCCTACAACATTGAATATAGCCCATTCGCCTGGTAACAAGACTTCATTGCTTCTACTACCATCAATATTTGTTATGAACTTAGGCTCCTCACCATATGTTGTTCCGTCCTTGAAAGAGCCTGTATAGGCCGATAGCTTTGATAAAGTGATATTGCCTGTACCAGTGTTCATTATATAAGCCTCTATCTCTGTTAAACTTACATTATAAGCTCTTTGTATGACAAATTCGGAACCATAATCATAATCTATTCCTTGAGATTTTTCAAGAATCGAATAATTTAATATATCATTACCACATTTATTGATGTCACAAAAACAATGGTTTTTCACCAGATTCTCTGTGCCGTTTATTTCCATTTTATAATTCGTTGTATCATAATCTTTAATGCAGTATTCTCTGCAATATGTACTAAAATTATCTTTTCCTAGAAATGTACCTTCATATGTCCAATTTTGTTGACAAAAAAGCACCTGTAGATTTTCCTTTTGAGTATATCCGACTATGAAAGCCACTATAAAAATCAAAACTACTACCAACCATAGCAATTTCATAATAAAATATAGAAAAATACTGAATATAAATCTAAATCAATCGTCTTTTAATAGTAAACAGCATCCCCGTTTATGTCCCATTTTAAAGATTGCTAGTGATTTGAACTGAAAGGTTAATGCAGGGGGCCGGATTTGAACCGACGAAAATTAAAGTTTCTCGATGTCAGTAAACATTTTCAAAATATACAATGCTAGAAAGAATGATAAAGAAAATATTGAAATTACTAAAACCATTTGAAACCAAATAGTTGTTAAACAAGGCATATTTATTTATATGCTTAAACTATTTATTTAAGCTTTTCAATATTGTTTAAAATAGTGATAAAAATGGAAGAATGGATAAATGAAATAAAAGAAAGAGCATTGTCTGGGAAACCTCCCGTAACAAGTTGGAGGTCAAACAAAGTTAATAAAATAAGTCTTAATGATATTGTATTCATACCAGTTCCAATATCAGAAAGACCAATAGATTATTTTAAAGAAGAAATTTTTACAGAAACGATAATAGGAAAAAGTTCTGAAAAACCATTGAAGCTTAGGATACCAATTATGATATCTGCAATGAGCTTTGGTGCAGTTAGCAAAGAAGTAAAAATTGCATTGGCAAAAGCTTCAAGCATTGTAGGAACAGCAACAAATACTGGAGAGGGTGGTATGCTTCCAGAAGAAAGGGAGAATTCAAAATTATTAATTGCACAGTATTCAAGTGGAAGGTTTGGAGTTGATGAAAATTATATTAAAAAGGCAGATGCTATTGAAATAAAATTTGGACAAGGGGCTAAAGCTGGGTTCGGAGGATATTTACCAGCAGAGAAAGTTACAGAAGAGATAGCAAAATTGAGAAGGGTTCCTTTAGGTCAAGACATTCATTCTCCTCCTTATCATCCTGATATTAAAAATGTTAAAGATTTGAAAAAGAAGATAGAGTGGATAAAAGATATCAATGGAGGTAAACCAGTTATAATAAAAATTGGAGCAGGTAATGTTGAGGGTGATATTAAATTTATTGTTAAGGCAGCCCCTGATGCTATTGCAATAGATTGTTTAGGTGGTGGTACAGGAGCTGCTCAAAAAGTTATGTTAAATGAGTTTGGTATTCCAACAGTTTCTGCTTTAGTTAGAGCAAGAAAAATTTTGGATAAGCTAAAAGCGAAACAAGAATTAATAATTGGTGGCGGCTTGAATATAGGAGCTGACGTTGCTAAAGCTTTAGCTCTAGGAGCTGATGCAGTTTATATGGCATCTTCTCTGTTAATAGCAATGGGTTGCACCTATTGCAAGCTTTGTTATAAGGGAAAATGCCCAGTTGGGATCACAACCCAAGACCCTGAATTAAGGAAAAAGTTAGATCCTAAAGCAGTAGAACATGTTGTTAATTTCTTAACTGCATGTACAGAAGAAGTTAAAATGGTGGCTGCTGCATGTGGAAAAAGAAACATTCATGAAATGAATAGAAATGACTTAAGGTCTCTTGATCTTACAATATCACAGATAACTGGAATACCTTTAGTGTAATCTTAAAAAAATTAAATCTTACAAATACCTTTTGCCTCATCAATAAAAACCACTAATCTCTTTTTAGGAATTCTTGTTAATTCACTCAACTCTTTTGTATTCATTCTTAACAAATCAATAGTTAAAATTAAACCAACGGTAGCCAATTTTTCTTGTGAATCCCTATCTAAAGTCCTCAACATTGTTATTGGATATAGTTTCTTTTTCTCTATCATTGTTTCCAAACCTTGGTTCAAAGGATACTTCCATCCTATCAACTTTATCCTTTTGCAGTTTGCATACTTGATAGTATCATCAGAAAACTTTGTATTACACGTAAGCCAAGGTTGATTAAACTTTTGGCATAATCCTTTTTTAAATCCATCCTCTAAATCAAGAAATCTTGCATAAGTATAAAGAACATCCCTCAACCCCGTGTAAACACCTGGTAAATTATGGTACTTACATTCTATCATAAATGTCTTATCTTTCTCAGCAATAACGTCTACTTCATGAGAAACGCATGCCCCATTGATTATAGAATGTACTTTTGTTGAATAGCCATATTCTTTCAAGACTTCTGCAATAAGGTGTTCGAAGGCAAAACCTGCTGGCCCTAATCTAAATATCGCTCCCTTCAAATCATATCTTGCTGCAACAAATGGTTCTTCCCTTTTCAATAAGCTTAATGTTATATGAAGAATCTCTTTTGTGGAAATTCCATCGTAAGCTTTTTTTGTAACCTCTCTTGCTATTTTAGTTGCTAATTTATTAGAAGCTCCTGCCCTCAAACAGGTCCTTTTGATTTTATTTGAATCAAATTTTTCAAATTCTCCAGAAGCATTAACTACCCACATGTTATCAGAATTGTTTTTCTTATTAATAAATTGTAGCCCTGGTAGGATTCGAACCTACGTTCCGAGGTCCAGAGCCTCGTGTCTTACCAACGCCTTAATTAAAAATTAAAGAATGCGTTCTTGGCCGCTAGACGACAGGGCTAATTGGTTAAATCTTTTTTTATTTTTTGGATTATTAAAACCTATCTCTTCTTCATATCTTTTTATTTCGTTTTGCCTAGAAAGAAAAATTTGTCTATTACATATTATTTTAGAAGGGTGAAAATTTAAAGAAACTAAAGCCTTTCTCGTATCGCTTAATAACTTTTTATTAAAATTCTTAAATCCAATTCTCATCAGCCTATAGTCTCTTTTAGACATTCTGAAAACTGAACCATCTGTATCTATCAGCCCTCTAATACAACATTTCAAATGATTTTTATTTTTAAATATCCAGCTTGGTATTGTTTTATCTTTATTTATTCCTATATTTGATAGGAAATTTAAAAGTTTTTTACTAGACTTACAGAGATGAACTACATTCTTCTTTTTAGTTATTTTTTCATAAAAACTCAGATTAAATAGTTTTAAAGCAAGATTCTTAACGTAAAAAAGATACCCATATTCTTCTTTAAGGTTAAATGCTATCCTTATTTGATAATTACTTGTAGATACTTGAGAATAAAGATTTCCATCACCTAGCATCAAACCTACAAACTCTGCTAAATTTCCACTTTTTGATGGATAAAACATTTAATCACACTACACTACAGGGCTAATTAATTCTATAATTTTAATGTTTAAGAAATTATTAGTTTAATTTCAATGCAGCTCTTACGTAAGCATGTGTTTGATGAATTTCTATCTTTCTTCCTTGATAAGAGCCTGTATTTAAAAGATAAGGCAGGACTCCATAATCAAACATCTTTCTGAAAGATTCCTCTTCTCTTCCTTTATCCATCTCCAATTGGTAAGGATCAAAAAACGACTCATTACCATACTGTCCCCATTTTTCTGGAGGGCCAGCTCCAGGCATGATTTTGAACTTACCTTCCTTTAAAACATCTATCGCTTCTTCGCATTCTAATTTTCTTATTGGTGGATTCTCTTCATCTCTCGTCAATAACAAAATAGAATTCAAAGTTGTCTTGTCTGTAACATTTTCTTTTCCTTTAAAAACTTCATTAACATTCCCGCTATCGTCTGTGACTAGCATGGTAAATCTTTCACGCGGAAACATTACTCTTGAATTTCCATATGACCAGTAACACCTATCGCAACCTTCATCAAAAACACACTTTTTTCTCTTTTCATAGACACTTCGATAACACGGACCCATTTTTTGTTTGTCTTCACTTTTTTGCCCACAATCCTCTTTTCTAACAACTACGTTTTCTAATGGCAAACCATCAAAAGATCTAAGGAATGTAGGATGTCTTTCAGCTATATCTGTTCTCATATAAAGCTGTTTTTCTGGTTGCTCGGCTATAACTTCTTTTTTATTCTCATCAAAAGACACAAAAAGATAATCATCACCAACTACTTTGCTGGATCTTACATTGTACAAAAGCTCATGAAACTGAGTAGTTTTTCCTGTCCCTGTTGGTGCAATTATAGCCACACCAAAAGTTTTACCTCCTCTTTCAAAACTAACTGATGCACCATGAATTGGATATTTGCCTTTCGTCTTAAGAGTTTCTGTTGCCAATCCCAAAGCACTGTTAGATTTAGCAAGACCATAATATCCTGTTCCTACGCCAACTGTAATCTTTCTATCTAAGTCATAAAATAAACAAGGTTCATAACCCTCAACATTCTTTATAATGTACACTTCTCCATCTGGATTTTTAGAATTAGACTTGTGCCAATTTAGTTGCCAAAATTCTGAAATATGTTTTGAATCAGTTCTTAATTTTATTTTTGCACCACATAAATCTGCTATATGCGTAAAAGGAAGATTCGAACCGTATTTCTCAAGAATTTTATCTATTTCTCCATTGTCTTTAAATTTTGGTGGTCTTCTATCTGGGAATGTGACATAATTGTTAATTGGTTTCATTCTTATCTTAATTTTATTAGAAATTAAAGTATTTATGTTTAAAATTAATTTATTTAAAGCTAGGTAATTTAAGAGGTAATGAATTAAAATTTTTCTAAATAGCTCTTATCAAATTGCAGTTTGTATCAACTTCAACAAAATGAGCTGCTTTTCCTTCTCTATAAACTGAGCATTGATTCTCTAGTAAATCATCAATTGACGCCTGCCTAGGCGAGTGAGCAACATCACAAACCCAATCTGGATATTCTGGAATAGGATTACCTAAACAAGGACCATCGCTTAAATCTTGATAAGCTTTAGCAGAATTACAAAGTTTAATGCACGCATCTATGATTGATTGAGTTGAGACGCTTGGCATTTGTATATTCCTCTGTTCTTGAACACATAAGCTGAGAAAGACTAATACAATCAGCAATAACAATGTTTTCATAATATCATCTCAAAGCTTCAACTATCTTTTTCCCAAAATCTTTAACAGCCTGAGGACCACTTGCTGTTATTATTTTTCCATCAACTTCTACAGACTTTCCTGTATACGTTCCTACAGCATTGATATTATCCCTTTCAGAAGGGAATGCTGTTGCTTTCTTTCCATCTAAAATACCTGCATTTGCTAGAATCGAGGGTGCGATGCAAATAGCTGAAACAACCTTACCAGATTTATTAAATTCTTTAGCCAGAGTCAAAGCCTGATTATTGTCAAAGTAAACTGATGAACCTGATCCACCCACAAATACTATTGCATCAAAATCTTTAGGATTAACATCATAAAAATTCTTGTCTGGGTTAACTATCTTCCCGAACATGCTTTTTGAAGGCTGGCCTGTAGAATTAACAACTGTTACTTTATTTCCTGCATCCTCCAAAACTTTCTTTGTTTCAAAGAACTCTTCATCTCTGAAATCCCTTGGTGCGATTACCATTAAAACCTTTTTGTTCATATTAGATATTTTCTCTTAAATTAATAAATAAATACTTGTTATTTTAATTATTAAGGTGATTTAATGCCAGTAATTGGAATGAGCATAAGTACAATAGATGCAAAGAAGTACGAAGAGGTAACAGGACCTGTAAAGGTTAATAGCAATACGAATCTTAAAGAGGTTAGAGAACAGGATCTTCCCGCTTTGAATAAGAAAGGTCTGTCAATAAGTTTTGAGTTCAAAACACAATATATTAATGATAAGAACAAGACCCTAGCTGAGATTATAATTGGAGGAGATATTTTCTTTATTGATAATGAGCAGGACAAAATATTGAAAGAATGGAAGAAAGATAAGAAGCTTCCTGATGAGGTTAATCTTCAAATAATAAATGCTGTTTTGAGAAAGGGTATAACTAAGGCTTTGAACCTGAGTGAAGAATTACAGCTACCGCCTCCAATAATTTTGCCATTTGCTAAAAAGCAACAGGAAGACAGCAGGTATATTGGATAATCATATAGTCATCTGAAACATAAACCTATCTCTCATCTCTTTATATCTATTTCTTATTGTTACTTCTGTTACCTGTGCTATTTCTGCAATTTCTCTTTGAGTTTTTCTCTCTCCAGTTAATACTGATGCTATATATGAAGCTGCTGCAGCTATACCTGTTGGTCCTCTTCCTGATAATAGTCTGTCTTCTTTGGCTGCAGCAAGTATTTTATATGCAATCTCCTCTACTTTACCTTGCATTGTCAATTGATTAGAAAACTTTGTTATATATTGACCAACCTTCGTAGGTGGTACAGAATAATCAAGCTCTTTGATAAGAAAACGATAGCTACGAGCAACTTCTTTTTTATTTACTTTTGAAGCGTTAGCAACTTCATCCAACGATCTGGCTAACCCACATTTTCTGCAAGCTAAATAAGTTGCAGCTGCTGTTATACCATTAATAGATCTTCCTCTGATTAGTCTCTCTTTAACTGCCTTTCGATAAATCACGGAAGCTGTTTCCAAAATGTTTTTTGGTAGGCTAAGATTATCAGCTGTTTTAGTGATTTCAGCTAAAGCATAAGCCAGATTTCTCTCTGTATTACCCGAAACCCTTATTCTCCTTTGCCATTTCCTTAATCTATAAATTTGTGCTTTTTGCCCAGGCGACAGACTTTTTCCATAAACATCCCTATCATGCCAATCAATTGTAGTTGATAAACCTTTGTCATGAATGGTGTAAGTTAATGGTGCTCCTACTCTTGTTCTTTTTGCTCTTTGTTCATCATCAAAAGCTCTCCACTCCGGCCCTCTATCAGCTATTTTAGCGTTTATTACATAACCACAATCTGTACAAACTACTTCGCCATAATTATAATCTCGCATTATTTTTGTACTACCGCATTCAGGACAACAATGAATCTTTATAGACTCTGGAGAAGCTTCTTCTTCCATTTTAAATCGCTGTAATTATTTCAATAAAGAGAAATAAATTCTTTTCTACTAACTTAAACATTTATAAATCTATAGGAAGTTTTAATCATCCTCTTCTAACTCAAAAATTCTAGGTTCGTATAATTTTGGTGTATAATCAGAAAGAAATCCACAAGTTAAGATATCCACTTGATAACTAATCTTCCGAATCTCTTCTATCTCATTTTTTGGAGGTGGTGGATTTTCTATTTCAATAGAATTTATTTCATCTTTAACCATAAATCATGTCTGCCTCTTTGATAAATTGTTACTAACAAGAATTTAAAGCTTTATATTTTTAAATAAAGTCTAAAATCTAAAAAATTATATTTTCATTTAGAATCGAAAAATATAGTTTTATATATAAGTTGTGAGGAATTATATTTTACGCTTTGGTGGAAATATGCCTAAATTTAATAAAATCTCGGAGAGAAGAAGTATGATTTGGATAGACTTTAATAGAAGATGCCCTAAGTGTGAAGGTTATATTCCAAAATATAAAAGAGTTTGTCCTCAATGCGGAAGACATATTAAAAATATTCAGGGAAAAGTTTTTATGGCAAAATAAACTTTTTTTCTTTTAATTAGAAATGAAGAACCTTATACAATTTTTAAATGATTTTTGATTTCATAAACAGACTCTAGCCATACTCTCTTTATTATTTTTTTAAAGTTTTTTATAAAGAATATTATCTCTTCTTTAAGATCTTCCCAGAATATCTCTTTAATCCAGTTTGTCATAAACTAATTATAAAAATCAAAGCATTTAAGCTTAAAATTTCCTAAAGAAAAGGGTTTAAATATTTTCTGAATTATTAATTAGCATGTCAAAATTTGAAAGAAGATATGAAAAGGACACTCTACATCCAAAAGATATCGAAAAATGGGCTTCTGAAAATTCGCCCAAAGAAGTTTATCAATTAATGCAAAACTTTTGGCAGGTTAATAAAGAACCTCCAAAAATTAAAGGAGTACAACAATCGAGCAATGATATAGAGAATTTAAAAACTTCTTGCATTCCAATTGAGACTAAAGATATCAAGTATTTAAAGAAATTATTTGAAGGGGCAGGACGAAAGATATCTGGGGATAATTTATTAAGAACTATTTTAGGTGGTAGATATTCAGTCTATTTTTTATTTCGTCTACATCCTGAAATTTTCACTTATGATTTTAGTTTTTGCCAACCTGGAAATTATAACCTAGAAGATTTTTATGACTTTGTTTCTTTAAATTCTCAAGTTAAAACAATTGATGAAATAGGTGCTAGAACAATAGAAAGACATTTAGGGATTTATGATCATGCGATACTTCAAAATGCTCTTAAAATAAAATTTGAAGAAATTGAAGAAAAAACTAAAGTTAACCCAAAGAAAATTGAAAGAGCTCTTAAAATGCTCAATCAAATTAGAGATTTAGACTTTCGTAAAGATTCTGAAAAGGAGGAAGAAAATAGAAAAATAGTAATGGATAATTGTCTTGATGCTGCAGTAACTGGAACGTCACATTTTATTGCAGATGATATTGAAAAAGAATATTCTGGCAGATTTCCTCAATTAATTAGAAAGGATTTTAAACCAGAAAGAAAATATGTAGACTATTTTAATGAATTCGTTAAAAGATATATGTCTACTTTTGGAATGGTTTTAAAGGGCGAACTTTCTTCATTAAAAAAGTGAAAAAAAATTCTGTAAGACCAGAAAGATAAATTATAAAGAATAATTAAATTGTAATCTTTTTCTGAATAAAAAGTTAAACTTTTTCTATTAAGATTTGGAAAAAATCTTTTACAACCAAGAAATCAACTTTTTCAATTCTGATTTTATCTGAGAAATATCTATAGAACCTAATTGTTTATCTTGCGCCGTATTACCAAAAATGTCTTGAGCAAAAGGTATATAATCTGGAAGATTAAAATCCCCTTTAACTATTATTCTGGAATATTTTAATTCTTCATTTACCCTTATTTCTAGTGGAATGCCACGTCCTAGTACTATATAACTTATTACACGAGCTGTTGTATATGAATTGGATGGCCTTAACTCAATTAAAATCTGCTCCTTTGTGTTTTCATCAATTGAAAATTTTTGATTCATTATTCTATCCAAATCTGGAAAAGATATGATTTTTTCATCATCTAAAAGTTTTAAAACATTTTCTGCAATTTTTCCTAGATAATCTTTTTTAATGCTCATTAAATCACTCATCATGAAGAAGTAGGACTCCCATGTACCTGCTCAATTTCTTTTTATTACCTTTCTTTTGGCATTCTTCCTCAATTCTTTGATTCAAATTTGTATAATTATCGAATAAAACTTTAAAATCGGCATCATGTTTTTGTATAGCATCCTTTATTTTATTTACAATCTTCATTGCATCTTCAAATGATTCGTTAGAGGCATCTATTTCTCCTATCTTAAAAGAATGTGTATCTGTTATTACTGCACTACCATCTGCTGTTCTCCAACCTCTTGTTATTGGAAATACATACACAGCTGGACCTCCTGTGATAATGTACTGGGATTTTGGTTTCAATTCTTTTGTAAATTGTTCATCCCATTTTCTAATTTGTTCTATAACAGATTTTTTAGGCACTAAAAATCTTCCCCAATCATAAATTCCTTCTCTATAATGTCCTCTATCTTCATAACCAGAGGTAGTAACTAGAATAGCATTTTCAGGATCCATATCAATTTCGCATTCTTTTATTATCTTTGGTAAGGATTCTGATAATTTTTCTATTCCGTAAGCATCGTATTTTGATTGAAATTTTGATAATTGCTCGATGCTGGCTAGGGCTATTCCATTCTCCTCTTCCCATCGTAAAGTTCTGTTGGAAGAACTACCTGCATAAACTGGCACTTCTTTGGTTCCATGTAATCTGCTGTCTGTTGTCTGGCCACATTTGACTCCTTCAGATGTCATAACAAAAGTGGTTTGAGGATCCCGACACCCATAATCGAATGATGCATACTGAACAATCTTTTCTTTTGTATTACTCGACAGCTCTAGCATTATCTCTTCTAAAATCTGTAATCCTGTTTTCATTTAATCAACCTTACATCAAAAAACTTAACCCAGAATTTGATGATATTGTAACTTTTTTACTCAATCCGCTTATCAAATCATCAAAATCATTGTAATAGCTATTAACTGTAACAAATCTATTTCCCTTTCGGTATTTTTCCTTTTTGGTCAATTCCCTAACAAAAGAATTTCTGCTCATTATCTCGATAAATTCTAAGTTTTCATCTTCCTCTCTTTCTCCACACAAGTTTTCAACTTCATATTTTCTTTCAACTAGTTCAAACCCGAACTTCTCTAAAATTCTCATTATTTTATAGTGGAATAAAACTCCATTGCTCTTCAGTAAGGTAACTGAAAATCCATCCTCAAGAGTTTTTAGACCTATCATTTTGTCATTCCCTCCATAAACATATCTAGGTTTGACAATCTACAGCTATTCACAAGGTCCATAAAAGGTTCTTCGTCAGGTTCTTTCCATGTTGAAATAAGATAAGGCTTGTCCCATTTTAGCACTAGCGCTGGATCCTTCTCTATGAGTTTAGCTTCAATATGAATATCTGAGGGTTTTGGTTTCCATAATACAACAAGCTTTGCATCATGAGGATGTGGTGCATAATCTGGATGTTCAGTTATAACATCTCCTAGCACTTCAGTAGCAAGCGCATCACTGAATGTTCTATAAATAAGAGCAAGAGTTTCTCTTCCAGATTTTCTTACATCAAAGGGTATTCTTGGTATTCTGGAAAACAAAGTAAGTTTATAAGTGCCACTTGAATAATACTCGTAATTGCCTTTCCAACCCTCATCTTTATCTAGTTCTGCTTGAAGTAACAAGGGGATTTTTATGTTTTGTTTCTCACCACTATAATCTGTATGATCATCTCGATCTTTAAAATGTTTTTTACTTATTTCTAAATCTCTTTGAAGTTCGAATATCTCTGGAGATAACTCATCATATTTTTTTCTCATTCTCTGCGAAAACCATTCCCTCACAATACGTTCAATGCATGCATTCTTTTCTTTTGCTTCAGATGGCAGAGGCGAATAACTCCTTAATCCTCTAAGAGATTCTATCAATGAAGACTCTTCGTATACAAATTTTGAACTAACTGAATATTCTTTGAAAAGTTCCTTGGTAGGTTTTTCTATTGAGATTTGTTGTGAATCTTTCATGTATTGTTTAATGAGTTGTAGAAAACAAGTATATTACATACAAATTTTTATACTTATAGTTGTATAATAAAATTATGCTTACTAAAGAGGTTATACAAAAGATAAATGAGTTTGTATATTCAAAACCTAGAAACATTAATGAAATAGCAAAACTTATTAATGTTAACTGGCGCACAGCTAATCGCTATGTAGAAAAAATATCAAAGGAAGAAGGAACCATAACTACAAGAATTTTCAGAGAAGGAACTCCTGGAGCATTAAAGATTGTATTCTGGAATAACATAGAAAAACTTCATGCTTCTGAAATTCAAGAAAGATTGTTTAAGCAAATAGAATTTGGAAAAAGAAAAGAAGACTTCAGCCCATCAGAAATATTCCAGTTTGTTGATAAAAGGAAAAAGGCATTGAAAACAATGAATACGAAACAGTATAATTCAAATTCTAATTTTAAGAATTTCATAGATTCTCTTAAAGATGCGAAAAGACAAATTTTATTTTTTTCTGGAAATTTGACATTCAGTAATTATGCATATCATGATAAGACAATTCAAAGTGTAATAGAGGAACTTGGCAAAGAAAAAATTTCTTCAAAGATCTTAACCAGAGTAGAATTAGCAGGTATAAAAAATATCGAGAATGTGCTCTCAATAAATAAGAGAATAGGTTATGATGCTGTTGAAGTGAGACATTGCTATCAACCTCTAAGAACAACTATAGTAGATGACAAAGTAGCAATTTTTAAAGAGGTTTTTGATCCAAAAAATTATGAGAAGGGCGAATTAAAACAGAAACTGTATATTCTTTATTATATATACGATGAAGATTGGATAGAATGGTTACAAAAAGTTTTCTGGTATCTTTTCAGAGGTTCAATAGATGCAAGAGAGAGAATAGAGGGGTTAAAACTGATTTGTATTTAATGAGTTTGGAAAGTCTTAAAAAGATTTCTGTTTAATTATTTATTAGTGATGAGATGGTTTATGAGGCACTAGGAGAATTACATTCGTTAATAAAAGCTAAAGTTGAAGGTAAACATTTAGATAAAGGGGAAATTAAACCTTTATTAAAAACCATTGCAGAAACCGGATTTTTACCCTATACAGAAGAGTCTTTAAATTCAGCTATTGATTTCCTTTTTAATGATATTAATAATTATGGAAAAGAATGGCTGGAATTTTATGCTAAGCTAGAAAATGTTGATGAAATTATTAATAAAGCTAGAATAAAACATGGTTTACATTTTACAGCAGAGCAAATGGTCAAACGAATTATTGCCCGAACGGTTGGAGAAAGTGAACATGGTAAAGAATTTGAAATGAAGGCTTTTGAGATTATAGATAAAGTTAAAGATGAGATGAAAAGAAGAAGTGCTGAAGGTTTGGGTTCAGCTGCTGTTTATACTGCTTCTAAGAGAGGTTTAACTGAAAGAACCATTTACAGGTATAGTTTTTGTACCGAACATACAATTAGAGATATCTGCCAAGAAATTGGAAGAAGACATCCTGAATATTCTTTAGATGAAGTTAAATGGAGAGAGAAGAGAGATTCTTAATTCTGATAGAAGTAAAGTGATAGTATGCAAACAATAAGAATTAATTTAGAAAAACCTTTTTAATTTTCCGATTTTCTGTTTGCTCAATATTGAACTGATTTAGAGAGGAGTTTAATAAATGAGAAGAGTTTAAAATTTACTTTAAATAAATTTAGAGAGTGCCTCTATTCTAATTTTATCAATTTTTTGGTTTCTTAATAAATTTAAGCTTTTTCATCCATAAAATCACAACCAGAAACAATACCTTAAATTACTTTAACCTATTAAAATTATTCAGAAGTTTTATTTAAACTTGCTTAAGATCTTAATCAGACTAAAAGGTTATTGGGTCTTTGAAATCTCCTCTTTTCCTTGTTATTTCTAAAGTTTCTCTACTTGCTTCTATTGCTGGTTCTATATATTTCTTAATTATTTCTAACTCTGTTTTTATTAAATACCAAAACATTTAAACTCTTCTTTTAAACTTTTCATAAATCATGAACTTCATTACACTATTAACAAAAGAATAAAAATATTAAAAAATAATAAAATATTATGAACGAAAGTGAAGAAATAACCATAATAAATAGTACAGAAAAAGAAGAATTTTTTACATATGTTAAAACTTATTATGTACATGAAAGTGTGAAAGATCAGATACCAAAAACTTTAAGGATTTTTAGACCTTTAAGTGGTGGATTTTCTCAAGATATTAAATGGTCTAAAAGTTCTAGATCTTATAAACTTAAATCTGTTCAACCTGCAAAAGGTGAAGGTCCAGGTTTTTTAGAAGTCGTTTATGAAAGAACAAAAATATTAAAAATATTTTGAATTTTTTCTTTAGGTAGTTTTACGTCTTTAGATTCTGAAAGCCATCTTACCATGTTTAATTGTAAAAAAGTAAAAAATTTAAGCTTAAAATTTTTGAAAGAAAGGCACTTAAAGATTTCTACATAACGCAGGTGATGGAAATAATTGTTATAGAGTTGCAGAAATAATTTCAGGAAAAAGTAAATTTTTAAATTCTTCATATTTTTTTCCTTCAATATAATCTAAAGTTTCTTTAAAGAATTTTTCTTGTTCTACAGTTTTTGTTTCAAACCTTCTTATTACATTTTCTATATCATTTCTTGCTCTCCCTTCTAAAAATAACCTTTCTCCCATATCAAGAGCCCACGCCTCTTTACTTTCCATTGCTTCAAGAAAACGTCCAGACCATTTTATCTGTTCCCTAACCAATATTTCAGTAAATGATGGAAGATTATTTGGCTTATTTTTAAGATTTCTAAATCTTTCTGTTATAGCATCAGTCGCTTTCCATCCTCTATATTTTTTTGATTCACCGCAAAAATGACATCGTCTAAAAACTACATATGCCCCATCACCTTCAAGGATTTTGTTTGAATAATGAACTGCTCTAGCTACTCTATTTTTGACATAAGATTTTTTATGAGTCATATGAACTGAATAAATAACTTTAGAGACATCTTCATGACTAAGGCCTATTGGTAGAAGAGTTTCCTCTATACGATCTTCACGTTCCTCATGTAATAATCCTACAACATAAGCAAGATTTTTAGTTTCTTTTTCAGCTGTTTGAATAAAAACGTCTGTTCCTTTTGCAGTTCTTGAAAGATGACCAAAAGCATGAGCTTGAAGTTCATATTTTCTATTTTGTAAAACATCTTCTAAAGCATGTATTCGATTTTCTTCAATCATATTTAAAGGTAGAATAGCAAAGCATTTAAATATTTACTTTAAAGTAGTAATTGATAACAATGGCATATTTTAAATTCTGATTTTTCTAATTCCTTATCGTAGTTTCATCATCTGACTTTTATATCTCGTTTTTTTAACACTAGGTGACCTTTCCATATCTTCTAAATAAATTTTAGAAACAGCTTCCTCTAGAGAAATTTGACCATTTACAAGTTGAATTATTATCGTATTTGTTTTAAATGTATTAGTTAATCTGGCAATATCTTCAACCACATAAGATACTTCTGACGTGTTAATCATCTCTATTAAATCCTAGAAAAATAAAACATTTAAGCTTGAAGTAGAGTTTAAATATTTAATCTTCAATTAAATAAAAATGAATATCCTGAAAGCCGAAGAACTGAATAAAAAATTGATGGAAAGGTATGATGAGCATCCTTTAGGATGGAGATATTTTTATGGAAGGGATGCCAAAGGCAACTATAACATAATTATGGCAAATGTTATATTAGGTGAGCAGTATTGGTTAAAATTTTCTTCTCCCTATGGCTGTAATCACATATCTGTTGGAGTTAAAGCTGATTTGAATGAGGAGTTTCCATTTTTAAAAGATCCATCTTTTGATAAAGATTTTGGGTTAAGACCATTAAACATAACAAATAAAGAGATGTCTGATGTCTTAAGAGGAAAAAAATCAATGCTTTCGGTAATCTCTAAAAGAGGAAACGAAGCAAAGAATGACCAACCTGTATCTAGAGATGAGGTTAATAGACCGTTTGTCATAGTCGGTCCTTACCCAGCGTCTGAAACAAATTTGGAAAGTATTTCACCGAGCCAGATAGAATTGAATAGAAAAATGGAAGAAGAAATGGCAAGATTAGGGAATAAATATCTACGCTATATATCTTAAAGAAAGGGTTTAAATTCTTAGTGTCTTTATTAAAATTTTATGGGATATATTGTATCTAAAACAAACCCTGGAGAAATGTACCCAGACACTGCCTGCTGGAGGTTGACTTCCAAATGTAACAGAAAATGCCAGTTCTGCTACCGACCAGAAACGCGTGATATTAAAACAAAAGGAATAAAGAAAATCATAGATTCGCTGTCTTTAATGAAGGTAAAATATCTTGGAATAACTGGTGGCGAACCCCTGACAAGAAGGGACATCGTCCAGATACTTGGCTATGCTAAAAGCAAAAAGTTCACAATCTGTCTGGCAACAAACGCGGATTTCTTCAAAAAATACAGGAAAGATATTTTCAGATACGTAAATGCTGTTGGACTGCCAATAGAAAGCACTGATACTAAAATCCACGACTCTCTGCGCGGAAAGGGCAACCTTAAAAATATACAACTGACGATAAAAGACATTCTTGACAACAGCAATTTACCAATGTACTTCACCACTGTCCTGACGAGAAAAAACCGTGGGGAAATAGAAAAAATTGAAAAGTTTCTATACAGTTTCAAAGATAGGGTTGTTTATTGGAAGATATACGAAATAGTGGAGTATGGCGATAGAAAACACCAGAGTGTAAAAAATCTGAGGACTTCAATAGATTGTGGTTTCATCAAGCATATAGGTAAGTTTTTGGGAAAGGGCAAGGTATTCTACCTGCCTGCACTGAAAAGATGCAGGTCATATTTTCTGATAAACCCCAATGGCGACGTAATAGTCCCCAGAGAAAGAGTGAGTAAAACGGAAGACATGGTCGTAGGCAATATTCTAAGAGACGATTACAAAAAAATCTTGATCAAATGGAGAGAGGAGACGAACCTCAAAGATTACAAATGCCATCTCTGCGCCTTGAAATTTAAATCCTGATTTTTCTATAGAAGGATTTAAATTGTTTTGTTACAAAGTTAAAATCATGGCAGGGGTTCGCGCTTCTGACGCAAAATACAAGCAGATAGCTTTAGGTATGTATGCAAAAATAATAGATGTGAAACCTGAAGATAGCTTCAGATTCGATTGCTTAAGATGCGGCACATGCTGTTCTCGCACCCCAGGCGTAAACCCAAAAGAAGCCTCAAGAATAGCTAAATATCTAGGAATTAGCAAACTCGATTTCTTCAGCAGTTATGTGACTTTGATGGTGGATCCTTTCTACGGCCGGAAAGCCAAGCTCGATATGAGAGGTGACTACTGCGTGTTTTGGGAAAAGGAGAAGGGAAAGGCTTCTTGCAAGATACATGAGGTAAACCCAAGACAGTGTAGAGCAAGACCTGTGGCTGGTCTTAGTAGAGACCCTAGTAAAAGTGGTTTGGAAGCAATAAACCTTGGGATTCAACCTTGCAGGGGCTTTGGGAGAGGTCAGGAGTACACAGTCAAAGAGTGGATTGAGATGAATGGATTGGATAGGGCGTGGCAGGAAGAGTCTGAGTATTTGGATAAAATAAAATCAATGAGACTAACAACGCCAAGTAATCAGCTAAAAGCTAAAATAATAGATATGTTTGTTCTGGAATCTTAGAGTTTAAATCCTGATTTTTGTATAAAATCCTCTAATTATTTCTTAATTGTTATAAACGAAATGAAGAATTAGAATCTTCTTCTTTGTGGTACATGTTTTCGATAACAATCTCTACAGTAGACTGGTCTTCCTCCTGTTGGTTTAAAAGGAACTTCACATTCCTTTCCACAATCAGCACAAACTGCTTTGTGCATCTCTCTCTTGAAAATGTCTACTTCTTTCTTTTCTTCGGAAACTTTAGATTCTTCAGTAACTTCTTTTGTTTCCTCTTCTGGAGTTTCTTCTTCCACTGTAATTTCTGGTTCAGTCTCCTCTTCCTCTTCAACTGTTTCTTCTTCCATATAATCTCTCCTTATTTTATATGTAAATAAAGTTTGAAAGTATATAAGATTGTGTTTTTTATGAAATTTAGAATAATCCTTAAGTCTTGATTCTTACATATTTTGTATATTCAGGTGAACAAAGTGGTAGATAAAGTCTTGATATATTGTCCAGAATGTGGTAATAAAGATAAGTGGAAAATAGAAGTTGAAACCAAAGGAAAGAAAAGAATTGTAACTATAACCTGTAGTTGTGGTTGGAGCCAACAATATGTAGGCACAGGAGAAAGTATAGTCAAATAAGATTAATCCTTAAATCTTGATTTTTCTTACTACAAAGTCTCTATAAGAAAGACGTTTAAAGATTGCTAACAATTTAAAAGTATGGAGCAGAAAAGAATTTTTATTCATTGCTTATTAAAGGGTTTCATCCCTTATAAAATTGTAAAATCGATTAAACAAAATCAGGGCATGACTATCCCAGAACTAATAAAAGAGTTAAAGATATGCGAATCGCAGATTAGAGGTGGTGTATATCGCTTACTCCCTTCTGTGGTTTGGGATGGAGATATTGTTAGTTTAGATAAGGATTATGACTTTATTGTTGTTGGCAATAGAGGAACAGCAACTTCTATTTATAATAATTGTAAAAAATACAATACGAGATTCCAGAAAAAAATTGATATTCAAAAGATTTTACCCAAAATCTATGATTAAATTGAAAGAAAGGGTTTAAATTTTTTACCAATCTTAGAATTATTATGGTCAAGAAAGTATTGGTCTGTATAGCTGAACTCACTTGGTCACAAGGTGGTCATCCTGAAAGAGGAGAAAGATACTGGTATTATGTTGATGACGGGAAAAGTTCTTGCTTTACAAATAAAGGATGCACTAGCATAAAGGAATTGGCTGAACAATTACATGAGGGCATACTTCTGTCAGAACCGCTCTCCCCTAAAGACAGGTTAGTTTATGAACCACGAACTAATTCAGAAATGCTCTATGTTGATGGATTTTTTGGAAGGTCAGCAATCCCTTCAGAAGGTTATTATTATGAATCACTTAGCAGAAGACAGATAAAACAATTAGAAAAACATTTAGCAAGGTTAAGAGAGTCAGAAAAATTAATTGAAAAAGCGATAGTATGGAGAGAGCTTATAATTTATTAGAGTATATGAAAGGTATGATGGATATTTTAACTAGTCTTGAGAATGTAGGTTTGGTAGATGTACCATCTGAATTTCAAAATAGATTAAATCTTGCCAGTACTGAGCTCAGGAAAGGACATTATAAGAGTTGTATTAAAATTTGCAATACAGTCATACCAGAAATCAGACAATATGCAAAGGAAAAGGGAAAATGCCTAAAAGAAGAGAAGTAATGATTTTTTATTTCCTTTCTATAAGATTGTTATTTCTTTTTGTATAGTATCTCGAAAATATCTCTTATTGTCATTTCTTCAGTTAAACTAGTGTAATCTTTAAAAATTTGGGGAATATCAAGCGTATTGTTAAGTTTAATTATTTTTTGAGCTGCTTTTTGATTTATTTCTCTTAAGGGTTCTTGCACGCATAAACCTAATTCTGGCTCTTTTCTATAAGCTCTGCATACCCATGGTCTGTGTTCATATCTTGAACATTTTCCAGAATCATTTAAAAATGGACAAAGATAATATTTCCCATCGTCTCTAAGTTTCCTCGGTTTGTTAAAAATATCTTCTATCTCTTTTTCAGATAAATCGTCAACCAAAAAAGCAAATTCTACATAAGATGGTTTAACATCTTCTATACAGCATTTATAGCAGTTTGGATCGCATAGTTCTGAACCATCTTTCATATGACTATAAATCTTTTCTAACTGTCTTTTCTGGAATCTTTTGAGGGGTATTAACTGCATAATTTAAAGAAACATTTTAAACAATTTAAACTCTATTTTCTAGAAAATATTTCTCTTGTTATTCTGTCTACCACTCTGGTTTCACTGAGGTGTTCTTCCGCCAACTTATCTATTTCATCAGCATATAATCTTACAATCTTATCACTCATTAAACCTGCTTTCCTACTTGCTTCAACATCAGTGAATGATGCATAACCTTTATTTGCTGCCATTCCATAAAACCATTTGTTGCCAGAGTACCATACTGCCTTACTCTGCTTTACTAAATCATCTAACATTATTAAACCTTTTTCCAATTCTTCATCCTTTTTAGAATAAACCGCAGGAAGTTCTAAAGTAAAATAATTTGGTAAACTCAGTAAAGAATGGGGATTACCAATATAGTCTAGTCCTCGTTCGAATCTTAATTTTTCTGCAGGTGGAGAACCTTTCCAACAACAATTATGAAAGTTAAAAAATACTAAGAATGGGTCTCTGAGGGCCCTTATATAACCTGGCCTGACAGAAAGGTGTGGTTTCAATTTCTTTCCTGCCAAAAGTTGTTTTGCATGCCATATGTTTGTTCTTTTCTCATCTACAGTCTCTACTTCTATATTTCTTCCTCTGTCTCTCAACACTTTGGCCACATCTTCTGCCAACAAGTAAGCAACATTCTCGTTTGGATGCTCTCCTCTGATGAATTCATATTTTTCATCCATAATAATAGAAGTAAAATAAGGGATTTAAAGTTAAATCCTGATTTTTAGAAGAGTTTAAATTTCTAATTTTCCAAAGAATAAAAATGAGAATATTAAAGCAAGAGGAATTAGAAGTGAAATTAAGTGAAAGATATAATGATCATCCTGAAGGCTGGAAGTGCTTTCATGCTCGTGATAAGAAAGGCTATTATGCCGTAGGCTGGGTTAACAGAAGGATTGGAGAGCAGTATTGGCTTAAATTCTCATCTCGATATAGCCCCACATGCGTTGGGTTCATAAGCACTTTTAATGAAGACTTTCCTTTTTTGAAAGACCCTACGTTTGATAAAGACTATGGAATAAGAATTGTTGATGTGACCCATGATGAAGAAAAGAAAATGGCTGAAAAAGGAAGTATGATATCTTCTGTGCTTAAAAAAATTATAATTGCTATGAACAAAAAACCACCGGAGTCAGATGACGAAGAAAAGCACAGAGTCCGTGGACCTACCCCGAATCTTCTTGTGACATGCCTTGAGGACATCTCACCGTCTCAGAGAGAACTTGAAATAAAAATGCAGGAAGAAATCGAAAGGCTTGATAGACAAAGAATATCAGGCTACGTATCTTAGAAAGTTTACAACAAATGAAAGCGAAAAGTTAAATCCCGAAATTTCTAAATAACTAGTATGAAGAAAAAACTCAAGAAGAAAATGATTATCACGCAAAAGGAACATGACGAGTGGCATAAGAAGCATAAGGACTATGATGAGAAGAAAAGTAAAGAACATGAGGTTTGTCATAGAAAGTTTGGCGTTATAGTAAAAAAGCATAAGAAAAAATGATTCTCGAATAGACCGTACTATTATATTTCAAAATACTTTATTGCTCTATGGTGACAAACTGGCTTTTCTGTTTTAAATCCTCTGTATTTCAATCTACCTTCCAGAAATCTTTTCATTAGTCTTTTTTCAACAGGACCCATCAGTTCTATGCCATTAATATGAATACTATCTAAACCTTCATAGCATTCAACATATACGGCTCCATCGTCATCATCTGACACATGAATGGGTAAATTTAATATCGATTTTTTAGGTTCTATTATAACACCTTTTCTCTTCTTTGCATAATGATCTATTGCAATTATTTGTTGTAAGGTTAGATTCAAATCATTTTTCTTTAAAGCTTCTTGTATTTCCTTGAAATCAATATCTTCATCTCTCCAATCTCTAATAATGCTGTATACCTCAGCTTTTTTACAATTTAATTTACTAGCGACATAATTATGGAAAGCATTAGATTCTGCGTAATTTTTTGCGATTTTAACACACTCTCTCCTATTCACTTCTGATAATCCCTCACGTTTCAGTTCTCCATATTTTTCTCCAAGTCTAAAAGTTACTGGCGTAAAGAATAAACGACCATCAGCACGATCATCAAAATAACCCTCTCCTATATCAATTACACTTGGAGGCATTTTACAGTTGTTAACTGCTTCAAAAACTGTTTCTATACTTCCTCCATGCAACATTAGTGGAACTCCTGAGATTCCGTTACTTAACCACCTTTCAACATCTGATAAATTCTGCATAATTATTAAAACAAAGTAAAAGATTTAAGCTTGAAACTTTTCAGAATGCTTTAAACGCTTTGGTTTTCTATAAAAATTTAGTGACGTATCATGATCGGATGCCTAGAGACAATTGTTCAAGCCTCTCTAAAGCTACCAATATTTCCAAAGCATTGGAATACTTATTTCTATGAATATTTTAACCTCAGAGAAGTTGGCTACTCAAGGAAAGAGACAAAGGAACAAGCAATGAAAATGACTATTTGGAAGTATGAGAAATAAATCTTAAATTCTGATTTTCATTTTGCATTCATTCTCCTTTCTACTAATTCTAAAATCTTTGGCGGTTCTTTTATGTCCAGCACCGAATCGCAATTGGGACAGTGGAAATCGACCTGAAAGGCACCTTCAAACGTTGTCTTATAACCGCAATTACAACCTACGGAAGGTGTTTTGTTTTCCTTTATGAAAGAGGCTATCCTCTGCTTGTTCTCCTCAGCTATAATTTTTGCTTTTTGCCTTAACTGCCCATTATCGGCATAAACTATATCATCCTCAGGTTCAAATGCCCTAAAAGACTTATGATGAACAACTCCAGAGGCAGCTAGACGATGTATTATTTTTCTTGTATGATTTACACCTTGATTAGTTTTTTCTGAAAGCTCCTTTATGCTAAGACCTTTATTTTGAAGCAGAATTCCGACAACCTTGATGGCATCATAGCCACCTGCTTCTGATATGACACTAAACAAAGGTCCGAGATGCTCTTTTTCAAAACCTTGGAAATTTTCTTTCTGCCATTGGAAGGCATGAATAACGGCGTTCCATTGATTGCCGTAAACAATTTTCTCATATTCCACTTGAAAGTTTTGACCAAACTTTTCTCTTGCCACCCTATTAGCATTAGCACCAACTATTTTGCCCCAAGTTTTTCCATATTTTTTCTCCAAAGCTTCAAACATAGGCATTGTTTCTTCTTCTTTCCAATTCTTACCGTATTTTTTCTTAAAATATTCGGTACTTTTAGAACCAATTTTGAAGTGAGCATCCTTGCCATATTTTCTGTACAATCCTTCACGAACGTCTTTCATTATGTCTCTTCTATCTTTACCAGTTTTTTTCTCAAGAGCTACTATACCCCCCGATGCGTTATTTGCTGATATATCTCTAGCTCTTTCAGGATTTGCTAATCTCCAAGCTTTTACAGAATCCTTTTGCACATCAGTCAAGCTCATTCTCTGATAATCAAATTCTTCCGGTTTTATTCCAAGAGAATTTACAACAGAAAAGAACACCTCTGTTGGTATTGATTTTTTCTCACCGCCCATATAAGCAAACAAAGTTCTCTCCTTGACTCCTAAAGTTTCTGCTGCTGATTCATACCTGCCTTTATGAATATAATCAGTGTAATCTCTTATCAATTCCTTTACAACATCTCTTCCAAGAACAACTCTATCATGAAATAAAGGATTTTCTATCTTTCCCATAATTATCAAATTGATTCAAAAAATTTAAGCTTGAGATTTCTTTGAAAATTTCTCTTGAGCTTTTAGCAGTGCTTTCATAAATTTTTGTTCAACGTAAGCTAATAATTCTCCATTGCCTATTCCGCTGAAATATATTTTATACTCTCTACAAACAGGATGCTTATGCCCCATATCAGCATATAATTGACATCTATCTTTTAGACAAGGACCTTGGGTGACAGAGCATAAAGGATCTCCATGTCCAAATTGCTCTATAAAATCAGATTGATCCTTAAAGAAATATCCCTTAACGATTTCATTACCTGGATCTTCTACTGGTATATCATCATAGTCCCTTTCTCCAGTTATAACCTTTTTAACTGTCTCATTGTCTAAGATTTGGAACATTTTGATTTGGTTTATGATTTTGTTTTCAATAAGGATTACAGAAAGTTCTTCGGGTCTCATTAATAAATTTGTTTCTCAAGATTTTTAAGATATTTCGTGATTAAAAATATTGTTTAGAATATTGAGATAAGAGAAAATATAATCCTTGAAGTGATAGATTTCTTAAAGATTTAAACTTGAAGAGTGGTTTAAATGTTTTAATTTTCTTTTTATGAATATGCCAATAAAGATATTTAGATGCCCTCATCACTCAGACGAATTAAATGAAAATTTTGAAAAGGAATTTAAAGAATGTGATATTTTTTTGTTTGAACAAGGATGTAATGATGAATATAATAGGGTTAAGAGTTATATTTCTGAGCTTTCAGCTAAAGGATATTCTTCAGATTCTACTCCATTGATAGGTAATTTTGATGCATATATGGAAAAACTCTTAAACATTATAAAAAATAGTAAAAAGAAGATAGAGGTTGAAAAGTCACCATTCGCTCAGGAATATACGGAAAGAAATGAGAGTTTTGGTGATAATGCAATGAAGAGATTTTGTAGTGGAGATATTGAAAGGGCATGTGCAGATATGATAATGTACCTGACTGGAGTTAACGAAAGAGATGAAGGACGAGAAAACAGTCTTGAAGAACAACTTATACAAATACAAGAAGAAAATAAAGATAAAAAGGTTCTAGCTGCAATCGGCACAGACCATTTAATTTACTATAAACTAAAAAATAAAGGCCTAGATGTCAAACAAGAATTTTCTTATATGCCTGTTGTATATCCAATTCATGCAGAGGTTAAAAGAAGAATTGCTTTTAATAAACTATTTACAATGGAAATGGTAGCTAAAAGTATTGCTGAAAGTTTTATAACAAAATTTTTGATTAGCAGTGGGGCAACATCAAGAGAAATCATAGAAATACCCAGAAAACTGTTAGAAAAATTAGACTATAAAAAAATAAAAGAGCTGTCAAAATATATGAGCGAAGATGTATTGCGTAGACGGTTTCCAAACGAAGCTGTTGTTATCTGGCTAAGAAGGCAAGGATTTGAAATTTAAGCTTGAGGTTTCTAGAAGAGTTTAAATGTTTTACTGTTAATAATTATGACATTGATTTCATGACAGCAATTCAATTAACAAGAGATGAAATGCCAAAAGCATGGTACAATATTCTCCCCGATTTACCAGAACCCTTACCTAATCCTCAAGACCCTTCTGGAGAAGCATTAAAGAAAATGCAAAGATATGGTATAAAAGAATGCTTAAGACAAGAATTCTCTACAGAAAATTATGTTTCAATCCCTGAAGAAATTCAAGATTTATATGAGCAGGTTGGAAGACCAAGAGTTTTAGTAAGGGCGGGGAGATTAGAAAGGGCACTAAAACTTCCACCTGAAATAAGAATGTATTATAAAGGAGAATTTTTAAGTCCTACAGGAAGTCATAAAGTAAACACAGCATTAGCTCAAGCATATTATGCAGCTAAAGAAGGTAAAGAGAGATTAGCAACCGAAACGGGTGCAGGACAGTGGGGAACTGCTTTAACTTTTGGAGCAATGTTAAATGGTTTAGATGCTAGAGTTTATTGGGTTAGATCTGTTTATGATTGGAAGCCTGAAAGAAAAGCTCTTATGCAACTTATGGGAGCTGAGGTCTTAGCATCTCCTAGCAACAGAACTAAAATTGGAAGAGAACTTCTAGAAAAAAATCCAAATCACAAAGGTTCTTTAGGAATTGCAATATCAGAAGGTATAGAAGATGCATTAACTGATGAAAAATCTGCTTATAGTCTTGGCTCTGTTCTTAATCATGTTTTAATGCACCAAACTGTTATAGGTCTTGAAACAAAGAAACAGTTTGAAAAAGTTGATGAATACCCAGATTATGTAATATCTTGTTTAGGCGGAGGAAGTAATTTTGGTGGCTTTGCCTTACCATTTGCTGGAGACGTGTTAAAGGGAAAAGCTCCAAAAAAAGTTAAATTTATAGCAGCACAAAGTGAAGCTGCACCAAATCTTAGTAAAGGAAAATATGAATATGATTTTGCAGATCATGCAGAAATAACACCTCAGTTAAAAATGTTAACGCTTGGTCATCAAAAAGAGATGGTTCCAATCAAAGGTGATGGTTTAAGATACCATGCCGCAGCTCCTATCATCAGTTTTCTGAAAGAAAAATGTAGAATGATTGAATCAATCGCATATCCTGCTAATGAAAAATACGTATTTGAAAGAGCAAAGTTTTTCATCCAGAGTGAAGGGGTTTTCCCAGCACCTGAATCTTCTTATAGTGTTGCATGTGCAATAGACCAAGCCTTAGAATGTAAAAACGAATGGGAAAAAGGAAATTATACTTGGGAAGAAAGGGTTATAGCGTTTAATGTTAGTGGACATGGTTTATTAGATACTGGAGGTTTTTCCGAAGTTCTTGGAGAAAAAATAAATTCTAGAGTATATTTAGAAGATTTGTTAAAAACTTTAGCACCTACACCCTTAAAATAAAACATTTAAACTCTTCTTTTGAAAGATATTTTCGATGTTATTTATATTAATTTTAACACCTAAGATTTCATTATGAAAATTTCAAGATCCTTCTATGTGAGAAATAGCAAAACTGTTGCAAAAGAACTGTTAGGAAAAGTTTTAGTCCATAGAACAGTTGAAGGAATTTGTAAAGGAAGGATAGTTGAAACTGAAGCTTATTTAGGAAAAAACGATCCTGGTGCTACGGGTTTTAGAAAAGTTAAATCTATACCTGAAATACTTCTAGGACCACCGGGTCACGCCTTTGTTTATTTTACTTATGGTAATCATTGGATGTTTAATGTTATTGCTACTGAAAAAATAGGCATGCCTGGAGCTGTTTTAATAAGAGCAATAGAACCTTTGGAAGGAATTAAATTAATGAGAAAGAGAAGAGGGGTAAATGATATTAAAAATCTTACAAATGGTCCTGGAAAGTTAACAAGGGCTTTTGGAATAGAAAAAAGGCATAATGGTTTAGATTTGACAAGAGGAAATTTGTTCACAGAAGAATCTGATGATAAATTTGAGATAGTTAATACAACTAGAATTGGACTTTCTAAAGGAAAGGAAAAATTATTAAGATTTTACGTGAAAGATAATGAGTTTGTTTCAAGGAAATAATGTGAGTATAGAGAGAAATGCGATAAAGAGTAAAAATCAGGACTTAAGTTTTTTTAACCTACTTTCTAGATTCTTTACCCCTTCCTCAAGTGTAGATTTCCTTACAAAAAATAACCTTAATGAGCCAGATAATTTTTCAAAATCGTAAGCAGCTCTTGCAAAATACTTTTCTTGAGCCTCTGAAATACTTTCCATACCACTTCTTGTGGTAAATTTTTTGTCTCCTAACTGATAATACAGATTAGATATTTTTCTGCATAAAGCAGCTTTTTGCTCATAGTCAAACATAATCTTATTAATAATACGAAAATTTTTAAACTTAATAAATATGTACGACAAATGAGAGATTTAAGAAAATGCGAGTATAGAGAGAAATGCAAGAAAGAGAAATAAGTTGAATTATTCTGTTTATCAAGGAAAATCTTTATATATTCCAGATTAATACAATATTAACATGGTGTTAATATGGTAAAAGCTATTGTAGAAATTGATGAAAAGGCAAACAGAGTATTGAATATACTTAAAGCTAAATACGGGTTAAGAGATAAAAGTCAGGCTATAAACCTTATGGCCAGACAATTTGAAACTGTTATTCTTGAACCTGAGTTAAGACCTGAATTTATTGAAGAGATGAGAAAAACTGAGAAAGAGAAAACAATTAAGGTTAAAAATTTTGCTAAAGAGTTTGGCCTAAAAAAGAGATGATTGTTTGTATTCTTTAGAGATAAAAGAGCATGTTTTTAAGATATTTAAAAAGCTGGAAAAGAGAGATCCTAAACAGATAGAAGCAATAGATAAGAAGATCAATCAGATATTAGAAGATCCCTTTCGTTTCAAGCCCTTAAGATTTCCCATGCAAAATTTAAGAGCTGTTCATATTATCGATCCTTTTGTCCTAGTTTATGAAATCGATGAAAATAAAAAAGCTGTTATAATCCGTAAATATGGACATCATGATGAGGTTTATAAGAAATAGTAAATCACTATAAGGACACTAAAACATTTAAACTCTACTTTTGACTGGGTTCTGTTAAATCTACGGGTGGTATCCATGGATGTTAGAAATCTAGTAGTAATCATCAAGAATGGTTTGCTCTGTATTGGTTTTAATCCAGAGAAAACTGTTAGCAATTTGCCAAAAAGCTCTAACTCTTTCAACAGACCATTTGTGGAATCTTTCGCATTTTTCACGCTTGTTTACAAATAGGCTGAAAACATTGTCAGGTGGGGGCGAAGTCATATCTGTCAATTTCCCGTCGTACATGCACGGAATGCAGAAGCCTTTCATATTGTTATGGTCTTTTCTATAATGCCCACATTCGCATAAATCTGATTGAGGAATTTGCAAAGTTTGAGCATACTTCCAACTGTTTCCCATAGACACTCCCCTATAGCCTTATATCAAATATTAAAATTAAATAGGTTTTGCCGACCAATAAGTTACCAGAACGGTTGACTGGAAGAATGGTGAGATAAAGTATTGTGGTTTGAGAACATCTGTGAGTTTCTTCTATTAATAATTTAAATCCTGATTTTCAGCAATTCTTTTATATCGTTTATAACATAATCTGGTTTAACTCTTGCCTTTTCTTTGTCTTCACCGTATTTTGCAAAAACAGTTTTAAAGCCTAGTCTCTTAGCAGGAGCAATATCTCTTTTCAATGAATCTCCAATCATAACGCATTCTTCTGGTCTTAGTCTAAGTTTTTTCAAGATGTACAAGAAAGGTTTCAAGGTTGGTTTCTTGGACTTGGTTTCATCAAATGTTATGACTATATCAAACTTGTCCTGAATTTGCATTGCAGCTAATCTTATCCATGCCTGGATTTTTGGTGCATCTGATAGAATAGCTAGCTTGTATTTTTTCTTTAGCCTGTTTAATGTTGGCACAACATTCTGATAAGGGTATAGCAAACCTTCTTTGACTCTGCGGTAAGCTACTATGCCAGAAGCCATTATTCCATAGTCTATTCTTCCCAGAACCTTTCTCATGAAGACTTGGAATATCTTCTGGTATTCATATCCATATTGAGAATACAAATGAAACATGATGTTTAATCCTTTCTCTTTTTTTATTTTTAGACCAGCAGAAATCATTGCATCCATTGCTGCTTCGCAACTTAGTCTTTTCATTTTCATAAAGTCAATCAAGGTGTTGTCCAAGTCAAAGATCACTGCTTTAATCATAATAAGAATCTTATATTTATTTATTAAATATTATATGTCTGTTGATTCCAATGAAGCAACTATTCCATAATGGTATATTGATACCAAAATACGAATCGAAAGGATTTCATATAATGTTTAAAGGCGAGAAGATTGCTCTCAATCCTGAACAGGAAGAAATGGCTGTAGCCTGGGTTAGAAAGCTTGGCACAGAATATGTAGAAGACAAAGTTTTTGTCAGGAATTTTTTTGATGATTTTTGTAAGACCCTTGGAGTTGAAAAATCTCTTCCAAAAGATTTTGACTTTTCAGAAATAGAAAAATTTGTAAACAAGGAAAGGGAAGCAAAATCGAGCATGCCTAAGGAAGAGAAGAAAAAACTGGCTGCAGAGAGAAAACTAATTCGTGAAGCAAACAAGGAAAAATACGGTTTTGCTGTAATTGACGGTGAAAGGGTTGAATTAGGAAACTATATAACTGAACCTAACAGCATTTTCATGGGAAGGGGAAAGCATCCTTTACGAGGCAAATGGAAAAAGGGTGCAACAGAGAGCGATGTTATTCTAAATCTTTCACCTGATTCGAAAATACCCCAAGGCAAGTGGAAGGCTGTTGTCTGGCAACAAGATTTTATGTGGATCGCCAAATGGAATGACAAATTAGGAGGAAGGGAAAAATATGTTTGGGTATCAGATTTCTCACCAATGAAGCAGGAAAGAGAAATAGAAAAATTCGAAAAAGCAAAAGAGCTTGAAAAGAAATTCGAAGACATCAGAAAATACGTAATCGAGAATCTCAATTCTAAAGATTTAAAGACAAGAAAAATAGCTACTGTCTGCTATCTTATTGATGTGTTAAGCATGAGAGTAGGTGATGAAAAGGATGAAGATGAAGCGGATACTGTTGGCGCAACTACTTTGACTCCTGATAATATAACAATCTGTCAAAACAATCTGGTTAAATTCGATTTTATTGGAAAAGACTATGTAAGATGGCAAAAAGATATCATACTACCAGAACAGGTTGTAAGAAACTTGAAAGAATTTATTTCAAATTCTAAATCTTTTGTTTTTGATGGAGTGAGATCTGAAGACGTTAATGCTTTTCTAAGTAAATCTATGGAAGGTTTGACTGCAAAGGTTTTCAGAACTTATCATGCCTCAAAGGCAGTGAAAGAATATCTGGAAAATAATAATACTAAAAAGGACGATCCTGAAGCTTATAAAAAATACCTGGCTACAATAGCTAATCTACAAGCTGCAATAGTGTGCAATCACAAAAGAAAATTGCCGAAAAAATGGAAAGAAACCCTTGAAAAGAAAAAAGAAAGACTCGAGCAATTAAAGCTAAAGAAAACCAAAAAGTCCAAAGAGGCAGTAAAAGCATTGAAAATGAAAATCAAGTTGATGAAAGAAACAAAGGATTACAATCTTAACACATCTCTTAAGAGCTATGTTGATCCAAGAATATATTACAAATGGTTTAAGAAAGTAGATTTTGATTGGAAGAAATATTATTCTAAAACTTTGCAGCGCAAGTTTTCTTGGGTTGAGAAAGAAAAATAACTCTTAAATCCTTTGAAAGACTTTAAAATTATTATGGTTAAACCAAATACAAAACAAGATTGGTTGTTGTTTTTATTATTTATTTTATTCAGTTCTGTTTTAATTTATGGTATTATCAAAATATTAAATTTGCTTTAATTTTAAATTCTGATTTTTATAATTTTTCAATTATTTCTTGAGTTGTAACTAAATATGGTTTTAATCTCTTACATGCAGATGGAAAATAAGCAAGTTCATCAAAAATTGCATCCTTGACTACCGAAACTGCCATGTGAGGTGAAAAGATTTCAGTCGCTTCAATTATGCAGTCACTGGCTAATTTACCTGCAATAATCATGTTATCTATCCTATCTCTTTTTAGTTTTTTTATTAAATCTTCGATGCTTGTGTACCCGCATGGATATATGCGCCTTAATTTTCTTAATTCATCAACAGTATCAACAACGTAATCTTCGTTAAACAAGTCTTTCCAGTTGGGTATCTCAGTTAAATCTTGAACGAACCTAATCGATGGTATGCCAGACCTTCTACAGGAGCTTTCTAATTTTTTCAAATTCTCATAGTTCTTTCGAAATTCTGGGAACATCATAATTATTTCTCCGTGTATTCCTTCCAAATGGACTTTACTGATAGCATATTTAGCCATAAATTTCACTAAATCATTTAAAGATTTAAACTTAATTTAAAAGAAAGATGTTTAAAGATTACTATTAATTATTAATTTATGAAAAATAAGAGAAGAGAAAGAAGTGAAATTATAGTAGAGTATTTGAAGAGAGCAAAAGATTGGATACAAAAATCTCATTTAATGTATGGTATTGGTATAAACCAAGATAGACATGAAGACTATTTGAACGCACTCTTAAAAACTGAAAATTTGGAAGAGAGGGTTGTTGAAAGCCACCATCAATATAGAACTACTGAAAAAGGTAGAGATTTTCTTAAAACATTCAGAAATGCAAAAGAAGGATTAGATGAAATAAAAGCATGTTTGGAACATTAAATTTTCTTATCGCAAACATCTCTGTAAGAACAAGCTGAGCATTTCTTTGAATTCTTGGTAGGTTCAAACTCACGCCTGCCTAAAGCTAACTCGTGCAAGCGATTAATTTTCTCAAGCAAGAAATCGACCCAATCCTGCGTTAGCACGTCTTCCCAAGTGATATCTCCGCTATCCCTGTTCTTGATTGTCATGAAAATGTCTAGTGGCGGTTTGTAAAAGTCTTTGAAGGCAATCGCATAAGCAATTATTTGAGATTTATCAGAAATGAATGGATATTCCGAGGGTTTGTCATCTGTTATAATTATTCCATCCGGTCCTATTTCAACAGAGTCTATCATACCGAAAATTCTAAATTGAGGCGAGATGATGAAGACTTCTCTTCCCGAGAACCTCTCGTTATTCTCTACTGCCCTCTTTATTGCAGCTCTTATATCTACCTTTTCCATTTCCTTGGTTTCTTCAATGAATCTCTCAAACTTCTCTTCATGAATGTTAGAGCCGTTTATCATTTGCTCAGTTTCCTTTACTATTCCCTGCCATTTGAATTTTAATTGCACTTCGCAGTAAGATTGCTGGTGAAACTCTGAGATTGCTATCCATGAGTTTCCTTTAGAATCTATTCTCATATTGATATTTTGGTGAAGAAGTTTAAATCCTGATTTTTCTATAAAATCCTCTAATTATTTCTTAATTGTTATAAACGAAATGAAGAATTAGAATCTTCTTCTTTGTGGTACATGTTTTCGATAACAATCTCTACAGTAGACTGATTTTCCTTCTATTGGCTTAAAAGGAACTTCACATTCCTTTCCACAATCAGCACAAACTGCTTTGTGCATCTCTCTCTTGAAAATGTCTACTTTTTTCTCTTCTCCGGAAACTTTAGATTCTTCAGTATCTTCTCTTGTTTCCTCTTCTGAAGTTTCTTCTTCCACTGTAATTTCTGGTTCAGTCTCCTCTTCATCTTCAACTGTTTCTTCTTCCATATAATCTCTCCTTATTTTATAATGTAATGAAGTTTAACAGTATATAAAATTGTGTTTTTTATGGGATTTAGAATAATCCTTAAATCTTGATTTTTACAACTCTTTATTATGACATCTCTAACTTTCTACGGCGGCGTTAACGAAATTGGCGGTAACAAGATTCTCTTGGAAGATCAAGGAACGAAGATATTCCTTGACTTTGGAATGAGCTTTTCAAGAGCAAACATGTTTTTTTCAGAATTCCTGCAGCCGAGAAAGTGTAATGCAATAGGTGACTTGATCGAATTCGGGCTTTTGCCTGATTTGAAAGGCTTGTATAGAAGGGATTTTCTAAAGCATATGGGAAGAGAGTTTGAAGAAAAACCATCTGTTCAAGCAATTTTTTTATCTCATGCTCACGCTGATCATAGTGCTTACATAAACCACATACGGCATGACGTCCCAGTCTTTTGCTCAAAGCCAACCAAGCTCATACTCCAAGCAATACAAGATACTTCTCAATCAGGCTTTACTGATTTTTTGGATATGGTTGAGAACTTTCAAATCTATGTTAACAAACAAGGCGAATGGAGCAGAAAGACCAAGCAATACCACTATAATGAGATTGTTATTAAAAGAGATGTCAAAGACTTTAATTTTGAAGAAAAGATAAAGATAGATGGTTTGGAGATTTATCCTTTTCCTGTTGATCATTCCTTGCCTGGAGCAACTGGTTTTATTATTCATACTTCTGAGGGAGCGGTTGTCTATACCGGCGACATAAGATTTCATGGAAGAAGAGGAAAGGAAAGCGAAGAATTCGTAGAGAAATGTGCTGAAGCAAAACCAATCGCAATGATCAGCGAGGGAACAAGAATTACTGAGAAGACTGGACAGAAGGAAGAGGATGTTGAGAAAAAGGTTTCTAAAATAGGTTGCAAATGTAAAGGACTTATGGTTGCTGACTGGCCGACACGTGACACTGATAGAATGCTTTCTTTTCTTAATGCAGCTAAAGCATTGGATAGGAAGTTGGCGATAAGCACTCGCCAAGCTTATTTATTGAAATTACTGAAAGAGTGCAATGATGCAAAGATACCAAGCATTGATGACGAGAATCTATGCGTCTATAGCATAAGAAAGGGTTGGGGTGTCATCAGAAAAGATTTTCCGCAAAGAATAAAGGAGCAGGATTATGAAAGTTGGGAAAAACCTTTTCTTGTCAGTTGCTCTGACCATGAATGCATTAGTAAAGAACCTAGCAAGTATGTTTGGTTCTGCTCGAACTTTGATTTAAAAGAACTCATAGATATAAAACCGAGGAATGCTTTTTACGTTAAATCGACTTGTGAGCCATTCGATGTTGAGATGGAAATTGAGCAGGAAAGAATAAACAATTGGCTGAGACATTTTAAGATTAGAATGTTTAGGACGCATGTTTCAGGACATGCTCCTGGAACTTTGCTTAAAAAATGCATTGAAAAAATAAAGCCGAAAGTTTTGTTTCCTGTTCATACTGAGCATCCCAGAATGTTTAGAAAGTTTGGAGTTAGAACGAAGATTGTTAAATATGGAGAGGAATATAAAATTTAATAAAATACAATACAAAATGATTTTATGTTAACAAAAGAAGAAGGCAGAAAAAACTTACCTGCAGTTGTTGAAATGTTCAAACGATGGAAAATTGAAAGAGAAGAACTTAATAATGAAGAAGATGTCAAAGCTTTGATAGAAGAATTATTTATAAAAGTTCTAGGCTGGGATAAAGATGATATTTACAGAGAGAGACACCCAGGTCCTACATCTAAAAGAGCTGATTTTCAATTTAGAGATAAGGGTTCTGTTAAGCTTATTTTGGAAACAAAACCTATGAGTAAAAGCTGGGATAAGACAATCATTAGACAGGCTATTGGTTATGGTTGGAGCTCAAATAAAGAATATGTTGTTCTTACAAATTTTCAAAGATTGATTTTATTTAATGCAAAGTGGAAAGATGAAGATAAAAAAATATTTGAAATAGAAAATATAGAAGAATGCCTTACAAGTGAGACAAAGTTTGACTTTCTATGGCTCTTAAGCAAGGAAAGTCTTTCATTAGGAAAATTAGATGAATTTTCATACTCTACAGGGAAAAAATTTAAAAAAGCGGAAATTTCAACAATAGATAAGCAGTTACTAAACGACCTTAAGAAATGGAGGAAAACTCTTACAAAGGATATTAAAATTCTTAATAAACTAACTGAAGAAGAAGTTGATGATGTTGTCCAGAAGATTATTAACAGACTAATTTTTATCAGAGTATGCGAGGATAGAGGATTAGAACCAACATTCGCTGAATTAAGATCACATTTAAGAATATGGTCCGAGAAAAAAGTTGAACCATTACTAAAACACTTGCTTTTTGTTTTTCATCATTACGATAGTGTTTATGACGGCACCATATTTAAGAAAGATGATTTGTGTGAAAAGATAGACATCCACAATAATATACTAGAAAAGATTATAGAGCAGCTTTATGTTGCTGAAGATGTTGGCATTGAGTACAACTTTGCATCCATAGATGCGGATGTTTTAGGTTCTGTCTATGAAGAATATTTAGGATATCTTCTAAAAGACAAAAAGATTACTGAAAATCATGCTCATAGAAAGGAACAAGGCATATACTATACCCCTACTTACATAGTTGACTATATTGTGAGAAATACATTAGGAGAATTGTTAAAGCAAAGCAAGGAAATTGACAAAATTAAAGTTTTAGATCCAGCTTGCGGGTCTGGTTCATTTTTAATTAAAGCTTTTGACGTTATTTCTGAATTCTATAAGGAAAAAATTGGCGAAGAGAAATTTGACAGACAGATAAAGAACAGTATTTTAACTAATAACATTTATGGTGTGGATTTAGATCCCAAAGCAGTTGAAATTGCACAGCTGAACTTATTCCTAAAAATAGGAGAAAAAGGCGAACTGCCCAAATTAAGAGAGAACATAAGATGTGGTAATAGTTTGATTGATGACCAATCAATCGCAGAAGATAGAGCATTCAAATGGAAAGAAAAATTCAAAGAAATCATGGATGAAGGTGGATTTGATGTTGTTATCGGGAACCCACCTTATGGAGCCGAATTTTCAAATATTGAAAAGGAGTTTCTTAAAACAAGATATAGTAAAGATAAGACAGGAAATAGTGCTTCTTTTTTCATTTTGAAAGGATTGGAATTAGTAAAAGAGAATGGATATTTTGCTTACATAGTGCCCAAGCAATTGACCTATATTTCTTCATGGAAGTATGTAAGAAAAAAATTGCTGGATACACATCTTGTCAAAGTCATTGATGTATCAGAAGCTTTCCAAGATGTCGAATTGGAACAGATTGTCTTTATTATTAAGAAGCAAAAGCCTTCAGATAGGGTAGTTGTCGGGTTTTCAAACAATGCGATAATAGAGGAATCCAATTCCAATAGGAAATATTTCAGTAGTGAAAGATTTCCTTTATGGGTCAATAACCAAAATTATAGCATATTTAACAAGGTACTTTCAGGTTCTATAACTCTAAACAAAATTGCACATGTAAACTGGGGAGGCCCAGTTGCAAAATACCTGTCAAAAATGAAAATAGAAGATTCTATTACTTGCATAAGAGGTAGAGAAATTAGTCGATATAGCGTTTCTCCAGAATACTTTATTAAAACAAAGGATATAATTCCGAACTATTATATAAAGGGCGAGAAGTTGTTATTTCAAAGGATTGTTTCTAGATGTGGGGTCAAAATCATTGCGAATTATAGAGATGCCCGTATGGTAGGAACTTATTGCAATGACGAATTTTATGCAGACAAGACTGTTACGCTTATATGGGATTCAAAGGTTAGCTTAAAGTATTTGTTAGGACTTCTAAATTCGAAATTGATTAGCTGGTTCGCTCACAGGTATATTTGGAATCGTTCCCAGCTTACTATGGAATTCATGTATAGTTATGCTAAAAATTTCCCTATTAAAATAATTCCTTTAGAAGAACAACAGCCTATTATAAATCTTGTTGATAAAATGCTTTCACTAAACAAACGCCATAATGAAATAGGAGATAAACAGACAGATGAAAGAACAAAGATTGAAGAAGAAATCAAAAGGACAGATAAAGAAATCGATGAATTTGTCTATAAAATTTACGGAATAACAGATGAAGAAAAGAAAGTAATAGAAGAAGTCTAAAGTGAATTCCTATGCCAGAAATTTTGACTGAAGAATGTCCATTTTGTAAACAAAAAGTTATAAAATTATTACACAAAGAACAAACTTTCAGCATAGAAAAAACAAGAATAAGATCTGGAAGAAGTACTAAAGCTATTAAACATCCAGAAAAGTACGAAATCCTCGTAGATAAATGTCCTAACTGCGGTAAATCTAAAAAAGAAATAGAAACCACCTTAAAGCATGGAAAAGAATCCTCTCGTGAAGATGTTCTTAAAAGGCTTAGAGAAGCTGGATTGGATCCTTCTAAACTAAAGTAATGTGATAGTATGTCTAGAGAATGGAAAGAAATGGTAGATTTTTCAGATAAATTGATTATTCAAGCATTGCTGCATTCATTTCCAAACGAAATGGAAGAATCAAGAATATCTATAGTTCTATTGGATCAAGCAACAGAACTTCTTATGAAAGCATATCTTATGAAAATGCATTATTGCATAAACGAATTAGATAGAAATAAAGCTAAAGATGGTATGAAGAAATCAGACAATATTAAGAAATTCCTTAGTGAAAAAAGAACAATAGATTTTACTGTTGCCTTACCTATTATAAAGAAGCTTTTACCAAGTATAGAAGATAAAAAAATAGAAACATTTCATGAACTAAGAAATAAGATATATCATCTTTCGTTAAGAATTACCGAGGATAAAGAAAATGAAATCAATAATTTTCTACCTGTTTTAGAAGCCTTTTATAAGAAAGCATTTCCTGGAAGGAAATTCGACCATATGAAAAAAGCATTGGATATTTGGCCAGGTTAGTTCTTAGATGAAATTTTAATGTTTTATTACCACTCACGGTGGTAAACGAAGTCGTATTAAAACTTATAGATTCATATTTTTGTTAGATAAAATGCCAGAAAAACAATCAAAAGAATTAGAATTCAAAGTTATTCCGCTTACTGAAGAAGAAATACCAGAAGATGTGAAAAGAGTTTTTAAATTACATGATTTATCTAGAAACTATAAAAAGAAATTAAAAGATATAGGAGAAAAATTAGGATTTAAAACGGCCTTTGAATGGAAAATCCAAGGTGGTTCTATTGATGTCGTTTGGTGTATAGAAAAAGAAATACCTACTATTTGTCAAATAATCCCAATAGTAGCGTTTGAACTTGAAACAAGTTCTAGAACAAGAAAGCATATAAAGGGTGATATTTTTAATTTACAACTTTTAAATGCATCATTTAACATAGTCATATTCTTAAAGGAAGGATTTAAAAATGAAAAAGAGTTTGAAAGTCTTTTAAAAGTATCTAAGATATATGCAAAAACTATAAAAAACACTTATATCTGGACTGAAAAAGAAATAGATGAATGGTTAGAAAAGATTAAAAGTAAAGATTAAGTTGATTTATCTCAATTGAGAAAAGTTATTTAAATATCTTTCTATATTTACATCATGAGAACCTTTTTTAGCTACGACTACCCAATTTTCTTTTAGTTTTATTATTATTTTCCAATTGCCTGATTTATCCGTCCAAACTCTTTTTAAAAATTTAGCTAATTCGATTGATGGTATGACGAATATTCTATTTTCATCTAAAACAAACATGAAATATAAACTTTTAGTTGGTTTAAAAGTGGATTTACCTATTCCAAACCAGAAATCATTTGACTTGTGATAAAATTTAGAATGTTTTATTTGAACATCTTTATGCTGAACATTTGCTTTATTCTCATTTCTTAATATTAAATCTATACCCCTATCGTCTACGATATTATCGTATACATCAAACCCTCTTTCTATAAGTTGTTTAATAGCTATCGTTTCTCCAATTTTGCCTCTTCTTCTGCCACTTAGTTCCATTTAATCACAGATCGATCTATATCACTATAAATTTAAATTTCTATGCCTATTTAATTAAAGATAGGAATGGTTCATTTTGAAGACATTCAAAGTTCTCTAAAGGAGTTCAAATCTATTTTGGTAAATTCGCCTGATAGTAAACATTTACTTGTTACTGGAGATTGTTTAGAAGTAATGGATAGGATACCATCTGAAAGCGTTGATGTTATAATAACTGATACTATTTATAATAAAGACATCCCTTACAAAAGTAACAAATTTAATGATAGGATGAAACCAGAAGAATACTTTAAATGGTCTGAACAGTGGTTAGAAAAGTGTGCTAGATTATTGAAAGCAGATGGAACGATGTTTATAATAAATTACCCTGAAATAAATGCGCGCTTATTAACATTTTTAGATGAAAATCAAGAAAAATTAAACTTGAAATTTAGAAATTGGTTAGTGTGGCATTATCCTACAAATACAGGACACTCTAAGAAAAATTTTACGAGAAGTCATAGATCTATTTTATTTTATACTAAAGGTGATAATTACAAATTCTTCAGACAGAATATAATACAACACTATAAAAATCCAGAAGTTGAAAAAATAAAGAAAAGACTTAAAGAAGGGAGTAAAGGGAGATCTTCTTATAATCTTTTGAGGTTCTTAGATTTAGTTGAAATTCAAAAAGGTATGATAGATGTTCTCGATATTAATCTTTTAAAAAATGTTTGTAAGGATAGGATGAAAGGGCACCCTTGTCAATTACCAATTAGTCTGCTTGAACTGTTAATAAAAGTTAGCAGTAAGAAAGGTGATACTGTCTTTGACCCATTCGCCGGGACATTTACAACGTCTTATGCCGCAAAAAAATTAGGAAGAAACTCTATAGGTATAGATATAGAACCTAAGTTTGTTAAAATGGGTTTACAGAGGTTAAAACTATGAAATATAGTTCCGTTGACATCCATGAAGAAGAAATAAAAACAACTTCAATGATATTTTCAAAGTCAGATATTCCCAATCTAAAGAAGTTGACTATAAATGAAGTAAATGAGGGTAAGGAAGTATACACAGACATAGATGTAATTGGAATATATAAAAACGTAATTATATTAGTTGAATGTGTAGGCAAAGAAACTATTAAAGAAAAAGAGAAAAAGTTTATAGGTGTTTGTACAAAGTTAGAAAAGGATTTAAATTTACTTTTAAATTGTATCAAAGAAAAAGACTGTGAGTTTTTCTCTAAAAATTGTAAAGACATAGTTAAATTGTTAAAAAATGAAAGGGAAAAAGTTACAGTTAAAAGACTATTGACAAGTTATAACAAAGAATTCCAAGAAGAAGAAATAAATAATAAAAAATATAAAGTTGATAGTTTGTTTATTTGGGACATCTCGCTTTTAAAATACTTCGAAATAATTTCAAATACAACTTTTAAACATTGTAGATATGAGTTATTCACTTTTTTTGATATTAAACCTAAGGATATTGATGAAAAAGGAAAATTAGATGAGATTGAATGCACAGTAATTGAAAAAACATCAAATAGAACCGTTGTTGTATTTGAAATGAAGGCTAATGAACTATTAAAAAGAACTTTTGTATTGAGGTATTATGGTTGGGCAGGCGCAGAAGGTGGCTTTCAGAGAATATTAAATGAGAAAAAGTTAAGAGAAATGAGAAATTATTTACTTGAAGGAGAAGTAGGATATCCGAATAATATTATAGTAATAATTCCATCAGATATAGAGATAAAATGTATAAAGGATTCTAACTATAAATTTAATTTGCCTGAAAAGTTTGATACTCTTTGTATTATCGATGGACAACATAGGTTGTATTCTTTTGCTCAAGATCAGTATAGTAAGTGGATAAAAATTAAAGGAAAGACTGTTAGAAAACTTCAAGAAGAGGATAAAAAAATAACAGATTTTTCCGAAAAGATGAATTTTATTGTAACTGGCGTACAGTTTAAAAACGAAGAAGAAAGCAAAAAAAATTATCCTATAAAGCTATTTTATGAAATAAATACAAAACAGACTAAACTTTCTTCTGAAGATGTAATAGATTTAACCAGTATATTAAATGAAAAATTGCCTCAATCAAAAGCTAATAATATTATAAAACAATTGAATAAAGAAGGCCCACTTATCAATAAAATTAGAACAAAATTTTATCATGAAGGTAGGTTATACAGAACTACTTTAATAAGATATGCCGGGTTACTGGAAATGTTTAATCCTAATTCTAAAACATATTCTATATTTTTTGAAATTTATAAAAAGCAGAAAAAAGTAATTAAAAAATATGATGACTTTTGTCTTGAATTAATTAAAATTTATTTATCCTCTTTAAAGGAAGCTGTAGAAGATACATATAAAACATTTGCCAAAGAAGTGTGGGAAGATACAAGAAAGGAAAAATATTATTTAATGTCTGTAACCTCAATTGGAGCTTTTTTAAGACTATTAAGACATTTTGTCTCTAAAAGAGACAAAAAGTTTGAAGAACTTCGTGAATTAATTGGAAGTGGAATAAAAAATAATGAAATTCAAATAAAGACTCAATTTAAAGAGTGTCTTAAAATTATAACAAAAGAATTATCTTTCGAAAGAACCGAATGGAAAAAAATGGGATATAAGTCAAGTCAGTGGGCATTATTAGAAAGTTTTATGTTTAACACAATTAGAAATCACAGCGGTATTTATAAAAATTTTGGTGACGAATCTTTAATTAAAAGATAATTTATTTGTGAGACTTTCGAAAGTTTTGAAAATTCATTTTTTCTTCACGTTTTCTCAAGAACTCTCTTATAATTATCTCAATATATATTATCTATCATGAAAATCCAATCCTTCAAAATAACATTATTTCTACTATTCCTCTTAATCATAGCTGTTTATTTCCTGATCAATCAAACAGAACCTTCAATTTACAAAGAACATTATCAAGGTACAATAACTAAAATCATAGACGGTGACACCCTAGAAATAGACAATATCACAATAAGACTAGCCCTAGTAGACTCACCAGAATACTATGAAAATGAAGGAAATAAAGCCAAAGAATTCACATCAAGCATATGCCCCATAGGCTCAACAGCAATGATAGATGTAGATAAAGGGCAAATTACTGATAATTATAATCGTATAATAGCAGTTGTTTATTGCAATAACAGGAATCTTAATGCTGAATTAATTATTAATGGCCATGCTACCATAGACGAAGAATTCTGCAATGTTAGCGAATTTAAGAATGAATACTGGGCTAAGAAATACGGATGCTGAATATTCTGGTTTTTCTATATTCATTCTATATCTTCAATTAAAGATTAACTACCATAAGTGGTAAACTATATTTAAATTGCTATCTAAATTATATATAAAAGATGAAAAATATGAACAGTAATTTTGATTTTTTCCTGAAGACAGATTTGCATCAATTTTCAGGTAAGTGGGTTGTGATTGTTAACAATAAAGTTGTTGAAAGTGGAGAAGATATTAAAAAGATGCTTGAAGAAGTAAATAAAAAATATCCTAAAGCTAAACCATTAGTAGCAAAAATACCAAAAGAAGAATATTACATAATCTAGTTTTCAAGGCGTTAATATGTCTATTTCTTTCCCTTATGTTAGAGAAAAAGTTAAAGATACTTTCCTATAATGGGAAGAATACCATTTTTTCAAATATTTGATATAACATTTAGAGAGAATTCAAATAGAATTATTCTTAACAAAGTTCAAAGAAGATAATCTAATTTTGTGAGACATATGAAAGTTTTTAAACTAAATAACCACTGTTGGTGGTAAATTATGTTTAAATTTAAAATATTTCATTATTTACTTCTGGCAAGGTATATACCACGATAACTTTATATATACATATAAACATATATGTATATAGATATATATGCAACAAACAACCAATGAAAAAAATGCAAAAATACATTTAAACATAACAAGAATCATTCATTCACCTACACTTAGCACTGTTTTAATGGTTGAAGACACACTAAGAAAACAAGATAATCCGATATCTATAGAGAGCTTGAAAAGAGCTTTACCAAAAAAAGTTATGGACCAATCTTTGAGAATAATCCTTGCCTACCTAGAGAATAAGGGTTCGATACTAATAGGACCAAAAGGAATAAGTTGGATAGCAAATGACAACCCAAATTTTCTTAGGATGATTAAAAAGGCGAGCTTTATACATTAAAAGAGGTCATTTAAAATAAGTTTAAGTTAACTTCTGGAAAATATTTCTTAATTATGCTCTTTATCTCAAGTCTATTCAAAATATTATTAGAATAAGTTTATATTTATGAAATGAGAAGAAATGATTATAATGTCTAAATTAGTCAGCAAATTGAAAAAAAATCTGCTGTCAAATATGTGGTTCGAAAGAAAAATTAAATATACATCATATAGATTGTAATAGAAATAATAATAAAATAAATAATCTTTGCTTACTATGCCAAGATTGTCATAAATTGATTCATTATAAGAACAAAAAACTTAAAATTAATTTTAATACAAATATTAAAAATATCAAAGTTGCAAAAAAGTATCTGAATCAAAGAATTAGGAACAATATGAATTTTAATGAGCAAACATTTCTTCAATTTGTAGCGGAGCAAAGTCCAAAAATGCTAAAAGTACTAGATTTCTTTATAATGTATCCGAATTACGATTACTCAAAGGCAACTATAGGAAGAGAATTAAAACTTTCAAAAATGACAATCGAAAAGATATGGAATGGCTTAGTGCAAATAGGATTCATAAAACAAACTAGAGAAGTTGGCAGATCAAAACTCTATTCTTTGAACAGAAAAAACCCAATGGTAATTCTAATGATGAAAATGGATTTTGAAATATCTAATCTTCAAATAGAGGCAATTAAAAATGCAGAAGCTATAGCAATTTCTAAACATCATTAGTTTTATTAATATTTTTTGTGAGGTATACGAAAGTTTCAAAATTTCATTTTTCCTAAGCAAATCTTCACTTTTTCTCATGAACTCTCACATTTGCCGTGTGATCAAATCTCATTTTCTATCTATAAAATATATTTTATACTATACATATTATAATTATACCAATAGGAAATAAATATCATAACCTATTTACTACCCTATATCTATAACATAATATATTAATCAAAACTATAATCATAAAATATATAGACTAAACAATAAATTACGACATATAGCTTATGAGCATTTTTCAGTGACAATTTTATGATTTTCTACTTCATTTGTGAAGAAAATTCTTCTATGATTCTTATCATATAGCCATTGAACTTCTCTGGAGTAAGGAAATAGTGTGTTTCAAACTTTTTAGAGTCATTTTTAGGATATATCCTCTTTTCCTGGATCAACTGAACCTTTTTTAAGGGATTTACCACAAAATAGAATGTTCTTTTAGGCTTCTGATACCTGTCAAAAGCAATTCCCAATGCTTTACATAGCTCCATATACTCCATAGAACCCTTTTCTTTAAGCAATAATATTGCTTTTCCAGCCATTCCCCTTATGTGAGCATTCCTAGCAGATTTTCCATATAACCA
>Ga0315296_10000045_pt1 | contig 130500 bp, 109 predicted proteins | sample YL17G14_18_MG_FD_203921 | JGI IMG/M metagenome (GOLD analysis project Ga0315296, IMG submission 203921) | Sediment microbial communities from Yellowstone Lake, YNP, Wyoming, USA - YL17G14_18 | ecosystem: Environmental > Aquatic > Freshwater > Lake > Sediment | place: USA: Wyoming | collected...
GCGTGGCCGGGACTGCTGGCAGATTCTTTCAAGCATAGGTGCCACGTGTCGGCAGCAAGCGGTAGATTTTGTGGAGTACCTCAGTTCCCATTTACCTTTGACCGCTACACCAGGCTAAACATGTACTTGCTGCAGGGAATGTTCAAGCTCAAGGTTTTCCAAAATTTTGTAACTTTTTTATCCATAAGACGTTGCGTAAATATAAGTCTAACAAGTCTCACATTATCCTACTCGCTACATTATTTTTTGTTCGTGCTTTGTAGAACAATAATTTGGCTGCTCTCAGAGTTGAATTTGGGGATTGTCTGCTTTTTCGGTACTGAGAACGGCCATTTATTATTTTTGTTCAGGTTCTCCACATAGGCTGGCTCAAACTCCCAACCTATGCATCGGTTATAGGACCATCAGAACACGTGCTGATTGCAGAGGTTCAGACATATCTCATCCGGTGTTGTTTGTTGCTCGTGAATCGAAATACAAGTATCGAGCTACGCTTTCATTTCCGCTACGATTTGACGGGTTTGAGGTGATTGGTTTTGATGGGCCTGTTTGAAGGCAGAAACGTAAGATTCATTTTGCTTTTTGAAAAGCTCGTTGCCGGTAATAATCTCCTGCAGGGCCTTCGTTTTTGTCCTGGCTTGTCTTAAGAATCCAACAGCTCTTGTTCCATAAACTCCACCAAGCAACGCACATATACCGATACCCAACTCCATTATTGAGTCAGCAACCTCCCAGCCGTCCGGTCGAGCCGACGATTCGCTCAACGCTGCGTGAGCAAGCTGCCGATTCGATTCGGCAAGGATATTTTCAACGGTCTCAGCAGGTGGAAATTCTTTTGGCAAACCATAATAGTTACTGAACGCTTGGGACTGCACCTCACTTAGCTGTGTCAATGCTTGCAGCTGTTCAGAAGTTGATTCCGCTTTAGCTGTCTGTGCAGCCATCATCGCCGTGCGGTTGTGCAGCCAGGCGTTCTGCTTTTGAACATCACTCGGAGCGAATCGAAGACTATCGCAGCCAGCAAATAATAAGCACAGTAGAGTAAGTGCCGTTAAAATTCTGCTCATAGTTTCTCTCCTTTGCCATCATTGTCGAAAAGCCTCGTTAGCTATGTCGGCTTTAGATATATTTTTCTCGATTGCCCGAAGGCGGTATTCGTACGAAATGCTCTTACTCCAGAGCGATTCGAGCTTTTGCTCAGCATTCTTTTGGCATTGCAGCAGCATATTCACATCACGTTGTAGTATATCAAGCTGTCTTTGCAAATTGACCCAACTGCCCACAATCAAAGAGGCTAAAAGCACCAGCTGAACCAGCACAGAAACATTTATCTGCCGATTAAACTGCCACGATTTGGAATTTCCCTCAGCCATCATTTGCCTCGCATTTGATAGTTTGTAACTCGCCGCTCGGCTCACGGTTTGACGTAGAATACGTTCTTATCGCCTACTTTGAACATTACTGCATACGTCCCTGCCGGCAGCGTTCCTTGTTGTTGAAACGATTCAGCCAAATTGACCGCCTGAGTCTGCCCGCCTATTTCAACAGGTATTGAGCCAGCATCCCCTATTACTACTGCGATGACGTTATAGAAATTGTATGATGAATTACTTTTGACCTTAACGACCCATGCAGCCGTTCTGGCACCGGGTGAAGTGACGACGGACACTTCCTGTATCTGTTCAGATTCTTTCCGAGCAAGTCTTTCCAATATCTGTTGACCATTTACAATATTCACTCCATTGCCCATAATTCTCAGCCCCTTTGTCGAACGATTTTCAAATTCGTACACTGCTTTGCAAAATCCATCCGCACTCGCTCTATCCAGATTCTGCTTCGATTATCGCTCCTGCATGCCAACAAGTCTCTGCTTTCGGGACTTGCGCTTACTCTGTCACCGACTTTATAATCAAACACAAGATTCGGTGTCTGTATATCAATGGTCTCGATAGTCTCGGGTGAAACCGTTGCCCGGTGCCGGACAAACTCGTACAAAGCATCGGTATCATCGACCTCATCAGGGCAGCCGAGCGCATCATCGGATGAATTTGCAAAGATACTTTGGCTGGTAACCTTGCGATATTTGAACTGACGGGGCAATGTAATAATGTGCTCAACTACGGGAACCGTCGAATTGACAGGCCCGTCGGAAACTGTACAAGTTAATCTCTCGTCGCTGACTACCGATGCGGTTATTCTGAATTTCAACACTTCTTTCAGTGCCGCTACCCATGTATCAACATCAAGCTGGTCGCTACTGAGCCACAATCCGCACTCTTCGAGCAGGATATTAAAAGCATGAAGGTACTGCCACCAGTGCAAGCCGTCATCGAACGATACCTGCAGAAAATAACCTAATGACTTTCCCTGTTTGTCAGTTGTCAAAGTAGGCCGAAAGCGCCTGCGGCGACGAGCATAATTACTGCTACTAAAAATTTTGGAAAAGTCAAGCGCATCACCCCGATTGTATGGAGCACCACTGTAATCTCCTGCTTCGTTAAGGCACCATTTGCGATATACATCTTTTACCTGATAAAAATCAGGATTTGTCGAAGGCGAGAATTTGTCATAGTTGATGTCCTCAAGGCTGCCATCCCAGGCTTTTACCAAATCGAAAGTCGCTTCTACAATTTTGAAATCGCCCTGTCCTATATATTTGCGTGTTATTGGCCAAAAATTCTTCCTGCTGTGCAAGCCTGCGATGTTTGTCTTTGAGATACTAAACTGCTCGCCGGTTTGCTGGCAATTCAACTCAACGGCTCTGCCTGTGCTGGCCTTATAAAACAAAATTGCCTGGTCAGTCCCGGCTGGCACAGGTCGAGGAACGAATTTGAATTTCAGGCCTATCCTATCACAGCATCGGTGAAGGGCTTCTATCAGATTTAATCCCGTGACATCAAGGTCACGGACTACCTGGTCCTCGGTCAACATCCTCAGTTGACATATGTTCGGCGTTTGTAATTGGCCGGCCGTCAAATATTCACAAAGCAGATAATCAATTACTTCTGCATAGCTCCAGAGTTTGCCTTGCGATGGTTCGGCGCAAAAGGTCGTATAGCTTTTGCCGCTAACTTGTATTGGTTCTGGATTGGCATTGGCCTTACCATCGGGATTGAATGTTGCATCAAGGCCAGCCAAAAACACACTGGAATTGCCTGCCTCTGCCAGACGCCGGCCATAGACCGTAATCCGCTTCAAATTTGCACTGAAATCTCTCGCTACTAATTCGGCCTCCTCACCGTCGGGCGCTAACTTTGTATTGATGCTTTCTATCTGACCGCAAAAGATTGGGAAACTAAAAGCTGCTGCACCCGGCGGAACACCATTAAAATATTGCCGGATGCAAACAGTCTTTCCCATAGCAAATAAGGTCTCAATCTCTTCAGCAGCCGTCAAGCCCGAATCTCCGTACGCAGCAGGATTATAAGCCAATTTGGCCCAGCTAAATTCCGGCCAGCCACTGCGTATAATTTCTATTGGCTCCAGCTCCGGACACAACGTTCCATCGACCAAAATTGAAATCGAAGCTGCCGGGATTGCCAGTCGTGTTTGTCCTGATTGGAAAAAGTCGATTCTGTTAGACATTAAAACACCTGTAAAGCAATCTGTCATTCTGAGCGGAGCGAAGAATCTCTTGCTTTCAGGTAAGAAGGAGACCCTTCGCTGCGCTCAGGGTGACATTGGAATTCTTTTGTTAAACAGCTTCAGCACTTAAAATATCAATAGCGTCGGGATTTGTGGAGTCGAATTGGATTCTCAGCCGCGCTAAGGAGCTATTCTCAATACCCCCGGCATCTCCAGCCCTTATTGCGAACAAATATTTACCTGCCTCCAGTGCACTGCTTTGGTAGCTGTAAAACTTCCGTCCCTGATACTCAATTGTGGCAAGAGGGTTTTCATAGTCGATTTGCCCTGTCCGACCATCATAATAAACATTAAAGCACATCGGCTGTGACTTTTGTTCGAGGGGGCAATAGTACCAAACAAGCTGTATCTTGTTACCATCTACGAGCTCGGCTCCTGAATCGAAAACTTTGTTTGGTTGCGGTTCCGCCAGCTCACCGTTTGATTCTATTGAAACCTTCACCGAAGCAGCTAAGGTACATTCCTGATAGCCACAATTGTTAAATCGACGAACAACATAAAAGTATGTAGAACCGCTGTTGTGTGAAATATAGCTTGGTGGTGAGATTTCGCAAGCATCCTGCTCAGCAACAGCCAATATATTCACAAAATCTATTTCATCCATATCAGAGCCGCGGTAGAGCACAGAGCAGCCGGCAACACGAACCCAGAACCAACCCAAACTCAAGGTCGTACCAAGCTTATAAGCATTAGCAGTCATTCCATTAAAGAGCGCTTCTCTTAACCAATTCCTTTCTATGTTTAGTAAGCCGCGAATCAAATTTAGTAATGCCGTGACATCAGAGGTACCTGCTACATTTCCACCGACTTTTCGCATTGCTTTTGCTGTTGCACTTGAATACGATAAAGCCGCGGAACTGCCCGCAAGATTGACGATTTGGCCACTTATCAACTTCGGCCTCATCGCTTCCTCAAACATACAAAACGGCTCTCGGTAGAGCTGGGCTATTCCAGAAGCAGATAAGGCACGATTGTAAAGCATCATATTATCAAGGAGGCCGTTGAAATATCTTTCATTAGGACTTCCAGCAGTAGACCTCCCAATGTAGGTTGAACCAGTCGGTGACGTATTTCCTTTATTTGTATAAACAGCTCCCTCTTGTGTCCTATTTATCTGCATTAAATAACTTACTGTGTCTGTTGAAAAAGCTACGAAATTCCATTGATTAAGATTTAGAGCAGTAGTAGAAGTTATAGTATAAGCACTACCATCATATCTAAATACTTCAAATTTATCACCGTTTGTATATATAGCATAAGCAAGGTCTAAACCACTGCCTGTTCTTCTCTCTATTAAAAAATGGCTACCTGTTAAATCCTTAGGGTATATCCATGCTATAAACGACAAACTATTAGGTAGATTCAAAGTTGGTTTATTCCCTGCATTGATATAATCCCCAGTCCCATCATAACTTGTAGCAGAACCGAATTTACCGGCAACCCAGGCAGTGTCACCAACAAAAGTGCCAGTATTTCCATTCCCGCTCAAGTCAAAGACTCTTCTGCCTGAGCCTTCATTGAATAGCCAGAGACCGACAAGGCCTCTACTGAGGGGATGGCTTCTATTTAAGCAAATTCCTCTTGTGGGTTTAAGTTGTGGCATCTACTATTGTTTGCCCATAGTGCTTGTATTTGAAATTGTAACTGGCGTTATATGTAGATTTTACACATAGCCAAGTGGCCTTTATTGCAGTTAAAATGTCAACAGTTGCTTGTGTTTCCAATGCAATAATGTCTTTGAGAGCTCTACCACAGTACCGGTGGCCAACGCGCTTATTTCGCCCGCTTCAAGATCCGGTTCAATTAAACTGGTTGTCGTAGGAACAATTCCCATAACAGGGCTGTTTATGAGAATATGAAAAATCAAATTGACCTTGCCTCTGCCGTTTGTAACTACACCTATTTCCCTTACGTGCACGAGTGCCATTTTTAATCTCCTTCTGTTCTATGAGGATATATATTTCCACAGTTGGACATAGGCACGGACATCGTGGCTGTTTGTTGAACCTGTCTGTTGCACGCCAATTCTGAAGTGCGCAAGGTCTTTGATAATGAAGCTTAACTGCTGTGGGTCAACGCTTTTATCCCCCTGCATCTCCCAGATAGGTGTATCATCATAGTTAGTACCATCGAGAGAGCCGTATAGTTTAATCTTAACCTCATCCGTCGGAGTAGCATCGTAGTTGATTTCTACAATGACGTGAGCGCCTTCGTACCCATTTGTTTCTAAATCTACATCCGAAGAGTACGACTCCGTAGTCCCCGATAAAGTTACATAACCATCGCCAGAGCCTACTATTTGGCTTTGCGAAGCCCAATTCTTGCTTATGGTCGCCATTAGTTAACCTCCTTTCACCGCAGCTTCATTTTGCGGAGCTCAACGGCTGGGACTTAATCTAACGATACATCTAAATCGCCCGCGGCAAATTTAGCCGTGTCCCCACCGCCAATAGTCTTAAATGTACTTAATGCCCCATAGGCTAACATATTACCACTCGTTGCCGCATCAAATAAAGCAAAGTGGGTTATCGTTCCCCAGCTTCCGGTGGCCTCTGGAAAAGTAATATCATTGGCGTTATCAAGTGTCCCGCCAGATGCAGTGTTCCAGTCAGCACCAGAAGTCGAAACTCGAGCATAAGCATTGCCACTTGGCTCGGCTAATCCCGAACTGTCATCGAGTGGTTCCGCAGTTGATAGCCCCACATAAATCGTGACATCAGGGTAAGTTCCACCAGCTCCCAAAGTGGCGTTATACAATCCCTTGCCAAAAAGATGGTCTAAAATCTCGTTTTCCCAATAATCTGCAAAACTACCCATTTTGTATCTCCCCAATATTCATAGTTTTTATCAACTCGACGTCCTTGTGATAGTCGCTTCAGCATCGATAGGGGTGTGAGTCAGAAGCACCGTTTGCCCATCATCATCGTAGTATTTGATTTCTCCAGTCGATTTGTTTTGGACAGCCTTGTTGGCAAGCAGTTTGTCACTGGTTACTTCGCCTACCCCGGACCATACAATTTCGCCACCTCCCACAAGGTTATCACTATCAGCAGGATTGGCGCCGGCCTGCAAGAATATTTGAATGGAATATCTACCTGAAGGGATATTGCCATCAAAGTTACCCACATATCTGTGGCCACCCTTATCTGTAAGGGATATATCGTAATCATCTGCAGTATGGTTGCCTGTCCCCCAGACCTCAAAAACTTGTCCTCCAACATGCCAGACTTCTCCCACAGCGTTACGTACAATCGCATAAAGAGTATTGCCGGAGGCATAATCTACATGTATTTCATTTGCCATCTTAGACTCCTGTACTCAACAAGTCTGCCATAGTTACTACGTCGAGATTTCCTGCATCTCGTTTTGCCGCCACATTGTCAATATGCGTTTTCCAATTGGCCAATGTATATAACGTTCCTTCATTCGCGGAATGCCATCCTGTAATCACAATTGTCCCTGCATCTATTACTTTATTGACTTGGGATTCCGCAGTTGTTGTGTCATCAAATGAGTTGGTCCATTGTATCGTTGGGTCAAAGAAGCCAACATCGTGGCAGGTTGTGGAAAGGCGCAAAAGGTCAAACCATCTTTCTCTATAAATGCTGTTAAATCCGTCCTCCCAGTTAGCAGTTCCTCCCGGAAGAGCGAATATCCTCGCCCCGTCCAAAAAGCCGTTAGTACACATCCAGTCCGTCGCTTTTGTAACCTCTTCTATAAATTCGGCGGTAGAAAGATTATCCGTCTTCAAGCATTTGTGACTCCAGCCATGGTTAGCTATCAAATGACCGGCGATATGTATCTGATGAAGCTGTTCTAATGTTAAACAACCGCTCGTTCCAATTTTCGATGGGATGATAAAGAATGTACCTCTTATCCCCTTGGCACTCAAATAAGCTGCAAATTTATAATCGTCATCGAAGCTGTCATCCAGAGTGATGGCATATTGGGGTTGAGCCAAATGAGGAATGAACATTATTTTATCCCAGGTCACCGCTGGCGCATCATCATTTCCTGCCGAATCAATCCGAACGCGAAGCTTCGTAACATGCTCCCAGCATAACGAGTAGGTCCCGGCGTCCATACCGTCCATTTTCGGTGCAATAATTCTCTCATACCAGCCTGGTCCAGTTATATACCCACTCTCGACAAGTGGCATCATCTGGTAATTTGAAAAAGTACTGTCACCTACGATAAGATAAGTCGCTGAAATTTTGTCATAAGACGAAGAGCCACTACCTTCGTGCACATAGAATCGAACATATACAAGAGTATTAGCCAGATTGGTTTCAGTAATCGTCTTAGTGGTAAACGATGAGGTGCCTCCGGTTTGCTTTGTGCACTTCATCGCCTGTGGAGTTGCTGCTGCTGAGCATAAATAATTGTCGGTATCTGCAGCTTTAGTTACGCGTATACCGGTGTCCCATTGTGAGGTATCATCGAAAGGCTCAATGAGTTTCGGAATAAAATGCCTTCTCGGATATACTCCTTTTGCTCCGATTGAAGCAGCACAGAAATCTTTGTTGACTTCTTTTAATCCGACAGAGCCGGCTGACGGTTTTGTTGCGGAAATAAGCATGTTTACGCCTCCTCGGTCCATGTCCCGTTCTTGGCAATCGTTGCCCAATCGCCGTTCGAATCAGCTACAATGCTAAGGCATTCTCCTATCGCATTAGCTGATTTATATTTGTCTGCTGTCTGACCGCTGTCGTCTCGGATTGTCGCCGTACCCGGGTCAATACGCAGCTCATAAGCGGTCTGGACTGCAAAACTAAATATCGTTCCCGCAGGTGCCGAGGCAGGTAGTGTAAGTGTGACTGTTCCGGTGGCACCAAGGTTACTGTGAACACTGCCGGATTCTGCTGTCGTGAGTGTGTCATCGCTGGTATGTGCCTCGATTGTCTCTTTAATCCCACCGGCTCCGTATGGCACTACAATATTATGACCCGTTCGGCAATCGGTTATCGAGTCGATGTCCCCACCTGAGGTGCTTACTATCGCCAGCCGAATATGCGGCGTTGTTGCCATATCAGGAAAACTGCTGTATTCGTTGGTAACAAGACTACCTGACGAATTCAGATAGATATAAATATTCTGCTTATCATCTGCCAAAGTATTGCCCGATGAGCCGGCGTAGCTTATCAGCTCCATATCCAACCAGAACTTGCCTGCTTTTACGCCAATGTCCAGCTCTCCTTCATCATAGACTCGCAAGTCGTTTGCACGCCGTGTAGCTAACAACAGACGATACAACAATCTTCGGAACTCCAGATAGTAAGGTGCTGTGCCGGTTGCTATATACTCGATGCCGGTCTCGATGTCAGACTGTATGTTTAACAGCTCGTTATCGGTTGGATAAACTTCAGCCATAGTATTCTCCTTGTTACTCTTTTATGAGACACTTAATACCAGTTGATTTGTCTGTTTATTAAATGAAGAAATGTTGACTTGCTCAGCGGGTCTTGCTGCCGGTATTACTGTGACTGGCTCAGTCTCGCTGGCACTGCTTTTATTGCCTGTGCCGTCGGCAATCTTAACGCCGAATTTATAAATGCCGGCCTGTAGCGGTGGGCTTATCCATTTGATCGTATCAGCATCAAGGCCAAACTGACCGTGCCCGAAACTGCCCTTCCCAAATCCAACCGCTGCCGCCGAATCATAACCGAAGTCACAAACGCCGAATCTGCTCATCCCAAAACCGGCTTTATCCTGCCAGGCAGACCAAATCCTTATCGGCGAATCAGTCAGCGGCTGGCTGTAATCAATTTCACCTGTCCCGTTGTCAAAGTAGATTTCAGCAGTTGCGTCACTCGGCAGGTTCTGGCTTCGCAACAAACTTATTCTCACCCGGCCACTGGCTGCCAGCGACCGGACAAGCCCATTGCTGAAATCAGTATCTGCCAGCTCGGCCTCAACGGCAAAGACCTCAATCCGAACCGCTGATTCCAAAGAGGTTGGTATCGGAACAATCATTTGCCTCTGCTGATTGTCAACCGTTGTCCCCCCGTATTGACCATTGACATAAACCTGATAGAACATACCGCTCAAGTTCGCTTTAGTGGACCACTTCACTAGTGCTGCTCGTGGGGTTTCGACACACTTGCCGTCTGCCCAAATACCAGCGGGCAATTCAAACGCTCTGACCTTTTCTATCCCAGTGCTGATAAGTCCCATTACCGCTTTTACCTTTTCTATCCTCTACGCTATCGAACTAACTGTGTGTAAACGATTTCATAATCGACAACCATACTGCCGCCACCTGCCCGCTTCCTGTTTACTTTGAAGGAATCCATACGAAGGTTATCAAATTTTTCATCCTCATTGCTTACCAGCGTGTGTGTATTACCGTCCATATATGCCGATATTACATTGATTCTGGCATTCATCTGCTTTCGGCTTTGTGCCTGCAGTGTACCTCTTTGTCTTATTTTTCTGGCACGCCCACCCATATCAACACTAAGCACGCCATTAAGTCCGGCCACCGCTCTCTCTATCGAGTCTCGGCTAAAACTGTCCTGCTCAATCTCTAACTGATGTTCGTCAAACACATTTTGTCCATCTAAAGTAACACTCATCTGTCTTCTCTTTGCAAACTAATCCCGTACTAACCTTCCAGATGCCCCAACTTTGGTAACATCAGCCACCCCGTCAGAGCCGACATCGATGCTAAGCCGGCACCGTTCCCTTGCCTTGGAAAAAAGCTTCTGATAGTGCAGACTTTTCTTCCAGAAATTCTCGTCTTTGGCTTTACTGGCTAACATCGCATACACAGTTGAGATGACTGCAAAAACCGACGTCCTCTTCAATACGTTCGTATCCAGAACATCATCTGCATCTATGTCACTTGCAGGATTGCCCGGGCTGATACTGAAGTATTCGGTCAGCTGAAAACCTGCTTCATTAGCCTGTGGTCCGAACGTGCTGATGCGATAGAATATTTCAGTAGCCGCTGGCGGCGCTACGGCAGCCATCGCCGAATCCGACCTAATTACGGAAACACTAAGCTGCGTCGCCGAATCAACGGAAACTATCTCATACGCCCCATCCAATGTTCCATCCGCAGAACGCAAATACACAACGCCGCCAGCCGATACTTGTGCACTTACAAAATCTGCACCGTTCGCAGTGAATGTTGTTCCGCTAAGCGTCCCCCCTGTTCCTGTCACAAGTACCTGCTGTGGCAGATGTAACTCCCCGAACAGTATCGGCTCATATTTCAAAATATCTGCATCGTTTGAGAAACTAACCATTTCCTTTAGCTCCCTTCCGGTCAAAAGGGCTCATCAGGTGCCCAAAGGGTGTTTGCCCTTTGGGCACCTTCGCCCGGACACATCATGATGCGTCCGCTACACCCCCGCAATTTAACTGGTGCCTAGATCGCGAATAAGACCATGTGCCGCTTCGTTCTTGAGTTCCACGGTATATTCGCCAATCAGCTCGCCGCACTCATAGTCTCCGCTGCTTGCCAACGGTTTGAAATGAAAGCTTCGCCCCGCCAACGGCAGCACGTTAATACGGGATGAATCCAGCAGTAACACTGCGTCCTGTGGCATCCATCGTGTGGTAACGATTCTGCAAACGCCGAAATCACTCTCGTAAATGCTAATCATATCTGTGAAAGTAGTATCATTGGCCCCGAAAGTTCGGCTGCCAGCAGAAAAAGCATTTATCTTTCGCTTCTGGAAACCACTAACTACAATCAGGTCCACATTGCCACTGCTGTTCTCCCAAATCTGCCTGAGCACATAATTAATCTTGTCCTCGTCAAGACCGGTGCCTGTTGGAAAGCCGCTGTCGCCGGTATGGAAAACATTAGTTGACAAATGCTGGATAATTCCCTTTACAGACCTTCTTACCGAACCGCTGCCTTCGGGATTGCCCGCCGTCTGGCCGCCGTTGACAACCGTATTTTCCAGGTCGCGAAGCAGCTCACGCAGCCGTTCCTGCTTCTGGTAATCCATCTCGTCTGCCAAACCCAGTTGGCTCGCGGCCATATCCGTCCCGCTCACTTCCACCGTAGCAGTAAATATCTGTGTATAGTTGCCGTACCTGCTGCGATTGGTAAATCTCGCACCGGGCTTGTCCGCTCCTTCAAGAGCGGCATTTCCAAGAATGTTTATCACCTGATTGTCGGCCAGGTCTTCTGCCGTAGTGCCTGCATAACCACGAACCACCGTCAGCGTATTGCTGTTGATACCTGTCACGAGCATTAATTCCTCGCTGCCTTCTACTTGAATCTGGTCTCCCACGCGGAACCTGCTGCCGTTGTCAACTACAAAGTCGGTATCGGCACTCGGGTCGGTATAGGTGCTGTCGTTGATAGCATCCTTGTTGGGCAAAAGTTCATCTTCAAGCCACTCATGATGTGTGCTCATCGCCTCTCTCATCGGGTCACCAAGAGCGTCCAGCAAAGGTGTCTCATAAGGCGAAATTATCCCTATCAAATCCGATACATCCTCAGCCAGTTCTGGCAGAGTTGTACCCGCTGAATAAGTTGCTTTTCCTGTAAAAGCCATTTTTTTCTTCTCCTTTATTTGCTTTTGTCATTCCTGCAAAACCTGTCCTGAGCAACGTCGAAGGAGCAGGAATCCATTTTTTTCTTCTTTGATATACGTTAAATGCTGTACCCTATAAGAAATTTCTTCGCAGTTTCAAATACTCCTGCAAATCTGTTCGATTACCTGTAGTTGCCGCCTTCTTAGCTGCTTTTTCGAGGATTGTCTGATTGTTTGTTCCGCCATAGGCGGACTCCTTAGCTCCTGCAGTCTTTTTTGTTCTCACAGTTCCACTGATACTGCCGAACAGATATTGCTTTTCATTTTTCAACTGCTCAATTACGCCGTCCAAATCCGCTTCCGTTTGCCCTTCCATTTTGGCTTTGGCAAGCAATACAGCCGTTTCCATATCAACTGTCCCCGCAGCAGCTAATTTGCGAGTCAGTTTCTGCTCGGCCTGAATGTTGCTCAATTGTTCAGACATCGTTGTTATTTGCGATTTTGCCTCCGCCAGTTGCTCCACCAAAGCTTCAACCTTTTTTTCAGCACTCTGTGCCCTCTTTCGATAGCGGATTGACTCCGTCACCGGAACAAGTTTCATATTGTCATTGTCACTTGCTCCTGTTATGTCTTCTGACAAAACATCTTGTGTCTCAATCGGACTCATAAAACCTCCTGATGTGTCATTCCCTCACAAGCGGGAATTCACCGTTCAAAATGTCAACTTTCTCTCGTGACCTCATAGCCTAATTCTCTGAGCACCTGCTCAGTCGGAACACCCAGCTCTTTTTTAATCTGGGCTTCTTTTAATTTCTCCATCACGTTTTCAGGCAGTGGGCTGGAAAAAACGATATCGACCTCTCTGTCCACCTCGGAAGTCTTATAGATGTTAGCCGTATCGAGTATCGCCAGAACCATCCTGCAGATTCTTTTAAGCCCGTCGCTGTAAGTAAATTTCTTACGTTCGTTCTTTGAGAGCATCCCCATAAGCGTTAGTCGAAGGGCCACTGCACTTGTAAGGTTGCCGAGCTTATTCTTCAGAACCCCGGCCACCACCGGTGTTACCCCGCTGGCCTTGTCCAATGCCTCTCTGATTTCAGCGATGTGCAGACCTTCACTTGGCGTTGCCATATCTCCGCCGAATTCTTCAATAGTCGCCTCCGGATTGTCGGTGTACCACATCCTGCCGGGCGAAATGGGCTTATCCTCAAAACCCTCTATCCCTTTGCCCAGATACATCTTAAACGACTGGAAGGTAATCCTGCTTGCTCTGTCGCTCAATCTGGTATTCAGCTCGTCCTGTAGTGGTATCAATGGCTCAACGTCGCTTAGCCCCTCATAGTAGTATGGCTGAGCAATGTTCTGGATATGCACCACCGGCAGAAAACCCCATGACAATTGGGCTTGTCCAACAAGCTGCTTGTCTTCATATCTCTGCCAGCCAGCAGCAGAAGTAATCTCCGTCACCGCAATTATTTGCCGACTATTACTGCTTCGTTTACCGCCGGAGAATATTCTTGATAGAAATGAGTTTTTCTTACTTAGTGCGTTTTTCTTCTGGTAGAAGTGCTGCACGTAATATCTTATCTTTTTATAGTCGTTTTCATCCAGAACAGGCAGTGCTCTCGGTGCTTCAATCAGCTCAAGGCCGATTGTCTGTACCAATTTCAGCACATCTTCAAGAGACCCCGCTTTGCTGGAAGCCAGTGAGAGGGTTTGGGCTTGTCCCCGCTCGTAGTTGGCGGGGGAGGAGGAGGAAATGCGTTCGAGAAGCTCATCGCCAGGCCTGACGAAACAATCGACAAAACCATAAACACTTCCGAGCACCGCCATATCCTGGAAAAACGCGATACCGCCGTTGGCCGCAAACAGTGCCTTTAATATCGCCTCAATTTCTGCACGTTTTTGGCCTTCCGGCGATTTCGAAACAAAACTAATCGGTTTGCCGAACAAAAAGTCCACCGCTGCGTTTATTCGCCAGGCAATATCGTTCTCAATTACTACTTCTTTTCGTTGCACTTCGCGGGCACACCTCGCACCGAAGACACCCACCTGTCCACTGTGTACAAGCCCCGTTATTCTCGCAGGAAGCCCATATTCTTGCGCCTGCACATAGCACCGCCCTGATTCATTCACCTTTCTGTCGCAGGTGCCGGTGCCGTGCATTTCCATCTTGGGGTTTGCGTAATATTCCCACAGCTTCTCAAAGTGCCCACGAACATCAATCGACTGTTCGTCAACAAGCCACTCAATGTAATCAGCTTCAAGTTGCTCATCTTGAAAGATATCAAGGTCAAATCCCATGCTTAGAACTCCCTTTTTTGAGTCGGTGGTTAAATAATTACCAATTACCATTAACCGGCTGCAAGGTGCCGATCACTGCTGCCATAATTAGAGCTATCTGCACGTTTGATTCGAAAATTGCAGGATTTTAAAAGAGAGCTTTTTTCGCAAGTGCTTTTGTAGAAATGAATAAAAAAATATTTTAAAATTCCTACTTTTGTTTTTAGGTATCAGCGTTTTTGATTGAAAATCGTGCTGTTTCACCATGCGTCTGTTAGGTATGAGTCTAAGCTGGATAGGTGCGCAGCTTTCGCAGAACGTTTTTTGTGACAATATCTTTAAACCAGAACTGGCAGGTGAAGACGAAAGAGATTAGTAACTCAAAGGCAAAGAACACAATGATGGTAATTTCAAGGCTCGCGTGAGGTTAATTGGTGATTGATTAATCGATTACTCTACGCTCATCACTTAACTAAGCGATGCTTTCACGAGAATCATGTATCGAGTGGTTTTCACTCGCTATCTTCCTTCTGTAACAGCTCGATAATTTCAGCTTTTGTGGGCAGTGCCTCAGTCGAGCCGAACTTTGTGCAGGCTAAGGCGCCTGCCGCCGAGGCGAATTTGACCGCTCCTCTTACATCGTTCTCTACAGCGTAGTAAGCAGCCAGCGCGCCTGCAAATGCATCTCCACTGCCGGTCTGGTCCACAAGCTCCACGTCAAAACCTGGAATCTGGTCGGCGCCGCTTCTGTCAACGACCATGCATCCTCGCTTGCCCATTGTTATAACAGCAGATTCAACACCGCGAGCTACAAGGTCAGAACCGATAAGCTTGGCAGTACGAACGCTGGCGGCTGAATGGTCGGTAATCTCCGCCGCCTCGTAAAGATTAGGGATCAGAATATCGACCGAAAAGTACTCGATGGGCAGGTCGCTGCTTTCTTGACCTTGTTGCTCTATCGGTCTTGCAGGATTGAGAATGACCTTTGTGCCGTGTATCTTTGCACAACGAACAGCGGCTACAATCGCTTCCTGTGGCAATTGGCCGTGAATCAAACACACATCAGCTTTAGAGATAATCTGTTCAGCAGCGTCGATGTCCCGAGGTTGTAAGGCGCTGTTAGCGCCGCTGTAGTAACAGGCGGCGTTTTCGCCTGCGGCATTGACCATAGTTACAACGACACCGGTATTCTTGGCCTCGGCGGTATAGACAAAGTCGGTGTTGACATTGAACTCTGCAAGCCTTGCCTTAGCCATCTGAGCAAATGGGTCGCCGCCGACTTTGCTGATAAGATGCACCTCACAGCCGCACAATGCAGCTTCCACCGCCTGATTTGGTCCCGGACCGGTGGCTGTGTATGAAAGAGCAGTGCCGATAACGCTCTGTCCGGCTGATGGGATTTGGCCGCACCTTATCGCCATATCAACATAGGTACCGCCAACTACAACTACCTCAGGGCTCCTTCCTGACATAATGTCCGTTACTCCCTGTCTTTCGCAAAATTCCTTTGGGCACCATTTTGCCGTCCCTATAGTGTGGGACAAAATGAGATTCCTTTCGAAAATCCAGTATAACTGCCCGGCTTCTCAATGCAAAACTTTTTTGGACAATATCATGCAAAGTTTTTCTCGGCAGAAAGCTGGTTATTAAACGTTCTGTTCAGTCAGCCACCGATAACGCTTGGAAATGCCTGTGCATAAATGTTTGCCATCAGACCGGAACTCCGACCACAGCCATACAAAGCACACTTTCTTCTGTGCCGTCAATATCCAAAATCGCATTAACCTGGTCATCATATAAAGCTCCAACCTCGCAACTGCCGAGATTGAGACTAACAGCCGCCAATGCTAAATTCTCGGCGATATGCCCGGCATCAAGGTAAATATATCTGTACGCCCGTTGGCCATACTTCCATTTACAGCGCTCAAAGATAGCCGACCATATAAAAACCGCTGCGGCCATCGCAAGCATCCCTTGGCCTAAAGCCGCCCTGGCAATCTGTTGGCGAAACTCGCCCTGCTTTAATTGCTCAAGCTGATGAGCCTTGATAGAGTAATGATAAACTCCCGCCTCTAATTTCCTTACATTGTTGGCAACCACATAAGTCTCTATCGGGTAAAGAGCTCCTGCTGATGGGGCTGTGCGAAATTCATATCCATCCTCGATACGCTGGATACCGGTCGAGGCCCAAAGCAGATACGAAAGCTGGTCTTTGCTAATCGGTCTGGCCTGGAAATCGCGAACGCTCTTTCTCTGCTTCAATGTCTGGTCTAAGCTTGTAGCCTGAGCTAATTCAAAAGATGGAAGCTCAATCTTTTGCGCTTCCGGATATTCCTTATACAAAGCCGGTTTAGTATCCCAGACAAGTCTATGTTTCAGCATCCTGCTCGGCTCGTACTTTGTTTCCTGCTGAAATTTATCACCTATACAACTCATTTTTACACCTTTGTCTGCAATGTTATCCCAAGTACGGGTGGTTTGCGAACCGCTCCTACGTTAAAACCCCCTTATCATCGCAGGAAAATATCGTAATTCAAGCCCTAACGCAAATTTTATGTACGGAGTCCTTCTCCATAGCAGTTCCTACCTCCGCAAAGTCCCTATATAGCACGAGAGTTTTATATGAGTGGGACATCTTTCTTCTGTTACCTGTAAAGAGCAAGAAGACAAAAAAATGGTGAAAAATCCTCAAAATGTTTGATAAATCTCTAATTTTTGAAATTTTTTGTAAAAAATAAGACAAAATACTTGACATTGTTAGGTATTATGTTAAAATACAGACTGTGTTAAGTGGCTATCTAACAAAAAGTGCCGGGCAACCTGGAATAATGGTAACTTGGTGCTCGTTTAAAGACATATTGACGGATCATCATTCCTGCAGAAGCAGGAATCCAGAGTTGAAATAATGGATTCCGCAACAAAGCTTGCCCTGGGCAAAGCCGAATGGGTGCAGAATGGCTGAAGGTCAACGATGAAAAAAATTCACACAAATATATCACAGAAAACGCAGGAAGCTAAAAATCGTTATCGAGACGAAATCGACCTGCTACGGGGCAGGCTGAACCTACTAAACGGAAAAGACAAGGTCCTGATGACAATGTGTCTGGAGAACGGCAATAGCTTTCGGCAGATAGCCCGACTGACCGGCATTAGCGATACAAGTATCGCCCGAAGAATAAACGGACTTACAAAACGACTCATAGACGGCCAATACATAGTCTGCCTGCGGAACTGTGACAAATTTACCAGAGAACAGATGACCATCGCAAAGGACTACTTTCTGACAGGACTATCAATGAGAAAAATCGCCGTAAAGCGGCACCGGAGTTTTTATCACGTTCGCGAAACTGTGAAAAAAATACAAAGTATCCTGAAGGATAGCGGATAATGTAATACGAGGTACGAGTTATGCCAACATACGGCGTTTCAAAAAGTTTCAACTGGCAGGGAACAATTACCGACAAGGTTGCCTTAGTCTGCAGGATGTTCGGCTTAACTGTGGACGGACTCACTGAAAGGCGTCTCAACCATAGCTGTCAATTGGAAATAAATGACGGTAACATCGTCTATATCACAGGTCCATCGGGGGCCGGCAAAAGCGTTCTGCTGAGAGAGCTGGAAAAATCCATCCCCCCCTCGGACAGGATGAACCTTGCCCGAATAAAACTGCCGAGCGACAAAACACTAATCGACTGTATTGACGGCGACCTGCTGAGAAGCCTTAGAATGCTCAGCATCGCCGGGCTGAATGATTGTTTTTGCATTCTCAATCAGCCCTGCAATCTCAGCGAAGGCCAAAAGTATCGCTTTCGCCTGGCGATGGCATTGGCAGCGAAAAAGAAATTCATCTTCGCAGATGAATTCTGCTCCGGATTAGACCGCATTACCGCTGCGGTGATTTCATATAATGTCCACAAGTTCGCAAAGCGTACCGGAACAATATTTATTTTGGCCTCAAGCCACGATGACATCCTGCTCGATTTGTCGCCGGACGTTCTGGTCGTCAAGGAATTATCAGGCCCAACACAGGTTATCTATAAGCAGGCAGGCAAATGAAAATCAAGTATGTTCAACTGGAGAGCGAAGTGTTTTTGACAGACTTAGATTACATCACAATGTCTCATGCCGAAAGAAGTGTATATTGCACCTTAATTTTTTATCTTACTTCCAACAACGGTAAATGCGAATACAAATCATCAGCTCTGAGCAAACTCTGCCATTGCGAAAGTGTCGAAGAATTCGAGCAAATCTGGCAGAGCATTTCAAAAAAGTTTCAGACACGCAACGACGTGATTAAACATAAACGTGTAACAAAAGAGCTAACAAGGGCAAAGAAATTCATACAACACCAGCGCAAAGCTGGACTTGCAAGCGCAAGAAAAAGACAACAACAGTTGAACCGCGGTTCAACCGGTGTTACATCGCCGGTTCAACCAACGAAACCGAAAGGAAACGTAAACGAAAAAGAAAAGAAAGTTAATACGAATACGTATACGAAAGAGCAATCTTTTTCTTCTTCGAATTCGCTTCGAGCACTTTCTTTCAACAAGGCCCTTATCAGTATTATCAAGCCCCGCAATCAGTCCGACCGCACCTGCTTTCGCAATATTACAAACTGGCTTATGGCCGGCTGTGCGACCGGCCGTTTCAATGGGGAAATCTTCGACAGGGTCCTGGACTACGCCAGAGAGGCAAGCGCCGGCCGAAACCCCGCCGCCGTCTTCATCGCCCTGCTAAAAAAGGAATTGGGTTACAGACCCGCAAGGAAAGCCAGCGTTTAGCTGAGAGCGTATAGAGTATTTTCAGATTTCAAATTTCAGATTTGTGGGTGGTTTCCCTCCAATGAAATGCAGGAACATTTCAATCAAAACCGCTGATACCTGTGAGCAAAAATTAGAATTTTTGAAAAAGTTTTTATCCATTTCTACATAAGCACTTAGGTGAATTGGCCATCTGAAAAATCCCTCAAATTTCGCATCAAATACGCAGATAGCTCTAATTATAGGGGGAAGGCTAAACAATTTACTATTTACTTGACTATTTGTCAGGGTATTCAATCTGAAAACCCGCAAAGCAAAAAATGAAAGAGTGCTCTGTTTGCAGGAAGTTACAAATTGTCCCGAGCTGTTTGGATGATTACAAGCAGCTTGCACATTATCACTACCGCGATAGTCGGCTGGGGCCGTTCGAGCGCATCTTTGCTTTGAAACCGGTAGGGGGGATGCTACATACAAAAGCCGTGGGAGTTATAGTTTACTCGATGCCGGTTCCGGGGCTGGAGCTTCGAAATGTTGCTACGGATAATTTCTTTGTCGGCTTCGACAGGAGCACACGGTTGGCGCTTATCAACAAGAACATTCGCTGTATCAGCAGAGTCGTTATCGAGCCCAGGTTCCGTGGGCTGGGTTTAGCGAGCCGATTAGTGCGACAGACTATGCCAAAAATGAATGTGCCCGTCATCGAGGCAATGGCGGTGATGGGACTGGTCAATCCGTTCTTTGAGAAAGCGGGAATGACTGCTTACACGGCGAAGCTGCCTGCAAGATGTGTTCAGCTTATAGAAGCGTTTAGTATGGTCGGGATAGAAGACCCAGAGCTTATCGATGCAGAAAAAGTACAGCGAAAGCTCTCCGGATTAGGCGGCGCCCAGACCGAATTCATTGAGCGCCAAATCAGCTCTTTTCTGCAGAGCTACGGCTGCCGCCGGAATATGCAGACCGGCCCAAAGCGAATGAGATATATATTGAGCAAGCTTACCGACAAGCCTGTCTATTACACTTGGTTCAATCCAATATTCGATGCCGGATGCTCGATGCTGGATGTTCATCGAGAATCGAAAAAAGAGAATCGGTAATGCGAGAAACGAGAATCGAGAATCGAGTATCAAGGATAGCACTTGACAAGCTCGTTGCTCATCCGGACAACCCTAACCGAATGAGCAAGACCAACTTTGCAAAGCTGGTTCGCAATATAGAGCGGACCGGCCGATATGAGCCATTGGTGGTTCGGCCCTGCCCACAGAAAAATTGTCATTCCTGTGCAAGCAGAAATCCGGATGACGACAGAATGTCGTGTTTTCAAATAATCAATGGCCATCATCGCTGGCAGGCTTTGCGAGAGCTTGGCTATAAAACTGCTGACGCAATAGTCTGGGACATCGACGACCGGGACGCAGACATACTGCTTGCCACGCTCAATCGTCTTGGCGGCTCGGACATCCTTGAGAAGAAACTGGCACTGCTGAAACGGCTGAACCAGCGAATGGAAGTCGGCAAGCTCGCAAAACTTCTGCCGCTCCGCGCAGGACAGATTGAACGTTTAACCGAATTGACGATTTCCGATTGCCGAACGGCTGTTGAGAATCGCAAACCGAAAATTCTAAATCCGCTGGTGTTCTTCGTAAACGACAAGCAGCAGAAAACCATCGAGAACGCACTATCGCTCGCACGAGTCCAGCCCCAATTGCCATCTGGCAAAAGAACCCCGGCTGCACATGACGGGGAGGCGGCCAGATTGGATTCAATCAGTTCTGGAAAAGCCGCAAAAAATGCAGCGGCTCTTGCATATATAGCCCTACAGTTTCTAAACTTAAAACATGAAACAAAGCCACAAAATAACTATTGACAATTGAGAATTGATTATTGACAATTGGCTATCGAAAAAGAAGTTGGCATTTGCAATCAAATTCGTCTTTCGCCTCCTTCATGCTTTCGCAAGAGAGCAGGGGGACTATGGAGAATGAATAGTAAACAGTCAACAGAAAATAGCCAAAGTAATGAGGTTGCGCAATGGCAAAGAAAAAGAAGCTCATCAAAGGCCCGTGGTCATGGACGAAGGATGATATTAAGCTGCTCAAAAAACTATATCCACACGGAAACACAAAGAAGATAGCGGAGCGGCTTAATAGGCCTTTGACTGCCGTCAGACAAAAAGCGTACGATATCGGGATTAAAACGGATGTGTACCGCTATTGGTCAGAAGGTGATATGAAACTGCTTGCGAAAGTTTACCCGAACACAATAACAGAAGAACTGGCCGAGCGACTTGGCCGGTCTGCCGGCTCCGTAAAAACCAAAGCGCGACAACTGGGTCTAAGAAAAACAAACAGCTATCTCAAAGCCATCAAATCTCGTCCTCGCAAGCGACGCAAGAAAAAATCCTGAAGTCCACTATAGTTAACTGGTGAGTGGCTAATTCGTTGATTCTGTCAACTTTCTGTATCCCATAACTTACTCACCGATTAACAACTCGCTACTAACACCCAATATGAGGTGGAGTTCCTTGTCTAAACGGTTTACGATCGACAGGCCCAAACCATTCGAGATGACCGAGCCGTCTATGTCGGAGAAGGGAGCTAAGGAACAGATGCCAAAGGCAAAGCAATTGACGAAAAGACAGCTTGAGGTAATAGAGGACCTATTCAATGGCGAGCTTGATGAGCAGACCGTTCTGGACAAGCATAAAATAGGTAGAAACCTCTATAACAAATGGCTTGAAGACGAGAATTTCATTGAGCAGTTCGACAGGCGAATAGCCGAAGCCTATCGCCAGAGTGCTGTTTTACTCGCAAGGTATGCTCCCTTGGCGGCGGCAAAGCTGATTCAGCTTACCGAATCCGATAAAGCCGAGACCGCGCGCAAAGCCTGTTTGAATATAATTCAATCAGACCCCAGACTCAGGACTCAGGACTCAAAAACTCAGGCTCAAAACTCAGGCTCGGAGTCTGAAGTCTGTGGTCTTGAGTCTGTCTCTATTACCGAGCAGACCGCCAGCAGATTGTTGGCCATCTTGGCAGAAGAAAGGAACGACTAATACTAATAAGCTGTAATCGTGGACGACTTGCGGACCTTATTATACTTCTTGGACAAGAAGTATAATAAGAATTCGCAAGTCATACGAATGTATAATAAGATGTCATTTGTTGTCTATCAGCAGGTACATCAACAAGACAGGAGCGGAAAATACGAACAAATCCGACTACACACACAATTATCAGCTAAATCGCCGGGATTTTCTAAAAGCCCTCGGTACAACAGCAGCATCACTCACAATCTCCCGCTGTGCGCTGGCCATAGAGCAAACAGCTCACAGGCCGAATATACTTTTGATTCTTGTTGATGACCTCGGCTCCGGCGACCTGTCAAGCTACGGCGCAAAAGATATGAAAACCCCCAACACCGACAAGCTCATCGCATCCGGTATGCGGTTCAACAACTTTTACGCCAACTGCCCCGTTTGCTCACCTACACGCGCATCGCTCTTGAGTGGCAGATACCCTGACCTGGTCGGCGTCCCTGGTGTAATCCGCACACACCTGACAAACAACTGGGGCTATCTTGCTCCGCAGACGGTACTGTTGCCGAAGCTGCTCAGTCGAGCTGGATACCATACAGCAATTGTCGGCAAATGGCACCTCGGCCTGGAATCGCCAAATACGCCGAACGAAAGAGGCTTCGACCACTTCCACGGCTTTTTGGGCGATATGATGGACGACTACCACAACCATCGTCGCCACGGCAATAACTATATGAGACCCAACAACAAAGAAATCGACCCGAAAGGACACGCTACCGATTTGTTCACACAATGGGCTATCGACTATACTCGTCAGCATTCCGGCTCCGGACAGCCTTTCTTTTTGTATCTCGCCTACAACGCACCGCATACGCCAATCCAGCCGCCGGCTGACTGGCTTCAGCGCATCGGCAACCGCCAGCCCAACATCGGTGACAAACGCGCACAGCTCGTTGCACTAATCGAACATCTCGACGATGGTATCGGCAAGGTGATAACCGCTCTAAAACAGTCTGGCCTAAGCAACAACACCCTGGTTATCTTTACCTCCGACAACGGCGGCCAGCTTAATGTTGGAGCTAACAACGGGCCTCTAAGAGCAGGCAAGCAGGATATGTATGAAGGCGGTATCCGCGTGCCGATGTGCGCCGTCTGGCCGAACAGAATAAAACCCGGCTCACAAAGCAATTGTGTCGCCCTCACTATGGACCTGTTCCCGACTATCTGCGAGGTGGCGGGCGCTGATATAACTTGCAAGATTGATGGCCGAAGCATCCTACCGACGCTGCTCGGTAAAGACCGGCCTGCCAAAGACCGTTTCTTGTTCTGGGTGCGTCGGGAAGGAGGCAATTATGGCGGACGAGCTTATTACGCTGCTCGCTATGGTGATTACAAGCTCGTCCAGAATAGTCCCTTTGAACCGCTGCAATTGTATAACCTCAAGAACGACCCACAGGAGCAGCATCCCCTGGACAAAAAGCACAAAATGCATCGGAATCTCTTTGCCGCTCTGCGCAACCATATTATTGAAGCAGGCGCTGTTCCCTGGCAGAAATATCCGGTCGAACTAAATGGCTCTTAGCAATACTGAAAAGTGAATATGTGGTTTTAAACTGTCACCCCGATCTCTTCGCTGCGCTCAAAAGGTTAACTCCATAAAGCATCTGACCGATAAACAATGCTGTATGTACAATGGTGTCATTAATACAGGAGAGAACGTAAAAAATGAAAAATAGAATCTCTATTTTCAGCACGCTGATATTTATAACTTTATTGCTGTTGTTCACCCCTTTTACCGAGGCACAGACCATCCTTATCGAGGCTGAGGGCTTTGAGAACCTCGGCGGCTGGGTCATTGACCAGCAGTTTATGGACCAAATGGGCTCGCCGTACCTTTTGGCTCACGGCTTAGGTCAGCCGGTCAAAGATGCCACAAGGGCAGTACTATTTCCGGCAGCCGGAACGTACCACGTATGGGTGCGCACGCGCGATTGGGCAGCACCCTGGAAGGCGCCGGGCGCCCCAGGCAGATTTCAACTGCTCATCGATAGTGTACCGCTCAAAACCATCTTTGGTACCGAGGGTGCAGACTGGCACTGGCAATCAGGCGGGACTGTCAGGATAGCCAATAGTCAGACTACTATTGCGCTGCACGATTTGACCGGCTTTGAGGGTCGATGTGATGCGATTGTCTTCACTACCGAGACCAGCTTTACTCCTCCAAATGAAGGCGGGCAAATGGCTGTCTTTCGTCGAAAAGCACTGGGCCTACCTGATGCGCCAAGAGACGCCGGCGATTTTGACCTGGTCGTGGTCGGCGGCGGAATAGCAGGAACCTGCACAGCCGTCTCGGCGGCAAGACTCGGCCTGCAGGTGGCGCTGATACAGAACCGTCCCATGCTGGGCGGTAACAACAGCTCGGAAGTCCGCGTCCATCTCGGAGGCGAGATTAACCTTCCGCCTTATCCAGCCTTAGGCAACATCGTCAGGGAGCTCGACTCCGGACACCAGGGAAATGCAAGACCGGCTTCGTTCTATGACGACAACAGGAAGCTGAGCGTCGTACAGGCGGAGAAAAATATTCATCTGTTTGTCAATATGCATGCGTTCAATGTTCAAACCCAAGGCGACAGTGTCGTCGCGGTCATCGCCAAACACATCATAAACGGCAGCGAGTTACGCTTCCATGCGCCTCTGTTTGCAGATTGCACCGGCGACGGCGCCATCGGCTATTTGGCCGGCGCCGATTATCGTATGGGATGTGAAAGCAAAGAACAGACAGGCGAATCTATGGCGCCTGAAAAGCCCGACAAAATGACTATGGGTGCATCTGTAATGTGGTATTCTACACAAACCGAACATCCGACAAGCTTTCCGGATTGTCCCTGGGCTTTGCAGTTCACCGAGGAAAGCTGCCAGCACGCCACAAGGGGAGACTGGGATTGGGAAACCGGACTGAACCGAGACCAGATTACCGAGTTTGAGTATATCCGCGATTACTCCTTTCGGGCCATTTATGGCAACTGGGCATTTCAGAAAAACCAAAGTCGTAATAAAGACAAATATGCAAAACTAAACCTCGATTGGGTGGCTTACATCGCTGGCAAACGCGAATCGCGACGACTGCTCGGAGATGTAATACTGCAGCAGCAGGATATCCAGGGACGAAAGAGATTCCCTGACTCCTTCGTAACCAGCACCTGGTCGATAGACCTGCACTACCCTGACCCGAAAAACTCCAAATATTTCCCTGGCGAAGAATTCCGTACCACCTACATACATCCGGAAATCAAACCGTATCCGATACCGTACCGCTGCCTGTATTCGCGTAATATCGGAAACCTGATGATGGCCGGCCGCTGTATCAGCGTTACCCACGTGGCGTTAGGTACGGTCCGCGTCATGAGAACCTGTGGTATGATGGGCGAGCTTATCGGTATGGCTGCCTCGCTGTGTAAAAAGTACGACACCGACCCGCGCGGCGTTTATCAGAACCATTTATCCAAGCTCAAACAATTAGCAAGACACGGCGTCGGAAAGCTCAACGAAACAGACGATGAGGCCTACAGGCAGGCCGCAGAGAACGGCCGGCTCGCCAATGAAGGTTATATTCGATGCCAAAACTTCGTCAAGGGCTGGCTCCAGCAGGCCGACCCTAAAACACTCCTCATTCCCAGAAACTTAGACCGGGACAAGGATATATGGAACGCCGAGGACAGCGCCGCTGACAATTACCCATTTATGGTCCTTACCGCAGCCATTACCGACCCGTCTCTTTTCCGAGGTCGAATGCTCGATATGCTTCGGGCCGAAACCATACTTACATCCCGTATCGACAGTCTACCCGATACATACTCTTTTTCCAAGGAGGGTTTCCTCTATCAACAACCCGATATGCCTCGTATCATCTTCGGCTCATCGGAATATATCAAAGACGGCCTGTTGCCGCTCACTGAATGGCTCGGCCCAAGCCCCTGGTCGCAAAGGTTGCTAAACATACTTGACGACTTGTGGAAGTATGCACCTGTTGAAACAAATTACGGAAAAATCGTCTCACGCAGCCAGGAAATCAATGGTGAAATGCTCCAGACCTTATCTCGAATCTACTGGATGACCGGCGAGAAGAAATATCTATATTGGGCCATCCGGCTTGGGGACTATTATTTGTTGGATAGGCACCACCCAACAAGGGACGAAAGCAGCCTCATGCTGCGCGACCACGGCTGTGAAATTGTCTCAGGCCTGTGCGAGTTGTATGCGACGGTTAGTTTTGCAATGCCGGCCAAAAAGAGAGACTACCTACAACCCCTTCACGAAATGCTCGACCGCATCCTTCAGGTCGGCCTAAACGAGCATGGCCTGTTCTACAATTCCATCAATCCCAAAACCGGCTGGCACGATAAAGGTCTAACCGATACCTGGGGTTATAACCTCAACGGCTATTACACAGTGTATCTCATAGACAAGACCGAGGCATACCGCCAGGCCGTTCGCAGAGCACTTATCAGCCTGAATGACTACTACAACTACAGGAATTATAAGTGGGGGGGCGCCGACGACTATGCGGATTCTATTGAAAGCGCTATTAACCTTTACAATCGTGAACCTATTGACTCGGCCGCTCAATGGATGGACGGCGAAATAAAGGTTATGTGGAACATACAAAAATACGACGGTGTCATTGAAGGATGGCACGGCGATGGCAACTTCGCCAGAACTACGATTATGTACTGTCTCTGGAAAACTCAAGGCCTGACTATCAGCCCCTGGCGGGAAGATGTCATTTTAGGAGCCGTTCAAGATGGCGATGCCCTCAAAATAAGTATCAGCGCCAAGAGAGACTGGAAAGGGAAAATTATCTTTGACAGCCCGCGTCATCAAACGATTATGAAAATGCCGCTCGACTGGCCGAGAATTAATCAGTTCCCGGAATGGTTCACGGCTAAAGGCGAAAGAAGCTATGCCGTTCACGACCTGACGTACAATTCTAAAACAATATATACAGGTAGGCAATTGCAGGAAGGTATTACGATACATCTACAGCCAGGCATCGAACAACACCTGCTGGTGCAGACTCTGGCGGGTCCAGTCGGGCCGTAACTATGGCAAAAAAGCTCAACTACACATAGGTGAAGGGATATTTGTGCGAGTGCGTCTTGCGCTCTGCCTGAAACTGACAATTCAGGGGGTATAGTAATGACAAAACTAACTTTTTCTCAACCTTCCAACGACTGCACTCGCATTACCCCACTTCTTGCTTCCGCAAGAAAACGGGGGGGTGCGAGCGGCATCGAAAAGGCAGCTCAAATTTACGCTGAGCTTCGGCGGACTCGGCCGAGCAAAAGGCAGGACCTTAAAAATTATGTCAGAGTCTTTCTCGGCATCGACGTCCCCAACAGGAAAATCTGCCCTTACCATAACAGCCCGATGGACTATCTCTGGCACTGTTTTTCCGCCGATTTTCCAAATCTTCGAGGCACGAGTCACGAGCGACGAGCGACGAAAAACGCCGACTGCATCATCTGGGCAAACCGTGCCGGCGGCAAGACCGAATTGGCCGCCGTTGCCACACTTCTGGACTGCATCTTTAAGCCGAACTGTCAGGTCAGAATACTCGGTGGCTCAGGTGAGCAGGCCGGCAGAATGTACGAATATCTGACAGGCTTTCTGCACAACGGATTCGAGCAGTTTTTAGCTGGTCCTGTCTTCAAAGCAAAATGCCGCTTTACTAACGGTTCGGCCGTTGAGGTTCTGACACAATCGCCGACCAGCGTCCGTGGCCAGCATGTTCAGAAGCTTCGTTGTGATGAGCTTGAGCTTTTCGATGAAGACGTCTTCGCTGCCGCCAAGTTCACCACACAAAGCACTGAAAACCTCACAGCAGCTATGGAGCTAATCAGTACAATGCATCGGCCTTACGGCTTAATGCAAAAAGTAGTTTCCTCTGCGCCGCAGTTCGGCACGCCTGTCTTCAAATGGTGTATATGGGAAGTAATTGAAAAGTGCACCGACAGAAACTGCTCGCAGTGTCCTTTATTGGATGATTGTCAGGGTAAAGCTAAAGTAGCCGATGGTTATCTTAAAATCGACGATTGCATAACGCAGATGCATCGGGCCAGCAGGGCAGGATGGGAGGCCGAGATGCTCTGCATAAAACCATCACGAGAAAATGTGGTCTTCGATGAGTTCGACCCGAACATACATATTCAACCCGTTGATTACGACCCCAATATTCCGCTTTACCGCGCGCTTGATTTTGGGTTTGTGAATCCATTTGTGTGTTTGTGGATTCAGGTGGATGGCACCGGCATCGTGCGCGTGATAGATGAATACATTCGCACCAGAGCTACCATTGATGTGCACGCCGGCGAGATAAAAAGCCGAACGCCGGTTTCCGAAGAGCAGGTGGCCGCTACATTTTGCGACCCGGCGGGCGCCGGTGTAAATGATGTTACCGGCACAAGTGTCGTTCGAGAGCTGCGGACGCTGGGTATAATGGTGCGATTCAAACAAAGTGGGATTCTGGAGGGAATTGAGCTTATCCGACGGGCGATTCGCTCCGGCGATGGCCAAAGCACGATTATAATCTCGCCGAGATGTCAGCGACTGATAGAGGCGATGCAGTGTTATCACTATCCACAATTCGGTAGCATTGATAGTGAGCTACCACTAAAAGACGGCCTATATGACCATCCCATCGACGCCCTGCGATACTTCTTCGTAAACTACAACCGCCCCACAAAAACCACAACCAGACGATACTAAAAGCAGAATCAACATCAACATAATCATTCCTGAACTTAAGAGTTTGGGAAATTTGCTGAAAATCAGCTTAAGACAGCAAAGTTTTTGCCCGATATTGCCAATAATTACAGCAGGAAACAGAGAAAGAAAAACCTCGGCTGGACTGTGCGGATAAAGGAGGAAACAGGGCTGAGGTGCGGAGGGAGAGGAAAAAGCGAGATATCCTCAGCCCTGTGAATGTGCTCAAATACACTCTATATCAGAAACCCCTATAAAAAACTATACTTTTTCTGTCAAAAAATGTTCGTATTTGACAAAATAACATCTACCGGACAAAACATTCCAAACAGCTCTTTATCAACAGGTAACAAATTCATAATAACCTTTGCTGTGTATCTTGTCAATTATAATATAAAAATATTTTTTGTCAAACAGAAATATTTCTGGCACAAATGAAAAAAAATTAAGGCTTAACTTGCTTGCAGACAACATTCTCAAACTTATGGGCAAATATCCCCTTGCTTCAGTTAAATGGGGAGAGAATCTTTGCCAAAGCCGATTTTTCAACCCCGGCGGCAGTATTAACACCCCGGCATCAGGCATCAAATAAAAAAATGGGCTGAGGCAAGGAGGAAAGGAGAGAAATTAAAAAACCTCAGCCCGTGGCTTTGTATTTTTTATACGAACCCAGCTTACAAAAGTTCGCTTCGGGAGAAAAAATGATAATCTTTATTTTTTTACAAAAAATGTTGTTCGTCCGGATTTTATTTCAATTTTTGGCCAAAATCCGCCATAATAGAATGCAGGAATTCATTTTTTAGAGCCCTATACGCTTTCATAAGAGGAATTTGTTATGCTTTCTTGTGATTGTCGAAACGCCCAGCGTTTATACGTTGCTATTGTGGTGATTGGTCTGTTTTGTTCATTGGCATCTGCGGAATTCCCGAAGTTTGAATATCACCAGATCGCCAAAATCGGCAACAGAATGGGCCAGACATCCCTGGTGGACGTTGATAAAGATGGAGACCTGGACTGGATTACAGGCTGCAACGGCGGAACGATATGGTGGTTCGAATACAAGGCCCCGGATAGCTGGGTCCAACATACGCTCGGCCAAAAGGCCCCGACCGATGTCGGCGGCACCGCCTTCGATATAGACGGCGATGGATGGGTGGACCAGGTCTCCGGCCAGGCCTGGTATCGCAACACCGGCAAACCGCGGGAAGAAGAATTTGTGATTTATCTAAACGGAGTTACCGGAAACTGCCATGACAACGTGGCCGCCGACATCGATGGAGACGGCAGGCTCGATGTGGTCGCAATGAGCGATAGAAGCGCATTGTACTGGTATAAAATCCCCGCTGACCCGACGAAAAAATGGAAAGAGCACAAAATCGGCCAGGCCGTCCACGGTGCAATCGACCCGGCGGGTGTCGCCGACATCGATGGCGACGGCGACAACGACGTTGTTCGCTCGAACATCTGGCTCGAAAATGCCGATGGAAAAGGAACAAAATGGACCGAGCACAATAACATCGATTTCGGTCAGCCTGATGCCAGATTCCCCCTGATGACAAAATCATGGATAACCGATCTTGATAAAGATGGTGACAATGACATCGTTCAGGCCGAGGGGGATTGTGTGAGCGGACGTGTGGCCTGGCACGAAAACACCGATGGCAAAGGTCGAATATGGACACGGCACATAATTGCAGATAAGTCCGGCCAGGACTACCATTCACTCGCCCTGGCGGATTTCGATAGCGACGGCGACCTTGACGTCTTCTCCGGCGGCGGGCCCTTAACGGAAAGTCCGCCACATAAATGGTTTATCTGGGAAAATAAGGATGGCAGGGGCGGCAGTTGGGCCCAGCACGAAATCCTCACCGGCAAACGCTGCCACGAAGCCAAAGCGGCCGATATCGATGGCGATGGCGACATCGACATCTGCTCCAAGCCCTGGGACGGCGATGAGCACGTTTATCTTCGCAACCTTCTCGACCCCAATTCCACGGATAAAGTCTTGCAATAAGAAGACAAATCTGTTAACATACAAATATCAAATAAAGCTCTTTAGGAGATGATGGGATGTCCCTGTACTTTTTCCGATTTGGACTTAAATCATTCGTGTTTGTGTTCACTCTCATAAGCCTGTTCACAATGACCGCTAAAGTTGCCCCTGCCGCGGAGTATCACAATAACAAGTCCCTGGCCAAACAACTGGTGTCCCTTGCCGAACAGAATCCCGACTTTGTGCGAGTTGACGGCATTGCCCGCTCAATAGGCAAGCGCAGGGTCTGGCTGGTTGAAGTGGGCAAGGGTCCTGAGCAGGACCGAAAAACCCGACCGGCTGTGTTGGTCGTGGCAGGTATCGAAGGCAATGACCTGATAGGTTCTTCCGTAGCTGTCTCCTGGCTCGAATATTTGATTGAACAATACGAAACCGACGCCGGTATTACCAAACTTCTTCAGACAACTACGGTTTATATCATCCCGCGACTCAACCCCAATGCCGCGGAGCACTTTTTTAACGAGCCGAAATTCGAAACGAGCTGCAGTGACAAACCGGTCGATAACGACCATGATGGACTAATAGATGAAGATGGTCCCGAAGACCTTAATGGCGACGGACTAATTACCTGGATGCGTATCGAGGACCCCGAAGGCGAATATATCCTCAACCCGGCGGACGAGAGGCTTCTCATAAAGGCCGACCCTCTCAAAAGCGAAGTTGGTGCCTGGCGTTACCTCACGGAGGGAATCGATAACGACCACGATGAGTTGTGGAATGAAGACGGCCTCGGTGGCGTTAACTTTAACCGCAACTTCCCGTACAACTTCGATTTCTTTGCTTCGGATGCCGGCGTACATCAGGTAAGTGAGGCCGAAACACGGGCGCTGGCAGATTTTGTAATCGACCACCCGAATATCGGTGTTATTCTGACCTACGGCGCTGCTGACAATCTCCTCAAAACCCCGAAAGGCGCACCACCACCCGGTCGCCGAGAGCCTATGACAGCGATACATGAGGATGATTTGGGCTACTATCGGGCGATGGGCGAGCTCTATCGCAAAGCCCTTGGATTAGGCAAAGAGCTTGAAGATACCTCGTGCCCCGGCACCTTCAGCGACTGGATGTATTTCCACCGCGGTCGCTTATCGCTTGCGGCCAAACCATGGTCTGCGGCAATCGCTGTCGAGCTTTCAAAAGCTGACGAAAAAAATAAAGAATCGACAAAAGAAGGTGTCGAAAAGGCTGAAGCGACCTCTGAGCATGAAGAGGCTGAGCAGGAAAAAGAGGCAAGCCCCGAATCCGAACTTGAAGATGAGAAAAAAGATAAAGACAAGAATTCGAAGGATGATAAAGACAAACGCAATGAAAAGGAGCGGCAGGAGCTAAAGTGGTTTGACGAAAATGCGCCGCAGGTCTTCGTCAAATGGCAGGCAATCGCACATCCTGATTTTCCGAATCAACGTGTCGAGGTTGGCGGATATTCTCCTTTCGCCCTGACCAACCCTCCGGCCCAGATGATTGAACAAATCGCCGCTAAGCATACCGATTTCCTGACAATGGTGGCGCAGCGGCTTCCTCGCATCGGCATCCGAAAGGTCGAGAGCCGCCATCTTGGACAATCTGTATATGAGGTCAAGATTCAGGTGGAAAATACAGGCTTCCTGCCCACCTCACTCGCTCACGGCCAGACAACACAGGAGGTTTATGCGACGCGCCTGATTATAGACCTGGACGACAAATTTTTCCTTTCCGGAACTAGAATTACGAATCTGCCCTTGATACGGGGAAGTGGTGGGATGGAAGAGGTGCGCTATATACTCCGGGCCTCCGACCGCAGGAAGATTGACTTCAATGTCATCTCGATCTTGGCCGGACAGGTAACCGGAACCATCGAATTGACAAACGCTGAATGAATTAGCAGATAAAAACTTTTATGATATCAAAGGTTTCTCTTATGAAGCAGAAAATAAAATTTCAGATGCACATCGCCATTTTGCTTTCTTCATTTCTCGTCCCGGCACTTGCTGAAACAGGCCTCACCCAGGTTCGTGCTCGCAAACCAAAGGCTGCAAACCCGGCCAAGCATTCCTTTCCCGCACTGGGAATCTCGGCGGAACGCAAAGTCCGGGTGGAATGGAACTGGTTTTACGACCATGACGGGCTGGGGGCCATCCTTGCTCGCATTCACAAAGCCTTCCCTGAGCTTACTCGTCTCTATTCTATTGGAAAATCAACCGAAAGCCGGGATATTTGGTGCCTGGAAGTTACGGCACGTAACGTTGGCGACCCCAACCGTAAGCCGGGAATGTATATTGACGGCAACATTCACGGAAACGAAGTCCAGGCCGGCGAAACAATAGCCTATACGGCCTGGTATCTTTGCCACCAGTACGGAAAGCTCGAAAAAGTAACGGCTTTGCTCGATGACAGGGTTTTCTATCTGTTGCCAAGCATCAATCCAGATGGACGCGATTCCTGGCTTCATAGGGGCGGTTTCGCGAGGTCGGGCCTTGAGCCGACGGACAACGACCGCGATGGCCTCGCCGATGAAGACGATTGCGAGGACCTCAACGGAGACGGCTTTATCACAATGATGCGCAAAAAAGACCCCCACGGACAGTACAAGCCGCATCCAGATTATCCTGAATACTTGATGGTAAGAGCCAGGCCGGACGAACCCGGAGAATATACCTTGCTCGGCTGGGAAGGAATCGACAACGATGGCGACGGCCGAATCAATGAAGACTCCCGCGGCGGTTATGACATGAATCGGAACTGGGCCTACGATTGGCAGCCGGATTATATTCAATATGGGGCCAAGGATTATCCCTTCTCGCAGCCGGAGACCCGTGCAGTGGCCGAGTTCGTTCTGGCCCATCCAAATATCGCAGCGGCGCAATCGTACCACAACTCCGGCGGTATGATTCTGCAAAGTCCGGGCCGCGAAGGCGGCGATATGAAAAGCCAGGACGATAGAGTCTTAAGAATTATCGCCGAGCGAGGCGAAAAAATCATCCCCTTTTACCGCTCTATGATTCTCTGGAAGGACCTCTATACTGCCCTGGGAAGCGAGCTCGATTGGCTTTATGGAGCCCGCGGCATTCTTGCGTTCACAAATGAGCTGTGGACGTCCAAAAATCTGTACAAAACCACAGATTCGCCTTCGGATGAGCAGGAGGCCGAATTTATTAAATATGTCCTCATGGGCGAAGGTGTTATCCCCTGGCAGGAATATGAGCATCCGACCTATGGCAAGATTGAAATCGGAGGAGAGAAAAAAGAATGGGGCCGTCTGCCGCCTTCGTTTTTACTCGAAGAGGAGCTTCACCGCAATATGGCTTTTACGCTCTTTCATGCCGATATGATGCCGCTGCTCAAAATCCTTGAAATAGTAGCAGAGAAACTTGACGAGAATTTGTTTAAGATTTGGGTAACCATCGAGAACCAGCGTATTATCCCAACGAGAATAGCTCAGGATGTAGCGCACCATATCAGTTCGCCGGATATTGTCTCAATTCAGGGCGATGACATTCGTGCCCTCTCGGGCGGGCAGGTTACGGACCAATTCTTCAAGCGTGTTCAGGCCGTCAAACGCCGTCCCGAACGAGTGGAGCTGGATACCATCGATGGTATGAGTGCTGTACGCGTACAGTTTGTCGTCGAGGGAAAAGGTAAATTTAACGTTACGGTCGATTCGGTCAAGGGCGGCCTGCTTCAGAAAAGCCAGTTACTACCTTAATCATATTGAATCTTGCTCATCAATTCACAGCGTAAGGCATGCAAGATGCGTGATTTTTCAGACAGCAGAAGTTGCTGTGCCACAGGCTTTGTTCTGCGAAATCCTTGAATAATAGGTTGTTTATCACCTGTGAAAGCAGCTCCAGGAGCCGCGGTATGCCAAAAATCCCTGAAAAGCTTGATTTTCAAACCGGAACAATAGTGTAGATGCGTCAAAATATTGATAATGAGACGTCAAATTCGTTTTTTTGTGGCTATTCCTGCTAAAAAAACTCTGAAAAAAATAGAGAAATCCTTGCTTTTTCCGGATAGATGTTATATATTATTGGAACTAAAACTCAGTGTGAAAACTGAGGAGGAATCCCTGTGGTTATCGAGAAGCAGAACCCAGCTTTTTGTTGGGGCTTGTGTATGCATTTAAGGAGGACACATTTATGAAAAAGTTTAAACCGCATTCGACACTTCCAATACTACTCACCACGGCAGTGCTCATGGCCTCTGGTGGAGGACACTTTGCAAGTGCACAGGATAAGTCCGCATTGGAAGTTGACATTTTTGCTCCATCGGTCCAGATTGAGCTGGTTACCCCGTCCGGCGACGTGGCGTTAGTGCAGTTGAGCGGTCCAATTAAACAGCACGTCCATTTTGAAGGCCCAAGCGAGGGCGACGCAGATGATGATGACAACGACGGGCTGGAGGAAGTCTCGACGGAGATAGTCGAAATGGACCTGAAGGGGACGAATCCGTCGTTGGGTGAGGTGCGCTTGTACGTCCACTCCATCATACCCTCACTGGGCCAGATCAGGGAGCAGGTTAACAACACGCCGGGCGTGCTGGACATACCACCATTCACACCAACCGGCATGGCTGACAGCTTCTTCGACGTGTTCTTTCGCATCGAGCTGCCCGACCTCGGACAATCTTTCTTTGCGGCTGAGCCGAAGCGGCTCATCGGCGTGATTACTCACAAGCCCCCGGCACCATGTGATAGCTACGAGAACAATGACCAGACTCCAATCATAGATGCTAACGGCAGACCGACTGGCTACTTCCTGGGCAAAATGAGGTTAGAAATCGAATGCGAGGACGATTGCGATTGGAACCCGGACCAGGCATACAAGATGCACTGGCCCCAGTTGCCTGACCTCGGCTCTACGGGCATGGATTTAGATATCTCCTTGCTCAATCTGGCGGATGATTTCAAGTGCACGGCTACGGGGCCCATCAATGATATCCACATCTGGGCCTCATTCCGGGACGATGTATTGCCCTCAGACGGACCGGACAGCTTGACATTTGAAATCAGCATTTATTCGGACATCCCGGCAATAGGGGGTGGTTGGAGCATGCCCGGTGAGCTGCTCTGGAGTCGAACTTTAAAACCTGGCGAGTATTCAGTTCGCAAGCTTAATGATAGCTTGGAGAGCTGGTACGACCCGGCCAAAGAGCTCTACTTACAGGACAATCACACACAAGCCTACCAGTATAACTTCTGCATCAAAGAAGAGCCTTTAATTCAAGAGGAAGGGGCCATCTATTGGCTCGGTGTTAAGGAGCTCGGGCCTGCTAATAAAAACTATAAATTTGGCTGGAAAACAACTACCCATAAACTTCGGTGGAATGACGATGCCGTCTTTTTCCTTCCTGGAAATCCCTTTTCGTTTCCGTTGACCTATCCTAAAGAGCACCAGTACAAGGGTGAATCACTCGATCTCGCATTTGTAATTACAGGTGGCGAAGAAGGTCAGGGGAAACACGACCTCGGCGACGCACCGGACAGCTCCAATAGCTTCCCCGGGGCATCGATGCTCGCATATCCGAGTGGGGTCGTGGCGAACTACCCAACCGTTTACCAGACAGGTTCTCCTCCATACGGCCCAATTCATTGGCAGCCTGATGCCTTTGTTTATCTGGGCGAGATTGTCACAAACGAAAGTGAGGCGGATATTGGGTATGACGAAGATATCAAGAATAATCTTGTGCCTCCTGATGATTTATCTGACTTGGACGGAGGGGACGATGGTGTCCAGCTATCGTTGATTTTACCCCCTTGCCAGGAAGTTTCGTTCGATTTCATGGTAACTTTTGTCAATCCCCTCATTGACAATCCGGCTTATTTAAATGTTTGGTTTGACTGGAATCGTGATGGTGACTGGGACGATACTATGGTATGTCCTGATGGCATCAACGTGCCGGAATGGGCGGTTCAAAACGCGAGTATTACCAATAACTTCGCCGGCTCAGTCGTATTGACCACACCTAAGTTCATGTGCTGGCACCCAGAGACGGAAGGAAAGTTGGACCCGATTTGGATGCGAATCACAATATCACTGCAGCCGTGGGAAACTGTTGTGGGCGCGGCAGTGAGCGGTGGTTCCGGGCCGGCTGATGGATACCTGTATGGAGAGACGGAAGACTACCTCATTTATCCAAAAACAGAACCGGGAGAAATCGAATACGACTGGGGTGATGCCCCTGAGGGAGTGGTCGCGGCGGGTTACCCCACGCTCGCCGTTACCAACGGCGCCAACCACGTAATTGCCGGTCCTTGGCTCGGTGACAAGAACGACCGGCCTGAAAGTGAGCCGGACGGCCAGCCGGATCCGGACGCCCTCGGTGATGACAATGCCGTCAAAGATGATGAAAACGGAGTTTCTGTCCCCTTGCTGATACCGGGCCAGCCGGTGGACATAACACTTGAGGTTAACGGAGGCGGCGGCATCGTCCAGGCCTGGATTGATTTTAACAGCGATATGACCTGGCAGCCGACTGAAAAGATATACGACGGTTTCTTACCTGCCGGGGTCCACACCATATCGGTTTTTGTGCCCGATAGTACCATGGTTGGACGGACCTTCGCCCGATTCCGAATAAGCAAGAAGGGCGGCTTAGGCCCAGAAGGTCCGGCCCCCGATGGTGAGGTCGAGGACCACGAAGTCTTTGTGGAGTACACTCCGCAAGCTACCTCCAGACCGGGTAGCGCTACCCAGTGTCCGGTCGCGGAAACGCAATGTCCGACCGTAGCAACTCAGTGCCCTCCGGCTAATACTCAGTGTCCGGCCGTGGCAACGCAGTGTCCAGCCGTACAGACCCAGTGTGTCGCCGTAACAATGTGTCCTCCGGTCAACACCACGTGTCCGGTAGCTCAAACTCAGTGCCCGGCTGTTGAAACACAGTGTCCACCTGTGACGACAAAGTGTCCGGCGGAGCAGACAAAATGTCCACCCGTGCAGACTCGGTGCCCGGCAATAGACACTGAGTGTCCGCCTCTTTTGACCAGTTGTCCTCCCAAAGAGACTGAATGCTCATTGGTACCTACAATATGTCAGGGCGTGAGAACACAATGTCCGGCTGTGGAAACCCAGTGTCCTCCCATTAATACTAAGTGCCCGCCAGTGGAGACCGAATGTCCACCTTTAGAGACAAGGTGTCCCCCTGCGCTGTCCAAGTGTCCACCTGTGCCTACTCAGTGCACTGCAGTAGAGACAAGGTGTCCCCCCAGAGAGACTTTGTGCCCGGTTTTAGAAACCAAATGCCCACCATTAGAAACAAAATGTAATATTGAAAAGACAAAATGTCCGCCTGTGCAGACTCTGTGTCCGGCAGTGGATACTAAATGTCCTTCAGAGCCTACAAAGTGTCCTCCTGTACCGACCCAGTGCCCGGCAGTAGTAACCGAATGCCGAGCAGTAGAGACAGTGTGTCCGGCCGTAACAACACAATGTCCACTTGTGCCGACCCAGTGCCCAATAACTTTGACCATGATGACACAGTGTCCGGCAGTTGAGACCCGTTGTCCACCCCAGGATACAAAGTGCCCGGCAGTGCTGACCGAATGTCCCCCGGTAGATACAAAGTGCCCGGGACAAGATACTAAATGTCCTGTAGCTGAGACAAAGTGTCCCCCCGTGCTATCCAAGTGTCCGCCTGTTCCTACTCAGTGCACCGCAGTAGATACTCAATGTCCGCCAGTGCAGACTCAGTGCCCGGCGGTAGATACTAAATGTCCTGTAGCTGAGACAAGGTGTCCCTCCGTGCTATCTAAGTGTCCCCCTGTACCTACTCAATGCACAGCAGTAAACACCCAATGTCCGCCAGTGCAGACTCAGTGCCCGGCGGTAGATACTAAATGTCCTGTAGCTGAGACAAGGTGTCCCTCCGTGCTATCTAAGTGTCCCCCTGTACCTACTCAATGCACAGCAGTAAACACCCAATGTCCGCCAGTGCAGACTCAGTGCCCGGCGGTAGATACCCGATGTCCCCCGGTAGATACAAAGTGCCCGGGACAAGATACTAAATGTCCTGTAGCTGAGACAAAGTGTCCCCCCGTGGTGTCGAAGTGTCAGCCTGTGCCTACTCAGTGCACACCAGTGGACACACAGTGTCCAGCCGTAAATACCAGGTGCCCCGTTGAGAAAACCAAATGTCCAGAGTCGCCAACAACTTGCCCAATAGTGCAAACAAAGTGTCCGGCGCCAGAGACCTCATGTACACCTGTGAAGACATTGTGTCCATCCGTGGTTACCCAATGTCCGCCTGCACCAACTAGATGTCCGCCCATAAGTACTTTATGTCCATTATGCCCGATTACGATTGGAGCGATTTGTGGGCCTCTCATGGAAGGAACAAAGAACTCTCCTGTCACGGCGGAATGTCCAGTGATAGATGCACCGTGTCCTACGGTTATCGCAAAGCCCTTTTTGGCAAAAGCACGATGATATAAAGGACAGGACAACAGATATTGAAAAAACAGTACTCGAGCCAATGCGTCAGTATCCTGACGCATTGGCTCAGTCATTATCTGGTTAGCCGAGTGTTCTCCGATGTATAGGCTTCTAACTGCGGGGAACGTTGATTTTTTATCTGCCGGCGCCGGTTCTTCGAGAAGGTATGGCAAAATACCTTCGGTAGAAAATTGCAAAACGAAGGTCAATTCACCGAACCACTTGTCACGCTCGACGCGATGTGTCGCAGCGGGTAAGTAATTTTTTCTGATTGTTTATGCTCTAATATTCGTTATAATCCATCGAGTGATTCGACATAAGCAAGGAAAATCCAGAGAATTAGTTGCAGATAACCCCGCAGGCGCATCACCTGAACTGGGGCCGGTAGTCGCAGCGCTCGCCGGTCTGGCGGCTGCCTGGATTGCGGCCGGCTCAACAGGCCTATTAGCACATCCCCTGCGGCGGACGCTGACGTTAGCAGCTTTGGGTGTAACAATCCTCGCACAGCGTCCTTTCCCCTGGCGAGGGAGGAAAGACCTTGCAGCTTTACTTGTAATGGTTGGCCTTGCTATATATATGGTATCTTCGTCCCTGCCGGTCGTTAACGTAATGGGAGTCTCGCTTGTTCTGGCCTCTCTTGCGTTCAAATCCAGCGGACAGGCAAAGAATACGCTGCGCATCTCATCTGTTGCGGTTGTGGTCTTTGGCCTCTATCGCATGGCTTGCACGTGCATACCACTGGCCTGGTCAATGGCCGACTTGCTCGGACGTGCACTTGGAAACTTTGTGGGCTTTATCACGCATCAATCTATGTATGTCGGTTCTACATTTGCCGGCCTCGATTTCCTGGTGCTTATGACCGTGTTTTGGGTTCTCTGGCTGGCATCCAGCCCACGACCAAGATGGAAACAGGCCATCTACGGCCTTATCGCAATCCTCGGCGGCCATCTCTGCTATCTAATCGTATTGTCATACGTTCCACAACTGCTTGCCGGAGTGGTAGAACCCACTGAGCAGGAAAATTGGCACTGGGCGGGCCTGTTCCACAAAGCTGTGCCCTGGAACTTGCCCGTACTGGCTTGTGTGATTCATTTGCTCATCGCCGCAGCTATGTTTCGGTGGTCTGCCTTATCTGCAGACAGTGTACCCAATGTAAAAAAAGCTCCTGCACTCTCTAACCGAACCAAGTATCCGCTGTGGGCCGCAGCACCTATTCTGGCTGTCCTTTTGCCTGTTATGATTGCGTTGTACCCAGCCAAATTGAACCTCCAGGGTAAAAAGGTCGTTTTCTATGAGAAGGGATTCCTCAACTGGCTCAAGCCGGCACATGGCCAGTATGGCAGACTCTCGAGCGGAATGTATGGAATGCTTCCGGTCTTTATCGAAAGCCTGGGTGCCAGCAGTCTTATCTCGGCAGACTTGTCGGACAAGGACCTCCAGGATGCCGATGCCTTAGTCCTGCTTTTTCCTGATGAGCCTTGGGCCGAGGGTCAGTTGGAACGAATCTGGGACTTTGTACACGGAGGCGGTTCACTACTTGTGATGGGTGAGCATACGACCCGGGACAAGAACGGAAGCAACCGCTTCAACGAAGTTCTGGAGCCGACCTCGATACGAGTCGAGTTCGATTCTGGCACATTTGCGGTTGGCGGCTGGTTGCAGTCTTACGAGGCGATTGCCCATCCCGCCACAGCAGGTGTCCCTGACGATAGTAACCAATTCGGTGTGGTTATTGGCGCTTCTCTCGAGACGAGCTGGCCGGCACGTCCGTTGTTAATCGGACGGTGGGGATGGTCCGACATAGGAGACGAAGGAAGCGGCCGAGCTATGATGGGCAACGGCCGCTATGACCCAGGCGAGAAACTCGGCGATATAATTCTCGCAGCCGAGCAGCCCCTGGGCAAGGGACGCATCATTGCATTCGGCGACACATCGAGCCTGACGAACGGTATCAACGTCAGCTCACATGTTTTCACCTCGCGACTGTTTGGCTATCTGGCCGGTAACTCCAAAAATGCCCACACAATATGGCGGCAGCTCCTCGGCATATTGTGCTGTGGATTGCTCATCGGCCTTTTGATTTGGAACGCAGGCCAGCTCGCCGCGATGCGCCGCAGCGGGTGGATGGTTATCCTGGTAACATTAGGTTTAGCAGGCTCGCTCGCCATCTCTACTGCAATCAGCCAAAGTGCAGGCGAGATTCTCCCTGATGGACGCTACAAATCACCCAACAACCTGGCCTACATCGACACCTCTCATCTGGAGGCATATAGCGGGGAGTCCTGGCGTCCCGACGGTATTGGGGGATTTATCCTTACACTTATGAGGAACGGGTATCTTACTTTATTACTTCCAGAACTGACATCTGAAAGGCTTGAACGAGCAGACCTATTGGTATCAATTGCGCCTTCACTTAGTTTTTCAAAGACCGAACAGGCTGCCGTAAGGGACTTCGTGATTAACGGCGGGACATTCATTATCATGGTGGGACTGGAACACGCAGACCCCAGCCGTTCACTGCTTTCGCTTTTTGGCTTTAATATCGGTACCTCCGGACCGAATCCTCCCGAACCTGAAGCTATGGGACACTTCAAGTCTCCATACCTCAGCTCGTCAGACCAACGCGTCTTTGTGCGATTTCACGCGGCTTGGCCCATCACCTGTAACGACCCAGGCGCCCGGGTAATCGCGTATGGGCACAACAATTTGCCTGTTATTATTATGCGCCGGCTCGGAGCCGGAAAGGTTGTCGTCATTGGAGATACGTGTTTTGCGATGAACAAGAATCTCGAATGGGAAGGAGGAGAGACATTCGAAGGCATGCGGGAGAACGCCGACTTCTGGCGGTGGTTCATCACACAATTGCGGGACCAGGAGATGTGGATTCCTCCGGCTCTGCAGAGCCAGCCTGAATCCGCACAAAACGGAGCAGAGGTGGATAATTCCAATAAGGAGATTGTAAATTGAAACGGTCCTGGATTGGCTTGGCGCTATTAAGTGCCTCGTGGCTGTTCGGCCTGAGCTGCTACCACGATGCTCAGTGGTTGGTCTGGGCGATATTTGTAGCGGCCGGAACGGGACTGTTTATAGGAGTTGACATTCGCAGACCAACAACTGTTGAATCAGGAGCCCCCGCCGTTTTGATTTGCAATCCGCAGGATGCCTTTCGGCAAAGCGAAGCAGCGGGGGCGGTGATGTTGCTGCCCGCAATCTATTTGGCCCCATGGCCATACCGTGCGGCACCGTTGCTTATCCTTGTCGGCATTGTACTTCGTGCCGTACCGATTCCCCGCCGTTGGCCCAAAGTTTTCGCATCGGCGCTTATCCTTGCGGGTATCATCTTACTGGCGCAATCACTGGCGATTCTCGGTTATGAATACATCACTGCGAAATCACACGAACTTTCATGGCCCTGGCCCGGCCTGCTTTACGCAATTTCACGGCTGTTAGGTTTCCGAACAGCGTTAGACGGTACTAACCTTGCCTTGTACTCTCCGAGAATTGTCCATCTTCTTGGTGCTACCTGGGAGCTGCTGTTAGACCCCGCTACGTTTTCCTTTCTTGTCGGTGGGATTATGATGCTGTGCCTGTCCCCCTTCTTGCTTTCGCACGGATGCCTTTCGGCAGAAAGCAGGGGGATAACACAGCCGCAAGGCAAACAAAAATGGCGCCTGGTGAATCGTTTAGCAGCTCTGGTCATATTAACTGCCGCCTGGCTGTTTGTTCGTGCAGCTGTATTCATATCGATTTTTATGCATCGGGCGCTTCGGACCGAATATGATGAAGAGCTGGCTCTGATGGAACAATTCTGGAATCCATGGCTGCTTTCGATTTTTTTGCTGGGACCGGTTCTTCTAAGCCTCCGGTTCTTACATACTCCGTTCGGTGGGCAGCCCCCACGCTTGTCTGCGCAAGCAGATGTGGGGGCTTTGGAACCGGGCGTAAGGCTTAACAAACGTATCGGAGCAATTGTTCTGCTCTTTACAGGAAGCTTCATATTGATTATGGGCTTGCTTCTGGATACGCCCGGACGACGCAAACAGGGCCGAGTCATGGTCGATGAATATCACTCCACTTGGGAACCCACCGATAAGCCTTTCGACACGAATTGGTATGGGCATGATTCCGGATACAACTATTACTGTATTTACGATTATTGCTCACGCTTTTATGATATGTCCCGCCTCAATACTCCCCTCGATGACGCCGTTGTTCGGAACTGTGATGTTCTTGTAATCAAGGTGCCGACCTCACGATATGACCCGGAAGAAATAAAAGCAATAGAGCGATTTGTCGAAGGGGGCGGAGGTCTGCTGCTCGTTGGTGAGCATACGAACGTCTTCAATACAGGCACACACATAAACGATATAGCAAAGGTTTTCGGTTTCAGTTTTCGTTACGACTGTCTGTTTGACATTGATACAATTTATACTCAGCTCTACAACCTACCATTAGTGCCGCACCCAATAATTCAAAGCATGCCCCCGTTCAACTTCGCGGTCTCCTGCTCTATCAACCCTAAAAGAAGTCTTGGCCGGGCGGTCATTCGTTCCACGGGTCTGAAGAATCTGCTGGCTGACTACCACGCAAGTAATTTCTATCCACAGGTCGAAGACAAAGCCCAGATGAGGTACGGTGCTTTCGTGCAATTGTTGACAACACATTACGGTGCCGGCCGTGTTGTCGCTTTTACTGATTCGACGGTCTTTTCCAATTTCGCAACCTTTGAGCCTGGAAAGGCTGAGTTAATGCTTGGCATGCTCGAATGGCTTAATCACCGCAACTCTCCTTATCCCTTACGATTATTTCTAATTTCTTTGGGACTTCTGCTCCTCGCCGGCGGGCTGGCGCTTTGCCGAAGATGGAACGTGGCCTGGTTAGTTGTGGTCAGCGCAGGGGTGTTCGGCTGGTCGATTGCAGCAGTGAGTACACGAGCAATTCACCGGTATTCTATGCCTCTTCCAAAAGCGATTCGGCCAATGGTTGAAGTTTTGCTCGACCGTACCGTATGCGACGCCCCTCTCTCCCAAAGCGGATTCATCGCTGGAAAAAGAGAAGGATTTGGGATTTTCGAGCGGTGGATTCTCCGCCTCGGTTACTTCACCTCTCGGGAAAGTGGCACAAACACAATGTCTGGTGATGTTCTCGTATTTACACATCCCCATCTGACCGTCAGAAGCGATTTCCGGGAGGAGCTGGTCAATTATGTCACATCGGGCGGAAAAGTCCTCATCCTGGATTCGCCGGAGAATACTGAGTCAACTGCAAACAGCCTGCTTTATCCCTTCGGCCTGAATGTGAATCAAAGCACGCGCATTAATGGCCAGCTAAAAGCCCCTGAAGGCTGGCCTGTAATCAAAATTGACTCAGCCTTTCAGATAGAAGGAGGAGAACCCATAATGTGGGTGGAAAACACGCCGTTGGCCGCAAGAGTCCGTCACGGCAAAGGGACTGTAACCGTCGTTGGGTTCGGCTCGCGATTTGCGGATGCCTATATGGGTGTTACAGGTGATGTTGTTCCCGATGACGAGCTGCGGAAAGTGTTCGACCTGCAGTTTATGATATTGAAGAACATTGTTTCCGGACCATAATGAACTTGTCGGCAGGAATGTGTGAAACGGGCTGTTCGATGATATGACTTAGACGACACCATAAAACGCAAGGTGATACTTAAATGAGAGCTAAATTTGTAATTGCAGCCATCTGGCTGATACTAATCCTGCTCACCTGCTCGTGTAGAATACCTTCCACTCCCGCCGGTCCAACGCCTTTGCTCAGAGCCCATGCGCACAACGACTATGAGCACGACCGTCCTCTATTGGACGCATTAGACCACGGCTTTACCAGTGTTGAGGCCGACATTCATCTCGTTGATGGCGAATTATACGTTGCTCACGACTCAGATGATATAAAGCCAAATCTAACATTACGCTCGCTCTATCTTGAGCCGCTGAAAATGCGCATTGCCCAAAACGGCGGACGAGTTTATCCCAATGGACCACAGTTCACCCTGTTCATTGACATCAAGACCGAAGCCGTCACAACCTACAAAGTGCTCAGTGAAATGCTGGCTGAGTACGAGGGCATTTTTACCACCTTCGACTCAAACGGCCGAACCGACAAAGCAGTCATTGCCATTGTATCCGGCAATCGACCACGCAGTTTGATGGAATCAGAGACAATCCGTTACGCCGGCTGCGACGGCAGGCTTGAGGATTTGGAATCTGACGCCCCAGCAACGCTAATCCCTGTTATCAGTGATAATTGGACAAGACATTTCTTATACAACGGCACCGGTCCTATGCCTGCTGAAGAACGTCAAAAATTGAAAAAAATCGTCGTAAACGCGCACAAAAAAGGCCGGCGCGTCAGGTTCTGGGCTACTCCCGACAAACCCTCACCTGCTCGCCAAACGCTCTGGCTGGAGCTGCTGTCGAACGGCGTTGACCTGCTCAATACCGACGACCTCCAGGGCCTCCAGCAGTTTCTTCTCCAAAACACGCCAAAATAACCAACCATTAGATAGCAGGCCTAAACTCAAATATTAACAAACCCATCATTGACGAGACAAACCTATTTCACTATCCTATTCTTGTGTCATTCCCGCGCAAGCGGGAATCCAGGCTATCGTTATTTTCTGGATTCCTGTTTTCACAGGAATAACCTGGCATATCTTGCCAGGTTTCGCTTGATTGTTTACCTGCTGTTTTTTCTTAAACGGCGGGTGAGGGGGATTTTTTTGGAAAGATTTTACTATGCTCAAAAGAACACATAATTGCGGCCAGCTTCGTCTTGATGACGCCTGCAAAAAGGTTACATTGGCAGGGTGGGTCCATTCCTATCGCGACCACGGCAATCTGGTATTCATCGACCTTCGCGACAGAGAAGGTCTGACCCAGATAGTCTTTGACCCTGAGACTCAGCCCGCCCCGCATAAACTGGCAAAGACGGTTCGCTGCGAATGGGTAATAGCAGCTACGGGAATTGTTCAGCCGAGAAGTGAAGGTATGGAGAATCCGAAGCTGCCGACCGGCCAAATCGAAGTCGCTATACAGCAGTTGGAAATTCTAAATACCTCGAAGACGCCGCCGTTTGAAATAGACAGCGCCGAAAAGACCGGCGAGGAGCTGCGCCTGACCGGCCGCTATATCGACCTTCGCCGCCCCCAGATGCAGCGCAAGCTCCGCACCCGCCACCGTGTTACAATGGTTGTACGGGATTTTTTCGACAAGCTGGGCTTCTGGGAGATTGAAACACCGATGCTGGCCAAGAGCACTCCGGAAGGAGCAAGAGATTTCCTCGTCCCCAGCAGACTTCACATAAACTGTTTCTACGCACTGCCCCAGTCACCGCAGCTTTTCAAGCAGATTCTGATGGTCAGCGGCATTGATAAATACTTCCAGATTGTGCGTTGCTTCCGTGACGAAGACCCCCGCGCCGACAGACAGGCCGAATTTACACAAATCGACGTCGAGATGAGCTTCGTCGATAGTAACGATGTCATCAACATCCACTCAAACCTGGTAGCCCTCCTCTGGAAGCAGATACTGGATGTGGATGTGACGATACCGATTCGGCGGATGTCTTACAAAGAGGCAATGGCTGACTACGGCACGGACAGGCCGGACTTACGCTTCGACATGAAATTAAAGGACATTTCCGAAATCGCAAAACAAAGCTCGTTCAAGGTATTTACTTCGGTGATTGAAAACGGCGGGATAGTAAAAGGGCTTTGCGTGCCGGACGGCGAAAAATATTCCAGAAGCGATATCGAAAAAACCTTAACAAACTTCGTGGCCGACTACGGCGCCAAGGGACTGGTCTGGTCCAGGCTCAAAGCAGAGAATGGTACTCTTTCACTGCTCGGCGGTTGTGCCAAATTCTTCAGCCCCGAAGCCCAGCAGCAGATTATCGAACGCTTCGAGGCCAAAGATGGCGATTTGCTCCTGTTGGTAGCCGATGAGGAAGCGGCCGCAAACAAGGCCCTGGCCCCCTTGCGGTGCAAACTTGCCCGCGAGTTGAAACTTTATGACAGGGAACGCTTCGAGTTCGTATGGGTGGTGGACTTTCCATTGTTTGAATGGAACGAGGACGAAAAACGCTACGATTCACTGCACCATCCGTTCACTTCTCCCATTGAAGAGGACATGGACAAGCTCGATACCGACCCTGCCAATATTTGTTCGCAGGCTTACGACATTGTCGTCAACGGCTCTGAAATCGGTGGCGGAAGCATTCGTATCCACAACCCGAAAGTTCAACGGAAAGTTTTCGACCTGCTCAATATATCAAAGAAGCAGGCACAGCAACGGTTTGGTTTCTTCTTAAAGGCCCTGGAATACGGCGCTCCACCGCACGGCGGGATAGCCTTCGGACTCGACAGGCTCGTCATGCTGCTTACCGGCACCGAAAATATCAGAGATGTTATTGCGTTTCCGAAGACCCAGAGCGGCCAGTGCCTCTTGACCGATGCCCCCAGCGAAGTGGACCAGAAACAGCTCGATGAGCTTAACCTGAGAATGCAAAGACACTCGCATATAATCCGGCAAAAAACCGATGAGTAACACTATTAGCTGCATTAGAATCCGACTTTCAAATCACGAAAAAGGTGAAAAATTGTCTTGACCATTACGATGGTATTATGGATAAAAAAATTACTTTTGGAGTGGAATTTGTCGTCAGACTATAAGTTTCTTTAGGGAATAGGTTATTTTTAGGTTATCTTTTTTCAACATATTATTCGGTAAATAAATGGTCTTTTTGCATTTGGCATACTACAAAATGGAAACCATTAGTTATCTGGAGTAATCCTATGTTGGCGACCTTACAGAATTGGGAAAGGTTGGCTTGGTTGTGTGGGGCAGCCGTACTGGTTGGGCTTGTGGGCCATTTTTTGGTCTTTGAACTGCTGCTGAACCTTACCAAACGCACTAAAAACTCTTTTGTCAAGTATTGCTATAGACCTTTACAGTGGATAATCATTCTTATCATTATCCGACTGTTATCGAAATTAACTGCATTTCAAACTCAGTTGCCTGATTTTCTTAATCACGTTCTGGGCTTGCTGCTTATCGGATTGGTCTCCTGGTTATTAATCAGGTCCACTTACGTTTTAGAAGATTATATTCTCACCCGTTTTAATGTTGACGTGAAAGATAATCTCAGAGCCAGGAAAATACATACACAGTTCAGAGTTTTAAAGCGAATAGTGATTGCAGTTGTCGGTATTTTGGCATTCGGGACATGCCTGATGACTTTTGAAACGGTTCGTCAGTTAGGGACGACAATTTTAGCCTCGGCAGGTATTATTGGCATTGTTGTAGGCATGGCTGCTCAGCGAACTATTGCGACCTTTATCGCCGGCCTTCAGATTGCTATTACACAACCTATTCGTGTAGATGACGTAGTCATAGTGGAAAATGAATGGGGACGCATCGAAGAGATAACTTTAACCTATGTGGTTGTAAGGATTTGGGATTTAAGGCGTTTAGTTGTTCCCATAACCTATTTCATCGAAAAGCCTTTCCAGAACTGGACCCGCGTTACAGCAGACATTTTAGGTACTGTATTCATTTATGTTGACTATACGGTACCCATCGAGTCTATCAGAGCCGAGCTTCATCGTATCCTGAAAGATTCGGAATTTTGGGATGGCAAGGTCTGCGTCCTGCAGGTTACTAACACATCTGAGCGTACAGTTGAGTTAAGGGCTCTTATGAGCGCAGCAGATGCCTCAGCTGCATGGAGTCTTCGTTGCCAGGTTAGAGAAAAGCTGATTGATTTCATTCAGAAAAATTGTCCGGAGGCTTTGCCCAAGCTGAGAACTGAATTCCACCGGCTAAAAGATTAACAGATGAAAACCACTTATGCTTTATACTTTTATGGATTTGTTCACGTTTTACAGAAGCAAATTTTAATTTATGCGAATTAAATTAAAACACATCTGGCAAAAGTTTTTAATGCTTCTGCGGTTATCGCCCTTGTCGCTGGCCGCAAAATGCAGGTTTACCTTTGGGGCGGCGGTGGTCTTTATTTTGGCGATTGCGCTTCTTCTGCCCTATATCTGGATGGGTCAGCTTATCAAAAAAGACCTGATCGATACAGGCAGAGCGAGGTCACAGGCACTGCTCGACCGACACTTCCAGCTAAAAGACCCCGGTCAAACGGCTCTTGCGCCATTAGACAATACCGGGCAGGTGATGGATGTAAACGATCCCGATATGCGATGGATTCGCTTCGCAAAAAGCGATGAAGAACAGCTCCTGCAGTTAGCCGACGAGCAAAAACAGATGATTGAATCTCTAAAAGCCGAAGAGGGCAGGGACGATAATATCCGGCTGACCAAAGAAGGTGACCATCTGGAAAGTAATTATGTACGAATTTTCAGAGCAACTGATAACTGTATAAAGTGCCACGACCCGCAGGGCTCCGCCAGCGCATTTTCGTTAAATGAGCCGATAGGTACCGTACTTATTCGCTTCCGGGGCATTGGCAGCGAAGTAAGTAAAACAAAATTTTTAAACCTCGTCTGGGTTATTGTTGCCGGTCTAATCGGCGGCATTGGGGCGGTCGTAGCTTTCTACTGGATAACCCAGCGGGTCATCCTGCGGCCAATCCGACAATTGCGCGCAATGGCAAACAACGTCGCAGAGGGAAATCTCGATATCAGAAGCACGATAAAGACCGGCGACGAATATGAAAAGCTCGCAAACGCCTTCAACAATATGCTCGACGGACTTCAGGCTATACAGGAAAAACTCCGCCAAGCGAATAAGCAGCTCGATGACAAAATCGTAGAGCTGTCGGAACGAAATATCGAGCTGTTCAAAGCCAACAAGGTTAAGAGTGAATTCCTGGCTAATATCTCGCACGAATTCAGAACGCCCTTGAATGCGATTCTGGGCTTTGCTCAGGTCCTGCGGGAAAAAACAAACCTGTTAAAAAAGGAAAAGGCACAAAAGTATGCAGATAACATAATTTCCAGCGGAAATAGTTTGCTGAATATGATTAACGACCTGCTCGACCTGGCTAAAACTCAGGCGGGTTTAATGGAGCTTCACATTGAACAAACCTCTGTACCGCAGTTATGTAAATCTCTGGTTTCATCTTTCTCCCTGCTGACAAAGAAAAAGAAAATCAAGGTAAAACTACAGGTTGCTCCCGATATACCGACTCTTTCAACGGATGCCGGCAAGGTCCAGCAGATACTGTACAATTTCCTCAGTAATGCCGTGAAGTTTACTCCTCAGCGGGGCAGAATTGAAATTCGAGCCAAAATGGTGGATGAAAAGACAGTCCGGATTGCAGTAAGTGATACCGGCTGCGGCATTGCCGAGTCTGACAGGAAAAAGATATTTGAAAAATTTCGCCAGGCTGACGGCTCTATAACCCGCGAATCAGCCGGTACCGGCCTGGGACTTACTATCAGCACCGAATTAGCTGCTATGCTCGCCGGCAGCATCGGCATGGAGAGCGAGCTTGGTAAAGGCTCAACCTTCTGGCTCGATATCCCCGTTACACTTACAAAAGAGTCTTAGTGGTGAATAGCTGATTAACAATTTAAACCAAACGATTAGGAAAAGATAATGCGTACAACACCAATGTCCCTGTTTCTTTTTCTTTGTGTGAGTTTTGAGACACCGCTTTATGTGAATCCTGTCGCAGCTTTTTCCCCCGTATCTTCTGTCCAAACTCATCCGTTTTCCGTTCACGATATGCTGGCTATGGACAGACTCTCCGACCCGCAGGTTTCACCGAACGGTAAATGGATTGTCTTTGTGTTGCGCCAGACCGACCTTGAAGCAAACAAGGGACGAACCGACCTCTGGTTGGTTGGTGCCGATGGAACCAGTCTTCGTCGCTTGACGTCTCATCCGGAAGAGGACTCTAATCCCCGCTGGGCACCTGACAGCAAGTCGGTATTCTTTATCTCTACCCGCTCAGACTCCGCACAGGTATGGCGCATTCAAATTGACGGTGGCGAGGCCCAGCAGCTTACGGACCTGCCTCTTGACGTTGGAAATCTGGTTGTCTCACCTGATGGAAAGCACATTGCTTTTACTATGGAGGTTTTCCCCGACTGTAACTCTGCAGCCCAGACAAAGGACAGGCTCGATGAAATCAAGCAAAGAAAGACAAGCGGACGGATTTACGAGCAGATATTCGTTCGGCACTGGGACACCTGGAAAGATGGCCGACGTTCACATCTATTTGTAATGCCGTCGGCGGGTGTTGACCCGATAGACGTTATGCAGGGAATGGTTGCCGATACTCCTTCCAAACCATTCGGCGGCCCGGAAGAGATAACATTCACTCCCGACAGTAAAGGCCTTATCTTTTCCGCCCGCGATGTGGGCCGAACAGAACCCTGGTCAACGGACTTTAATCTTTACCGGACACCAATTGATGGTTCTGAACCGCCGAAATGTTTAACTGAAAAAAACCGGGCCTGGGATACAAATCCGGTTTTTTCTCCCGATGGCAAAACCTTGGCTTACTTAGCTATGACTAAGCCCGGCTACGAATCTGACCGTTTCCGAATTGTCCTGCGCCGTTGGCCTGACGGCGAGCAACAAATCTTAACTGAAAACTGGGACCGCAGCCCATCCTCGTTCTGTTTCTCGGCGGATGGCAAAACAATCTATGCGACAGCAGCTAATACAGGCCAAAAGTCTCTGTTCGCCGTTAATGTAAAAACCGCTGCCGTCCGAACCATCGTCAAAGAAGGCAGCACCAGTTCACCCGGCATCGCAGCGGACAGGATTATCTTTGGCCTTAACAATCTGCAATCTCCTGTAGAATTGTATTCAGTTAAAACTGATGGCAGTGATGTACGCAAAATCACTAATATCAATTCAGAAAAAATTGCCGCAGCTCGCATCGGCGAATATGAGCAGTTTACATTCGCCGGGTGGAATGATGAAACGGTCTATTGCTACGTAGTCAAGCCCGTAGATTTTGACCCCGCCAAGAAATACCCTGTGGCCTTTCTGATTCACGGAGGCCCTCAGGACTCTTTCGACAACAGCTTTCATTACCGTTGGAACCCGCAGGCCTATGCAGGAGCAGGCTACGCCGCTGTAATGGTTGACTTCCACGGCTCTACCGGATACGGTCAGGCCTTCACCGATTCTATTCAAGGCGACTGGGGCGGCAAACCTCTTGAAGACCTGCAAAAAGGTCTGACCGCCGCCTTAAAACGTTATCCCTGGATGGACGCCGAAAGGGTCGGCGCACTCGGTGCCTCTTTCGGCGGTTATATGATTAACTGGATAGCCGGCAATTGGCCCAGCCGTTTCCGCTGCCTGGTGAACCACGATGGCAATATTGATGAGCGGATGGCCTATTTCGACACCGAGGAACTCTGGTTCCCAGAGCGGGACCACCTCGGCACGCCCTGGGATAATCCGGACAGCTATGAGAAGCATAATCCGGTGAATTTCGTTAAAAACTGGAAAACCCCGATGCTGGTTATCCACAGTGCAATGGACTTTCGGGTGGCGGAGACTCAGGGGCTCGGCACCTTTAACGCCCTCCAGCGACTCGGAATTCCCGGCAAGTTGCTTTACTTCCCCGATGAAAATCACTGGGTACAAAAGCCACACAACTCCATTCTCTGGCATGAAACAGTGATAAACTGGCTGGACCGTTGGCTGAAAAACTCCGGCTGAGGCGAATACCAAAAATGATTATTGATTATTGCCTGCACCTGTGCTATCCTACATAAGTGCAGGTAATTATTTTGGGTGTGCTTATGGCTAAAAAGTATGTAAGAGCGATTTTCCCCGGTTCGTTCGACCCGATAACAAACGGGCACCTGGACGTTATCCACCGCGGTATGAAACTCTTTGACGAGCTTATCATCGCGGTCGGACGTAGTCCGGTCAAAAACCAGCTTTTCACCCCCGAAGAGCGGGTGGAGATGATAGCTGAGATAATCCGGGAAAGACAAATGACGGGTGTCTCGGTAGAAAGTTTTGAGGGATTGACGGTCGAATACGCCGCCAAGAAAAAAGCGGATATCATCCTGCGCGGCCTGCGAAGCCTTACCGATGTCCAGTATGAGTTCCAGCTTGCTATGACCAATCGGGCTGTAGCCGGCATAGAAACGGTCTTTATTATGACCAGCGAACAGTATGGATTCACAAGCTCGACCTTGATTCGCGAGGTCGCCTCATTAGGTGGAGATTTGTCAAATTTAATTCCGGACAATATTTACAAGCGATTGAAACAGCACATTAAAAAATGAAACGGTTGCTCGATGTCGAATGTTCGTTGAAAAGAAGCATCGAGTATCGAGTATCAAGTATTGAGAAATGTTTACGATTAGTGTCGAAACGAGCTTTTGGGCATCGCATCAATTGGTTACCCCCACGTCTGATTGTGCGGACGAGTCTGGGGGCTTAAAAGAACCTTTACATCATCATAACTGGTTGGTTAGCGCTCATGTCAGCAGCGACAAGCTAAACAGTATGGCAGTTGTGATGAACTTTCAGGAGCTTAAGGCGATGGTCGATAATATCGTGGCTGAGTTTGACAATACCGCACTGAACGAAATCAGCTATTTTCAGCAGAACAACCCTTCAGCCGAAAACGTAGCCAGATATATATATGAAAAACTCCGGACCATACTGCCCAAAGGTCTTAAGCTCCAGAATATCAGGGTCGTTGAGGAGCCGGGTTGCGCGGCAAATTTCAGCGAATAGATAAATCTGCCTACAGTAACTTTCTAAATTTGACGATTATTTAATCGGGATTTTTGGTATAATATATGATGAGGCCCCGCGAAGCGGGAGCTATATGATATGCAGTGTCAGATTTGTAACAAAAATGATGCGACTATTCACCTGACCGAGATTGCCGATGGGGTCCGCACCGAGATGCACATCTGTGAGCATTGTGCGGCCGAGCAGGATATAGCGGTCAAGAGTCATATCCCTATAAATGAGCTGCTTAGCAGTCTGCTTGCCGTCCAGCCAACGGATGATGAGCTCTCCGGGCCTTCAGAGCAAAAACTCGCGTGCCCGAACTGTGGCTTTACGCTGGCTCAATTCCGCAAGGAAGGGGTCTTGGGTTGTCCCCATGATTATGATGTTTTTGAAAAATCGCTTCTGCCGCTCATCGAAAAAGCTCACAATGGCAAGACAGCTCACTGCGGCAAGCTTCCTTCAAAAACACCGCGGGACACAAAGAAACAGGTAGAGCTCTTAAACCTGCGCCAGCAGCTGCAAGCTGCGGTGCAAAGCGAAGATTACGAGCTGGCTGCCGAATTGCGGGACAAAATAAATCAAGCTGAAAAATAAAGGCCCTTTACACAATATATACGCAGTACAAGATATGAAACTAACAGACATAAGTAATGATATAAACGAGTGGTTTAACGGCTCGGGACCGTTGGCCGATATCGTTGTATCCTCGCGGATTCGTCTGGCCAGGAACGTCGCCGGCTACAAATTCCTCAGCCATTGCTCAAATAATGAAAAATCTGAAATACTTAAAACGCTTAGAGACGTCCTGATGTCTCTCGAGCTTGGCGATAAAATCTTCTATATCAGCGTGGATAAAGCCCCTACTCTAAGCAGACATTTCCTCGTGGAACGCCATCTTATCAGCCGGCAACATGCCTTCGGTAAAGGCCCGCGGGGTGTCGTCATCGCCCAGAGGGAATTCTTCACAGCTATGATTAATGAAGAGGACCATCTACGGCTCCAGGTGCTAAAAGCCGGCTGTCAGCTATCTCAATGCGCCGAGCAGATAAACCAAATCGACGATATGATAGAGCAAAAGGTAGATTTCGCCTTCAGCCCTCGTTATGGGTACCTGACGGCCTGCCCGACCAATCTGGGCACAGGGGTAAGGGTCTCGGTAATGCTCCATCTACCGGCCCTGAAGATGACAGGACAGATAGAAAAGTTCTTCAACGCCGCAAGGGATATGAGCCTGGCCGTGCGAGGCCTTTTCGGCGAAGGAACCGAAGCAGCAAGTGACCTGTACCAGATATCTAATCAGGTTACGCTCGGCATCTCGGAGTCGGATATTATCTCGCAATTTGAAAATATCATCATACCTGAAATAATTGAATACGAAAACGTTGCAAGAAATCAATTGCTCTCTAAGCAGTCTGACATCCTCGACGACAAAATCTCCCGGGCGATGGCGCTCTTACAAAACGCCCATTTGATAAGTTCGCAGGAAGCGCTGTTCCTGCTCAGCCACCTGCGACTTGGCATCAATATGCACAAGTATATGGGGGCCTCAACTCCGGCCATAAAGAAGCTTTACACGCTCTGTGGTACAGGACAGGCGGGTAAGATAAGCCCGCTTTCTATTGCCACCATAAATCGGCTGTTCATGCTGACACTGCCGGCTCACCTGCAGTTAAACTACGGCAAAACCCTGGACCCCACTCACAGAGACGCTCTTCGAGCCCAAATCATCCGCTCAGCCCTGAACCAGGATACACAACAGAAAAGCTAAAAGCTCCTAACGAAATGAATGCTTGCTCTTCTTGTTATGCTGAACGCAGTGAAGCATCTGGCCGGCGAAAAGGATTAGAGGCTCTTCGGCTTCGCCTCAGAATGGCAAGGGCAGGTGCCGGCCGAATCTGCCAAAATGGCACAATAAATTGACATCTGGAAGTCTGTTCCTCCACAAGAAGGAATCAAAAAACGGCACCTAAGAAAAACATAACTTCTTATAATCAAACAGGTTAAACAGCTTAGGTCAACCCAGCCGCACAACTGGCACGTCTTTTGCACATCTGGAGTTTGTGAGATGAATTTATAGCGAAAGGAATATAACTATGGCTAAAATCGTTGGAATAGATTTGGGAACGACATTTTCAGTAGTTGCCGTGATGGAAGGCTCAGCACCGAAGGTCCTCATCAATTCTTCCGGCTCCCGGCTGACACCTTCTGTGGTTGGCTTTACAGACAAGGGTGAGAGACTTGTCGGCCAGATTGCTCGCCATCAGCAGGTAACAAACCCGGAAAACACCGTGTTTTCAATCAAGCGTTTTATGGGCCGACGCCACAATGAAGTCTCGTCGGAGGAAAAGATTGTCCCTTATAAAATTACCGGCAGTCCTGATGAGCTTGTCAAAGTCCGAGTCCGCGAAAAGGAATACACCCCGCCGGAAATCTCAGCTATGGTCCTGCAGGATTTGAAAAAGACCGCGGAGGATTACCTGGGTGAAAAGGTTACCGACGCCGTCATTACCGTCCCTGCTTACTTTAATGACTCCCAACGACAGGCCACAAAGGACGCAGGCAAAATAGCAGGCCTCAACGTCCGCAGGATTATTAACGAGCCGACTGCCGCAGCTCTTGCCTACGGAGTCGAAAAGAAACCGAACGAAAAAGTAGCCGTATTTGACTTTGGCGGCGGCACATTCGATATCTCCATCCTGGATATCGGCGGTTTTGGTGAAGAAGGCGGCGTACTTGAAGTTCTCAGTACAAACGGTGATACTCATCTCGGCGGCGATGATTTGGATGCGGTCTTGATAAACTACCTTGCTGATGAATTCAGAAAAACTGAGGGAATCGACCTGCGAGATGACCCGATGGCTCACCAGCGACTCAAAGAGGCCGCCGAAAAGGCAAAGTGCGAGTTAAGCTCTCAGGTTGAAGCGACCATTAATCTGCCCTTTATTACCGCTGATGCAAAAGGTCCGAAGCACCTGCAGATGACCATCACACGAAGCAAGTTCGAATCGCTGGTTGAGCACGTTTTTGAACGTTTGAAACAGCCGTGCTACAGAGCGATGGAGGACGCCAAATTGGAACCTAAGGACATCACCGAGACCCTGCTTGTAGGCGGCTCAACCAGAATTCCAAAGGTCCAGCAAATCGCTAAGGACCTCTTTAAAAAAGAGCCGAATAAGAGTCTCAATCCCGATGAGGTAGTTGCCCTCGGCGCTGCCATTCAGGGCGCCGTCCTGGCTGGTGATGTTGGCGTAAAAGACATCTTGCTTCTGGATGTAACGCCGCTTTCTCTGGGTGTCGAGACGCTCGGCGGAGTTATGACCAAATTGATTGATCGCAATACCACCATTCCTACCAGCAAGAAGGAGATTTTCTCGACCGCTGCGGATAATCAGACCACAGTTGACATCCACGTGCTTCAGGGTGAGCGTGAATTTGCCGCAGACAATCGCACGCTCGGCAGATTCCAGCTTGCCGAGATTCCACCGTCCCCGCGAGGTATTCCTCAGATTGAGGTCGCATTTGATATTGATGCTAACGGCATTTTGAACGTGCAAGCACGCGACCTCGGCACCGGCAAGCAGCAATCGATTGAGATTAAATCCAGCTCAGGACTGAGTGATGATGAGGTTAAAAGGATGGCCAAGGAGGCCGAGGTGCACGCCGCAGAGGACAAAAAGAAAAGAGAGGTTGTGGACCTGAAGAACCAGGCTGACCAGTTGATTTATTCAACGGAAAAAACGCTTAAAGAGCACGGAGAGAAGGTCTCCGCTGATGTCCGCGGCAATATCGAAAATGCAGTCAACAACCTCAAGGAAGCTGTCAAAGGCGAATACGCCGTTGCGATAAAGAAGGCCATTGAAAACCTCGGCAACGCCAGCCAGGAATTGGGCAAGGTGCTTTACGAAAAGGCAGCCAAGAGGCAGCAGGCCGCTTCCGCCCAGGCTGGCCATGCTGAGCAAGCACCACCGCCTGAAGGTGAGGTTAAAAGAAAAAAGCCCGATGACGTAATCGACGCTGAATTCGAAGCAAAAGACAATTAATACATAGCCGATATACCCGGAGGCGATGACAGATTCCCACTTTTTGTAGGGGCTGATAATCATAAACTTCTGATAAACCGGAGCAGGATTATCTATAGGGTTTTTTTGATAAATCAAACCTATAGTACCTGCCCGGGCTATTTTTGTGGTATAGAGAGCGGTTTTTTGGCTTATCGGCGGATTCCACCCCAATAAGGTAGATAAAGTCTTAGCGGTCTTGCCTGGATGTATCAAACAAAGTTCCACTCCGCTCGTATAATCCGCTTGCAAAGGCTGGCAATGCCTGAAATCCAAGGTGGCCAACTATGAAACTAAGGAAGGAATTGAATCTGATTGATGTTTTCTGTATCGCCTCCGGCGCAATGATTAGTTCCGGGCTGTTCATTTTGCCGGGCATTGCTTACGCCAGGGCGGGACCAGCCGTCATTCTTTGTTACCTGACGGCCGGACTACTGTCAATACCCGGTATGCTCAGTATCGCCGAAATGACTACGGCAATGCCCCGAGCGGGTGGCGATTGTTTTACTGTCGTCCGCAGTCTTGTTCCCGCCGCCGGAACCGTCGCAGGTCTGCTGAGCTGGTTCTCTCTTTCGATGAAAAGCGCTTTTGCCCTCGTCGGCATTTCTATTTTCACCGCTTTGATTGTTGATGCCAACCTGCATTTGTTATCTATTCTGTTCTGCGTCGTCTTTTTTCTTATCAGTCTGGCTGGTATTAAGCGGGCAGGCAAAACGTAGGTCGGCCTCGTGATAGCTCTGCTTGCACTAATGCTCCTCTACATTGTATTTGGACTGCCCGGGATTCGCGTCGAGAATCTGGCGCCTTTCGCACCGAACGGGACAGCCTCAATATTTTTCACTACTGGTTTTGTGTTCGTCTCCTATGCAGGTCTTCTGAAAATTGCCAGCGTCGCCGAGGAGATAAGGGACCCTTCTCGCAACATCCCGCTGGGAATGATTGTTTCGCTTCTCGTGGTAAGCGTTTTCTACAGTCTGATGTTGCTTGTAACCGCAGGTGTGCTTGAGCCGGCGGCACTGAGCCGTTCGCTGACACCCATTTCCGACGGGGCGGAGGCTTTCCTGGGCGGTTTCGGCAAAATCGCCTTAAGCATCGCCGCAATCTTCGCGTTTCTTTCGACGGCAAACGCGGGAATTATGACCGCGGCAAGGTCTCTTGTCCCTTTGAGCAGGGACGGTCTGCTGCCCCAGTTTTTCAGCAAAATAAACAAAAGATTCGGAACTCCTCATAATGCGCTTGTCGTGACGGGTCTGGTTATCTCCGCCGCCCTTCTGTTGAAACTTGATATCCTCATCGCCCGCTGCCGGGAGGGAATATTCTTCTCTGAAAAAGAACCGAGCGTCCACGCTGTCTTTGTGATTATGGGCTCAAAAGATGAACGAAATTCCCATCTTTATTCACTTGCGGCCGTGGCACAGATAGTCCGCGACCCGCAATTCGAGAAAAGATGGGCCGGTGCGAAAACCAAAGAGGCCCTTCGGGACATTGTCCTGCTTGGCGAAAGAAGACGCCAGCCCACAGTTCAAAGCTCGCCGCCTTTTGTTTAGTGCCAAATCCTCACAGCCCCTCAGACAAACCGGCGGTTGTCAGCCGGAGTTGACTATTTACCGATACAGAAACGGCTGAATATCTGCTCCAATATCTGCTCATCGACGTGTCCGCCTGTGGCCGATTCGATACCGCAAATGGCCCGGTAAGCGGCCCGCAGCATCATTGCGGCAACCTCATCGTTGCCGGCTCTCAACTCGCTGACCGATTCACTGACGTTCTCAATTGCCTCAGTAACAGCCTGTTTGTGCCGAGCGGTAAGGGCAACACTTGATACTTGATGTTCGATGCTCGTTGCTCGTTTTTCGAGCACCGAGCTTCCGGCATCAAGCATTTCATCCTTCGCAGTAGCTCTGCTACGAAGAATGGACGAGTATAGAGCATCGAGAATTTTTTTGTCGATTTTCTCTCGCAATATCTCTAAGCCGGTGCCGGTTTCTGAAGAGGTTACTAAAAATCCCGCACCAAAATCCACTTTGCCGCGCTCGGTCTTGTTATCGTTGGATGAAAAGCAGTCTGCGGGTGTCGATTTTGGTGCGGGACCAAACAATTCATTCAGTTCAGCAAGGCGATTTGATAAAACCTGTTCGGATACCAAATCACATTTTGTCGCGACCGGTATCATAATTTTAGGCTCTGTGAGTTCAAGTATTGAGATATCCTCAGACCAGTCGGCTTTTGATATGTCAACGCAGAATACAACCACAGCGCTGTTTCGCAGTGCCTCAATTGCCGCCTGTTGTGCCAATTCGTCAAGGACATTGTCCGCCCCTTTAGAGACTTTTCCCGTAGGGTCTCTAACGGGGTCCGCCCATCTCACCAGACCCGCACAATCGAACAAAACGCACCTGCAATGCGCCAACGTGCACAGAGCCGTCAGCACATCTCTGGTGGTTTTGCGCTTGTGCGAGACGATACTTCTTTCTTTGCCGAGCAGCTTATTGAGCAGACTGCTCTTTCCGGCATTGGGAGCACCGGCAATCCCCACCGCCGGTAAATCAATTAGCGACTCATACCTGATGCTTCCGCTGAGTAACTGCTCGATCTGTTCCTTTACGCCGAGAAGTCTTTCTATTACCTCCGCTCCGGTTTCCATCTCGATATCTTCCCCGCTAAAATCCAGTCCAGCCTCGATTAAGCTAAGATAATCCATTATCGTCGAGCGTACCTTTGCCGTGGTCTCAGATAACCGTCCGCTGAGAAGTTTCTCAGCGGCGGCCAATTGAAATGCGTTGGAGCTTACGATAATCTCGTTCACCGCCTCGGCCTGGGCCAGGTCGATTTTACCGTTCAGATACGCCCGCGCCGTGAATTCGCCCGGCCCCGCCATCCGAAGTCCTCTGCCTAATAAATTGCCTATCAAGGCCTCTGTAACAGCCGTATTTGTATAGATGTGAATCTCGGCTACGTCGTCGCCGGTATAGGAATGCGGAGCAAAAAATAAATACAATTGCGCATCAACGTTTAATTCGCCATCAACAGCTACACTACCGAGCACAAGACCAGCTCTGTTTTGGGTAACTGGTGAACTGAAAATCTGTTTGCAGGTCTCGATTGTCTCCGGACCGGTCAGGCGAACAATCACTTTTTTATCTGAAGTCGGTGAGCTAACAGCCACGATAGTGTTACTTAGGTCATACATCTGGCATTAGAAATGTCTAAAGTGAACTAAAGTTACCTAAAGTGAGTTAAAGTTAAAAAATAACTTTAGGCACTTTTTAAATTTTATAAAACGGTTTGGGCTTTTTCTTTTTGACTTTGCCGCCGGTTTTGCTCGTAGCGGCAACCAGACCTTTCGATTCGGCTTCTTCCTTTTCCTGGATGTGTTTACGAATGACGTGCTGCTCAATAACACCGGCAAAGGTGCTTGCCATAATATACAGGTTCACTCCCGACGGCCCATTGTATAAGACCAGCGGGAGAAATAACGGCATCATAATCATCATCATTTTTTGTTGCTGAGCGGCCTGAGGATTAGCCGCCGCTTGAGACGGCATAAGCTTCTGCTGTAGATACATAGCCACGCCCATTAAAATCGGCAAAAGATTCAGCGATTGTACCTTCCAGCCTAACAAAGGCACTGTTACCGTTGAAAATCTAACCAGAGCATCGGACATAGAAAGGTCGGTAATCCAGAACGGCAAAAATGGTGCACCGCGCAGGTCAATACTGGCGTACACCGCGCTCCACAAAGCAATCCAAATCGGCATCTGAACCATCATCGGCAAAAAACCCATAACCGGTGAAGCGCCCTGCTCTCTGTAAAGTGCCATCATCTGTTTGTTCATTTCAGCCTTATTGTTGGCGTATTTTTTCTTTATCTCCTCGGCCTTCGGAGCAAGCTTGCTCATCTTGCTCATCGAGACCTGGCTCTTCTTCGTGATAGGATGCATTGCAATCCGCATCAGGAAAACCAGTATGATAATGACCACTCCGTAGTTGGGGATAAAAGCGTACATCCATTTCATTAAAGCCAATATCCCAAAGGCTAGAGGTTGTATGATGGCCGCAGGACAGCAGCAGCTCATAAAATCTATCGTCTGGACAAAACCCAGATTGTGATACATATCGTTTTTATCGAAAAGACTTTTATCCTTCGGTCCCAGATAAAGCTGGAAATTATACGTTTTTGTGCTGTCGGTCTGACCAGCCGCCCCCAATCGGCTCTGCGCAATTTTCAAATCGACTCCCACGGTCTCATCACCGGTATCGGGCCGGTCATCGGGATTGTAAAACCGCCCTGCTTTGTCCGCTACCCAATCGCAGAAATCCTTGCCTTTATTCGGCACAGGTACCAGTATGGCAGCGAAATATTTATTGACCGCAGCGACCCAGAGGAAATCAGCGCTGGCTTTTGTCAGCCGTCTGTCATCGAAGCTTTTTGCCTTGCTGAGCTTTTTGGCATCGAGTCTTGTAGTAACTATCTGGTCATGCGAATCTCTAAAACCGGCCACAACTTTTTCGTCATCTCTGCTGATGTCTTCTCGACTGATTCCTAACGGTCCCGTTAAATTAAACCGCACTTTTTGCTCTGTGGAGGTGAGATTCTCAATTGTCAGCTCGCATTCCAGAAGATAGCTGCCGGGGATGATTTTATAGGTTTTAATCAATTTCAAGACCGGCTCATTCGTATCTTCAACTTTAATATCCGCTTCGAAACGAGCCATCTGAGAGCCATCGTCTTCAATTTCTTTATCGAAGCTCTTCCAGCTAAATTTGTCCAGAGGCACTTGCAAATTCTGCTGAACAAGAGCATCATTTTGAAACTCCTTGTTTGCCATCGATAGAATCTCACTGCCATCAGCCTGACGTACAGGCAAGATAATTACTAACGGCTGCGGATTCTTATAATCACGGTCGTTAAATCCGCTGAAGGTAGCTTTCCTTATCGCGGCACCTTTTGAGCTAAACTCCAGTTGGAACTTAAAACCGCTGTTGGGATCCACTGAACCGAGCGTAACGCTTTTAGCAGGTGCACCGAAAGCTCTGAGGATAACAGAGTTATCCCCTCCTACCTGCGGTGGTTCCTCAGTGAAAACATTCGCGGCGCTATTATTTTCGTTACCTGTAGCGCTTTGCAGCAGAATACAAGGTCCTGCAGCAGGCACCGAGCATTCAAAGAATCCGGACTCGACAACAAGCCAGCCGCAAAAGACAACGAAGCCAATAACAATCAAAGTAAAAATAAATCTCATAATCGGATATCACGTCGTGTATTGATTTGGTTTTTCATTCTTTAATAATCGATAGTCAATAATAAATAGTCAATTTCCTTTACCTTCCGTTCTGCAGCCGCTCCGCGTGGAAGTTGTCTAATTGTTCGATTGCTATTATCTTTTTCATGGTAGTTTCAAAATCGTATTCGAGCCGTACAAAATGAACCTCGTTTTTATTCACATACACATAGCTGGCACGATTGTCCTTATCCCTGGGCTGCCCGACCGAGCCGATATTGATAATCGCCTTTTCATCATCGACAATCGGATAGACATCGCCAAGCTCAGCCGGCAGATAGAAGTCCGGCTCATTAAGAAACACACCGGGCATATGTGTGTGGCCCACAAAGCAGATGTGGTTGACCCGCTCGAACAGCAGCCGAACCTTCAGCGGATTGGTATAGACATCATCGGGAAAAATATATTCATTAATCGGCCTTCTGGGCGAAGCGTGAACAAAATCTATTGTTACTGAGTTTGTTCCTAATTTGCTTTTGAGCGTCTGCCGCATCGGCAGCTCACCCAAAAAGCTCCACCGCCTGTTGCGGCACTGTTTTTCTTCTTCCGTTTCCAGAACTTCCCGGCTCCAGAAGCTCGCCTGCTCTGCTCCGTAGTTGAAATTTGTCGGCTCATAGAAGACCGCATAATCGTGATTGCCAAGGACGCACCACTTTGTATTCTCTATAATCAGGTCGAGACATTCCTTGGGATTTGGCCCGTAGCCGACCACATCACCCAGACAATAAACCGTCTTTATACCCCGTCTTTTAATGTCAGCCAGAACAGTGGTCAAGGCTTCGAGGTTCGAATGTACATCACTTAGTACCGCAAACATACACGCCCTTAAGGGGCCCCCGCTTCGCGGGAACCAAACAAAATCAACTTTTCTTATACAGAAAACTAATTAAATAGCAAAAATACCGCAAAAATGCCAGAATATTTATTGGCTTTTGGAGAAAACACGATTTTGAGACCCCGCAAAGCGGGAACCCCCTTGCACAAGCTCGATAGATTCGAAAAAGACGGTTTTCTTTAGCCATAAGTATTGTTATAATACCCCGTACGCAATATGACATCCGTCCGTGGCGGACTTTTGTCTGGCGGATACACGATACGAGATACGAAAATGGTAAGTATGACTCTTCTTGAAACTTACGGGCTGGTAAAAAAATATTCCGGCCGAATCGTTGTTAACGAAGTATCCATTACAATCGAACAGCGAAGTATTGTCGGGCTTCTGGGCCGAAACGGAGCCGGCAAAACCACATCCTTTAGAATGATTATGGGTATGATTACTCCAAACAGCGGCTCGGTCATTTTCGAAGGTCAGAACATCACGAAGTTACCGATGTACAAACGCGCACGCCTGGGCATCGGTTATCTTTCCCAGGAGCCCAGTATCTTTCAACGCCTCAGTGTCCGTGACAATCTCTATGCGATTCTTGAGACGATGTCTATCACCAAAGCCCAGCGCAATCGCAAAGCTGATATGCTCATTGAGCGTTTCGGATTAACCGAGGTGGCCGATAGCCAGGGAAGGTTCCTATCCGGCGGCGAGCGAAGAAAACTCGAAATCGCCCGTGCCATGGTAACAGACCCCTCATTGATTCTTTTGGACGAACCCTTTAGCGGCGTTGACCCTATTGCAGTCGAGGATTTGCAGCACGAAATCCGCCGGCTCGTTGCTTCCGGAGTCAGTATTCTTGTTACCGACCATAATGTCGAGAGAACCCTTGAAGTGGTCGATAAGGCCTACATTATCGACCACGGCAGGGTTATAGGAGCCGGCCCACCCGCCGAAATCGTCCGAAACGAAATCGTCAGAAAATCTTATCTCGGCAATACTTTCGCCGGAGACGAATTCGACAATCGATGAGCGTGAAGCGAAATGTGAGATACCAATAATGATTGATATTGAAAAATGTCGAATCACGCATTACCCCGCTGAGGTCTTAGATAAGCGAGCCGAGCCGGTCGGAGAAATTGATGATAATATCCGTCAGCTTGTAAAGAAAATGACCGATATTATGCTGAAAAAAAAAGGCATTGGCCTGGCAGCACCACAGGCTGGTGTATCGCTGCGGCTCTTTATCATATCGCTCGACGGAACCAGAGACAATGTTAAAGTCTATATAAACCCAACCGTTACGCCAGCCGGTGAGCTTGGCTCAATAGAAGAAGGGTGCCTTTCGGTGCCGGGCGTTTTTACAAAAATTAGAAGATACAAAAAATGTAAAGTTACCGCCACTGACCTTAACGGAAAAGTGTTCACAGAACAGGCCGAAGGACTTTACGCGCGGGCTCTCCAGCACGAGTACGACCATATCGAGGGAATGACCATCGCCAATCGTATGAGCCAGACCGCCAAAATCGCACATCGAAAACAGCTCAAAAAACTGACAGAAGGGCACAAATAAACGTAAATGGAACTGCAAAATGACAAATGAGAAACGAGAGATGAAAGACAATGGACGAAAGACAAAAACGATAAGAAGTGTAAGGGAATTAGAGGTTTATAAACTGGCGTTTGAAGCTGCAATGGAAGTATTAGAGATATCGAAAAATTTTCCGAAGGAAGAGACATATTCCATGACCGACCAAGTGCGCAGAGCTTCCAGATCTGTTTATACAAACCTTTCGGAGGGCTGGCGTAAGCGAAGATACAAGGCCGTCTTCATTAACAAATTGTCAGATGCAGGACAAGAAGCCGCAGAAACACAAACCTGGTTAGAATTTGCTTTGGCTTGTGAATATATTGACAAGAAAACATTTGAAAAGTTGGATGAGAAGTATGAGCATATATTTGCTATGTTATTTACAATGGAACAAAAAGCCGACAGTTTCTGTAATGTTCGATAGCTTGTTGTTTATCGTCCATCGTCCCTCATCTCTCGTCCATCGTCCAACGTAAAAGAGCTATGAGGATAATATTTATTGGCAGCGGCCAATTCGGCATTGATTGCCTAAATGCTCTGGAGCAGTCGAGCCATAGTCTGCGATTTATCGTTACTCAACCTCCGAACCCGGCCGGAAGGGGCAGAAAACCAAGCCCGACACCGACGGCCAACTGGGCAAACGCCTATTCGATACCATTTCTTGAAACAGATAACGTAAACACTCCGGAGACGATAGAAAAGTTAGCTGATTATAATCCGGACCTGATTGTGGTAATTGCATTCGGCCAGAAAATCGGCAATGAGCTGATAAATCTGCCGCCGAAGGGTGCTATCAACGTCCACGCCTCTTTGCTCCCAAGATACCGTGGTGCCGCACCGATAAACTGGGCGATAATCAACGGCGAAGCCGAAACGGGTATCAGCATAATCACATTAGCGGAAAAAATGGACGCCGGCAGTATCCTCGCACAGTCAAAAACCAACATCGCCCCCGATGAAACAGCGGGCCAACTACACGACAGACTGGCCCAAATGGCGGCACCTCTTTTGTTGAAAACGATAGAGCAAATCGCTGACGGCTCAATTATTTATACCGAGCAAAACCATTCCGAAGCTACTCTTGCGCCAAAGCTGAAAAAATCCGATGGCTTTATCGACTTTGCCGAAACCGCCGAGTCTTTAGAAAGAAAAATACGCGGCTTCTGGCCCTGGCCAGGTGCATCCGCAACCTTTCTCTCCAAAAAAACCAACAAATCCATACGAGTAACCATCGCAACAGCAGAAATAGTCGAGGCTTCAAACCGCGCCGGCTTATCGCCCGGAACGCTCGACGAAAACCTAAATGTAACCTGTGGCGCAAACGCCTTAAAGATTAAAAAAATCAAGCCGGCAGGCTCGCCGCTAATGGACTTTAAAGATTTTGTCAACGGCCGGCAAACTCAGCCCGGCGATTTGTTTACGAAGATAGACAAGTGAAATATGGCCGGCCTAAAACCTAAATCTGCACGCACTATCGCAATAAAGGTCCTGAACCAATCTGACCCAAAACGCAATTACATCGGCACTATCCTGGATAAACTTCTGCAGCAAACAGATGAAAAACAACGAGCCACCGACCTTGTCCTCGGTACTATTAGATACCGACAGGCTATCGATACGGTGATATCCACATTCTCTGCTCGTCCTCCCGGGAGGATACCGGATGAACTGCTCAACATCATCCGAATAGGAACCTATGAGCTTATATATTCACCTGCAACCGGCCAGCATTCCATTGTCAGCGAAGCGGTCGAGAATGCAAAAATATTATTAGGCAAAAAGCAGGTCGGCTTTGTAAATGCCGTCCTGCGTCAAATCACAAGACACATAACAAATCGACAGATTGAGTTATCACAAACCAATCCCAAACGAACACTTTATCAACCCCGCACCAATTGGCGCCGCCGTGGGCGATTTGAAATCAGTTCATCCACAGACCTCTCGTGGTGGAACAATTGGTGCGGGGCAACCGGCTGCGAATTCGACAGGGATTTTTTGCCCGACCCTGAATCTTTCCCGGCTGATTATCTCAGCATCGCCTTTTCCCTGCCCAAATGGCTTATAAAAGACTGGCTCAGCGAATTTGGCGAAGAATCGACCCGGCAGATATGCCTGGCTTCCAATCGCAAGCCGAGCATCTACCTCAGACCCAATAGCTTAAAGACAACAACACAGGATTTAGCCGAGAAATTTCAGCGAGCAGATATCGATTTTGAAGTCATCGATGTTCGATGCTCGATACCGGATGCCCGTCGAGTATCGAATATCGAGAATCAAGAATCGAGCATGATAAGAGTAAAGAGCCCACGTACTATAACCGAGCTGCCAGGATTCGCAGAAGGTCTCTTTACCGTTCAGGATATTACAGCTTCGCAGGCGGTAAGGATTCTCAAACCGCAGCCGAATTGGACGATACTCGACCTCTGCGCCGCACCTGGCGTAAAAACAACACAGTTAGCTGAAGCTACCGGTGATTCGGCCAAAATCATAGCAACCGACATTGACGCCGAACGCCTCAAAAAAGTTAGAGAAAATACCTCCCGGCTCGGCATAAACAGCGTCGATATTGTTCCGTATGAGGAGCTTCTCGATTCTAAATTCAAAATTCCAAATTCTAAATTCGATTGCGTTCTGCTGGATGTGCCCTGCTCCAATACCGGCGTATTGGCCAGACGCATCGAGGTCCGCTATAGAATAAAACCACAGGCAATAAAAGAACTAACCAAAACACAAAGCGAGCTGCTCAACACCGCAGCGCAAATGTTAAAACCTCACGGAAAAATCTGTTACAGCACCTGTAGCATTCAAAAGGACGAAAACAGCGTCCTTATAAAAGACTTCCTGCAACAAAACCGCGGCTTTGAGCTTGAATCCGAAAATCTGACCCTGCCCTCAGCGGAATCCCGCACCAATTGGCCTTCTGTAAACACCCCCAAACCCCGTGCTCTCGACTACGACAGCCAGAGCTCAATTGGTGCGGGAGACCACGATGGCGGATATATAGCAATACTAACCGCGACATAATGACAAGCATCAAGTGTCGAGCATCCAGCATAAAGTTTTTTTCAATTTACAAATCCAATCCACAGCTTTTCCACAAAACAAACTTACGATGTGCAAAACCTGTTAAAAATAAATTATTTTTGTGTGCAAAGTCAATGCTAACAGCAACTTCTATTAAGTGGAAAAAAATTTTTCCAAAACACATTTGATTTGTTTTTTCGTTGTCCAATAATAAGTAAGTTATCAGTATTATTAGTGCTTCGCAGCAGCTTTGCTGCGAAGAATGATTTGGTTCTAAAAAGAATGGATTCTTTTCCCGCACCTATTTTGAGAATCCAACGTCGATTCGACAAATAAAACTTGAGGTTACTAAAAATGTTTATAACAGGATTTTCGTTGGCATCTCAAAATAGGTGCGGGATGAGGGCCTGACAAATAAAAACCCTAGCACCGGGAGAATACAAATGCAGAGCACAATCACGGATGAGAGTTCTCGTACAGCAGCGTCTCAGATAGATGCGATTAATGAAGCTCTTTCTGAAAAGGTCGGACCGCAGAAGTTTCAGATCTGGTTTAAAAATTCGACTAATATGGCACTTGCTGGCGGATATTTGAAAGTTGGAGTGCCGAACCTTTTTATTGCTACTTGGATTGAAAACCATTTTTTGAATGAAATCACACAGGTGGTTCAGGCGGTCACCGGCGAAGAGGCAAAGATTACCTTCACCATCGACCCGGAGCTTTCCGGCCACCAGAGGCGAACGCAACTGGATTCGCAGCCCCCGCTTGTTGCAGGCGGAAGTGGGTCTCGGTCCCCGGCTCGACTGAGTTCGCCGAAGTCGATTCTCGATTCTCAACGAGCATCGAAAAGCCGGCATCAAGCATCCGGAAGACTCAAACTGAGTCTGGAAACATTCGTTGTCGGCCCGTCAAACGAACTGGCCTACAACGCCGCCAAAGTGGTCGTAAACGAGCAGCAAAGCCCTTTCAATCCGCTGTTTATTCACGGAGGATACGGGGTCGGCAAAACACATCTGCTGCAAGGGATATGCAATGCAGTGTGCGAGAAGCGCCCCCAGACTAATTGGCTGTATCTCTCAGCGGAAGATTTCGCCAATCAGTTTGTGCTGGCCTTGAAGACAAAAAAGCTGGAGGCTTTTAGACGCCGAATGCGGCAAACGGACTTGTTGGCGATCGACGACATTCACTTCTTGGCCAGCAAGCCTTCAACGCAGGAGGAATTCCTGCATACTTTTAATACAATCAACCTGGCTGGTAAACAGGTTGTGCTGGCCTGCGATGCACATCCTAAAATGATAGGACAACTGTCCGAAAAGCTCGTTAACCGCTTCGTTTCCGGAATGGTTGTAAAAATTGAGAATCCCGATTTCCGCACCCGCTGCCAAATATGCAGACAGTACCTGAAAACTCAAAACTTAAAACTAAAATCTCAAATCCCCGACAGCGTGATAAGCTACATTGCCGAAAATCTCCGCACCAACGTGCGGGAGCTGGAAGGGGCCCTGCTGAAATTAATTGCGTACTCGGCACTGAAAAACGAAAAAATTAGCCTGTCTATGGCCAAAGCCGTTCTGGCTGAACACCTGGAAAGGTGCGACCCGATTGTGCACGTATCGGATATCGAATCAGCCGTCGCCACTTATTTCGGCACAACGCCGGCCTATATACACTCGTCCAAAAAAGACAGGACGGTAGCCTTGGCCCGGCATTTTAGTATGTATCTGACCAGAAAGAACACGAAGATGTCGTCCTCCGAGATAGGCAGGTTTATGGGCAATAAAAATCACGCCACCGTGCTGCTGGCCTGCAAAAAAATCGAAGAGCTGCTCAAGCAAAATGCAGAGCTTCACTGGCAGGGCCTCGCAGGCAACAAAGTTTGCAAAGCAAAAACCATACTCACACAGCTCGAAGCTGGCATCTAAACACTCAGAAATTGTGTGAACGGACTATTTTGTCATTCTGAAGGGAGCACAGCAAAGCATCTGCCTCAAAAAGCTCAAGTTTCTCCGTAACTTGATTTGTTGAGTTTCGCACTTTTTTATTAGAAGAATCTTTTGCTGAATAAGGACTTACGAATAACTTGATATTTTATGCATGCTTGGTAAATTGTTAATAAAAAAAGCCCAAAAAATTTTTGTTGAAATAAGCATCAATATTGTTAAAATTGTAAGTTTAAGGTATTTGGGAACACTTTCATTCTTCGTAGCAGTATTACTACGGAGAACGGAGTAGTTATGAAAAAAGATATACATCCAAAGTACGAAAAAGTGGTGGTTCACTGCGGCTGTGGCAACGCATTTGAGACCAGCAGCACAGCAAAAGAAATCCACGCAGAGATATGCTCGATGTGCCATCCATTCTACACGGGCAAGCAGAAATATGTCGATACTGCCGGCCGAATAGAGCGGTTCCAAAAGAAATACGGCACAAGCTACATCAAGAAGACCAAAAAAGACCAACAGCAATAGCTTGTTCTACAGGTTACAATTCGGGCTCCCATTCTGAATAAAATCAGGATGGGGGCTTTTTGTTCATAGTGTGTTGTGCATAATACGAATATCGAACAAGGAATATGGATACATACGCTTCTGACAGGCGTATCGAATTTCTAACAGGAAATTTCATAGAACAAGAGACAATTCACAAGATACGTATTTATGGCTGAACAGAAAGATAGCTTGCTGGCAAAACTGGACGAAATCGAGGCACGCTACAGCGAAATCGAAAACCAGATAGCCGAGCCTGCCATCGCCGGCAATCCAACTAAGCTGATAGCGCTATCCAAAGAGCAGGGCAAACTCAAAGCAATAGTTACAAAATATCGCCAGTACAAAAAGGCAGCAGCCGGTATTAAAGAGGCCGAGCAGATATTAGCCGACAGTGCCGCCGATGAAGACTTCAGAGCATTGGCAAAAGAAGAGCTCCAACAGCTTGAAGACAAAAAGAGCACCCTGCTCAAGGAGATTACAAACACTCTGGTAATGGCCGATGATATGAGCACCGATTCGGTCATAATGGAAATACGAGCAGGCACCGGCGGTGAAGAGGCGGCCCTGTTCGCGCGCGATTTATACAATATGTATGTCAGATACGCTGATAGCCGCAGGTGGAAAGTTGAACAGCTTGACTTTAGTGTATCGGAGAAAAACGGTTTTCGTGAGGTCATATTCAATATCAAGGGCCCCGGCGTCTGGTCCGAATTGGGCTATGAGGGCGGCGGCCACCGCGTCCAGCGCGTTCCCCAGACCGAATCGCAGGGCAGAATTCACACATCAGCAGCAACAGTGGCGGTACTGCCTGAGCCTGAGGAGCTCGATATCCAGATAGCTCCTGATGATGTCATCGAGCACGTCAGCAGGTCAAGCGGACCGGGCGGACAAAACGTCAACAAGGTCAGCAGCGCCATCAGACTCGAGCATATCCCGACAGGGATTACCGTCAACATGCAGGAAGAGCAAAGCCAGCACAAAAACCGTGCCAAAGCATGGCGGCTCCTAAAAAGCAGGGTTTACGAATATCACCAGAGCAAAAAAAGGGCTGAGCGCGACTCGCAACGAAAAATGATGATTGGCTCAGGTGACAGGTCTCAAAAAATCAGAACATATAATTTCCCGCAAAATCGTGTAACCGACCACAGAATCAGCTTATCGCTTTACAACCTAGACAAAATAATGGACGGCGACATAGGCGAGCTGATTGCAGCGCTCAAAGATTATGACAGAGAACAAAGATTGAAAAACTTTTAAGACCCAAGACTAAAAACTAAAAGAGAAACAAATGCCAAGGGATTTTAAGAATATAAAAGCATGGCAATACGCTGATGATTTAGCTGTATTGGTGTATTCTAAAACCAGGCCTTTCCCCAAAGAAGAGTTGTACGGAATTACATATCAATTGAGAAGAGCTGTAGTCTCCGTGCCTACCAATATAGCTGAGGGTGCAAGCAGAGAGCACAAAAAAGAATATCTTCATTTTCTATATGTAGCCAGAGGTTCGATTGCAGAAGCAGAATACCTGTTGCACCTTTCAAGACGAGTTGGATAATTGAAGGACGATGAGTATAAACAAGTAGAAGACCTGAGAAAGAAAGCCGCCAAGACACTGCAAGGCCTTATAAATTCAGTGGAAAAAGAGGCTAACAAAACCAAAAACCTTTCGTGAGTCTTTTCTCTGGAGTCTTGTATCTGAAGTCTTGTATCTTGAGTCTGGAGTCTTGCCTGATGATAATCGTTGTTACCGGAATGGTCGGCGTTGATAAGAAAAGCTATCTTGAGAAAGTATGTCAATTCGCCGCTGAGAATGGAAAAGAGACGCTGCTGTGTAACGTCGGCGAGCGGATGTACGCAGAGGCACCCGATATCCCAGCCGGCAAAATCTTAGATATACCAATGAAAAGGCTAAGCTCGCTGCGCCGAAGTGTCTTTAAAGACATCATCGCAAAAGCCAAAAAGACACCCAACCTGATAGTCAATACTCACGCAACCTTCCGCTGGCGGCACGGACTGTTTCCGGCGGTCGATTTCGACCAGATGCGTCAGCTCAACGCCGATATGTATATCTGCCTGATTGACGGCGTAATCGCACTGCACACCCGGCTTATCGCTGAACACTCTGTTGAACACACGCTGAAAGATTTGATTGTCTGGCGGGAAGAAGAAATCATCGGCACAGAAATGCTCTGCAAAGGTATCAACGAAAGGATTCCTTTTTACTGCCTTGCCCGCGGCACCGAAGCCGAAACCACCGAAACATTCTACAATCTTGTCTTTGACTCCCAAATCAAAAAAACGTATTTGAGCTTCCCTATGACCGCAGTTGACAATATGGAAAACGTGAAAAACGAAATTGACGAATTTCGAGCATTGATGAAAAAATTGTTTATCTGCTTTGACCCGGGTGACTTGGAAGAATCGTATCTGCCGCAAAAAGCCCAGCAGGCTGCCCAAAAGGGGCTGGATTTTGTCGAGGCCACAGCGTTAGGGAAGAAAGTTCGGCTGGATTTGCACGAGGTCCGGCAAATCGAACGCGATATTAACAGCCAGATATACGCCCGCGATTTTATGCTCATTGACCAGTCGGATATGATAATCAGCTTTATTCCCACGCTTGACGACGGACGAGCGGCAATATCCAGCGGAGTTGAGAGAGAGCTACAGCACGCCCACGAGGCAGCAAAAGAAGGTTACGTTATCTGGACGGCAAAGCAGACCCCTTCGGTCTTTGTTACCCAGACAGCAACAAAAGTCTTTAACAATATGGCCGATGCAGTGGAGTTTTTCAAAAAGAAAGGACACATTCAGAAGAATTAAATATTGAATAACGAATTTCGAATGCCGAATAGCGAACAACGAATTTCAGATAAAGAATTGGCAAGTTACATCGACCATACGCTGCTCGATGCTACAGCAACCAGAGAGCAAATCAAACAGCTTTGTGAAGAGGCAAAGACCTGCGGGTTTCATACGGTATGCGTAAATGGCCGATGGGTCCCTTTGGCCGCTGAGCTGTTAGCCGGCTCGAAAGTTGCTGTCGGCGGTGTCGTTAGTCTGCCGCTCGGGGCCGACTCAACCAAAATAAAAGTCGCCCAGGCCAAAGAAGCCATCTTTGCCGGTGCAGACGAAATCGATATGGTCGCTGACCTGACGGCTATAATAGAAGGCGACTCAAAGTACCTCCAAAGTCAGTTACAGGCAGTGCTGAAAGTATGTCGCTCAATGAGGCCGGCGGTTGTGCTCAAAGTTATAATCGAATCGGCTGCTCTTAACCACGACCAAAAGGTATTCGCCTGCCGGGCAGCAAACAGTTGCGGCGTCGATTTTATAAAGACCAGCACAGGATTGCACCCCGCCGGCGGAGCAACCGTCGAAGATATAAAGCTGATGAAACAAACAGCTCCGAGCTGTAAAATAAAGGCGGCCGGCGGGATAAGAACCACAAAACAGGCTCTTGAAATGTTAGCCGCAGGCGCTGAAAGAATAGGCACTTCTTCAGGAGTAAAGATTATAAACGAGTTCAAAGACACAACAGAGACATATAGAGGCCAGAATAACATAAAGAAATAGTACGATGTCACTCCTGCGAAAGCAGGAGTCCAGAAAAATAACGATAGGATGGATTCCCGCTTGCGCGGGAATGACATAGAGCAGGACAACTACAATGACAGCAGGGGCAGTTGCCAAAACCGATAATCTTATTCTTTGCAAACCGCACTATAAAGAAATCCGGACATTCATAGATTTGCCGGCTTTAAGCGAAACATTTACCGGCCTAAAATCGGCCTCAATCCTCGGAGGCAACCAAGCCAAGGCGGATGCGGACAGATTCAGCTACTGGGCCGCCGAGCCGAAAGAGGTATTTGAATTTAAAGTGGGACAAAAAGACCCATTCGGAAAACTACAAAAAGTACTGGATAAATATAAACTTCAACCAGACACAAGGCTCAAGACCCAAGACTCAAGACCGGAATTGCCGAAGGGGATTTTCTGCGGCGGATGGATTGGATATTTTAGTTACGAGCTTGGCAGATATATAGAAAAGCTCCCCAAGACTACAATAGACGACCTTCAAATGCCGCTGATTCGGCTGTGCTTCTACGACCGCCTTATTGCCTATGACCATATCGAAGGGGCTTTTTGGCTAATCGCCCTGGAATTGCCCGGCGATTCTGAAAAACCGCAGGACAAACTCGCCGCTCTGGAGCATTTGCTGACTGAATCACAAAAAATTCGCGTGCCGCACTCTGGGCCTGCCGACCTTGACAATATAGATTTTTCACAAATTTGCTGCAATATGGATAAAGATTATTACCTGCAGACGGTCGAGAAAATAAAACGCTACATCTACGACGGCGAGGTCTATCAGATTAACTTTTCACAGCGATTTGAATGTGATTACGACGCTCAGCCGATAGAGCTTCTGCATTGGCAAAATCACCACAACCCGAGCGGCTACGCCGCATACATCGATGGAGGAAGCTTTCATATCGTCAGCGCCTCGCCCGAGATGTTTATAACAATTGACGACGGCCTCATCCAAACCAAGCCGATAAAAGGTACCCGGCGGCGTATCAATGAGACGGTCCGGAAAAACCCGCACGCAAAACGAACCAACGCAAAAAACTTCAATGAGCTGCTTTACAGTGAAAAAGAACGCGCTGAGCTGAATATGATAATCGACCTGGAGCGTAACGATGTGGCCAAAATCTGCAAACCGGGCACAAGGAAAGTAATTCAGCCCAGGACAATTGAAAGCTATCCGACGGTCTTTCACGCTGTGGCGACCGTAGCCGGGCGGCTTCGCGACGAAATTACATTCTGCGACATCTTAAAGGCAATGTTCCCCGGCGGCTCTATCACCGGCGCCCCGAAAATCCGCTCGATGGAAATTATCGACGAAACCGAACCGACGAGCCGAGGCGTTTATACAGGCAGCATCGGCTACATCGGCATTGACGGCAGTGCGTGCTTGAATATTGCCATAAGAACGATTATTATCACAAACAGAAAGGCATTCGCCCAGACCGGCGGCGGAATAGTCGCAGATTCAGACCCCAAGGCTGAGTGGGCCGAGACAATTACAAAGGCGAGGGCGCTATTGGCAGGAATAAAAGCAACACAAAAAAGCAAACAGCATGGAAGAAATAACTTATTTGTCATTCCTGCTTGCGCAGGAACGACACCAATATTACGCGGTAAGATGTGCGCGATACGAAGACATGGCGGAAAAGGTTTTTCTAAATAACAAGTTGGTTGACATAGACAAGGCCCGCATATCCGTAACCGACAGCGGCTTTTTGTATGGAGCAGGGCTTTTCGAGACAATGCGAAGTTACAAAGGTACGGTCTTTTCACTGAAGGATCACCTGGACCGATTGTTTTTTAGCTCCAGAAGTTTATCTATCAATAATCCATACGACAGAAAATATCTCACTGATACTATCTATAAGGTCCTGCAAGCGAACAAATTAACCGACGCCCGTTTGCGATTGACACTTACCAACGGGCCGATGTCCCAATCGGATGAGCAGCTCGCACCGACACTTCTTATCACCGCCACAAAGCTCCAGCCTTACCCGGCTGAATATTATAAAAAAGGCGTTCTGGTGGTACTTTGCCCATTCAGGCAGAACGCCGGTGAGCCAACCTGCGGACACAAAACGACAAGCTATTTCTCGCGTATGATTGCGCTAAATCGTGCACATCAAAAAAGGGCCGCCGAAGCATTATGGTTCACGACGAATAATCGCTTAGCCGAAGGCTGCATAAGCAATGTGTTTCTGGTCAAAGATTCCGTTCTTTATACGCCGCCGATTGAAACGCCTGTTCTTGCGGGCGTTGCGAGAAAAACTGTCTGCCAAATCACCTTAACAAACTCTATCAAATTAGTTGAAAAAGACCTCTACATAGACGACGTGTTAGCTGCCGATGAGATTTTCTTGACAAATATAATTATGCAGATTATGCCGGTAACCGCTGTAGAAAAGCACACCGTAGGCGATGGCAAGGTCGGCACAATGACTAAAAGATTGCAAAAGAGTTTCGATGAGTTTATCAAAAAAGAATGTCGAATGTCGAACAAGGAATAACAAATATCGAAATTTGAAAAGATATTGCTTCGTTTCGCTCGCAATGACACCGAGCGCAAACTCATATCATTGCGAGGAGCGAACAACTGTGAGTAATAAAGCAATCTCATAACTGTACAGGTAGTAAGAGCAGGAAAAACAAATGAATATAAAAAATATTGCAGAGCGAATCGAAAAAATAGTCCCGCTTAATCTGGCACAGGACTGGGATAACGTCGGACTGCTTATCGGTGATGCACAGAAAAATGTAAAAAGAATTCTGCTGACTATTGATGTAACAAATGATGTTGTCGCTGAGGCAAAAAAACTAAAGACAGACCTGATTGTAAGCTATCATCCTGTTATTTGGGACGGCCTTAAAAAAATCACCGCAGAACCTGCGGTGAAACCGCAGGCTAAAAATTTAGCCCCGTGTTCCACGCGGGGTCTCGTATACGAACTTATTTGCCGCGGGATTGCGGTTTTTTCGATACATACCGCACTGGATGCCGCCACAGGTGGAGTCAACGACGGCCTTGCCGAGATTATTGGCATCGAAGATGGAAAACCGATTGGGGATTACGTTGTTAATCCCGCGAGCGACAATTACAAACTCGTTGTCTTTGTTCCTGTCGAATCGTTGGCTGAAGTTTCAAATGCGGTTTTTGCCGCCGGCGCAGGTGCAATAGGTAATTACAGCCACTGCGGCTTCGGCGCCGAGGGAACAGGAACTTTTTTGCCTTTGGAAAACGCAAAGCCGGCTATCGGCAAAAAAGGAAAACTGCAGAAGGTCCCGGAGATAAGATTTGAGACGATTGTGCCCGCAGAAAAACTCAATAAAGTAGTAGCGGCAATGAAAAAGGCACATCCTTACGAAACGCCGGCCTTTGACATCATCAAACTTTATAACAGCCAAAACGAATTCGGCCTGGGCAGAATCGGCAGGTTAGCCCAGCCATTACGAATAGAACAGATTATCCAGAGAATAAAGAAGCATACCGGCGCCAAGGCCGTCGGCCTGATTGGAAAGGAAAAACGGCTGGTAAAAACAGCAGCGGTTTGTGCCGGCTCGTGCGGCAAGCTCATCAACCTGGTTATCTCTGCAAAAGCCGACCTCTATCTCACCGGCGAATTGAAGCACCACCAGGCATTAGCCGCACAAGAGGCCGGCCTGACCTGTATCTGCCTGAGCCATACGGTCTCGGAACGGTTCATATTAAAAAAATTCGCCAAACAGTTGCAAAAACAGCTAAATTCAGTGACAATAAGAGTAAGCAAAAAAGATGCAGACCCTTTTAACTGGAAAAAAGTATGACAGAACAACAAAAGACAGAAGACAGAGGACAGAAGACAGAGGACATAGGACAGAAGGCAGAGGAAGGAAGACAAAATTCCGAATATCGAATATTCAATGATGAACTCCGAACATCGGACGAAGAAGAAACTGATTTATCAAAGGATAACCTGGATTCCCGCTCCTTCAACTCTGCTCAGGACAGGTTTCGCGGGAATGACAAGGGTAGTGACAGGAACAACGAAAATACGCCGACAGTCGAGTCGGTAGTGGAGGCGGTTTTATTCGCCAGCGACGAGTCCCTAACAGAAACCCGGCTGGCCAATATCGTTGAGACATCCGTTAAGCAGGTACGTCAATATATCAAAAACCTGAACGACAAATACAAGGCCAACAATAGCGCCTTTAGAATAGAGCAAATTGCCGGCGGTTATCAAATGCTCACCCTCAGTCCATATAACTATTGGTTGAAAAAATTACTTCGGGCTCGCAGCGACGACAAACTAAGCCCCGCAGCCCTGGAGACGCTTGCCATAATTGCATACAAGCAGCCGGTCATGCGGGCCGACATCGAGGCCATCAGAGGTGTTGCCGCCGGCGAGGTAATCCGAACTCTTTGCTATAAAGGCCTGGTTAAGATTGTAGGCCGAGCTGAGGTACTGGGCAGGCCGATGCTGTACGGGACAACAAAAAAATTCCTTGAAATCTTCGGCCTGAACACACTCAAAGACCTGCCGAAAATCGAGGAGCTCAAAAAACCGGATTAACGAAAACATTTTTACAGGTTCGTACTATAACGCCACTTAATAGCGAAAATCTATTTTATTGTCTTGAAATACGAAGCACTCCGCAGGACACCTTGCGGTGGAAACTCGAAATTCGAAACAATATCTAATGACCAAAATTCAAATGGCCCAAACAATAAGCTTTGAAAATTTGAACATTTGAATTTTAGATTTTTTTTGTATCTCGAGATTCGGATTTCGAATTTAACATAATTAACATAACCTTTTATACAACAAGACGTTATCAGCAACAAATAAATCTAAGCAGTGCTGGAGTACTAATCCCATGGCAGCTCTTCTGCATCGGGCTTAACTGCACGAGCAGGACGAGGATGCTCCTCGTTGAAAACGTACATATCCTCTTGTTTTTCAATGACGACGAAGCTCTCGTCAATGGAGCCGTCCGGCTTGCTGATTTTATCGAGCGAAAGTCCCAAGTGTTTCGCGAGAAACTTATAAGCACCGATGCGCTTTGAAAGGCCATAATCGTGCCCCTCATCGGGGAGATGCAGATATTCAACGCTGGCCTCAGCCCCATAGAGGCGATAGACGTTCCGGATATAAGGGAACTCTACCTCGGGTGTGTTCTTGGTCCAGTCATTGCCGTCAGAGATAAGTAACAGAGGGCGCGGTGCGGCCAGTGCGGCAATATCCGTATTGTTCGTCTCGTGGGTTTCGCTTTTGTGGATGGGCATGCCGCTTTCGCAGTTGCATCCGCCGAAGAAGTGCGCTGAGACCATTACTACCGGCACAGAAACAGCGATACGGTCATCGACAGCAGTGACGAGGAATGATTGTGTTCCTCCGCCGGAAGCGCCGGTGACGCCGATTCGCTTTGGGTCCACGTCTTTTAGTGAAACAAGAAAGTCAATGGCACGGATGCTGTTCCAAAGCTGCAATTTAAGGGCCTTCGGCCGACCGTGCTCCCAGCCCGCATTTTTCCAGTCGCCATATCCCACCATATCGTAAGAAAAAACAACAGCGCCCATACGGGCCAAGGTCGCACATCGATTCTGCATATCGGGTCGAAATCGTCCATAGTCATCGGGTTTGCTCCAGTGTCCATGCGGACAAAGCACCGCTGCGAAAGGCCCTTTACCTGCCCGAGGACGATATAGATTCCCCGTCACAAAAACACCCGGCAAACTCTCAAACGCTGCGTTTTCAACCGTATAGTACTCGTACGTGCGCTTGCTGTGAATGATAGGATTCAGAGCGCACTTTTTGGGCATAGGCAAAAGTTCTGCTCCACGAAGAATGCCCTCCCGAACGCGCCCGGCCCAGGCCTTCCATTCAGTCAGGTTGGAATAGCTGCGGGTAAATTTGGCGAGCTGCTCTTTGGCGGCCTGCTCACTATGATAATTTCCCTGACAAAGCTGAGGTTTCTTGTTTTCAGAACCTTGAACAAGTCTGCCCGAAAATACAACCGCAAACATTGAAATATTGATAACAAGAACTCTGCAAATACAAACCAACTGACTTTTCATTTTGCACCTCGTAATTTCTTTCTTAATAGTAATTATGTTTGATAATCATACTCCTCACCATTGCGCTAACGGCTCTACCTGAACTTTCGTAACTATCTCCCCATCTTTCCAAACCGGCGAGAGCAGGACCGCCACACAAACACCGCCCTGGGCATTGGGCAATCGCACAACAAGCCGGCTGACGCCTTTATTAGTCTTCTGCGGAGGCTTCTGCTCAGCCGACTCAACTGAAAATCCGGCAACGAAAGGTGACATGATGCGCGCGACAAGTTTTTTACCGTCAAGAGTAAGCGTGGCGGTATCTTTTTCCTTTATATCGATTTCCGCATCCGTTGTCACGGCCCAGATAACTTCACAGGGCTTTTCAATATCGAACTCGTCCTGCACAAGAACAGCCCGCCGATTCTCGACCATAGCAACACCCCTTGTTACCTTGTTTGCAGACTTTTTGTAAGCACTTGTCAGCTCGACAATGACAAAAGCAGAAGATTTCTCTGTTTCGAATTTGGTAAACTTCGATGTTGCCAATGGGTCCTGGTTCTCACCGTCCAATAACGGGACGTTATGGCTTTTCGAATTCAAGCGGTAATAATCCCATCGTCTGCCCCCTCTTTCCCCGTCCCAGTAACCGGGCAGATTATAATTGTCCGAACCGAGGTCGCGCACCCATCGAATGCCCAGAGCATCAAGCTCAAAGTTGCCCAAATCGAGATGGCCGTGATTGACCTGGTTATAGCCGGCCTTGACACCAACAAATAGTGCTTCCGGGTCGTCCCAGGCGCTGCGGAACACTGCTATCTCCACAGGGCCACGGAAATAGCGGTCGAGCTCTTTGGCTGCGGGCATTTTCACTGGAGCCGGTACATACCAGACAATGTGCTGGGGACTGGCGCTGTGTTCGGCAATCTCGGCGTGTTCGGCCTCGGCATACAAAGAGTTATTGTAAGTCCGAGCAAGCCAGAACATACACGGCATAGGTTCTCTGGAGCTTTTTCCCCCACAGTCAGCAAAGTTTAAGTACAGACCTCGCGGCCCGCTTGAGTATATTGGAAAGTTCCCGGATTCGGCCAGACCTTCGATTTGCGATAGTCCGAAGTCTGTGCCCAGAGCCGTCTCCAGTGCCGTCAGGCCGTAGGCGGTATACTGGCTGGCATAATGCCAGTAACCGGGCCCTTCACCCCATGCACCATCGGGACCATAGCTCTTGATGGCACGCGGCAGCGACTCAATCGCAGCGGTGATAATCTGCTCAGCGTATTGCGGGTCAGACTCTGCGATTGCCAAAGCACCAACAATCAATCCCCCATTACAAACCTGATTCCAGTTATATTCGCTTTGGGCCCACCAGTTTTTCTTATATGCGATGAGCCCTTCTTCAAGACCGTTTTTGATTAAGCCGGCCTTTATTTTCTCCCGTGTGGTATTATCGAGATAAGAATACAGCCAGTCATAACCGAGGCCGACCGCGTGGGACATCTCAGCCGTATCGAGAAAGTGGGACGGGTTCCAGTCCTTAAATTCACAAACGGTCAGCAGGTTTTCCACCGCTTTTTCGGCATACTTTTGTTCGCCCGTCCATCTGTACGCCAGGCCGAGGGCGTAGATTCGGTCCAGGCATTCCCTGCTTATATGAAGAAGCCGCGGCCCAATTTTCCTGTAGATAAGCATCGGCTTTTCAAGACAGGCATCCGCATCCTTTAGAACATCTCTCAAACATTTCTGCAAAACTTTATCTTTCACATATAGTCTTTTCAAATGCTTCAGGTCTTTATCCTTCAACATCACTCTTGGATGGCTCTTATCGAGCGTCTTAAGAACCGCAGAAGAATCTACTGTAACTTCCTTAGCCTCTCCCGAAGTTGGATGATAAAAGCTCAGGGTGACAATTACTGCAACGAGTCTACATACATTCGCCATAATCTACCTCTATTCCCCGTCTCTTGTGTCAATGTTATTGCGAGCCCTCCCGACAACAAGACTCCCCTGCCTTTCTTAAAACCCGCAGGGGCCGACAGATTCCTTTCCGGTGCAATATTTTCAGATGTTATAGAAGATTTAAAGCATACAAGGCAAGGAAAATCTTTTGCCGCTGCCGCTGAAATTTATTATGATTACGCCAAAATATAACCGTGTTTAAGATAAGAGCGAAACTATGAAAAAATTTATTTACAAAACAAAACAAGAAATGGGAGCAGCGGCAGCAACCAACGCCGCCCAGGCAATCAAAAAGACAATAAAAAATAAAAGCCGGGCGAATATTATCCTGGCCACAGGGATAAGCCAAATCGAGATGCTCAAAAACCTGGTAGCTGTGGATGGAATCGACTGGCCGAAAGTAACGATGTTTCACCTCGATGAGTACATAGATTTAGGGCAGGACCATCCGGCCAGTTTCAGAAAGTTTTTGAAGGAGCGGTTTGTGGATAAGGTGGCGGGCCTGAAGGCCGTCCATTTTGTTAACGGTGATGCCGACGACGCACAGGCCGAGTGCCAAAGAGTAAACGCCGTTATCGCAAAGCACCCTATTGATGTGGCTTTAATAGGAATCGGAGAAAACGGGCACCTGGCGTTTAACGACCCGCCGGCGGACTTCGAAACGGAAGAACCTTTCATTATCGTGGAATTAGACGAAAGATGCCGAAAACAGCAATTAGGCGAAGGGTGGTTCCAGACATTGGAGCAGGTACCGCAGCGGGCGATATCGATGAGCATTCGGCAGATTATGAAAAGCGCGTGCCTGATTGTCACAGTTCCTGATAAACGCAAAGCCGAGGCGGTCAGGAACGCACTCCAAGGGCAGGTAACACCTATGTGTCCGGCCTCAATCCTGCAGAAGCATAAAAACTGCAAGATATTTATGGACACCGAAGCTGCGTCACTGCTTTCGTGAATTAAATCCTAAATGCAAAGCCCAAAACAAAATCAAGTGAACTAAAGTAAGCTAAAGTAAGCTAAAGTAAGCTAAAATTAAAAATAATAAATAACTTTAGGCACTTTAGTCACTTTTATTTTGTTTCGGATTTCGATACGCCTGTTAATCCTAAGGACTCCGCCGTAAGGCGTCCTGTGGACTTACGGAAAAGCGTCCGCCTGTGGCGGATTAGAATTTTGTAAACGCCTGAAGACGTAACACTTTTCCGGCTATTAGCTTACACATCCATCGTGCACAAACCACCGACTGGGGTAATTATTTCCGCCCCCGGCGGCAGGTTGTGTGGGCGATAGAATTGTTCAGCCATATTTCCGATGAGCTGCCGGGCATGTTTATCTTCGACAACAGCCACGATGCTGCCGCCCATCCCGGCGCCGACGAGGCCTGCGCCGAGGACGCCCGGGCTCGCCATCGCGATGTCAACGAGCATATCTATTTCTGACAGGCTGACATTATACCCACCGCCCTGGCGCCAAAGCCGGACCAGGCTCATACGTCCCTGGTCTCCTGATTCCAGGTCGCTTATCAAAGCATCAATCCTTTCATCCGGGTAACTGTTGTCGGTCGGAACGCGTTTTCCGTCAACTACTTTCGTTACGCGGTCACCATCGTGGGAGATGCTCATCATCTCGCCGAATGTTTTCATATCGCCCGTTCTCAGGCACTGCGGCACCATCCTGGCACGAATACACTCGGCTATCCCATAAAGGCATATCTGCCTGATGTGATAGCCTTGTTTGGGTTCGTTATGACTTCTAAAAACACGATGAATCTTATGCTCACTCTCGGGAAGGATTTCCAGAATGTCCGCTCGGCTGACAGAAGTGGGCAGCGATTTTACCATTCGATAGATTTGGACCTCATCAACGCCGAGTCTTTCCGGATTTACATCGCGAAGTCTTTCGAGCTTGTCGGCATACTGCGGAAAGTTTTTGCGTATCATCATCAGGCCGAATATATAGGCAGCCACCCGGCTGTTAAAGATATCGCGGGCGCCGGCTTGCTTCTTCGCCTCGATGCCGCTGTTGGCCAGAACAAAGCTATATCCCGCCGGTAGCGCAGCACCTTCGACAGTCATTGGAAATGCCGTTATATGAAGGATTGTGTTGGGTCTGCCGTGTATGATTGCCGCGTGGTCGCTGCATCCGCCGCGGGTGCCCACATACCATTCGGCAAAACCCCAATGCTCTACTAAATCGGCGGGTTTAATTTGAAGCGAATTTATTCTTATTACCGCTTCCGCCGCGACCATAACCACTGCCGATGACGAAGCAAGCCCCGCTGCCCTTGGAACATCACCATAGACCATCATATTCATACCCTTAATCGCCGGTGCAAAGCTGCCATCGTCTTTTGTGTTGAGATGCTGCAAGTACAGCACCGCAGCGCGTATATAATTCGACCAGGTAATAGATGGCTCGTGCCTGCGTTTTTCAAACTCATCGTGGCACCAAGCGTCCCAGTCTCGGATTTTTTCCCCGGCCGGCAGACAGCCGCTGATACAGAATTGCTCATCAGGGAACTGGCACAAATCTACATTTTTTGCCAGCACGCGGTCGTCATCACGCGGCTCGGCCACCAGCCACATTTGCTTGATACAGACCGGATTGACCGACCCGCCGCGGTGGTCGATATGAGTGCCTAACAGATTAACACGACCGGCTGAGCGTACTATGATGACCCCTCTGTCTTCTTGTCGAAGGCAAGCAGGGGGGCGGTTTGTGCTATATCTGTCGGCAAGTGCCTCAAGGCAGCGCAAACACATTTGAGCCGCCTCGGCCTTCAAATCCTTATTATCGCCGTAGATTTGGCCCAATCTATCGTGAAATGCACTGTTCGCCTTCTTAATCAAAGCAATCCAATCGCTGATTGACCGCAGGCCGCTGATTTCAACCGCCATAGGTTTTCGTCCTTCAAGATGCTTCCACGTTGTTCAATAAACAAGCTAATAAACTTTACCCGGCTGAGTACACCGTATCGCCATCGACTATAGTCGATTCGACGGTTACCTTGTAATTACCCGGCGAGCCGGTGATATCAAGCACGCACAAATCAGCCTTTGCGCCGTCAATAACCGAACCATAGCCTTCCTTTTCCAGGCCGGTTAGTTTACACGCATTGGTAGAGAATATCTTTGAGGTTGCCACCAGGGCTTTTTCCAGCTCCATCGCCTCGTGCCAGCGGTTCCAAATGCCCTGCATATCCGTGGTAAACCAATTGAGCAGATTGGCAAATCCGCGGTTCATTGTCAGATTGCTGCTGAAGAGCACGCCGGGCTTGCCGACGGCTTGAAAATAGTCGCCGCTTTCGCTGATGGCGCCACGGATACCACCGCTCGTGAACTGCCTGATGTCCGAACCCGCTGCAAACAGACAGTCTGTTACCCCAACTATCCTGTCTGTACCTTTGCGCCTCAGAATATCTCTTACGTAGGCGGGGTTGACATGGTAGCCGTCAAGAATTTGCTCGGCATAAATTTCGTCGGATTTCAGCACTGCTTCAATCGCCCCTCCACCGTGGAACGGCTTATACGAACCACCCGTTGGGCCGTTGGTAAAGTGGATGAAGTATTTCAGTCCGGCTTTGGTCGCTTCGATAATCTGCTCGCAGGTTGCGTCGCTGTGTCCGGCTCCCACCACGACGCCTTTGCCGGTAAGATATTCGGTCAGCTCATAGCTGGCTCGACCAAAATCCGGTACCACATTCGCCAGCTTGATGGTCCCCTTGTCCTCAATTCTGTCGAAGGACTCGGTAACAAATTCAAGCACACAGTCCGGATTTTGGGCGCCGGCCATCTGGGGATTAATGAAGCTGCCTTCTAAAAGTCCGCCCAAAACCTTGGCGCCCCGCTGAGTTTCTCGTTTATTTAGATAATGATATAGTTGAGCAAAACAATGTCTCAGACTCTCAATCGGGCTGGCCCACGTTCCAATGTAAAAACCTGTAACGCCGAACCTGACGAGGGTTTTACTTAACATACTCAGGCCATATTCATAAGCGGACGGGCTATCATCAAAAGTCTCTGTTTTGGGGTCATAAAGACCGCTGGTGAATTCAAAGAGGTTGTAGCCGTGAAAATGTATGTCAACAAATCCCGGCACAACATATTTGCCGGTGATATCGACGACCTCGTCGCAGACGTCACTGTTGGCCCCGTTAAAGATTTGACCTTTTTCCGTAATATTTTTTCCCCTCCCTCTTGAATCTCTAACGGGGCCGGCAACGATTTCTATCCTGCCGTCACGGAGGATAATATCGGTGCGTTCAACACCATACGGCGATACCACGAAGCCGCCTTTGAGTCGTATTGTCTTCATCTTGAAACTTTCATAAGAGCCATTTCAGACTGAAATGGCGCATAACTTATGTCATCCGCACGGATTAGTGTAAGCCTTTATACCATACCTGTCCAGTGTAAGGAAAAATTAGGTTTTATACCGTTATATTGCGCTGTAGTTTTAATCACCTTTTCACTTTACAGTAACATCCAGCCCTGTTAGAATACGGCCTTTGCGTAGAAAGCCCCCAGTAAAACTGGAGACGAAATACGATATACAATATACGATATACGAAAAATGGCCGGCAAAATAGTTATTGATACCGAACGATGCAAAGGCTGCGCCTTGTGTGTGGTAGTATGTCCGAAAAGTTGCATCGTCATCTCCAAAAAATCCAATAAAAACGGCTACTTCCCCGCCCAGCCTGTCTCCGCCGATAGGCGTCCTGTGGAGAGCGGAGTCGAGGGAGCGACCAATACCGATTGTACAGGCCGCGCCCTCTGCGCCATTATCTGTCCGGACGTGGTAATCGAGGTGTATCGTGACGATACCGACAAGATAGAGATAGTAACTGAGCCGGGCAAAAAGAGCATGTCGAGTCTAATTGAGGAAAAAGCGTAAGCCCCGTTAGAAATTCGATGTGGAGGAAAAATATAACGGAACAAGTTGCGGAGAAGAAAAATGGATGAAAGGATAAAATCCCTGATAAATCAAATAAAAGCACATCTGGTAAAGATGTACGGGGAAGAAATCAAGAAGGTTATATTGTATGGTTCTTATGTAAGGGGTGAAGCTACGAGGGATTCAGATATCGATATACTTGTGCTAATTGACCAGTCCCTAAATCCCTTTGAAGTCAGAGAAAGCATAAGCGACCTTCTGTTTGACATACTTCTTGAAGAAGGCGAGCTTATTTCAGTTATAGCGGTTCCCGAACACCTCTTTGAAAATTACAACTCTCCATTTATGTTAAATGTGAAGAAAGAAGGAGTGATAGCGTGAATGAGAGAATTCTAATGTGTGGCAATGAGGCCCTTGCCGAAGCGGCTGTTCTTGCCGGCTGCGATGCGTATTTCGGCTATCCGATTACGCCCCAAAACGAAATCCCCGCCTATATGTCCCAAAGAATGCCCGAGGAAGGCCGCGTCTTCGTGCAGAGCGAAAGTGAGCTGGCCGCGATTAATATGGTATTCGGAGCTTCGGCCACAGGCAAAAGGGCTATGACAAGCTCATCCAGTCCCGGCATCAGCTTGATGCAGGAGGGAATAAGCTATCTGGCCGGCGCCGAGCTGCCCGCGGTGGTCGTCAACGTAATGCGGGGCGGCCCGGGCCTGGGTAACATTGCGCCGTCACAGAGCGATTACTTCCAGGCCACTCGCGGCGGTGGACACGGCGATTACCGAACCATCGTCCTCGGACCATCGAGCGTCCAGGAGTTGGTCGATTGTATGCCGCTCGCATTCGACCTGGCCGACCAGTATCGAATGACCGTTGTGGTCCTGGCAGACGGCATCTTAGGCCAGATGATGGAGCCGATAATATTAGAGAAAAAACCAAGCCGGGAACTTCCCGCCAAAGACTGGGCATTGACCGGCGCCAAAGGCAGAGAGCAAAACATCGTCCGCTCATTATGGCTCGGTGAGGGAGTGCTGGAAAAGCACAACAACAAGCTCAAGGCCAAATACGAGCAGATAGAAAAAAATGAAGTCCTCTGCGAGCAATACGAAGTTGACGATGCCGAAATCATAGTAGTTGCCTACGGCGTCGCAGCAAGAATCGTCCGAGGCGCGGTAACCAGGGCAAGAGAAGAAGGAATCAAGGTCGGCTGGATACGTCCCATCACGCTGTGGCCGTTTCCGACAGAGCAAATCAGCAGGGCCGCCGACGAATCCGTCGGAGCCGGACCTTTACGGTTTCGGATTTTCCTGACCGTTGAGATGAGCTTGGGCCAAATGGTCGAAGACGTAAAACTTGCCGTAGCCGGAAAAGCGCCCGTAGTATTTTACGGCCGACCCGGCGGCGGCGTACCTACTGTTGACGAGATGCTCGATAAAATTAAGCAATTAACATTGAGAACTAAGACTAAAGACTAAAAATATGGAAACGTTCTGTAGAAAAGACCACACGTCATTTCGACCGAAGCGATGCGAAGCATCGCGAAGCGGAGAAATCTATTATAAAACAGATTTCTCGACTCGCCTTCGGCTCGCTCGAAATGACATCTACAAAGTCTTCTACAAAACAGACTGAAATATGAACCCCGTTAGACCTAAATGGTTTTACACATATGTCCTTATGAGCAAAAAAGACTTGAAATTCTATACGGGTTCTACAAATAATTTAAATAAGAGATTAGAACAGCACAATACCGGATTGGTTCGCTCTACCAACCATAGACTTCCAGCCAAACCGATCTATTTTGAAGCTTGTTTGGATAAGCACAATGCCTATCGACGAGAAAAATACTTAAAAACTGGAATGGGCAAAAGATTTCTAAAAAATCGTCTAAAAGGAGGTCTAACGGGGTGAAAACTGTATTTACGCGAACGCCTACACTTAAAGATTGTCCGACGCATTATTGTCCCGGATGCGGACACGGTATTGCACATAGATTGATCGCCGAGACCATCGATGAGCTTGGCATACGTGACCGCTCCATCGGCATAGCGCCGGTAGGTTGCGCGGTGTTGGAATATGATTACATTAACGTTGATATGATAGAGGTCGCGCACGGCAGAGCACCAGCCGTTGCGACGGGTATGAAAAGGACCAATCCGGACAAAATAATCTTCTCCTATCAAGGCGACGGCGACCTGGCAGCAATCGGAACTGCCGAGATTATCCACGCCGCCCAAAGAGCCGAACAGATAACCGTTATCTTTATCAACAACGCCGTCTTTGGAATGACAGGCGGCCAGATGGCCCCGACAACTATGATTGACCAGGTAACAGCGACAACACCCAAGGGCCGTGCCGCCGCTGAGCAGGGCTATCCGCTGCAGGTCTCCGAACTATTAGCCGTGCTGCCGGGTGTAATTTACATCGAGCGATGTGCTCTCAGCAGCCCGGCTCAGGTCCGCAAAGCCAAGAAAGCCATCAAGCATGCTTTTGAGCTGCAGGCAAACAATGCTAAAGGCCTCTCGCTCGTTGAGCTGCTCAGTCCCTGTCCGACATACTGGCGAATGACCCCGGCCAATGCGATGGAATGGATTGAAAAGGAAATGACAAAAGTTTTCCCGCTGGGACGACTAAAATAGCCATCAGCAGGAAGTGAATATACCAGCACATAAATCTAAAATCCGAAGTACGATACGAAACAAAGGAAAGCACGAAGCACGAAATACGAAATAAATTCAAAATTCCAATGTTCAAATTTTCAAAACTGACAGCAACGCTGTCATTCTGAGTGAGCAACCAGCGAACGAAGAATCTACTAATTGAAAGCAAGATGCTTCGCTCCGCTCAGCATGACATAAAAAGACGTTTTGGTCATTTGAATTTCGGTCATTAGATATTTTTTCGAATTTTGAAATTCGATATTTGGATTTTATATGGAATACAAGATGACAGCAGATAGTTCTTATGAAGAGGTTATTATCGCCGGCTTCGGCGGACAGGGAATTATACTGACCGGCAAACTGCTGGCACAGACCGCAATGGAGGCCGGCAAAGAGGTAACCTATATGCCCTCCTACGGCGCCGAGGTTCGAGGCGGCACCGCTAATTGCATGGTCGTTATCGCAGAGGAAAAAATCGCCTGCCCCGTCGTCGGCAGACCCGATTCACTGATTGTAATGAACAAGGCCTCGCTGAACAAATTCGCCCCGCGGCTTAAAAACGGCGGATTGCTGATAATAAACAGCTCCCTGATTGACACTGAGCCGCAACTGGACGATTCAATCGAGATAATTCCGGTGCCCGCTGATGATTTGGCTGTCGAATTAGGCAGTCAGAAAAGCGCCAATATGGTGGCCTTAGGCGTGTATTTGCAAAAGCGAGGACAGTTCACAGCCGACGATGCCGCTCAAGCCCTGCCCAACGTGCTTGCCAAGCGGTATCATAAAACATTGCCTGTCAACACCCAAGCCCTGCGCCGCGGCGCCGAATTCGCTAAAGCCTATTGCCGGGCTTGAGCAGAAGAGACACAAAATAAAGATAGCCCGCACAACTATACCGCAATTACAATGACACCTCGCAATATCTGTTATAAAATCAATTCTTAAACCCGTTTAAGAAAAGGAGCCGGATTGACGGATAAGATTGGCAGACCTTTGGTGATAACGGCGGCCGCTGCCATAATGGCGATGTGGGTCGGCTGCACGGCCCTGACGCTGACGTTTCCTTATCTAAGAGCGGGGCTCGGCGCCCACGGGGCTTTCTGGCTGTATGGCGCCATCTGTGTCATCGGCTTCGTTGTCATCCTTTTGAAACTTCCCGAAACAAAGGGTAAATCGCTGGAAGATATTGAACGTGAGCTGGTTGACTGAAAAAATGCGGCTTAATAAGTAACCAGTAAATACTTGTATAAATAGCTATGACCGGCTACAATATCTAAAAACAGGCAAGAGATAGAATTTAGATTGAGATTGGGAAGCTAAAAAATGGCCAAGTACTCCAATACCAAAAAACCTAAAGCGATTTGCAGTTTCTGCGGCCGACCGGCAACTCAGGCCGACACGCTCATAGAAGGCCCAAATAAAGTCTTTATTTGCCCGGAATGTGTCGAGCTGTGCCACAACATCATCCGGCAAAACCGTAAACGAACCGGCACGGGCAGTGTCGGTCTCGACGAAATGCCAAAACCCAAAGAAATAAAAGAATATCTGGACCAGTATGTAATTGGCCAGGAGCATGCCAAAAAATATCTCTCAGTTGCGGTCCATAACCACTACAAACGTCTGATGCACACCGACAGCAACGACAGCGACCTTGAGATAGACAAATCCAATGTTCTTTTAATCGGCCCGACCGGTTCCGGCAAAACACTCCTTGCCCGCACACTTGCCCGTAAACTGGAAGTACCCTTCGCAATATGCGACGCGACAACCGTTACCGAGGCCGGGTATGTCGGAGAAGACGTTGAAAACTTCCTGCTGCGATTGCTGCAGTCCGCCGACTACGATATAGAAGCCACACAGAGAGGCATTGTTTATATCGACGAAATAGATAAAATCGGCAAAACTTACCAGAACATCTCAATCACCCGTGACGTCTCCGGAGAAGGCGTTCAGCAGGCGCTGTTAAAGATGCTTGAAGGCACCACCGCCAATGTCCCCCCACAAGGCGGAAGAAAGCACCCCGAGCAATCCTACATACAAATCGATACTACGCAGATACTTTTTATATGCGGCGGAACCTTCGTCGGCCTGGAAAATATTATCAAGAAACGGCTCGGCAAAAAAATGATCGGCTTCGGTTCCGAACTGGCCGGCAAGACCGACGAAAAAACCGAGTACAGCGACATTGTGCAACAGGTCGTACCGGAAGATATTATCGAGTATGGAATGATTCCCGAAATGGTGGGCCGGCTTCCTGTAATTACCACTCTTACAGCTCTCAATGAAGAAGCGCTTATAGACATACTCACCGAGCCGAAGAATGCGCTCTGCAAGCAGTACCAAAGATTTTTTGAGATGGAAAATGCCGAGCTTGAGTTTACAGAAGACGCCTTACAAGCATTAGCACGGAAAGCCCTCAAGCGTGACACCGGCGCCCGGGCACTGCGCGCAATCGCCGAGGAGCTGATGGTTGACCTGATGTATCAACTGCCCGAAGAGCCAAAACCGGTAAAATATGTGATTACACGCGATATTGTCGAGGGCAAAGCCGATTTGTTCACAGCAAAACAAAAAGTAAAAAAAGAATCCGCATAAAACAGAACCCATTGAAACTGCCGAGGTCGTATGGATAAGACCCGGGCACATAGAAACCGAACAATAACACTCAGCCAGATAGAAGCACAGCTTTATAGCAAGGACATAATTCGCATTTCCAAACCAGCGGCTATAAATACTATCGAGAACAAAATAGTAACCCAGGATACTTTTGAAGCACTCGCTTTTTTACCGGCTAACTTTGTTGACCTGCTGCTCCTGGACCCGCCCTACAATCTTACCAAAACCTTCAGCTCAAATACCTTTAGAAAAAAGAGCATTACCCAATACGCCGAATGGCTTGAAGGCCTGCTGGTTAAGCTGCTGCCCTCACTTAAAAACACCGCCTCGGTCTATGTTTGCTCCGAGTGGTATTCATCAACAGCGGTACATCTTGTTCTTGAAAAGTTTCTGAAGGTGAGAAACCGAATCACCTGGGAAAGAGAAAAAGGCAGAGGTGCAAAAAGAAACTGGAAAAATGCTTCGGAAGATATCTGGTTCGCTACTGTTTCCGACGATTATGTATTCAATGTCGAAAACGTAAAGCTAAAACGCAGAGTCCTGGCGCCATATACCGACACAAACGGCAAACCAAAGGATTGGGACAACACATCCGATGGTCAATTTCGCCTGACACATCCGGCAAATTTGTGGAACGACATCACAGTGCCCTTCTGGTCAATGCCGGAAAATACAGACCATCCCACACAAAAGCCGGAAAAACTATCGGCCAAATTAATCCTTGCAAGCACAAATGAAGGCGATTTTGTCTTCGACCCCTTTATGGGAGTCGGCAGCAGTCTCGTTGCGGCTAAAAAATTAGGTCGTAAATTTCTTGGAATTGAGATTGAAAAGGAATATTGCCTGCTCGCCGCCAAACGCCTGCATTTAGCCGGGCTTGATACAACAATTCAGGGCTATAGTGATGGCGTGTTCTGGGAAAGAAACACAATCAACACAAAAAAATTTCACCAAACAAAGCACCGACCGTAACAGGGCCGCGACTGTAAAGGAGCGGTAATTGCTTCTTCAGTTACACAGTGGATTACCGTTGAGCACACTTATTTTTTGAGAGGGACTTCACTCCACCACTTCCACGGTCGATAAATCTTCCTCAAATAAATTATAGATTAGTATCGCATCACCGTTGTGAAGACGAATACATCCCTGTGAATCTGCGGTGCCGATTTGTTCCGGGTCCTTTGTGCCGTGGATGGCAAAGCCCGTCCTGTCTTTAGCTGACCCTTTAAGCCCTTCCAGTCCTATCCATCTCGAGCCTAAAGGGTAATCCGGGTCTTCGGGGTAATATGTTTTGCCGTCAAGCGGATTCTTCCAGACCGGCTTTATCAGCTTACCACCGGTTTTGACACGCCAAAGTCCTGTCGGCGTCTCGCTGCCCGGCTTCCCCAGACCAACATGGAAACTCCGAACGAAAGTATCCTGAAGATATAAATCCATCGTAAAAGTCGAACGATATACCTTCGCATGGAATGGACCATTGATGACTTTTATTGCTTCTCCGGCCCGCAGGTTTTGGGGTTGGCTGATTTTGTTAATGTCCATAAGAATCTCGTAGGGCACCTTAAATCGCTTGCCTATCGTTCTAAGCTGGTCGCCCGGCTTGACCTCTAAACTCCCGCAAAGCTTGTCATCGAAAATCTCTCTGCTGAACAGCCATTTATCAGCAAGCTCGGACATCTGGTCCTTCACAAAGGTCCGCTGCTGGACGCTCATAGGTATTCGTAACGCTTCTTTTAGCCTGCTACGGGCTTCTATAATCCTGCCGGGTTTTTCGCCGAGAAGCGCCGTAGCTTCGGCGATTAGCTTTGCCGCCTCCGGATTAGGTTCAACGTCCGGCACCGGTATAATTTCAGGTAATTTCGGTTTCACCGAAACTTTCGTAAAATTCGGCTCCCGTACAGGCTCAGGAGGCTGCCCCGACAAAGACTCTAACAATGGTTCCGGCTCAGGCTTCTTCTTTGTAATCCTCTCCGTCGTTGTTTGTTTCACTTCCGGCAATTCTGCCTTAGGTGGAATATTTGCCTCAGGTGTAATATCGGCGGTTTTGTCTGTACTTTGCTTTTTACCGAAAGGACCATAATGAAATGCAATTGCCACAGCAATAATAAGTAAAACCGGAATTATGTACATCCAGTTTATGGTTCTTCGTCTGCCTCGCGGGCGGTGAGAACGACGGGCCATCTCAATCTCCTTTCACGTTATTGGGTTCCCGCCTTGCGGGGTCCCTTAAAATATATTATTTCCTCATCGGTTACTAAAAAATCTACCGGCTCATCATGCTCTGTCACCGGTATCGCCTCGACAAGCTGCTCCGCAAAGCCAAAGCCGCATCTGGACGCCTTAAGTTCGGGATTAGCGAAAAACCTGTCGTAATAGGAACCGCCGCGCCCAAGCCGATTGCCCTTTCTGTCGAATCCTAAGGCCGGCGTTACCACCAAATCAATATCTTCAAACGGCATCGGCACGCCCGCTATCGGATTTCGCAGACCGGAAGAGCTCGTCGAAAAACCTGTTTCCAGCGAATGTATCTGCACCGGCATCATGTGCCTTTGCTGCCAGGAAATCTTCGGCACCGCTACTATCTTGCCGAGCTGCCAGGCGTGCAGTATTGCCTCGGATGTATCAGCCTCGTGCGGAAGAGACAAATACATCATAACCGTCGATGCACTTTGAAATTGTGATATCGAAACCAGATTCCGGCATGCTTTCCGGCTTTTTTCACTCCTCTGCTCCGATGGTATAGCAAGCAGGCGGTTCTGTAACTTCCGGCGCAATTGTGCCTTGTCCATTTACATATCCTTCCTTCTCGACTTTATTTTTTTGCCACCTATGAAGCTCCCGAAGTGCCTAAAGTTTGAAAAAAGAATATCGAGCGTCGAATGTTGAATAGCAAACTTCAAAATTCGATATTCCTTGTTCGATATTCATTATTCATTCTTTTAACTTTAGCTCACTTTAGTTACTTCAATACTTCCGTGCACCTCAGTGTTCTCTGTGGCTTTTTTTCATTTTTATTTTCTGTCTTTGACAGGTTTGCTGTTTTGTAACAAGCTTTGCAGCTTTTGTAAATAACGCTTAATATTTTTTTCACAACCGCTCTCTTTCGGCATGTAATATTGTTTCTTCATCGACGCCGGAAGATACTCCTGGGGCACGAAACCATCCTTAAAGTTATGCGGATACTTGTAATCAGCTCCAAAACCCAACTTTTTTGCAGCCGGATAGTGGCTGTCTTTCAAATGTTTCGGCACTTGTTTAGTCGGCTGCTCTTTTACATCCGACATCGCAGACCAGATAGCGCAAGCCGCAGCGTTCGATTTCGGCGCACAGGCAACATACAATGCAGCCTGCGCCAGCGCTAATTGGGCTTCAGGCAAACCCACAAACTCAGATATCTGAACCGCTGCAGCGGCTAAAACCGTCGCCATCGGGTCGGCGTTTCCAACGTCTTCAGCCGCACAAATCGCTATCCGCCGGGCAATAAAACGCGTATCCTCCCCACCCGCCAACATTCTGGCAAGCCAATACACAGTGGCATCGGGGTCCGAACCCCGCATGCTTTTCTGCAAGGCGCTTGCCAGGTCATAGTGCGTATCGCCCGTGCCGTTATAGTCAATCGTCTTCTGTTGTATCGACTCCTTTGCAACCTCCAGATTAAATTTTATTTTCGCACCGGGCTTTCGAGCCGCCTGCGATAACACACCCACCTCAAGAGCCGTCAGGGCCTTTCTGGCATCCCCATCGCTCATAACCGTTAAAAATTTCAGTGCCTTCTGGTCCGCCTCGATATCAAACTTACCAAGCCCCCGTTCAGTATCGTCAATTGCCATCTTCAGCAATTGCAAAATATCCTCCTCGCTGAGCGGCTCAAAAAGAAATACCGTACTGCGGGAAATCAACGGCGAATTGACCGAAAAAAACGGATTTTCAGTAGTGGCACCGATGAGAATCAAAACCCCAGCTTCGACGTCATCCAGCAGGACATCCTGCTGTGCACGGTTGAAACGGTGGATTTCATCAATAAAAAGCACCGTCCTCGTCCCGTTTACCGCAAGCCTGTCACGGGCACGCCCGATAATCTGCCGAATATCCTTGACGCTGGCCGCGGGGGCGCTAAGATAGTGAAATTCGGCCTTCGTGTAATTCGCAATCACCGCCGCCAAAGACGTCTTGCCGACCCCGGGCGGACCGTAAAATATCAGACTGCTGAGCCTGTCGGCCTCGAGCATCCTTGTCAGAAGCTTATCGGACCCAAGAAAATGCCTTTGTCCGATAAATTCAGCAAGCTTTCTCGGCCTCATCCGAGCCGCCAGAGGCGCCGCAGAGCTTATATTCGCCTCTTCAGACTCACTGAACAGGGTTTTGCCGACCTTGTTTTCGCCCATAGAACATATTATATGAAAGATATGCAAAACTGTCGAAAAATTATTTCTGAGGCCCCCTGATAGATGCATGGGATTATCGGGCGTCCCACCACAAATTCCTTGCTTTGTTCGGGATGGCGTATATACTGACCTTGCTCAGGCTGGCACATATACTGACTTTTTAGTGTTCCTGGTGGCAATCCAAAGGTGCAAGGTCAATGGGAGACAGGAATGAATGGGTACTAACACAGTTAAAGCAAGTGTGTTTTACAGGATAAATGCAAAGATTCGAAGCATTGCCGGCTATGGAGCTTTGCTGGCACGTAATCTTAACGGATTCTTAACCTTAGATTCTGATTCTTCGTCGAACAGACTCGAAAAAGAGCTGAACCCGCTTTTGGCTGGGTATCCCAGAAATCATAACTATAGAATACACAAAAAGAAACTCCTTCCAAGCTTCAAACTCTACGAAAGATTAAGGCTTGTTGTCTCTCTTTACCCCGAGAAATTAGAAAGATTCTTGGATATCGGCTCTTGCAGAGGATTTTATGCAATGGAGGCAGCTCAACGGCCCAGTTGTCGAATTTCAGCAGGGGTTGATGTTCATAAACCATTTATTTCTATCTCCAACAAAGTCAGGGAATACCTCGATATTAAGAATGTCAATTTTTATTTTGCCACACTTGACGAGCTATCAAGCAGACCTGAAGCTTACGGCGGTCCATTTCAAATAGTCTTGCTAATTGGAACGTACCACTATCTGTTTTGGGGTAGTAAACTGAGCCCAATTGCATACCTTAATCACCGGGAAATCCTCGCCAGACTTTCTAAAATTTGCACAGACAGGCTTATCTTCTCAGCGAGGCTGGAAGCAGACAGGCTGCCCAATGGAATCAAACAAAAAGCCAAAATGCTCGGTAATGAGGTCGGATATAACACTGCAGATTTTCTTAGAAGTGCTGAAGAATTCTTTGAAGTCCATAAAGCCGGTTATCTGGGTAAATACCCTTTATTGGTCATGTTAAAGAAAAACTCTTAGGTGATTGCCCAAAAAGTCTTTTGTTAATTGTCATAAGTTCCTTTTTACAAAGGCATTATGGTCTATTCGGCAGTCGTTAGCAACGCTATTTTATAGATGCCTATCTGGAAACTCCACGACATGATAGGGTAACAACTAATAGCCTGCTCACAACGGGAGCAATTTCATGACCGACAACGGTCAACAAGAGTCTGAACCAATAACCATAAAAAATACATCCCGGTGGGTCTCGATTCTGCGAATTCTGCTGGCCATAGCAATCGCAGGGCTGGTAATCTGGCTGTGGAAGGATGTACTCGAGGACCGTCTAATTCCCAAGCGGTGGGGCGTCGTCCAGGCGGGAAAGATATATCGCAGCGGCAGACTCTCATCCGCGCTCGTCAAAAAGATGTTAAGAGAAAACAACATCGCCGTTATCATCGACCTGAGCGGTGATGAACCCGGTGACAAGGACCAAGAAGCTGAAAAAAAAGCCGCCGTTGAGCTGGGCATCGAAAGGTTGAACTTCCCCCTCAAGGGCGACGGCACCGGAGATATTAACAACTACGCCCAAGCAATCGCTGCTATCGTCGATGCCGAACAAAAAGGCAAACCCGTTCTCGTTCACTGCGCCGCAGGCACACAGCGCACAGGCGGTGTAATTGCGTGCTACAGAATGCTGGTAGAGAAAAAATCGCCGTCATTCGTTTACGCCGAACTCTTGCGCTACGATTGGAAAGATAAGCCGGACCAAATCCTGCTAACCTACATCAATAACAATATGGCCAGGTTAGCTGCACTGCTTAAAGAAATGGGTGTCATTGACGAAGCACCCAATCCGCTGCCGGTCATCCGCAGCAGATATTTTCAGGTGACAAGCTCCTTATGGGGATTCAAAACCGATGCCGTCCTCGTTCACATCTGTCCGACCGGATAGAATTTGAGACGCTTAGAGCCTATCCCAATAACTATTCGCTCCCGCCTGTCATTCTGAACGGAGCGTAGCGAAGTGAAGAATCTCCTCTTCGTTGGCCGGATTCTTCGGCCCTTCGGCTTCGCTCAGGGCAAGCTTTCTTTCGCCTCATAATGACAAAGGACGAAGGTTTATTCGGACAGGCTCTTATATAATAAACACCTGCATGGTAATACCAAAAAGACCCGTCAGATCCGCCTAATACCTGTATTTTGGCTTTATTTTTCCAAAATAATGCAAAAAATTTCCAAAAATATCTTTTTTTTATTTGATTTATAGCCGTGAGCCGATAAACTTTTTAGGTGGTAGGTGGGTGATTTAATCTTATAACGTATAATATAGTGACGTTTTGCGTAGCAGGAAAAATTTAACTAAGGATTTTTTTAAGGAGATGAAAATGAAGAAAGTAATCTTGTTAACTGCCGCAATCTTATTGAGCACAACGGCTTTCGCACAGGAAGGTGAGCTTAGTGGAACTGTCGATGTAACCTTTCTGAGCCAGTACATTTGGCGTGGTTTCGAGAGGTACGGTGGTAACATGAGCGCCATTCAGCCCAGTATCGACCTGGACCTCTATGGCACGGGACTTGGCTTGAAGGTTCTCTGGTCAAGGGCCAATTCAAGCGGTTACGAAGATGAAGAGGAACTGCGCTACACATTAACTTACGACAACAGTCTCTTTGAAAACGAAACCTACGCCACTAACTACCAGGTTGGATGGACGTATTATAATTTCCCAGACGGGCCCGGGCAAGCAGGGGCCGTGAGTAACGATTTGCAGGAATTCTTTGCAACTCTTTCCTGGCCGGAAATCTGCCCCGAAGGCGTCGTCCCAAGCTACACCGTTATTAAGATGTGGGCATCCAAAGAAGGTTCCCCCGCTGCCGAGTATTCCGGCTGGCTACACGTCCTGGGACTCGGCTACGACCTGCCCGTAGAAGGCCTGCTACCGGACACTCCGGAGCAAAACCTCCATCTCTCTGCAGAAGTGTGGTACAACGATGGCGCCGCTGCCGCAGGTGTGGACCGCGACTGGTCGCACGCTGTCTTTGGAGTCTCAACAGACTTTGACCTTGGTTATGACTGTACTCTCCGTCCGGGAGTTTACTATCAATCATCCTGGGAAGATACGGTCAATAAATCAGATGAATTCTGGTGCAGCGTCGGTGTGTCGTATGCATTCTAAAACCACCGGGTAATTTATGTCAGCAAAAAAGGCCGGTCTCAAAACGCCGGCCTTTTTTTATTAGCTCGCCCCGTCCCGTCCTCGACGGGCGGGGCTCGTGACATCAACCCCGTTAGAAATTTACCCGCAGCCCCGTCTTGCGACGGGAGTCGCTGGGGCTCGCCCTTTTTCCGCCATTATTGCTCACTGTAGAATTTCCAACGGGGCCAATCCCCTAAACGGTCCGACACTAACAGCCTATCCGAATAACTATTCGCCCTCGTCTGTCATTCTGAACGGAGCGCAGCGGAGTGAAGAATCTCCTCTTCGTTGGCCGGATTCTTCGGCTTCGCCTCAGAATGACAAAGGATTAAGGGTTATTCGGATAGGCTCTAAGTGGTTCTGCCGGCCATAAACTTCGCCGCTTCAATCAGGGTGTCTTTAGCATCGCTTTCTTTCAAACCACCCAATGCCCCGACCGCTCTGGCAACATACTCCTGCGCCCTGTTGTGTGTATATTCCAAACTGCCATAACGGCCTAACATCTCCGTCAGGGAATCCTTATCGTATTGTTTTCTCTCGAGATACGAGCCTATAACCGTGTCTTTTTCCCTCTCATCAACCGCTCCTAACAAATGTATCACAGCCAAAGTCAGCTTGTGTTTGTCGGCATCTCTGCCGAGCGTTTTGCCCGTTTTGCTTTCATCGCCGATTATATCGAGCAAATCATCGGTAATTTGAAACGCAATGCCGGCATTCATACCAAATTCAGCCAACGACCTGGCCTGGGTTTCGGTCGCCTGCGCCGAAAGCGCACCAAGACGACATGCGCTGCTAAAAAGAACGGCGCTCTTTTCGGTGATGACGTCAATATATTCCGATTCGCTTAATTGCCAATTCCGCCTTTGAATTATCTGTCTCAGCTCACCTTCACAGATTCTAACCGCCACACCAGCAATTACCTTCGCTACCTGCGGTCTCAGCTCGGCGCTCATCTCGAAAACTCGGCTTAATAAAAAATCGCCTAACAGCACAGCTGCCTCGTTACCCCAAATATTATTTATCGTCGGCCGACCGCGTCTTTTTTGTCCTTCGTCTATAACATCATCGTGCAACAACGTAGCACTGTGAATCATCTCAATAATCGCTGCAACACGGATGTGCTCATCTGTGATTTTACCAAAGCAGCCGCCTGAAAGCAAAACCAGCCCGGGGCGAATCATCTTGCCGCTGCGGCCGCGAACATGTTCGAGCAATCGGTTCACATCACCCGCTTCAGCAGGAGAAGTCAACTGCTTATTGATTAGAGCTTTTACCCGGCCGAGCTGGCCGTCGATAAGCCTGAAAGCAGGAACTCTGCTGTGCGGGACAGAAGCTGGTCTGTCGGTATGTGCCGGTAACTGCATAGCGTTGAGCAAACAGCGGATACGAAATTCGTGTTTATCCACTATCTGCTATTTTCCCTTTCCGTGGGCATATTTGAAGAACTTTTGTCTCAGCAATTTTGTGATAGGCCCCGGCTTGCCGTCACCGATAACCCTGCCGTCAATCTCGACAATGCCGATGACCTCTGCAGCCGTGCCGGTGAGGAAAAATTCATCGCAAACATACAAATCAAACCTCGTTAGATTCTTCTCAACCACCTCAAGATTTTCTTCCTCGGCCAGCTTGATAACGACTCCCCGTGTTATCCCTTCCAGCGAACCCGCTTCAGCCGGCGGCGCGTAAATCACACCGTCTCTCACGATAAAAACATTATCACCGGTCGCCTCGGCCACATAGCCTTCGTGGTTATACATAATCGCTTCCGGTACATCATAGTCCAGCGCCTCAATCTTAGCCAGGATGTTATTAAGATAATTCATGCTCTTGACCTGTGGCGGAATCGCCAAAGGATGATTACGAACCGTGGTTGCGCTGATTACCTTCATCCCTTTTTCATAAAGCTCTTCCGGATAAAGCTGAATGTTATCAGCTATGATAATTAGTCTGCTGTTCTCACAGACGAACGGATTTAATCCCAAAGTTCCAACACCACGTGTAACAAGCAGTCGAATGTATCCATCGATAACGCCGTTGGCTTCCACAGTCTTTTCAATAGCACTAATAAGTTTGCTTCGGCTCATCGGGACCTCAAGCCGAATCGCCTTAGCTGAGTTATAAAGCCGTTTGATATGGGCCTCTAATTCAAATACCCTGCCGTTATAAACACGAATACCCTCAAAAACCCCGTCACCATAAAGCAGACCGTGGTCAAAGACAGATATCTTTGCGTCTTCTTCTTCGACAAGTTTGCTATCGAGCCAAATTTTCAGTGCCATAAAAAATCCTCATACCTCGTATAAATCCTAAACGATATAGTTAATTAGTTCCTGTTGCAGGAACAGTATTTGTCATTCCCGCGAAAGCGGGAATCCAGTTTTTTTGCTCTTGACCCCTGCTTTCGCAGGGGTGACATCGTCGGTTTTCGCTTTCCACAACAGATACTAATTAGTTAACTGGTTAATTAGTTAATTAGGAATTGTTCCGCTCCGAGTTTCCCTGACATCCTGTTTGCTGATATCCTACCAACTAATCTCTAATCAACTAATTCACTAATCCTTTACCTTTCCATCGACCAACGTTACTATCCGCCCGGCTCTCTGGGCTATCCTCTCATCGTGGGTTACCATCACAATTGTCTGACCGATACCGTTCAATTTTTCAAGGACATCTAAAATACCATTTCCTGTCGCAGAGTCAAGATTTCCCGTGGGCTCATCGGCCAAAAGCAGCCTCGGCTCATTCATCAAGGCCCTGCCGATAGCCACCCTTTGTCTCTCTCCGCCGGACAACTGGTAAGGCTTATGCTTGGCCCGTTCAGACAAGCCAAGCTGCCCAAGCAGCTCTCTGGCCCGCCTCTTAGCCCATCTGCGGCATGCAAACCAGCCGACAACGCTCTTGCCTGCCATCACCGGCAAAAAAACATTTTCCAACACACTTAATTCGTCCAATAAGTGATAAAACTGAAATACAAATCCCACCATTTTATTGCGGAATTTGTTCATTTCGCCGCCGCTATGCCGGCTCAAATCCCGGCCTTCAAACTTCACAACGCCTTTATTGGGCTTATCCAACGCCCCCAATATATGCAGCAGCGTACTTTTACCGCTGCCTGAGGCCCCCACGATAGCTACAAATTCGCCCTTCTTGATAGCCAAATCGACGCCTTTGAGCACTCTGACCTCGGTTGCACCCATTCGATAAGATTTATAAAGCCCTTCGGCCTTTAATATAAAATCGTCCTTACTCATATAATCACTAACCAATAATGCTGTCCTTCCAAAACCTGCTCACAATGACAAAGCAATTAACAATAATCAATAGCCAATAGTCAATAGTCAATAGTCAATTATAACTGGTTCACCTGCAAAATCTCTACCGGCTTCTGCTTCGCCGCCAGCCGGCTCGGCAGCAACGCACCGACCAGACAGGCAATAATCGCCGAAACGACAATTACCCCCAAAACTTTTGGGTCCACCCGGTTTGGCACATCACCTATCGCATAAATTGTCCTGTCCCACAACTGGAACTCAAAATGCTCAAAAAGCCAATCTTCTATCTGGTTTATTTTCAGCAAAAACAACCACCCTCCAACTAAACCTATACAAGAACCTAAAAGGCCGACTAAAAAAGCAAAACCGGAAAATAATTCAATAATATCTACGTTCGAGGCACCTATGCTCTTCAATATCCCTATGTCTTTGCTCTTATGGCTGATAATCATATAAAACACAACAAAAACGATAAAAACGGTCGTAATCCCCACAAAAGCGAACATAACAGTCATCACCGTTTGTTCCTTTTCCATGGGAGCGATGGACGAACGCCTGTAATCCTTCCAGTCTTGTACGGTAACGGTATCAAGTAAGTATGCCTGTTTTTCGTCTGCCTTTTCCTGTTTGTATTTTTGCCATAGCGAACCGACTTTTTCACATTCGCCCTGCAGCTCGACATCAGGCTTGAACTTTATATGGATATTAGAAGCTCTCTTGAGCGACCCGTCCATACCGCAAAGCCGCTGGGCCTCTTCGAATGGCAGATAGACTAATGAAAAGTCCTCGCGGGCTAAACCGCTATGTGATGTATCACTAAAGTAGAAAGTTTTTGTATTAACCAGCCCGGCACCGGCTTTAGACAAAGCCCCTCTTGCAGTAAGGGGAAAACAACTTATAGAAAAACTCTCCCGCACAGGACTGGCCTCATAAAAATACCCGCTATTGGCATCACGCTCCAGCTTCAGATCAATCCCCAACACACACCCCAAAAGAGTCGGGTCATAGGACGGTTCAAACGCCTTGGATGCATCACCTTTATGATAATGCAGTGTCTCTCCAAAACCTGTTGCCCGGCTATGCCTGACCGGCTCGATGCCCATAATCTCAAGACCTCTGCTTTGTTCTGAACCTTTGCGATTTATCAATGCATAGCTTTTAATCACAGGCGAAACGGCCTCAACAAAATCCTTCTGCTCCAGTATAGTCAAAAAATCTTCATAATATGCAAAACCTACTAACGATTCGGTCCCGATGACACAATCCCCCACAAAATCGTGGTTCTTCTGCCTGAAATCGCTCACCAGACCCGCCATTACTGTCATCACTACCGTAACAATAAACACGCAAAGAGCAACTGCAAGCACTGCAAAATATGTTATGCGTCGCCTTATCAAATACCTGATTGCAAGAATTACCTTGTACATAACCCAAGCAAAAATTTCTAAATCCTAATCTCTAAGCACTAAACAATATCAAAATATAAATTTCAAATTCTTTAAACCTAAGAGTTTGGAATTTTGAATTTTGGTCATTGGAATTTGTTTAGGATTTAGATATTAGAATTTCGAAATTATCCCTTATGAAACATATCTTACGACAGCCAAGATTATTATTCATATCTTAAAATCTCAACCGGCCTTGTTGCCGCCGCAACAATCGCCGGTATCAACGTTCCAATAGCTGCAGCTAAGATTGCCAACAATACAATAGGCAAAGCCGATGCCCAATCAACCTCATTAGGTATCTTACTAAACATATACACGCTGCTCTTCCACAGTTTCAATCCAAAAATTATCCTTATCCACTCCTCAATCGTATTGATGTTTTTTGTAAAAACGTATCCCAGAACAGCTCCAATGCCTGAGCCGATTATCCCAATACAGACACCGAATCCGACGAAAATCCAGGCCACTGAACCACCTGATGCTCCGCAGCTTTTTATTATCGCAATATCCTTCTGCTTCAGCTTGACTATCATATAGAATATGCAGAATACCAGCAGAATAACGCCAAAACTCACTACACCAAATATCAATAACAAAAGCCCCATTTGCTTTTGAAACGCAGCAACATATCGGCTTTGCATCTGCTTGGCTGTTTCAATACCCGTATATTGTAGAAGGTACGGGTCCGCTTCCAAATGTTCTCCAACGAAACTACGCCATACGCCGCGAATCACCGCTATTGCCACATCGGTTTCGGCATTACCTGCCAGCTTTATTTGAATTTGGCTTGCAACCGGCAAGGCCTCGTCAGGATACAAAGTTTTTTGCAGCTCTTCTATCGGCAGATACACACAACCATTATCAAACTGATAGACCCCTGTTTCAACAACATCTATAATTGTAAACTGTATCACTTTTCTTTTAACTTCCGCTCTTGTGCCATTATCCTCGTCTGCTCGTGATACAGTCCCTGTAGTAAGAACAACCTGCTGACCGAACATCTTTTCAACCGCGTCAAAATCATACTTATCCGTCTTTTCATCAGGCTCTGCCATCACCCCTATTCCCACAAAACCCCCGATTTCTTCTTCAAAACCGCTCATCTTGAAAGATGGCTCACCACCCGACTTTCTTTGTCTGAGCAAATACCGGTCAAAACCCATCACCTTTGCCCGTCGTACCGGCTCAATCCCCCAGATTTCCACCGCTCGCACATTACCTTTACCCAAATGTAAAAGACCATGAGCCGACAGCATCGCTGTTGCCGACTCCACCTGCTCAGTTTGCTCTAAGCGCTCGATAAACAGCTCGTATTTCGCAAACTTAGTCGGCGGGGCAAGGACCACATCACCTATTGCTTCAACTGCCGCTCGCTGGAACGCTTTGATAAAACCGGTGAACAAACTGGCAACAACTATCAATAAAGATACGGAAAGGGCAACCGCAGCAATACTCAAGAATACTATCTTTTTCTTGCGCAAATATCGCAGCCATAGAAATAATTTTAACATTGCACTAATCGCAAGTATTTTAACCGCTAATGTTTAGCCCCACGCTTTACGTAGGGTTCAGCTCTAACCCTTTGCAGGCCTTAGGAGTGGAAACAGCACTACATCACGAATACTCTCAGCACCGGTCAGAACCATTACTAATCTGTCGATTCCAATACCCAGCCCGCCGGCCGGAGGCATACCGTATTTCAACGCCGTTATATAATCTCTGTCCATCTTTGTTAGCGATTCTTCCTGCCCCCTAAGCTGAACAAGGAAATTCTCATATTGCTCGGCAGGGTCATTCAGCTCCGTATAAGCATTAGCTAACTCCATCCGGGCGATAAGCAATTCAAACCGCTCGGCGAATTGTGGATTATCTTTACTACGCCTTGCTAACGGACACAGCGCAGCCGGATAATCTATTACAAACGTCGGGTCGATGAGGTTATTCTCAACAGTGGCCTCAAACACCTCATTGACAACCACCGCATCGTCCATATCCGCTTCATCCAGTAAGAGCTGTCTTGCTTTTGCCCTGATAGCCTCTATATCATCAATATCGCAGCCACTGTACTCCTTCAGCAGCTCTGAGTATTTTGCCCGACGCCAGGGCCGGGTAAAATCTATCGTTAAATCGCCGAACTTAACCTGCTTAGCCTCGCAGTATTTCTCCACGCAAAGCCCAATTATCTCCTCAGTCAAATCCATCATCACGTTGTAATCACCGTACGCCTGATACACTTCAAGCATCGTAAATTCCGGATTGTGCTGTCGGCTCAACCCTTCGTTGCGGAAATTTCGATTTATCTCGAAGACCTTTTCCATCCCCCCAACGAGCAGTCTTTTGAGAAACAGCTCCGGTGAAATCCGCAAAAATAAATCCATGTCCAGGCTGTTATGATGTGTTACGAAAGGCTTCGCCGCGGCTCCGCCTGCTATAGTCTGCATCATCGGAGTTTCAACTTCTAAAAAATCCCTGGATTTGAGAAATTCGCGAATCGCAGACACGATGGCGCTGCGATTCTTAAACCGCTCCATTACTTCAGGATTGGCCCACAAATCCACATATCTCTGCCTGTAACGCTGGTCAATATCCGACAGACCGTGAAATTTTTCAGGCGGATGCAGCAGACACTTGCTCAGAAGCACAACATTATCAGCCCATATCGTAATTTCACCGGTTTTGGTTTTACCCAGTTGACCGGATGCACCGATTATATCGCCAAGCTCCAGTAACTTCACAAGCCCCCACTGCTCACCCAGAAGCTTTTTGCTCAAGCCGACCTGGATAGTTCCACTGCGGTCACGCAAAGTAATAAAAATCAGCTTCCCAATATCCCTCAACAGCACAATCCTGCCGGCACATTTGGCCTGCTGGCTCTCGTCGCCCTCTTTAAATCGGCCCTTGATACCTTCAGCCTGCTCAGCACCCTCATATCTGCCGCCATAAGGCTCAATGCCAAATTCTTTAATCCGGGACAGTTTCTCCTGCCTTTGACTCTCGAACCTGTCTATCTCGTTAGAAACTTCTTCTTGTACCATATACATCTCTAAAACCGCAAATCAATCCCGCTGGGCCAACGCCGGAGCACCAGCTTGAACCAATTTGCTTCTGACAATCAAAAGACCAACCTCCAATTGTGGGTCAGCCGCGAGGGTTTCTTCGACCGTATGTTTCTTCGGCTTATCGTTGGCGTATTCGTGGTCGGCTTGAACCAGCACGTCATTATCCCGCTGTATCTCAATCATTTTTCTAAGCTCATCGCTTCTCAATTCAACCTCGATATTTGGCCCCACACCCCAATCCTCTCTGCCTTGTTTTTTCATTTCCTCCTGGCTTTCAACTCGCTGGTCGGAAGGCAAATGATAATGCGCCATCGTATATTTCAACTGTGCACCTTCGCCCGGATAGCTCGTTATTCCCTGCACGCTGCCTTTGCCGTGGGTCCTGGTCCCGACCAGAATCGCCCGCTTATGCACTTTATCTGCCAACGCTCCAGCCACGATTTCCGAAGCACTCGCCGAGCCTGAATTTATCAGTATAACAAGCGGATAATTCGGATGCGTGTTCTTCTTGCTCGCCATCTCAGGTGTCGGCTTCCTGCCAAAACCAGGCTGTCTTTTGACTATCAATCCTTCTTCGATAAATTTATCTACCACCGCAACCGCACTATCTAAAAGACCGCCGCTATTAGACCGCAAATCCAGAATCAATCCCCTCAACCCCTCTGACTCAAGCTCAACCAATACCTTCTCCAGGCTCGAAGCGGTTTCCGCCGAAAAGCCCGTGAGGCGGACATAACCTATCTTATTCCCCTCATCAATCATATACAGCCATTTACCCGCATCGGCTCTTTGCCAGCCGCGAATCGTAGAAACAACTATCCTGTCTCGGGTTATCGTAATCTCTTTGGTTTTCTCCTCGCCGGGCCGTCTTATTGTCAACGTAACTTTTGTACCTTTCGGACCGGTTATCTTGTGAACCGCGCAGCCAAGAGTCATATCCTTGGTTTTAACCCCGTCCACCGCTTCTATCACGTCATCCGCATCGAGACCCGACTTGTATGCCGGAGTATCAGGTAACAGGCTCGCTACCGTTAACAGCCCTTTTTGTTTGGATATCTCTATGCCGATACCCGTAAACTCATTTGTCATCATCTTTTCAAAATCCTGCACCTGCCTGGGCCAGACTATTACCGTATAAGGGTCAAGTGCGGACAATGCAGCCTCTACAAACTGCGCAATCACTACCTGCCGTGGTAAATTCACAGTCGTATCGTTCAGCATCAGAACCTTCTCAAAAACCTCCAAAAACTTACGCTTATCAAACTCTGTAGGGTCGCCCGAGGCGGACTTAACCTCATCCAACAGCGCGCCTAAAGACGCCGACCAGGCCGCAAGCTCCGTACTATCAGGCGGCAAAAAGCCCCCGATTGCGACTGTCGGGGGCTGCTCGGAAAGAAACTCTGATAGCTCAGAAATTCTTTCATCGAACACTTTAAGCTCGGTCTTTTTGAGGGCGGTATCTTCGCTTCGGGAATCCTGACTAAATCGGGATGATGTCCCCGCCACTTCCCCTAACAACTCGCACCGCTTGATAGCCTGCCTGGCCATTTGGTTATAATCAACAATGCTGACGTAATGCAGGTCTAAGTAAACAATCGTTCGCTTAAACATCTCTTTCTTCACTCCCCAGAAACGCTCCTCGTGGGTTTCACAGGGATTGTCCTCAAAAGACGCTGCAATAGCGGCCTTATCCAGAAGCCGCTCGGCATAATCCGAATATCCCTCATTTTTTGGGTCTATAGCCATCAGCCAATAGTAGCAATTTGTATATGCCTCGAGCCATTTGCCCGCCACCTCGAACTCAGCGGCTTTATCTATCGCTCTTTGTACGACCTCTTTTATGAACGAATCAGACAAAAGCTGCTCTTTCTGCGCCTCATCTGCATACTCACACGCCTTGACAATAACTGAAAGCGTATCAACAATATCATTTACATCGTTCACGTCATCGATGTCTGTTTCAGCCCGTTCATCCCGTCCCGTCTTCGACGGGCGGGATTCAGCACCAAAGCGACCTGAGCCAAGGCTTTTTTGGCGCTTGGCTAATTCGGATAACTGTTCTTCGTAAGCAGCCTTCCGTGCTGTCTGCCGTTTTCCCTCCGTCGCTTCATACTCGGATATAATATCTGCAAGCTGGGTAACAGCCCTAACTTCAGTTTTTTCACCTCGTCCAACAAGCCCTCGCGCACCGGCAAAATCACCTTGGTAAATCTGCGAACAAATCTGTTCAATCAGTACAGCAGACTCGTCCCCAACGGTTACCGCCGCAGACTGTGACGCTGCCGCATTGTTAGATTGAGCCGTAAAGCCATAACAGGCAAACAATAAAAACGCTGCAAAGCAGCTCAAACCGATTAAATATGTTTTTTTCATCCCACAACCTCGATTTCTTGAATTTCTTGACAACATCTTTGCGTCTTCTTCGTCAACAAGTTTGCCATCAAACCAAATTTTCAATGACATAAAAAAACCTCATAACTCATATAAATCCGAAACTCGAATATGGATACATACGCTTCTAACAGGTGTATCGAAATCCGAAACAATATCGAAGCCTGTCCCGAGTGAAGCCGAGGGATTCAAATCACCAAATGACCAAAACGTTTTGAATTTGGGATTTTTGTCACGCCTGTCAGAAGCGTGCGTAACCGCATTTGAATTTGTTTCCACCGCAAGGTATCCTCCGAAAGGAGTCCTTTGGACTGCGGAGGATTTAGAATTTCGTGCTTCGTGCTTTTCATAGTTTCGTGCTTCGGATTTAGAATTTCAGATTTATCTTTTGCATGCCCTTTTATACACACTCCGCCGCTTTTCCGGCGCAACCCAAAACGTGCAGCTTATGTTTGACCATCTTTTTAATAGCTTCCCTGGCCGGCCCGAGGTACTTACGCGGGTCAAATTCACCCGGCTTTTCTGCAAAAACCTGCCTGATTTTGGCAGTCAGAGCCAGACGTAAATCCGTATCAATATTGACCTTGCATACTCCCATCTTCGCCGCCCTGCTGACAGACTCTTCCGGCACGCCCATTGCGTTTGGCATTTTGCCGCCGTACTTATTAATAAGGTCAACAAACTCCTTCAGCACGCTGCTCGAACCGTGCATAACCAAAGGAAATCCAGGCAGTCTGTCGGCTATCTCCTGTATTACGTCGAAAGCCAGCTTGGGTTCCTTTTTAAACTTGTAGGCACCGTGGCTTGTACCTATAGCCACTGCCAGGGAATCAACTCCTGATTTCTCGACAAATTCTTCAACCTGTTCCGGGTCGGCCAGGTGCTTGCTTATGTCATCGTCATCCACACCAACAACGTCCTCCTCGATACCGCCCAACTGTCCCAGCTCGGCCTCGACAACTACGTCCCGGGCGTGCGCATATTCGACAACCCTTTTGGTGACCGCGACATTCTCCTCAAACGGCTTGTGCGAAGCATCTATCATTACAGATGTAAATCCGTCGTCAACAAATTGCTTACAGGTCTCAAAATTATCTCCGTGGTCAAGGTTTATCGCGATGGGAATGTCCGGATTTTCCTCGACTACCACATTGATAATCGCCATTAGATAGCTTATCTTCGCATATTCGCGCGCGCCTCTGGAAACCTGCAGGATAAGCGGGGACTTCTCTTCTGCTACCGCATCTATAATGCCCTGCGTGATTTCCATATTATTCACATTAAATGCGCCAATTGCATAGCCGTTCTTGTAAGCCATCTTGAACATCTTTTTGGTGTTAACCAACGCCATAATTTTCTCCTTAAATCCTTCAAAATTTTCTTAAACCGGAAATTGTTTGACCAAACGTTTTATACAATCCACAATAACCAATATCGGAAATTTACCTCAGACGAATCAATAATTAGTACCCTGCCGAACCACCCGGTCCCATATATCCTCTGGGCCCAATCGCCAATTCCGGCACGCCCTGCATCCATACGCTAAATACAATAGCTTGTCTGTCCAACGACGCATCCGCACTGTACGTAAGACCCCAGTACATCCTGTGATACCGCCTTATAAGCGATATATCGCTTCGCAATGCTGCACCGTAGTCAAAATCATACTGTGCAGAATATATCGCCGTATATCGCGGGTCAAGTACGTATGTGGCCGCAAATGTAAACATATTCGAGCCTTTTTCGCCATGGTTATTATCAATCCGTTTTAAATATCTGCTCCCTATATAATAACTCAAATCCGGCCAGCGCAGGTGTGAAAAACCAACATTGAGCTGCTGCACAACCCCGCTTTGCATATCAAAATTCAAATCAGACAATACCGCAGTCGTATCGCTCAGACGCCAGATATAATCGGCGCCGATATAATTGCGCCTCGGCCCAAATATGTTGCCGCTGCGCCTATCGTACCTGTCCTGTGGATTCAGCACCGTGCTGGACTTGTTCACAAGCGGAATAAACGGCCTGTTCCAGATGAACCGGTCCGGTCCGGCAGATGCGTCGTCAGAATCATTCACCCACGTAACGTCCATATCCAGCCGCATCCAGTCAACAGTTCGCTGATTCTCTTCGGAAGCGCCTCTCTTGGTTTGCAGCCGCTGTGAAATACCTACGCTCAATGTATCACGTTGTTCGATAACCGAGTCGCTCTGCGTGTAAGTTACAGCCGTTAAATACGGCCCTATCACATGCCGTAGCTGGTCCAAATCCCAGAGTCGAGATTTGACATCAGGAAAAACCTTCCAGTATGGTTGCGACGATACACGAACTCCCGCTTCACCAAACCAAACACCATCTTCACTTTCCACCGTTTCACCGTCAAGCTCATTATAGAAACCCAGCCCATCTTCATACGCCACCGTCCCCGCCAAAAAAGGTACCACCCTCGCATTGCCAATCGTCATCGGCATATCAACCTCGTTTCTTGTTGACATAAACGTAAAGAACTCCTCCGGACCCGCCGGTACACTCTCCGCAGCGTAACGCTGACGGAATCGGCTGACCTGACTGTCGCTGTAAAATGTCAGCTTATCATCGAGAAACGACTGGCCCGTCCAATGGAATTCAGCACTGGGCAATTCCTCCAGCTTATCAACAAAATCGTTTGTTCGCACCTTGCCCAAAAAGGAAAGACCCCAGTTATCCTCAATACGCTTCATGTGAACGAGAGTCTCCTGCTCCTTGCCGACATTAAACTCACTGCGATAATATCCCTCGAGAAAATTCTCGTCTGATATATAACTGAACTCAGTGGTAAGCTGCCAGTTGTAAGGAAGAAATTGCCTGTGCTGCCAGCTAAATCGGCCGCGAAGCTCACGTTCCGGCTTAAGATTTCTCCGAGTTCTGCCGAGATAATCCTCACCCTCATCGTTAATTACGTAGCCCAAAATCCTGCCGAAATAGTTCTCTTTTGCATAATCGACCTCTATCCCGCTGCCGAAGCCGCGTTCGCTGTAATAGTCCAGCGCAAGAGTGCTTTCCGTCCCTTCCGGCTCTTCCAAACCCAGTAACCGGGACAGGAACCATCGCGTCTCAAGCAGCGTCCCCCACCTTTCGTCATGCCCGATGTGTACACTTTTGAGCGGAACATCAGACCTTTGCAGATTACTACGCATAAAAGGCCAATAGAAAATCGTCCTATCGTATATCTTCAAACGCACATCACGCATCTGTGCATCGTAACTGCCCTTGGAGAGCCTGCCCTGCTGTTCGTCAAGAGTCGTCGTATCGGTGATAATCACGCTCGAAGCGTTAAGTGAAATCTGAGGCAGGTAAAATTCGCTCGTTGTCAGGGTAATATCATCAGCCGAAAATTTATTTTCCGCCAGTTGTCTTAACTTCGCCGCCCTGACATAAATCGGAATCTCTCCGGAGACATCGAAAGTCCTCATGACCGCATTTACCGCAAGCGCCTTTTTGGCCTCGAAGTTATAATATATCTCATCGGCCCGAATCGTTCGCCTTCCCTCGGTCATCAAAACATCGCCGGACAAATAAATCGCCTCTATAGCCCCGCCGGCCAAAATACCCCCAGCACCAGCTTCCTTCTCACCGGTCTGAGGCTTCTGTCCCGAATAGAATATAACCGCGTTATCAGCCTGCAGCTCCAGCAGCCCGCCCTCTTCATCCTGTTTTTGCCACAGATAGAACCTGCCTATCACCGTCCCAATCTTTTCTTTATCGTCCCACTCTATCTTCGGAGCAGCCTCAGCGGCGCCCGACAAATTAACCGGATATCGAAAGCGCGGCTCAGCGCCAACCCCAGCAGGTTCTTCACGCCCTACTTTCTCCGCCGCCGGCTCAGGCTCGGCCTCAACACTCATCGGCAAAATCTCAGCCTTCCGCAGCCCCGCAAAGGCCCTTGCGTAAAGCGCTAATCCACGAGGGTCGGCGATTTCCCTATTGTCCGCTGCTGCAAAAACTTCGCCCCTGACGCCGAACTGAATCACCATCACCCGGCCTTGCTCAATCACCGTCTCGCTCAAGGCAGTCATCCGGGCGCCTTTGGTTTTTTTAACCGATACATTGCCTTCCAGATATACCTTTGCTTCATAACCAATACGAGCCTCGCCGCTGACTTTCTGCCTTTGGCCGACCGCACTTTCCGCCATTCCCGCAGAGCGGGGGACCAGCCAAATCACGGCACTATCGCCGGAAAACTGATTAGCCCCTATCGACATCGAAAACCTATCACGGCAAACCAGGATATGCTCCCCCGTGCTCAACTGATGGCTTATAACCGCTCGACCTGTTATATGCAAATCCTGGCCGACAAAAGCACCGACCTTTGGACGGAGTTCGGCCTCACTGTCTATAGCTGACGAAGCCGACCCCGACAGCAAAACTAACAAACCTAAAATAAACAGCATTATATTTCGCATAACAACTCTCGTAACCGGCTTTAGGCTTCACTAAACTATATTCCTACAAGCGCACCCATCTCGGGTCGCAATTCAGCCCGCCACCGGAATTTATCGCAGATTATAGCCGGTTATCCCAACAAAGCCAGTAAAAAAAACGTTCCTAATAATGCTGATATCTTGATTTATCTGAAACTTTCCTGTAAAAAAGACCTTCGCAAATAAACCAAACCCACAGAAAGACTAATATGGCCAAAAATGAGTATTCAGAATACCAAAAAGCTGTTATATCGGACTATTACGACAATCTCGATACGATAATGCTCGGCAAACTGGGCGAGCTGGTAACCGAACTGTACTTAGCCGATACGCAGTCTAAGCAAAATCGGCTCTGGCAAAGGGCCCACAAGGCAATGATAAAACTGAAAATCCCCCCGGCCATAATCGACCATATTATGGAAAAGAAAGATGTGGAAGTTTTAGCCAAAAATCTTCAGGATTGGCTGGCCAAAAAAAAGAAAAAATAAAAAGCAATCTGTCATTCTCCTCCCGTCCCCCCTTCTTACTTCGATATTCCTTGTTCGATACCTGTCCTGAGCATGGTCGAAGGATTCGATATTCCTTGCTCGATACGTGTCCTGAGTACGGTCGAAGAATTCGATATTCTCATCCGCTATTGAAAAGTAGTAATGCAGAGTTTTACCCCACCATCAATGTCTGACTGGGCGGCACCCTCAAACCCTGGCCTGAACTCGCCGAAGGCCCGTTTGGGGGTGTTCAAAAACAACCCATTTTATGCTCCCCGTTTTCATAATAGATTCCTTTATTTCACAAGCATCAATGATATCGCACAGGAATTTGGCCTTTGCTTCGAGATAGATACGGCGATATAATACATATATACGCAGAAAAGCCAATCAGACTGGTAAATTGCTCTTTCACGCTAACTTCAGTGGAGACAAGTATGACCGAAGAATATTCTGCTTCAGCAAAAGTCTATCAGACCGCAGAGCTTGGCAAGCTGAGCATCCTTGATATATTGAATTACTTTGAAAAGCGCGGTGCAATGCGGGTCTCGGATTTGCATATCAAGGTCGATGCCCCGCCTGCATATCGCATCGACGGCGACCTGGTAAAACTTAAAGGCCCAAATGTAACCCGGCAGATAGCAAAACAGCTTCTCTATCCTCTTCTAAGCAATGAAAAACTGCGCAAGTTCCGGGAACGGCATAGTATTGACTGCTCTTATCGGCTCGGCTCTCTACAGTTTCGAATCAACATCTTCAGAGAAAACGACGGCATAGCCGGGGCAATCCGGGCCTTATCGCTGGATATACCGAAAGTTGAGGACATCGGCTTTCCGAACGACATCTGGAAAGACATCATCAATCTTAGACACGGCCTGGTCCTCATGACCGGCATCACAGGCGCAGGCAAATCCACAACTATTGCCTCGCTAATCAACCATATCAGCGAAAAAAGTGCCTGCCGGATTATGACCATCGAGGACCCCATCGAATACATCTTCCCCCAGAAATACTCCATCATCTCCCAGCGTGAGCTCGGAAGGGACGTCGAATCCTTCACTGAAGGTTTGAAAGAGATGCTCCGCCAGGACCCTGATATAATATTCGTCGGCGAGATGCGAGACGCCGAGACAATATCTATGACGCTTATGGCCGCCGAGACGGGCCACCTGGTCTTCTCCACGCTTCACACCAGAGATGCGACCGGCACGGTAACGCGGATACTGGACTACTTCCCTTCCGGCAGACAGGCCGAGGTCCGGAATCAAATGTCCCTGGGCCTGGCTTATATTGTAAGCCAGAAGCTCATACCCAAAAAGGATGGAACCGGCAGGATCGTAGCGATGGAAATTCTTAACAACAACTACGCCTGTGCCAACCTTATTCGCACCGGCAAAATCGAGCAAATTTATTCACAACTGCAAACAAAGACACGAAACAAACCCGACGAAAAAATGCTGACGATGGAAAAGCATCTCGCTATGCTCGTAAAACAGGACAAGGTTGACCTGCTGGAGGCCAAAAAATGGGCCAACGACCTCAAATGCTTCACCGACGCTATGCAGCAGGATTAAATGCGTGGATAGGTAGATGAGTAGTGAGCCGAATAAGTGAGCTAACTCGTCCCTTAGGGACTCATGCCACAGGTAAGTTTGATGTCTCTAAAGTGTAAAGTGCCTAAATTATGGATATCAGGAGAACAGGAAATCAGGATACAGGTTATCAGCAGAACAGGGTATCAGGAAAAACAATGCTGCTTTGCAAAAGCTACGTAGCGCGAGCCTGATAACCTGATAACCACTAACTGATAACCTGATGGCCTTATAGCCTGAAAAATTAGCTCACTTCAGACACTTTCCTGATAACCAATAACTACTCACAATTAACCAAATATACTAAATACGATTATATGACAATCCAGTTTTTCTGCCCCAATTGCAATGAGATAATAGGTTTTCCCGATAAATACTCCGGAAAGCGCGCACGGTGTACTAACTGCGGCCAGCTCTTCATAATCCCTTCCGAAAACTACAAAAAGCCGAAAAAAGTCGAACCAACAAAAGAAAAAGGTAAGCCGCTGCCCGGCTTTTACCGTGCCGTGTTTGTTGACAATTGGAAGCTGTTTTTTGACAGGGAAAACGCAACTTCGCTGGTCTTCATAATTGCGGTGGTGTGCTTCAAATTCTTCACAGCCCGCTCGTGCGGTTGTGCTTTCGTAACACATTTTGCCGTCTGGGGCTGGCTGTTCGGATTCTACCTCAACATTATTTACGAGACGGCCTTCGAGATAGATAAGCTGCCCGAAATTTACCTCGGAACGAGCATTACATTCTTATGGTATATTATCAAGCCGCTTTTTCTTTTCTCCCTTACTATGGCCGCCGTCCAGCTTCCCTGCATCATCAGGTTCATAATGCTAAAAGAACAGGGTCTGTCGTTCGAGAATATCCTCCAGTCCGAATTTGGCTTGTTGCATGTTCTTTTTATCTTCGGCCTGTTCTTGTTCCCGATAGCAATATTAACTACAGCCATCGGAAAAGATATTACGATGTTCAGGCCCGATTACCTTCTTCGTCCTGTATTTAGAGCTTTTATCCCGTATATCGTGACAGTGGTTTTGCTCATTGCCGCCGCTCTCCTCGAATCCCGGACAACCCAATACACCCACGCCGCACTTACAGCAACAGCAGGCCGCCTGGCGATGAACTTTGCCGTCCAGTTTGTTGCCATAATTGCAATGCGCTCGATTGGCCTGTTCTACCGACACTATAACTGCCACCTCGCCTGGTAAACCCCCTTAGCCTGGTCATTGCGAGCGAGGCAAAGCCGAGAGCGGCAATCTCAGCTCCAATCGTCCTTCGGCATTCAAAATTCCTTGTTCGATACCAGTCCTGAGCACGGTCGAAGGATTCGATATTATTGCTCTTTGAAAAAGTAAAGAAATAACTGGCGGTGTTCCGATAATATTATGCATGAGATCAAAGGGAACAGCACAAGAACTGGAACGCCGCCGTCACCGTGCCATCGCATTGTTGAACGGCGGTCATGGAATCTGCGAAGTGGCCAGAATGGTTGGCGTTCATGCCGGCTCTGTAGTGAGGTGGCGGGATGCCTACAAACAAGGTGGCATGAAAGCCCTGAAAAGCAGGCCACCACCAGGTCGCCCACCAAAGCTTTCCTGCAGAGAGCGTCAACAGTTAATCCATCTGTTGAAAAAAGGCCCGGCTGCTCACGGCTATCGTACCAACTTGTGGACACTATCGCGAGTGGCCGAGGTAATCCACAAAAACTTTTCCGTCCATTATCACCCTTCGCAGGTCTGGCGGATCTTAAAGGCCATGGACTGGAGTTGCCAAAAACCCGAACGACGAGCTCGGGAACACGACGAGAAAGCCATCGCCAGGTGGCGCAGGAAAGACTGGTCACGTATAAAAAAAAGCCCAAAGAACCGGTCGTAGTATCGTTTTCCCTGATGAAAGCGGCTTTATGCTCCAGCCTTTGGTCCGTCGTACTTGGGCACCACGGGGACAAACACCGCTGTTGTATAATTGGGCCCGACATGACCGGCTTTCGGCTATCTCGGCGATTACTGTTTCGCCTAAACAGCATCGCCTGAGTCTGTATTTTGACCTGCAGGAGAATAATATTCGCACCGATGATTTTGAAACTTTCGTTCGTGGGTTGCTTTGTCATTTGCCCCATGGTTTTATACTGGTCATGGATCGCTGGCCAGTTCACCGATGTGGGGCTGGAAGATTTCGCAGGCGATTGCCCAGACGAGTCGAGGTTGAGTGGTTGCCGGCTTATGCGCCGGAGTTTAATCCTGCGGAGCAGATTTGGAACACAAGCAAGTATACTGACTTGGCCAACTTTATCCCTGAGGATATTGTTAGCCTTAGGCGTGAAGTTCGCAGATCGATACGTCATATGTGCTCTGAACAGTCGTTGCTACAGTCGTTTTTCAAAAAGGCTAAACTCAAACTATGAGTTGTTTCTTTAATATTGCAAAGTTCAATAATATCGTCATTCCGAGCGCAGCATACACCACTGTCATTCCGAGCGCAGCCGAGGAATCTATTAAAAAAGTCATTGCGAGCGAGGCAAATCACTCTCGCCTTTTTCCTTGGAAATTTCCCTCCTGAAGCGTAGATTTCCTGTAGCCATCACACCTTGACAAAACGATAATATCGTACGGTGTGCACCGCACACCATAAGCATCTTGATTCACGAGATACGAGATATCCCCCCAAAAGAGCAATTCAAAAAAGGTGAATTTTGCTGGAGCCTATTCGATGCCCAGGACATCGGCCATTGAATATAAAGCTGGCTCTTTTCCAACGAGCCATTTGGCCGCCCGCAGTGCCCCTCTTACAAAAGTATCTCTACTGTTGGCGGTATGATTGAGAGTAACCGTCTCGCCGAGGGTTCCAAAGATTACCGAATGGACGCCGGTGATATCGCCGGCACGGACGGCGTGCATGCCGATAGTGCCTTTTTGCCGCAGAGCATCTTTGCCGCTTCTGCCGTGAGTAAGAGAGCCGGGGAAATCTCTTCCGGTTGCCTTGCTGATACTCTCGGCCAACGTAAGAGCACTGCCGCTCGGGGCATCCTTTTTGAAGCGATGGTGCTGCTCGATTATCTCTATATCGTATTCTTCGCCGAGCATTGTTGCGACCTTTCCAACGAGGTTGAACAGCACATTCATACCGACGCTCATATTCGTGCCGTATATAACGGGAATTTTTTCACAGGCCGCTTTGAACTTTCCCCGCTGCTGCTCACTTAAACCAGTCGTTCCCGAAACCAGAGCAACTTCATTTTCAATACAGTAATCAATGGTTTTATCGGCCGCTTCGGGCTGCGAAAAATCAACCGCCACATCGCCGGCAGCCGGAAACGCATAAGTCAGCTTAACATTGATTGGCCCTGCCGCCGCCACAAGGCCGGCGTCTTTACCAATATCCGGGTGGTCTTTTCTTTCGACCGCTGCAATAATATCGAACTCACCGGACTCGACAGCTAACGAAAGGATGCGCCTGCCCATTCGACCGGCGGCCCCGACAACTACGAGTTTAGGTTTCATTTTTCAACTCCTTTCAAGCTGGCCTGTGGAATAAGTGAACTAACTCGTCCCTTAGAGACTCATGCCATAGGTAAGTTTGTAGTGTCTAAAGTGCCTGAAGTTTGGAATTCACTTTAGCTCACTTTAGGCACTTTAGCTCACTTTAGGCACTTTCCTAACAACCAATCACCATTTAAGCCTACCAGCAAAAAATATAACCGGCGCATCATACATTTACAAGCCAAAAGGATTATTCGCCTGATTATTTCAGTCAGCCGGCAGTAAACTCCGTCGGAAAACTCCGGTGTCGTTGCCGGATTCGCCTTAGGCGAATTTCCCCGTGTTTTTCGGGAAATCTTCCCTTTTCGAACTATGTTATTTCTTGTTATAAAGTTTCCAACCGTGTAGAATACTAAGGATTTATGTATCTTGCGAAAAGGTCAATTTATGCCTTCGGTATTAGAACATTGCATATAAGGAGGAATCACTATGCAAACTAACAACGGCTGTACCAAATCCGGCCTGTCTCGGCTTGGCCGAGCCAAGACGGGCTGCCCCTTCATGCTCAATCGTCGATGTTTTTTGAAAAGCGCCGGTGCTTTAACATTGGCTGCGAATTTTGGGCTGTTTGATTATGCCTCCTCGCTCTTCGCTGCGCAGCCGAGGTCCCCCGCCAAACCGCTTGTCCGCGTTGTGTTTGTGCGCCCGAACGTCAAAGCGTACTGGATGGGCTGGCCGGGCGCCGCATACGACATCGAAGCCCGCCAGCGCCAATACACAAAAATACTCACCTCTGCCGCCAAAAAGTTCAGCGTTCAGCTTGACATCAAACAGGAGCCTCTCGACGATGAAAACGCCGTGAACGTCTGTCTTGAGCAGCTCAAGCAGCAACCCCCGGAAGGCCTTGTGGTTGTCAGTATGAGTCTCAATCAATCCTGGCCTCATATCAACAACATCGCCAAAAACCGGGGTGACATCCCGACGATTTTCTTCAGCCCGATGGGGACATCATTCACCCAGCATCTTCAGGAAAGCCGGAATATCGACGGCGTCTATGTCGCCGCAACACAGGACCTCGACTGGCTCAATTTCGGAATTAGAATGCTCAGAACAATATCTGATATGAAAAATACCCGCCTGTGCATCGTCCAGGGAGACAAAACCGAAGACCGCAAGCTCAACATCATCGGCACGACGCTCCACTACATCCCCCGCACTCGCTACCCGGAAGAATTCAGAAAGGTCGAGGAAAGCGATGAGGTCCGAGCCATCGCTGACTACTACACTAAGAACGCCAAAAAAATCGTCGAACCGACAAAGCAGGACATCATCAACGCCGCGAAAAATTATGTGCTGGCCCGACGAATTATGGCCGCCGAGAACTGCCAGGGCATCTCGGTGGACTGTCTGCCTCTCGTTGAGAATCGGCTGATTCCCGCTCCTCCCTGTATTGCCTGGCTGCGCCTCAACGACGAGGGCTCGGTCGGCGCCTGCGAGGCCGAATGGAACTCCGCCATTTCTCTGCGCCTGACGAGTCTTTTATTTGACAGGTCCGGCTTTATGCAGGACCCGGCACCAAACACCGTCAACAATACCCTGATGGGCGCCCACTGCTCCTGCCCGACGAAGCTCGACGGCTTTGACAAGCCACCCGCACCTTTTATACTGCGCTGCCACTCGGAGTCCACCACCGGCGTCGCACCTCAGGTGCTCTGGCGCGAAGGCCAAAATGTAACCATTATGAAATTCCAGGGCCCGGAATCCATCATCCTCGGCACCGGCCGTGTGCTTCGCAACATTGATACACCGCCCGCCGGCGGCTGCCGCACCTCTGTCGAGCTTGAGCTGGACGATGTAGCCGACTGCCGCGACACAAAAGGCTTCCACCAGCTCTTCATATACGGCGACCTGGAGCTTCCGTTCAAAGCATATTGCCGGCTCGCAGGAATCAAGGTGGTTCACATCTGAGGTGCTTTGCAGAATTGATATAGTGCTCTGTCATGGCTCAAATGATGGTTTGTCATTCCCGCGAAACCTGTCCTGAGCAAGGTCGAAGGAGCGGGAATCCAGACTTATTGATTGGACTGGATTCCGCATCAAAGCCTGCCCTGAGCAAAGCCAAATGGGTGCGGAATGACAGCCCTCAAAGCACGCTTGACAAAGCAATAGTGCTTCAGAAGAATAAAAATTGGAGTGGACTTTTAACACAGGAGGTTGTTTATGCCTGAATTTGGTTCGCCTTTTTCCGGGCTTGCAAACGACAGAAAGCTCACAGATTCCGAATTGGTTCGCGCTATAAGGTTTTTGGTCGCCGCCGAGCATGAAGCTGTCCAGATTTATATGCAGCTTGCCGAATCAACCGATGACAAACTCGCCCAGGAGGTCTTGAAGGACATAGCCGATGAGGAAAGAGTGCACGCCGGCGAGTTCCTTCGGCTGCTAAAGCAGCTCGCCCCGGACGAAGAAAAATTCTATGACGAAGGCGCTGAAGAGGTACAGGAGATAATAGACAAGCTCAAAAGCGGCTGATATATATCACCCGAAGAATTATCTTCTGTAGATATGCACCGCGATATCATCGGTAAAGACTGCCTTGTAGGCTGTGATATTTCGCACCACTTTGACTATCCGTTCTCAGGTTCAACAACGCGGCATATGTCTTTTCCGCAATGCTTGCATTTCCCCCTTAGGATCAGTTCGTCTTGCCTCATTTCTGCTTTCTCAAGGACAATGGGTACTGAACCCGAGCATCTACTGCAGAATACGTTGCAGAGGATTTCCCGCTGTGCCCATCCTGGAATAACCTTCCAACGTTTCTCGGCGTCCGGTGTGAATGGGTTGTGTGGTTGAATTGGTCTTATCATTTTATACCGGCATCGTAAAATAATCATACAGTCATGTAGAGTGCGAGATATCGCACCACTGACGATTGCTTTGCCCTTCAGTCAGATATCACTCATATCCAGGGGTCCGTTTTGTAGACCCATATGTCTATGAGTTTGCTATCCAATTTTCATCTCACAAGCACTTGAACATCAAAACTTGAATTACCTTTTATTCGTCTTCCAGAAAGATCGTTTGATATTTCAGATGGATCTATAATATGTTTTTTTGAATCATAAACGAGGAAAAGGAGATTTTGACATCTTGAATGAGCATGGTAGCTCTCTATATCGACTTTTAACTCATCCGAAATAGATTTGGCATGGTTTTCATCTCGTATATACTTTGTTTCGATGACGGTGTTACAAGATGGTACAACAATATCTATGCGTTTTGATTTACCACCATGCTTAGGAGTCCACTCTTCTATTCGTGCATCTTCAAATACAGATCGTATATTTACGAACAACAAATCCTGAACATCATATTCATTTTTAATTTCAAACGGTGATCTGCTATGCTTGCGTTTAGATAAGTAACGAGAGATTACAGGAAAATAGTCTATTATTTGAATTATTAAACTGGTTTTATCTACGGCCTGAAGGTTCGGAAGCACTTCATAACGATCAGGTCGACCTCCACAAACAAGTGATTCGATTTCAGGACCATAAAAACTTGCAGCGCAGCCCCTCAAGTTAGCAATTGAACCATCCTTAAGTTTTGACTTACCATAATTGCCATATGAGCGAACTCGTTCCGCAATTTCTGTATTTTTAATTGCATTTAAGGCTTCTTCGAATGTTGCGCCTTTATCAATCGCATCATCAAATTCTTGCATAGCAATATGCGCTTCAACATATTGAAAAATCTCAGATGGCAAAAATCTAATTCTATTGTACCTGAATACCTAGGTATCTTTGTCCCAGAAATGCGAAAAGATACAACCTTCCCTCTCCAAAGTAATTAAATCCTCAGCATGGCCAGAAAACACCCTAAACTTATGTCCAAACGCCTTTATTTCTATATGTTCTGGTTCACTTCTTGTCTTCATATTTGTGGATTTATAACATAATAATACACAACACGATTTCCACTGATTTTATGTTGCCATTATACTAATATCAACCCTGTGGTTGGGGTTATATTTAGCCCCACGTTTCACGTGGTGGTGCCAACGTGAGGAACCCTTCATACTTAGCCCCACGATTTATTGCGGGACTCTTCTTGTTTTGAAAATTTGAATTTTGGTAATTTGAATTTGTTTAGAATTTAGCAACAAAAATCAATTCTTCAATAGTCAATAGTAAATAGTAAATTTTAAAGCCGCCAGGGTGCACGCATAGGTCTGGCTATCATTTTGTCTGCTTCCGGGTCATTCAAAAATCGCTCTTTTTCAGGGTCCCACCTTAGCGGCCGTTTGAGCCAGTATGCTATATTACCCAAATGGCAAACCGTAACCGAACGGCAGCTGACTTCGGCGTCACTGGCCGGCCTCTCTCGGGTACGGATACATTGCAGAAAATTGTCCTGATGATTCTTGCTTTCATAAAGATGTATTTCGTCAGGCCCGAGTTTTTGCCTGACTAAACTTTCCGGCTCTGTTATCAAATGCTCCCGGCTGACCTCAATTTTCCCTTCGGTCCCCGTAAACAAAACGCCCGGCACATCTTTGCCAATCTTATCGCGCATCATAATAGTGCCGTTGGCATATCTGTAGGTCAGCACTTTGTAATCCTTATCATCAGGCGGAATGATTTCCACCGGCCCGCTCTCGTCCATCCCCATAGCCCACTGTGCGGTATCGAACATGTGCGCCCCCCAGTTGGTCATTTCACCGCCCGAATAGTCACGATATGCCATCCACCCGCCGGGCGCAATCTTTGATGTGTAAGGCCTCCAGGGAGCCGGCCCCAGCCACATATTCCAGTCAAGCCACTCCAGCTCCGGCTCCGCAGGTGCATCGCACTCCCACAAAGGCGGCCCGCCGACATTGACCGTTATGGATTTTACTTCACCGATGTACCCGTTGCGAACCAGCTCACAGGCAAAGCGAAATTCATACCACGAGCGCTGCTGAGTGCCTGTTTGGAATATTCGCCCGTATCTCTTAACCGTATCAGCCAACTCCCTGGCCTGTCCGATGGTAAGCGAGAGCGGCTTCTCACAGTAAACGTCCATACCCGCCTTTACGGCGGCGATAGATGTCAGGACGTGCCAGTGGTCCGGCGTGGCAACCAGTACCGCATCGATATCCTGCTGTGCTACCAGCTCCCTGAAATCATTATAGCTGGCGCAGTCGTTGTTGCCATAATACTTGTTGACAATGTCACGGGCATTATTGAGATTGTTTGCATTTACATCGCAGACGGCCACAAACTGCACCTCCGGCTTACTAAGAAAGCCTCCGCCCTGGACCCAGATTCCTCCGCCGACGTGCCGTGTGCCCTGACCGCCGACACCAATAGCGCCCATCACAATCCTGTTACTCGGCGCAATGGCCCCTGCCTTACCCAGCGCCGAAGAGGCAGCTAAATAGGGAAAACCCACCACCGCGGCGGACGCACCCGCTGCTTCCCTTAAAAATTGACGTCGATTAATTCCTCTTGCCTTCATAATAAGAGCTCCACTATCCCGTCACAAACAGACGATAATCAATTTTTAACTTTTTTAACAAACGGCGACTCAAAGCAGGTCTTAAATAATCAATAATCAATAATCATTAATCAATAATCATTTTTCACGGCCGCCAGAGTGAACGCATCACCTTGTAGGGTGCGATATTTCGCACCACTTTATATTTTAAAGCCGCCAGGGTGCACGCATAGCACGGGCGAGCATGCTGTTGGCCGCCGGGTCGTCGATGAAGCGTTCGACCTTCGGGTCCCATTTTAATTTCCGGCCTAACAGCATCGCGATATTGCCAAGATGACAAACGGTGCTTGTACGGTGTCCAATCTCCGCCGTGGCAATCGGGTCTTTACGGCTCCTTATACAATCCAGGAAATTCTGCTGATGGTCGTTGCTGTTGTACAGGTGTATCTCGTCCGGCCCGATTTTGCTCGTCAGAAGCGACTTCGGCTCAGCATCTATCTTTCCGCGCGTCACAAAAACCCATCCCTCTGTCCCTTCGAAACGTGTATTTCCCCCGCCGCTTTTAAGGAATAATTTAACGCCGTTGGCGTATGTGTACTCAATGTCCTCGTTCTGAGCGGTGGTAAACAATCCGGTCTTGGGGAAATCACCGCGCCCTACAATTTCAATCGGGCCGGTATCATCCGCCGCATTGCCCCACTGGGCGATATCAAGATAATGAGCACCCCAGTTGGTCATCTGGCCGCCGGAATAGTCCAGAATAAAGCGAAACTGATAGTGACATCGCTGCTCGGTATATGGTTCCCACGGTGCCGGCCCCAGCCACATATCATAATCGAATCCTTCCGGCACCGGCTCGGGGCTCCACGTGGGCGGGCAGGTGCGGTTATTACCATGAATTTCGACTTTTATAGTGTGCAGCTTGCCGATTCGACCGTTACGGACCAGCTCACAGGCAAAGCAAAACTCGCTCCCCGAACGCTGCTGAGAACCGGTCTGAAAAACCCGGCCGTACCGCTTCACCTCATCTGCAAGAACACGCCCCTCGGCTATGGTCAGAGTCAGCGGTTTTTCGCAAAACACATCCTTACCCGCCCTGACCGCGGCAACCGAAATAGGCACATGCCAATGGTCGGGTGTCGCAACTGACACGGCGTCAATATCATCCCGAGCCAATACTTCACGAAAGTCGTTGTAACAGGAGCTTACATCGAGACCGGCTGCCTGACGGGCCTGCTCCAGATGTTTGGCATCGGCATCACAAACCGCCACCACCTCGCAGTCGGACTTGCCTCTGAATCCTTTCATATTTCCTGTGCCCTGACCTCCCATACCGATGCAGCCCATCGTGATTCGATTACTGGGTGCATTTGCGCCAAACACCGAAGAAGGAACCAGCCACAGGCGGGTCGGCCACGCTATAGCTGTCCCTGCGATAACTGCTGAACTTTTCAAAAACTGCCGGCGGGTTACCCTCATTGCTTTTTCGCTTCTTCTGCTGTTCATCGCTTCTTTCTTTTTGCTTTATGAAGATCTCTGTTCACTATTGAAGAGTTTTTATTCTCAAGCTGCGAAATGCAAGCCTGTCACCGTGTCCACAAAAAGCGATGTAGCCCTTATCTCGTTTCAGGCCTGGATGTTCATTCCCATCCATCGTTTTGGGCGTGCTTGCTTTCTCGATGTCCGCGTCAACAATTGTTGTGCCGTTGAGCTTGACCGTGATATGCTTGCCGTTGGCGACGACCTCCTCATAATTCCAATCTCCCTCCGCGCACTTACCCTCGGGCCACTCGGCCACAGGCTTCAGGTATCCACGCTTCGCCGGAACAACACCGTAAATAGAACCGTGAAACTGATAAGGCCTGAGATTTTTATACTTCTCCGCCGTGTCATCCAGTATCTGCAGCTCCATCCCCTCATACGCGGCATTGACGTTTATCGGCGTGCGAATCCCAAGACCGTTATTGGCCCCGGGCGTCAGCTTGAACTCGAACCGCATAATGAAATTGCCGTACTCTTGCGCCGTGTAAAGATCGCCGCCGCCGAGCTCTGGCTCTACAACAATCGTACCATCCTTGACCACATAACCTTTGGTATTTCCCTGCCAGCCGGTCATGTCCTTTCCGTTGAACAGCAGCTTAAAGCCCTCGGCCTTTTCCTGCTCGTTGAGCACATTGGTTATCTCACGAAGATATATATTCCTGAAATAAAGCTGGCTGCCGTGCGACTGAAGCTCTATCTGCCCGTTCGGGTAAATCGGATTATCCCGCTCCCAGTAGTTCTCCATCGCCACGTTATCAGCCACCAGCTCATCATTAAGAAAAACTGTTACGTGCTCGCCAATCATAATAATTCTAAACGTGTTCCATTGCCCGACCGGCTTATCGGCAAGTTTCAAGGGCTTGCTCGGCCCCTTCTGGTTATTATACAGCCCGCCCGAGCCGACCTGTGCGCCGACGTTTCTATTTGCTGTGTCCCATATTTGTACCTGTGGTGAGCCGCGAAGATAGATGCCGCTGTCGCCGCCCTTCTCTATCTTCCAATCGACGAACATCTCAAAATCGCTATAGTCCTTTGCCGTACAAAGGCTATGCCCTTTGCCGTCGAAGCAAAGCGCACCATCAACCACCTTCCAGTGCGCCCGCATATCCTCATCCGCCTTAGCCTGTGCTTTAGCTAATTCTTCCCGGCTCATCGTCCGCCGGCTCTTCGGATCGCCTACCAGACCTTTCCAGCCCGTCAGGTCACTGCCGTTGAACAACGCCACAAATCCTTCCGGCGGCTGGTTAAAATTCGTCTGTTGCCCATCCGCTCTTGTCGAACCATACCCCAGACACACCAAAACAATCACCAACGAGGCAATACTTAACAATAGATTTGAATTAGACGTGCGTTTCTTCATTTTGCTTCTCCTTTTCTTATTTCCCAGACAGCCGACATCGATAAATTTACAATTATTGAACTCGAGTCCTGATTTCCTTTTCAATAGTCAATAGTAAATAGAAAATAGTAAATCATCTAACTGCCGCTCCTCACAGCTACTAAAAAGGCACCAGACAAATAATGCCCCGTGTTCTTAAAAGGGTGAAAGAGGGGACTCGAACCCCCGACCCCTGGAACCACAATCCAGTGCTCTTGCCAGCTGAGCTACTTTCACCACTACGCGCCCCCCACCAAAAGAGTGTATTTTATCAGGCCTGCTCATTTACGTCAATGCCTGTCTTTGCCGGCTTTCTCTGGAAAAATTCCGCAATTTATGGTATAATAAACTTTACAAAAAACTGTGGATAGTCACCACCTATTTTTTCTGCCCTACATTACATTATCAAACTACAAACCCACAATTCCCATTGACCCCGTGAGATAATTCTTTACTATCTCATGAGACCATTCACCCATTAACTAATTCGCTAATTAACCAATTTACTGAATTAGGCGCTCCGGGCAAATGTTGATTTTCACATTCTATCTCACGGGACATAAAATAACACAAAAGAAGGGAAAAAGCAAAATAATTTTAGCGTATTAAAGAAATGTAAGATTAGTGGTTTGTGGAGTTCGTTGATTACAAGCAACAATAATCAGGCATCAAATAATGAATGGTGAAAAACGGCTAAACGAACAACTTTCTACTAAACAAAAATTTACCTGCTAAACAAACGCGAATCAGCTCGTAGTCCTTTTGACTAATCAAAAGGACTACATATACTATGGATGTCCGTCACTTTATAATACCCATTTCACTTCCAAAGCATTTTCCCTACCTCCGGCCTAACTAAATATGCGTTTAGCTTACTTCCTCAGACCCAGTATATATCTCAAGTCTTCTGTCGTCCGTCCTCTGTCTTCTGTCGTCCGTCCTCTGTCTTCTGTCACCCAACTTTAGCTCACTTTAGGCGCTTTAATTTACTTTAGCTCACTACTCACAAATTCACTAATTAGTTCCTGTTGCAGGAACAGTATTTGTCATTCCCGCGAAAGCGGGAATCCAGTTTTTTGGTACTACCTCATGATATTGGTAAAGTTTTATTACGTTTATAACTATCAACGGCTGATTCCAGCACGCTGTTACGCTGCTCGGCCCAGTCCCGACGTTGCAGGTCGCTGAGATGAACTGGATAGAC
>Ga0315296_10000046_pt1 | contig 129781 bp, 123 predicted proteins | sample YL17G14_18_MG_FD_203921 | JGI IMG/M metagenome (GOLD analysis project Ga0315296, IMG submission 203921) | Sediment microbial communities from Yellowstone Lake, YNP, Wyoming, USA - YL17G14_18 | ecosystem: Environmental > Aquatic > Freshwater > Lake > Sediment | place: USA: Wyoming | collected...
CCATTGTTTGCGCAGAGATTAGGCCGTTGCTATTTAACTGTCTTATGAATTGAAAATGTGAATTTGAAATCCACTTTCGCTCTAAAGAAACATTGACCCGTCTTTCTCGCAGTGGCATTCGAACCCAATTTGAAGTAGCTGAAGGAGCCGGCGCCAAGAATTGTCAGAAGACTTTTTGTTGGCCCTCGTAATTGCAGGACGTATGGAGATTTCCAAGGTGCTTCAAATGATACGCGTTCAGTGACGTCGCTTCTTAATACCGGATTTGAGGGGCCTCTTTGCACCTTTATGGGGCGTAGCGAAGGGCCAATCTTCGATTCTTGCCATACCTGAGTTGTACGAATCTTTACAAAAAGAGATTTGTGAATCGACAATCCAAACTCGCACTCTACACATACCTAGGGCGGCTTAATCAAATAGGCTTGTAGTGCTGCTTTCAAAGGTGTGAAGACTTTTATTCCAGATTCCTCTATTTTTTATTGCCGGATGATGAGAAGGCATTAGATTGACATCTGGATGAAATCTCAGAGTTACTCGGACGGCAACTGATTAGCAATTTGTCGGATAGTTCAATCATCGGCGAGTGAAAAGTAGTTCTCCCGAAGCTGTCTGGCTTGTGATAGGCTGGGCATTACTGCTGCTGGCACATAGACCCGATCATCGGCCCCTCATTACTAGATTCCATCCGGCTACTGCGCCAAGAATATCAACCACTGCTATAATGATCGCTAAGTACTGCCACATCGACCTCTCTTTGAAAGCAGCTTCTGCCGCAAACGAGAGTATGATTGCAGCAACTCCCAGATATGCTCCAATAGAGTAGAAACTGAAGAAGAAGAATCCAAGCACACTTAGCACAAAAGAAAGGAATGAGAATCTGTTTGTGCCCTCACCGGCGTATCCCATATAGTTCACTTCACACGTGCTTGATTTGTTACAACACACTAAATGCTGTAGCGGTTTTAAAGCTTGTCGATTGTACGTTGACCATGTCTTCGCACTGATTCCTCAGTATTCTGTCAATTCCACTTGGTCTCTTCTCCGTCTTTCACTGGGACAGTTGTCTGGAAATACAAAGCCAGGCTCATGCAAGAAAGTAAAGGATCACGCACCCCCAGGCGGAGCGCGCAATCCTGCTTCTTCCTTCTCCTTCTGGCTTACTGAATAAGTCTGAACCATCATAATAGCGAGAACTAGCCGATTTATCGCTTGTGAAACGAGCTTCTAGAAGAAGCTTCTATGAATGCAGGACTCTTCATACGCTGGCAAAAGACCTGTATTCTAGGAGAGTAGGAGTATCCGAACGCGTTTTGGCTGGAGTCTCGAAACTGAGAATCCGAGCGGAGAGCATTCGATTCTGCAGGACCTATGAAGACTCAGAGACAACATTCCTGAATGCCTTTCGGGCAGTAGTGATGTAGCCCGAATGCGCAGTCATCAGAGTCTGTGGCCGCGTTTTTCCTCTCTCCACCTGCATACCGCGTAGCAGACATTCGACCGTCTCAATGTCAGTAAAGCCATTCTCCTTCAGAGCTTCAGCGGTCTTGACAACTTGATCTATTGTAGGACTGAACGAGACCATCGTCCCGCTTGCCTTTAAGGCTGTGTATGCGTGAGGCACTACCATCCAAGGAACTGCTAGGTCCAAGATCACGGCATCGACTCCTTTTTCATCTATTCCCGTGGTGATATCTTTGTTTTGGAGTTCCACAAAGTCGATTAGACCTGCCTTCTGAAGGTTTTTTTCAGCTGTTCTCTGAAACTCCTCTCTTATTTCATAACTGTAGACTCTGCCTGTAGGTTTTACATAATGAGCCAGTGCAGTAGTCATAGCACCTGTACCTGTTCCAGCTTCAACAACTCGGCTTCCTGGGCCTATCCCGCTGAACACTACTATCAAAGCTATGTCTTTTGGATACATTATCTGTGTTTGTCTTGCACACTTCATGATGTAATCCCGGAGCAGAGGCCTCAAAGCTGCAAACTCGAAGCCCAAGCTGCTCAGAACTATGGAGCCGTATTCTTTCCCGATCAGTTCATCGAATTTCACAAAGCCCTTATGCGTATGAAAGTTCTTGCCTTGCTCCACCTTGACCAAGTAGGTTTTCCGTTGGCTTAGGCTGAGAAGCACGTAGTCACCGTCAGCTATTACTTGACCTGTCAATTCCTTCACTATGGTGTGTACTTAAACGGGTGTTTCGACCGATCCTTGTTCTCTATCAGTTCGTCTACGCTCGGCCTGCCCTCCATTGTCTTGCGGATAGCATGCCGCATTGCCTTGTAGTTGTTTATGTAGACTCGTTGTCGATCGACTGCTGTGGGATGCACGAACACGTTTGCTATTATTAAGAGTTCATCAGTAGCTTCTTTTGGAATCGTGCCGTCTGCAACACTGTCAACCACTGCTTTGGCGACGGCTGTCTGTGCTGGTCCGTAAACCATGCTTGCTTGACGCATGCTTGTGATCGTCACTGTTGGGACAATGAGAGTTGCAGGCTTCACTGCCAAGTTTGGTTCCAAGATCGCCAATAGGGGCTCGTGACCTTGTGCTGGTGTTGCCTTGGCTTTTGCGAAAGCTTCAGCGACAGGTCCATCTTTTTTCCCAATGAGAAGATCTATGTGCGCCACCTCTGCACCTTGTCCAGCTAACGCTTCACCTACGCGCAATCCGAATCCCTTAATCACTTCAGGTGTCAAATCAATTGCCATAAAACGTTGTTCCAACGGCTTCTCAGCTATCTCAAACGTGATTACCTTGGGCTTTATCTTTCCTATTTTCTCCAAGTCAAGGCGAAGTTCTTCTCTTGCCTCATAAGTCAGCTCTCCGCCCACACTTAGCGGTTTTCTGACGGGGCCGACTTTGACTTTCATCATATTTAGAGCTTCCTTTGTGCCCACGGCTCCGCTACTAGCGATTATTCTGGCTATCTTTTGCACCCTGTACTGCAGTTCTCGGGCTTGTTGGAGGTCACCCTTCTTGACATGGTTGTAGATCTGAATCCAAACGTCTGGAATCACATTCGCGCTTGCCAAAATTGCGCCTGAGCAGCCAGCGGCCAATCCCGCCACGACAACTTCGTCGTGTCCGCAAAGAACATTGATTTTATCTCTGACCTTCTCAAGAATGGCTAGTATGTATTTCAGTTGCCCGCTGCTATCTTTTATAGCAACAATGTTTGGGATTTGTGCCAAGTCTTCGACCATTTGCCAAGACAGTTCCATCCCCGTGCATTGAGGGATGTTGTACAGAATTATTGGCAGATCAACTTCGCTTGCTATCGTGTTGTAGTGCTCGTAAACTCCGCGGTCTGCAGGTTTCAGATAGAAGGGAGTAACGATCAAAGCAGCTGAGGCTCCAGCGTCTTTCGCGTATTTTGTCATCTCTACAGCCCTGTCTGTTCCGCTTGCACCTGTTCCAGCAATGACCGGGACGCGTCCGTTAACCTCATCGACCACGATTCTGATGACCTGCTTTTTTTCTTCGGTTGTCAAGTTCACAAATTCACCTGTCGTTCCGCACGGAACAACACCGTGAACGCCCAACTCGAGGCAGTGGTTAACCAGAGTTCGGAGTCTTTCTTCGTCAACGGTTTTTCCATCGTCCGAAAATGGTGTTACCAACGCTGGAAAAATCCCTTCGGGTTTGAACATTGTTCGTCTCCACTTTTCTAGTCAATCATCAGTCTTATATCATTTAAGTTTTGGATTCGCGAATAGCGCCGTGAAAAACAGGACGGAAGACAGGCGTCATCTGAAAACAGCTATTGAAAAGATTTGTTGTGGGTTGCTGTATCCTACTTGAAAATACTTAAATCGCTTGGCGATGAACACTTACCAAAGCTCGGAGGTAACCTTATTTGGCTGACATAAGAGCCAAGTTGACAATCCATGAAGAAAACCTCAAAGAAGTCAACAAGTTTTTGTTGAGAAAAGACAACCCGCTCGTAAATGGTCTGTTTGAAATCATAGAGAAATACGGCGGCGTTGCTGAAATCAACCGCAAAGCCAAGGAGGCCCGGAAGATCGATAACCTCATGGGCAGACTCAAGAAGAAGAAATCTCCATTTGTCAAGGACCTTGAATGGTTGACCAAACAACGTGACAAAGAGGCATTTATCAGCATTCCAGAATATAGAAGAAAGATTCTAGGCAAGAAAGCAGATCTGATGGAGTTCAATGAATCGTTCGCAGTCACTCTAGAGATCAGTGCATTCAACTTCTTCCCATGGCTGATTGAGGAAGCAAAGAAAACAATTAAGGAACAAGGGCTGATGCCCGCCCGCTACGTCCGCGTCCGCTCGATGAAAGAGCAGGTTGAGGACGACGACATACTGGCGTTTGCAGCAGCGATGCATATTGCAGGTGCCTCATATGTTCAAACGTTGGACACAAAAGGCACGTTGCCCGGGCCCGATGGTAAACCAATCAATGTTCACTTGGGAGGCCCAGAGACTATAACAGGCTATTTTGGAGGGGTTGGCGTCCCCAATGAGTATTCTCTCAAATGGGTTGACGAGTTTCTCCATTACTACACAGAGTACGGTCTACCACAGGTCTTGAACACAAACTCAGGAACCGTGCTGCTGGGATACTGGCTGCGCAAACTTGGAGTTGACATCGAATTCAAGATTTCAGTCTTCCTTGGAAACGACAATCCCTACTCGATACTCTGGACTCTGATGACTGCAAAGCTTTTCAGCCGTGATGACGGGTCAACCCCACTTATCGGTTTCAATCTCTCAAACTCTGTGAACAGCGAAACTATCGAACTTGCCGTATACGCTAGGAACGCTTTTGACTTTGAAAACGTTGTCCGCATCGAACATCACATCACTGAAGCTTACAAAAGCATTGTGAGACAGCCCTACGACAGGACCAACGAGCTTACAAAGCTTGCGGACCATCTCAAGAACATCAGTGCCAAACATGAGGGTGGAGTTCCTGAAACGGATAGAAAAAGGGATCATCCATCTGACATACTTGATTACTTTATGCCGAAGAAGGACATAATTGAAAAAGGACTCATGCCAGACTTTCTGACAAACTATCTTGACAAGCACGACGCATTGAACAGAACGGCCGAGGCTCTGACCAAACATGGATTGACATTCATGGCAGCACAGAAACTACATGGAAAATAGCGCATGTGCTCAATCTCTCCGCTTTTCCATAATCAATAACACTTTTTCAAAGATACGTGGCTCGGTGCTTCATCAATATTCTCTTGGCTTGTGCATCAGCAGATACATCGTACTTATCAAAAAGCGCGCGCCAAGAACAATCATCTAGCGATTTTACTGGAAGCTTAACATTTTCTATGATTGTCGTGACGATTATAGAAAATACAGAGAATCTAGCATGTCAATAGGCTCTACCTCATCGAGCGAATAAACCGCTGATAAGTGTAGATGAAATAAACCAAGGAAAAGGCTGTCAACATTATTTCGAAGGTCAGGATCATCGGATTATGCTCTACAGCCATGAAGTATCCATTGGTCAATATATCAGTGAAGACTAGTACCTGTAGGAAAATAGCTCCGCCTAAACAGCTTAGACCTAATGTGTGAAAAAGCACTCGAAGACGACGGTCTTGCTTTGCGGTAGCAGACATTAGCCATCGTGAATAGCACGGGTTGACACTTCAACTTATGCATTATGAATCCTAGGACACGATAGGTCCTAATAATCCACCCTCAATATCGAGACTAAATCCTACGATAAGGGATAGTATATCGAGCGATCCTGGATAGCGTTTACAGGATTACGTTAAGCTGTTTTCCACAGTTGTAGCCATGCATGATTGTAGCTCTCAAGGTCAATATCAAAGGTCGAATACAACGGTCGGAGTCAAGCAGGATTAGGAGAGGTTCTTTGTTCCTAAACAGCCAAAACCTTTCTCAATGCTTATACGAGACTGAAGGGAAATAAATAAGTCTTTAACAATGAGGCCATGAGTCTTGAAGGAATATCTAATCGGAACCGGCGGATGGGCGTATTTCCAAGTTCCAGGAATCAACCCTTTGGTGGCATATTCTAGGGTATTCAGCTTTGTGGAACTGAACTCGACATTCTACGAAATACCATCTTTGAAGGATGTTGAGAACTGGAGAAGACTCGTTCCCCCAGACTTCGAGTTCAGCGTCAAGGCCCATCGGTCGATAACGCATGTACACAGGTTCCAACCAATACGACAGACTTTCGAAGTTTTTGAAAAGATGAAACAGATATGCCACATTTTGAAAGCACAAATCCTTCACCTCCAAACACCGTCATCACTCAGGTTTAATCACGCCTTAATCGAAAATCTCCGACAATTCCTGTCTTCGGTCGACCTTGGAACGCTACGACTTGCTTTTGAAGTTAGAGAAACTTCGCCTCAAGATCTTCCGTCCGAACTACTGAAAACGATGCAGGATAACAACATGGTGCACTGTGTTGATCTTTCAAAAGGTGAAACGCCGGCCTACGCGTCAGACCTACTGTACACGAGGCTGTTTGGAAAGGGCCAGCATAACATTTATCAGCCAACAGACGGGGAGCTCGTTGAAATTGATCGCAAAGCTTCAAGCTCAAAGTCCGAGAAGGTAGTTATGAGTTTTCACTTTGTAAGGATGTACAAAGATGCTGTAAGATTGAAGACATACAAACAAACAGGGAAGTTCCCAATGATTACGAAGTCCACAGGCGTCGCTTCTCTTGAAGAAGTCCTCCGAGAAGATGCGAGATTTCCTATGACAAAACAGCAGCTTATACGTAGTCAGGGATGGAAGCTTTTCGACCTAACAGAAACGGAAAGAACGCATGCAAGAGAATTGCTTCAAAAGCTCCCCGAAGGAACTTACAGCAGCATTATCGAAGTAACAATCACGTTGGAATCTATAACAAGGTGACAAGTTTGGGCGCAGTTTCTCAGAAGATCTTCTTAGGCACGTCAGGATGGAGCTACAAAGAGTGGATAGGACCCTTCTACACCAAGATGGACAAAAGCATGCTCCGTGCCTACACAAAAGTCTTCAAGACTGTGGAAATCGACTCGACATTCTACCGCTATCCATCCAAGGGTACCGTTATGGGTTGGACCAGATACTCGCCCGAAGGTTTTGTCTACACGGCCAAGCTGCCTGGTCTGATAACACATGACAAGAAGTTGGAACTATCGCAGGGCATTGAACAAGACCTGCAGAAATTCTTAGAACTGATGGAACCCCTTTCTCTAAGTGGCAAACTTGGATGCATACTCATTCAGCTTCCTCCGAGATTTGATTACAAGCCAAAACAGCTAGAAGACTTCTTCAAACTTCTCCCAACCCACATAAAATTCGCCGTCGAGTTTCGAGATCCCTCATGGATCAAAAACGAAACATGGACCCTACTTGACGAATACCGGGTGGCATACACAATCGTAGACGAACCACTACTGCCTCCAGACATACACATAACCTCTGAAATCGCCTATTTCCGCTGGCACGGCCATGGCACCAGACCATGGTACAATTATCGTTATCGCCGAGAAGAACTCGAACCGTGGGTTCCAAAAGTTCAGGGAGTTGCTGCTAGAGCTAAAAAGGCATACGGTTACTTCAACAACCATTATCACGGCTATGCTGTTGAAAACTGCCTCCAAATCATGGAAATGATTGGAGCTCTAGAGCCGAAACAGCTGGAAGCCAAGAACAGAATAGAAAGCTTCCGCAAGAGCTCAAGCCAAGTGTCGTACTCTACGCTTGAAGCCTTTGCCGCACCAAGAGACACGAGTTTCGACAGCCTTGTCAGCTATTTTGTACCAGGCGAAAGGCTGAAGAGAGCCGACCAAATTCAAGACAGTGAACTCGCTATCACGAGACAAACACCCGACCGAATTGAAGCAACAATAAGAGAGTACCACATAATCTTAGACTCCACGGAAAGAATTGTCATGCACGATTGCGCAGACTGGGAGAAAATCGCATCAACCAAAAGACTCTGCAAACACATTGCAAAACTATTGCTGACGATCGACAAACAAAAAGCTATTGAAATACTCAGGAGCCTCTACGAGCAAGAAGAGATGTGGCAGTTCAAATCCTACCAGCATAAATGAACAATGGTCAGCACCTACGGGAGAAGAAAGGGATAGGCGTTATTGGCTCTGAGACACGCGAAAAAACCATTCAACGCGTAAAGACAAAAAAGAATGACTACAGCACAGGCTGCTCTGAAGATGTTCCAAACCAAAACCTTGTTCTCAGAAAAAGGATAAAAAGAGGGGTCTGATCATCATTTTACGTCTTCTGATGACATCAGCGTTAGCGTAGCTCTGACATTATTGACCTTCCTAATGCGCACAGTCACAACTTCTTTGAGTTTCTCCATGGTTTCTGCTTTGACCTTTGCTACTATATCGTAGGTTCCATAGACTGCGAAGGCCTCGCTTACGCCGTCAAGTTTCTTTATATCGTTTAAAACATCAGTTTCCGAGCCTAGTTCCGTGTTTACCAAAACGAACGCCGTTGGCACTCAAATCTCCCCTGAACTATTGTTTGTCTTTCAGCATAAAATACTTTGTCCATAAAGTCAACATCCCTCTGAGTCATGGCTGTCTAGACCTTGTACTCCTTTTCCTTCTCAGGGAGTATCACCTTGCTCCTGAGGTCTCGCATAAACTTGCCGAACAATTCTGCGTTCTGGGTGTGAACAGGAAAGACGTTTGCTGCGTTTATCTGCCTCAGTACAGATTTCAGCTGCAGCGGCATTATGTGACCTGAAACATGAACATGGTACTGTGGCAGACCATAGTGTTCAAGCCAATTGACGAGCTTCTCAAAATCAATTTCCATTTCTTCATCGAACGGCTCAGATGCAGACAGTACAAAGCAGCTTCCTGCCTCAGGATGGATCTCAACCAGCTCCTCAAAATCATAGAAAGACAACGCCAAGATTACCTTGCACTGTTGCTTCGAAAGATCGAAGGCACTTTTGACCTTGTCAGCAAATCGCTCTGAAATCTGTTTTTCCCACTTGTAGCTTCTGGCCTTCGATTTTCGAAAGATCAATATGTTCGGATCGTTCAAGTCTGGAAGATGAAGTCTCTTATCAGAACGAAGCACGTTCAACAGGTATGCTTGCCTAAGTGAAATCGCAAGACAACGTCGGTTCTTCTTCGCAACACGGTAGAAACTGTTGAAACGATCGACATCTGCATATGCAAATTCTGCAAGTACAATTCCATCTGTCTGTCCAACAATGTCGTTCAGCTTGCTTTCAACTTCGGCCTCAGAAGACACAGACGCCCCAGTCATATTTGTAGCTTCAGTAACAACCGCCACAGGTTCCACTTGACACGCCTTCTCAACAAAATCCTCCGTCATTTCGCATTTTGCGCCATGACGCCTGAAGTCTCCTGTATAAACAACTGCCCCGTTTGAAGTGTGTATCAGAAAACCGTAGGCACCTGGTATCGAATGGTCCACATGAACAGGCTCTATTTCTAGAGTGCCGATGTGGATTTTCTTACCCGTTCTGAAAGACTCAAAACTTAACCCTTCAATGTTAGACTCAAAATCCGCCTTGCGCAATTCGCTTGAGGCCTCCATGATCATTTTGGTAGTTTCACCGCAATAGACGGGAATCTCACGCTTGATGAAAGACAGGTAGGCCGAGTGATCGATGTGTCCATGCGAAACGAAAATGGCATCGACATCAGGCTCTCTCTCATCGAACTTGTAAACACCATCGAGCTTAGGCAGAATCCCAAATTCCTGCAAGCTTCTTTCACTCTTAGGCGAGAGAAATGGCGGTGAATAGAACAGTTTTCTCATTCCCAAGGACATGCCAAAATCAAAGAAAACTTTTGTGTCACCATCCTTGAGAAGAATTTTGTTTCCACCAATCTCGTCCACCCCGCCATAGAAAGACAGAGTTGTACCATGTTTCACCATACTTACACCTTTAGCTGCTCTGCTTTCCTGCAGACGTTTGAAAGAATGAATATTATGTGGGGAAACGTGAATACACTAAAGACCTTCGTGTATTTGGGATTTCCAGCGTTCTTCAACGCTTTGACGTCTCCTCCAGCCTTCAGATATCCTTTTATGAACGTCTCCGCAAACTGCTCCAGCCTACTAACCTCTACAAACGGAGAGATATCGTGACCCGAATAGTACAGAAACTCAGCAATGTCCCACACTATGTCACCGTTCCGGCTGGCTTGCTCAAAATCCATCAAGTAGATTTCGCCTTTTTTCCCGACAAGAATGTTTTCAGGTTTCGTATCCCCTAAAGCTACACTCAAGGCATGTACACCCGCAAATGTCTTGCCAACTCTTTCAACAACATCAAGATCTTGCTTTATTTCCTGAGCATTCTTTGAATTTGCCATCCGCTTTATAACCTTGCTGAGATCTTCACCTTCAACGTGCTCCATAACTATCAAGCGCTCACTAGGACTAACGTGCAGAACTTTAGGCACAGTGAAACCATTTGAATCCAGTAATCTGTTGATAGCACACTCCCTCTCAAGTCTTGAGCTGCCCAAGACAGCAAAGGTTCTTGTTCCAACAGACCATAACGAAAGTGGAAACCATTTGAAATTAGACCAGTCTCTGAACCTCTTGACGACTGCTTTCTTACAAGTCCCTTTTGAGAATGTCTTAACCAAGTATACGTCATTAAGGATGCCGCCGATTTTCTCAACTTTGACTTCCGCGTGTTTGTCCCTTGATAACATCTTTCTAGCAAAAGCTTCAATCTCCATTCTATTAGCTAGCGGCACCAAACCAGTGGCAGTCGGGACGAAGACAAAGTTTTGAGGGTCTTCGATTTGTGCGGTCTTTGAATCTTCGCCCAGAGTCTTCTGGAGCCCAAGAAACAGTTCTCGATTCTGCGATAGCGCATTCAGAATCTGGGGGAACAGGCCAAGCGAGGATGTCAATAAAGCTCTTTGTCCTGTTCTGAAAAGGTCTGTGAATCTTGCCTTTAGGCTTTTTGATTTATCGACGAACTGTTTTGAGATTCTAAAATAACCCTTTGAATTATAGATTACACCGAGTTCTTCCAGTTCTTTCAAGGCCTCCATAAACCCGTGAAGAACACACTCAATTTGCTTTTGCCTTTCTTTCCCTTCGATAAGACTGGTCAAAGCATACAGGGTCGGTGGGAAAAGTCTGCCCCTCATCAGCATGGCTTCATACATGAAATACTTTGGTTTTATGTGCAGCTCATAGGAAAGCTCTGGAAAATCTAGGACAAGGCTCTGCAATAGTTCTATGACTAGGCGCTTCTTCAGTCTGATTTCCTGTAGGTACAAGTAGCGTTGATTCGTCAAAGCAACATACGGAAAGATCAGTGCTCCTGCCAAGGCTTCGCCTAAGAATCCCCTGTCCACATCTCTTTCAAAGACCCATTCGTCAACTGCCAAGACAGAAACATTCGTGGTGCCGAAGACCTTGACGTAATTCATGAGTCTCGGCTGAAAATCGTGAACAACGACCAGCACCTGAACAATCGTCTTCACCGTGGGCAGTACGGAACCATAATCACTTCTTATGCAAGCAGCAACTACGTGGCATGAGCCGGCGGCATGTCTGCAAAAGTCGAGTATCTCCTTAGTCAACTTTGGATCCGGGGGCGCTGTGTTCTGGGCCAATTTTCCACCTAGGGTAAAACCAGTGGCCTCAAATAGAATCTATTGCTCTACGATATAGTTGATGCTTTCGGTATCGATAGAAGGCATCGTTTCCAACTCTGAGCCCGATTATCTTCTTTCCCGCATCACGCTGTATGCTCTTAGCGCACGTAGTGCCTTAGCGGCTTTCTCTGGAAGATTATACAGAGGGATTCTTGACCGACCTAGTACGCCGTGTATCTTCTCAAAATCTTCTCCTCCAACTGGGACATCAACAACTGGTTTGTTACGATACTTCGATGCTATTCTCGGAATGGCCTTCGCGTCTTTGGGTTCAAAGAACGTGGACTTCAGCATGTTGATTATCAGTGCGCCGTTCACGTTTTTGTCCGCAAGCACAAGTTCTAGGACTTTCCTGTATCTCCCAGCTTTTGCATCGGCTATAATGTCTATAGGGTTGGTCGCGTCGACTCCTGGATACAAGGTTTCAATTTCTTCTTTCGTTTTTTCAGATAGACGCGCAAGTCTCAGACCATTTCTCTCCACCGCGTCTGCAGCCATTATTGCAGGTCCTCCTACATTGCTCACAATTGCAACATTGTCTCCAAGCATTGGAGGCTGCTTAGAAAGGGCAATGGCCATGTCCATGAGCTCCTCGACATTTTCCACTCTGATTATTCCTGCTTTCCTAAAAGCTGCATCGAAAACTTGGTCCGATCCCGCTATCGAAGCGGTGTGTGACTTGGCCCTCTTCGCTGATTCATGCGTAATTCCGCCTTTCAAAACCAGAATCGGCTTCTTCTTGACAATTTCTCTTGCTACTTCAATGAATTCTCTACCATTCTTTACCCCTTCCATATAAAGACAAATCACTCTTGTTTGCCTATCTTTTCCCAGATACCGCAACAAGTCAACATCGTTTACATCAATCTTGTCGCCTACAAAAGCGAACTTGCTGATGCCGACATCGTAGAAGCAAGCCCAGTCCAGTAGACAAGCGCCGACTCCGCCACTTTGGGATACTACCGCGATGTTTCCTTTCTCAGGCATGAGGTCTATTTCGAAAGTTGTGTTCAGCCCATTGGCTGTGTTCACGACACCCATTATCGTGTTAGGTCCAAGAATTCTAGTACCATACGTTTCCCTTATTTTCAGAAGATTCGCACGTTGATGTTCCTTGTACCCGCCAGTAATCATGACGAGCGCCTTCACACCCAGCCGCGCACATTTTTCTGCTTGTGTGACCGATAGCTCCGGCGGGAGCATGACAACGGCGAGATCAGGTATTTCGGGTAGCCTTTTTAGGTCCTTGTAGCCGCCATAACCGTCAACATCCAAGACATAGGCTTTCTTCTTGAAGAACCTCTTCACGTTGTAAGTGACGTTTCCGAAAAGCTGAGGTGAAGCCATTCCTACCTTCTCTCGAATTCTGCTGGAACCTATCAAAACAATCGATTGTGGCTCAAAGATGGCCTTCACGTTGTTCATTGGTTTGACCTTCGGACCAAGGGTTCAAGAGCGAGGGAAGGAAGATATGTTGTCCATATTCATAAATTTAACCATGTTTGCTGTGTGCGAATTCTGCTATCTGCGCTCTATCATTTTCATGTAGGCAAGTGTTGCGATCAGAGTGAAGACGCCTGCAAAAGCTAAGACATATAGGATCCAATTCTGAGAAAATGCTGGGTAGCCCAACAGGAAGGACCGAATCATGTCTGAAGCGCTGCTGAGGGGGTTGACCTCAGCGAAGGTGACGAGGACGCCAGGGAATTTGCCATCCTGCCCCAGTTGTTGAATCAATGACAGTGGATAAAAGACGCTGCTACAGAAAAAAAATGTATAGTAGACCAAGCCTCTTGCAGTAATAAACTTCTCAAGGCTATTAGTGGACACTGCAATTGAGATACTCAGACCCGAGATGCCCATTGCTAGGAAAAACAACATAGCCAAAATCAACATGAACTGTGGTATAGTTGGGAAGCCTAGGAAAAGGAAGCACGTGAGAAGTAACGGAGACATGTAGACCATTCCACGTAATCCACCTGAAAGCACACGTCCCACAGCTAGCTCAGTCCTAGTCATCGGCAAGCTTAGCATGTAATGGTGCACTTCTCTTCGCTTCTCCATGTTTATCTCACGCCCAATCATGAAGGCTGAGGCAAATAAGCCCGTCACAGCAAGCCCGGGCGCAAAGAAATTGAAGTAACTCTTGATTTCACTAATAACACTGGCACTTAGCATGTAATTATACACTATCGCCATAATAAACAAGTCTGCCAGGTTCATGCTGATTAGGCCCACGAGCCACCACTTGTATCGGAAGAAGTTCCTGAAGTCGTGTTCTAGAATGTAGAGAATTGCTTTCGTTATTGCCACCCTCCGCCTTCTATACGTCTGTCGTAGAGCACAACACCCACAAAAGTGAACAAAGCGAAGAAGGCGATTATTCCGACAAGTGGCAGAAGCGGATTGCTCAGCGTTATGATCGACTCTATTCCTGTACCCCAGCGGAACAGATCCGCAGCGTAAGTGAGAGGGTTGAAATTGGTGATCCCACCATACAAAGGATTAGCGGCCTGCACAACTGCGAGCGGATACATAGCTGTGCTTAGCCGCACGACCAGCGCATCCAAGACTCCCATAAATATGTCGAACCGATCACTCGATTTTATTATCACAGCTATCGTAATGCTCATGCCCGACACGCCGAACGAAAATAGAAAAAGGGCTAGCAAAGATACTAAGAACGCGAGTGGATTCACAGAACCCATCACATACAGCGATATGGCTATCAAAGGTCCAACGTAAATGAAAGACCTAAGACCGCCACCTATTGATCTGCCCAAAACGAGCTGTCTTCTAGACACTGGCAGACTAAGCAAGTACTCAAAAACACCGTGTTCAGCCTCCTCATAAATATCGAAGCCAATGAATATAGCAGCAGAATACAACGTCATCACAGAAAGCCCCCCTACATAATAGCGGAAGTAGTCTGGCACAGCCTGCACACTGATCATTCGGGAGGCGATCAGTCCGAACAATGCAATTTGTGACACGAACCAGATTGCCCGCATTATGATTAGAAACTTGTACTGAAAGAAGAGGCGAACGTCCCTTTCGACTACCAGAAGAAGCTTGTTCATTTGTTGTTCATTCCTGGTCTTTCTGGGCCTCTTCAATTGTCAAACCTGTATAATGCGCAAATACATCGTCAAGACTCGGCTCGCTCATTCGTATGGAAACGATTGGCACCTCTCTTTTCGTGAACAAGTTCATTATTTGGGGGACAATCTCTTCAACCTTGTTCAAGTAAAGGCGCAGGTTCGTTGGCTTGAACTGCGTGATATCAGCAATTTCTTTGAGTCCTTTGAGTTCCTTGATGATTCTCGGCGGTGCCTCCTTTTCGAGTTGGATGTCAATTATGTCGCCGCCCACGATGCTGTCCTTCAACTTCTTTGGCGTATCGCAGACAAGTAGTTTTCCTTTGTGTAGTATCCCAACGCGGTCCGAAAGCTCGTCGGCTTCATAAAGCTCGTTTGTTGCGAGAATGATCGTTGTGCCTTCTTCCCGAAGTTCAAGAAGCATATTCCATATCTTGTGTTTACCTACCACGTCGATCTGTGATGTCGGTTCATCAACGATTGCTATCTTTGGCCTCTGAATAAGGATTTTGGCCATTTCAACTCTCTTGCGCATTCCTCCTGAAAGCTGGTGAACGTTCTTTCGGCGAGGTTCCCACATTTCCACTGCGTCCAGCACTTCCTTTACCCTTTGCTTGCGCTCTGCAGTTGACAACCCACACACTTTGGCATGCCAGTTAACTATGTCCCACGGAGTGCTGACCCACAGCATCTTGGGCTCTTGAAAAGCTATGCCCAGCAGCCCGCGCACTTTGTCAGGCTGCTTTCGTATGTCATACTCACCCACATAAGCTGTACCCTCTGTTGGTCTGATTACGGTTGCTAGCATGAGAATGCATGTGGTTTTCCCTGCACCATTAGGTCCCAGAAGCCCAAGGATTTCACCTTCTTCGACTTCCAAGTTTAAATGGTCAACAGCTGCCAAGTTGCCGAATTTTTTTGTAAGGTTCTCCATGCGAATTATCGGGGGCACTTCCTACACCAACGGAGAAAAAATACAATAACGCACCAACTAATTAAGATTAGGAATTTGGCTGACGCGCGAGACGCATTCAAAACTGCTTATATACTCCACTCAAACCTTCTTCACTATGCTATCTTCACGGTGTTGATCTAGTGAAGGGCCTTGACAAAGCTTGTTCCAGTGCATGTGGTACACATGAAATCTACTGTTGCGGTTCACGTGTCCGAATCTCGGAAAAAGGTCCCGAAGCTCTGACCAATCCCACAGTAGGCTACTGCCCTCTCCATGAGGTTACGTATAGAACGAAAGAAATCAACGCTCAGACAGTCGAGAAAAGCGTGGAGAACAAGATTGCAGGTTTCGGCTTCTGCTGCAGGAATCGCAGTCTTGACGCTGAGCCGACAGTGGCTTATGGAGCCTCTGAAATGATGAGTGTCTGGCTTGAGAAGAGGCTTATTGACTGCGCAGTCGTAGTCTGTGAAGGAGCAGGCACAGTCATAACAACCAATGGCAAGCTTGTACAGGGGATCGGCGCACGTTTGGCAGGGATAATTAGAACTTCACCCATCAGAGAAGTCATTAAGGGCATCGAAAGTCGTGGGGGAGTTGTCCTAGACAAAACCAGCGCACTGATTGATCAAGTTGAAGGAGTCAAGCAGGCCTTCAGCATTGGTTTCAAACATGTTGCTGTCAGCGTTGCTGGTTTTCAAGCGAAGGCCATAAGTGAAATCCGCAATTTCGAGGAGGCCAAGGAAGCAGCCGTTCTTGTTTTTTCGGTCTGCAACACCTGCGTCAATGGGGCAGATGTGAAACACATAGCCAAGGCAGATGTTGTTTGTGCGAGCGCTTCGAGAATACTTCGAAAAGAAATCGGCAGTAGAGCGCTTCTTCAGGCCGGAGTAACCATCCCAGTCTACGCTCTGACACAAAAGGGCAAGGAGCTGATTCTAACCTATCTAGCAGTTTTCAAAGACAAACTCGTCGTGTTCAGGACAAATCAGCTACCATATGATGTGAGGGACAGGGGTCCAAGACTCAGGGATTTTCGACCGACGACCAAAGACCCTAGTACACTATGAATGCTACGCTCGCGTCACCTGTTACCTTGGCACAAAAAAGCGAATTCTGTTGATGCTTTTGTATACAAACTGCATGCATTCTCTTTAAGTCAACAACTGTGGCTACCAAAAACCTCAGGCACGAAACCTTCTAGCGCCCCTATTCAGTCGAGAAGTGACGGGTTTGATCTGGCCGCGCTACGACTTGGGAATAGGATCAACAGATTTTAGCGATAGGTTTTGAATGCACTACGGAAAAGAACGGCACAACGCTGTCCAAGAAATCCGAAAATTTTGGCATTCTCGGACAAAAATAGTGACCAAAAGCCTTAAGTGTGGTTGCTAAGTTATGGTTAAATCGTCGAAAAAATAGGATGTTGAAAGACTTTGGCAGTCGAAGGTTTGACAGGAGCTAGACAGCCCGTAGACGTGAAAATAGGCGAATTAAACCCCTCTTCCAGAGCTGTAAACGTGCTGGCAAAAGTCGTGTCCAAAAGCGAAGTCAGAAACGTTTCCGCCGGGAGAGATGGAGAAGCGCACAAAGTTAGCGACGCACTTGTCGGAGACGAAACAGGATGCATATACCTAACGCTTTGGGATGACAACATCGAAAAAGTAAAAGAAGGGGACACAATTAACATCAAGAACGGCTACATAAACCTGTTCAGAGGCAACATGCGCCTGAACATCGGGAGGTACGGCACATTGGAAATTGCAGATCAAGCCATTGCAGGTGAAGTAAACCGCGACAACAACATGTCAAATCAAGTGTACGAACAGCCTAGAAGACCATTCGGAGGCAGAGGAGACTTCGGCGGCAGGCGCGATTTCGGCGGACGAGACAGGGATAGAAGAGGCGGTTACCGACCGAGACGCTACTAGACACGACCTACGATTAGAGGAACCTTCCACTATTTTCTTTTAATCCTCACACAATAGCCACGCATATTTCTAGTCTTTAACCATGACCATTTCAATGGCGCCACGCCAAAAGGTTGACTTCAAGGCGCCCAAGCACACTCTCTTAGATTCAGAGATAGTAAGATCACGATTCTCTCTACGTAGCTTCTCCTCAAGACCACCGCAATCTTTAAAGCTTCTACATCGAGACAACAACATTCCATCAGAGGAGAAAGCTGAGATGTCTGAACCAAAAGCCAAAGAAGTAAAACCCACAGTAGAGGAATTGTTGGCAAAAGCCAAAAAACCCTCAATGTTAGCTCCACCCCTACACAGGTTCTACGAAGGAAAAGTCCAAATAATGCCCAAATGCGTGGTCTCAAGCCCTAAGGATTTTGCAGTATGGTACACTCCAGGGGTTGCCGCTGTGTGTAAGGAAATTCAAGCAGACCGAGACAAATCTTTCGAACTAACTAACCGTTGGAACTACGTAGCGGTCGTGTCAGACGGAACTCGTGTACTGGGACTCGGTGATATAGGCCCAGAAGCAGGAATGCCAGTTATGGAAGGAAAAGCCCTGCTTTTCAAGTACTTAGGCGGCGTAGACGCTTTCCCAATCTGCCTGAAAACCAAGGATCCCGAAGAAATAATCAAAGCATGTGAACTGATCGAACCGACCTTCGGCGGCATAAACCTAGAAGACATCGAGAAGCCGAAATGCTTCTACGTACTGGAAAAAGCTAGAGAAAAATTGCACATCCCGGTCTGGCATGACGACCAGCAAGGAACAGCGACAGTAATCTTGGCAGGCTTAATGAACGCATTCAAGATAGTCGGCAAGGACCCCAAGAAAGCCTTGATAACCTTGGTAGGCGCTGGTTCTGCAAACCTGCGGACCGCATATGTCTTGATAAGATGGGGAATCAGGCCTGGCAACATCATGCTCGTCGATACCAAAGGCGTGGTGTACGCGGGCAGAAGGGACATAACTAAGGATCAAGACCGGTGGAAATACGAGTTGGCGCAGAAGACAAATGCGGAGCACAGGACAGGCGATATAACGGAAGCTTTCAAGAACGTGGATGCTGTCGTAGCCGCGTCAAAGCCAGGACCTGGCACGATAAGGAAAGAATGGATTAAGACAATGGCTGACGATTCAATAATCTTTGCATGCGCAAACCCGATACCTGAAATATGGCCTTGGGAAGCTGAAGAAGCTGGAGCCCGCATAATAGCCACAGGGCGCAGCGACTTTCCAAATCAAGTCAACAACAGCCTAGGATTTCCAGCCATATTCCGCGGCGTCCTAGACGTAAGGGCAAAAACCGTCACAGACGACATGTGCATCGCTGCCGCCCAAGAACTCGCCAAATTCGCCGAGGAGCGCGGCATGCACGAAAAAGACATTCTTCCACGGATGGAAGAGTGGGAAGTGTTCCCACGGGAAGCAGTAGCATGCGCATTGAAATCAATCGACGAAGGAGTGGCAAGGATAAAGCCAAGCAAGAAAGAGCTTTATGATAGAGCTGTGGCCATAATCCAGAACGCTCGCGAATCGCTCGCAGTCTTGATGAAGCAAGGTTTGATCAAGCCTATGCCACCAGAAGACAAACTCCTTGGCAGATAGGCCTGCAAGCTCTGGATAGCCATGAAAAAGCTTAAACTCTCCCTTTTTTGCCCAACAAATTCAGAAAATTATTTAAACTCTTCCATAGAACATAGATAGCGGGAGAAGACGACATGCGTTCAGACTATGCGTTATACACAATGGCGATAATATTCTTTATCCTTACCGGTACAGTGGTTGCGTATGTGGAGGCTCAACGCGAACTATGGATTGTTACGACAGCCGTCCTCGGACTGGTGTTCATTGGACTGGGGTATTCGCAGAGGCCTAGGCAGACAGTTGCCACCGAGATGGCAGTTGCTCCTCCTCCACCAGCACCGCCAAAAGTCTCAGAAGTTGCGGAAGAAAAGAAACTCGAACCTGAACCTCAACCTCAACCAGTAGTTGAAGTCAAGCCTCCGTCCGCAGAGCTACTAGGAGTGAAGGGAATCGGCGAAAAGAGAGCCGCTCAGTTAAAGGACCTAGGCATAAACACCATTGAGGAATTGGTAAAAGCTTCAGCCAATGATTTGGCTGCGAAGTTGAAGATCTCGCCAAAGGTCACCGGTAAATGGATAGAAAACGCAAAGATTATCGTTGAGAAGTCCTGAAAAGGCTTCAGCCAACATCTCTCGGATTTAAATCATCGAGATTCTTACTATATTCCTTCTCTCCAGCCTTCTTAATGCATCCAAAAACTCGCTTTTTTTCTTCCCTGTCAGCTTGAAGCTTTGAATCATATCTCTTATCGGCATTCCAGGTCTCCCTAGACCTACACTTCTTCTGCAGAGATTCTTCACTATTGATCTCTCCAGTTTTCCGCATCGCCAAGTAGTGTTCCGGATGAGAATCACGATTGCCCTGACAAGCTTCTGTCTGTCGCTCTTCTCTTTCTCAATCATGGCTTCCCGCAACTGCATCATGATATATGGACGAAACCTTTTTAGAGTTTTTGTTAGAATGCTCTGAACATCTATCAAACAGGCTCAGGCAGAGGGGATGGAGTGTTGGAGGGACACGTTGGAAGGATCTTCTTCTCAAGACTGGAAGAAGATGATGACATAGCTGAATCTATCAAGATAAATGCAGAAAAAGGCGGCGTCAAGGCAGGAATTCTCATACTAATAGGAGCTTTGAAGCGTGCAATGCTGGGGTGTTACAGAGAGGGAGAGTACGTGACGACTCAATTGGACGGCTATCTAGAAGTGGCATCATGCTTGGGGAACATAGCTGTCGATGAGAGAGGTGAAACAATAGTTCACGCACACATGGTTGTCTCGAACGAAAAGGGCGAAGCCTTCGGCGGTCACTTGATGAAAGGTTCGCGTGTTGGCCCGACAGCAGAACTGATTATAGTCGAAGCCGCGGGTGTGGAATTGCAGAGAATCCTTGATGAGAAAACCAAACTAAAGCTTCTGAAACTACACTAGAGTCTTCTTCAAGTAAACACCGTGAACATTGCCATAGTAGTTCTTAAGCTTACCAATCTCCTCGTAACCCAATTTTCTATAAAGCTTAACGGCCGCGACATTGTCTTCCCTAACCTCGAGATGGGAGGCGCTGACATCTTTCTGCGTAAAGATTTTCTCAATTTCCTGCAACAGCTTCTGACCTATTCCTTTCCTGCGACATGCTGGCGAAACATCTATTGTCAATATGTGTCCATGCAAGGCACCTCTGTCAACATAGATCATGCCTACGACAAAGCCTACAATCTTGTCACCAATGCGAGCAACCAAACCTATAGAATTGTAGTCCCTTAGCAGATGAGCAATCTGCTCTTTCGTGAAAGCCTCTTCTTTGAAGCATTCGGTTTCAATTTCATAAAGTGTGTCCAGATGTTTGATTGACGCGTCTTCAATGATCGCTGCCATGGTGCACATCCTTCAAAGAATGATCTGAAGTAGAATTTAGCCTTTCTAGTCTTGCGCTGGATCCTTCTCCGTGCTTGGTCCAGCCATCACAGCTTTTATGCCAATGACTTGTTGTGCTCCGAAGCCTATGAAGAACCTTAGCCAAAGCGTCAGTAGACGCATCAAGATCGTGGCAGTTGCGCTTATGTCCCAAGGCACACCAAAAAAGTACAGCAACGTTGTTAGAGTTATTTCGGGCAAGCCGACCTCAAACGGAATTCCAATTGGCACAGATTTCACGGCGACGAAGATTCCTGAGACAACGAGTATCGTGCTCCAGCTTAATAAATGAGCTTTTCCCATTGAGAGAAACGTGAGATAGAAGACTGACAGAGAAAGAATCCAAGAGATTATTGAGGAACAAGAAGCGATAAACAGTGTTTTTGGGGCGCGCATGTACTCTTTGATTGCAGTGTGAAAGGCCTTATGAATTTCGACAACTTCTTCTCGCATCTTGCTCAATTTCCAGTGACCCCTGCTTATCCATTCAGCAAACTTGATTACGCTGTCAACAATGCGAAAAGTCCATTTTTCTCTGAAGCACAGAAGTAGAATTAGAGTGAAGAAAAGACAGATCATAATTACGAGAAAAAGTATCAACCCCAGAATCATTCCGTAAAGCAAGCTTTCGATTAGCAAAAGAGATGCACCGATCAACAGTATAGCGACATTAATTCCCATCCCAATCAGTCTCTGCGCAACGACAGAAGCTGTAGCCTTTCCAGCCGCGCCGTTCTGTTCACTGTTCACTAAGAAGATTTTGGCAATTTCTCCACTGATCGACTCTGCAGGGATCATAGTATCGACGAATATCCCCACCCACACGAAACCGAAAGATTTCAAGATCGAAAGTTTCACCGAAAGAAATCTGAGCAAGAAATACCAAGCAAGAGAGAAAAAAAATACGTCGAACACGGATGCAATTGCGGCCAGCGCGTAGTAATAGAGATTAGCCTCTTGGGCTTTTGTGATGATGACCCGGATGTCAACGTTGAATATGTATATATAGGCGAAAAAGGCGACTAGACCAATGATTGGCAGTAGGAAAGTTTTCCATGTAACCTTATACTTCGGCGCAGACAAAAATGCCAACACCTACTAATGAGGGCAAGAGGGCACGTCCCACCATTATATAGTTTGCCGATTTCCACGCTCAAAGGATGGAAACTCTGCGGAAGAACGCCACAGTAGCATACCTCAAACATTAAATCTGTTCAAACATGTAAGTAGGTTCAGGTGGCACATTTGCTGACGCGCACAGAAGCCCTTGACTTGGTGAAGAAGAACGTTTCAAAGCGTAATATTGTCTACCACGTGATTGCAGTTGAGGCCATAATGAGAGCAATTGCCAAACACCTTGGAGAGAAAGAGGACGAGTGGGGCTCGGTCGGCCTTCTTCATGACATTGACTATGAGAGGACTGAGACTACCCCCAAACAACACAGTCTACTGGCTGAGCGCATGCTAGAAGATTTTGTGACAAGAGACATCATCAAAGCTATAAAGACGCACAATTTTGAGCATACGGGCGTCAAACCTGAGACCAAGATGGAAAAAGCTTTGATTGCTGCCGATGCTGCTTCAGGTTTGTTAGTCGCTTGTGCTTTGGTTATGCCTTCGAAGAAACTTGTAGATGTCAAAGTCGAGTCAGTTGCCAGAAAATTCAAGGACAAAGATTTTGCCAGAGGCGCTGACAGAGAGAGAATACTCTTTTGCGAACAAATAGGAGTTCCAAAAGAGAAGTTCCTGGAAATTGCGTTAAACGGACTAAAGGAAACAGCCGTGCAGATAGGTCTCTAGGATCTTGAGGTAGAAAAGCCGTGCACTAACTGCAATTCTTTAAGTAGCGAAACCAACTGAAGTAGACAAGACCTAGGAGCCAAGACCATGTCTGCTGTTGTGAGAGAGATTGAGCTCCAAAAAATCCGTCCTTCTAGGCTCAACCCAAGAATAGAAGTGAACATAGAGCGTCTAAACGAACTAGCGGCCAGCATAAGGGAAGTCGGCCTACTCCAGCCCATTATTGTCAGACCGATTGACGGCGAGTTTGAAGTGGTACTGGGTGAAAGACGCTATAGAGCCTCACAGCAGGCTGGACTTAAGAAAATTCCAGTCATCATTGGAGAGTATACTGACGATGAGGTCATGCAGCTAAACTTGATCGAGAACGTTCAGAGACAGGAACTCAGCGCCATCGAAAAGGGAAAAGTCTGCAAATATCTGCTCGAAAATTGCAGCGAAAAATATCCTTCTCAAACCGCGGTAGCAAAGAGAATAGGTGTTAGCAATGATGCTGTTTCTCTCTGGTTGCGGACTATCGAGGTTATCCCAAAGGAAGCACAAACATACGTTGCCCCTTCAACAATTTCTGGACGGGTCCCTGAAGGCAAGATCGATTATCTCACGGCCGTGAAGGTGGGCCGCTCAGTTGAGGAACCTGAAAAAAGAGTAGAATTGATTAAAAAGCTGGCCGAAAAAAAACTTCCAGCAAAGGAAAGAGCTCAGGTCATCAAGAAAGTGGCCCTCCAGCCAGAAAAACCTGTTGAAGAAGCCATCGCAGAAGTTGTTGAAGCCCCCTACCAGATGCAGTTCGAGGCCGTTGACAAAGAACCCTTGCTTAAAGGGATTAAGACCCAGACCTCTAGAACACAAATTCCAGACCCCAAAATCAAAGCTGGTGCGATTGTTCATGCGGCGATCTGGGAACCGCATGTTGCAGATCTACGCGTTACATCGATCGAAAGAAAGCGACTGAAATACTTTGATGAAGACGACGCAAAGAGAGAAGGCGGATACACACTGGAACAATTCAAGAAATTGTGGAAGAAGACTCAGGGAGACTGGGATGAAGATCAACTTGTCTATGTCATCCATTTCGAGAAAATCAAATAGCCACGATCAACCGAGCAAAACTTCGCAGTTTTGAGCCTAGACGATGTACTTATCGGGTTTTTCGAAATCCTTGACTATCTCCATAACTCGTTTTGGAACGTTCACACTGTCCAAGGGTATACCCTTAAGCAAGGCCCAAGGACTCTTCACCGCAATCTGGGTCGCAACGTAGTCTTCACCGAAAGACCTCTTGCAGACCTCAACAACCAACCCTCTAACATTCACCTCAGAAACTGCACCCAAAGCATGCAGGTATTCGTGCACCAACAAGTTATACACCAATGCGTTAAATACCTTCTTATCCTCAATTGCTGCTTCCACAATCTGAACAAGAACTCTATTCAACACGATGTTGTTGGTCCCCAACGGATGGTATGCACCGAGTTGAATGGGTAAATCATCCAGAAACAACATCATGCTACCTCTTCGCTTGTGGAAGACATACTCTACTGTATCCTTGACAATTTCCCAAACTTCAGCATAACTTGAGGCGTTCTCTAGACGCTTCTGATAGTCATGAACAGCTGAAGATTCATCGTCACTTCTCAACTGAATCCTCGTCTAGAGTCAGAACAATTCGTGGCTTATATTGAATATGGAACTGTAGTCTTTAAGTATAGGAGACACCGTCAACCTACCCGTTCTTTAGACGATGAGAATTTGAGCAAAGCCAGCATGAAAGAAATCCTTACTAAGTATAAGACTATTGCAGTTGTGGGACTATCGCGTGACCCTTCCAAAGACAGTCATCGGGTGGCTGAGTACTTGCAGAGTCAAGGATTTCGCATTATACCAGTGAACCCTACGTTAGATGAAGCCTTGGGCGAAAAGAGCTACAAGAGTCTACTCGAAATACCTGCAGAAATCCAGAAGACAGTCGAAATCGTCGACATTTTCAGACCCGCGGTTGACATGCCCCCAATTGTAGAGCAAGCGGTCAAGCTGAAGGAACGTTATGATAAGCCCTATGTAGTCTGGATGCAGCTCGGAATCATTAATGAGGAAGCAGCAGCAGCGGCAAGAGCAGCAGGCTTGACAGTTGTCATGAACAAGTGTATGATGCAGGAACACAAGAAACTGTTCGGAAACCCCTAAGCGCGCTTGCCTTATTTCTCTAGCTAAATTCAGGCTTGTTCTTGCCTCGTTTCCTGTCTAGACACGCCTTCACAAAACCATAGTATTCTGGGTCAGGTCTTCCTGGTCGACTCTTGAACTCGCCGTGGAACTGGGATGCAAAAAAGAAAAAGTGGTCAGGCAACTCCAGAATTTCCATCCTCCTTCCATCTGTGCTTTTTCCAGAAAAAACCAGTCCGTTCTTACGTAGCGCTTCTGAAAAGTCGAGGTTGACCTCAAACCTGTGGCGGTGGCGCTCGTAAACCTCTCCACTCCCGTAAAGTGCATTAGCAATTGTGTTTGGTTCGACAACTATTTTGTGAGCCCCAAGCCGCATGGTAGCGCCTTTGATCACTATCCCGCGCTGCTCGGGCATAAGGTCAATCACTGGATAGTGCGAGTCGGAATTGATCTCTGTACTGTTCGCACCTTCCAAGCCACAGACATGACGAGCAAACTCTATCACGGCAAGCTGAAAACCGTAGCATATTCCAAGAAACGGAATGTCATTATCTCTAGCAAACTTTATCGCCATGATCTTGCCTTCGGTTCCACGAGGACCGAAACCGTAGGGCACAAAAATTCCATCAAAGCCTTTCAACATCATCCCGCATTCAGGATTCTGGTCGAGCTTCTCAGCCTCTAAATAATCAATGCATACTCTCGTCGTGCACGCTGCGCCAGCATGTTTCAGAGCTTCGCTCATGCTCACGTAGCTGTCAGCAAGCCCAGCATACTTGCCCACTAAGGCAACCCTTATTTCGTGCTCTGGCTTCAACACCGCGTCCACAAATTTCCTCCAATCCTTAAGGTCTTGTTGACGCTCAGAAAATCCAAGACGTTTGCATATGAAGTCGCTCATTCCCTGCTCGTCCAGTATGAGCGGAACCTGGTAGATCGAGTCTACATTATACGAGCAGAAAACCGCTTCCTCAGGTATTGTACCAAACAAAGCTATCTTCCTCAAGGCCTCGGCATCAATCATTTCAGGGCTTCTCGCAACAATTGTGTCTGGCTGAATACCAATGCGCCGTAGCTCATTGACGCTGTGCTGGAGAGGTTTTGTTTTCATTTCTCTTGTGACATCTAGTACTGGGACAAGGGCAACATGCACGTATAGAGTGTTTTCATATCCTTCTTCTAGGCGCATTTGCCGAATCGCTTCAAGGAAAGGTAATCCCTCGATGTCTCCGACTGTACCTCCAACCTCAGTTAAGACGACATCTGCACCCGAGTCTTTGGCAACGCTGCGGATGCGATGTTTGATCTCATTCGTCACGTGAGGAACGATTTGCACGCACCTTCCTAGGAAATCGCCTTTTCTCTCTTTCTCGATGACAGCTTTGTACACTAAGCCTGTGGTGATGTTGTTTTCTTTTCTCAGATTCAAATCGAGAAAGCGTTCATACCATCCCAAGTCAAGGTCAGTCTCACCACCGTCATCAGTCACGTAAACCTCCCCGTGCATGTAGGGATTCATCGTTCCAGCGTCAACGTTCACGTAAGGATCAATCTTTATGACGTTAACCCTAAGCCCTCTTGCCTGAAGCATCTTGCCGATAGAAGAAGTTGAGATCCCCTTGCCAACAGAGCTCAAGACGCCGCCCGTCACAAAAACATACTTAACCATTCAATCCCCCCTCTGCAATGACAAAACGATAAACCGCAATCCGCTTTTAAACTCTTTTATGTATGAGGTTTCAGTCACATTAGTTCTGCTGTTCAAAACAAAAACATCTTTGGACACTGATCACCATGCTTAAAAGGCCGACCGAGCAAACACTCCATCAAAAGGGTCAGCATGAGAATCCTGTTTATCGAACCTCCGAAAGATGTCTGGTTTGTCATGGGCGAATATCTGCCACCGCCGTACGGAATCATTCAACTCGGGGCATACTTAGAAAGGGAAGTCAAAAACATTGAGATTCAAATTCTCGACTGCAACGCACAACAGGTAGACTGGAGTGCAATGGAGAAACGAATCGAATCGTTCAGTCCTGACATTGTTGCATCGAGCTCGTTAGCTACCTGCAACACTTACGTGGTTGCCAGAACTCTTGAAACGGCTAAGAAAGTAGATTCAAACATCCTTACCGTCACAGGAGGCCAGCATTTTACAGCCACGGCTCAAGAGAGCCTCGAGGAGTACCCTGTCATAGACGTGATTGTCCGTGGAGAAGGAGAGCAGACTCTAGCTGAACTGGTAGCCAAGGCAGAAAAGAAATCAGCTTTTCCAAGAATCCAAGGAATTTCTTTCAGGGACAACGGAGAAATAGTTCATAATCCGCCTAGACCACCGATTGAGAATTTAGAAGAACTTCCGTATCCTGGTTATCATCTAGTGAAGGATACGGTTCAAAAGTATCATTTTGCTATGATGGCAGGACGTGACTCTTCATATGCTTTGATTGAAGGTTCAAGAGGGTGCCCACATGAATGCACATTCTGCACACAGTGGCGGCACTGGGATGGAAAATGGAGAATTAAATCGGCGAAACGTATCGCTGACGAAATGGAGTTTTGCCACAAAAACTATGGAAGCAAATTCATCTGGCTGACGGACGACAACTTCGGCGCGGGCACTCGTGCCAATGATCTTGCCGATGAAATAATCAAGCGAGGAATCGCCGAGGACATAAGTTGGTTTGTGCAGGCAAGATGTGATGACATAGTCAGAAACAAGGAAGTGTTGCCGAAACTTTGGAGGTCCGGGCTTGACTGGGTTCTATTAGGCGTCGAGAATTCTGAACCTTCCACTCTCAGTTATTTCAGAAAAGGCATAACCCCAGAAGATGCAAAGACAGCGGTGGATCTTCTCAAAGAGAACAGCATCTTCGCACACGCAATGCTCATAATAGGTGAGAGAAAAGACACCGTTGAGTCGATAAGAAAACAAAGGCAGTTTGCGAACTATTTAGATCCGGACTTTATAATGTTCGGCATTCTCACACCATTTCCTGGGACTCAAATATATGAAGAGGCAAGACGAAACGGATGGATCGAAGACTTCAACTGGTCACACTATGACATGGTCCACGCCATAATGCCCACAGAAACACTGTCGAGAATGGAAGTGCAGGAGCAGCTCTACGAATGCTACAGAAGCTTCTACGGTCCTTGGACGAGGAAACTCAAGGGCGTTTTCTCGAATAACAAACTGAAAAGAAGGGTCTTCAGGTACATGGCCGGGAAGGCATTGCTTGAGCAATTCAGAAGTCTGTTTCTAGGCGCTGCTACATGAAAACGGAAAGAAACCTGAGCTTCTTCATGAAATTCACTATCGTTGTTTCATTGTTTGGATCATTCACCTCACTGCTGATGGTGTTCTATCCGCCCTCAAACACGGTGGACTTTTTTTGGCGGAAACCGTTGATTGGTTCATTCTTTACTACAATATGTATTATCGGCAGTATCGCTGCCGTTTCTCCTAGGAGATGTTCGAAAACATTCGACACACATCTAACTAAGAATAAGGCGGACACAGATATCGGAGGTGGATTTCTTGTCAAGTCGAAAGGGCACCATCCGGACTGCGGGAGATTTTCAGCACATGTTGCACGATACAGGGGTGTCTCCTACTGTGCCGCATGCACCGGGTTGCTCGTTGGCGTTGTCATAGCTCTAGCTACAGCTGTTCCTTATTTTTTTCTCGGCTTCAATTTCATCCAAGTCAGTCTTCCAGCCGTGGTGGTCGGGCAAATGGGAATTGTGCTTGGCTTACTGCAGTTGAAATTCAACGGTTGGGTTCGATCGGCTGCAAACGCCCTTTTCGTTTTTGGAAGTTCATTGATCTTGATTGGAATAGACCAGCACGTAGGCAGTGTCTTCTTTGACCTGTACTTGATTGGTCTAGTCATGTTTTGGATTCTAACGAGAATAATGATTTCATGGTGGGACCACTCAAGAATCTGTCTAGCATGCGGATTTTCATGCAAAGCCGAAAGAAAAGCTGGTGCGTTAGTATCTTCGACTCAGTCCGTATAAAGCGCCAATAACGATCAGTACTCCAAAGATAATTATGGCAAATGGCCAGACGTCAATCTTTGGAAAGTTTGGATAAGCCTGTTGTAATAGCAGTAGCGTGCCTGCCAGCAAGATGATCACTCCTATGGCTATACCCACAACTGCGCCGCCTCTTGGAATGCCAAGGCATTCACGTTCCACTCGCCTGTAAGGTTCGCCGCGTTTGCGACTTCCCCAGCACTCGTCTTCAACCCGTTCTTGTCCTTCGCTTTCCCCAACAGCATACAGCGCAGCCCCACACTGTGTGCAAGTCTTGGCGTCGTCAGGATTCTTTGTGCCACATTTTGTGCAGTAAACCATGCGAAATTCTCCTTCTTACTCATTCACAGATGATACATATTAAGACTTTTGGTGAGATGAACCCTTCTCAGCTTGATTCATGATATTCTCAAGTTGCTCCTTGTTCAGTTCTAGACCGTGAAGGAATCTCCCGCGAAGTTTCGAGGTCTTAAAGAACGTTTCCTTGATCAGCAATGGCTTGTCAAACTGCTTGACATACTTGAACTCTATCGCCCTTTCCCACCCACCCTTCTCGCACTCAGACTTCTCTTCGTCTGGCAACTCATTCCTTTGAGAGATACGATCAACCATGCCACAACCGACGACGGAGTCACCCGAACTGGTTTTATGAATGAAAAGAATCAGATGTCCGGACTTCCATTTTCTCTTCAAGTTGGTGTAGTAAATCGCCATGTCAAAAACATGGTTCACCCATTCTTTAGTCGCGATTCTTAGTATGTAGCCGGCAACTTCAGACATTAGGCCGTTCACTCATTGGTTATGGTATTATCCCAATTTAAAACACTAGTGGAGAAGTCTCCCGCGAAACCCGTTTTTTTCTTCCTTATGAATGAAACTGGCCCTAGCGCGCGGTGCACAATTCCCTCTTTGCGTGGCTATCCTCTTACTGCTACATTAGCGAGGGGGCAGAAACGCTTGGATCAAGCAACAGAACCATCTGGTTATACAGTTCTAGAAACTCTCGGCCCACTTGTGTTCTCTGATACGTCACTTTTCCAGCTATCGCGTCTATCCGAATAAGACCGTTTGACTTCATAAGATTCAAGTATTGCCCTGATTGTGTGGTGCTCACATTGCAATGAGACATAATATTCGTCCTACAGGTTGGTATGCGTAGCTGCCTCAGCATCTCTGCTATAATCTCAAACCTGTTACGATTTGTATCAGAGATCTTTCTCATCCTTAACATAACATGCTACCTCCCAGGTAAAAGCAAGCGATTTCCGAGGCAAGGAGTGAGCAGTAATCTATCGGCAGGCCTTTCCTGCAATGTACGTTCTCAGCGTACCTTATAAGGATGAGCGCATGCCAAAAGCTGTGTTTCTATCTTCTCTTCTGTTTCTTTCCCCCACGAGAGCTCCTTGTTTGATGACCCTTTTGCTTATCAATCGCTTTTCCAAGGGGTTTGTCTCTCTTGCTCACGTTAATTCACCTCCATCTCAATTGCCAGTCCCAAACAAATCCAGTGGAGCCGTGGACGCACGCGCTATCCCAGTAGGACTTCCAATATCAATTTGTGGCGTAAGACCTCAGCAAGATCTGCTCGTTCTATAGCATCTTCCAAAGCATCAAGTTCTCTTTGTATAGACTTTCTCATTTCCTCGTTGATTCTTTGATTGATCTCTTTCATTCGTCTCTGATATAGTTCGTCCGCCTCTCCTCTAAGTCTCCAATAACGCTCAAGCAAAGATTCTTTTTTGGTTTGTTCCATTATTCACACCTTTCTCATTTGCTTTTGTTTGTTCTTTTGGTTTGCCTTGGTTCATTGTTTGTATCAACAGACATTAATAACTTAGCACACACGAGAAAAGAAGACAAGAGTCTTTGTTTTCATTTGAGAAGAAGGCGGTTACATGGGTAGCGCAAGAGGAAAAACAAGAGAAGAAGATCTGAAAAAGCCTAAGCCTCAGAAGAAGAAAGAAAGAGAAGAGAAGCGGAAGAAGAAAAAACTTGCCCGACCTGAAAGGCAACAGTCCAGATAGGCTCATTTAGAGCACAGGCAAGGGAAACTCCTCTGATTGACTTGTTCGCACAGCACACGCGCAATTGTCTTCTTTTCAGCGCGCGCTGCGCACCATAGCTATTATGAAAACTCGCGTAGCAAAACTTTCGCTCGCCACTTCTCTTTCCAGCTTTTCCATCCCGTCTTTACGAGTTTTTCTCTTAGCCCAGGTTTTTCCGCAACCCATTCTAGAAGTGCCCAGAAACGTCTTTTGTCTTCTAGTCTTTCTGCTGGAACTCCCATCTCCTTGCACCATCGTATGTAGCCTCGTTCAACCTTTTCTTGGAGTTCACCTGCGACTTCCACTTCTTCCACCTTGAATCCCCGTTCTCTCAAGTGTCTACGTATGCCGGAGAGCACGTATCCCGAGCATACTTTGAAGCTGGTTTCCATGTCAGGCTGCATAACCTCAACGATTTCATCAGCGATTTTCACTGTGTCATCCAAATATTTTTTGTTCTCGAAGTTTGGCGGCTGGAAGGATGAGACTGGGATCCTGCGTTCCATGTACTTGCGGTCTGGAGGTTTAAGGACGCCGATTACTACACCTAATATAAGGTCTCCCCACCCCGCGTCATCTATCAAAATCACCTTTTCAGACATCAATCAATCTTCACCACCACGTTTGGAATCAAACTTTTATGGAGTTGTAGGCGCGCGCGTTCAGCATATTGCCATTCTGTACACCAAAAAGCTTTCTTCGAATTGAGCGCATGCGCAAGCGTGATATTGCCCATGACCAACGGAGAAGCCTTGTATTGAAGTATCTATTCTTCTTTGGCAACCCATGTTTTTACGGCTTCTTCGACAGCCCTGGATAGGTCGCCCTTTTTCCCGCCAAATCTCTCGATGGTCTTGAATCTGAGCTTTTTTTCCAGCTCATCTGAGAGCTCAACGCTGATTCTACCCATTTCAATTACCGACTATCAATTTTCATGCACGATTCGCACGTGTCACATATTCTTCCAATAAGCAAATTGCCTGATATCAAGTACTTTGGTTCTTGTTGTCATTTTCCATCCACCCTAGATTTGCTTATTCACCTAAGCTATTAGGTGCTTACCAGCTTATAAGGGTAGTGGTGTAAGCACTTAAGCACAACAAATATGTATAATCCATAATGCGATAAACTTTTTTCTCTGATTTCGCACCGTTCATTCAGCTGGCGTACGTTTGTGATTAATCTCTGTGTTCGTGGGATTCCTCTTCAGATTTCTCTTCGTTCTCTTCTTCTTCCTCGGCGGCTTCTTCTCCTGCAGTTCTTGCTTCTTCTTCAGCTTCTCCTTTTGGAGGATAAGCCTCATCTAACCAAGCTCTAAACTGTTCTTTGCTTTCAGGATCGGAAAAGGCCCACTCACACAGTTGACTGACGACGGCGTTGAGGTCGATTTCATGATCGTCGGCCAAATGTTCTAGAAACTGTATCCACTTTGCAGGCAAAGATACCGCAGGCCCAACCATCTTACTCTTTCACCATCACCTTTTATCATTCAAGCCATATTTAAGCTTCAAACTTACCTTTTACCCGAAACGTGTCTGCAATTAAGCACGCGCTTCAAGCCAGCGGGAGTTTTCGCAGAATGATTCAGGCATTGACCTTGACCATGAGTCCGGATTTTTGTACTTGACTGCTGGCGCTTTATCTTCTGTCTGCCTCAACTTTGCCATGTCCAGAAGCCTTCAGGACCCTAGTTCTCCGGTGTTCGTTGTGAATATACTCTGACCGTGAGAACTATCCGCGCGCGACGGGCTGTGGTAAAGATTTATATTTGTGAGCACTTTTGCCTTATTCGGACTAGTAAAATTCTAACCTTGGATGGAGGGTTTGTATGGCTTATTTGACAACAACTGCGACGGGACAACCAGTTTTGATTCTTAAGGAAGGTACGACCCGAAGCAGAGGAAAAGAAGCTCAGAGAAACAACATCATGGCAGCTCGTGTGATTGGTGAAGTGTTGAAGACGACTTTGGGACCGCGCGGTATGGACAAGATGCTCGTTGACAGCTTGGGAGACATAACGATAACGAATGACGGGGCGGTAATACTGAACAAGATGGAAGTTGAACATCCAGCGGCGAAGATGATGGTGGAAATCGCAAAGACACAGGACGACATGGTGGGCGATGGGACAACAACCGTCGTGGTGCTTGCAGCCGAACTGCTGAAAAAGGCTGAGGAGCTTTTAGAACAGAATATCCACCCGACAATAGTTGTGAGCGGCTACCGCAAGGCAGCGCAAAAGGCGGTTGACGTCATAAACAACATCGCAATCCAAGTGGACGTTGAAGACCGTGCAACACTCAAGAAAGTCGCGGTGACCTCGATGGCGAGCAAAGCGGTCGGTGCAGCAAAGGATCATTTTGCAGACATCGCCATTGACGCTGTGAGACAGATAGCTGAAACACGTGGAGACAAAATGCTGGCGGACATAGACAACATCCAAGTGATAAAGAAAACTGGTAAAAGCCTCTTCGAATCCCAACTCGTCAAAGGCCTTGTGATAGACAAGGAAGTTGTTCACCCTGGAATGCCCAAAAAAGTCGAAAAAGCAAAAATAGCCTTGCTGGACTGCGCTCTGGAAATCGAGAAAACGGAGATGAGCGCCGAAATAAGGATACGTGACCCGAACCAGATGAAAGCGTTCTTGGATCAAGAAAACAAGATGTTACAGGACATGGTTGAGAAAATCAAAGCTTCGGGCGCAAAGGTGGTTTTCTGCCAGAAGGGCATAGACGACATGGCTCAACACTTCCTGGCAAAAGAGGGGATAATGGCTGCTAGAAGAGTGAAACAGTCAGACATGGAAAAGCTGGCAAGAGCAACAGGTGGAAGAATAATCTCAAATTTGGCCGATCTAAGAGCGCAGGACTTGGGCGCGGCAGGCATTGTTGAAGAACGTAAGCTGGGCGAAGACAAAATGATATTCGTCGAAAAATGCAAGGACCCACGCTCGGTCGCTATCATCATAAGAGCTGGGCTTGAAAGAATGGTTGACGAGGCGGAAAGGGCAATGACTGACGCCTTGTCAGTTGTCTCCGACGTGATAGAGACCAACAAGATAGTTGCTGGCGGCGGTGCAGTGGAAGTCGAAGTGGCTAAAGAATTGCGGAAATACGCTACGAGCGTGGGCGGAAGGGAACAGCTTGCAATAGAAATGTTTGCCGACGCCGTTGAGGTGTTACCTAAAACCTTGGCTGAAAACGCGGGACTGGAGCCCATTGACATAATCGTGGAACTGAGAGCTGCACACGAGAAACCAGAGGGTCAATACAAGGGCGTGAACGTTTTCACAGGAAAGGTTGAAGACATGCGTAAAGAAGGCGTCCTCGAACCGGTGATCGTGAAAGAACAAGCAGTGAAGTCAGCCACAGAATCCGCTTCAATGATACTCCGCATAGACGATGTTATAGCAGCGACAAAACCGAAAGAAAGAGCAGGAAAACCGCCGGGCGAAATGCCAGAAAGCGAAGATTAAAAGGTTTCCCCGTTCTTCTTTTTTCTGACTGTATTTTTATATGCCAAGGACTCAATGTGATTGCATAGCGATTTAGTGCGCATGCGTGTTCCGAAAATGGTTAAAAATGGTTTTAATTCCGTTCTGCAAACTTTCGCTGGTTCGAGAAGGCTGGTTGCGGCAAGGAATTCAGGAACAAATGCGAAGTCCAAAACTGTCTCCAAATCACAAAAGGCGAATAAAAACCATTTTAGACCAATTTAGGAACAAGCATGCGCGCTACTAAGCACTTGCTTTTATTTCTCCTTTGAAAACTCGGTAGCACCTTTCTGAGCAGAAGCCTTGAAAATCATTGTCTGGCGTGAATATTTTTCCACAAGTTTTACACTTCTGCTTAGTCCTTTCCTGCATTCACTTCTTCCCCTAATCAGAATGTCATCTTGACTGGTTAAATGTTTAACCATAGCACGCGCTAACGTGGTCGTTAATAGGCTCAGAATCTGTGAACACTGTGGTTCAGAGATTGCGAATGGAACTAGTCGATTTCCTTAAAACTGCGCTTTCTCAAGAACTATTGTTTTGCATTAGTGGACTAATGTAGAACCTGTTAAATCCTTGGAAGATAGCCATTATACGGAAGGCGAAATCATGGGCGATCACCGATGCGAGAATTGCGGGAAGATGTTCTACACCCGGTATGTGCAATACATAGGCAAGTGCTTATGTCCAGAATGTAGGAGCAAATCGGGAGCAGCCAAAAAAGAAAAGGAATACGGGGAAGCAAAAGAATACTGGGAAGCGAGGAAAAAGGAAGTGCGGGACTGTTGATTGCTTCTTTTGGCACAGGAGGGAGGAACGCAAGGGTAGCTGCGACTAGACTTTTCCGAGTAGTTTCTGTTGATAATCTCTCCATTGAGTCTTAGCATTAGTTGACTATTGTAGAATGACTTAAAAACGCGGAGCAGATACTAATAATAGGGTTGTAAGCTATGGTTCGGTGCTCATGTGGAACAGATAACTTGGAGAAGAAATTCTGCACGGATTGTGGTAAGCAATTACTGTATGATTGCGGAAAATGCAAGAAACTTGTAGCTATAACGGAGAAATTCTGCGGAACATGCGGGACTAAGAACCCTCATCATGACGCTAAGGCATATAACACACGCCCGCGCTAAACAGATTCTTTCTCCTTGCGCTATTGCCGCCCAAGCAGCTTTTCTGGGTAGTCTCGCCATTGCGTTTTTACGTAAGAATCTTGACTTTCTATATCGCTAACCCCCACGAAGGGTCCATCGATGTTGACCCCCACTGCTAGATTAACTCAAGACATCGTGGCTATAGTATGTCTGCGTCCTGAGAGCGAAATTTCAACTGATTCGTTGCTTAGTAACCTTAAAGGAATCATGGCCTATCCAATCGAGACATTGGAACCGACAAAGTTGTTGCGGAAAAAGCTGTTGTTTAAGGACCTAATCCCCTCATACACTCTCCATAGTTCAACATCGAAGTAGATGTTGCTGAGATAGTTCTCGTGGATGGTATTGTTGGAAGAATCATAGAACCCAATGCCGATATTATTATCCTCGATTGTGTTTCTTTCAATCTTGTTGTTTGTGACTCCTGCGAGACGAAACCCAATGGTGTTTTTGTTCAGATGGTTGCAGCAAATACTGTTTCCTGAAGAGTCCAGCCTGATGCCATAACCAAAATATTCTATTACCAAATTCTGAATTGTCACGTTTCTTACGGACTCCAGACCTGTTACGCCAGCAGTCGTATCTGATTCAGGAATGTTAGGTCCGATGAGAGCGTTGCCTGCTCCATCTAAAACTGTATCATCTCTGTAGATTACTATACCATCATAGTAAAGCGTGATAGTGATGTTGGCGACTAATGTGAAGATGTCTCCATTTGCCTGAATTGGAGCACTTGATGGATAGACTTTTCCATCAGGCAGGATATAGATGGTTTGACCTTGATCTCCCTTAGCAATTCCCAATTCTGATCTAACAACGTCCATGAGAATGACAAGAACCAAAATGAAAGAAATCTTTCCCATCACAATCAATTCTAGTAGTCTGGAATCCGGCTATTATGGCTTCTAGCAGAATCTCTAGTGCAACCCAGACAATCATTCCTTATGAAGAAGGCATTCAGTAATCGAATTGAAAGGAGAAAAGAGGGATGAGATGGTGTTATTTTCGTTTTCTGAAAAGCATCACATTATCGTCAGCGAAAAAACCTTTCCATTTAACGTCACACTTCAAATCATGTTCAAAATGGCAGAGCGCGCGGCTCCTATGAAATAGCACCCAGCAATCCAAATGTCAAGATACAGCCTATTATTACTCCCAAGGATGTAAAATGTTCGTGTCCATGCTCATGTGCCACTGGAATTAACTCGTCTAAGGTGATGAACACCATTACCCCTGCTGCAAAGGCCAGTCCAAATGGGCTTAGTGTGGGGAATGCGTTGAGAAATACTGCGGCAATTACAGCCCCTAAAGGTTCCATCAATCCTGAAATCAAGGCTAGACGGAATGAAGCCCATCTGGAAGCTCCACTCATGTGGGTTGGCAAGGCTATTGCTACACCTTCAGGGATGTTGTGGAGTGCAATTGCAGTGGCTATGATTAAGCCAATTTTCGGCGCATATGAATAGCCTGAGGCAACAGCAATTCCTTCTGGGAGATTGTGAAGAGAGATGCCGATGGCAATCAATAAGCCTTGTCTTTTGAGTATCCTTGCATCTTTGAGTATCTTTGTGTCTATAACTCCTTTTTCACTTACAGAGAAATGCTCATGAGGCAGAAGAAAGTCTAAGAGGAACAGCACAAGTGAACCTGCCATAAAGCCTGAAGCTGTTAGAAAAAGCCCACTTATCTTTAGTGACTCAAAGAGAAGCTCCAAGAATGATAGCATAATCATGATTCCAGCAGCCAATCCCATCAAGAACACCAATAGCTTCTCTCCAGGCTTTCGAATAAGAACTACAAGTCCCCCTAGCCCAGTGCCCAAGCCTGCCAGCGTGCTCAATGCGACTATGCTCACCAAATCAGTACTCATTTGTCCCACTCGTTTCTGACTCTCTAGCGTGTGTTCTTATCCATTTCGTTTATTATGACTTATGTAACGCGCCTTTGCCACTACCTCCAAATTAAGAGTTGTGGAAACTTCGCGCGCTAACATTTTCCCATTTAACGTCACACTTTTTGCGCGGAACCTTCGACCCTGCGATCGCGCCTTCTCCTGCAAAGAGACAAAAGCACCGTGATAACAGTAAACACGGCAAGTGCACTCAGAAACATTCGGTACTCTGGTACAATCCATGTATTTGATTCAATCAATATGTAAGACATTAGCCAGCTTGAACTCCAGTTTCCAACCTGTTCAGGATGCAAAATAAGAATATTCTACCAAGACCCCTGTTCTTCTGTCCCAATAGTAGTTCGCGCGCGCTAGATCCTGACTCGAAATACCCAATTGACATTGGTTAAGAAATCCGATGAAAGCACCAAGGAAGGCTCTACGTAACAGTGGAGAACGCATTTTTCGCAGTTCTGTGCTTCTTTCCAGTTAAATCCAGAGATTGCGGCTTTGATGTCGGTTTCAAGAATAGAAACGCTGGTTGCGTATTCATTACCGACATAACAAGGTAGAACCAAGTTTCCCTTTGGATCCACGTTAATTGTCGCCCAGGGTCTGCACCTCCAATTCTTCTCTTTTGCCATGACTCTGAAATAATTGATTGAATTCACAAGGGGATAGCCCTTTTTCTTCATTTCAATGAGTTTTTTGGCTATCTTTGCGGTCTCGTCGGCGGTAGGTGCAGACACATTCGTGTTACAATACTCGTGAGCTACGGCCACGGATATTCCGGTATGCAGTTCCTTCGCCAACTTCACTATGTCTTCTATCTCGTGGAGATTCTCTGTCATTATTGTTGTGTTGATTGTCACGGAAACCTTCTCTTTGGATGCGATTATGCCTCTTATCGCTTTTTTGAAGCATCCACCGACTCCTCTAATCGTGTCATGAGTTTTTTCTAGACCATCCAACGAAACATAGATGACGCCGTTGATGTACGGTGCTATTTCATCTATTCTGGATTCTAGGAGAGTTCCATTAGTGATAAGGCTTGTATGCAAAGGCAGAGACCTGGAAAAAGCAAGAATGTTGACCAAGTCATTTCTCAGGAGCGGCTCTCCTCCTTCAAACGCAATCCCACAAACACCCGAATCGTGAATCTGCTTCAGAATTGCTTTTTCCTTCTCTAGACTTGGATCCGTGCTGGATCTTTTCCAGAAGGGACACATCTTGCACCGGAGATTGCAATTGTATGTTAGCTTGTGCCCACAAAACAGTGGAGCCCTCACTCCAACGGAGTTTGCGAATAGTCCACGATAGAGCCTCAGTCCCAGCCACAAGGTTTCCAGATAATAGCTAGTGTTTTTTTCTTCACTGAAATAGTTGGAGACTCGCCTCATCCTTGAGATCACTTGAATACGAGTTTACAAATCTATGCTAATAAAGACGAGTTCGTTTCCTAGTGCACGCTTTCTCTCTTCCGAACATGTTTTGAGAGTGTGGCGTTAAATGGGAAAGTGTTCCGCGCGCGCAGCAAAGACACGGAGTTAGGGAAATAATTGCTTTGACTGAAATACAGGACAGAACCTATAGCTAGAATCCGATGGCAGCGTGCGCGCATAGCAAGTAGCACATGAGATTTACTGGCTAAGGCGTCATGGAAATGATATATAGTAATTTTGCCTATAACTTTGAAAAAGCTAACACCCCAATAAACCCCTTTTTTCATCTAACTAGTTAGCTGGATCGTTCAAATTAGTAGCACTCGCTTTCTACATTATGGTTCAGCGCGTCCTTCAAAAAGTCGTGGAGCGCTCCTGCTAGGCAAGCCGTCTCCAGAGGTGTATTCTTCCGAAAGTAAGAGCAATGCGTTTGTTGTCAACTAGTCCTCGCTTCTTTGTTTGCCAAAGAAACCTTGACATTGTCTGCACACTCAATCCAGCGCCTTTGGCAAGGCTTCTGACATCAATCCAGAAACCGCAAGGCATTTTTGATATTGCTTCTCTCGCCCTGCCAACATTGGTGGGCATTACCACCCGTTATGCCCCTCCTATTAGCTCATTATTCCGCGCGCTCGGGGCGTCAAGACACTATTCGACCAGAGCCTTCGCATTTTGAGCATTTTCCTGTCCCGCCGCAGCTTGAACATTTTCCGCTCCCCTTGCATAAGCCACACGGCGAGTCTCCTGTTTTTCCAGTTCCCGCACAAGCAGCGCATATTCCCGTTCCGTGACATGTGGGCACCATTCTTCCAGATGTCGTGGGAGGCAGGCATTTTCCTGTACCTCCGCATTCCGGACACAGGCTGGTCTTCTCCACTTCCTTCTCAAATACTATTTGTGTCCCGCAATAGGTGCAGTATGCCTTTTTGAGGTCACCGGGAATCTGGAGCTCAGCACAACATTGTGGGCAGACAACAGGAACTAGTTTAGCCATACAGATAACTACGTTTGGCTGTTTTAAAGATTTTCGCGCGCTGAGAGCAAACTTATAAGGGTATAACGGTAGGCCTGACGGACATGCCGAAAAAGAAGACCAGCACGCGCTAGAATTTATTAATCCTTGAATACAAAGGCATATAAGAGGTGGTGGGATGGCTTTCAACATGGAGACCCCTACACTTGAGCAAATTGCTCTCCTAGTATTAGCAATAGTTGCCTTCGTCGCAGCGGTTGCTTGGTTGAGTTACCGTAGACGACACCGCTCTCGCACGCGTTGGATAACCGACAAATTAAAGTAGATAGAAAACAAGAATCAAACCGATTGCATACACGAAGCTAATTTTTGGAGGTTTCAAACGCGCGCTCTTAGCTTCGTTTACAGCGAAGACGGGAAAGGGTTAAGTTCAGGTTGTACCCAGTCTAAACTTGCTGAAGGGAGAGAAGGAAATGAGGGGAATCCTTGCGCTCGTTCTGACATTCTTGGTTGCCTCCTCATTCTCTGGGGTTCCTGCGTTTACTAGAATGTCTTCGGATGCGATTGATCAGAATACCTTAGGAGTTGAAAAGAAAGTTGTAGTTGGGTCTTCATCGGGCACGAGTGCGGATCAAGCGCCTATCCTAGTTGTAGAGCCGCGCGCGGGCTTAGCAGCCTTCTGGAATTATAAGGGAGGTGTTTTAGTTTCAATCATAGTACGCGCTTTTCTTTTAAGAAACATAGGAAGCGAAGGTGACGTGGAGATGACTATCTATCCTTTAGTAGACCTCGAAAGGTATCAGTTTCGCGCGCCGCCAGGAGAGCTCTCGACTAGCGTACATATTAAGAAAGATGAGTGCATCGACATATCATATACACTCTGGAGAGGAGGAGGAGATAACTACTTTACCCTTTATTGGTCGATGCAATGTAACAGTGTGAACGGCACACACTCGATACACCTCGATTTCATTGGAGGATTTCTCTGGAAATATAATGGCCTTCGATGGGATTTAAAAGGGAGTTTCAATGTTGAGCTAGGGACATCGTGTCAACTTGCTAGACTGGCTACTGCCTTTTCCAGCCAAGAGATTTTTGACTCGGAAAGCGAAGGTTATAGAGTTCAAGTAGACACTAGTGGCTTACCTTCAGTTGAGAGCGTTTGCTTTTCATACTCGTTTTCGAATGACTCCACGGACTGGTCAAGTTGGGAAAGTGCTTTAGGCAGCTCTGGAAGCACGTACTGGTACGACATACCGCGAGACGTATGGATTGTCCACGTTAACGAAGAAGTCATGTGCAAGGGTCGAATATCAGCGGGAGGAGAGACTATTTACACGTCAACTGCCCTCGGAAAAATAAGTGATGATGACACGGGTCCCTTGCTGAGTAATCTACAGGCAATGGGCAAAATTGATTATTCCTATCTGGGAAGCTACCGAATCCAGATAGATGCAACAGACCCCGAAGGAATCGGCACAGTCTGGTTTTGCTACAATTTTGCTTGGTGGGGCTGGGAAAACGTTGACGCTTGGTTGAACGAAAGCCTTGCTGCACAATATTCCGGACACTTAGGCTCCACCTACTGGTATGACATACCCCGGCAAGTCTGGCACAGGCTTGACATTATTGGTCAGACCATCTATTTCATTGCATACGTTGAAGACTCTGACAATGACAGAGTTAATGATCGAAAGTCGACCTTCAGCGATTTGTATCCCGGGTGGGGAGAAGAGAGCGGGATCAATGAGCCTAGTCCATCTGCTGGAGAGGATACAATCGCGAAACTCGTGAACATGAACAATACCGATGACTATCTGGAACTCAAGGCAAATGGCGTCTTCTATCTTAGAGAGAATGGGATAGAAGTATCGGGCACATGGAACGTATGGTCCCCAAATAAAATACAGTTGGTCGGATTTGACCACGTAATAATCGGTTATGGGACAATAGACGGCGACACCTTGATTGATCCCGATGGCAATGTCTGGAGAGAAATGGATTCGAGAATTGACACGACCCCGCCCATAGCGGAGGCAATTCCTGACCAAACAGTTAAAGAAGACACCCTGACCCGTTTTTACGGGTCAAATTGTTATGACAAAAGCGGCATCACACGCTATGAATGGACGTTTTTCGATGGAACGCTCAAAACTTTGACAGGCAAGGTCGTTGAGTACACTTTCTCTACGCCTGGAATCTACATAGTAACGCTGAATGTTTCAGATGCTTTTGGAAACTGGAACACCGACACTTTCACGATTACAGTCAGAGACGCAACTCCACCAACTATTGAGAGCTTTATTCGTATTCCTTCTGATGCAGACCCGGGACAAAAAGTCACAATCTCGGTTAAAGTCACGGATATGGGCAGCGGCGTGAAGAATGTGTACCTATTTTATACTGTGAATAATGGTAGTTCATGGGAAGCACACAGAACTATGGACTATAACGCGGCAACGGGCTGTTATGAAACTACGATTCCTGGGCAGACAGTTGGCACCTGGGTAAAGTATCGAATAACTGCTTACGACAATGCTGGAAACAGTCGCGCGGAAGACAACTCGGGACAATACTATTCTTATAATGTCGTTCCAGAGTTTCCATCATTCCCTATTCTGCCACTGTTCATAATAACAACACTATTAGCAATCACAGTTTACAGAAGAAAACGATCGATCGGTTTACAAAGCACAGAGGAAACTGCCATCCATACCGTTAGAATCAGAAATCGATGCTCTCGTCGCAAGCTCACCCAAGAAAACCGCAACAATACTTCAGCTGCTGAAAGAAACTGGCATAAGGATAGGCGAAGCATGCAAGCTCAAATGGATAGAGTCAAACGAGAAAGCCATGACTATAACTGTAAACTCTCCAGAAAAGAACACCAACCCAAGAATATGCGAAGTCTCACCCAAACTGGTGAGCATGCTCAACGCTTTGCCCCGAAAAAGCGAGAGAATCTTCCACAAGACAAACGGGCAAACCGCGCAACTCTGCCTCTCAAGAGCAAGAAAGAAGGCAGCTTCAAAACTGCAGAATCCACGCATAAACCAGATAACCCATCACATCCCAAGGCACTGGTGCGGAACAACGCTCTACCATCAAACACACGACATATTTCATGTACAACAGTTCCTCGGACACAAGAAAATCGACAGCACAATGTTCTACGTAAACCTGGAAGCGGCACTCTTTCAAACAGAAAACGACAGCTTCCACGTAAAAACTGCAAAAACCGCGGAAGAGATCACTCAACTGTTGGAAGTAGGCTTTGAGTACGTGTGTGAAAAGGACGGCTTGATATTCCTGACAAAGAGAAAATAAGGTATTATAGCGAAATCTAAGGAATTATCCCAATCTTTATTTCGGTTTTGGAGGTCGAGAGTATTTCAAAAGCCTTTTTCAGGTCTTTGAGCTCCATTTTCCGCGTTATGAGTTGCCTCACATCAATGGTTCTGGAGGCGATCAAGTTTAGAGCTCTTCTGAAATGCAGGGGAGTTGTATGAAAAGTCCCTGTGACTGTTGTTTCACCGTAATGAAGTTGTTCTGTTTTCACTTTAATCTCTGTTCCAGGAGGGCATCCTCCAAACTCAAGGACCGTTCCGCCTTTCTGGACGAGTTTCAAGGCTTGCTCCCAAGTCACAGGCAAACCTATGGCTTCAATTACTATGTCTGCGCCGTACCCTTTTGTGAAGTGTCGGACTCTTTCAATCACGTCTTCTCTTTTACTGTTGATCGTTTCGACAACACCCAGCTTTTTCGCAAAGTCTAGTCGTTCATCCACAAGATCAATCATTATAGTCTTCTCGACACCCATCTTTTTCACCGTTAGGAGATGAAGCAACCCTATGGGACCAGCACCTATGATTACAACAGTGTCGCCTAGTTTGACTCCCGCGTTTTCAACACCGTGCAGAACACATGCCAACGGCTCAGTGACAGCCGCCTCTTCATAGCCCACGTGCCGCGGAATCTCCTGCATGTTGACCAAGACCATGTGTGGTGGAACCTTGATGTACTCTGCGTATGCTCCCCAGAGCCAAATCATGTTCTCGCAAAGATTGTACCTACCCTTCTGACACATCGTGCAACGTAAACATGGTGCACTGTTACCAGCACGGACGCGCATACCCTTCTTCGGCCACTGCAAGCCGTCGCCGACTTCAACAACGTCGCCTGCCCATTCATGCCCAAAAACAGTTGGAAGTCTTATCACCTTTTCAACGTAGCCTCTCTGGAAGATTTTCAGGTCGGTGCCGCATGTTGTGGCTGCTTTAACCCTGACGAGAACCTCCCCAGTTTTGACCTTCGGAACCTTCACGTCTTCGATTCTTAGATCTTTTACTCCGTAAAGCATGGCTGCCTCCATCTTTTGTCCGGTCATGAGTCAACACCCTTCATATTCACAATGCTACGATAATAGCAATTAGGAAAACTGGCCTAACCTCCTTAAAGCTTCCCGCTCGTTGGGCCAGTACAACAACCAAGTGGCATTCTCGAGTTCTGTCCAAATGTAATCAGCAAGTTCCGACTCTTGAAGCTTCACAGGCTCTGCTGATTCTGCTTCAACAAGAAAGCTGGACACCATGTGTCGGATTCCTTTGAAAAGGAATTCATAATTGTAGATTTGATTCAAGATCTCGACATTTTTCAACCCTGTCTCCTCAAAAATCTCCCGCCTCAGCGCTTCAACCTTTGTTTCTCCTTCATTCACTCCACCCTTGAGAAGCCTCCAGCGCAAGCGTCTGACTCTTCGATCCTTTTTCTGGACCAGTAATACGATTCTCCTGTCCTTTTGATCAAAAATGACTCCTTGAACTTCATCTCTAATGTTCATGGATGGCGCTCCATGTCCGTCACTTGTTCAGCACCATTACTTTCAAGCTTTCTGCGCTTTTCAAAGCTGTCTTGAAAGCATTAGCGGTTTGTTCAAGTCTAAATCGATGAGTTATCATCTGTTTTACCGCTATTCTTCCTGACTCGATCAAGCTCAATGCTGCTCGCGTTTCCAGATGCGATGTTGAATATGACGGTATTATCTGGATCTCTGAGAAAAACAGCTCTTTCGGACTTATCTGCAAGCGCTTGCCAGGATCGGTCGGTGCAAAAACGCACAGCTTACCGCCTTTTCTGCAAGCAGCAAAGCCTGCTTTATATGCCTCCAAACTCGGTGCAGTGACAATTGCGATGTCAACGCCTCTGCCATCAGTTTCAGCTCTGACAGTCTCAGTCAGATTCTCTTTCTTTGGATTAACGGTGACTTGCCCCCCGAACTTCCCCGCGAAACTAAGACGATATTCGATTAGATCGCTAACAATAATCAGCGATGCGCCATAGATCTTTGACAGAGCAGTGTGGATCAATCCCATGGCGCCAGCGCCAATTATTGCCACTGAGTCGTCCACCTGCATATGACACTTTTTGAGAGCCCTCACACCGCAGCCGACGGGTTCTATGAAAGTGGCCTCCTCAAATGATAGCCCCTTTGGAAGCTTCAACGTGTCCAGTCGAAGGTTTGAAGCTGGGACTTGGAAGTATTCTGCAAATCCTCCAGGTTTAATGTTCGATTTGTGAAATTGCTCGCATAGGGTGTAGTCACCCTTTAAGCAATAGTGGCACGTCATGCAGGCAACATGGTGATGGACAAAAACTCTGTCGCCAACATTGAAGTCTTCTACGTAGCTTCCTTTTTTTGCGATAATTCCAGCCGGTTCGTGACCGAGAACAACTGGAGCACGTCCTTTCAGATACCAGTTCATCAGGTCTGAACCACATATTCCGCATGCTTTCATCTCGACCAGAACTTCATCATCATCGATTTCAGGTATGGGCATCTTTTCTATGCGTATGTCCTCTTGGGCATAGTATATAGCTGCCTTCATCTCGGTTCAGTGGTTTTTCTTCAGTTGAACACTTAAGACTTTCCAAATGACCAAGTGCACACTGTGGCAAACATAAATGTTCCAAACACTAGAACAATCTGTTCCAGAGCATAGCAATAAGAATGACACTTTTCATAAGTAAGAGCGATGTGTGAGGAGACGGTGGAAGAGCAGTTCTTTCCTTTCTACTCCTTTCTCCCAAGCCACCCTCCTCATGAACACTTGCTTCTCAAAATGTAGGCTAGCTGTGCGCATGGGAAAGCAAGCTAGAATCCCCATATCTCCACACTCCACAGCCCGCTTCGCGCGTTCTTGTGTTTAATGTTCTAGCCCAGAAGCCTCCTCAATTTCCTCCTTGATGCGTTGGAGGAACTGGGCGGCAGGAGCGCCATCTATGATCCTATGGTCGTGGGCAAGGCTCAACTTCACTATGGGCTTCACTACGACCTGACCGTTAAGCGATACTGGTCTTTCAACGATTCTTCCGACTGCGAGTATGGCAGCTTCAGGCGGGTTAATTATTGGAATGAAGAAATCCACTCCATACATGCCCAAATTGGTAATGGTGAAAGTTCCACCTGTCACTTCTTCCCTCGAAAGTTTTGCCTGCTTTGCTCTTTCAGTTAGCTCCGCAGCCGTGGTGTCTATTTCTTTCAAGGTTTTTCGATCCGCGTTACGTATGACGGGGACAACTAGGCCATTCTCTGTTGCGACAGCAAGGCCTACGTTTACGTCTTCAAAAATTCTTATTCGATCGCCTTCAAGTGTCGAGTTTATAATGGGAATTTCTGTCAATGCCTTTGCTACAGCTTTCACAACGACTGTAGTGTACGATACTTGTAGTTTCTCATGGAGCTTTGCAGCGTTGGAAAAATCAACTTCCATCACCACCGTACTGTGTGGAGCTGTCTTGAAGCTCTCGGAAAGCCTTTCTGCAGAGGTTTTTCTGAAACCGCTCAGAGTTATGATTTCCTTAGCCTTCGGCAGAGCCCCCCGCTTAGCTTCTATGAGTCCTGCAACATCATCTTCCAATATTCGCCCTTCAGGTCCACTTCCCCTGACAGATGACAGATCAATTCCGTGCTCTCTGGCCAAACGCTTGGCTGCGGGCGATGCCAACACTTGCTCCTCACTTTCAACCTCGACGGTCTGAACGACCTCCGTTTGTATCTCTGCTTCTGAGAAGGTCTCGTTTGGCAAAGTTATGACAGCTAGAACGGCGTTGACGGGGGCATCGATCCCTTCTTCGACCAGAATCTTACGCACGATCCCCGAAGCTGGCGACTCCAGGTCATAGGTAGCTTTTTCCGAAACTATCTCTGCGATTGGTTCTCCCTTTTCAACGGTATCGCCCTCTTTCCTGTACCACTTGCCAACTGTGCCTTCTTTCATTGTCAAACTGAGCCGGGGCATAACAACCTTTGTTGCCGTTCTACACAACCTCTTTGACAGCTTTGATTATTGCTTTTTCATTTGGAATCACGAATTGCTCTAGAGGTGGGCTGAAAGGAATGGGCGTGTCGGGTGCCGTGACCCTTCTTATCGGTGCATCTAGGTAGTCAATGACTTCTTCGGCAACTACAGCTGCAATCTCGGCGCTCACGCCACAAGTTTTGCAGTCTTCGCTCACCACGACCATTCTTCCAGTTTTCTTGACAGAATCGGTCATCTTCTTCTTGTCCAAAGGCGTCAGCGTTCTTGGATCAATGACTTCCACACTGATGCCCTCCTTTTCAAGCGTTTCAGCTGCCCCCAAAGCCTTATGAACCATGTACATGGTGGCGACAACCGTAACGTCTGATCCTTCCCTCTTAACATCCGCTATGCCGAAGGGAATCAGGTACTCTTCATCTGGAACTTCTTCTTCAACTGGATAAAGTAGCTTGTGCTCGCAGAAAAAGACGGGGTTCTCCCCGCGAATTGCTGTCTTCAAGAGTCCTTTAGCATCGTAAGGCGTTGAAGGCACAGCCACATACATGCCCGGAACATGCATAAACCATGCTTCCAAGCTTTGAGAATGATGAGAGGCGATGTTTACGCCCGCACCAAAAGGGGTTCTAATCACAATCGGACAGCTTGCTTGACCTCCAAACATGTAACGTATCTTAGCCGCTTGATTCGCGATTTGATCCATTGCTAGGGCAGTAAGGTCTCCAAACATTATCTCGGCAACTGGACGCATGCCTGTTATTGCAGCGCCTACGGCCGTGCCTACTATGGCCGACTCTGATATAGGTGTGTCTCTGACTCTTTCATCTCCGAATTCCTCGGCCAGACCTTCCGTGACCTTAAACGCGCCACCCCAGTATCTCCCAATATCCTCGCCCAACAAGAAAACTGACGAGTCTCTTCTCATCTCTTCTCTCAACGCTCCTCGAAGAGCTTCTCTGTAGGTGATTTTCTGCACAGCCCTCTCCTCCTCTCAGCCGTAAACGTCTTCCAGAGCTTCTTCGGGAGCTGGGTAAGGACTTTCCATTGCGAACTTTACGGCTTCTTCAACTTCAGTCAAAGCATCTTTTTCTATCTTTTCAATCTCCTCTTTGTGGAAAGTGTGGTCTTGCACTATTTTCTCCTTCAGTCTCCGAATCGGATCCTTGGCTAACCATTCTTCAACTTCCGCCTTGGCCCTATACTTCGCTGGGTCAACACGAGAATGGCCCTTATGCCTGTACGTTTTGCATTCAATGAGTGTCGGTCCCTCGCCTTTCCTTGCTCCTTCAACCGCCTTGCGTGTCACTTCATAAACCGACAAAACATCATTTCCGTCTACAACAGCACCAGGCATTCCATAGGCTATGGCACGGTCTGCAACGCTCTCAATCTTCATTACCCTTGATTGACGTGTTCCCATGGCGTAAAGATTGTTTTCACACACGAAAATCACTGGTAAAGACCATGTCGACGCCATGTTCAAGCTTTCATGGAAGGTTCCTTGGTTTGAAGCCCCCTCGCCGAAAAAGCAGGCCACAACCTGATCTGTTTTTTTGAGCCTAACCGTCAGTCCAGCGCCTACGGCTATGGGCAATCCGGCTCCCACAACTGCAGTAGCACCCAACATGCCCACGTTGAAGTCAGCAATGTGCATGGAACCTCCCTTGCCCTTGCAGTAGCCTGTTTCCTTGCCCAGAATTTCAGCCATAGTACGCTTCAAATCAGCTCCTTTGGCTATGCAGTGTCCATGACCTCTGTGTGTACTTGTGATGAAGTCATCCTTTCGAAGGCTGCTGCAAACGCCCACTGCGACGGCTTCCTCACCAGTATATAGGTGGATCGTGCCAGGCACAAGGTTCTGGCCGTAGAGTTCGAAAACCTTCTCCTCGAAAAACCGAATCTCAAGCATCTTCCTAAGCATCTCGCTGAGCAGTTCCTTAGGCAGATCTGCCACTATCTTTCAGCTCCGACCTTTGATATGTCGATTCGCTGCTTATAGACCCTTACGCTCTTATATTAATCTGTGATTGATCATAGCGGAAAAGAAGATGTCCAGAAAACCCAAACATCCTCGGATGGCCCTTTTCTGCCTCATTATGGTATTCTCCATATGTTTCTCTGTTTTTTTGCTCCATACCCAAGCTCAGCAAGAGTCGCATTCAAATACTCTGAAGTATGAAGTCAACAGTGCCTTTTCTGGCCAGCTCACACATACCATTCAGGTTGAAAACCCTACTTTCAAGAGAATTCAAGATGGAACACTTCTTGTTCCTCTTCTTAAGAACGAGACAGCGCATCACTACGTGATAGTCTACAATATTACAGCGACAGCCAGCCAAGCGAAAACTCTGACTGACGATTCTGGAAACACGTATGCCTACTGGAACAATTTCGTGATTGACCCCGGACAAAAGTTTGCTGTAAGGATAGACTATTACGTGCTCTCTTTCGGCATCAACTGTTTGATCAACCCTGAATTGACAGCAGATTATGACGGAAGTTCAGACCTGTACAGAAGATATACCCAACCTGAGGAGCTAGTTGAGTCAGATGCTCCCGAGATAGTCACTAATGCACAGAGCATCACCGAAGGTACCAGCAATATCCGTGACAAAGTCTTCAAGATATATAGCTTCGTCACTTCACTCTTGGACTATTCTCGTCAAGAACATGAAAGGGGGGCTCTCTGGGCCTTGGAGAATAGAAGCGGAGACTGTTCAGAATACTCATACCTTTTTGTTGCGTTGTGCCGCGCCGCAGGCATCCCGGCCAGGGTTCAGTCCGGTTTTGGATTTCGCTCTTCCGATACAGAGATAGTTGACGGGCACATGTGGGCTGAATATTACTTGCAGAACTATGATTGGGTACCAGTTGACCCTACATGGAGCTTGTTCAGCAAGATAGACGAGAAACATTTCTGCTCTATGAAAAGCAGAGCGGAAATCACACCGTATGCCAACTATTTCTTCAACTACACGGAGGGGCCAGACGAGTCACTCATCAAACACTCGCAGAAGATCCTCTTGACCCCATCTTCGCTAAACCTGTTTGGCAACGAGATTGCTGACAATGCTCTCAAAGCGGTGCGAACAATCAACCAAGCGAGATTTGCAGTTTCTCTTGAGAGACTCTTAATGATGCCTTCTGTCTTTCCTTCAGAAGCTAAGGCAGTCGATCAGGCGTTGCAGACAGGCGAAATGGACATGCAGAACGCTCTTGAAGTTTGGCAGGAAGATCTGCAGACGGCTAGGTCATACATTCTGAATGCTCAAAGAGCGGGTGATGAAGCACTACAAAAAGGTTGGCTACTCATCGGATACGCGTTTGCAATACTTATTGCGTTGTTGATTGTTGTTTTGTTGACGACCTTATATTTCATGAGGAGACAGCATCGAGCAAAGCTTGAGAAGTCTGTTTCACAGACAGATTCCGTTAGGAGCGCAAGTCATATGAGATCAACATTCATTAAGATACTTAACAAGAACAGTGTTGAGTTCTGCCCGTCAGAGTTCCGGTGAAAAGCGCTATGCAAAAGTCCTATTCAAGGCTGTTGGGCATCGTTGGAAAACCCAACACAGGCAAATCAACATTCTTTAGCGCTGCAACTCTAGCCCCGGCCGAGATAGCTAACTATCCTTTTACAACGATAAAACCCAACAGAGGAGTGGGATACGTTCGAACTCCATGCGTGCATGAGGAGTTCAGTGCAGCTGATAATCCCTCTAACTCCATCTGCATGAACGGTGTGAGACTGATCCCCATTGAATTCATCGATTGCGCAGGACTAGTGCCTGGCGCGTGGCAAGGAAGAGGATTAGGCAACCAGTTCTTAGATGAAATCAGAAAGGCAGATGTGCTAATCCACATCGTTGACGCGTCTGGGGGAACAGATTGTGAGGGAAGACTCTGCAAGCCAGGGGAAAATGATCCTCTGGAAGATGTGAAGTTCTTGGAACATGAGATAACAATGTGGATGGCCAACATACTAAGAAAAGACTGGCCGAAAATTGCTAGAACAGCAGAAGCTGAATCAAAGGAGCTTTTCACTCTGATGGAAGAGCGCCTGAGCGGCCTCGGAATAAGACGAAGTCACATGGTTGAAGCGATAAAGAAAGCTGGTCTTAGCGCTGAGAAGGCGACGTTCTGGAGCGACGAAGATTTTCTAAGGTTTGTGGACATACTCAGACAGATAGCTAAACCAATGCTGATTGTGGCAAACAAGATAGACTTGCCTACATCCGAAGTGAACCTAGAGCGATTGAGGAAATCCAACCGTCCCGTCATCCCAGCATGTGCAGAAGCCGAACTTGCACTGAGAAGAGCTGCCGAGAAACAGCTCATCGACTACAGGCCAGGAGACTGTAACTTCAAAGTAAATGCACCCGAAAAACTTAGTCAAAGCCAAATCAAAGCACTAGAGACCATTAGAGAGAAAATTCTGCTTGATTTCGGTTCAACAGGTGTGCAAGAGGCAGTAAACGCAGCTTTCTTCAAACTCCTGAACATGATAACAGTCTATCCTGTTGAAGACCTAGAACACTTAAGCGATCATACGGGAAGAGTTTTGCCCGATGCATATCTTATTCCATATGGCACCACCGCGCGGCAGCTTGCCTACATAATTCACACAGAGCTCGGTGAAGGTTTCATCTATGCAGTTGAAGCGAGAGAGAAGAAGCGTGTAGGAGAAGACTACGTACTTAGAGACAGAGATGTCATATCAATAATCAGCGCACGTAAGAGAGCTTAGACGCACTATTCGCCAAAACGTCTCTTACGCTTCTGAAAAGTCCTAACAGCCCTTAAAAGGTCTATTAGACGAAAGTCAGGCCAGAAAACATCTAAGAAACAGAGTTCGCTATAAGCAGATTGCCACAATAGAAAACCACTTAACCTTTCTTCACCTGAAGTTCTGATGATCAGATCCGGATCTGGCTGAGGCATGTGTGAAGTGTACAAGTACTGTTCAAACGTTTTTTCATCGACCTTTTCAGGGTCCAATTTTCCTTCATGCACCTCTTCAGCGATCTTTCTAGCTGCATCCACAATTTCAGCTCTTCCGCCATATGCAAAAGCAAAGTTCAAGAAGTGGTCGCTATAGTCCTGTGTTGCATTTTCTACTTCTTTTATGAGTTTCTGCAGGCTTTCCGGAAGCAGGCTAACCCTTCCAATAACTTTCACCCGGACTTTGTCTTTGTATATCCGTTCATCTGTTAGAAGCTTGCCGAACCACGCCTCGGCGATCCGCATGATTTCCCCGACTTCATCTGGTGTGCGACGAAAGTTTTCTGTTGAAAACGTATAGAGAGTGACAGATTTGACATCAAGCTTCAAACACCAATCCAGCAGGTCTTCAACTTTTTCGGCGCCTTTCTCATGTCCAAACAAGGGATTGAGAACCTTTTCAGAAGCCCATCTTCTATTTCCGTCAAGAATTATTGCTATGTGCTCTGGTTTTTCCCCGTTCTTGACCTGTCGCCAGAGCCATCCTTGATAAATTCTGTAGGCCCCCACGGCAGACAGTAGCGTCTTGAACACTATTCAAACCTCGCGCTTTGAAGTGTAGTAGTACACGGGCAAGTTTCCTTGCGCGCTATGGGTAAGCCTCTTATGGTCTCAATTAAGAGTTTCTCCAGCTTAGGCATGATTTGGTCAGAAACCTTTCCAACCTCAAGAAATGTAAGTCTCTTTTGCATCCCTGCAGCCATGTTTGACACGTAGCAGATTGAGGCGTAGCATATTTCAAGCTCTCTGGCCAAGATAACCTCTGGAAAACCAGTCATACCTACTATGTCGCAGCCTAAACGCTTAAACATTTCAATTTCTGCAGGCGTCTCTAGGCGAGGGCCTTCGGTGCAAACCATTACAGCTTTATCCCACACGTGCAATCCCTTTTTTCTCGCAGATCTAGCCAAGAGTTTGCGCAGGTCGGGACAATAAGGCTGTGAAACGTCAATATGGGTGACTGGAGCTTCATCATAGAATGATGTAGGCCGGCTTTTCGTGAAGTCAACAAAGTCATGAGGGATAACGAGTTCGCCGGGTTTGAATCTTCGTTTGATTGCACCAACAGCGTTCGTGGCGAGGATTTTTCTGACCCCAAGCTTGTGTAGAGCATAGATGTTCGCTCTGTAGTTTATTCTGTGCGGAGGAAGAGAATGGTTCGGACCGTGTCTCGGCAGGAAAGCGACCAATCTGCCTTTGATCTTTCGGATTGACACTGGACTTGCATTTCCATACGGTGTTTCGATCGTTGATTGTCCTGACTTCTCAAATAACTTCTCGAATCCTGATCCGCCTATGATCGCAATTCTAATCTTCTCCAAACTCTTCAACCTGCTCTTCGGTCTCTCGGAAGAATTCTTTTGCGCGTCGGTGCAGTAGAAATGTCACAAGGACCGAGGCTATGCCGATGAGGATGCCGATTATTATTGCGAGAACGACCCTTTCAGGACCCGCACTTCCTATAAGCAAGTCGGAGGCTGCAACGAAGATTTGTCGAGACCATGCAACCGTGACTATCAATGCTCCATTCCGCAAGAGTCGAGCGTCATGCTCTAGATACCATCGAATAGCTCTGCCGAGCAGGGTTACACAGACCCCGATCACAATGAGGGTGATGGCACCTCCTAGGAAATAGCTGGCGAGCAAAGGCAAGTTGCCAAGATACCAAGCAATGTCTTGCGGGGCAGTAACCACCGAGGCAGCTGCCGTCCACCCCAAGTAGACGCCGAGCACTGTGCACAAGGCTCCAGCAATTGCCGAAAAGTTCGAAATCTGCACCCGCAGAGGTGGCGGAGAATACTCTCTCATCCATGTGTACAAGTTTTTGGCCATCCTATCTATTCCGAAACCCTTGACAAGCAGAAACACGCTCAGGACGAGGCCAAAGGCTATCACGTAATATTGAACCCAGTTGAAAATGGACAGAACTGCTAAAATAAGGATGAGAACTCCTGGCAACCCTAACACAATGCGAGAATAACGGGGATTCTCCACTAGGGTTTTGAGATACCGTGAGAATAACGCAGCCGTCTCTTCTATGGACTCGCTGTGCTTCACGACTATTCTTCTGATGGATGATACGGGCACCCTAGACTGCACCATGGGCAAGACTGCCTCGTCCGAGTATCCATCAGTGACAAGAATCACTTCGCTTGCAGAAAAAGAACTCAGCAGATCGTTCAGCTCAGCAACGACTTTCCTGTCTGCACTGATTCCGCCAAGCTCAGAGCCTGACAGGGTTGCCACTTCAACGACTTCTTCGGGTTTATTGTCGGCTTTGAGACGATCATATATGCGTACTGCTTCAAAGATCGCGTTTGCGTCAGGTTCTTCGGGATCCTTTAAAGCCAAAGACACGGCAGCATTGAGGTTTTCTTCTCTCCCAACAACTGGCGTTTTGACTTCGGCCTTGGCTCCCAGATCGCCGTCTCTGTCAACGCAAAGAACAAGAATGCGTTTTTGCTCTTTTTCAGGGGCCTCTTTCATTTTATCTCGTTCACTCAATATATCTACCCATATTCACTTTAATCTTGTGCTGTCATTCCTTTTTCTCCGAGGAGTTGAAATTCTTCCCAACTTAGCTTTTCGCCTCGTTTCAGCTTTTCCATCGCTCTGGTCTCAAGCGTTTGCCTAAGCTGGTCTTCGCTTTCTTTCCTTTGTTTCTCTTCTTCTCGCCGTATATCATCTTTCAGCTGTTTGATTTTTTCGAAAATGGTCGTCATTTCATCCTGCAGAGGTTTTGCTATTTCTTTTTCTGTAAGGAACTGTTTGTGCAAAGCATCAGCTTCTAACTTTATCTCCTTTGATTCTTTTATCTTTGCCAGCATTTTCACCTGAATATCCTGACTTTTCTTAGCATGGGTAGTCAGTTCGTTATGACAACGTTCACTTTCAACCTTCAGATTCTTGACTTCAGAGGTTAGGTTGCTCACTTTTTTGCTTAGCCTTTCGAGTTTTCTGTGAACATTCAGTTGAGTCTCGAGCTGCTTCACCTTTTCGACTAGTTCCTTGTCTTCCTGCAAGGTTAGAGGAGTGGTCTGGATCTTCCAGTCTAGGCCTTCTACCTCTTCCTGCAGAGCTTTGTGGCTTCTCGAAGGTTTTTTCTTGGCCAGGTCTCTTCTCTCTTCCTCTAGTCTCTTGATCTCTCCAATCTTCTCCTTGATCTTCCCTGTTGTTCTGTTCCTTTGTTCCTTGAGTTCCTTTACTTTCGTGTTTGTTTGGTCTCTCTCATTGCGAAGCTCGTTTATTTCGGTGCGTAGGTCCCTGACTTTTTCATTAAGTCTATTCCGTTTCTCAGCAAATTCATTTGCTTGATCATCGAGTCTGTTTTTCTGTTCCTTCAATGAAGCGACTTTCTGCATTAGGTCATCGAGCATACGTGTTCTCTGCTGCGTTGACAACTGTTTTTTCCTTCTGTCTTGTCCATGGCGGTATCTGTTTAATTACTCTTGCTCTATGCATTCATTTTTGTCAGATAGAGTCCCTGCTGGTGGACACTGCCGAAAAAGAGATCAGTTCAGCTTATGTGTGTGTCTATTCCAAGATGATTCGTGCGTCGACGGTTTTTGCTCCTTTCTCGTACACCATTATTGGATTCAGGTCTAGTTCTTTGATTTCTTGATGGTCCATAACTAGTCTTGAAGTGTTCAGCAAAATCTTGGTTATGGCTTTGAGGTCTGCCGGAGGCGTGTTTCTGTAGCCTTTCAAAAGTGGATACGCTTTGACTTCAGTTATCATTTCAGTTGCTTCGTCTTCTGTTATGGGTGCAACCCTGAAGGTTACATCTTTCAGAACCTCTACAAAGATGCCGCCAAGCCCGAACATCAAAGCTGGTCCAAACTGTGGATCCTTTATAGAGCCAACTATTACCTCCGTCCCAGCCGGCGCCATTTCCTGAATTAGCATGCCTTCAATTCTTGCTTTCGGGTTGTGCTTCGAAATGCTGTTCATGATCTGTCTGTATCCATTTCGAACGTCTTTCGCCGTCTTGATACCAACTATGACTCCGCCCACATCTGACTTGTGGATGATGTCTGGGGAAACAATTTTCAAGACTATTGGAAAACCAATTGATGTTGCAGACTTAACGGCTCCTGCTTCGTCTTTTGCCAACTCAAATCTAGTCACCGGGATGCCGTACTCCATGCAGACAGTCTTGGCTTCGGTTTCAAGCAGAGCCTTCCTTCCTTCCTTGCCGACTTCAGACAATATGCGCGATGCTTTTCTCAAGGTTCTAGCTCCTTGACGGGTCAATCAGGTATGGCTAATTTTAGCTTAAATCATTTTTCCACAGCATTCTTGCAGACGCTTGAACTATGGCACTCTACAAGAATATGTTCATCGCTACTCATTGTGGCGGGTTGAATGCGTTCTGATAGTACCACATGAATGTTTCATTAGCAGCCACTCTGTGAGCGTCCACGTTTTCCCACACGATTGACCAAGCTCGACTCGTACTGTTCGAAGCCCAGTAAGTCCATCCGAAAGAACCTTGTTTGCTAACATTGTTTATTCCAACCACCTCGGTTCCGTACAGACCAACTTGATAGGTGACGTTCGCAACCTGCTTTGTTACATCAAAAAGCGTTACTCCTGAGAAAGCCTTGGTGTCGTTGTGCCATTCTCTCGTGCCGTTGCCATAGTCTATGCCCACATTAACGTAGATCAGCGCTCCCGTTATTCTATCTACTATGTCTGTGTATTTGAGCCAGTAGAAACCTGCCAGAAACGTCGCTGTCAAGGACCAACACGCCAAGAACATAGAAAGAAGTATCCACTTATTTGTGATTAGAGCCATGCACACTACCCCTTGCTAAGTTATTTATCACCTTTATTACGGGGACACACCCTAAGCCGAAGAAAAACGCGTTGCTCAAAACATGGGCCAGACCGAAGGGAACAAAGCCCACAATTACACCTAATATGATGGATTGATACCAGAAGTATCCAAAGACGGCGTTTGTTATCACATCATAAGCAAACGTCAGAAGCATCCCAAGCATCCCGAAGAAAACGCTTGCTGTCCCGACCTTGACTTTTAGACCATCGGCCTCTTTTGAAATCAAGTTCCTTCCCACTATGCCTCCTACGACACCGTACAATAACTCCGCAAACATCGTTGCGAACCATATTCGAAAGTCGAACCCTACTGGATTCAGAGTTCCGTACACAACCCAAGATGTGATACCTGTAAGCATTCCGACAGCCGGTCCAAAACAGAAGCCCCCGACAAAGACAAAGAAATCCATGAGTTTTACGTTGTAGAGAGATATCATTGCGTAGTTGGTGCCGATCGAAAGCGCTGCTAGCACCGCAATGGTCGCAATCTTCACTGATTTCATGATGTTGGATGGATTATCCGACCAGCCCTATAAGACTTTCGTTTCAAGAAACCAAGCGCCCATTCCCCACGAAAGAGTATATGTTACAGGATGTTACCGATCTTCAAACATCGATAGTCATTAAGTACGCGAAGATCTTAGCATCGCTCACCAAGTTCTCGATTCTTGCGTATTCATTCGGCTGATGCGCCGTCTCATCCATAGTCGCCCACACAACAGCGGGAACATTGATCCTTCGGAAAAATGCAGCACACGTCCCGCCCCCGATCCCTCCAATTTTCGGTTTTAGTCCTCTTGCTTTCTTGAGCGCTTCTTTCAGCATCAGAACAACTTTCGAATTCACGTCAGTGGGCCGTGGAGCGGCGCTCTTCCGAATGATTTCGATTTTGATCTTAGCTCCAGTTTTCTTCTCAAACTGTGCAGCGAGTCCATTGATATCCGCCAATATGTCCTCTACATTGTAGTGGGGTAAGATTCTGCAGTCAAAGTAGTTTATGTCTTCGCCTGGAACGATGTTCACTGCATCAACGTTCTTGTCCTTCTTTGTGGGTTCAAAAGTGCTCCCAGGCGGGCTAAAATACTTATCTTTGTCGGAGTATTTCTCATGTAGCATCCTGTCAAGTGCCAGAGCGTATTCCATTCCCACACGATGAGCGTTCAATCCATCGCTGGGCCTGCTTGCGTGAGTCTGTTTCCCAATCGTGCGTACTCTGAACCACAAGGAACTCTTCTCGGCAATCTCGATGAAGCTTCCATTCTCGTTTCCGCTGTCTGGAACAACTATCATATCTTCTTTCTTGAAGAGTCTCTTTTTTATGAGGTGTTGGATTCCGTACGTACTTCCCTGCTCCTCATCGGCTACGAAGCACAAGGCAACTGTCCTCTTCGGTCTGATTCCCAGGTTCTTTAGAGCTTTTACCGCGAAGATGGAGGAGATCGTTGATTGAATGTTGTCTTCGCTGCCTCGTCCGTAGATTTTTCCATCCTTGATTAACGGCTTAAATGGCTTTGTGACAGTCCAAAGAGACTCTTCTCCTGCAGGAACTATGTCCAGGTGTGTGATTATCCAAAGCGTTTCCTTGATTGTTTCGCCATCATAGTAGGCAATTATGTTGGGTCTCTTTCTGGATGGCACTCTTCCATCTTCTGCATCGTAGAATTGGATCTTGTCAAACCCCATAGCTTTCAGCATTTGAGCAAGTCTTTCAGCCTTCTTTGACTCGCCTTCTCCACCGTTTTCAGGAGCTATGGCCGGAATACGGACAAGCTCCCTTAGGGCTCCCACCATTTCATTTTGGAGTCTTTCGATTTCCTTGAAAAGACTTTCAACATGCATGAGTACCACGTCTAACGAGCTTAGGTAATCCTGCCTCGTAGTCTTTAACGGTTTTGCCAGTCAATCACAAAAAAAGATTGGAAGGAAAGGCAGACTCTTAGCTTAGTTCCTTCAGTGCCCTTAACCTTTTGACTATGTTTGGGTGGGTAGAGAACACTTCGAGAATTCGTTCTCCCGTTGTCAGCTTCTTGGAAAGAATTTCGTCGACCAGTTTCTGACTGTTTCCCGCTGACACAGCTGATAGTTGGGCAGAATCTATTTCTGCGCGGTCTGGGTCAGCGATGAAAAGTGCCCTGAAAGCATGAAGGTTTTGCGTGTCCTTTTTCGTTCTTCGCATGTTCTTGGTTGCACGGACTATTTTTGCGAGGCCTGTTGAGAGCTTCGTTGACCCGTTTTCAACTGTCGACACGCTATGCCGGTCAGCGTAGTATTCCCGCAGTCGGCTGAGATAGAGTATGAATAAGTTCATTACCCACGAGAAGGCCATGAAAGCGATGCCAAATATCGCTCCACTGCTCCCCCCATTTCTTCTGTTACCGTACGCAGAGGAAAGCATCAATGAGAAGCCTATGTAATAGGCTATTGCAGGTAGGATAGAGACAAACATCATTACTTGCATGTCCCTGTGTTTCAGGTGACCCAGCTCATGCCCGATAACGGCCTCAACTTCTCCGTGATCAAGTGTCTTCATAAGTCCAGAGGTGACTGCTACACGAGTACCCGCTATCGGTGAGCCGTACGCAAACGCATTTGGAATTGGAATTTGGGCAAGCATCAGCCTCGGCTTCTTTACCTCACTTTTCTCGGTGAGATTGTCAATCATTTCATGAAGTTTAGGGTCTTCAGCTCTTGAGATCTCTTTTGTGTGATAGAGAGCATCGATAATGTACGGCGAAATAAGCCATTGAACAACATTGAAACCGCCGACCAAGATGCCTAGTGTCAAGAAGTCAAAATAACCTGTCAGACTGAGGATCACTGCAAAGAACAGTGTGGATAGCCCGATTATTAAGGCTAGAGTTCCAGCCATTGACGCTCGCAGTTTCCAAACACCCATAATTGCACACCAAACATTTTGTCATGGGTATACTCCAACTTATATCTCTTACTACGAGTTTTTCATTATTAGTTAGAGTCTTCACTTTCTCTTCCTGAACAGCATAATGTTCTCTGGCGTTGTGCATACATATTCGAATCCTTGTTCCACTAATTGTTTTGCTTCTTCGCATGTCTGGGCTGTCGCTGAATAATAGTCGCTGCTTTCAAAGTTTACCAGTTGTGTGTAGATCAAAGTGTTCTGTATGTTTCTGTGTCCAAGCAGTTGCATTACATGGAGAATGTCTTTTGTTTTCTGATATTCCATTGTTGCCTTCCAATGGCGCAACGTGTGAAACTTTATCGCTTCAAGTCTTGGGTTTTGCAGTTTGAACGCTGTTTTTCTTCTCTGTGTGCTGAAGCTTCTTTCAAAGTTGCTTACCGACTTGGCTGTGAATATCCTTTCGCTTTGTTTGGGCATGTTGTTTAGCATGGATAGCAGTTTGTTGGATAGCCTGAACATTCTGGGTTTTCCATTCTTCTCTGGATTGTTCATTAATATTGCAGTACGTTCAGTATCCAAGTCAGTCCATTTGAGTCTTAATGCTTCTCCAATTCTCATACCTGTTTCTTTAAGCAGCTGCAGCATTGTTGAGATGTGTCTTCCACATGACGAGATGAGCGCGTCTATTTCGCTTTCAAGCGGAATGAACGGAAGCTTCTGGCATGTTCTATATTTAGGCATGTTCCATGATAATCTGTTTTCTTTAGCGAATTTCTGGTAGGATGCAGAAACCAACGCTTTTGTTGACGTGGACCAGTGTTCCTGAGCAGCGATAACATCTTTAACCGAATCTCCGTTCATCAGGTCTGCGCCTTTCCTATGTAGTTGCGTGAGGAGTCGGGCGTAGTTTTGTATTGTTCTATCGCTTGTTCCGTCTCGTTTCAGTTTCCACATGAACTCTACGATTTTGCCTTTGACGTCTATGGTCTGCTGTTTTTCTCCCGCAACAGTTTTTGTTTCTGTTGCGCTCAAGTTTTTCGAGCCTCTGTCAAGCTCGCATACTTGACGAGTAGTAGAGTAGGTGGAACAGCGATTTAATGACTGCGTATCAACAGTTGAAAGGCGTTGAGGCTTGTCGGAAGGGGCATAGTCTGATTGACTGAAACGGAAACCGCAGTTTCTACATAGGAAACGCTGTACGCTACCTTGGGAAGTGTAGCGTAGGCCATCTCTGAAGCTTGAATCAGAACCGCATTGAGGACAGCGTCCAACCATGCTTTTCAATCCTACCCTGTAAACATGAAAACCCCGAAAAAAAGGGGAACTTAATGGTGTGTGGCTTTACAACATTCTTTTTGAACGTTGCAGGCGCCACAAATCACCGCCGACGGATTCAAATAGTGTCCGTAACAGCTACGCTGCAAGAGTTTTCTGAGGCTCACGGTAAACCACGCCGTACATGACCTGTCTGGTTTGTCCGCGAATCGTCGTGTTTTCCAGCTTCAACTTGACCTTTCCACCCACCCATAACGCGCTGTCTTCGCCGAGCCCGTCAATCAACCGATCCCAAGTAGTGCCGTTCAAACCCCAAACATACATTTCGCCTGTGCGGACCAGCCTCACAACCACGTAACCACGCTGCCTGCCAAACTTGCTTTCCTCTGCTTCCTGAATGAAAGGCTCCTCCAAAATCTCCAGCAAATCGTCCTGCTGCACATGATGTGGCTTCAAATACGGCGGCTTACCCATCTTAGGCAACTTCACCATTCTTTCGTTCACCTCCACTATGCTTTTCACTATCACGTCGTCGACGATGTGACCATCCATCAGGAGCCAAACGAAACGGCTTAACATCCCGCAATAACTGCATCTGAATCTCGGCAATCTCCCCAGCAATCTGCTCACGACGGGTAGCAATTCGCCTGAAAACCTTCTCTTCCTTAGGACTCAACGCCTTCAAAGGACGCTGACTATCCATCATATGATCTAACGGCCTGCCTAGCTCACGCAAAACCTTCTGCACATACCCCGGCAAATACGATCCACTCCTCAACATCGCACTGCAAACACGCCTAAGCTCACTCTCCTCCCGCAACAACACCCCAAGCCTCGCCTTCAACCTCAACTCCTCAACATCACAGACACCCAAAAACTGCTCCAAAGCCAAATTCACAACAAAATTGAACGCAACACCTTGCTCACTGCAAAACCGCCTAACCAACGGATACAACTCACGCCAAAACCACACCTTACACAACATGTAGGACACCTTCTTCGGCTTCTGTGTAGATATGGGTATATCTGAAAACTGTGAAATGAGGCGTGTCGCGTGGCGGGTTTGCCGAAACAACCGCAGAAACAACACGAACATTGATATACCCATATGCAAACAGAAGCAGACGCAGAAGCCTCCTAGAGTGGTGGTTGGTGTTGTGTTTTGTGTTGAGCTAGTTGTCGTAGTTTTGAGAGTTCGTCTGCTATGAGGGATAGGATGCATGCTGTCATTAATTCCCGATTGGTCTTGCAGTTGGTGTGATCGGGGCAGTGGAAGCAGAAGACGCGTCGATACAGGTAGATAGGTGCTAGCGGTCGTCTTCCTTGTAGATTGTTTCTGTGGGTCTGGACAACGTTCTTGGTCAAAGTCTAGGTCTCCTTTCGCTCCTCTTTCACGATTTGCGCCTCCATCTCCTTGAACCCCTTTGCGAGTCTGATTCTGTGTCGGATGTCTCGCGTGATAATGTCAAGTGACTCCAGTACGTCTTGATATGCGACGTTTGCAGGGAAGAAGACCGCGGCCCTTGCGTTACTGATGATTTTCATTTCTCGTGAAAATGCTTCTCGAAGCTCTTTTGGGATGTATAGAACGCCTGATGTAGTGATTTTTGTTTTCAGTTCGACCATATGAACCATCTTATTTTTTATAAGTCTGTACCTTGCATCTACTAGAAAGTTGGTGAAAGGTACTTTGCTCAATAGGACAGGAAGGAAAAGAACAGCTCGTGACTACAATCAGGAAAAATGGAGAAAAATGCGGCTTATCATGGTCAAGCTGAAAGAAAGGCCGATGTCATTCGATGAGATCGTAGAACTTGTTTCTAAACCTCCCGGAAACAGGATAGTGACACGTTCCGTTCATAACTATCTTGCTGAATTGGTCGCTCTTGGATTTGTCAATCATGATGCTCAGAATCGAATCTATGAATGGACTGGCAACGTTAGGGTTCTCACCCCACATGATTTGCGTAATGCCCTCAACCACTCGAAAGATTTGGTTTTCTCCACTAAGAAGAAGCAGCGTCTTGACCACATGGATATCCACGCCGCACTTGACTTCTTGGTCTTTTCTTCTGACGCCACCATTGAAGTTCAATGTCTCATACAACATCTGAAAACTGGATATTTCAAAGAAATTTACGCACCAATGGAGGAGTACCGTCAACTGATGAATAAGACAGGTCTTTCTGACATTCCTGGCTTCCCTAAACTTGCTCGATTGCGCGACGTTGGCATGTCTGAGAAGAAAGATGAAATTGTCATTGACAGGAACGCCGCGGTTCTGGGGGCGAAATCGAGGAACTTGACGCGGATCCGAAGAAATGACTTGAGGGAACTTCTTGATGTGGAGAGTCTTTTGGTCGTTAGGATCAACTTGCTGCTACATAGTGTGAGGCTGCGTATTCCTCTGAGGGGGCGTTGTGACTATTGTCCGACACAGGAAATATCGATGCAAGAAAAGCCGTGAGTTGCGAGAGTACGTTTGGAACTAGCGGAACCTTTGTCAAACTGACTAGTGAGAAAATCGACCTTGCCTTGATTTGGCCTTGATTCTGTCTTGTATTGTATGATGACTGATCAAAGGGATGGGTTAAGGAAATTGTAGTTTTTGAGGGTTTTGTGACGTTACTGCACACTTAGGTGACCTAATAGGTAGGTCTATTCGTTGCCGTCCCTAGAAGCGCGCATTTCAATTTGTTACACTTGATGGTTCTTTCAACATTCAGCAAAACTGCTCAAAATCACAATTTGTTACAGTCTGGTCGTCAAAAGAATTTTGCGGGGTCAGTATTGTTCTTCATTGAGTAAATGAGGAAAGATAGACTTGACTTTCAAAGCGCGCTACAAAAACGATGTCGGGCATCACTGACCCAGGAATTATACTCCGTAGAGTCCCTGTTTGTCCATCAGATCGCGTGGCTCAGATGATGTTTTCTTTCAATAAACGGACACGGTTCTGCAAACCAAGTTTTGCGAGCTCGGTCATAGATGTGTGCCATGGGTAGCAACTCATGTTCGCGTCTGTACGGGTCGATGATTGTGATAGTTGTGTCAAGTTCCAGACGCTCTTTCATCTCAACAGTCTCCGTCGGGAGCTCTATGTGTCCGTTGAAACGATGCCCTGGATTTAGATTCCAAGTGTGCTTTCCGTCATACTGATCGCGTAAAATACCAATATTCTTGTCTCCCAAAATTACTTCAACCTTGATCTTCAACCTTGCAGGGTATGGACCTCCAAGATGGGTGAACTGAAAACCTACATCTGGGAATTCGCTGACTTGAAGAACTTGAAAGTCGATCGGCGGCACAAGATGGCTTGTGTATCTCTCATAAATCTGTTCTCGACGGGACTTGAGTTCATCTGGCTGATACTTGTTGCCTCTTGGGTGTTCCTTCCTGTAATGTCCGACTCTTGCATGGCAATCGTAACACAGGGGAATTGCGTTGTCAAGTGTAGGAGAATTTTCCTCGTCAATGTGAGCTATCTCAATGTCTGTTCCGCATTGCCTTCCACACAAGCAGCAGTGACGGTCACACCATAGTAGACATCTAATTTTCACATTTTTTGGAAAGTACTTGTTGGGCATACTACAGCATCTATTTGAGATGGGTTGGTTCTATAGAATAACTTTACTGTTCGGCCTCTATTCCATTCTCTCTTATCGCGCGAGAGTGACCATAGAACTAGGCCGTGCCGGGCCACTATGAAAGTTCACCGATTTTTCTTTCCCATTTCTTCAAACATTCTTCATGGAAGAACACTTGTTCTCTACGAGAATCAGGTCTACTCTTCGCTCCAATTGCAGCTACTATGTTATCCCTGTCCAGAAGATCTCTTCCACAGAAGAAGCAAGTTGAGTCTATTCCTGCTGATATAAGCTGTTGTCTGAATATGTCATTGAATCTGTAGTGTTTTCTAATCATCTCCTTCACCCGCGCCAAGCTTTCCCATTTCAACACTCTCACCACTTCTGTACTGTCGTCTCTCCGTTTTGTGCTATTGAAAAGCGCGCGAAACATTAAAAAGAAAGGCAGCTTCCTATTCTGTTCAAGATAATGAAGAGGAAAATTAAGGCTTTCCTGCTCAGTGCACTTGTGGCTGTACTCGTGTTGGTATGGGGAGCAGCGATACTCGTGCCACAACTTGGCAGTGGCTTGCTGCATTCATCGCTTGTCGCGCAACGTTCAATCATGCCCACAGAAACGAATGCTGCCCAGAAAAAGAGTGATAGTGGCATCAACAATTCGAGCAAGTGGCACACGGTTGAAACTTGGGGTCTTGGTGTTTATGCATTTGCTTTTTCTTTGAATATTCTGAAGTCGCTGCGTGATTATCATGAAAAGCTCCAAGACCTGAACGATGGCTTCCCAATAGACGACGTGCGTCGCATGAAAGAGAAAGCGGTTAGAAGATTTCGCAGAATACACAAGCTTCTGAACAAAATATGTAAGGTTCTCCTCTATGGCTAGCCAGCTTTCGGCTTAGCGCGCGCTCTTCGCTATGATCCAAGATAGTACCAGTTCCTGAGAAAAGCTTCAAGCAGTTTTACCGTCAAAAAGGCGATATTCGAAGGTTGTTTGATTTCTTCTTTTTCATGGGACATAGGGACTCTCAGCTGAAGAACGGTGCTTATCAAATGGTCTGATATGCTGTTCTTTTCAAAAATCTTTAGGTTCATACAAGCCTCCTTTAGTACGCCGAGGGAGGCTCTATCATATGGTCCTACTTTTAGATTAGGCCAGATGTCTTGGAGATGCCCCTTGAATTCGGATTCAAATCTTTCTCTGAGAAGGGCTTCAAGCAACCTAGTCGTTCTGTTGGTCACTTCGTCATAATCCTCATTTTTGAATGCTGACCTAATCTCCGCCATCCTTCTGTCGACCTCTGGAGGAACTTTTGCTGATAGAACGCCTGGTGGAAGATTTATCGCGTCGACTCCAAGGGATGTAAGTAGTATCTTCTGTGGAGGCTGCAAAGTCAAAAACCCTAGTATTCTTAATCTAGCCAAACGGGATATCAGCATTTTTAGCGAGATGTACTTCAAAACCTCGGGAATGAACTTGGCATAATCGCCTCCCTGTGTTTTCATTGCCTTAAGAATCTCCACGTCAATACTGTCTACACCTAGCTCAGTCGTTACTAGGTCAGGTATTCCTGTCTTTGAGGCAGACGCAATCGCATCAGTAATAACAAGGTGGTCTTCACCACCTAAAAACGGATTCTCCTGAGAAAAACGTTTTTCTAAATCCTCGATAGACTGTTTCTTCCTTGCTGCGCGAGAATCAATTTTGAACCCTCCAACATGATACAGCCATGCTGTGGCTATCGCAGCATCCTTTTTCAGATGAATAATCGTAGTGTCATCATTCAGGCCCACGGTACCGCCCTCCAATGTTTCATAATAAGCTGATCTTTCTACGGGGCCCTCTGTGTTATACTTGATGCGGAAATCTTGAGAACCAGATACTTTTAGGCTGGTTTCGACGAGCAGGGCCTGGCCCGATAGCTCAGCTCGCTCAATTCTCCCATAGTATAAGGGGGCAATAATGTGTATTGCATTTTGGAGACTGCTATCGTTTCGCACAGATATGCCTGTGTAGTATCTGATGGCATAATTAGTGTCACTGAAGGGAAGATCATTTGACTCAAGTTCTAGGCTTCTGCTATCTGGGAGACCGAAGTTTTCCTTTCCATTCATGCGCCAAACGTTGACAGCCCAATCGATATCGTATGACCTCTTGGATTGTTCGCTGTCGAGAAAATTCTTTGGAGCAAAATTGAATGGACCGCCTACTTGGTATCCATCTAGCTCAAGAATTTGATCGTTGACTAGACGCTCTAAGACTTTTCTAAAATTCTCTATCGAGATAACTGCTGATAGAATAACAAGGTTATCCTTATCTAGTTGTTTTTGCCAAGATCTGGAATTGCCTGATTCCAACATCTTGATGAGGGTTACGAAATTATACCATTTTCCATCTCCCTTTTTGGCTATGACGCTTCTAAACTCGGTGAGTCTGTAGAGGTGTTTGTGCCTTTCAATCTCGTCTAAGATATTGGTTAAGAATCGTTTCTGTTCATTTGAAGACAGGGTTGGTCATCAGAAGTGTAATTACCGCGCATAAAGAAAAAGGTTTGTCTCTTTGAGAGTTTATGAGTTCAAAGGGACAGTGGTCATCGATCGATAGGACCGACACTCCAAAATTCTTAGAAGCACTTCGAGGATAATCATAGGTTAGCAAAGTTGAGTTGGGAAATTGAATCCAATACTTGTTTGCGCAGAATATTGTGCTGATTTCCACTAGCGCGCGCTGGTTCGATCGATCGACTACCTATTGCAGTAGAGAAAGCTTGCCAAGACCCAACACCAGCAAAAAGACATTTCTTGTCACACGTGTGCGCCACCTGGACCCAGTCTATATTCTCTTGCTGGTCTTACCTTCATCAACTTACCATTAAGCCATTTCAACTTTTCATCAGGGTATGCTGGTTTGTCGGCATCAAAGATCCCGACTCTCTCATCATAGTCGTAAATATGGTTCCTGTCCATTGTCAAGATTCGCGCATCCAGAGGCAAGCCATGTTTCTGCCGAAACAGGCTACTCCATTTTTAGCATTTGCTTTCCAGCTGTTTCGCAGTCACGTTCCGTCCCATCGTTATATTGATGTCAATATCGTGTTCGCTGTACCCTTTTGTCTTCATGCCTCCGTAAAGTCGGATGGAGCAACCAACGTCTCTAAAATCCTCCTTCATTATTTGATAGTCGCTCCTAACTTGTGAAAAAACCACTTTCCCGGTAGGAGGCGGTCATTTTTCCTACGTCTGAAAGATGGCCCTAGAATAAGCAATCGTCTAGCTTTTGTCAAGTCGTCCAATCTCACCCAGAAATAAACAGTTGAATGGTTTATAAAATAGCAGCTAATGTCCATGGGTGGATTTGGGGCATTGTGAAGCTTTTAATACCTTCAAAATAGTAAGCATGTTGGGTAGCGACCTTTGTCTTTTGGGTCCAAAAGTGAGAACACCTGCAACACTCTGCTTTGTGAAGAGCTGCGCCGTTTGGGTATTGAAGCCTTTTTCGAAGAGCACTATCTGACTCGGTTTGGGCGAAACAAACCAGATATTCATGCAACATATAATGAACTCAACTATTTCATAGAAGGAAAACAAAAGCCACGAAAGCTTGTTGATGCCGTAAGCAAAGCATACACCTATCGAGAGAGACTTAGGCTAGCATCTCCAAAAGCCGTTTTTGCTGTGCTGTATCCGTCCGATTGCCTTAGCTCTTGCGACGCAGCTGTCTTGTTGGACATACAACCTTTCTATGTTTCATATAATGCCAAATCGCTCAAAGACCTTGCTAGTTGGATTCACACCATAATAACCTCACCGCCTGTTTCCGCCGAACTCAATACTTCAGATGCTATTAGGTTGCTGAGAGAAGCGGTCTTAGGAATATCCGAGGCATTTGCAGAAGTTGAAGCAAAAGATGTTGCGGAAATATTCGGAGGGAAATTGTTCTTTGAGACTGTCCTGGGAGTCAAAGAAGAAAAAGAAATTCCGATACAGTATCTTAGAGATGCTGCCTCCTACTTATTGACCAATCAAATTCTCTTCTACCAGATTCTGGCTAAGGAGAAGAAGGAACTGATTAGATACAGAGAAATCAACCCTGAAATACTGAAGTCTCCATTGGAACTCCAGGCAAACTATTTCTCCAAAGTGCTGCTTGAGGATTACAAACCTGTCTTTGGATTTGACGTCACATCAAAATTGAACGGGTCCAAGGCTCTTGAGGCAATCAAGGTCACAGTTGATTCCGTCAATGCCTTATCGCCGTCGGCGCTAGGTCACGATGTCCTTGGCAAGATATTCCATAATCTAATTCCCTTCGAACTGCGGAAGGTAGTTGCGGCGTTCTATACGAACATTCAGGCAGGGGAACTGCTGGCCACCCTCGCTATTGACAAACCTGACTCATCGGTTCTGGACCCGGCTTGCGGTTCAGGAACTCTGCTTGTCTCTTCCTATCAAAGGAAAAGAGACCTGATGCAAAAGAGGGGTGAGCATTTCGGTTTCAAAGATCATAAGAGGTTTCTGGAGGAGGAAATAACAGGCATAGATATAATGCCATTCGCAGCCCATTTGGCCGCTATCCATCTTTCTCTTCAAGCGCCTCTCTATACCACCGACTTCGTCCAAGTCGCCATTCAAGATTCTACCAGCCTAATGCCTGGTATGATTATTTCACCTGCTCAAGAGGCTCTCAAGGAAGCATTCAAGCAGAGAAAGATTACCGAGAGTTTCGAGAAAACGCCCAAAGAGTCTAAAGAGAAAGTGCGAGTAGGTGTGGTCGAACTCTCAGACCATCAAAAATCTCAGGCGATAGAGCTGAGCAAAGTTGACCTTGTGATTATGAATCCGCCATTCACAAGGTTCCAAAGAATACCTTCAGCCCATAAGTCATTGCTCTCAAGACGATTCTGTGAGACAAAGTACAAGAAATGTCTGCATGGTCAATTAGGGTTGCACGGCTACTTTCTGTTGCTGGCGGACAGATTCATAGAAGATGAGGGTAGACTCGCCGCTGTTCTTCCTATCACAACTCTCTCGGCAAAAGGACTTTATGAAGTTCAAGACATGTGGTTCAGAAACTATAGTATTGAGCATCTAATCGTCTGCGAAGGTCGGTCAGCATTCTCCGAGAATGTCCTCACAAGAGAAATCTTGTTGGTTGCCAAGAAAACGAAATCACGAGACAACAAAATAGCAGTTTCTGTTCTTAGAGTCTCGCCAGACACAATTTCAATCGCAGAAGCGCGTTCCCTAGCAGAAACATTCAAGGAACTGAGAAAGAACAACCAAGTTGGGGCGACGGTTGACTCAGAAAAGTACTTGTTTAGATTGCTGTCGCAAGAGGAGGTTGCAAGAAACAGAAGAAACCTTTTCAGGGCAATCTCAATGTATCGGAAAGACATCGTAGAAATAGCTGAAAGAATCGAAGAGCTTTTTGAGAAATCTGGAAAAGCGAAAGCCTTTGACAAGTTCCTCAAGACTATTAAGGGCGAAATACATGAAAGCCCCAGAGGAATAGAGCGTTTAGGCTACTATGGACTATCCATTGTCAGTAAGGAAGAGCGTGCCCTGAAAAAGCACGATTTTTGGTACGTGAAGCAAAAGACCCCAAAGAAGCTAGAGGTAGAGAATCGCTTTTCACACCTTGTTTTCGAAATACCAAGAAATTGTGTGGCTCCGAATATTAGGCGATATGCTGGACTCGAACGTTTTGATGTCAGCGGCGAAACGGATTATGTAATCATAAAACCCTTTGGCAGACTCGAAGATTTTCTCAATGCGAGCGACATCAAGATTGAGGAAAGAAAAGAAGCTCTAAGAAATGTTGAAAATGGAAACTGGGAACAGTTTGTCAGAGACCATTCCTCGAAACTTGCGCTATTCTACCGAGTGGACATAACTGGGACCGGAACGCGCAATCTGGCATTCTTCTCGGATGAGAAGATGTTCTTTGGAGGCTCATTGTGGGACATAGAAATAGAAGATGATACTCAGAACAAGCTACTTTGCCTCTGGTTCAACAGCACGCTCAGCCTATTTGAAGTGCTGACTGAAAGAAAAGAGACTCGCGGAGGCTGGATTTGGCTTGACAATTACGTACTCAGTGAATTCACAATTCCCAATTTTGCGAGACTATCCAAACATGAAGCCGAAGGATTACTCAAGGTCTTCAATGAGTATGCAAAAACCTCAATGCCGAGCTTGTTGGAGCAAGTCAAAGGAAATAACCGCGTTAGAGGCGAAATCGACCGAGCATTCCTGCGACTATTGGGTATGCCTGCAAATGAAATTGATGGCTTCTTGAGTAAGCTCAATGCTGTTGTGGCCAGGGAAATTAGCACTCTCAAGGAAGTAATGGCTGAAGGTAGACCTCAACAAGAAGAGGACCTAAGCTAACAAATGCTTTCAGCCCATAAAGTCCTCAAAGTTTTTTGCGAATGTGTGCCAGCCTGCACACTTGATTGCTATAGAGATATAAGAATTCAAGAGGAAATGCCCGTGCAAGACAGCCGCACCCAAAACCGCGCACACCTGTGCGCTATACGCTTAACAGGTGCGAACTTGAAGACGTGACTAGCCACATGTGTGTTTGGCTATGTTCGACGTCGTGAGTCTGATAGGTACATCATAAGAAAAATCGTTTCCATGCTTCTCATACCTAACTAGACTCACTTCCTCAACAGAGCCGAGCCTCAGTAGCGCTCTTATCGTCTCAGCCTGCTCTGGGTTTAGCATTTTTCTCTTCAGCGAGCCCTTCTTGGGCTTAATTTCATAGAACCTCATCTTATGTTCGCCAGTCAAAACCATCAAATCAGGAAAACCGGTATGATGAAAAACCTTGTCTCTCTGCACTCCGTACTTGTTGGCTAACTCGTCAACGTATCCGTACTCACTTGGTCCGATGGTCTCCTTCCATGCTTTCCTTCCAGCTTGCTGACTTCTTTTATGTCTAATGTTCGCTTCTCTTGTCTTCACTGCTTTCTGAGCTATACTACTTGGCTCAGATTGGTGCTTCTTCATATTGCCAACACAAGTCTATTTTACAGCCGTCCAAGCAGATTAAGTCTTTGCCACCGCCCTGACTAGCTCAGTGTGCATGTATGTTCTCTGGGCCTATGAACTTTGTTCTTGGTATTTTGTGAAAGCATAATTGTATTCTGTCCGCAAAAGTGATTATGAATACTGTCAATTCATTCAGTTCTGTCTCATATTCTCTCTGTGAGTGGTTGACCGCCGTCGGTGACTGAACAAATGAATGGAACGAGTCGAGAACAAAGGTTAGGCTGTTTTTCCGTAGCCGTTGGCCAGTAGAATGGCGTCGTAAATGTCTACTATGTTGTCTCTGTTCAAATCTGGAAATTCCAATAAATTGTTCCATTTTGCCAAAAGTTCATCATATAGCGTTTCAAGCTCTCCTTTTTCAAGATATTCTGGAGGGATGGTAACATTAAATCCATTGAATATCCATTTAATCCAGTTTATCTCAAACTCCCTGGGAGAAACGCCTAGGGATTGATTTACGGCGTCCCAAATATATGTCGTGTTAGTCTTGAAAAATTGGCAAACCCTTTCCTTTCCATACGCTTCGTAAACGTATTTCATTATATAAGCGCCTCAACGATAAAGTTCGTAATCTTCGAAGAACACAGATCCATTAATGACGGTGGTACGCATGTTTCTTGCATAGTGTTCATACTTTTGAAGTATCTCCTCCGTAGTGCAGAAAACTGAAATATATTCAGCTATCCCCTCATCGAACCAATCTGGTGCACCAAAGCTGTAGTAATATTCGGTTTTCCAGAGGTCCCTTATTGTTGGTATATGAACGTACTCGTGAACCACGTTCTTTTGATACCATAGATTGTCAACCCACCGTCTAGCGTCTCCAGGCACATCAGAGGGAGTTAAGAAATGTATTTCTGCCTTGGTTGCGTCAGCCCAACAACTATATGGAGAGCGAGTCCAGCTTTTGTTATCATACAAATAGACTGTCACTTTTACATCAAGTTCGTGTGGATATACTTCCATGGTCACGTTGTGAGCAAACTTACAGTATTCTAACATCAATTTCGCATCGTCTTCCTTTCCTGCTTTGTATTTGATTATGAAGTGCTCGTCTTCGATGCTTAACCATTCTTCAGATTGACTAAGCACTAGAAAAGCGTTCGTTATAAGAAGGAAAAGCAGAATACTACAAGTAATGGCCTTAGTCAAGCTAGAGAACATAACTTCCTTATTCATTTTTCTCACTTCTCTGTTCTAAAAATGTACAATTCAAACAAATAAAACTTTTGAAGCACACTTCCATTACCTTTGACATTGAACAATCTGGTACTCCCTACGTCGATCGATCGATCGTCCAGTGAACTTGACTGGGAATTTGTTGATTGGAAAGGCTTTGATTATTTGATCATAAACAAGAATATCTATGATTGGATTGCTGGGATACAATGCAAGACTGGATTTGTGGGTGGGTTCCTTGACTATCACAAAGAGCTTGAAAAACTGAAGGATTTTGCCAGCAATTTTGCCATCAAGAAAACTCTCATAATGGTCTGCGGCGGTGTTACCCCGTCTAAGAAAGAAGAGGTCAGAAAGGCTTTTGAAAATGAAGGTTGGAGATTTTATTATCTTTGGGCTGATCTTAACTCCGACCAAATTGATCAGTCTTTCTATGAATTTATAGATACTATAGAACAAATCGGTCATGACACAGCCACGCCTGATGTCACGTAATCAGGCTTCTGCAAATAATCTTTCCGACAAGAATTGGAATGCAGCAGACCCTGGGTCTCTTGAAGAATAACTAGTTAACAAATTATCTTGGATAGGAAGGATAACAAGTTATCTGAAATAACAAATTAATCTTCGGGCATGCTCTGGCAGGGTCTAACTTCAGTAACGGGGGAAGCTGTTGCGCTTGAACAAACGTTTGCTACTTCAAGCATAGTCCTCTCTAGGACTAGTTGATAGTAGGAACAAAGCTTTCTTCTTATGTCTATAAGGTGAAAGTGCCATGACTAGAGCGCGGACGGAGCCAGAAACGGGCAGACCTGGACTTGTCTAGCTAGACATTGGGAAATATGTTATTGTCTTGTTTTTGTGACAGTTCAGAATAAACTGTCAACTGAACCATATGTAACGGCCAAAGAAGCCTGAAACGGGCTTAGAAAAAGTCGTCTAGCTAGTATGCGCAAACATACAAAGTAATATTTTGCACAATCGAAGACCCTTTTCACTGAGTAGTGCTGGCTGAGAGCCCTGGGTCAGTTGGATTTTACAAAACCACTATTTTGTAGAGAATGTCTATAGCGACCTCGGATATCAGCTTGTCTTAAGGCTGTTTTCTAACTACGAATATCAATTATTGGAAAGCCGTCTGGCGACGGGCGCTTGATGTAAACCCTCAATTTCCACAAAAACCACAAATTCCACAACCATCTATATTAATTAATCTTGAAATGAAAGGAGACAGATTTAAAGTCCATTTGAACATGAACCATGAAGATTTGACCTTTCAGCGTTAACGTCAAATTTAGCATGAGGCTCAGGAACCTGGGCCCTTTTCTGCCGACTCGGCTGATTGCATCCCTTGGAAATATTGTCTAGCGCGAATTTCAAACGCTTCCTCGACGTTCAAGGATGTGTTCTAAAGCTATTGCTTACCAACCAAAAAAGTTCGTTTATGGCTTAGTATCAAGATAGGAAAGAAAAAGATATGCGGATGCGCGAAAGTTTATGCTTTCCTCACTGTTATGCTGCCATCCGCGTTTCGCTCAATTTGAAGCAGCAGGCTCTTTTTCCAGCGCGCTTTACAATGAGTGATGTAGCCACTTGAATCATTTTACACTAGTCCAATAATGTAGAATAGCACGTTATTATAGATTAGAAGCGAACAGAGTTCTCAAAAGCTCGGCTGTATAGAACCTCTCCGCTAGTTAAGGAGGTGTTCGTTCGGCTGTTTGCTTTGTTGTCTCTGCTATCTCGCTTTTTTCTTGGAAAAACTGGGGGAAAGCTGCTGTTAAATCGTCTTTGTATTTGTGCATGCCATACCTAACAGAAGCTTCAAAAAATGGATAGTAGTTATTCATGAGGGTTCTTCTAGCTGCATTGAGAATCCAGGCGAGTGACAGTATGATCACAATGATGATTAATAGAACAAATAGTTCTGAATTACTTCCTACATCAAAATAGTGTTCGAGGACGGCCAAGTTCCATGGGAGATTTCCGAAAAAGAAAATTTCTGAGCCGATACGAAGGACTGTTCCTGCTATTAGCCCGAGCAATAAAGAATAGTATGTGGATGATAGGACTATGTACATATCCCATCTTCTCGTAGCATAGCTCAAGAGCTTCTCATCATCAGCGCGTAGGTTGGTCGCAAAATCTGAAATGGCCTCCATAACATCCCTTTTTTCTCTTTCTCCCAGCCTCTTAGGCGGCAGGAATCCATATTCAGATAGCACGCTTTCGATTCGAATGAATCCTGGAATTCCAAAAAAACCACCCTTGACATTATAGCACCACCACCATACTTGAGAGATTAGAAAGCCTATTGCTGAACCACTAAGCAAGTACAGGAGGGCTAGAACAGCCCCAAGAACCGTCGAAACCTCTGTTTGTTTGAAAACCTCGAACAAAGGGACATAGCAAATACCACCAACTACCAAAATGAACACGTAGCCGGGAATTGCGTATCTGAACGAGAAATATACCCGCTCAAAAACCCTCTCTGACATCATTACCTAAGATAGAAACAGGTGTTTATATGGTTTGAGAAATGGGAGCGCGCTGATGCCTTAGCACTCAATCTGATTTTTTATTTTTCTTTTCATCATTATGTTCAAGTTTCAGCTTTTCCCTTTCTCCTTTGACAAGCGCGCGAAAGGATTATTTGCGGATGAATCTTCTATGACGCCCCCGGGGCCTATCATGCTGTTTTTCCATAGTTGTTGGCGAGTATTATGGCGTCGTAGATGTCTACATTATTGTCGCTGTTTATGTCTGCAGCAACGTTCCAGTTTGAACTGGTTGGTGTAGAACCGTAGGCATTTGCTAGTATTATGGCGTCGTAGATGTCAACTGTTCCGTCCAGGTTTAGATCTCCCAAGGCAATGATGAGCATAGACTCTGCCATGACTTCTTGATAGCGAATGTTCGGCGTCCAGACCGCTCTCACAAGGTATACTCCTTGCACTTGAGGCTTCCAGCTGCAAGAGAAATTCCCGCTAGCGTCAGTCGTCAGTTCTGTGAGCAGAGACCAGGTCTTTCCGTTGTCCAAGCTGTATTGTAACGTGACGTTTAATACTGCTACAGTGGAGTTGAGTTGGCCTGTTATTGCGATGGCATGGCCTGAGGGAGTCTCTGTTCTGTTTGTTGATATGACTGGTGAGAACGTTGGTGCTGTAGCGTTCTTTGCGATTTTCTTCACGCTGTCGCCTTCAGTCCAGTAGATGTATTCGTTATCTAATGCAATGTTTCCGACTTCTCCCAAACCGTCTATCAGCGTTGTTATCGCACCACCTTGCTTTGACATTCTCTTGATGCTTCCTCCTGCGGAATGAAAGCCAAGTTCGCTCCAGTATACGTACTTATCATCGACAGCGATGCTGTTGGGATAGCTAGGAGAACATTCTTCGATGTTTTTAGGTCTGTTTGTTCCCACGAGGGTTACTACATCGCCCCCTGTCAACGGAATCTTCCTGATGAAGCCTCCCAAGATGTGGACGAAGTAGATGTATTCTGAATCCATAACCATCGATGGAATGTGTTCGTTGCCCCAGCCTATCCACGACCATTCTGGAAAACTTGTCAACTTAGTTATTAATCCATTGTCTGCTGTGGGTCTGGTGTATATGTCTCGACCCACGCTCCAGTATAGATTGGATTCTGTTGCCAATATAGCGTGAGCTTGAGCTTGACCCATGTAGCGTATCGGTGCCCAACGCACCTCACTCACAGTGCCATTCCAGAAGCATTCGATAAGTCCTCCATCTATTGGAACTCGCATCGGAATTCCACAACTCTCACAAAGATGATAGACATAGGATGGAGACAGAGCAATCGAGTAGATGCTATCTGCATGTCGCCATGGTTCAGCTGGAGATCTCGCCAGATCAACGATTTTCTTTGTCGCCAATACTATTTTCTTCAATTCTGCGGCGCTTTGGTCCGTGAACCGCTCTGTCCCAAACTCACCCCAATAGAGACTTTTGGCATCTATAGCTAGTGCGTTAGGAAGCTTCAAGTTTTCAACGAGAACTCTTATGTCCTTGCCATCCACAGTCAAGAAGTAAATCGATCCATTGATTATAGCCTCAGCGACGTAGATTTTTGACGAGTCAACGATTATACTCTTTAAACTCCTGAACCCGTCTGCCAGATTTGTCTCATAGCCTTGACTCCGCTTTATTAAGCTCAGAGGTTCCGTCGCTACCTGAAATGTTAGATTACTTCCTTTCTCAGCTCGCAAGAATATTGGGCCTCCTTGCAGGAGTAAGGACAATTGATTTGCTTGCTTGACTGTCGAGTATGGGTTACCAAATTCATCGGAGACACTCACTTTGTTTATTTCGCCAGTCACGTTTATCCATCTGTCTTGTTTGGCTGTCCAAAGAACGTACACATCAGTTGAATTAGTCTCGAACAAATAGGCGAAGATGTTGTCATCGCTTATTTCTAATGTCTTTACGTACTCTGTGCCTTCTAGTTGGTTAGCTACGTTCGCGTAGGCAATAAGGGTTGGAAAAGGGAATCCCCATTCATTGTTCATCCATCCGTGTATCGGTCCCCAAGGGCCAGCATGGTAGAATAATTTTGGTTTAAGACCTGTAGACAAAGCTAGAACATAGGCTCGTGCCAAGTACTCTGACTGCTCTTGTACAGTGTTTCCTGGCCCTTGCCCCAAATCGGAACTAGAACCCCACCATGCTATCTCAGTGAGCCATATCTCCTTTCCTCCGCCGTATTTTTGGGTCAAGGCATAGTCGTTCAGGACGTCCTCTTGGAACGTTGTCCAGTTCATTGTTTTGTCGATATAGATCCTGTCTTCAGGAGCGTATGGATCCCTGTAAGGATGACGAACTAATCCCTCAAAATAGTCTCCAAACCCATCCTTAAAGATCACTTCGTTGCCTCCAGCAGGCTTCCACACTCCTTGGATCAACTTCGCTTCTGGGTCGATAGCCTTAATCGTGTCGTAGGTGGCTTTCAGGAGTTCTTCGTAACATGTGTAGTTCCAGTCATGGTTCCCCATCTCGGGTTCATTCCAGAATTGCCAGACTTTGATTTTATCTTTATATCTTTCGACTACGTGGGAAACGTAGTCAACCCAATCATTTATCCTTGGAGGGTACCTCTGAGGCATTCCAGAGACCGTTTTGCATGCCCATCTAGGATTAGCACCATTTCCAAGCACCCCAACGATGCTGAGGTTTTGTGCCCTAATCTCACTTATCAACTCATCAGTTAAGCTGAAGTCGAAAGTGTCGTTAGTGGGCTCGATCGCTAGCCAAGGGAACCAGTATCTTACCCACTTGACGCCGATTTGTCGTATATATCGTGAGAGACGCCATCCCTCATACAAGAAGTATGGCAGGTTCATTCCGAAGATCGAGTCTTCACTTCCTTCAGACGCCCCTCCAGAGATAACTCCGAAAACAAGTTCTTTATTAGCGACTGTCTCCCCTCGATATTCCAGCTCAAATTCTGCTTCATAGATACGGTTTAGTTTTGGCAAAACAACCTCAACCTCTCCAAGCAAGTTTTCACCGTCAGTTTTCATGGCAACAGTTCTCTGTCCAACGATCAACAACTCAGAGCTCGAAAATCGGTACTTGAGTAAAGGCCTTTCTTTGGCAGCTCCTCCGTTCATTACAATGATCTTCATCGACTCGTCCTGCGTCCACACGTTCACCGGTCTTCTCATCTCTATGAACCACTCGTTTGGTTGCATCACATAGTATTCCTCCACCTTTTCCAGAGGCATATTGTAGTACAGCTTGGCATCGGCTAGGAACACGTCATTGGCATAACAATCTGTTACCACGTTCAGCTTCAGGGCGTTCACTCCGTTCAGGCGAACGCGTATTCGCAGAGCAGGAGTGTCAACTCTGATCTCTGGGCTTGAGTAGAGCAGGACATCGTCGCCATACAAATCGAAGCCAGCCCAACGGAAGGTGTTTGAGGAATCGTCATAGAGACCAAGATCAGTTTCAAAGACCGTGAAGTTTCCGTCCAAACGATAACGGAGGGAGCTTGTGGGTCTAATGCATATACCCTTCTCGTAGACAACGCTATGCAGTTCTATTCGTCCTCCCCAATCGTTTCGATCCTTCCACACACTCGGCTCCGGACAGGGTTCTCCTTGATACACCTCGTAACTAGCGTTATGCGCGAAGAAAGCGTGTTCCCATTCGATATCTGATAGGTATACGAACTCAGAGCTTTCAACCGCTTTCACTGTTTTCGTCGTTTCTGGTGTCATCGGTATCGCTTGAATTATCGCAGACAGCAACAGCACTGGAATCAAAGCAAGAACAATCTTCTTCAACAACTCTCTCCCCCCATCGTTCCCAAAATCAATTTCTTCTTCAACACTTCCTTTTCCCAACGTTGGTTTTCGTCACGACTCATCAGCAAGCATGCAAACCACACAATTCAATGATTCTCCTTTCTCCCAGATGTAACTGGTTGTACCTCGAAATAACACTTGTGAAACAATGTTACATAGAAAAAAGAGAGGATTTGCGGGAGACGTCACCACTGCTGTGGGGGTTCGAATCTCCCACCTCCGGCGCATCAACATGCATCCTCCGTCTCTGAAATCAGGCCCTGGTTAGCATCTTGGTTCGGAAGGTTTGACAGGGTTGAAACTCTGACGCTTTGAAATTGTATTTACATATTATTTCCATTCAATTCTTCGATGTCGTTTTAGCCTTTAGAATAGGATACATATAATGCAAGGCCGGCGGGCGAAATAACAAGGTTTGCGTATGATTTCGCTATTTGTCTTGTGAGCTCCCTAGGATGCCTGGCGGTAACCCTCATGAGGCTCAGTACTATCAGAAAAAAGGGGATTGTGCGGGAGATATCTCCAACATTAGGACTTAAGGCTTTTGGTGGAGGGGTTCTACTTCTTGTCCTACACTTTCAAATTCTAGGATTTGCAGAGCGCATAGATTGATGAGCCCTTTCTCAGTCAGTTCCCCTTTACCTTTGTGTTGCTTGCAGCTTCGCGAATGATTTCCAGAATATCCTCAAGCCTTCTTCCGAATATTCCTATGTAACTCTCAACTGTTCCTCTTGATGTCTTTGTCGCGAAAGTTGCTTCTATGAAAACATCCAAAAACCCGTCCTGCACGATTTCAGCCTTATCCAAATCGCTGAGTGGAAAGGTCAGTGCCCTTACTTTCGCACTGACAGACTCTGATTCAGGTTGAAACTCGCCTGGCTCAGACCGGTCAAACGTGCCGACTCCTTCAAATATCAACCTTCGATCCGTGATCCACCACTTGCCGAGCGAACGAGAGGACTTAGAGTAGCGCAGACCCCCTGAAAACGCTCTCAACACTTGTTCGCCTGGTTCAAGTTGAGTCGCCATGCTAGCCTTCTCAACCTGTCTTCTGAAAGTCACGGAATCGAATGCCAACCAAGCAAAACCCAGAACAATACACGTTATCCCCGCCAATAGTTCATACAGGAAAAAAGGCGCAGGAAAGAAGTACGAGCTAGCAACTACGCCTACGCCTACTCCTTGAAGAATTATCGCTCTCTTGTCAAAAGGCTTTTTCAAAACAACGTGCCTCCTTCGTCTGCATCGTCCACTGCTGCCTGAATTGTGGCAAAATCGTGTGGAACTGTAATTGCTGAAACCTTGGCTAGCGGCACTCTGACTGAAGGAACTAGCAAGCCCGCGGACAAAAACATGAAGACTGCTACATAAAGAAACCACTTCTGCAAGTTTCCTTCCCCAAACTCAACTGTGCTTTATCTCTACATAGAGTTTGCGGAGAAATCCTATGCCACTTGAACCATGTACTAGGCGGTTTTTCCGTAGTTGTTAGCAAGTAAGATTGCATCGTAGATGTCAATGGTGTTGTCGCCATTTATGTCTGCGTTGGTATTCCAGTTTTGACTGGCTGGTTTAGAGTTGTAGGCTAAAGCTAGCATTATCGCGTCATAGATGTCCACCGTGAAGTCACGATTGATGTCGCCTTGGAAAATCGTGCGCATTTCGATTATGACTGGCGTGTCGGAAAGGAAAGTCACGTTCTGAGCCGCAAAGAGTTCTCCTTTGACTGCTTCAAGCCTAAAAGCATCTGTGTAGTTGATATCAGTGAAGGTTAAGTTGAAGTTGGCTCTTCCTAAGCTATCTGTTGTTCCATTCCAAACCAAGGACTGGTCCTTTGACTTGATGAGTAAACCAGCATTTGGAATTGGTTGACCCTTGCTGTCTTGAAAAATGGCATCATAGTTCCTGGTCACTGAGCTGCTACTCCAATACTTTATGTATAATGGTGAGTTTTCAGATGTAGTAATGTTACCAAGTACGTAGAAATGCGACTCCTCAATGAGTGTACCCCATGGGGACAACCCAGTTGCATTGCTGAACAGAATACAGCCTGTGAAACGATATGCATAGAGATGAGAAACGTGGGAAGAGTCTATTGTTATGTTGGAAAAGCCGTAAATCGGATGGAGCCCTCCTATCGTTGAATATTGGACCAAGGTCGTACAATTGGGCCAAAGGATCAGACTTGCCAGGATTGATTTGTTAACATAAAGTTGCGAGCCTAGGGCGGCAAGAGTCCAATTGTCTATGCTAGTTGCGGAAAGAGTGACATTTGGCACTCCATACAACGCTGAGCAATTCTCGTAGCTGTTCCACGATGAAAAGAAGCCAGGTTCCAAGCCGTCAACTCCAATTGACCCATTGACTATCCCAAACCAAAAATAATCTATGTATGAATCAAAAACGGACACAGAAGCATTTGAGTTGATGTCAAGACTGCTTATTGTTGTGTTTCTGATTTCCCCTTGAGGATATCCATTATAGGGCACACGTGAGCCAAACCAAACTTGACAATTTGTAAATGATGAATTGTTGATGTGTGCATGGGAGTAGTCTTGGAAACCAACATAGAAAGGCGAAGACATCTGTGACTCATTCATCGTTACATCACCGTCGTCGTAAACGTAAATAGCCCGCGCTTGAAAAAAGGAGTTCCTTATTATGAGCGTCCCATAATCCCTGACTTCTATGTTACCTGTTTGTGTGTAACTGCAGTTTTCAATTACATAGGTCTGTGTTCCATTGATGATTAGATCGCCATTATTGGTCGTAACGTTTTCATACAACGAAGATAATGCGCTGTTTTTCGTTGATGGGCTCATGTCCAGATTCTCAAAGGTTGATATCGTCTTTTGAATGTTGGAAGCTAAAGTCAACATGCCGAATAGTAGCAATGCGCGCGTTACTCCGGAAACTGCTCTCCTCAACGCTCCTCCTCTCCCCTAGATGTAACTAGCTTTACCTTAAAAATAACACTTGCGAAACAATACTGCTCAGAAAAAAGGGGGTTGTGCGGGAGACGTCACCACTTGGCACTATAATATCTCTTATGCCATGAAGAAGAGATTAGAATCGTTACTCGGCCTCTGCAGAAGTGAAGACAGCTTTAAATTGCATGTTATCCAAACATTTCTGTATGAGCGCATTTGTTGACGATGTTGGAAGTTTTCCACTGTCGCCTGAGATAGACAGGAAATCGTTTGAGAAAGCATATGCCTTGGCAAGAAAGTCAATGGCGCGCGGAAAGGAGATGGAAAGTGATCAATTCCTCCAAAGAAATTTCTACAGGGTGATCGTCGATTCCTTCGTGAAGAAGGCCCAGACCGGTCTTGATGTTGTCAACTACCCACAGCACTATGACATGCAACGTCAGCTGGGAGACATGCTTAGGGAAGCGATGGCTAGAGGCACATATTTGATTGATGAAAAGCAAGCGTTCTTGCCTGAGGTCAATGTGATCAAGCAAGAAGCAAAGAGACTCTATGAACAATTAGGAAAGAAAGTGCAGCTTCGCGTTTGCATTTTGGGACCCATGGAGTTCTACTTGAGAGAAATTGGGACTGCGGCATACAGGGATGTTCTCATGATGTTTGCAGAAAACGTCAAACGCTTCGCGGAAAACTCGATATTAGACTCTAAGTACATGAAAACTGCGGTGGTTTCCTTGGACGAACCGAGCTTTGGCTTCCGAGAGATATCGGCAGAAAGAGATATTCTCATGGACGCTCTTGAAAAAGCGTTCGACTTTAAGGGTGCAGTGAGACAGATCCACCTTCATTCGCCGTCACGGATGAGCGACATACTTGAAGTTAAGAACGTTGATGTTCTGTCGTTTGAGTATGCAGCCTCTCCCAAGAACATCGACGGTGTTTCGCGAAGCTTGCTAGATCAAGCGGACAAGCAAATAAGGGTGGGTATATCTCGAACAGACATAGACTCTATTATGGCAGAACTCTACGACAAGGGAGTCGCAAAGCCAAGAGTTGAACAAATAGCTGAAGACGAGGCGACTATACGGAAGAGGTTCAAAACCGCAAAGGAGAAGTATGGAGAACGGATGACCTACACGGGTCCTGACTGTGGGTTAGGCGGTTGGCCGACGCAGGAAGCAGCGCTACTTCTTTTGAAGAGAACTGTGGATGTAGTGAGAAACGCTTAGGCCATTTCATTTCGGGTTCTTGGCCGCGTCGAGGCGCTTTAATACTCTCAAAGTGATCAGAGTGATCCATTTGCTGGGTCTTCCTTTCGCTTCTATGTTGACCTGCATCCTTCCAGTCGGGGAGCTTTCAAGAATCCATTTTCCATCCTTCTGTCTTTTCTGAAGCAGAACCTCGATTGCATCGTTTAGGCGCTCATCCTCAATGTAGCCAAGTCGGGTTAAGACATCTAATCCTCTAAGTATGTTGTAGCTATAGAAAAAGGGAAAACCCAGCGTTAGCCAATTTCGGTTGATGACTCTGTAATCATGGTGGTCAGCCTTGAACAAGCGATGCATGAGCAGGAATTCCGCGCCATTTTCAACTGACTGCTTCATCTCTTTTGTAAGGCATTCTTTCTTGACAAGTGAAAAAGCTTCTAATGGACAGATTGTCCCATAGAAGCATCCGTGCCTGTCCTTGACATGTGCGCGCCAGTAGGGACAGAGCCATCCGCCATCATCATTCTGGATTTTCACCAGCCATTCTAATGCTTTTCTTACTCTCGGGTCTTGCCCATAGCCTATTCTTATTAGCGTAGCAGCTACGTTACCCGTGAGGCAGGAGTATTGATGCTCGTGAACGAGTGAAGCGGCATACTCTCTTGGCGAAGGCAACTTCTTGCCTTTCCGACGCTGCACCTCGTACTCTTTTAGCCCACGCTCAGAGGTGTAGCTCGAGAATCCGCCTTCAGCCAGCTGAAGTTGAAAAATGTATTCACAGGCTTGTCTGATCCTTGCATCGGTTTGATCCATTCCCAGCTGGCCGAGAATCATCACTTGCCAATACGAGGACTTGTACTTGGGCAGATAAGGACTCGCAGGTTCCTCCCAGTGGCCTTCTGGATTCTGCTTCTGCAGAATTCTCTTCACGACAGAAGAGTCTGCAATTGCATGTTTCGCTACTGTCACCTGAGAATCATGCTCACGTCTATCAAGAATGTCACGCAACGTGAAATAGCGGATTGAGGGATTTTCCTCTTCAAGAAGCCAGTCGATTTGACTCTCCTTCAAGGTGTCTTTCCAGTTAATCATAGTCATGAAACCCTTCCGCTCAAACCGGGTCTTATGGTTGGCGGGCCCGACGGCGCCCATACCCATTTGGGTTCGAGTCCGATATTATGTGGCACGCAGTGGGCGCTACCTCTTGCTTCAGACTGTATGATTTGAGCTACCCGTAGTGTGCGTGTTCAATTAATGGCGAACTATTCCGTGTCTTCGTATCTACTTACACTAAAGACGACGTAATTATAGGGAATCAATGCGTTTGCGTCATCTTTGTTAACGATGCGCCCATTTGTTGGGTCATAGATCCATTGCTTCCAATCCCAGATTAAACGCTGTTCTTCGGGGATTTGGACGGCGATGTACGATCCTTGAGCCAGCTTAGCACTAAAGGGTACATTAGTGAAGTCGAGCCCCATGAAGAAATCTTGCACTGCTACGTTCTTGTGCCGGCTCGCCACCATCTTTGTCAAGCCAATGGCGATTCCGGCTAAGGGTGCAATGGCTGGTTGCGCTGTTGTCGCGAGTTTCAAACCGGCCCGGAAGATGTCTCTATCCAAAAAGTCTAAGATAGCTTCATCGGTTTCATTTTTGACATTAACAGTATAGCCCTTGAAAGCAACACCTTCAGACCCGACATTTAATCCTATGAATATTGGGTAGCCAATGATAGCCGCTGCTTCTTTTTCGCGTGCTCGATAGACTTGGTTAAAGTGCAGATGCTCGACGTGGTTCTTTAGTTGGTTTTGGGCGTAAAAATCAAACAAGATATGGTGAATGCCCTTGCCTGGATACCCGGCCACCCTCAGCGCTCCAAGAGTAATTTTGATCCTAGCGTTCTTTAGAGACATGTCAGCTTTCATATTGCCAGCATGTGCAATCTTCACAGACTCGTCGGTCCCAGCTTCAACAGGGGGAATGTAGCCAAATGCGTGTGCTGTGTGTTGCCATGCAGGCGTCTGCCTACTCGGCCAGAATGATGCCGAGAACGCAAACGAACGAGGTTTCTTTTTGATCTGGTTTCTTATGGTCTCAGCTGCCTCGATATCACCAAGTTCTCGAAGCTTGGTCGCTATTTTACTAGGGGGGAGTTTAGCTAGCACCGGCATATCATCGAACCAGTATTGTGGGTTATACTTTTGCATTCTATCAACTCCCGAAGTATTTCACTAGAAATTATTCTCATTCTGAATATTTATGTTCTTCTCAAAGCAAATACGATTTTGTGCTCCGCCAAGTGTTGGGAGCACGCGCCTAGCGTTTACTTGAGTGATCCGCCGATGCAATGTTTACAATTATCGTACCCTTCCCGACGAGCCTGATCGAGAGTGTCTGGCTCGAAGATCTTTGCATGGTTTGCAGCGATGATTTCGTCAATTTGACATTGATGAGCTCCATTCTTCTCATTGTCTAGGTCGTGAACCTCCATCTTGTGTACGTTGCCCACAAATCTGTTCCCAAATGTCGGGTTTCCTTCTCTTCTTGTCAACTTTTCCCTCCTAAATTCGTTAATTAGGAACTCAATTTGAAGCTGGTTTTATGGTGACGTCAATCCACGGCTTTCTTTCTCCATCTGTCCGTTGAGGCTGCAGGACGCCAAGGTCGTCAGGATACTCGCGACGATTATTGCTGCGAAAGCCTAGCTCTTTCATCATTTGAAGGTAGGGAACCTCTTTTTTCTCCCCATGTTTTCCCGCGAGGGTTGAAACGACCACCTGTGCCCCGCCTTCTTTCGGAAGGATCTTGTCCAAGATAGACTGCTCTGCATTTTTCTGGTCAACAAAAGGTGTGCCGTTAACGCTACCGTGGTGCCCTACCTTCAAGAAGTCAAGAGGCTTGGACAAGTGGGCTTCACTCTCAAGCATCTTTAACATCACATCCCAACAGCTGTTGCGACGCCCCTTCTTCACGCGTCTCCCCTTCCACTGAGCGTCTCCAGCGAATAAAAGGCGACGGCCTCTCCATTCCAGCAGCAACACGACACTAGTGTTGTTCTTCAACTCGTTGTCCTCCTGGGCGAAGGCCAATGCTGAGTATAAGAGACTATTACAGAGTAACCTGAAATCCCTCTTGCTTATGTTGTATGGCTGAGGGGTAGACTTCTTTCCCTCATAACTCAGGGCTTCGGGCTGGTCGTGGCCGTTGGACTCGTAGAGAGACAAGAGGGAATTGTAATCAGATCCCTCTTTTCCGAGATAGTAACCGTCAATATTCCACTCCGGCGCGAGTATTCGAAGGCAAGTACTCGGCTCCCTAAAATCTTGTAGACATGTAGTGCCATCATTGAAACCTAACATGTGTTTCTCTCTCTCCTGTACACTTACCATCTTCTTATTTGGATCGGCAAGGTCCCGGCATACGTAAAGGGAATCGATGTTGTTTGCTTGGGGCAGAATACTGCGGAGCGCCTTCATAGCCTCGACGTTGCAGAGACTGTTGGTCAACAAAGTATCCAGTCCACCCTTTAGGGACATACCACGTGCTAAAAGAGACTTCACTGCTTTTTCAGCCAAGTCTTGCAATGCGTGGGACTTTTTCGCCTGAGGATGATTTTCCATCATGAAACTGCTCAGCCAGATATGACGGATTCTGATGTCCTTGAAACACTTGGGGTCAAAGCCATTAAGGTGATCGGCGTGGGGGTGAGTTACTACCAATAAGTCCAAGCGTTTCTTTGATCCTTTCTCCTTGGGCAACATGCCCCTTAAATCATTCAACACTTTCTCCAGCCCAAGTTCAACTGGTTCGGAGCTACCGCAATCAATGAGGATATTGTAAAAAGTGTTCCCATCCGGAATGCGGGCGTAGATGCAGTCGCCAAAACCAACGTTGTAGACCCTCACTAAGAGATTGTCTTCCATTTTCAGTCCTCAAACCCTTCACCGTGATGTCGAAGATATGGGGTTGCTTCCAGACGAAGTCCTCCTCCTATTCGCCGACCCTCGACGGCTGGTTTCCAAGCATCCAGACCCTCTGCCTCAGCCTCATCTGCAACACCGATTCGTCCTTCCCTGACCAAGCTCGCCACATAGTCCGAAAAATGCTCTACACGTCTATTGCCTTCCTCCCTATCACTTTTGTCTTCGACGCCTGGCTTATGAACGAAATAAAGAATGTTTCCACGCTCATCAAACACCAACGTACCCCCGCAGAGAAGCTGCACGACCTGCCCCTCAAGTTCTCCGAACCGCTCGCCCTCCAAAGGAAAATCTTCGCGCCAAATATACTCCAGAACAATTTCCCTGGGCAATTTGCGTCCTGCTTCAGCTTCCTTGTCAGTATCATACAGATCCACTACAACAATATCCTGTTTTGCTGGGATATGAAGTAGGGCTCGATTCATGTTCAGAAAGTGGTAAGCCGCCGTGCGGGAGCTTGAGATTCGCTCTATATCGTACCGATGGAATTCTACACTGTATGGTTGGACTAAGGGATCCAGATCGCATGATTCTGCGTCATCTTCCTTAGCTTTTTCGCAGAACCCTCGGCTGTGAAAAACTTCGCGGATTATGTCCCTATACCCTAAATCGTCCCTGGGATAAGCCAGCTTGTCAGTCTGAAGTACAGCCCGTGCGTAGTCAATAAACTGGATATCTACAGGTGGGCAATAATCCAAAGCACGCAGTGCAATACGAGTGAAGTGGGTTGTGGCGTTCCAAAGCGCCATCCTAGGGGAGTTGCACTTCTTGGTTGAATCACGTAGCGTCAGTTGTTTCAACGTCATCTTTGTCAATATTTCAAATAATGCCCCTGTTAGAACCTTTGAGCAGTCGTGCTCCTTCCAGTTATTCTTTAGATATTCCATTGTTTGATCATTATGTGCCGTGCGGAGGTAAGGACGTGCGGCTGCACCCTGGACTCTTCTTGCAGCATCTTGGCCGAACATCTCTGCAAGGTCACCAATAACAGTCTCCTTCAAAAGGTCCCCCTGGGATTCATCAGCTACAACCCGTCGGATGTCGTTATTGCGAAGAGCACTGAGGATAGCAGTCAGGTCAGCCAAGAATTCATGGAATGCACTCGTCTGTATTGAGCTTATCTCGTTATAGTATGGACGTATCCCATCCAATATCGCGTGGCCAGTCTCGTGAGCGACTATATCATGGGATATGCAGGTGTAGATCGGATCTTCTGTTGGGCCAAAGGAGTAGAATTGGAGGGACTTACTGCGTCGATCGTAAAAAGCATTCTGCGCATACCCCGCATTGGGTACGACAATGAGCCGATTTCCCTCAAAAGCCCAAGGAATAGCACGACCCATAATGCGGGGATGCTGGAAGAAAGTTAGAATATTATGGATGATAGCCCACACGTTTACCTGGCGAAACTGCTGGTTATCACTGTTTTGACTGCCAATCGGCTGTTTGTCGGGTCCGACAAAACACCACTCGCTCTGGTTCCATCTGGCAGGCTCAGCTAGGATGTTAGTATCAGCGTTGTAATCTACCACGGCGATTCGCTCACTGGTCGGACCGTCTGTAAGACCCGGCTCCCAATCAAGCTCGATAGGCTTAAGCCCTAGCTTTGGGTTTTTCTTTGCTACTAAGGGATCCTGCAAGTAAATAGTCGCCCTTATTATCATGCCCAAGTCGGACTTGGCATTCTCCGACAGCAAATAAGCAACCTCATAAAGATTTTCAGGCTCATCAGTCGGAGGCCCTTTGCTCTGTTTTTGTGCAAGACCCAAGAAAAGCCGCACCTCATAACAAATCTTTTCTTTGTGAATAAGTTGTATTAAAATTTTCTCTGAGACTGGATAATGAATCCAAAATAGGCGATTCGTATTGCTTTTTCCATTTTTATGTCGTTCTTTCAACGCATATTACTTAATTCAGAGAAGAAAACAACCATTTTTAGCGCGCGTTGGGTGTTCAGGTCTAATCCTTACGCCTTAACAAGTAAACATAGGATCCTGCGAGGCGATTTTCTTGGATTTTGTTCATGCTGGGTTTTTCGTTTTCTGAAAAGTCTGGCACATGCGAAGGCATCAAAGACAATGAAAGGCGCGCTCAGAACTTGCCAGAAACGATTCCAGAAGCGATGCTAGACGCTATCTCGATCGCATCCTCAATTTCCGAGGCGGTTCTTTCCTTAATTGCGTCAAACTGCCCCGATTCATACAATTCCCAGACGGATTTGCCCGACGTTTTGCGACTTTGCATTTTTAGTCTCGAAATCAAAGCATTAGTTGTCTTGGGATAGAGTGGATATATCGTAGGGTTGTTCCTGAATAGTGGGATTCCCACATTGCCCAAGTCCACTATTTTGCTCTTAAAGTATGTCTCGTAGAGTACTGCTCCTGTATCAATGCGATGGAGTGCAGATCTAACATGAAAGGTGGGTACGTCTAGTCGCAATATCCAAGTACCGACAAGAATCAAATCTGGTTGGTTAAACGTCCTTCCTTCTGTCGGTTTCCAAGAATCGGTGAGGTGGTCGTAGATTTGATGAAGGACTCTGACTCAAATAAGTTTAGGCCCCTACGTATCCATGCCCAAATAATGGCGGGCCCGACGGGAATTGAACCCGCGACCTACGGATTAAGAGTCCGCCGCTCTAACCTTACTGAGCTACGGGCCCAACTTTCAGAAAAGAACCTCGAGTAAGAAAGGATATAGAGCTTTCGGTTGTTTTTTCGTGTCGATAATACTCGAGTTTTGATGATAATGCTTGTTCGGTTATTCAGCTTATGCTGAGGGTTCTGTTTCGTGCTTCCTCTAAGAGTTGTGGTGATATGGATTCCGACTGTTTTTCTGGCTTCGTTTCTTCGAGACATAACTCGAGCAAAAGTAAACGAACCACTCGAGTCTTCTTGATGGGTTTTGATGTGGCGTTCACTCATGACTCATTCCTTCCTTTCCTTGTAGAATTCTATGTATCCGCAGTCCTCACAATAATAAGGTTGAATCTTGAAGTCATATTGCTCAAGTTTCTTAGGGCCCTCAGTCCCTCCCCGAGTACATCTGAACGCATCATCCATCGTTTGCTCTGAACCTCTAACCATTTTTCCATCACACTTCGGACATTTCTTAGCTTCGTTCATAGCTCATTTCCTCTTTCCACGTTTCTTCAATAATCTCTTCTTAGGAAGTTTGGGTTTGCGAACACGTTTAGCGTCTGTAATCCAGAATTTCTCATCACTCATGGCTTGACCTCCCTTCTCTGTCTTACTCCGCAATAGGGACATTCTTCAGAAGCAATAGGAATGTCTTTCTTGCACTCAACACATTCCTTCAGGAAACTCTTTGGCGTACATCCAGGTGCTCTGAAATCTACAACTGCAATTCCGCAGCTTTCACACTTCAAGGCTGGAACGATGTCAAGCGTCCACAACGCGCCTGGCATGACACGATCTAGAAGAATAAAACCTGCGGTATGCCTCTTTGCGGTCCAATAGGCGCCTCTAGGGGCACTGAAATAGCCTCTGTCAAGTCTTCCGCCACAGATTGGGCATTCTTTGACAGAACTTAGCCGCAAGTATTCTCCACTTTCACTCTCACTCATTGCCCAACACCTCAAACCTCAATAGAGACTGTCTGCACTTGCCCAAGAAATATCTCATTCAACACAATTCTTAGTTGATTTCTTTATTAAGGCTTACTTGATCTAGTCGTGCCCATGCTTCCGAATAAATGCAACTATTCGTGTGTGAGCTTCTGATGTGCGTCTACGACTAAAGCTTTAAGTTTCGCCTTCCATCTGCCGTTGTGAAGAGGTTGAAATGCTTGGGTGAACTAGTTTTCATTGGCCTCGGTTTACATGATCATTTAGGGATAAGTCTCCGAGGCCTGGAGGAGACGAAAACAGCAGACAACGTCTTCATTGAACTCTACACCAGTCTGCTGCCAGGTTTTTCGGCTAGACATTTCGCAGAGATATCAGGAAAGAAACTGCAGACGCTTCTGAGGAGAGATCTTGAGGAAGAAGACGGAAAAGTCGTTTTGGAGGCAGCACAAGTCGGCAAAGCGGTTTTGCTTGTCCCAGGTGATCCTCTCATCGCAACAACACATGTCGCATTGCGGATTCAGGCTGAAAAACACAGAGTCAAAACACGAGTAATCCACGGAGCATCAGCGATTTCAGCAGTAATCGGTTTGTCAGGTTTACACAACTACAAGTTTGGGAAAACAGTGACTATTCCCTTTTCAGATGAAACTCTTTCTTTGACCCCATATGAGGTCATCGCTCAAAACAAGAAGCTCGGGCTTCACACGCTTTGCCTGTTGGACATCAAGGCAGAGGAGAAGCGTTATTTACAGATCAATGACGCTCTGAAGGAGCTAATGAAAACAGAAGCCAAGAGGAAGGAGAAAATAACCACCGTGGACACCGTTGTGGTTGGCGTTGCAAGAGCTGGAAGCAACGCGCCAACGGTGAAGGCGGGCTTTGTAAAGGATATTTTGAATTATGATTTCGGACAACCACCTCACAGCCTAGTTTTTCCAGGAAAGCTTCACTTCATGGAAGTTGAGGCACTGGTAGTCTTGGCTGGTGCACCTGAAACATTGAGAGGGTCTGCAGAATGAGCTTGGAAGAGCGTGTTTCAAGATACATTAGTTCCGCCGAAAAGGTTTTTCGACAAATGGCAGTTACCAAAGCTTCTGTTGACGTTGATTCTGACAAGGTCAGAGAGGTTGTGGAATGGGCTAGAGCTTACTTTGAGGATGCAAAACATTATAGGGAAAAGAAGAAATTTGAGGTGAGTCTAACTTCTGTGGCCTATTGTGAAGGCTTGCTGGATGCTCTCAGACTCTGGGGAACGGTGAAATTCGCATGGCCAAAGAAAGTAAAAAGGGTAAGATAGTTCTAGCCTCAGGTGTCTTTGACTTGTTACACTTAGGGCATGTTCGATTTTTAGAGGAAGCTAGGAAAGCTGGAGGCCCAAACGCTAAGCTCATAGTAATCGTGGCAAGGGACAGCACTGTGGAGAAGAAGAAGGGAAAGAGACCCGTAATGCCTGAATATCAGCGATGTGCCCTTGTTGCGTCACTGAAGGTTGTTGACGAAGCCATGTTGGGATACGAAGACTTCAGCATGGGAAAGGTTCTTGAAAAGATCAAACCAGATATTGTTGCTGTGGGTCATGACAGCCACATGAGCGGCCTAGAGCAAGCAGTAGGAGAGTATGTTAAGGAAAAAGGGCTGAAGATAAAAATCGTGAAGGTCGGCAAGTTCAGCTCAGACGAGTTGGATAGCTCGTCAAAGATCAAGCAAAAAATAGTCGAACAGTTCAAAAGATGAGTGTACATGTACAAGAGCTCAAGAAGTTGCATGCCGACCTACGTGCTTATCGCAATAAACGTAGCTGTTTACGGTTTAACATCTTATCTCAGCGGTGACATCTTTGAGACAAGCGGCGCAGTCATCCGGAGTTATGGGCAATTCAACCCTGACATCTTTAACGGTGAAGTGTGGCGGTTCTTCACAGCCATGTTCATCCACGCCAACATCGCACACATCCTTGGCAACATGCTCTTTCTGCTGATATTCGGGCTCAGAGCTGAGGACCTATTCGACATAAAAGAATACTTGCTGATCTACTTCGTAAGCGGGTTAGCGGGAGGTTTTCTCACGCTTTTGTGGCCTGATTCTCTTTCCGTGGGAGCTTCAGGCGCAATCTTCGGAATGCTCGGTGCCTGCACGATCTACGTAAGACGCGCGATCGGCCAGTCGATAATAACCGCGTTGCTATACTCTTTCTTTTTGTTCATGCTCAACATTGGCCCAAAGGTGAACTATCTGGCCCACCTTGGAGGTTTAGTTGCTGGACTGCTGATTGGCTACGTGCTGGCAGCATCGCGCAAACCTCGACAAGTAGTAAGGTACGAGCATGGTTTTCCCAGTTCTTATGGTGGATAAGAACGATTTTTGGCACGCGCAAAAGATACTCTGGCTGCACAATTGACAAGATGTCAGTCCTCAACAGGATTCTGGGTAAGAACCTAGGGGGAGGGGGGTAGGCGCTATCGGCCCTGAAAAACGCGCAATAGAAAGCATCTTTCTCAAGTATAACCATACTTCGTGTACAAGTTCTTGGAAATGGCCTAGCAGACTATTCGACTCTTCTCAATTCTTTAACAAGGTGGAGGTACTCTGCTTCAATCTTTCCGCCAGATTTAATGTATAGTACTACTCCCGGCGCCAAAGCGTCGAGGTAGGCAAGAGTGTGCACGACAAGTCTGTCGTAGCCCAACTCCCTAGTCTTGTTGAGCGCTGCGTTCATCAAGACCGAGCCTATTCCGCCCATTCGATAGGATGGAAGAACAAGTACGCCAAAGAAGGAGGCCTCGCCCCTTTCTGGATGAGGATCAACACCTGTAAGTCCAACAATTTTGTTTTCCACCTTTGCAGCGAGCCATGGAGATTGTCTCATCGATTCAGCAAACTCATTTAGGATCTTTTGATTCCCACCTTTTTGTTCAATCCACCAATCCCAGTATGGTTGTAATGCCTCAACAAAAACATGTGCTGCCTCATCCACATCATCATTTGAAACTTCCACTGTAGCTATTCCGCGGTCGACTCGTTCTTTTTCAAGAACTCTAGCAAGGTCCCACGCGATTCGCAGTATTCTTCTTACAGGTTTGAAATCGAACCGCTGATAGGCTTCGATATACGGTTGAATTGTCAGCACAGTGGCTTTCAGTTGCCTGCACTCCTTTGATGTAGCATACTTCAACGCGGCTTCTATCAACCCGTTCATGACATGCGGGTTTGAGAAGGCGTCCTTAACTGCAAGATACCTTGTTTCTACGAATCCTTCAGCTGCAAGGTTGAAAGCTCCAACGCAGCCAACAGCTTTAGCGCCTTCTTCAGCTATGAAGAAACCCTCTGGGCTGAAGGATGGAGGAGACATTAATCTCTTCACTTGTTCTATGGTCAGCGTCTCCAAGTTCCTGTAGGCTTTGTTGACCAGATTCAGGAATAGCTGTTCGTCACCAGGTTGATAGCTTCTGACAATCATGACCCAAGTTTCCATTCCTAGGTTGTTATGAAACAAATGCTCTGTCTAGACAGATATGAATTGTGGCAAGGAATAAACAACGGACAATCATCCCGTTTTTCTACCTACATAGAGTATATGATCACCCATTCCAAGTATTGCTGGATCATTACATGTTTGAAGAACAAGTTTCAGCCATCGATTCCACTTTTCCTTGTCTCTGTAAATCTTGTTTGTCGCTTCTTGAAGCCTTGATGACAATCCTTCACATGACGCCATCTCCAATGTCTTAAGTCCAACGCTCTCGAACAGGTCCTTCACTTCAGTTGGAAAGAAGAAGTAAGCATCCACCTTGGAGAATCCTTTTCCACCCTTGTGTGGAGTTGGGTGGCCACGATGAATTCCAAGGCTAAAGAGCTCTTCGTGAGACGGCTCGACAATTTCGTCTGGGATTATCTGCAAAAACGCTCGGAACACACCGTACCTGCTGGCTACAGAAACAAACATTGGCGCGTCTTTCTTTGCCACTCTCACAATTTCTCTAGCAGCCTTTTCTCTCTCTGGGCGATCGAGCAAATGCGAAAAAGCCCCGAGACACAGCACAGCATCAAAAAGCTCGCTGTTGAATCCTGACAGGTCGGCTATGGAGCCCTCTGTGATTTTCTTCACGCGATTCCCAACACCAGCGTTTGCAATCTCTCGTTTGGCAATGTCTAAGCAACAAGGAGAAAGGTCGAGCAAAACAACATCATAGCCCCTCTGAGCAAGGTATACTGTATATCTTCCAGGTCCACCACCAGCATCTAGTACTAATCCACCTTTCTGTGGCAAGTACTTGTCAAGATAATGCTTTGTCACTAGAAATTCTAACAAGTGGTAAGCGTCCTGATCAAGCCGCGCCCACTCTTCCTCAGCGTGGTTGTCATAGTATTTCCTGACTACTTGGCACACAACAGGAATTAGGGAATATGAACCACAAAAATCTTTCGAAAAGGCTCATCTTGGCGCACAATGGGCGTAGAGGATTGCAGCTGCGCGATGAGGTTCATGGATACTCGTATACTCCAACGTCTACGTAATGGCCGTCAATGAGGTAGTAGTCTTTCATTGCACCCATCTTCTTGAAGCCTTGATGCTGAAATGCGCCGGCGATGTGCAGGCTAGTTTCGGGCGCATAGCCGAAAATCTTGTGGTAGCAATATCTTTCTTTGAAGCTTGTGACCGCATCGACTAAGGCTTCCGCAGCTTCGGCGCATTCTTTGGCTTCGTCAAAGATAGCTTCTTCAAACCTTAGACAAGCGAAAGGTAGCAGATAAGTCCTAAACTGAAGATACCCAAGCAGCCTGTTACCTTTGAAACAGCCGAAACAACATTTTCCCACGTCGGATTTGATTCCTTCGTACCAATGTCTGCTCTCTTCTTTTGTCACAGGAGGAATCCTGTGACTTGATTTCGTGGACTCAGCACAATTCTGAAGGCGGTTGACTTCATCCAAATCGCGATTTTTGAGCTGTCTGATCTGTATGTGTGCTTCGCGCCTACCCGGTGAGTTCGGCGCAATATGCGTAGCCGATGTTCTCTCCAGTTTAGGCGTGCAAGGGGCAAGCTCGAGACCCATTATGAAGTGTTTTCTCCAAGAGCTATCAATGTAAACCGCCTCTGTTTCGCATGCCTCTCTCTTGAATCCAAACTTGCTGTAGAGACTAAGTGCTCTTTCATTACCGTCAAAGACGCCGAGCATAAGTCTGCGGAATCCTAATTCTCTGGCAGCATGTAAAATCTCTTTCATTAGTCCGCTGCCAACTCCCTTTCCCCAATGTTTCCTCCTTACGCTTATACCAAGCCAAGCCACATGTCGATCCCTACCAGCTGTTCGCCACCATATACTAGCGTCACCAGCTGGCTCGCCGTCTATTTCAGCAATGATATGTTTGGTTTCATTTTCTTCCAAATCCTTCTTGACGAACTCTTCGACTTCATGCTCAGTTCTATAGTAGATGCTAAGAGAATACTTCGCAACTTCAGGATCATTCACGATTTCAGTCAACCAATCTGCATCGATGAGCAAAAGGTTGCGAAACTTCAGTTCCAACGCCAATTCACCGTGGACCAAAAGAACAGGCTGCCGTGAAAATAACCTTTTCCCAACGACGTAGTCAAGAAAACGCGTTCAAAGGCTACGGAAGGGTCAAGACCTCAACCTTGACTTTATGTCCATCCTTCAGCTTGAGGTATTTTCTAAGAGGAACAGGCGCGATGATTTCGAGTACTGATGCATCGTAGTGACTTCTCAGAGCCGAGATCAAAGCGCCTTTCACCTTGTTCTCTACGATGACTGGATAGCACTTTACCGATCCGAAGGTTCGGTCTTCACTCTTGAAACCTTCAATCTCTACAGCGGGGTAAGCCTCAAGCTCGTTTCGAGCCTTAATATCATAATCTGTTGTGAGCCTCAGATTCAGCGTGCCTGGGTAAGGGTCAAAACCGAGTTTCTCAATGAACTGCTTTCTGTACTTCTCCTTTGAAATGTAGTAGGCTCCTTCGCCTAGACCAGTAAAAACAGTGCCTTCCAACATTATTGAAGGCGGATAGGTGGCTTCCATGAGAAAGCGCAAGGTCGAATAGAGTTTGTTTAACTCTTTGATGCCTTGGTGTGCGATTCTTACAAGGCAGCCTTCAGGCGTTATAGTTCTCTTGATCCAGCCTTGACGGTCAAGCTCAATCAGGTAGCGTGAGGCCGTCTGCTGAGATATATTCAACTTTTCGGCTAAATACTCGGTTGAAATCTTGGCTGTTCTCCGATGGGCCCCCATCTCAGCTAATTTGAGAAGTGTGAATAGCTCACGGTGTACCTGACCTTCACTCATCGCAGAGCCCTAATGTCCTTTTACTACGAAGTGGATCTTTCCATATTTAAGTGGCTCGAAAAAGCTGCCAGGTAGAAAGTTTAAACTTGTTTAAACAATTCATAGGTAATCTTTATTTTTCCCAAGATACCACCAAACTTGGTGATAGACGTGCCTACTTCAAAGGCCCTGGATGTTACCTTGCTCGCTATGAACGCAGCCCTCTACGCTGCTGTCGGATACCTCATTTACTTCATCTTTCCTGTCGTCGCCCCAACGATTGGCGGAGTCAGATTTTGGCCTGTCGTCGTGATTCCTGCAACGTTTGCTTTGCTCTTCGGTCCAATCGTAGGGGGCGGCGGTGCGGCGATTGGCATCTTCATAAGCGACATGTTGATACACGGCGATCCCTTGCTCAGTCTAACAGCGGGAGTAACCTCAAACTTCGTATGTTTCGGACTAATCGGCTACCTGTCACGCAAGAAGCTGGATTGGAGGAAAACCTTCGCAACCCTTGGAATCGGTGTTGCGATACTAGTAACGCTTGCGTATCTAGTGATAACACCCGAAACAATCGTGAACTATTTTGGTACCACGCTTGAACAAGCATTGTGGAACGTCTATTTCGTTCTTGCCATATTTGTTGTCAGCTATGTGATAATTATTGCGATAGGATATGTTCGACCAAAATGGCGAAGCTTTGGCGCAGCTTCAGTCGTGGGATCCATCGTCGGAAGTGCAATAATAGGACTTGGCGTTTGGGGATACACGCAGTTCATTGCTTTACCTGCAGCTATCGGGGGAGCCCGCGACTTGCCATACTACGCGGGTTTGATACTCTTCGCATGGACATTCGCAACGGAAATACCGTTCATGGTGATACTGGTTCCACCCATCGGCGAAGCATGCTACAGGGCCTTTCCTTCTCTGAGACCCAAGCAAGAAGGTTAGGCTAACGTGAAAACCACCAGAGCTTTCAGTCCGTCTGGAATTTCTAGCTTTTTCGAAATATGCGACACAATGCCCAATGGTAGTCTAATCTCGGATCTAGAAAGAGTTGGTGCCCGTGGAGGCGGTTTCGGGATCGAGAAGGGGACCGCAACAGAGGTCACTGTTTCAAATGCACGAACTAATCGTATTCGTGTTTTCATCAATGGGAAAGAAGCCCCGGAGGCCAAAACGACAAGGCTTGTAGCGGAAACGTTGCTGAGAATAGTCAAGAAAACACACAATATCGTCGTCAAGCACCAAGTTGAGGTGCCAATCGGTGCCGGTTTTGGAACAAGCGCGGCAGGAGCCCTGAACACTGCTTTGGCGCTCTCGAGAGCCTTAGATCTAGACTTGACCTACAATCAGTTGGGGAGGATCACACATGTCGCCGAGGTCAAATGCAAGACAGGCCTAGGCACCGTGGGACCATTAATGATTGGCGGCTGCGTACTCACCTTAGAACCCGGCGCGCCTGGAATCGCCCTTCTCGACCGCATACCCATAACAACAGATCATGTGATCGTTGCTGGAGTTCTTGGAACTACACCAACGAAAGAAGTATTATCGTCTCCTGAAAAACGCCGTGAAGTGAACAAGTGGGGAAGGAAGACTCTAGAGGAAATTCTTTCGGCGCCATCGCTTGAGAATTTTCTATCCTGTTGCCTTGCCTTTGCCGAGAAAACAGGTTTTATGACAGACAACCTGCGAAGACTGGTGAAGCTCGCGGAAAGAGCAGGCGCCATTGGAACAGCACAAAACATGGTCGGTGAAGCGATTCACGCGCTCACAACATTGGAAAAAGCTCAGAAAGTGGTTCAAGCTTTTAAAGAGGTCTTGCCTCAAGAAAAGATCATCACGTCAAGAGTGGACACTCAGGGCGCCAGATTAATAGGTTGAAACAAGAGATGGAGAACAGATATGAGAACGTTGCTGTCGGCGGCACATTCGACGAATTCCACAGAGGGCACAAGATCCTGCTGATGAAAGCTTTTGATGTCGGCAAACACGTGTTGATCGGTCTCTGTTCTGATGAGTTCGCTCAGAAATTGAACAAACCTCATCCTGTTGCGTCCTACAATCACAGATTAGAAGACTTGAAGACTTTCCTGCAAGAACATGGATTGCTTGAAAGAGCCAAAATTATACCGCTGAAGGACCCCTACGGAGTGACTTTGTCAAAAGGATGTATTGAAGCCTTAGTTGTCAGCAAGGAAACTGAACCTATAGCATTGGAGATTAACAAGAAAAGAAAGGAAACCGCTTTGCCCCCACTGAAGATTGTGGTCATTGAAATGGTTCCGTCCGAGAATCATGCTCCTATTTCCACGACCCGAATTCGACGTGGAGAAATAGACCGCGAAGGACATCTCCTAACGCAAAAGAAAAAAGATTAAGCTCCTTCTGGACTACTCTATAATTGAAGCGATGGTTCAGTGCAGAGGACAGGAACAGCCAAGCTTCCACTTCATTACGGAAGAGCACCAAGATACTTAGTCGTTCGTATGCGAAAGCTTGCTAAAGAAATGATGACCATCATTATCGATGAGTATGGGTCAGATGAGTTTTTAAAGCGGATATCTGATCCTTTCTGGTTTCAAGCTTTGGGATGTGCTCTGGGATATGACTGGCACTCGTCAGGGGTGACTACGGTCGTCACAGCCGTCCTAAAACACGCTGTTGACCCTGGAGTTCATGGCATTGCTGTTTGCGGTGGAAAAGGCAGAGCCTCTCGGCTCGCACCAGAAGAGATTCGGACTGTTGGAGGAAAGTTTGGTTTCTCAAACGAAAGAATCGAAACTCTGCGCTATGCAAGCAAAATGAGCGCGAAAGTTGACAACACGGCCATCCAAGCGGGCTACCAGCTCTATCATCACACGTTTTTCATTACCGAAGACGGAAAATGGGCAGTTGTACAGCAGGGCATGTGCGCACAAGATCGCACAGCAAGACGCTATCACTGGCTCTTTGAGAACGTGAAAGAGTTTGTTGTCGAGCCACACAATGCAATTGTCGGGGATGCAAAACGTCAAACGTGCTTGAATATGACAGCCCGAGAGAGCGAGGGATCCAGGAAAGCATCTGTGGACATAGTCAAGGAGACGCCTAAGAAGTTGATGCGAATGCTAGCGTCTGTCAGACCTGACTTTCAAAAATCATTGGGCGAATGGTTGCCAACAATTGCGGATACGGCAGGGAAGAGGAACTCGGCTGACGTTCTCTCAATGCCGTGGAACATAAACTGGAAAACCATGCAGCAGATCTACGAGTTCCAACCAAGCAATTACGAAGAACTGCTGGGCTTCAAGGGTGTCGGACCCACGACGGTAAGAGGCCTTGCACTAATTGCAGAACTGATTTACGGCGAGAAGCCAAGTTGGAAAGACCCTGTCAAGTATTCCTTTGCTTATGGAGGAAAAGACGGAGTCCCCCACCCTGTTGATCGTAAGGCCATGGATGAATCGATTCAAATCCTCAGACAGGCGATTCAAGAAGCAAAGGCAGGCGACAAAGAAAAAATCCGTTCCTTGCAAAGGCTTAGACGATTTGTTCTCTCATCATCCAACCAGGACGTATAATGGTCATCTTGTTGGCTAGCAACAAACGATTACGTAAAGCTCAAATTGCATGATTTCCGTTACTACTGTTGCGACTTGAACGACTTTGATCTGTTCCCGCGGCATGCCTATATATGTCTAACGGAGAAGTAAAATCGAGAGGACTTTACCGATGCCAGCTCGATTGCCAGAGTCGAAACACTTTCGAATCGAGAAATTGGCAGAAGGTGTCTACGCTGCAATAGCGTCTGAGAATGGTTACGCTATCTGCAACGCCGGCATTATCGACGCAGGCGAGAAGACTGCTGTCTTCGACACGTTCATCTCTCCAGAGGCGGCTGAAGATCTCCTGAAAGCAGCTGAGCAGTTGACTTCGCACAAGGTTACCCACGTTGTCAACAGTCACCATCACAACGACCATATTCGCGGCAATCAAGTTTTTTCTTCTGATGTCGATGTTGTCAGCACTGTACTGACCCGTGAAGGAATTGCTCGAAATGAGCCCAAAGAAATCAGATGGGAAAAGGAGAACATTCCCAAGGAAATTCTCAATGCACAGTCAAAGCTGAAAACCGAAAAAGACCCCAAACGACGCCGAGAACTAGCCTGCTCGATTGTCTACTATCAAGCAATCAGCAAATCACATCCTCAACTGAAAACACGACTACCAAACATCACTTTTGAACACAAGCTCGTAATACACGGAACACAGAGAACGGTCGAACTTCTCCCTCTTATTGGTCACACAGCCAGCGACATTGTTCTCTATCTGCCAGAAGAAAAGATTGCTTTTATGAGCGATTTGCTTTTCATCAACATACACCCGTACCTCCCAAGCGGCTTTCCAGAATATTGGAAACAATCTCTTGCCAAAGTCGAAGCTTTGGGAATCCAGACTGCTGTTCCCGGCCACGGTCCCGTAGGTCGATCGGCAGATCTCTCGGTCATGACTCAATACATTCAGACCCTCGAAAGCATTGCAGAGAACATGGTAGAATCAGGCAAATCAGCAGAGGAAGCTCATCTTCAACCCGTTCCTTCACCATTTGACACTTGGTGGTCTTTTGACAATTTCTTCACTATGAATCTTGAGTTCCTTTGCAAGCGCGCAACTCAAGCAACGCAAAGAAAGCGAGCCCCTCTATGAATATCATGGACAACAGCACGATTAAGAAAACCTTGCGAGACTGCGACGCAACCTCGATACTAGTATGTCCCCGTGAAAAGTAGAGCGACTCAGCCGCTTCGAAACAGTTCGAGAAGGAAAACTGCTCTTGTTGATTATTGGTCAGAGAAACGTATTAAGCCAACCCTGTCAAGAAATTCATGGTTCACGCATGGAAGGACTACACATGGAAACAATGGCTGTCAAAGTCGAAGAGCTCGCGGTCAGCTATGGCTCCTTCGTAGCAGTCGAAAACCTATCATTCAACGTGAAGAACGGAGAAATCTATGGATTGCTCGGACCCAACGGAGCAGGCAAGACGACTACGATCAAGGTTCTAGTAGGCGTTCTGGAGCCACGTTCAGGCAAGGTGGAGATTTACAATACGCCGCTCACAGATGAAGTTGCCGCGAAGAGCCAGATCGGTTATGTTCCGGAAGAAGTGGTCTTGCTTGACTCACTTACACCGAGAGAGTATTTCGAGTTTGTAGCCTCAATAAGACGTCTAGACCGTCAAGGAGTCAATTCCAAGCTTGAAAGGTTCGCATCTGCATTTGAACTCAAACAATACTTTGACACTCCAATTGCTGCTTTATCTATGGGCAACAAACAGAAAGTCGCCATTGTCACCGCCTTACTACACGATCCGAAACTTCTAATACTGGACGAGCCCCTGATAGGCTTGGACGCTCGTTCTTCGAAGATCCTAAAAGAACTCATAACATTTCACGCAAAGAAAGGTGGAGCTGTCATATTCTCGACGCACATCATGGAAGTCGCCGAAAAACTATGCACTAGGGTTGGAATAATAAACAAGGGGAAAATAGTGAGAGAAGGCACTGTGGACGAGTTGCGCAAGCTTGTCAGAAGCGCAGAAGGCTCACTGGAAGACATTTTCTTGAAAGTGACTGAGCAAGAAGCCGGAATGCAGGACATAATAAAGGCTTTGGAAGAGGATTAAGACCCAGTGAAGTTTTCTGAACTCTGGCGGCTCTCAGGCAAGGTCTACAAAGAAGTCTCCTTCCAATCCATCTTCTTGCTCCGCGCCGGCTCAACTCTTCCTCAAGGCAGAAGGGATATCAAGCAACTTGTTACGAATGCAAGAGTAAGCACTTTTATCAGCAAGTTGGTTACAACGGTTTTCATAGCCGTCTTCGCCGTTGTGGTGTTCCTGCCTTTGGTAATTGGTCAGTTGGGCCCAGCTGTGCCAACGGAAGCAGCAGTCCAAGGCGGCGTCTCGGCATTTCTTGCTGTTGTGCTTTTCTTGATAGTTTTCATGGGACTTCAAATCTCGACATCATTTGTCTCTTCAAAAATCGTGGATGTCCTCAGCCCTCTTCCACTTTCAAAGCATGACATTTCGAGAATCGTCTTTCTATGTTTCATTAGAATCTTTGACATTCCTCTGATTGCTGCAGCGGTTGTCTTTCTAACCGTTTATTTTCTCATCGGTGGCTCAGTCTTAGGCGGCTTAATCTCTCTCGTTAGCATCATAGTTACTGAGATTTTTGCCCTAGCGCTTACCACGATCTCCGCGCGTTTCTTCTATTTGAAAGTGGCAAGCTCAGGCGGCAGGTCAAAATGGCAGACTTTTCTGAGATTCGTGTTCATGCTTGTATGGATTCTTCCAACCTTCGCAGCATATTTTGTTGTAAATTTCGCAAGAGACATAGTCTCATCCTTTGCACACCTTACGCAAAGTTTTTCTTCTTTTTTCCAGATCCTAGTTCTGGTTTACCCATTCTCCTACGGGTTCTTAGTGTCCTATGCCACTTTCTTCCGTGGAGTTGATTACGCCACTCTGAGTCTCTCTATCGCCTCGTCCATAGCATACATAATCGTTGCATACTATTGTCTCAAATGGGTAACGCAAACTGTGAGAAAAATCGGGCTTGGAGCTACAGTCAGAAGCCTTACAGAAGCCGTGAAGGACACGCATATCAATCCCCAAATCCCATGGCTTGGAATTATCCGCAAAGACTTGAGGGTCGCTTCAAGAGCACCCTCCTACGCAAGTCTGTTCCTTCTGCCGGTCATACAGACAGTCGTTCTTGCAGCAGCCTTCTCCTCTTTCAACGAAGTCGGACTAAGCACTGCGTTGGGGATTCTAACCGGAATATCAATGATCACGCTTCTGCTTCCTCCGACTCTGCTGTCCATAGAAGGCTTAGGTTCTGCTTACACGCGGCATCTTCCTATGAAGAAAAGAACACTGATCACTGCGAAAACACTGTTGTCAACGGTCACTTACATGATTTCTCTCGTCGTACTTTCAATCGTTGCATATGCCCTCGGAAAGAACTTCTCATTAATCTTGACCTTTGGAATGATACATGTGCTTTCAGAAGCCGCCGCCATCATGCTCGAACTGATAATCCTAATGAAGAAGTTTTGGAAAGAAGGATTCGCATTGGGCAATATCTATTCGAGAATTTCCACTTACATATTGATCCTAATCCCTGGATACATCGTGGCCAGCATACCGATAGTCAGCGCTTTTGTCGTGTTCTTCTTCGCAACACCTTTGGCCTTGCCAATCTTCTTCACTGCTGCAATTGCAGAGTTCACACTGATGGCGGCAGTGGTTGCACTTGAAAAGTAGTCTACATTCTCATATCAGCATAGATTTGGGAACAACAAAATGAAGAGAAAGATGATTTAAACCCATAACTTTCAGCGAATTCAATGGCCTCCTCAGTTGGAAACGCGATCGCGTCCACACCTGCCTTTATCGCGAGTACTTCTGTTTCGGCTCTGTCCCTGTACTTCGGCCGCATACAACCAAGGACTAAGGGCGTCCTAGCAAACATCACTCTTGAGGTTGCAATGACTCTGACTATTTCAATCAGTCCTGGAGGCCTGACATTTTCCAGTTCAGTTCCACGTATTGGCATAAAGGCAATTATCACAAGCGCCGAAGGCTCATACTTAGATATCATTTGCAGAGCATGGAACTCGCCTTCAAGCTTCCCGTAGTGAAGACCAACAATCACGTGGGGCACAAACTCGATTCCGGCCTCACGCAAAGCCTTCAACGAATCTTCATAGTCCTCGACTGACACATCTAGCTTGTAGATTTCTCTAATAGTCTCATCAGAACCAATAATGTCTATGAGAGCTGCATCGATTCCCGACTTTTTGAGAGCCTTGGCGGTTTGAAGATCGATTACACCAGTATGTGCAAAGACTGTCAAGCCTAGCTCACGTTTGACCCTCGCAATGGTGCCTACAAATTTCCCAAGAGGCACAACGCCGCTGGGCAAGCATCCGCCGCTTATTAGGCACCCTTTAGCCCCATTTTCTTTCAGATGAACACATAGTTCAAAAAGTGCATCAGGCGTTGTCGCAGGGTACATCGTGTTTAGCACTACCCCCTCACAGTGTTTGCACTTTAGAGCACAACCTTTGCCGGTGACTGAGATCGTTGGAAAATCGTTCGGCGAGGAAGAGTAATGACTTGTTTTATAATACATAAAGCTCGGTGCATAAAAGCGAATTTTCCTTTTTCCGCCAAGGAAAATGCCCTGTTCTATAAGGTATAAAAGCTCTCTTCTGTCCATCCGCCAGAGCCTTTCAGGCGAGAGTTGAATCATTGTTCTCTCGTAGGATTGTTCCACCATTCTGTTAATACTTTTCGTTTTCCTGCTCTTCTTGTGGTTCTCTGTAGTCTTTTGAGATTATTGGTATGGTCTGCATCGCATCATCTATTGCAGAGAGAGTATCCGACATTTTTCCCAAATACCCACGGAAGTTCAGGGCCTTGAAAACCGCCACCCCTCTTTCTGTGATAGCATACAGTGTCTTCTTGGGCAAGACCCGCTCTTCAATCAGTCCGTTTGCGGTCAGAAAGCTTAAGCGCCGATTAAGTATGGTGCAGTCCATGCCAGTCTCGTACGCTATTCGGTCAGTTGTCAGAGGCTTTCTTATCAAAGCTTCCAGAATTGCCTCATATGATTCCAGCTTTGACCTACCCACGTCTATACACCTTTTGTTCGCGTCTTGTTCTGTTGTGCATAAATCGTTTGTGAATCCTCAATACTTAGCAGAGAGCACGTTCGGTGTGAACCCTATTTTTGCACAAATCTTCTGCCAGTGATCTTGGTTGGAGTTATTACGCAGATTCTCACAGCATTCAGTTCGCTTTCCCTATTCTTTCCGGGTCTGTTCATGTATTCGTCGAAGCTTAATGGAATACGATATTTGTCTATAAGTTTTTGAAGAAATGGTATCATCTCTTTCTTGTCATCAACGACTTCGACAGTTCCAAACAAAATCACACTCTTGAACATCGTTGCGTCAGACAAAGCTTCGTCCACCTCAAAGCAGACGTTTGGATTCTCTCTAAGAAGATTCATCTTCAAGCCTTTGCTACATGTGTGAAAAAATAGCTTGCCTTGGGAATATGCAAACCCGACTGGAACGACATATGGCCAGCTTTCCATGGACATTCCAAGCCTGCCAACCCGAGTGCAGACGAGAAACTGCTCGGTCTCTTCAGAAGTCATTTCCTCAATCATTTCAACGTGTGATCTCCTTCAAAGTTTTTGAGTCTTACTTGAAGGATCGACAATTTATTTAAACATGCTCTCGCTGAGTTCTTGCTCTGAAAGGTAGAAACTCTTTAATCCCACTGAGCACTTCTGCAAAGCTGCTGAACATCCTTTCAAATTTGTGAAACTTATGGGCAACAAGCCATGCTTGCCAGAACATATTCGTGTTTCTGCAGGTTCTGCAGCAGTCTTGGGATTGATGAATGCGAAAATTGACGTTGCCCCGACAACTGCCTATTTAATGACATATACACGAGGCAAGTGCAACGCAAACTGCAGTTTCTGCCCGCAAGCCAGAGAAAGCCACAGTAGAACAGACATGCTTTCAAGAGTCTCGTGGCCCTCCTACCCAACAAAGCTTGTCGTAAACAGAATACACGGAGCCTTCGAGAAAACCAAGATAAAGCGCGTCTGTATCCAAGCCCTTAACTATCCTGAAGTGTTCATCCACGTGCTGGCTCTGGTGAACGCAATCCACACGCAGACTCGCATGCCGATCTCGGTTTCGTGCCAGCCCATTAAGCGCGAAAACATTTCGAAGTTGGCGGAGGCAGGAGCTGAAAGAATCGCCATTTCCCTAGACGCTGCGACGAAGGAAATTTTCACCAAGATCAAAGGCGTCTCTGCCAGAGGTCCTTACAGTTGGGAAGAGCAACTAAAGCTGCTAGACGAGGCCGTCAGCGTATTCGGAAAAGGAAAGGTCACCACACACCTAATTGTTGGGCTCGGAGAAACTGAAAAGCAGATGGCCAAAACAACACAAGAATGCACAGACATGGCTGTTCTTCCAGGGCTCTTTGCTTTCACGCCGATTCCTGGAACTGCACTCGCCAACGCCATGCCGCCACCCATTGAAAAGTACAGGCGAATTCAAGTCGCAAGGCACATGATCTTGCATGGAATCGCTCGATTTGAAGATATGAGTTTTGATGAGAAAGGCCGTCTGATCGATTTTGGCGTTGATGAACAAATATTGATGCAGGTCATTGAGATGAGCGGGCCTTTTCTCACATCTGGTTGCCCAGGCTGCAACCGTCCATATTACAATGAGAAACCAAGCGGTCCAATCTACAACTATCCAAGAAGGCTGACGCAAGACGAGCTTTCAGAAGTGAAGAGGCAATTGGGCTTTTCATAAGTGAGGCTGAGATTTGCTATCTTGATCTTGGAATTTGTCGGTAGAAAAATCTATGTGCAGGATATACATTTATGGACACTTGAATGGTTGTTGAGAACTTGGTAGAAGCCCCTGTGGAAGACAAGAGAATATCCCTCAAAGAAGCTGTGAAGCTTGTTCCAGATGGTGCTCACCTTTTCTGGGGCGGCTTTGGTTTCCAACGCCCACCGATGGCTTTCGCCTACGAGCTTGTCAGACAGAAGAAAAGAGGCTTAACAATCTACACATGCGGCGCAGAAATGGACATCGACATTCTTTCAGGCGCAAGAGTTGTTTCACGTTACGAACTGGCGTTCTATGCAATAGAAGGAATAGGCCTCGTGCCCAACATCCAAAGAAGAGTTCGAGAAGGCGTCATAGAAATAGAAGACTACTCCAACCTTGCGATGGCCCTACGTTTTTTGGGCGGAGCACTCGGAGTGCCGTTCATGCCGTTGAAGAGCATGCTTGCAACTGACATGCTTGCAAAGAAAAGGTTCAGATCAAAGAAAGCAGAAGTAATCGACTGCCCATTCACGGGAGAAAAGGTTGTTCTTGTTCCCTCAGTCCGACCAGACTTCAGCATAGTCCACGCCTCACGTGTGGATCCAGAAGGAAACGTGCAAATAGATGGAATCACGGGTGAAGACGTAGAAGGCGCTAGAGCAGGAAAGAAAGTCATCATCATGGCCGAAGAAATTGTTGACACCGAGTTTATACGTTGCCAGCCTGACCAAACGGTCATCCCCAACATTTATGTTACCCATGTTGTTGAATGCCCATGGGGTTCACACCCGATGATGGTTTACAACTATTACGACTATGACATGGAGCATGTTCGTAGGTACTACGAGCAGTGTAAGACGGAAGAAGGATGGCAAAAATACTGCGATGATTACATAACAAGCGTTGATGGCCACAATGAGTTTCTGCAGAAGATAGGCATACAAAGACTCATGAAGCTCAGGGCCAAGAAGCCATTTCCGTACTAAGAGGAGGAAAAGAATATGGTCAAGTCAACTAAGCCAGAAGAATTCAACACACTCGAACTCATGGCAGTTTGCGGCTCCAGACAGATAAAGAACGGAGAAGTCGTGTTCATAGGAACAGGCTTGCCGATGATTGCAGCTCTGCTGGCAAAACGAACACATGCTCCAGGTGCAAGAATCGTCTTTGAGGCTGGATTTATAGATTCAAATGCCAAAGACATAGCCCTTTCGATCGCAGACTCAAGGCTAGGCTGGCGTGCATCAGGAGCAATCGGGCTGATTGAAACTCTGGGGCTTATGTTGCAGGGTGGACACGTCGACTTGGGATTTGTCGGCGCAGCACAAGTTGACATGTACGGAAACATAAACACGACCTACATCGGAAGTTTCGAAAAGCCGTCGGTTAGGCTGCCTGGAAGCGGAGGGGGAAACGACATTGTATCTTCAGCCAAGCGCATAGTGGTCATGATGACACATGAGAAGAGGAAAATGGTCACCAAGCTTGACTATCTTACAAGTCCAGGCTTCCTTGACGGCCCAGAAGCGAGACAGAAGGTTGGACTACTTGGAGGCGGCCCGTCCCTTGTCGTCACCAACCTTTGCCAAATGGATTTCGAGCCTCAAACAAAGCGGATGAGGCTAGCAACAGTCCATCCCGGAGTGACGGTTAAACAAGTATTGGAAAACACAAGTTTCGACCTGATTATGCCAAGCAACGTACCTACGACAGACTTGCCCACCTGCGAAGAGTTGGAACTTCTGAGGGTTATAGACCCTACCGGCATCTACATTCCAAGGACTAAATAGGAGCAGTTGTCAGCGGCTGCGCAAGCTTAGGCTTCTGCCGAGTGACCTGCTCGACTATTCTCCAGAATTCTTCTTCCGTAAGACCCTTCTTAAGGTCTTTCATCAACCTCTTGATTTGGTAAAAAGTCATCTGCGATTCGCCCTTGTCTAAGGCCTCTTGGATTCCCCTGATTCGCCTCACTATTTCCTCTACTTGCACAGGTGTAGCCTTAATCTCTGCCATTTTCAAACGGTCTTCAACTACGCTCCTGCCAGTTTGTCTGCCTAAGTGGAAAGCGATTTCTCTCCCAACGATCTCTGGCGGAAAGGGTTCAAAGATTATCGGATTTGCAAGTATTGCTTTAAGGTCTTCATCCATTTCATACGAGAAAGAGTTGTCACCTATTATGGGCTTGTGAAACTGAATGGGCAAAGCGAAAGCCTTCTCTACCAACTGTGAGAGTCTGTACAGTTTTCCCATGTCAACTCCAGTGTCCACATCATAAAGCAACTCCAAGGCCGTGCAGACTTCCTCCAAGGGTGCACAGCCTGCTCTTTCGCCAAACCCGGCGACGCATGTGTGTACACAAGACACACCTTCTTCCACGGCTGCCAGTGTGTTAGCAGTTGCAAGGCCAAAATCGTTGTGACAATGGACAGACAGTGGGACTTCTTTCTTGACGAGCTCCGATAGACCATCCCGTATATGCGATATGAGATAGTGCATGGACAAGGGCCTCAAGAATCCGACAGTATCTGCAATTACCAGCCTATCGGCTCCAGCCTTGACGACTACCTCAAAGATCTGCAGAATATCCTGCAGCGGCGTTCGCGAGCCATCCGTCAAGATGAAGTCGACTTTCGCCCCATGCTTCTTGGCGTATTCAACGCATTCGACAGTTTTCTGCAAGACTTGCTCTTTAGTCATCCTGAGTCTGTACTGAAGCTGTAGCCCATTGAACGGGGTGAATAAGGAGACTTCTCTTATGCCGCATTCTAGGCATGCGCCCACGTCGCTTTTGACGATCCGCGCCAAAGCGGCAAGGCTGGTCTGTTGGAAACCTTCATTAGCAATCTTTTTGACGGCATTCTTTTCTTCTTCGGAAGACCCCGGGAAACCCACGGAGATTATGGACACGCCCATCTCATCCATCATCTTAGCCAACTTAACCTTTTCAACATAGGTCAAGAAAACAGCTGGTGTATGGACTCCTTCTCTAAGCGTTTCATCATGAATAAAAACCCTCTTGGCAAGTTTCGGTGGCAGGTTCTTTCTCAGATGGTTATAGTTTGTGATTAGACCTTGAGCCTCAAGCTTCTTGAATATCGTCTTTCTCATTAAACGCACAATCCAACAAAGTCAAGTCCAGACTCATCTCCTATTCTCACAGCCACTGATATAAAAATTGACATAATCAGGCGAGTCCGAAGCTTGAGTCTTAAACTAATCTGCGCCACAAGCGACAAATCTTTTATAATCTATAACTAACATAGGAAATCACTGGTGTCAACATGGGCAGCATATGGCTTGGAGCATTTGTTGGCTTTTTGGTAACTGTTTTTCTAGGCTTTGCGTTTCCAGGATTCGGTGACTTGGCGGGCCATCTGATCGGAGGAATAGTTGCAGGAGTAATAGCTCGAGGAGTTGGCAGGGGAGTAATAGCAGGTTTTCTTGCTGGAATATTCGGTGGATTTGTTCTCGCGATAATAGCGGTAATAGCCGGAGGAGCCGTAGGAGGAATCCTAGGCGGAATCGTTGGAGGGCTGTTAGGCGTCTTGACAGGCATACTGATAGGAATTGCGGCAATGTTGATCAGCATTATTGGCGGAATAGTATCTGCTGTAGGCGGATTGATCGGCGGAGCAATTGCAAGCTAATAGCTTCAAGGCTTCGCCCTTTTCAAAGAGAGTACAAACATCCTTGCCCTACACGATTGCTTGAATGTCGGCGAAAATTTAAAATTGGATGGAACCTTAACCTATACCACTCTTGGTGTACGAAATATGGAACCCTTCTCATGGTGGAACGAGAAACAAAGAAACCTGATGGACGAAGCAAAGGCATTTGCCGACAAGAGCTTGCAAAGAGGAGAAGAGATCTTCTGGACAAAAGAGTTTCCGCATGAACTGTTGAAAGAGGTTGCAAGGAAAGGATGGTTTGGAACCGTAATCCCGCCAGAATACGGTGGAATGGGCGCCGGTGTTACAGGTGTAAGCATTGTAACAGAGGAACTGAGTAGAGTATGCTCAGCCTTGTCTGAGGCCTACGCAGTGTCCATGTTCGGCGGCGTTGAACAGCTCTTGACCTTTGGAACAGAAGAACAGAAACGCAAGTGGCTTCCAAGAATAGCGAAAGGCGAAGCCATAGGCGCCATCTGTATTACAGAGCCCTTCGTCGGTTCAGATGCTGCTGGAATCGAAACAATCGCCAAACCCGAAGGAAACAACTACGTATTGAACGGCAAAAAGCGCTTCATAACAAACGCCGGACTAGCTGATATCTACGTTGTTTACGCAAGAACCAGCGAAAAACCTGAAGACAAAGCAAAGTATCAACACCTCACCGCCTTCCTCGTAGAAAAGAACACGCCGGGCTTTTCTGTCGAAAAAATAAACGAACTTTCAGGATGGTTCGGCCTTCCAAACGGTTTCCTAGACTTCAATAATGTGAGAGTTCCAGAAGGAAACTGCATAGGTCCTGGAGGCGCAGGTTGGAAAGTGATGATGGCCGGCTTGAACTTTGAGCGCATCGTTTTCTCAGCAGGCATGCTTGGCCCAATTAGAGAGTCGATACGCCACGCAGTTGCCTATACGCAACGGCGAATACAATTCGATAAGCCAACCATCGACATCCCCTCAAACCAGTCTAAGATTGCAGAGATGCTTTCAGGACTATACACTTCACGCCTGCTCGTCTACCACGCTGCCTACCTTCTAGACCAGCACAAGGACGCAATGGTGGAAGCTGCAACCGCAAAAATGTTCACCTCAGACACGTTTGAGAGACTCATAAGTGACGCTGTCCAAGTGATGGGAGGAGACGGATGGACACGGTTCTACCCAGTAGAAAGCTATCTCCGAGACGCCAAGGTAAACCAGATCGGAGCGGGAACCAACGAGATCATGAGACTTGTCATTTTCAGAGGCGGACTGAAAGCAATGAGCAAAGATCTCACGATGCCGAAAAGGAGAATCCACCAGAAACTCAAGGTCCCAATATCAACAGTTGAACCCTGGCCCAGACTGGAACCAACCGAAGATACCGTCCTGAACATCTTAGCCGAAGACTACGTTGTGAACCCTGGCCTGTACATGGCTCGAGAAGACCTGAAAGAGAGACTCAAAGAGACAAGCGACGAGAAACTCGATGAAATTGTGAAAGACCTTGAAGCCAAAGGTCTAGCTAAGCTCTATCGTGACGGACGAAAAACAATAACACTTATGAAAGCAAGCTATGACGGACTACGCAAAGCTGGGCCTCTGGAAAAATACAGATGGTATCCAGACTGGCTGAGCAAAGATCTTGTCTTCTAGATTATCCCTGAATCTTCAAGACATCTACAGCCTGCTCTATTGTTTCACACTTTCCGTTGACTGTGGGCGATATTTGGGAAGTCTTTCGGGTGGTTTGCAGAGAAAATCATATCTTTTGTGCTGCTGGAAAAACCTTTTTAACAAAAAGGGTCGACTTACTACTCCTATCAAAAAGGTGGAGAAATTGACTGAAATAAAGAGAATAGCAGTCTTGGGCGCAGGTTTAATGGGACACGGAATTGCACAGGTCGCAGCGCAAGTCGGTAAGTTCGAAGTAAATCTGCGGGACATTGAACAACGGTTCATCGACAATGGTATGAACATGATAAGAGAGAGCCTGCAGCGATTCCTCAAAAAAGGCCAGCTGACTGAAGCGGACATGAATGCAATATTGGCAAGAATTCATCCTATGCTTGATCTTGGAGCGACTGTTGCGAATGCTGATCTAATAGTTGAGGCCGTCCCTGAGAATGTTGAGCTGAAGAAAGCCACGTTTCGAGAAGTAGACAGCTACGCCCCGGCCCACGCCATAATTGCTTCAAACACTTCTTCTGTCAGCATCACGGAAATCGCATCAGCCACCAAACGCCCTGAAAAAGTCTGTGGAATGCACTTCTTCAATCCACCGCAGCTCATGAAACTCGTAGAGGTGGTTAAGGGAGCGAAGACTTCAGACGAGACTGTTCAAACGGTCTTGGATGTCGCTCACAAGATGGAGAAGGAAACGGTGCTTGTCAAGAAGGACAGCCCCGGCTTCATAGTGAACCGCATACTCATCCCGTCATTAAACGAAGCAGTAGCTTTGTACTGGGAAGGAGTTGCGGACAGAGATGACATTGACAAGGCCATCAAGCTCGGACTAAACTGGCCTATGGGACCACTCACACTCTTGGACTACATTGGTCTAGACACAACACTCGCCATCGCTGACGTGTTAACGAAAGAGCTAGACCCCAAGTTTCATGCGACTACGGGACTGAAGCAGATGGTCAGAGCACAACTCCTTGGCAGAAAAACAGGTAAGGGCTTCTATGACTGGACGCAGAAGTAGACTTAGGAGTGAAAATTCATGGAACTGAAATACATAATCTATGAAAAAAGCGAAGGAATAGCCACAATCACTCTTAACCGACCTGAAGCTCTGAACGCCTTCAGCAAAGAAGTCGTAGAGGAAATACTGCTTGCATTGGAAGATGTTAAGATCGATGAAAACGTCCGCGTTGTCGTGCTGACCGGAGCTGGCGAAAAAGCGTTCTCCGCAGGAGCAGACATTAAAGCCATGGCAGGAATGACCCCACTGAAAGCTAGAGAGTTATCTCTAATGGGAGAAAAACTCTGTCTTGCCTTGGAAAACCTGGAAAAACCGGTTATCGCAGCAATCAACGGCTTTGCTCTAGGCGGAGGCTTGGAAGTTGCGATGGCATGCGATCTCCGCATAGCGTCGGAAACTGCCCGTATGGGACAGACAGAAATCAACATAGGTCTGATCCCAGGCTGGGGTGGAACCCAAAGACTGACACGACTGATAGGCAAGACAAAATCTAAAGAACTTGTTTTCACTGGCAAAATGATCGATGCAAAGACTGCTGAGAGTCTGGGCATCGTGAACATGGTTGTGCCAGCAGACAAGTTCAGAGAAACCGCTCGCCAGTTTGCCATTGATTTGGCATCAAAAGCTCCTGTAGCATTGAAAGTAGCTAAGGCGCTAATCAACAAAGGTGCAGACATAAGCCTCGACTCAGCGTTAGCGCTGGAACGGGAAGGCTTCGGGGTAGTTGCCTCCACGGAGGACTTGAAAGAAGGAGTCTCAGCCTTTACGGAGAAAAGAAAACCAGTTTTCAAGGGCAAGTAAGGCGCGCTTCTGAGCCTTTCTTGATCGGATTTTCCTTAGGACGGCATTGCAGCTCTGCCCTTGAAGGTGACTCTTGGAAAAGACCCTCAAAAACGATATATGAAAGCAGGTTGAAGCCCTACATCACACACTGCGTGTGTAGACAAGCAAGGTGATAGACGACGAGGCTAGTCATATTCGGTCCACCAGGTTCAGGCAAAGGCACGTACGTCTCGCGCTTACAAGCAAAATTGGGCGTAGACGTTATCGCCACAGGTGATATTATGCGGGAGATTATGAAGGAAGACACACCGCTTGGCAAGAAAGTTAAGACGTTTGTGGACAGAGGTCAATTGGTTCCTGATGATGTTGTGATACAAGTCTTGCAGCAGCGTTTGGCCAAGTCTTCCAGTGAGAAAGGCTTCATCCTAGACGGTTTTCCACGCACGATCGAACAGGCGAAAGCTTTGGAAAAGCTTGGCAAAATAGATGGTGTCATTCAGCTGATAGTGCCTGACTGGATAATCATTGAACGTTTGTCAACCCGCCGAATATGTGAGAACTGCGGAGAAGTGTACAATGTACGCTTCTTGAAACCCAAAGTGGACGGAATTTGTGACAAGTGCGGTGGACAACTTTACCAGCGCTCTGACGACACACCGCAAGTCGTGAAAGATCGCATAAGAGTCTATGAACACCAGACCGAACCCATTCTTCAATACTATAGGGAAAAGAAGGTTCCTTTCGTAGAGTTGAAGTGTGAAAGTTTCGACTTGACGCCTGAAGTGGCTGTTGAAAGCATCTTCAAGCGACTAGAACAGTTAGATCTGGTCTAATACCTCAAACTAATGCTCATATAAATACGAAACAAAGTGCTGCTAGTTGCTTCCGCAAAACAGTTTAGCAGTCGCCCAGTTCTTTCTTGAATGCTTCCGTTAAGTCTTTTTCCCAATTGTCTAACGCTTTCAGTTTTCCAAGGAAGAACCTTAGCACTGGGGGTTCAGACACAAACTTCAAACCCTTTACCAGATCTTTGTGCTTGTACAACCATTTTATCCTGTCAATTGCGTATTCAATGTGCGATACCGTGTAGACTCTTCTAGGCAGCGCTATTCTTGTCAGTTCAATGTCGGCGAAGACTTCTTTCCCTTCTTTGTCCCTGTCCATTGAAATGGTGCCTCTTTCCATACTTCTTATTCCTGAAGCGATGTAAAGTCCAGCTGCCAAGGCTCCTGCGGGATATTGAGACTGAGGAACGTGTGGTAGAAACCTCATTGCGTCAAGATGGCAGGCTAATCCGCCGGGGGGAGTGACCACAGGGATTCCGGCTTTGACAAGTTTGTTGACAAAGTATTTGATTTGCTCGATGGAGCAGCCTGCGAGATCAGGATCCACCATTTCTCTCATTCCAACGGACATCGCGCCTATCTCTCTCATGGACATGCCTCCGTACGTGAAGAAACCCTCGTAGACCGGGAGCCAGGGCTGTATCAGCTCGAAGAGCTTTTGATTGTTGGTCGCTAAGCAACCGCCTCTTACGCACGTGTTCTTTCTTCCACTCATGTAGTAGATGTCGGCGATGCTGCACATCTCTTTGACTATTTCTGCCACTGTCTGGTTCTCGTAACCTTTCTCTCGCTTCCAAATGAAGTAGGCGTTTTCACTGATCAGACTTCCGTCTATGACGAGGAGCAGGCCATTCTCATTGCAGATTTGCCTTATTTCCTTCAAGTTCTTCATTGAGTACGGTTGTCCGCCTATCAGGTTGGTTGTTGCTTCCATTCGTACAAAACCTATCTTGTCCTTTCCGTACTTCTTGATCACATTCTCAAGTTTCTGCGGGTCCATACATCCCTTGAAGGGATTGGTGCTTTCAGTTTTCAGCGCTTCATCGTAGTAGATTTCTAACACCTGCATCCCTTGGAGTTCGATATGTGCCTTAGTGGTGGTGAAATGGTAGTTTGTTGGGACAACGCCGCCTGGTTTGGCGAAGACCTTTGCCAATAGGTGTTCAGCTGCCCTTCCTTGGTGGACGTTCATGACGTACTTGTATCCTAGAATGTCCTCCACGGCCTTGGCAAACTCGTAGAACGTCATGCTACCCGCATAGGCGTCATCGGTTTTGATCATGCCAGCGAACTGGTTGTCACTCATTGCGTTTACGCCGCTGTCGGTGAGCATGTCGAGAAATATATCCTTGGTTTTGAGCAGGAACGTGTTGTAGCCTGCCTCTTCTATGGCCCTGAGTCTCTCATCAACTGGCACTAGCTGAATCTTCTGCACCATTCTGGCCTTGTGCATTTCGATCGGTATTTCTTCACCTGACGACAGCTTTATGGACATAATGCAAACCTCGTGAGAGTGCTGTTATCACATGTGCATTTTAATAATTCTTGACCAACATTAAAAGCTGCTTATTAACTTTGTTACAGATAGAAGAGAAAAAAGGATGCGGATGCGCGAATCTAAGCCTTCCGCACTGTGACGCTACCGTCCGCGTTTCGCTCAATTTGAAGCGGCTTGCCCTTTTTCCAGCACGCAAGAGCTATTTGCGGATGAATCTTCTATGACGCCCGTGGGGTCCATTATGCTGTTTTTCCGTAGTTGTTGGCGAGTAGAATTGCATCATATATGTCGACCACATTGTCATTGTTTATATCTGCAGCAACATTCCAGTTCGGATCACTTGGTCTGGAGTTGTAGGCGTTGGCCAGTAGGATGGCATCATAGATGTCAACAGAACCGTCAAAGTCAATGTCTGCTGTGGGCGGAGGCTTTCCAATCAAAGCGAACACGCTCAAGTGGTCCATTCTTGCCCAAACATAGCCAGCATAGCCCGGAATGTCAGACGGTATTGCAACACCTGTGTCGTTTTCCAGAGTCCAGCCTGTTCCATTCCAGTGGAACGGGCGCAATGTTGACTGCACGACAGGAGCGGATTTTGCTTCTTGATCAGTGTAGTAGATGCGAATCTCTACAGGGAAAACAAGTTCGCTGGGATCAAGAGTAGTGTCAACTGTTATGCATTTGACGTTCACACTGCCTTCTGGAATCGTGCCTTCAATGTTGATGTCGTGTTTCGACACGCTAATGTTTCCTGGTGCTGATACGTTAATGAAAACGATTGTATCTGAGGTGGTAACCGCATCAACGGTGTTGCTGCCAGCATTCACTTCTGTTGGAGGACTTTCTTCTTTCCACTGTGCATAGAAGTAATTCACAGAGACAAGCGGGTTATGGTACCATCCCTGAACCCACTCTCGTTCTACCCGACGCCCTCTATCCTGATACAAGGGAACGCTCGGGCAATCTTCGTGGTAGAGGCTTTGAAGATCATAGTATATCTGTTTTCTCCGATTTGGGTCCAGTTCTCGTATTCCTGCTTCAACCAATACGTCAACTGTCGCATTTGCATAACGAAACATCGAAGCAAAGTCTCCATGGCTATACATGAACCCGATTGCAAAATCGTGAGGATCCGCAAAATCGGCAAGCCAACCATAGCGGATCATAGGCAGCTGCCCTTGGCTGCGTTGTGGCAGAAATTCAGTCCAATTCAAAGGCATAACGTCAACGTGAAACTTGGCGTTGAGACTCTCAACACCGGCCTTGATCATCTCAAAGGCCTTCTGATACAGCAAGTTTTCCTCGAAGTAGGCAAGTGTCATTCTGAACCCGTTTGCCCGCAATTGGCCGCCCCAAGCAACCCTGAAATGCTCCTCAGCCTTTGTCAAGTCTAGACTGTACTTTTCTTGTTCTGCGTTATAGAACGGCAACCCCCAGATGATCGGTGTGGCTGGCTGGAAGCCTTCGCCCAACAAGACTTCGTCCATAATCCTCGTATAGTTGATGCAGTAGGCGAAGCCTTTCCTAACATCAACGTCACTGAAGAAGTCAGGCGGAATTCCCGATTCATTCACCGTTCCACGTGGCAGTCCTTCTGGAACGCCTAGGTTCGGGCTTGTCTGGTTAATGTCGAAGTTGAAGAACAAAGCAGTGCATCCTAGATTGGGTAACGGATAGATGCAGCGCACTCCAGGCTGACCCAGAACCTCCGCAACATTCTCTCTCGGAACGCCGAGGCTGTCGATTTGCCCTGCCAGGAACATGTCCCTCCTCTCTTCCCATGTATAGTGCCAGGTTACCTTTGCCCTCTCAACGAAACCTCTGGCTCCGGGAGCAGGCCAGCCACCCCAGTAATCATCGAACTTGCGGATTGACCATTCTTCAAGAGTGTCGTCAAGGTACTCAAGATAGTATGGGCCCGTTCCACACATAGCGTTAACGTGTGGACCTGGGGCTTGCGTGTCCTGCAAATCCATAAGCGACTCTGATGGTCTACTGTAGTTTTGCCAGTTATCCCATGTTCCAGGCCAGTCTCCGAGTGCCACGCACCACTCTTTGTTCAATATCGAGCTGTATGGCATGCTCAGAATCTGTAGGAAGGGCGGATAGGGTATAGCCAGATGTAAAGTGACGGTTGTAGCTGTTCGTGTTATTGCGTTGTCTATTTGCTCTGCGGTGACAACGATGTTGCCTGCTTCGTCTCGGCTACTGAGGCGGTTAAGCAGTGGCTCATAAAAGAAACATGCAAACCAAATATCCTGAACCATAAACCTCTCAAACGAGTATTCGACATCCTCGGTCGTGAGAGTGTCGCCGTTGTGGAATTTCACAGGAGGCTCTGTCTCACCTGTACCTCTGATCTGGAAAGTATAGGTCAAACCATCTGTACTTACAGTCCAGCTTGTCGCAAGCATCGGAACAAACTGATCCGTCTTCTCCCTATCAAAAAATGCCAAAGTCTCATAGACGTTTAGCTGCAATTCCCAACCTGCAATGTTCCACGGGCCAGATGGATCCACACTTCCTGGCCTGGAACCTTCCGCTGCTGCCACGATCATCTCACTTGGATTGGGCACAGCGTTTGTTGATACTAGTGGAAGACATAGAGAAAACATCAAGATAGATATGAACACTAGTCGTAACGTTCGATTGAACACTTCTCCTTTCTCCTAACATTAGTTGGTTCGCCTCAGAAATATCAGTTTCGGAGAAATCTTCCATGGTATTCTTTGCGTCTTAGCAAGAAAGAAAAAAGGTGGATTTGCGGGAGACGTCGCCACTCGGAGTAGAGTTCGAATCCCACCCCCGGCGCTTATGCCGTTTTTCCATAATTGCCTGCCAGAATGATAGCGTCGTAGATGTCCACAACATTGTCGCTGTTTATGTCTGCGTTGGGAGTCCAGTTAGAACTGTCTGGTGCAGAATCGAATGCCGCAGCCATGGCTATGGCATCAAATATGTCGACGGTTCCATCTCCTTTGATGTCTCCTGGAATCGTTATCATGATCCAGCTGCATCTAGTGTTGTCTGTTGTGTTGGCTTCGCCAAGCAAGGCTTCCGCCTGACAGGTTATTGTGTAGTTGCCCTTAGCAAAGCCGCTAGTGTTCCAAGTAAGAATGACCGGCGCAGAGCTTCCTCCTGTCAAAGTGACCGCATAATACCAAGAGGCAGAAGGTTCAGGCTCTCCACTTACATTCGCGCAGACCGTCATATTGAGAGTTTCAGTAGAGTTGCCCTTGTTCATGACGGTTACGTTGATCAGTACGCTGTATCCTTCGCCCACAACTGTTTTAGATGGAGCGACGCTCGTTACCGCGATGTCCTTAAGCAGTTCAGTCTGTGCGAAAGTGTGCAGCACGTCTGCAAGACAGTTGACAGCAAGGTTTAGCGATTCGCCAACCCTGTTCTTGAATGCAGGATTGCTCCAGTTGTAGTTTTGATCCATCCAAACACACGTGCATCCTCCTTCTGGGTTAAAAGTCGTGTCATAAGCAAGTGCGCTTGCAGCATTGTAGGCTGAAACCACATCTAGGCTTCCGTCAAAGGTGAGATATGAATTGAACTCATCGGTATAGTTGTTTGTGCGCTCATTTACATAGGTCTCGTAGTCGCTATGGTGAATTTCTGGACCCCAGTCTGTTCCACTCCCCATCACGTGTCCAAAGACGCTCAAGTCGGCGATGTAGTGACTCATTATTCCCAGCGATTTTACGGCTGTTACAATGTTGTTGGATTGTATATAGTTCAAGGCTTTGTTGTATTCCGTTTGTGCCCGAACAGCGGAGATGTCGTCTTGGATGCTCCCATTAGACCTGTAGTAAAAGTGGTGCAGAGATGAGTCACCAATACCATCAGCAGCCCCAGAATTGTCTGGCAGTTCCGTGCCATACAAGTAGGTAGCCAGATTGTCTTGTATGCATTGCTTTTCATCACTCGGCAACCAGTCCAGAACGTGTTGAGCAATCCAATCATGCGTACCGTAAACTGGATGTGTAGGATCGGAGGAAAAGCCTCCATTGCTCCAACTCGATGCGTGTCTTGCCTCTAACGCGATGCAGAGGATGATGAGCAACAAGGATGTCAAAGCTATTCCATGAAAGAATTTCCTCAGCAATTTCCCTTCCTGTTAACATATTCGATAGCGCGAACAGATAATGCTTGTTGAAAAGTCCAGCACGGTGATTCTGCAGAGACTAGGTTATTGCTTTTGGCCGCATTCAGAGCAAAAACGTGCCGAGACTGGTATCCTCCTTCTGCAGTTGGGGCAGATTTTTAACACAAGTTCAGGACGTAACAAGTTTCCACAAAAACCACAGTAACTAGAAACCGAGGAGACTTGCCTCATACATCTTGGACAAACCAAGTATTGCCCATACAAAGGAAGGGGAATCAGAACCCAAGCCCCAACGTTCAATCCATCCACTTCATTTGAATAGAGAGTATCCTGTCTTTTTTCTTTTCTCCTCCATCAAGGAGGGCATCAGAAACATAGTCTTCAATCAACGACATAGCAAGAATCACGTGCTAGTGTTCTGTTCAAAAATAGAAAGAGTGGGATCTTATGAAAGAGCCGTGCGCTAGAATATCATGGACCCGCCGGGATGGGATGATACTTGTATATAAATGCGCCAGTGCCAACATACGGAATTCTAAGGTCGCTGCCACTCAGACCTGAATTGTAAGTCCAACCATCGGCGAGTTTTGCGGCTATCGCTTTTGGATTCATACCATCTGTATACAAGCATACAGCGTAATGGACGAGCGCGCGCGCTATACGCTTTGCCGATCTCTTCAATCGCAGAGAGAGCCAAAAATGCAGCGTGCCCATAGCTTTTTCTTTTGAACAGCGTTTCAGCATCTTCAATGAGACTGCTTGCATTATTGAAACATAGGTCTACACCGATCTTTAGGTCTTCATCGGAAAGTTTCAAGTAATCACCGTCTTGGAGTTGAATTTCACACTATTTAACTATCCATTATAGCGCGTGCCGTATGCATTTTTACGGAAAATGTTGCGACATCGCGCGTGCTACGCTATGGTCTATGGACTATTCAGTTTCAAACTTTCTGTTGCACTGCCGAATTTTGTGCTGTTTTCGTCAAAGAAATCATACGGTATTGAATAGGTGCTAGTTGTTGCTCCCGTTGGGAGCGTGCCCGTCACTCTGAGAATGAATGACGATTTTTGAGATGGTTGAAGCATGGTCGGAAAGTATTGCAGTCCATTGTCTCTTGACAAAGTCGTATTGCCTAAATAGAAAGTCACGCTTGTGGTGTTGAAGACTACTTTTACTTGATGTGGTTTCACTTCGTCGTTGTTTTTGATGGTGAATCCTAGATCGGCGAATGAACCGACCTTCATCTCGTTCGGGTTTATGGAGTGTGCAGTCACTTCAAGTATCTTCGAACTGCGTGGCCAGAATACATAAGTCGCGACCACGATAATGACAATTAGAACAGCAAGCCCAAGGAAAATCCAGATTCGACCTTTTGCACTCTTTGACATGCTTATTAACTCGGCAATTATCACCAAAGTCGAGTTTAAAAGTATTACTGAAGATATAAGTTCAACAATTGGCTGTATCAGCGAAAGATTGGATCAGATTTCTTGAAGGCTTAGACATGATTTCGTCGCGAATGGAAGGACGCGAAAAACTGATTTCACTCAAACAGACTCAGAAGATCGCACTTGGCAAACCCGACTATGACAAGCTTCAAGCAAGCGCGCGTATAATTGAGAATTTCAGCATCAGAGGGTATGCGGAAAGCTTTTTCTAATAGGTAAAATATGTTTTTCTCGGAGATGTGAACACACAATGGCAATGCCACCACCCATAACTCCTGAGGATATAGCCGAAGGTGAAGATATTGACTTTGAGGAGAAAGAAGAACACTGGAACGTCTACAAGCTCAAAGATGGCACAACACTCAAGGTCAAGTTGATCCTTGTTGGAATAAAAAGACTTAAAAAGCACAGTCCTGACGGAACGCCCATCTACATGATAAATTCTCAGAATGTTGTCAGAGCTGTGGATCTCCCTAAAGAGTTGAAAGCTAAACCGAAAGAGTCAACCTTTAAACCTGTTTAGCGTAGTCTTCCTAGAAGGCAAAAATTCATCCTCTTTAGCTTCTTTTTTCTACTAAACAAAAACCATTAGGTGAGATTAGCGCGCGCGCTTCTCTTGACCAGGAGACTTTGCTCATGAAATGGATGAAGTTTCCCGAGTTTCCTAAGAGACGGGGTTAGGTTTCTTTGAGATCAGTTGGACTGTCCTTAGAACGTCGTTTCTGTATGGTTTCGTTTTCACCTCTCGCATCAACTCACCTATGATGCCTGAGACTTTCCATATTTCTATGTCGTAAATGCTTTTTGCTTGCTCTACCACGCTGCTGTCTTCAACATCCCAAACGACAAGCACCTTCTTGTATTCACCGCTGCCAAAGATCTCCTTGATGGCTTTCACAACTGTTGGATGGGCGAATTTAATCTCGTTCAGCGTGTCTAAGCCTCTTCTATGTTTGCGCCCTTTCTTTGTTTGTGTGTCAAAAAGCCTTAAACGAAAGCCTTTCCCTGTGGCCACCCTCACCTCGATATGGAATTTCTCTGTTGAAATAGGGTTAAAGGCGAGCAAGTCAATTTCCTTTCCGCCCTCCAGCATAACGTTTGTCATCGTGAAGCACTTTTTCACCAGTTGCAGGTAGCGGTCTACAATGTGGACTTCGGGTTCCAACTTGAGGTCGGCCTGACTTATGCAGCGATGCGTTTTGGTATAAAAGGTTAGTGCATCAACTTAGTAATCGAATATAGTAACATAGCATCACACATGATTTGACAACCGGTGTTTGGTTTGGCACGCGCCGGCGTAGGAACAATTATCGGCAGAAAATCTGTGAGCAAGGGAAGAGAATATGCAAGGATTTGGATTTATGTCCCCACAAAGGTGAGCGAAGACACTGCTTTTCCGTTTAAAATAGGCATGCCATGTTTGGTTGAAATCAACGAAGAAAAAAGGCAAATTCTTGTTAAACCAATTTCAGAGAAAGAAGCGGCAAAAATTGGTTGGCGAAAACGGATAAGAAGAAGATGACCTGTCTTCCATGCTATTTTTGGCTTAGAATTTGGGGCTTAGCGCGGACTAGTTCTCTTGCAAAAGAAAAAAAATGGATTGGTCCCTATTTTTCTATGCCTGGCTTGTCCATTAGCAAGTATATTTTGCGTGTTTGCAGGTCCCATGCTATGGCTGCGCAGAAGTCTAGTTTGGTGTCTACGGCGGTTGTGGTTAGGCGCAGTTGTTTGTCGCAGTGGTTTATTATGATTGCTCTGCCGCATAGTCGCATGTAGGTGGCATTTCTTATTCCGTAGTCTTTGTCTGGAGTTATGAATTGGAGGAATTTGTGAGCAGTGTTGATTTTGAGGGTGGTGCCTCTGCCGTAGCTGTCTGTGAAGATGTAATTCCAAGAGAATAACGTGACGTTAATTGTTTTGGTCGGTTCCACATTATTAGCGTTGTCCGTGCTATTGTAATCCAGAGAATATACACCATTCGCCAGTCCAGTGAGATGGAACGGTTCTGTGTACGTTAACCAGACACTACTATACGTAGCATTTCGAATTTTGTAGGCTGTTAGGGCGACTCCTGTTCCGCCTGGGTTGTCGGTTGCAGTCAGGTTGAATTGTGTGTCAGGGGTTACATAGATTGTGCCTGTGACGTATTTTGGTTGACCGATTGTTAGCAGTGTTGTGGGAGGAATAGTATCTTTTACCTCTCCGCCTCCAGTGCCAGTTATACCGGATACTAGGTAGTACTCTATGCCATTGTAGAAAGTCGTGGTCACCGTTATTCCGTCTTTGGTTTCTCCGACTTTAATGACTATATCAGCGTTCTCTAAATTGACTTCATCAAGGGATGTAGCATCTAAGCAGATGTAAACTGTTCCTGCACCCGTTGAAGGAATGAATAACGTTTTGTACTCGTCTATTTCGTTGGGCCAAGTAGGCATATAGACAACAGATTTTCCTTCTTGAGTGTCTACGTCCGCGACTGAGGTTGAAAGGTCTATATCTTCGGTTGCTTCTTCGAAGTGCACTCCAAGCTCTGCGATAGGTACCTCTGAAGAGCTTTTTGTTATTAATGCGGGTTGATATGTGTTCTTAGGAACCTGTGTGAGGTCTTCCTCGGTTAGCAATGAAGTTGCATGTAAGTCAGATGGTAAATGAGAAATTACGTGTTTGCTGTGTACGTAGACAGACCCTGCTACTGTTTGGCTTCTTTCTTCACCCGTTATAAGATTCCTCGTGGTCACCGTCAAGGTTACAGTATACTCGCCTTCCTGGGAATAGCTGTGCTTCGCAGATGAGCCTGAGCCGAAAGTTCCATCGCCGAAGTCCCAATCAAATGAAGTCTTAAATCCGTGATAAGGCGTAAAATGGGCTGTAAAGATTATTTCTTCATTTAGCTCAGGGTATGAAGCATACGTATACGTAAAGAACGGGGTTGGCCATAGAATGTCAATTTCTTTTGAGGGCTTTAGCGTTGTTGAGTAATCTATGCCGCTACTTGTAACCTGCACAATCCTGATGGATTGTCCACTATGTGTAGAAGCAGGGTACTCTGTGCCCGGGAACATTAGTTTGATTTGCGACACAGATTCGGTTTCTATCACTGGTACGTTATCCAGAATAGTTACGTGATTTCTATGGGTGTGACCGCCAAAGTTATAACCATTGCACTTATTTTTTAAGATGGCGCCAATAATCGCGTCAGGATTTAAGAAGCCACCAAACCCCAGAAGCGGGTAATGAGAAAGTACCATAACCGTTTCTTTTTGATGATTTTTGAGATAGTCCTCTAGAAATTCCTTAGTTTGCCCATGATAGACTGCAAAACCTCCTAAAAGAGAACCAGGGTAAGCGCGGACCGGATCTCGCGGGCTGAGATCTAGGCAAACAAAATCTATTTTGTCCTCTTGGTTCTCACTTTCCCAGTAACTAAAAGCGTAGTTCTGGAAGTAAATTTCGTGACCTAATGTCCATGAATAGACAGGCACGGGCTGTTTTTTCCACTCTTTTAAGGTTTTCAAAATAAGCTTGTTGTTCGTCGGATTTTGATTCCAGAAGACCTCTTGAAAGAATTGGTCCCCCTCGGCGTATGGTGCGATAGTATCATGATGCTTCCTATCGTGGGGGTCACTACTATCTTGGGTATAAGGCCAAGTGTCATGATTTCCAAAAAGAGGAACATAGGGAATGCCGTCATCTGTGTTTCCATCTGCATTTGGATCATTTAATCTATTCAAAATCTCCTTAGCCCTTAAAAATTCCGATTTCTCAGCAGTATCACTGATATCGCCGAGAACTACGACAAATCTGATGTTATAATTATCCTTTTCACCTATCATCCTTTGTACTGCATGAATTAGATTTTCGGTAAGCCAGTAATCATCTCCAGGTCCAGAGTCGTCCCATGTCCTGCCGTCATAATCTGTTTCCAGCTTCCCATCATTATCCCAGTCTGCGACTTTGTTGTTGAAGCCTATATGAAGGTCTGTAATAATAGCAAAAGACCAGTTTGGCTTTGGGGCTTCAGGTTCTCGAATTGATATGGTGCACTTTCCACTTCCAGCTATTGTTGTCTTTAATAAGTGATCTTCTCCATACGCATTCACGATAACTTCGACATTTTCTCCTGCCTTTTTCGCTGTAGCCTCAAAGGAGGCGGTTTTGGACTCGCCTGGGGCAATATCTCCGAGAAGATAACAAGCCGCTGGTGTTTCAATTTCTTCAGGTGGCACGACAGTGAACCATGCATTGTAAGCAATGACGTTAATGCCTGTAATATCAGTTGGATTGGTAACAGTTACTATGAATTGTATCTTATCATTGACCTCGTAGCTTCTTCTATCCGAGGTAATCTCTACTACTAAGCCTACCTCTGCGGGTACAGGCGGAGCGATAAATGGCAACGCAGAGCACTCAAGCTCTTGCTTTAGCATTTTCTTTAACCATGCTCCACTAGCATAGTTATATCCAGCATAGTCCCAATCAAGTGCACTGTAGATCATCAACCCCGAGCCGTAGGCTGCATATACATGTGCCGGACCTGTCTCCCCGAGAACGTTTGTTGCCATCATGTCTATGTGCCAACCGGGGCTATAGGTAATCAAAACGTTGGCATCGCCAACAGCGTCCGTTTGACTGGTTAAGACAGAAGTATCTATGTAATATGGAGAACTTGGGTCAGAACTTGACAGCTCGTTCTCCTCCATCACCTCCAGATGCCCGGTCCTTGCACCAGTTTGCCCTGGAACACTTGTACTAAAAGGATATGGCAACCAAGTGTAATCCCACGGCAAACCAGGTGGCACCTGATCCGAATCCCATATTATCAGTTTTCCGCCTTTATAGACCCAGTCGTTTATTGCAGCCTTTTGGGCAGCAGTCAGCAAGCTTGGGTTAAACATAAACAAGATCACCGTATCATAATTTGCCAGCTTTTCCGCCGAGACCTGTGAAGCGCTCAATGCGGAGAATGTTTGGTCGGGGTAGTCAGACGGGTATAGATAGCCGACAGCAGAACCATAGTAATCATCAACCACCGCTACATTGTGGCTCTTTCCCCATGAACTTTTTATATGAATGAAGCGATAATTCGTAGCGTGCGCTCCAAGTTGCCAATCTGCCTCCCAAACACAAGCAGTATGTGCTGTCACCTTGCCATTTCCAAGGTACAGAGCTATGTGATCCCAGTGACCGTCGCCATCCCAATCATAATTGATAACATCCCCCCTTGCCAATTCGGTGATTGATGCTTTCTCCACACCACTACCGCTACTGATAAGCCAATCACCAAGTCTTGCTGCTCCCGGCTCACCGTATGTAGGCGGTACCCTGCTCGGAACATTTAATCCGCCGCCTTGCTCATTGGACTCGCTACCGATGCAACATGACACAAAGTGGGCGCAATCATATCCCGTCATACCTGTGATATCTGTTCCAGTGGGCAGAGAAATATACGTGCTAGGGCTGTCCCAGAAGTAGCCATCGCTACAAACCTTATTCCAGTATCTCTGTGCATAGTCATATGCCGCCTGCCGGTCGTAAGAAGAGCTTAAGCCTTCAGCTAATTCTTGGGTAGCAATTGTTCCTGCTCTAACTGGTTGAACATTAAAAGCCAACGTCAACATGCTAAGCATAAGCATCGTCAGAATTATTCCAGAAAACGTTTTCTTCATTTTTCTTTCTCCTTTATTTTCTAAACTTCTACTTTGCCTATAAGTTGCATATTAAGTTTTTCGAATCAAATTATAGAAGAAAATTCTATTCCTTTTTGGGATGACCTTCCGTTCGCTCCTCTATTTCTAGGCGTCTTTTCAGCGAAATAGGATTCTGCGAATGCTTCGCTATATGAAACTCAACTGTCTTAGAAGTGGAAAAATGGAGTTTATGGTTCAGAACTCAAGTTTCCAATTTCTTGGACAGTCTTTTTCTTGCGAAGACAGCGACAAGCATGGTGAGGATCATAAATAATGCCAGAATTGTGGCTGAGGAAAACTCTGGAATAACAATGTAAGTATAGTATTGTCCAGCATTGTCTTCAACAGCCATATTTCCAGCGTTATCGTAGGCGACAATCTTGTATTTCACAAGTGTTTCGTCAGATTGGTTAGGAATTGTTGCGCAGTAAAGACTTGATGTTGAATTGTAGCTCATTACCATGGCGGTCCACGTTGCACTGTTGTTTATGTTGTAGCGTATAGTTGCATTTTTCACTCCGCTCATCGCATCCGTAATATTGACAGAAACCGTCACGTTCTGATACGGCATCACCATGTCTGAAGGAGGCTCTTGAGCGGGGACGCCTATGTGCGGCGGGTTTACATCTTCCATCGGCTTGGGGCCTAGGCCTGTGCTAAACATGAAGTCTGCGTATTCAACTATTATTCTGGGTTTTACACTAGCGGCTATTTCAGTTAGGTTTTCAGAGCCTTGTAACCCGTGTGTAGATACAAAGTCCGCATATTCCACAATTATCCTTGCAGACACTATGCTGGCTGCTTGATTCAGTTCATCAGATTTATTTAAGTCCAGCTTAGAGTTGAAATCCCCATACTCCAAAACTACTCTCGGAGTCACATTCTTTGCTACTTTGGCAAGGTCTGCTGAATATTCAGTGATAAGAGTAGAAACATAATCGGCATCCTCAACAATGATGCCATCCCCTTGTGCCCTCGCTTCCT